>SCPN01001491.1_pt1 | contig 482807 bp, 520 predicted proteins | sample 6106831 | NCBI WGS metagenome assembly SCPN01 (sample SAMN10720447, study PRJNA508395) | human gut metagenome | isolation source: Participant 1, 0 month
TACTTCATTGGGTTGACTTGGCTGAACAGGAAGGCGACTATGCTTTGGCTTTTATTATCAGACCATACTATTTCTTATTCTTATGGAGAGGACTATCCGCTAGGACTGACTGCTCAATATTCGGGTGGAGGACTTTGGGGACCTGATTATAAAATAACACACCCTTTGAGGATGAAGTATGCAATTATACCTCATCGTGGCAAATGGGACAAAGCATCAATCGCAGATGATAGCGATTGTTGGAATGAACCATTGCTGCATTCTTGCTATCCAGTGGCAAAACCGGAATCGAAATCATTTATTGATTTACAGAATACTGGTTATCAAGTGAGTGCTCTTCAAATGAAAGATGGAAAGGTACTATTGCGCCTGTTCAATTCTGGGACGGAAAGATTACAAAAGGTTACCATTGACATGCCATTATCCGGAGTGGAGGAAGTTGATTTGAATGGACAATGTATCGAAAGAAAGAAGATAAAAACACGTGCAGGTAAATCGGAAATGATGATTTCAATGCCTCGGTTTGGTATTAAGACTTTCGTTCTTAGTTTGACTTAAAATAATTAGATTATTGTTATGTATAAAGCGACTGCTAATCTTTTAATTGTTTGCTTTTTGTGTTGGATGACGGGTTGCTCATCAACCAATACCGTATCGGAAGATTGGGTTCCGACCGATTATGTAAACCCGTTTATTGGTGCCAGTACTAGTGTAGCTGCCGGTGTTTATCACGGATTAGGTAAAACTTTTCCCGGAGCTACGACTCCGTATGGTATGGTACAGGTTAGTCCTAATACAATAACGGGAGGTGATAACGGTTCCGGATACAGTGATGAACATAAGACAATCGAAGGATTTGCCTTTACCCAGATGAGTGGTGTGGGATGGTTTGGTGATTTGGGCAATTCTTCTTGTGATGCCTACAACTGGTGAATTATATAAAGTGGCAGGTAAAGAGAATAATGATAGTATAAAGGATATCGTTCGGTTTATAACAAAGCCACTGAAACGGCTAAGGCCGGATATTATTCGGTAGAATTGACTGATTATCATATCAGCGCGACACCACACTGTGGAATTTTACATTTTACTTATCCTTCTAGTGACCAATCGCGTATTCAGATTGATTTAGCTCGTAGAGGGGGAACATCTACTTCACAGTATATTAAAGTTGTAGATGATTACACTATTCAAGGATGGATGAAGTGTACACCTGATGGTGGTGGATGGGGTAATGGTGAAGGAAAAGCCGATTATACCGTTTATTATTATGCACAATTTAGTAAACCTTTGACTAATTATGGCTTTTGAGTGCAGATATTCCCGAACATTGGGTTCGGAAACGTGATGAAGTAGTGAGTATTCCTTATTTGACTCGTGTATCACAAGCTCCGGTTATAAAAGACAAGAAAGAACTGACGGGTAAACATCTGGGCTTTTTTACTGAATTTCCAACGAAGGAGGGAGAGACTGTAGAGATGAAAGTTGGTATCTCTTTTGTTGATATGGAGGGTGCTGCAAATAACTTTGAACAAGAAATAGCCTCTAAAAATTTTGGACAAGTAAAGCAGGAAGCTACTGAATTGTGGAACAAAGAACTTAATCGTGTCCGGATATCCGGTGGTACGGATGATGAAAAAACGATATTCTATACTGCCATGTATCATACGATGATTGATCCTCGTATCTATACAGATGTAGACGGACGTTATGTAGGTGGTGATTATAAAATACATACGGCTGACAGCACTTTTTACAAAACTATATTCAGTGGATGGGATGTATTTCGTAGTCAGTTTCCTTTGCAGACTATAATTAATCCGCGTTTAGTAAGTGATGAACTGAACTCATTGATTACTATGGCAGATCAGAGTGGGCGCGAATACTATGTACGTTGGTAATTGCTGAATTCCTATTCCGGCTGTATGTTGGGAAATCCTGCTTTGTCTGTTTTGGCGGATGCTTATATCAAAGGGATTCGTACGTATGATGCAGAGAAAGCGTATCGTTATGCCATTAACACATCCCGTCGTTTTGGTAATGATTCATTGGGTATGCTCCGGAACCATTGAGTATTTCAACCACTTTGGAGTATGCTTATACTGATTGGTGTATATCTCAATTAGCGAAAGCTATGGGGAAAGAAGACGATGCCAAATGTTTCTATGAAAAGGGACAGGCATATCATTCTATTTTTGATAAAGAAAAGGGATGGTTCCGTCCCCGTAAAGCAGATGGTACATGGGTAGAATGGCCGGAGAATGCACGTCTTAAAGAATGGTATGGGTGTATAGAAGCAAACTCTTATCAGCAAGGTTGGTTTATACCTCACGATGTTCCGGGAATGGTGAATTTGATGGGTGGTAAGGAGAAAGTTATTGCGGATTTAACAGATTTCTTTAATAAAACTCCTTCTAATATGCTGTGGAATGAATATTATAACCATGCGAATGAACCTGTGCACTTCGTTTCTTTTTTGTTCAATCAGCTTGAAGTTCCCTGGTATACTCAAAATGGACACGCTATACATGTGAAAAGGCTTATGCAAACAAAGTTGAAGGGATTGTTGGCAATGAAGATGTAGGTCAGATGTCGGCGTGGTATGTGTTGGCTGCTTCCGGTATTCATCCTTCCTGTCCGGGAAATACACGTATGGAGATTACAAGTCCGGTTTTTGATAAAGTAGAGTTCAATCTTGATCCCAGCTATTATACTGGTAAGAAATTCACGGTGATAGCTCATAATAACAGCATAAATAACGTCTATATACAAAAGGCCTTGTTGAACGGTCAGGAATACAATAAATGTTATCTTGATTTTGCGGATATTGCAGCCGGAGGTACATTGGAGCTGTTTATGGGTGATAAACCTAATGTTGAGTGGGGACTTTGATTGAATAACATACTTTAAAACAAATTGTTACTTTAAAATCTTGATAGTATGATGAATAAACTTGGGCTTATCATTGTATCGGTTATATTGGCTCTAATCCAGACAGGGTGTGCAGAGCAGAGTACATGGATGTCTTTGAACAGCTCTAATCCTCGGATTATCTGGGAAGTGAAACCCCAGGCAGATTTAGAGAACATAACCGGAGAGCAGATTTCTACTCCGGAATTTAAAATGTCCGATTACGTTAAAGGTGTGGTTCCCGGAACTGTTTTTACTGCTTATGTTGAAGCAGGAATCGTTCCTGATCCTAATTATGCCGATAATATTTATAAAGTAGACGAAACGTTTTATAACCGTCCTTTCTGGTATCGTACGGAATTCGAACTCCCGTCTTCTTATTCGGAGGGGAAGCGGGTATGGCTTCATTTCGACAATACGAACCGCTTTGCCGATTTCTATTTTAATGGCGAGAAGATATCAGGAACAAAAACATCTACTAAAGATGTAAGCGGTCACATGTTACGTTCGAAGTTTGATGTAACTAATCTGATAAAGAAATCCGGTAAGAATGTGATAGCTGTTCTGATTACCGATGCCGATCAGAAAAAGACGCGTAAGGCTAAAGACCCGTATGGAGTTGCGTGTAGCCCCAGTTATCTGGCTGGTGCCGGTTGGGACTGGATGCCATACGTTCCGGGACGTCTGGCTGGTATCACAGGCAATGCCTATCTTGTGGTAACGGGAGATGTAGTGATGGAAGATCCTTGGGTACGTTCAGAGTTACCGACCTTGCAGAAAGCAGAGCTTTCTGTCTCAACAGATATTAGAAATGCTTCTTCTTCCCCCAAAGATGTCGTTGTATCCGGAGTGATTCAGCCGGGGAATATTTCTTTCTCTAAAGACATTCGGGTAGAAGGAGGAACAACAGCCAGACTATCTATTAACAAAGATGACATAGCGCAATTGGTCGTTGACCATCCGAAACTTTGGTGGCCGAATGGTTATGGTGATCCCAATCTTTATACTTGTAAGCTGACTTGTTCTGTAGATGGAAAAGTGTCGGATGTAAAAGAAATGACATTCGGTATCAAGAAGTATGAGTATAAAATGGTCGATAATGTAGTGGGATATCCTGTTCTTACATTCTTTATCAACGGACAGAAGATCTATCTGAAAGGTGGAAACTGGGGAATGAGCGAATATCTGCTTCGATGTCAGGGTAAAGAGTATGAAACGAAAATCAGACTTCATAAGGAAATGAATTACAATATGATCCGTCTATGGACAGGGTGTGTTACTGATGATGAGTTTTATGATTATTGTGATAAATATGGGATTATGGTATGGAATGATTTCTGGTTATATGTAGCATACAATGACGTGGCTCAACCGGAAGCATTTAAAGCGAATGCCCTTGATAAAGTCAGACGTCTTAGAAACCATCCTTCCATAGCTATTTGGTGTGGAGCAAATGAAACGCATCCGACACCTGATTTGGATAATTACCTGCGTGAAATGATTGCGAAGGAGGACAATAATGACCGTATGTATAAGTCTTGCTCCAATCAGGATGGACTGTCCGGAAGTGGTTGGTGGGGAAATCAACCTCCAAGACACCATTTTGAAACTTCAGGCAGTAATCTGGCATTTAATACACCGGCTTATCCATACGGTATTGATCACGGTTACGGTATGCGTACAGAAATAGGAACGGCCACTTTCCCACATTTGAAAGCATCAAAGAGTTTATCCCGGAAAAGACTGGTGGCCTCTGCCTACTGATGAGCAGTTGAAGAATGATGATGACAATGTATGGAACAAACATTTCTTCGGTAAGGAAGCGTCTAATGCCAACCCGGTTAATTATAAGAATTCAGTGAACACACAGTACGGAGAATCATCCGGATTGGAAGAATTCTGCGAGAAAGCGCAAATGCTGAATATCGAAGTGATGAAAGGTATGTATGAGGCTTGGAACGATAAGATGTGGAATGATGCAGCCGGACTTCTGATCTGGATGAGCCATCCGGCTTATCCCTCGTTTGTATGGCAGACTTATGACTATTATTACGATCCTACAGGTGCTTATTGGGGAGCAAAAAAGGCTTGTGAACCTTTACATATCCAATGGAATGCTTCCAATAACAATATAAAAGTAATAAATACTACAGCAGAGGACTTGAAGGCTGCAATAGCTAAAGCTACAATTTACAACCTGAATGGAAAAGAAGTATCAGCATACGGACAGACAAAACAGGTCGATGTGGCAGCCAGCAACATTGCAGAAGCATTTTCTTTGAACTTTAATCCTTTCAATCTGGCATGGAAAAGGCTGTAGCTTCTTCTTCAACAGGTGCCTCTAAAAGTGCTTCAATGGTTACTGACGGAGGAGCGGGAAGTCGTTGGGAAAGTGCATACAGTGATCCTCAATGGATATACATTGATCTTGGTAAAGAAGAAAAGATAGAAAAGGCTATTTTGAAATGGGAGGCAGCTTGTGCTAAGAAATACGAACTGCAAGTATCGAATGATGCGCAAGAATGGAAAACCGTTTATGCCAACAAAGATGGAAGAGGTGGTACTGAACAGATTGAATTGGAACCTGTTACAGCACGTTATGTGAAATTGGCAGGCATCAGCCGTGCCACACAGTTTGGATATTCATTGTTCGAATTCGAAATCTACGGTGAGAAACCAAAGAGATAGAAGAACTGACTCCGCTTCATTTTATCAAGTTGGAACTGACAGATGTCAAAGGTAATCTAATCTCTGAAAACTTCTATTGGCGGAATGGTGTGAATGATCTTGATTATACATTGCTGAATACACTCCCAGAGGCCGATTTGTCTTGCCGATTGGTGGATAAATCGATGTCTGACGGAAAGATGAAGATTGTTGTAAAGAACAATTCCGGGACTGTGGCTTTTGCTAATCGGGTGAGGCTTGTTAATAAGGCTACGCAAAAGAATACTTCCAATAATTATGTCCGATAATTATGCGACGTTGATGCCGGTGAAGAAAAGGTTATCACTATGGAGGCAACTCCCGAACTGTTGAAAGGAGGCGTAAGCGTATTAGTGAAACAGTATGGGAAAACAGAGAAGAATAAGTTGGATATAGCAGGTTAATCGCTGTATGGTTATCTTTATGGTTTGATGAAAAGAATGAAAAAATGGCTGACAGACTAAAAGTGAGGATACTCTTGTTGTTATCTTTAGTTTATGTAAACTGTGATTACTTACAAGCACAAGCAACAATCCCGGTTCGAAAAGGGGAACGTGTGGTATTTGTAGGAAACAGCATTACTCACGGCGGACATTATCATTCGTTTATCTGGCTGTATTACATGACTCGTTTTCCGGATAAACCGATTACCATCATGAATGCCGGAATTGGCGGAGAGAGTGCATGGGATATGAAAGACCGTTTGGATTATGATGTTTTCGATAGAAATCCGACTTATGTGACTCTTACTTTCGGTATGAACGATACCGGTTATGATATTTACATGAAAGACAATGCGAAAGAATTGTCTGAACAACGGGTGGCAAAATCATTGGAAAGCTATCGGGAGATAGAAGAACGCTTACTGGCCAAAAATAAAATAAAGAAAGTATTGATTGGCGGCTCTCCTTATGATGAGACTTCAAATTTAATAATTTTATTTTGCGTAATAAGAACAATGCCATTCTGGAAATAATAGACGCCCAACGTACATCGGCTAAAAGAACGACTGGGGTTTTGTTGATTTTAACCAACCGATGCGTGAGATAAGCAGAAAGAGCAGGAGGCAGATTCTACATTTACATTCTGCAGGATAGATAGAATTCATCCGGATAATGACGGACAGATGGTTATGGCCTATTTATTTCTGAAAGCACAGGATTGGCCGGGAATGACGTGTCGTCAGTATCTATTGACGCATATCATTCATCTGTAACAACTCATAAGAATTGTAAGATTTCAAAACTGAAAAGAACGGAGCAGATCTGACTTTCGATTACTTGGCGTATGCTCTTCCTTATCCGCTGGATTCTATTTCGAGAAGTGGTTGGGGAAATAAGAGGTCGCAACGCGATGCAATGCAGTTGGTCCCATTTATGGAAGAGTTTAATCGGGAATACTTTCAGGTAACTAATTTAGAGAAAGGAATATATCGGTTAACTATAGATAATCAGTTTATTGACCATCTCTCATCCGAGAAGTTGGCGAAGGGGTAAATTTGGCAGATTATCCGAATACTCCCCAATATCAACAAGCAGCGAAAATCATGTATCTGAATGAAGAACGGTTTGAAGTGGAAAAACGTTTCAGAGAATACTTATGGACCGAATATTCATTTTAAAAAGGAAGGGTTATTGTTTACTGATGATCAGAAGGCTATTGATAAACTAAAAGAATACTTACCTAAAGACGGATTCCTTAGGATGAGCTACGACTGGTATATAAAAGCGATGAATCCCGAAATACGGGAGGTTTGGAGCAATTATATGAAGACTATTGTTGAAACGATTTATAAAATCAATAAACCTGTCACTCATAAAGTGAGGCTGACGAGGATTGAATAATAATAGAAGATGAATAGTATGAGACGATCGTTATGTTTAGGTTTGATTTATTATTTCTGTTGTCTGTCGATGATAGTATACGGAAATAAGAAAACTTCACCTTCTATTTGGCGGAATTGAAATGTGAGAATCTTATTGATCCTTTGGGGATTGATAATGTAACTCCTCACTTCAGTTGGAAATTAAAGGGGACGGCTGGAAAGGCGGGCAAACTTATTATGAAATACAAGTAGCTTCGGATAGTATTCTGTTAGTGCAGGATAAAGCTGATTTATGGAATACCGGAAAATTGAAATCAATGCTTCGGTTATGGTACCTTATCAGGGAAAGGCTTTAACTTCTCGTTCTTTGTGTTATTGGCGGGTACGCGTTTGGGATGCTAAAAACAAATTTCTTCATGGAGTCCTGTTGCCCGTTTGGGAGTTGGCATCTTGGATCAGTCACAGATGAAAGGAGAATATATAGGGGCTTCTGTTGAAGGTGGTAAGATTTGTGCTCCTATTCTTCGCAAGAAAGTAAAATTGACTCAGGGCGAGACTTCTTTCCTACATGTAAATACGCTAGGCTATCACGAAATTTATGTTAATGGGAAAAAGGTTGGGGAGGATGTTCTGACCCCTGCTGTATCACATTTATCTAAACGTTCACTAATTGTTACTTATGATATTACTCCTTATTTGAGAGAAGGAGAAAATGATCTGCTTATTTGGCTGGGACAAGGTTGGTATAAAACGACGACTTTCGGAGCAGCTTATGAAGGTCCGCTGGTAAAAGCAGAATTGGATGTGTTGAGAAATGGTAAATGGGAAGTCGTTGCGGAGACAGACGGATCATGGTACGGACGTGAAAGTGGCTATTCGGATACAGGTACTTGGCGTGCTTTGCAGTTTGGGGTGAGAGGGTGGATGGAAGGGTTCTTCCGCGAGATCTTTCAACACAGGCTTTAGACAAAATGAAATGGACTCCTGTTGTGAAAGTGAATGTTCCTGATCATATCGCTTCCCCTCAAATGTGTGAGATAAACAAGATACATCAGATTTTGCAGGCTGTTTCTGTAAAGAAGCTGGGTGAAAGTCTCTGGCTGGTAGATATGGGAAAGGTTCAGACCGGATGGTTTGAGATGCAAATGCCTATATTGCCGGCAGGTCATGAAGTTATTATGGAATATAGCGATAATTTGACGAAAGACAGTGAATTTGACAAGCAAGGTGAAAGTGATATTTATATATCTGGTGGTAAGCAAGGAGAATACTTCAGAAATAAATTCAATCATCACGCTTTTCGATATGTGAGAATCTCAAATCTTCCTCAGAAACCGGAAACGGATACAATGAAATCTCTGCAAATTTATGGAGATTATAAACAGACTGCAACTTTTGAATGTTCGGATGCCGACTTGAATGCTATTCACCAAATGATTCAGTATACGATGAAATGTCTGACTTTTAGTGGATATATGGTAGACTGTCCGCATTTGGAACGTGCAGGATATGGTGGTGATGGAAACTCCTCAACGATGTCTTTGCAAACGATGTATGATGTGGCTCCAACATTTGAAAACTGGGTGCAAACATGGGGAGACTCCATGCGTGAAGGAGGAAGTTTGCCGCATGTTGGTCCTAATCCGGGTACCGGTGGCGGCGGTCCGTATTGGTGCGGATTCTTTGTACAGGCTCCTTGGAGAACGTATGTCAACTATAATGATCCCCGCTTGATTGAGAAATATTATTCTCAAATGAAAGAGTGGTTTAAGTATGTTGATAAATATAAAGTAGATGGTTTGCTGAAACGTTGGCCCGATACCAAATACCGTGACTGGTATTTGGGTGATTGGCTGGCACCTATGGGAGTAGATGCAGGTAATCAGGCTTCAGTGGATTTGGTAAGTAACTGTTTTATCAGCGAATGCTTGAGCACTATGTATAAGACAGCCATAACATTAGGAAAAAGAGAAGAGGCGGAAGAGTTTGCTATGCGTAGAGAAAAACTTAACAAGTTGATTCATCAGACGTTCTACCGTGAGGATGAAGGGATCTATTCTACCGGCTCACAATTGGATATGTGCTATCCTATGTTGGTAGGTGTTGTACCTGATTCTTTGTACAATAAAGTGAAAGAGAACGTCGTTGCCATGACCGAAGAAAAATATAAAGGACATATTGCTGTTGGTCTAGTTGGAGTACCTATTTTGACAGAATGGGCTGTTCGGAATAAACAAGTGGATTTCTTCTATCAAATGATGAAGAAACGTGATTATCCCGGTTATCTGTATATGATTGACCATGGTGCGACAGCGACTTGGGAATATTGGAGCGGAGAACGAAGTCGTGTGCACAATTGTTACAATGGAATTGGTACTTGGTTTTATCAGGCTGTAGGAGGAATACGTCTTGACGAGGCTAAACCTGGATATCGTCACTTCTATGTCGATCCTCAAATACCAAACGGTGTGACCTGGACAAAAGTAACGAAAGAATCACCTTATGGCACAATTGCTGTTAATTGGGAATTGCAAGGTAAGCAATTGAATCTTCAATTGATAGTTCCTGCCGGAACAACGGCTACAGTTTGCATCCCCAATAATGCTGTCTCATATAAAATGAATGAAAAGAAAATGAGTGTTAAAAAGCAGACTGTTGATGTAGAAGCAGGGCATTATGAATTTCTATTTAATTTGAAGTAGATACATCACTCCCATTTAGAAAGCATATCGTTATAAGGATTAGGCTTAGATTTGTTGGATGGTTGTTTTTATTTGATTATTCTATACCTGTGGTTTATTATAATCAAATAAAAGCAACCATTTCTTTGTATATAGTAAAAAGAAAGTATATTTGTGGTTGGATATTGATGGTGGCACTCTTTTCTGAAAGATATGGATATATAAAAGTAATTGTTATCACTGGATAAAATTCAATCAGATGACGAAATTTAGTTTCTATCTTTCTATTAATCAGCTTTATATTATTGTAATGGACAGATTTATACTTTAACTATAAATTTGTCCAAAGATAATCTTCTAATCCGGGAAATAAATAAGAAGAAATCCCAGCCTCTGAAGACGATTTTGTATTTTCATTTCTCATGTTCTCATAATGTACCTAATAACAGTCTGTAAATCATAGAGATAACACTATGAGAAATAAAATTGAAAACTGTATTTCTCATAGTATTATCAGCTTTTTATGCTGAAAATGGTGCATTTCTCATGGCTTTTCATAACTTTAAAAGCATTTCTCATAGATTTTCCAAGCAATTCCATATGCTTTTTTACTGTTTTGCAGAGTATTCAAGACAAGGTGAAACATTCAGCTATTATGGATTCAAGGCATACCGGAGATGTAATCACGTAATACTTAAAATGATAGGTTATAAAATGGACATCAGAGTATTGAGAGCGGACATTAGCATATTTAGCTATAAGCAGTCATATCGTTCCACTCGAGTGGAAAGGTCTGTGCACTGGAGTAGAAAGAACCGTTCACTAGAGTGGAATGATCTGTTCACTCAAGTGCCACTATGCAGATAGCAGGAGGAAAAGATGGCGATAATGAAGGAAAACATAAAGATATAAAGTGAATGATACACAGAAAAGCAGTAAACAACAAGAAGTTGCTTAATAAACAACATAAGAAAGGAATTATCGTCAATCCGGCGGGAGTCAGGAAAAGCTACAGCTATCATACATGAGAAACGGGCAAAATAGATAAAAGGAGTATGAGAATAAGAGGAAAAACGATTTGAAACCTATGAGAAATGCATCGTTTTAGGCATAAATGATGGAAATAGTATGAGAAACACCATTTTATGTCTTATTCCTCATACTGTTATGTTATTGATTCATAGATTGTTATCAGGTGTATTATGAGAATATGAGAAATGAAATTTGAAAATCTTCTCTAGTAAGCCGCTGGAGACTGTAATTTAAACAGTGTCAGTAACGAATAAAATTAATATCTTTACTAACATAGTTTTTATGAGCAAAGAATTCAATTTTGAAGAGATCAAAACAAGGCTTTGGAACAGCTTAAGTTTGGTAAATCCTTGTTAGGCAAAGACGGTACTTTTGCTCCGTTATTGGAAAGCATCCTCAATGCCGCCCTTTAAGGCGAAATGGATGTCCACATGGACGATCATGAACGTTCTCTTGGTAATCGCGTATCCGCTGAGACCATCAGTTCCATCACCGATCGCGTTCTTCCGGAAATTCAGGTCTGGCGCAGCCGGCCTTTAGAAAGTGTGTATGCTATTGTCTGGACGGATGCTATTCATTACAAAGTAATGGATGAAAAGAATCGCCCTGTAACGCGGGCTATTTACAATATCATCGGTATTAACCCTGATGGACATAAAGATTTATTAGGGATGTATATCTCTAAAAGCGAAGGTGCTAACTTTGGGCTCTCTTGTTTGAGTGACATACAATCCCGTGGCGTAAAAGACATTCTTATTGCTTGTACGGATAACCTGACAGGTTTTCGGATGCCATTAGAAGTGTTTTTCCTGAAACAACTGTCTAGGCTTGTATTGTTCACCAGAACCGCAACTCCATTAAGTATGTGATCAGCAAGAATCAAAAGAAATTCATGAAAGACCTTGAGCTTGTTTATCAGGCTGTAAGCAAGGAACAAGCCGAAATGGAACTGGATAATCTGGAACTTAAATAGGAGAAGACTATCCTATTGTTATTAAATCCTAGCGGGATAACTGGGACAAGCTATCTGCTTACTTCCAGTATTCAGACGGCATTAGAAAGATGATTTGAAAAGTCTCTATAATCTAGTTTCTGTGATAATAGATATACAAGATCAGAAAATACATATATTCTTTTAGTGGTATGTATTTATTTAATCGTCATAATATAAAATTATAATAAGATTTCATTAATAATTTCTAGTAATATGAAAAAGTTGTGTTTTGTGCTTATTTATTGCAGGTACATTTGCGATTTCTTCTTGTACTTCTAATTTGGAACAAGTAGAAACGATAAACCTTGATCGGGAAACGGTATTCGCTGACAGTGCATATACAGCGAGGTTCCTTTCGCAAATTTATACCAACGTGGGCTATGATGTTAAACCAAACCGTTACAAGACTGAGTTTATGGGTTGGGTAACTCAACATGGAGGCTTACAAACTGCGTGTGATGAAGCAGCATACAAAGTTGTTTCTGATGTGACTAATGATGTGATGTTTGCTACCGGGACGATTAATCCGGTAAATGTAAAGGAGGATGATGTGTGGAAGATTGCCTATGTTAATATTCGGCGTGCGAATGTGTTCATGAGATATGTGGATGGCAGTCCGATAACTAAATCTGTAAAGCAGCAGTATAAAGCAGAAGCTCGTTTCTTGAGAGCATGGTATTACGCTATGTTATTACGTCATTATGGTGGAGTTCCTCTAATTGGCGATAATATATATGAGGTGGATGATGATATGAAAACTAGTCGTGATACGTATGCTGATTGTGTAGAATATATTGTTAATGAATGTGAGTTGGCGGCTCGTGATTTGCCTAATAAGTTTCGAGGAATAAATACAGGACGTGCTACTGCCGGTTCATGTAAAGGATTAATTTCGCGCGTTCGTTTGTATGAAGCCAGTAAATTATTCAATGGTAGTGATTTTGGAAAGTCAGCAGGTTTTCCAAAAGAATTGATTGGTCATCTAGAATATAATAAAGAACGTTGGAAAACAGCAGCTGATGCTGCTCTTGATGTGATTAAGATGAATACTTTTCAATTTACTCCAACCATAAAGATGAAAAGGTAATTCTGAACCGGGTTGGGATTTTATGCAATCTTCCATAATAATGACTTTTATAATGTGTCTGATGCTGGAGACGGGATTACTTATCCTGATGGAACGTATTGTGAAATGTTATTTGAATATAGACCTACAGCTGCTGGCAAGGAACGTGAAGCTTTGTTTGGGCCTCAAGCTGTGGAGGGATGGTAACGGTGGCTATGTTTATCATGATTTAGTAGAGCAATTTCCAATGAAAGATGGAAAAACATAGATGATCTCACTAGTAAATATACTTATAATCCATTGAAACCGGCTGAGGGAGGGATCCACGTTTGGCTAATACGGTAGTATGGCATGGATCAAAGTTAAATAGTGCCGGGGACCGGAATCATACTATTTATACGCATGTGGGTGCTGGAAGTACTTCTGATGCTTTTGGGCGGGCACACCGACAGGATATTATATTCGTAAATTTAGTCATCGTGGGGTAGCTGGTAATCATTGGATTAGTACTTCTCAAGCCTTTGACTTAATTCGCTATTCCGAAATTTTGTTGAACTATGCAGAAGCTGCTAATGAATATTATGGACCGAATCATAAAGAAATTCTGGATGGACATGTTGTAAGCCCTTATGAAGTATTGAGAACGCTTCGGGAGCGCGCTGGAATTGACCACGAAGTGACGGGAGATATGGGCTAAAGGAAGGTATAGAAAGTGACTATGAAAAGATGCAAGAAGCTATTCGTTTGGAACGTCGTATTGAATTAGCTTTGAAGGACATCGTTTCTTCGATGTACGTCGTTGGATGATTGCAGAGACAACAGAGAATCAACAGATGCATGGTTATAAAATTACGAGAAGTACTAATGGTATTGAAAAGGGAGAGGTAAAAGTACGTAAACATACTTTCCGAGAAGCTATGTATTTCTTCCCTATTCCTTATAAAGAGACTGTAAAGAGTGACGATTTGCTTCAAAACCCTTATTATGAATAATCAAAAACAGAAATATGAGACTGAATATGCAATTTGCGATTGCGGCATTTCTGGCATTAACTGTGATTATCAGTTCTTGCGACACATTTAAAGATGAAATGACGCCTGGAAGTTATTCGGAGACGGTTAAGTACATAGATGGTAATTGGCAATTAGCTACTGTTTTCGAAATGGAATAGACATTACAGAGTATATGGATTTTAGTGCTTTTCATATTATATTGAAAAAGACAATACTTATGAAATAAAAAATTATCTGCCATTCATTGTAAAAATAAAGGGAAATGGAGTGTAGATGATCCACAGTTTCCATTTCATCTTGTATTTGAAGAAGAAGGGATGAATAAAGAAGTAAAGACTGAAATTGGATTTTCGACAGTGGACGGGAAACGCCGATTGACAATAAAGTTAAGTCCGGGATGTCATACTAACACCTATGTTTATACTTTTAAACAAGTAATAGAATAACGCTTTAATATAATCTTATGAAAACAAATAGTAAACAACAAAATAGAAGTTATGCTTTGGGAGTTCTTCTGTTATTGATGACAATTATAATGGTTGGGTGTGTTTATCTTGACTCCATTAATCTTAATCAAGGTACAGAAGAAGAGCCGATTTATTGGGTGAAGGCAGGAGAAGTTGCTACCTTTACAGTGAAAGGTCATATTGATGCTGCCGGAGGTGAAACGAAGAGATTTTGGTAGCTATATTGGTTCCTAAAAGTTGGAATGCACGTGAAAATACTACGGTAACATTGCTGATGGGGTGGAAGATGGGGTCACTTCATTACCAATGTCTCCGGTAGATACTAAATTGGTACCAAAGAATGCAACCGTACCTTGGGCAGAGCTATTGATGGCAGAATATGGAGTTAGCACGAATGTGTTGAATGATATGGAGTGGGTAGCTTTTCGTACTGATAAAATATATTCTATCAAACAACATGACAAGGCAAGTTTTACTATTACTTTGAGATGTAAAACTGGTCCTAAAAATTTGCGTTTTAAACCAGCTTTCTTTATCAATTTTGCGGAAGATGATTTTCCGCAAAAGGAGGAATATAAGAAATATAGTCCTGGTGCCCAATGCTTTGAAGTAGTGGAAGGAGATGGCGGAATAACAGATTTTTGTTCTTTCCATTTTAATAGAGTAGAACCACTGGCGGCATTACAAGATGATTATGTGACGTTTTCATTTTAGGTGATATTTATTCCAATGATCTTGTGAAGGCTGATGCCATTTATATGGAAGCCACGGCATATACAGATAATGGCAATGTTTATTCGGTAGATGAGAGGAGTGAAAAACATTGATGATTAAGGAAGACCGAGTATTTAGCGAAACCTATAATTTGACTATTTGGCCGGCAGGATTTTGGTATTCCTGAGGGAGAAGTTATCACCAGAATTGATTATATATTCACAAATGAAGACGGTACAATTAATATTACCGGTACCGATGATAAAATAGCTGCTCAGGGAGGTGAGATAGAAGGAGAAGAACAACCGTTCAGCTACGAACTTATTTGTGAATAAAGCTGTCAGTATTTATGTTTTTATTAATATTAAATGATAGGAAATTATATGTATAATATAGTAATTAAAAGAAATGACTGGTTTTATTTCGCATTGCTTACGATGTGCATGTTTTTGGGGATATTAACCCGAATGTATCGGCACAGGAAATGAGTAAGTATGCTGATATTACCGGAAAGGTAGTTGACCAATATGGTAATCCGGTATCGGATGTAACGGTAACGATGAAAAATAGTGATTTTCGAGTAATAACGGGTGTTGATGGTGTTTTAAATTCCAATTAAAGAAAGGTGATATATTGCGTTTGTCACATCCGGGATTCCTACATAAGGAAGTAAGAGTGAACAAATTGAAGAATACTGAGCGTGTTTTTAAAGTAACATTGGATGAGCAATTTGTTAAAGATAGACAGACTTTCAATGGCCCTTATGAGAAAAAGATAAAGATAGTTTTAGGCTCAGCATCTACTGTTTATACAGACAAACTGTCATCTATGATGGGGACTACTATTCTTCCGGCTTTAGGGGGCGTTTAGGGGCTGAATATTACTCAATACAGAGGAGCACGTGTTCATCAGGACTTCTGCTAACTCAACAAGTGGTATTATAGGAAATATTCCTGTGTTTGGGGAAGGCTTTATAGTGATAATACAGAGTTTAATGTTGGTTCGCGTGGTATAGCTCCTGTAGTAGTAATTGATGGAATACAACGGGAACTTTATTCAATAGATCCGGATGCTATTGAGTCAGTTTCCATTCAAAAGATGCTTTGTCATCCATGTTCTTGGGTATGCGTAGTTCGAGAGGAGCATTGGTAATCACCACTAAGGAACCTATTAAGCAAGGTTTTCAGTTATCCTTTACCGGACGTTTTGGAGTGCAGAGTACTCTTAAAACTCCTAACCCTTTGTCAGCGCATCAATATGCTTATTTGCTGAATGAGGCATTACAGAATGACGGAAAGGAACCGTTTTATACCTACGATGATTTCAATAAGTTCCGTACGCAATCTAGTCCGTATACACATCCTAATGTAAATTGGTTTGATGAAATTTTAAATAAGACGTCTACTACTCAATCTTACAATTTAAATGTGGCTGGGGGTAACAGGTTTGCACAATATTTTGTTAGTGTAGGCTATATGGGTGAAAAGGGATTATTTTCGAATCCGACGGAAAGTGATGCTCATGACACCAATTTGTCTTTTTCTCGTTATATGATTTCTTCAAAAGTGAATATCAATATTACCGATGACTTTACTGCTAAAGTAACTTTGTTGGGTCGCGTGGAAGATGGAAATCAGCCGGGGGTGAACTACAGTAATTTGCTGAATGGAATTTATACTACTCCTAACAATGCTTATCCGGTTAAGAATCCGAATGGGACATGGGGAATGTGACATTTGATAATAACTTAATGTCACAAGCCATTAATTCCGGTTATATTATGGATACTGCTCGTGATATGGCAGGGGAATTAATTTAAAATATGATTTTAATAAGTTAGTAAAAGGGTTATCGGCACGTTTGGTTGGAAATATTTCTATTCAAAACCGTTCGTATACGGAGCGTAGTAAACGTGCTCCGGTGTATTCTTATAGTTTGGATAAAGGGGAATGAAGCATATACTCAGTACGGAACAAGTGATTCACAGATCAATAAATTTTATTCGGTAACTAGCTATCAGCAAATGTATGGTCAGTTTGCTGTAGATTACAATCGTCATTTTGGACCGCATGGAGTGAAGGCTACTTTAATGGGGGATACTCGTAATACATTAATAAATTATGACTTACCTCAGTTACCTTCCAATATTATAGCAGATGTAGCTTATGACTATGCAAAGAAATATTTTGTTCAAGCAGCTCTAAGTGAAAGCTATTACAATCGTTATGCTCCCGGCAAGCGGTGGGGAACTTTCTATGCGTTTGGTTTAGGGTGGGATATCAGCAACGAAAACTTTATGGAGAGTGCTGATTGGCTTAATCAATTGAAAATACGTGGAGTATTTGGTAAAACGGGCAATGGTATAGATAACTCGGGATATTATATGTATCAGCAAACATTCTCACATATCGGAAATGCCGGTTATCCGTTAGGGACGCAAATGTCATATTTGGGAAATGTGACAACAGAAAATGCTCCTTTGGCTAATCCTTTTGACTTGGGAAAAGCATATAAATGGAATTTGGGAATAGATTTGGCTATGTTTAATAATCGTCTGAAATTTACGGCGGACTATTATAATGATAAATATTTTGATTTATTACAGAATAGAGGTAAAAGCATTGAATTGATTGGACAATCTTATCCGATGGAGAACATAGGAAAAGTACGTCGCTTTGGCGGAGATTTGTCTATTACTTATCAAGATCGTATAAATGATTTTAATTATTATGTATCAGCCAACTGGAGTTGCGAACAAAGTAAACTACTTTATATGGATGAACAAGAAGTTCCGGAGGAGTATCTACGTCAAACAGGGCGTCCTGCAGGAGCTATTTACGGATTGGTAGCTGATGGATTTTTACAACTAGAGAGGAGATTGAAAGAAGTCCGGTGATTGAAGGCTTCGAAAACATCCAGCTGGTGATATTAAGTATAAAGATCTGAATGATGATAAAGTAATTAATGAATTTGACCGTACAGTTATTGGAGGTGATAAACCTTATTCTTATTTCGGTATTGATTTAGGATTTGAATGGCGGGGCTGGAGTTTTCTATGTTTTGGCAAGGTGCTTATAATCGTGATCTTTATTTGCAGGATTGGACTTTATTGGAAGGGTTTCAAACAAATGGTCGTTATTACGGACAAGCGTATGAAAACATGTTAGGACGTTGGACACCGGAAACTGCACAGACTGCAACATTTCCACGATTGACTGCTGGTGGAAACGGATATAATCGAGGTAATGGCTGGAATTCTTCATTTTGGTTACGTTCAGGCAACTTTATCCGTTTGAAGAATATCAGTTTAGGATATAGCTTACCTGATTCATTCTGTAATAACTACTTGGGAGGATTACGCTTGAAAATATTTGTTAATGGGCAGAATCTGTTTACAAAATCTGCATGTGAGCTAGTTGATCCGGAGGTTGGTTTTACTAGTTATCCTTTGCAACGTTGCATTAGTACAGGTATTAATATCAGATTTTAATGAATTACTATATGATACGAAATAAATATTTAACATTTTTAGGAGTGGGGTTATTGTTCATGGCATCGGCTTGTAATGATGGATATGAAAAGGAACCGGTAGAACATTTTACACTGGATTATTTGTTCTCAAAAGCAGATTCGGCAGGGATACAAGCTCGATATTTTCTGAACAATATCTATTATGAACATTTACCTAGTGGATATAATCGTATAAATGGAGATTTTTTGGATGCGGCTTCGGACGACGCTATATCTATTAATAATAACGAACCTGAAATCTATAAATTATTCATGGGACGGTATTCGGCGGTGTCCCGTCTGACAGATATGGAATGGGGAGGATATTATCAAGGAATTCGCAAAGCGAATATTTTGATTAATAATATAGATGTGGTGCCTTTTAATTTGACATATATCAATGCACTGGGAGAAACAAAACCATTGAACTATACGATGAAGGCAGAAGCTCGTTTTTTAAGAGCACATTTTTATTTTGAGCTGGTGAAACGTTATGGAGGTGTGCCTTTGATAGGTGATAATGTATATGTATTGGGAGATGATGTCCAACTTCCGCGAAATACATTTGCTCAATGCATTGATTATATTGTGCGTGAATTGGATGAAATAAAAGATGATCTTCGGTCATTACCGATGGCGGATGCCACAGAATTTGCACATGCTCCTACCAAAGAGGCTTGTTTGGCGATGAAAGCTAGAGTATTGTTGTATGCAGCTAGTCCTTTATTCAATGAGAAACCTTTAGAGGCTGGAAATGAATTGATAGGCTATCCTTCTTATGATAGTGGACGTTGGAACTTAGCTGCTCAGGCTGCTAAAGATTTGATAGATCAATATGGTCCGAAAGGAAAAGGCACATTGAATTTAGCTCAGGATTATCGCAATATTTTTGTGGATTTTTATGGTGGAAATAACCCTGAATTAATATTTTTCCGCCCGGTAGGTAAAAATAAAAGTATAGAAACAGCCAATGGGCCTTTAGGATTCTCAGGCAACTCTTTAGGCAATGGAAATACCAATCCGACGCAGAATTTAGTGGAATCATTTTTAATGAAAGATGGTACTAAATATGTTTCAACTTCGGTAGATGATCCGTTTAAGAATCGTGATCCTCGGTTGGATTTTACGATATTACATCATGGTTCTCGCTGGTTGAATACAACTCTTGATACGCAAGTAGGTGGAACACATAACCCTTCGGGAGCGCAATATAGCCGAACATGTTATTATATGGCGAAATTTATGAAAGATTATCAGACGTCAAGTAACTATGAGGACAATATTCATTTGTGGGTAATGTATCGCTATGGTGAAGTGTTGCTAAATTATGCGGAAGCATTGAATGAAGTGGCTTTGGCAGGCGGTACGATTGACAACAAAGAAGTGCTAAATAGTCTTATTCAGTTACGTAAGAGAGCCGGCATCGAGCCTGGAAATGAAAATTATTACGGATTGCCTGCTCCTCAGAATTATGATGCGGCTGAGATGCGTGAAATTATCCGTAACGAAAGAAGAATTGAAATGGCGTTTGAAGAACAGCGTTATTGGGATATTCGCCGTTGGAGAATAGCGGAGGATATTTTCAAAGAACCTTTAAAAGGTTTGAATATTCAGGTTGTTGGTAATAAAACAATCTATAATGAAGTGAATGTGCTTTCTGCTGAATTTGATACGAAGCGTTACTTCTATCCAATTCCGTATTCTGAAGTGATAAAGAATGGAAATATGATTCAAAACCCGAATTGGTAATATGTTATGAAAAGAATATTTTTAATATTATTAAGTATAAACCTGTTTACGTTTGCTTTAGCGCAATCGTTGACAGTAAAAGGAAAAGTCTCTTCTACTGATGGTGAATTGCTTCCCGGAGTAAATGTAAAGGTAAAAAATGCTACAATTGGTACAATTACGGATTTTGACGGTAATTATCAGTTGAAAGTGGATAAAGGAGATATATTGGTATTCACGTATGTCGGTTTTAAGAGGCATGAGTTGAAAGTTGGAAACCAGACATCTTGGAATGTGGAGTTAACTCCCGACCAGACAGACCTTGACGAAGTGGTCGTAGTGGCCTATGGTAAGGCAAAACGTATCACACTGACGGGTGCGGTAAGCGGTATACAGGCACGTGAAATTCGCAATGTGCCAACGAGTAGTTTACAAAATGCTTTGACAGGAAAGTTGCCCGGTTTCTTTAGTCAGCAGTCCTCCGGGCAGCCAGGTAAGGATGCTTCTGATTTTTTTATTCGTGGTGTAAGTTCTTTGAATGCCGATGGCAATAAACCTTTGATTATTGTAGATGACGTACAGTATACATACGAACAATTGTCGCAAATCAATGTAAACGAAATTGAAAGTATTTCAATCTTGAAAGATGCTTCGACAACTGCTATTTATGGTATTAAAGGTGCCAATGGAGTATTGGTTGTGAAAACAAGAAGAGGAAAAGAAGGGAAACCACAAATCAATGTGCGTTTGGAAGGAGGTATACAGACACCGGTCCGTACTCCCGACTTTTTGAACTCATATAATACGGCTATCCTGGTGAATGAAGCTTATGAAAATGATGGTATGCCCAGGTTGTTTTCTAAACAAGATATAATGGCTTTCAGAGATCATACTGATCCTTATGGTCATCCGGATGTAAACTGGTATGATGAGATTTTTAAGAAAAGTGCTTTTCAGGAGAACGTGAATGTGGATATTTCCGGAGGATCTAAAAAACTAAGATATTTTGTTTCTGCCGGCTATTTTACCCAAGATGGTATGGTGAAAGATTTTGGAACAAAGGAAAATGATGTAAATTCCAACTATTTCTATCGCCGTTTTAACTATCGTACTAATATAGATTTTGATGTGACGGATAATTTAAATATGCGTTTGGATGTATCTTCACGTTTTATGAATATTAATGAACCTTGCAATATGAATGCAACGGGTGAAATTTACGATTTTTCCAAAATGCATCCTTATTCTGCTCCGGTACTAAATCCTAATGGTTCTTATGCTTATTTGAGTGATACGGAAGGGTATAAACCTACATTGAATGCTCGTTTGGCAAATGAAGGTTATAAGCGTACTCGTCGTAATGATAATAATATTCTGTATGGGGCTACTTGGAAAATGGATTTTCTGACACAGGGACTTGCTGCTAATTTTCGTTTGGCTTATTCGAGTGTAGATGAAAATTATCGTCAGGTGCATCGTGGAGATTATCCTACCTATCATTATAATTCGTCATCTGATCAATATGAGATCAATCCCAATAAAAAATATGATTATGGAACATATTCAGTGACTAGTGGAACGGAACGGGCGACGAAAGACCTGAATATCCAAGCGTCATTAAATTATGCACGTGTTTTTAATGGAAACCATGATGTGAACGCTATGTTCTTATATAATCGTCAAAGCACGACCAATGAAAAAGATGCAGCAGTTCCTAACAACTTTGAAGGTTATACTTTGACGATGGGATATAAATATAAGAGCAAATATTTGATTGATCTTAATATGGCTTATAATGGAACAGATCGCTTCGGTAAAAATAATCGCTTTGGTTTTTTCCCGGCTATCGGTATCGGTTATGCTATTTCGGAAGAGAATTTCTTTAAAAACGTAGATTGGCTGGAAAAAAATGTTCAACTATTGAAAATAAGAGCTTCTTATGGTTTGGTAGGATCAGATGTAGCGGCAGGCAATCGCTATTTGTACGAGCAAGTGTATAAAGAGAATGGTAATTATCCTTTTGGTGATTATCCAGGTGATACACCGGTGATAAAAGAAGGCGATTTGGGGACTCCTAGTGTAACTTGGGAAAAGGCTAAAAAGCTTGATATCGGTTTGGATATGAATTTATTCAATAAAGTTTCGTTTACTCTTGATTATTTCTTAGATAAACGTTATGATCAATTGGTGACACGTGCCGATGTTCCTTTGATAATAGGTATAGGATATGCTCCGAGTAACGTGGCAAGGACTACTAACCAAGGTTTTGACGGGCAAATTGGTTATCAAGATCGTTTTGGAGAGTTCGATTTTAATACAAGTTTAGTATTCTCTTATGCAAAGAATAAAGTTGATTTTAAGGCTGAGGCTCAACAAAAATATTCTTGGTTAGCGGAAACAGGAAAGCCTTTGAATCAACCGTTTGGATATCAATGGATAGGTTATTATACGCCGGAAGATATCGAATTGATAAATGCTGCCAAAACCGATCCTACAATTAAAGCTCCGGCAGTGCCTTATACGGATATTCCGGTTCAGGCGGGTGACTTGAAGTATGCCGACTTGAATGGTGATGGCTCTATTGATGATTTTGATAAGGGAGCCATTGGTAAACCCAATTTGCCTACTACTACTTTGGGCTGGTCAATCGGAGGATATTGGAAAGGATTCAGTTTTAATGTATTATTTCAAGGTTCATTCGACTATAGTTTTGCAATCAATGGTACTGGTATAGAATCGTTCAAGAGTCAGTTCCAACCTATTCATACCGGACGTTGGACATTGGAACGTTATCAAAATGGAGAAGAAATAACTTTCCCTCGTTTGACGACCAACCCTTCTACAATAAATAGTGCAAGTACTTACATGTCTGATTTCTGGTTGATTAATGCTTGGTATATTCGTTTGAAGACTATTGATTTAGGATATCAACTTCCTAAGAAGGTGTTGCCTAAGTATGTGGATAATATTCGTTTTTATGTGAATGCTTATAACTTGCTGACATTTACAGGTTATGATAAATATCAACAAGATCCTGAAATAAAAACCAATACAGCGGGTGATGCTTATATGAATCAGCGGGTAGTGAATCTTGGTGTACAATTAACATTCTAATTTAATGATTAAACGGACATAAATATGGATAGATATAAAAATAGAAAGATTTTATCACTCCTTTTGTTGTGTGGTATATTAGGAGCTTGTGATAAATTTGAAGCAGTTCCCTTAGAATATAAAAGTACTCCTCAGGAAGAAGCGCAAGAAGCGGTTTTGAATACTATTAAGCCGACATGGGAATTAGAACTGATGGAGACTAACGGTTATGTGATGGCTTTTAAGGATAAAAAGTATGATAAATTATTTACTCGGACTTTAGGTTGGAATGGAGGTGACGGTGTGTTGACGACCCTGTTGCCTGATGGGAATGCATTTTGGTCGTTTAATGATAGTTGGTATGGAGTTGTAGATGGAGAAAACAGGTCGCGTGATGGAAATAAAGTGAATTTTCCACGTAACACTATTATGGTGCAAACTCCTGGTGATGAGGAGGAAAATCTGGTGTGGTTAGCTGATTTTGTTCAAACGACTGATCCTGCTGCCTCTCGCTATTATCAGGCACGCACTCATATACGTCATCCGAAAGCCAGTTTGAGTGAAGAGGAGGTGCAGAAAGGAGAGATTGATCAGGATTGGCTATATTGGGCAGGTGATGCTACTGTATGTAATAATCAGTTACAAGTACTTTGGAATGGAGTAGATAATACAAACCAGCAAGCTTTGATGAGGCATGAGGGGATTTGTCTGGCAACTTACAGTTTGGAGGGAACCCCCGGTGATGATAGTTATATGAAGCTGATTAATGCCGATCACCATTTTAATGATGCTGATATATATGGATATGGCTCTACTTTATGGGAAGATGAAGACGGTCATATTTATTTGTATGGTTCATATAATAATTATGATATGTTGGTGGCCCGTACGGCTAGACATGATCTTACTAGCCCATGGGAATATTATGTAAGTGATGAACAAGGAAATTTTTCTTGGCAGACTACTTATCCTACTGAGTCAGAGGTTAAAAGATCCAGAATTCAGGATACAGATTGCAGTATGCCGTGGGTAATTAAGAAAGGAGATACCTATTATATGTTTGCACAAGCTAAATGGTTTGGACGTGAAATGTATATTTTCCGAAGTGATAAACCGTATGGACCTTTTGTTGATTGCAAAAGACTGTTCGGACTCCCGGATTTGTTAGATAAACTTGGTGAACGCACTTATAAGAATTTATATATGGTAAACTTACATCCTCATTTATCACGCAATGGCGAGTTGGTTTTCTCTACAAATACTGACGCAAAAGATTTTGGAGATAACTTTAATGCAGTTGGTAGTGCGGATTTTTATCGTCCTTACTTCTATCGTGTTTATAATTGGGAGAAGGTTTACGATGAATAATTCTTGCTTGTTCGGATAAGAAAATGAAAGAACCATTTTTCTACAAAAAAAGAAATGGTTCTTTTTTTGATTATTTAATTCTTAGGATAAAGTGGATCGATTAACGGTAAACAGAGTTTTGTTCGTCATATATTATATAACTAATGAAGAATAGAAATGAAAAAAGTTTTAGTATGTGTTTTGTGGTATCTATTGTTTGTTACTAATGTTTGTGCACAGGTAAAATTGTCACCTTTGTTTTCGGATAATATGGTATTGCAACAGAAAACAGAAGCTCCTGTTTGGGGAATGAGTAAGCCTAATAAGAAAATAGAAATTATTACCTCATGGGATCAGAAGACATACACAATTCAGGCTGATGCACAAGGAAAATGGAATATCAAAGTAACTACTCCCGCTGCTGGGGGACCCTATGAAATTACAATTTCTGACGGAAAGAAGGTGAAGCTTTCAAATGTGATGATCGGTGAAGTTTGGATCTGTTCCGGTCAATCCAATATGGAAATGCAGGTAGAAGGATGGGGAAAGGTTCTGAACTATCAACAAGAAAAGATGAAAGCGGAAAATTATCCCAATATCCGTTTTCTATTGGTAGAAAAGGCGATAAGCCCTGTTCCTGGTGATAGACTTAAGGCTACGGAAAATGGCTGGCAGGTTTGTTCGTCAAAAAGTGTGGCAGACTTTTCGGCGGCCGGTTATTTTTTCGGACGTGATTTGCATAAGTATCAGAATGTGCCAATCGGACTGATTGACACATCTTGGGGAGGTACGTATATAGAGACCTGGACGAGTAAAGAAGCGCTGGCAACAATGCCGGATATGCAAAAGAAATTAGAGGTGTTGAATGGGCTTCCGGTAACCAAGGAAGAACGTGAAAAGAAATTTCATTCGGATATAGAAGACTGGAAAAAGAATATTGAGAAGATCGATAAAGGATTTATAAATGGTAAAGCTGTATGGGCAGCTACCGATTTGGAGGATAGCTCTTGGAAAACAATGAAAGTGCCCGGTTTGATGCAAGAACAGGGATTGGCAGGCTTTAATGGTATTGTTTGGTTTAGAAAAACGATAGATATTCCGGCTAACTGGGCTAATAAAGAGCTGACGCTGAATGTGGGAGTAATTGATGACAATGATTTTACTTACTTTAATGGTGTGCAAGTGGGGCATACAGAAGGATGGATGACTCCTAGAAGTTATAAAATTCCGAAAGAATTGGTTAAGAAAGGAAAGGCTGTGATTGCTGTGCGGGTAATGGATACAGGTGGCACGGGTGGTATTAACGGTAGTCCGGGGAGCATTTCTCTTCAGCGTTCTCAAACAGATGATATGCAGTTGGCCGGTAATTGGAAGTATCAGGTTTCTTTGACTATGAAGGATATACCACACATGCCGGTTAATACTGCTAATGAACCGAATGTTCCCGGTTTTCTGTTCAATGCAATGTTGCATCCCCTTATTCCTTATGCCATTAAGGGAGCGATTTGGTATCAAGGAGAAGCTAATACGGGACGGGCATATCAATATCGTGAATTGATGCCATTAATGATAAAAGACTGGCGGGATCGCTGGGGATATGATTTTCCTTTTTATATGGTGCAGCTAGCTAATTTTACAGCTCAACAAACAGCTCCGGTGGATGCAACTTGGGCAGAACTGCGAGAAGCACAAACAAGAACTTTACATCTTGCAAACACAGGCATGGCTGTAACAATTGATATAGGCGATGCTTTTGATATTCATCCGAAGAACAAACAGGAAGTGGGAAGACGTCTGGCATTAGTTGCACGGGCACAAACCTATGGAGAAAAAATACCATACTCCGGTCCTATGTATGATACTTACCGGATTGAAGGCAATAAGATACGTATTTACTTTAAGCATACAAACGGAGGGCTGAAAACAAAGAATAATGAAGTTCTGAAAGGATTTACTATTTCCGGAGTCGATCGTAAGTTTCATTGGGCTGATGCTGTGATTGACGGGAATTCGGTTGTAGTTTCTTCTCCGGAAGTCTCTTTCCCGATAGCAGTGCGTTATGCGTGGGCGGATAATCCGATCTGTAATTTATATAACGGCGCTAATCTTCCTGCATCGCCTTTCCGTACCGATGATTGGCAGGGAATCACTTATAGTGGTAAATGATAAGGGCTCAAAAACACTATTTTAGAACATTCTCAAAAATTAATATTAATGAATGCAAGAATTATGAAACCAACCGCTTTTTTTGTTCCGCTTTTATTATGTAATAGCTTGTGGGGGTATGGAAAGAATGACAGGGAGTCGAAAATGAATATAGTTTATATTATGACGGATGATCATTCTTATCAAACAATCAGTGCTTATGGCGGACCTTTGGGCAAACTGGCTCCCACACCAAATCTGGATCGTTTGGCAGCCAAGGGAATGCTTTTTCAACGAGCATTTGTGGAAAATTCTCTTTCCACTCCTTCGCGTGCGTGTTTGATGACCGGATTGTATAGTCACCAGAATGGTCAACGGACTCTTTTTGGTAATGTGGATACAACCAAGACTTTTTTCTCGGAGATTTTACAGCAAAATGGTTATCAGACAGCGGTTGTTGGTAAGTGGCATATGCGTTGTGAACCCAAAGGATTTGATTATTATCAAGTCTTGTGGGATCAAGGCGCATATTATCATCCGGAGTTTAAAAGCAAAGATACGAATGGAAAGTATGTTAGGCGTGAGGGCTATGCAACGACATTGACAACCGACTATGCCATTGACTTTTTGGAACATCGTAATACATCCATGCCGTTTTGTCTGCTCGTCCACCACAAAGCGCCTCATCGAAATTGGATGCCGGAACCCAAATATCTCCATCTTTATGAAAATGCCGAATTTCCATATCCGGATACTTTTGATGATGATTATAATACACGTTGTAGGCCTGCCAATGAACAGGAAATGCAGATTGATAAAGACATGACAATTGTCTACGATCTCAAACTAAATCAGTTGAAAGATACTTCACCTTACAATAAAGAATGGAATGTTAAGGGGATGCAGGCGTCTATCAATCGAATGAATGTTGAAGAACGCGGTCAATGGGAAGCGGCTTATGAGAAACGTTATGCGGATTTTATGAAAAAGAAAGCTGCCGGGGCGGATATGAAAAAATGGAAATATCAGGAATATCTCAAAGATTATCTTCGGTGTATTAAATCTATTGACGATGAAGTCGGACGTTTGCTGGAGTATTTGGAAGCACATGATTTGATGGAAAATACGATGATTGTTTATACTTCCGATCAGGGCTTTTATATGGGAGAGCACGGGTGGTTCGATAAGCGTTTTATGTATGAGGAGTCTTTCCGGACACCGCTGATCATATATTATCCTCAGAAAAAAGAAAATAGTAAATGTAATGCTTTAGTTCAAAATATAGATTATGCTCCCACCATTTTGGATGCGGCCGGGATTGAGAAACCTCATTATATGGTTGGCAATTCATTGCTTCCTTTGTTGAGTGGAAAGATACCTGCAAAATGGCGCCGGGATATTTATTATCATTATTACGATTATCCTGCCCAACACAAAGTCCGTCGTCACGACGGGGTCCGTGATAGTCGTTACAAGCTGATCCATTTTATGGTACAAAGAAAGATCCATTGGATTGCAATGAGTTGTATGACTTGAAGAAGGACCCGAATGAACTGAATAATCTTTATGATGATTTAAAGTATAAAAAGTACAGCAACGCTTGCAAAAACGGCTGGATGAGTATAGAAGCGCATTAAAGGTGGACGAATACAATGATAAGTGAAAGCTTTATGTGTTTATTAATCGAAATTGTATAATTGCAAATAAAAAAACATGAACAAATTTATTTATTTAGTAATCTTTTCTTTCTTCTCAACAGGTATATATGCCCAAATGAAGGATCTCGTGCAGTATGTCAATACATTGCAAGGTACCGACTCTCATTTCGGCTTGAGTTATGGCAATACATACCCTACCACAGGTATGCCTTATGCCATGCATACATGGTCTGCACAAACAGGAAAGAACGGAGAAGGCTGGAAATATCAATATGCAGTCGATAATATCAGGGGATTCTGTCAATCTCATCAATGCAGCCCGTGGATGAGTGATTATGCTGTATATTCCTTTATGCCGATGGTAGGAGAATTGGTTGTGAATCAGAATAAACGGGCCACGAAGTTCAGTCATGACAATGAAATAGCCAAGCCCCATTATTACAAAGTAACGCTCAATAATGGCATTACTACCGAAATGGCTCCGACTACCCGCGGCGTGCATTTGCGTTTTTCCTATCCCTCTACCGGAGACGCTTATCTGGTGATTGACGGATATACGGATATGAGCGAAATTAAAATTGATCCGGTAAAAAGACAAATATCCGGTTGGGTGAATAACCAGCGTTTTGTAAACAACTCCAAGACATTCCGTAGCTACTTCATCGTGCAGTTCGATAAAGCATTTGAAGATTATGGCGTATGGGAAAATCAGAAAGATGAGGTGTTTTCCGGAAAATTGGAAGGAGAAGGCAAAGGTTACGGCGCTTATATCAAATTTAAAAAAGGCTCGAAAGTACAAGCGAAAGCTGCTTCTTCCTATATCAGTGCAGAACAAGCTGTGGTTACGCTTAACGACGAGTTGGGTAAGGATAAGAATTTGGAAGCCACTAAAATACGTGGACATAAAACGTGGAATGAATTATTGAATAGAATTCAGGTAGAAGGGGGAACAGACGAACAGATGAAGACTTTCTATTCCTGCCTGTTCCGTGCCAATCTCTTCTCACGCAAATTCTATGAGCGTAAAGCAAATGGAGAACCTTATTACTATAGTCCTTATGACGGTAAAGTGTACGATGGATATATGTATACGGATAATGGCTTCTGGGATACTTTCCGTTCTCAATTTCCATTGACTAATATCCTTCATCCTACGATGCAGGGACGTTATATGAATGCTTTGCTTGCCGCGCAAGAACAATGCGGGTGGTTACCGTCTTGGTCAGCACCGGGAGAAACTGGAGGGATGCTGGGCAATCATTCCATTTCGTTGCTAGCAGATGCGTGGGCAAAAGGGATTCGGACTTTTGATCCGGAGAAAGCCTTAAAAGCATACGCGCACGAAGCCATGAATAAAGGTCCTTGGGGAGGTGCCAACGGGCGTGGTTTCTGGAAAGAATATTTTGAACTGGGATATGTTCCTTATCCGGAATCAATGGGATCGAGTGCACAGACAATGGAATATGCATACGATGATTTCTGTGGCTACCAACTGGCTAAGATGACCGGAAACAAACATTATCAGGAAGTTTTTGCCCGTCAGATGTATAATTATAAAAACGTATTTGACCCGTCTATCGGTTTTATGAGGGGAAAAGGCGCTGATGGTAAATGGCAGGAACCGTTTGACCCGTTGGAGTGGGGCGGGCCTTTCTGTGAGGGCAATGCGTGGCATTATACTTGGTCGGTATTCCATGATGTGGAGGGACTTATAAATTTGTTCGGGAGCGATCAAAAGTTCACGACCAAAATAGATTCCGTATTTGCCCTTCCCCCCACTATCAAACCGGGCACTTACAGGGGAGTGATCCATGAAATGAAAGAAATGGAGATTGCAGGTATGGGACAGTATGCACATGGCAACCAGCCCATTCAGCACATGCCTTATTTATATAGCTATGCCGGACAGCCATGGAAAACCCAATATTGGGTCCGTCAGATTGTTGAGAGATTGTATAATTCCACAGAAAGAGGATATCCGGGAGATGAAGACCAGGGTGGTATGTCATCTTGGTATGTCTTGAGTTCACTGGGCATTTATGCCGTTTGTCCGGGTACGGATGAGTATGTAATTGGCAGTCCGTTATTTAAGAAAGCTACTATAACGATGGAAAACGGTAATAAATTCGTGATTGAAGCGAACAACAATAGTAAAGAGAATCTCTATATCCAGTCTGCTACCTTAAATGGACGTGTGTTGGATAAGAATTTTATCAGATACGTCGATATAGCAGACGGAGGAATTATCCGTTTTGAAATGGGAAGTCAACCGAATAAAGAACGATGTACGTCGAAGTATGCCGCTCCCTTCTCTTTATCGAAAGAATAAGAAACTAAAAAGATATAAGAAGAATACAGTATGAAAAATAAAATTTTAACAGGTTTTTTATTGGTTTTGATTGGAGGGTGGGGGAGTCTCTCGGCGCAGAACGTCGGGAGTAATTATGCCCGTCAGGTAAATACCCTGATAGGAACGAAGGGCGTGGGTTTGACTTCGGGATATCTTTATCCCGGAGCTACCTATCCATACGGAATGGTGCAGTTCACCCCCTCTTATTTTTCCAAACGTTCCGGATTCGTCATCAATCAGTTGAGTGGTGGCGGTTGCGAACACATGGGCAACTTTCCCACTTTTCCGGTAAAAGGTAAACTGAAGATGTCTCCGGACAATATTCTCAACTACCGCATCAATATTTCTGAAGAAAAAGGACACGCCGGTTATTATGAAGCAAAGGTGCAGGAAGATATTCATGCAAAACTGACAGTAACTGAAAGGACCGGTATGGCGAGTTATGAATATCCGGCAGATCAGCAATATGGTACGGTAATTATCGGTGGAGGCATTTCCGCAACTCCGATAGAGCAGGCCGCCATCGTTATTACTGCACCGAATAAGTGTGAAGGATATGCAGAAGGCGGTAATTTCTGTGGACTCCGTACACCGTATAAAGTCTATTTTGTGGCAGAGTTTGATACGGATGCGCTGGAGTCGGGAACATGGAAAAGAAATGAACTGAAACCGAATACTACTTTTGCTGAAGGAGAATACTCCGGAGTCTATTTTACTTTTGATGTAGATAAGAAGAAAAATGTCCAATATAAGATTGGGGTTTCTTATGTATCAGTAGAAAATGCACGCGAAAATCTGAAAGCGGAGAATACCGGATGGGATTTCCTGCAGATTCAGAATCAGGCTGAATCCAAATGGAATCATTATTTGGGTAAGATCGAAGTAGAAGGAACTAATCCGGATCGTACCACTCAATTTTATACCCATCTGTATCGTTCATTCATTCACCCGAACGTATGCAGTGATGTGAATGGAGAATACATGGGGGCGGACTTCAGGGTACATAAATCCCGTTCCAAGCACTATACTTCTTTTAGCAACTGGGATACTTATCGTACACAGATTCAACTATTGTCAATCCTTGATCCTGAAGTAGCCTCTGATATTGTTATTTCTCACCAATTGTTTGCCGAAGAGGCTGGTGGTGCTTTCCCGCGTTGGGTGATGGCTAATATAGAGACCGGCGTGATGCAAGGAGATCCAACTCCCATCCTGATATCCAATGCCTATGCTTTTGGTGCCCGCAATTACGATCCGAAACCGATTTGGAAAATTATGAGAAAAGGAGCGGAAGAACCGGGCACAATGTCGCAGAATATCGAAGTGCGTCCAGGGCTAAAACAGTATTTGGATAAAGGATATTATAATGCTTCTATACAACTGGAATATACTTCTGCAGATTTTGCAATCGGACAGTTTGGTTTACATGCTGTAGGAGCAGAGTTTGCAAGCTGGCGCTATTTCCATTTCGCACGTTCATGGAAGAATCTGTATAATCAGGAAACCGGTTGGTTGCAATCACGTAATCCGGATGGTTCGTGGAAACCACTGACTGAAGATTTCCGTGAATCTACGTATAAGAATTATTTTTGGATGGTTCCATACGATATTGCCGGACTGATAGAAATCATTGGAGGCAAAGCAGCGGCAGAGAAACGTCTGGATGAATTCTTTACCCGTCTGGATGCCGGTTACAATGATGCCTGGTTCGCTTCCGGCAATGAACCGAGCTTCCACATACCCTGGATATACAACTGGGTAGGAACTCCCTATAAAGCACAGGAGATTATTAACCGTGTATTGAATGAACAGTATTCAAGCAAAATTGATGGTCTGCCAGGTAATGATGATTTAGGAACGATGGGGGCTTGGTATGTATTCGCTTGTATTGGACTTTATCCCGAAATACCGGGAGTGGGAGGTTTTACAGTGAACACTCCGATATTCTCATCCGTGAAAGTTCATTTAAAGAAAGGGGATATGGTGATAAAAGGCGGTTCGGAAAAGAATATTTATATCAAGTCCATGAAGCTGAACGGTAAACCGTATGACAGTACATGGCTCGATTGGGATCAACTGAATAATGGAGCTACGATAGAATACACTACCTCGTCCAAGCCTGACGTGAAGTGGGGAACTAAAGTGACGCCTCCCTCTTTCCCTTAAAGCAAATCAACGAGGTATATAAATTTATGATATAAGATAATTTTGTAAGAGCACTTATTTATAATATCAAACGTAAAAATGAAAAGAAAACTACAAAACATAGCTTATCTACTGATGGCTGCCGCATTAATCACTTCCTGTGGCGGGAAGAAGCAAACAGCAGAATTCCCGGATTGGACATGGGCAGATTTCCTGCGTCCGGAAGGAATTAATCCGATTATTTCTCCTGACACTACTACCTTTTTCTATTGTCCAATGCGACAGGACTCAATAGCATGGGAAGCGAGTGATACGTTTAATCCCGCTGCTACTGTTTATGATGGGAAAGTAGTAGTCCTCTACCGGGCTGAAGATAACTCGGCAACCGGTATCGGATCACGTACCTCCCGTTTGGGATATGCCTCTTCTGACGACGGACTACACTTCAAACGAATGTCTGTACCTGTATTTTATCCGGCAGACGATAGTCAGAAAGAACTGGAAAATCCCGGCGGTTGCGAAGACCCACGTGTTGCTGTAACAGAAGACGGGCTTTACGTAATGCATTACACACAATGGAACCGCAAACAGGCACGTTTGGCAGTGGCCACTTCGCGCGATCTTCAAACGTGGGAAAAACATGGACCGGCTTTCGCAAAAGCATACAACGGAAGATTCATAGATGAATTTTCCAAATCTGCCTCTATCGTAACCCAATTAATCGACGGCAAACAAGTGATTGCCAAGATTGACGGCAAATACTGGATGTACTGGGGAGAAAAGTTTGTGAATGTAGCCACTTCCACAGACTTGGTCAACTGGGAACCAATGTTGGATGAAAATGGAGAATTCCTGAAAGTGATAACTCCCCGCACAGGTAAGTTCGACAGTGCCCTGACCGAATGTGGTCCTCCTGCCGTCCTTACAGACAAAGGAATCCTGCTACTTTATAACGGCAAAAACAAGTCGGGCACAGAAGGAGATACTCTTTATACAGCCAACTCTTATTGCGCCGGACAAGCCCTATTTGACGTCAAAGATCCTACTAAGTTAATCGATCGCCTAGATAAACCTTTCTATATTCCCGAATCTGACTTCGAAAAGAGCGGACAATATCCAGCCGGAACGGTATTTATAGAAGGACTTGTATTTCACAATCAGAAATGGTTCTTATATTATGGATGTGCCGATTCACGCGTGGCAGTGGCCGTATATGATCCTCGCAAAAAATAAGGAAAACATTCATGAAGAAGATAACAATTTGTAAAAGATAGATTAAGACATGAAAAAACTTATTTTATTGATTGTGGCAGCCTGTATGACATGTACAGCTGCATTTGCCCAAACAGTGAAGCCTTTTAAAGAGGGTGAAAGGGCAGTGTTTTTAGGAAATAGTATAACGGATGGTGGTCATTACCATTCATACATCTGGTTATATTATATGACCCGTTTTCCGGATATGCCTATCCGTGTTTTCAACGGTGGTATTGGTGGAGATACAGCCTATGATATGAACAAACGTCTGGATGGTGATATTTTTGCGATGAAACCTTCCGTGTTGATGGTTACTTTTGGTATGAATGATTCCGGATATTTTGAATACAACGGTGATAAGCCCAAAGAATTCGGTGAGCAGAAATATCAGGAAAGTATAAAGAATTACCAGCAGATGGAGAAACGTTTTAAAGATCTTCCTGATACCCGTATCGTGATGGTCGGAACTTCTCCGTATGATGAAACCGTACAACTGAAAGAGAATACACCGTTCAAGACAAAAAATGAAACTATCAAACGGCTTGTTGAATATCAGAAAGAATCGGCAGCTAAGAATAATTGGGAATTTACCGATTTAAATGCTCCTATGACAGCTATTAATCAGCAATATCAGCAGAAAGATCCTACCTTTACCCTTTGTGGCAGTGACCGTATTCATCCCGATAACGACGGACACATGGTAATGGCCTATCTTTCCTGAAAGCCCAGGGATTTGTAGGTAAGGAAGTAGCGGATATGGAGATTAATGCTAATAAAAAACAAGCCGTTAAGTCGGAAAATTGTACCGTTTCAAATATAAAGAAGAACGAAAAAGATTTGAGTTTTGACTATTTGGCAGAAGCTCTTCCTTACCCTTTAGATACTATTGCCCGTGGCTGGGGACAGAAAAAGAGCCAGGCGGAAGTGCTGAAAGTTGTTCCTTTTATGGAAGAGATGAACCGTGAAACGTTGAAAGTAACAGGACTGAAAGGCAATTATAAGTTGTTGATAGACGATGAAGAAATTGGAACCTGGAGTGGAGATGAACTGGCAAAGGGCATTAATCTTGCTGCTGAATCCAAAACTCCCCAATACCAACAAGCATTGACGGTGATGCACCTGAATGAATATCGTTGGGAAATTGAAAGAACATTCAGAGAATATGCGTGGTGTGAATTCGGCTTTTTCCAGCAAAAGGGATTGCTGTATGCTGACGACAGAAAAGCGATCGAGGTGATGGATGAAAACTTGGATAAAAACGTTTGGTTGAAGGGACGTCGTGATATGTATTCAAAGATGATGTTTGAAGCTGTCCGTGATGCTCGCCAACAGGAAATGGATGTTCTTATCAATAAGATTTATGAAATAAATAAGCCTGTTGTAAGAAAGATTTTACTTAGAAAGATATGATGTGATAACAGCGTAGAAATACGATAGAATACTCACCGTAATGAGAAAGAATTCTCACTGTAATGAGAACTTTTTCTCATTGCGATGAGTATTTTTTCTCATTACAGTGAGTATCGTTGAGAATATATGAATAGATAAGTACTCTTTGTAATAGCCTGATAATGTTCTCCTTATTGTAGCTTTTGCATTAAAGGGACTACCTTTATTGAATTCTTAATTCTTTTTCCAGAAATCGGAAGTGAAAAGTAGTAATACTGTAAACAATTCCAAACGTCCCAAGAGCATTAAAAAAGAAAGCAGCCATTTGGCGGCATCAGGCAATTCACTCCATGAGAAGGCCGGGCCGCATGTGCCAAGTCCCGGTCCCATATTACCCATACTTGAGATAACCGTTCCGATTGATTCCAGAAAACCGACTCCCAGCCCCATCATGATAAGTATGCTGATGATAGCGATGACTGCATATAAAAAAGTAAAGGCCAATACTGTAGACTGGATGGAAGGAGAAATAACCTGTTTGTTAACTCGCACCGGGAGCACGGCACTAGGGTGAAGAATATGTTTGAATTCGTTTTTCACAACCTGAAACAGGATAACCATACGAATACATTTTATACCTCCTGTTGTACTGCCGGCACAGGCTCCGATGATCATCACTATTACAAGGCATCCCCAAAGAATAGAAGGCCAAAGCATATAATCGGCTGTGGCAAATCCCGTAGAAGTTTGCAAGGAAATCACTTGGAAAAGTGATTTACGGAACGCCTCTTCTATCTCCATAGAAGAAGTCTGATGAAGCCAGACTGCAATAAATATAGTAAAGAAAGAGACACACCAGAAATAGAACTTTAGCTCTGCATCATGAATGAACTTCTTTATTTTTCCATTGAACATCAACAGTAATAGCGTGAAGTTGATGCCCGAAAGAAACATGAAAATAGAGATTACATAATCTATATAGGGTGAGTGATAATATTCGATACTTGCTTGTTTGGTAGAAAATCCGCCAGTGCTGGTTGTCGTGAAAGCATGGCATATACTGTCAAACACACTCATACCTCCAAATACTAATAAGACAATCAATGTCCCTGTCATTCCGGCATAAATACCCCAAATCCATTTGGCAGTGATACCAATACGGGGATGCACTTTGTCATGAGTAGGACCGCTGGCTTCTGCTGCAAACACCTGAATCCCACCCACACCGAAAATCGGCAGAACGGCAATGGTGAAAAATACAATACCCAAACCGCCTATCCATTGCGTCATAGCCCGCCAAAAAGTATTCCATGAGGCATTGACTCTATATTATTCAAGATGGTGGCACCCGTACTGCTGAACCCGGACATCGTTTCAAAATGCATCCGTAACACTTGGGATATACCCTCCTATATAATAAGGTAACATTCCGAAAAGGGAAAAGGTGACCCATGCTACACTGACTATGACATATCCATCACGGCGATTCAGGGATTTCACTGCGTCTTTCCCGATGGCGAGCAACAGAATACCGATGCTAGTGGTAATAGCCGATGAAACCAGAAAACTCTGCAAGTCATTCTCCTTATAAAAGAGAAACACCCCACAACATAATAGCATAACTGTTTCTATCAGAAGCAGAAACCCAGAATCCGGAATATCATCTTCGAGTTAATCATATACAAGTATTTGTTGATACTTAGTGAAAGAACTTCTCAATCTTTTAATCATCATGCTTAGGCAGAATACGACTACATGGTCGCCGGGCGGATTTGCGTATCACCTGTCACCAGGATACCTTCTCCGTTACGGATCATTCCTCCGATGGTGGTGCCTTTGGGAAGTCCCAGGTCTTTAATCAGGTGTTTGGTTATTTTGGCCCTTCCGGTACGGTGAATTCTGCAACGTCCGCATTGGCAAAAGTCAGGCATTTCACATTAGACACGTCGGCGTCCAGCATCATTTGGTAGATATGGCTGGCAGCAATCATTTTTATTGATAACCGTGCCGATGTCGAGACTCTCTGCCATACCGATATAGTCGATGTTCTCCACTTCTGCCACCGTCTTTTCCACTCCCATGCGTTTGGCGGCGAGACAGGCAAGGATATTCGTTTCCGAGTTGCCGGTCAAGGCTACAAATGCTTCGGTATTCTTTAGCCCTTCTTCGATAAGCAGGTCCATGTCGCGACCGTCTCCGTTGATAATCATTGTTTTGTCATCCAGTAGCTCTGTCAGACGGTTGCAACGGTTCAGGTCATTATCCACTATTTTCACCTGCATATAGTCCGGTACATATTGTGCGGTACGGACTGCGATACGGCTACCTCCCATAATCATTACATTGCGTACGTCGGCATAGTCTTCTTTGCCGGCTATCTTACGTATATAAGGAATGTATTTGCGGGTAGTGGTGAAATAAACAATATCATGCAATTTAATAACATCGTCTCCGCGAGGGATAATCGTTTCCGTTCCGCGTTTGATGGCTACTACATGGTAAGGAATGTTGGGACCGCCCAGCTGGTGCAGCGGTATATTCAGGATTTCAGCCTTTTCGCGCATCTTCGTACCAATCAGAACCAGCGAACCTCCACAGAATTCCCACCATTGGCGTACCCAGCTCATGCGCATGGAAGACACGATTTCTTTAGCAGCCAGCATTTCCGGGTAAATCAGCGAATCTACTCCCAGCTTTGGAAAAACTCTTTATTTTGGGTAGAAGATATTCATAGTTGTCGATACGCGCCACTGTCTTTTGGCTCCGGTTGGTGGCCAGCATACAGGCAGTCATGTTGCGGCTTTCGTCCGGGGTGACTGCGATGAACAGGTCGGCTTCTTTGACGCCCACTTCTTTCAATCCGGAGATGGAAGAAGGAGAAGCGGCAACAGTCAGCAAGTCAAAGTTGGCGCTAAGAGCACTTAGTTTCTCTTCGTCATCATCCATCAAGATAATATCTTGCTTTTCGCGCGATAACAGTTTGGCCAAATGGTGCCTACGTTGCCGGCACCGGCAATAATAATCTTCATGTCAATTGATAAATTCTTTTATTTTAGTCAGAATTCCTTCTTCATCCATGCCGCACAGTTGGTACAGTTCGGCAACTGCCCCATGTTCTACAAATATATTAGGGATACCGATACGCTTTACGGTCGGTTTGTATTCGTTGTCTGCCATAAATTCGAGGACAGCGCTACCCATACCGCCTTTGATAATTCCGTCTTCGATAGTCAGGATACGTTGGAATTTACGTCCTGCCTCATGCAACAACTCTTCATCCAGCGGTTTCAGGAATCGTAAATCGTAATGGGCGATGGACAGACCTAAATCTGCTTCTGCCCGGGTGATGGCACGGGTGGCTACGTTTCCTATCGGTCCGATAGTAATCACTGCAAGGTCGCTACCCTCTTTCAGTTTCCGTCCTTTTCCTACTGGGATCTCTTCCAACGGACATTTCCAGTCCACCAGTACGCCGCGTCCACGGGGTAGCGGATCACGAACGGTCCCTTGTCCGGCAATTGTGCCGTATACATCAGGCGACGTAATTCATGTTCGTCCATCGGGGAACTGATAGTCAGATTAGGGATCGGGCGTAAACATGCCATATCAAAAGCTCCGTGATGAGTGGGACCGTCTTCGCCAACCAGTCCGGCTCGGTCGAGACACAAAACAACAGGAAGATTCTGAATCGCTACGTCGTGAATGATATTATCATGCGCCCGTTGCATAAAAGAAGAATAGATATTGCAGAACGGTTGCAGTCCGTCTTTAGCCATTCCTCCGGAGAAGGTAACCGCATGTCCTTCGGCAATACCGACATCGAAAGCGCGTTTCGGCATTTTCTCCATTAGTATATTCATCGAACAGCCGCTGGGCATGGCGGGAGTGACACCGACAATCTTCGGGTTGGCTTCGGCAAGTTCCACCAGTGTATTTCCGAATACGTCCGAAAAGCGGGGCATTCCTTCGGTGTTGGCAATGAAACGTTCGCCGGTGACGGGATCGAATTTGCCGGGAGCATGCCATTCGGTAGCGTGTTTCTCTGCCGGACCGAATCCTTTTCCTTTGATAGTGTGCAGGTGCAGGATTTTAGGTCCTTGCATATCTTTGATATCACGTAATACTCTTGCTAGGTTCTTTACGTCGTGTCCGTCTATCGGACCGAAGTAACGGATATTCATCCCTTCAAAAATATTCTGTTGCTGTGCCGCCATTGATTTCAGGCTATTTCCGAAACGGATGAGTGCTTTGCGGCGTTCTTCGTTTAAAATGCCAAGCTTGAACAGCATGCGCGAGAGCTTGAAACGTAGCTGATTATAGCGGTTAGAAGTCGTTAAGTTGAAAAGATACTGCTTCATGCCTCCTACGCTGCGGTCGATTGCCATATCATTGTCATTCAGGATAATGAGCAGGTTGTTCGACGTGGCAGATGCGTTGTTCAGTCCTTCAAAAGCCAGTCCGCCACTCATTGATCCGTCGCCGATAATGGCTACTACATGGCGTTTGGCGTCTCCTTTCCGGGCGGCTGCGACAGCCATACCGAGAGCGGCAGAAATCGAATTGGAAGCGTGTCCGCACGTGAAAGTATCATATTCGCTTTCTTCCGGAGATGGGAAAGGGCGGATTCCTCCGAGTTTCCTGTTTGTAGAAAATGCTTCACGGCGTCCTGTAAGAATTTTGTGGCCGTATGCCTGATGTCCCACGTCCCATACAATACGGTCGTATGGTGTATTGTAGACGTAGTGCAGAGCTACGGTTAGTTCCACGGTTCCCAGGCTGGCGGCGAAGTGTCCGGGGTTGCAGCAGAGTTCTTTAATAATGTCTTGCCTTAGTTCACCGCATACTTCCGGCAGTTGCTCTACGGTTAGTTTACGTAGGTCTTCGGGGTAATTGATGGAGTTTAACAAGTTATATGTTGGTTCACTATTCATGATTCTAGGAAATTTAGTGCAAAAATACGAAAAGAAAGTATATTCGACCTCCTTTTCGGCGAAAAACTTATTTTGTTTCCTACTGTCTAATCAGTCTGTAGTACCAATAATAAATGAATAAATGAGAGTAGGTTAACTATCCAGTTAATCTAAATGGTTACTTTTTATCAATGAACTAATCATTTTACATGTATGTCTTCTTGTTTTATTCCTTTAAATAATGGTTGGCATTCATTGGCTATTTCATCCAATAATTGATTAGAAATATTCATTGATAGCTGATTTGTATGAATGAAATATTGTTCCAGTTCCAGTCGGTATCTATGATACTAAATAAATCAACTCCTTGTATGGATAGTATTCCGTTTTGGTTATCTGCTTTTAGGCTAACTTGTATGTTATTCATATTATGGATAATTATATTTTGCAGTTTGTTGGTTTGATTATCAGATAAAGACAAAGATAAGAAAGTTCTTTTGCTTCTCCAATTATTTGTCATATCTTTATTGTACTTTTGCTTCGAGAAAAAGTTTAAAAAACAATATATTCAATAGATGTCTATTAATGAACTTATAAACCAGTCTGAAGGTCGGCGTTTAGAATTTAAAGGTGAGCTTCCTACAAATTCTGATTTAGCAAAAACTGTAGTGGCTTTTGCCAATGATGCGGGAGGTGAAATTTATATAGGTATCAATGATAACCCGCGACAGATAATAGGGTTGTCCGAAGAAGAATTACCTCGTATTGAAGAGCAAATTAGTAATTTAATATATGATAGATGTTATCCGATTATATTACCTGAAGTCTCTTTTTTAACTATAGAGGACAAACACCTTATTAAAGTGTGTATTTATCGTGGAAGTATGCCCCCTTACTATCTTAAAGATAAAGGGAAGCTGAAAGGAACTTATATTAGGGTTGGTTCAACCAATAAACTAGCTGATGAAACAATTATTGCAGAGTTAGAGCGGAGACGGAGAAATATTTCTTTTGATAGTGAGGTTGTCATGGATAAGTCCGCAGATGAATTGGATATAAGTGGGTTTAAATTACTCTACAAAGAGAAAACAGGTGAAGATTTAAATATTCAAGTGCTTCGTAAACTGGAATTGGTTAAGACTGAACAGGATAAAGAATATCCTACAAAAGCTTTACTTCTATTTTCGGATGATAATTTGCGTAATTCTATGTTTCCGAATGCCAAAGTTGAATGTGCCCGTTTCAAAGGGACAGGAACGGAAGAGTTTTTAGATCAAAAAAGTATTATTGTCCACATTGGGTTACAGGCGGAAGAAACTTATAACTTTGTACTTCGGCATATTAATAAAGCAGCAAATATAGAGGGAGTATATACGGTTTCACGTTGGGAGTATCCAGTGAAGGCAATAAGGGAGATTATCCGTAATGCGATTGTACATAGAGATTATTCTCTGACAGGAAAAGATGTCAAAGTTGCCATATATGATGATATGGTTGAGATCACAAGTCCTGGTCTTTTACCACCCTCTATTGATTATTCGGCAATGGAGAGCCGCCAATCAGATGCAAGAAATAAAGTAATAGCTCCTGTGTTTAAAAGACTTGGCATCATTGACCAATGGGGTAATGGATTGAAAATGGTGGCTGAAGAAATGAAATCTTATCCTGAAATTGATTTATGTTGGAAGGAGGTTGGTTTGTCTTTTCAAGTACAGTTTATTAAAAAGAATTATCAGGAGAATACAAATATGGAAGATAGTGCCGATAATGAACGAAGACCGGCTCAATCTACTACCCAATCTACTACCCAATCTACTACCCAATCTACTACCCAATACACTACCCAGAAATTAACAGAAGCCCAAAATATGATTTTAAGTTATCTAAGAGAACATCCGGAGGCCACACGGGCGGATTTAAATAGTCATATTGAAGGTATAACAGTCGATGGTATAAAATATAACTTGGCACGTTTACAGGAGTTGGGCTTATTAAAACGCGTAGGAAGCAAACGATATGGGTATTGGGTAGTGCTTGGAGAATAGTTTGAAATTTTTAAAGAGAAAATAATATGGATTTCCGTACACAAATAGAGTTACCTGTTGGTTTACCGCCTATTACTCATGCCGGACAAATACTCATGATGGGATCTTGCTTTGTCCAAAATGTAGGGAATTTTTTGAAAGATGCCAAATTTCAATTAGATTTGAATCCTTTTGGTATTCTTTACAACCCTTCTTCTCTTTCTGCTGTTCTGATTGAAATCTTAAAAAGAAAAGTATATAAGAAGGGTGACTTGTTTTTCCATAATGACCTTTGGCATAGTCCTATGCATCATGGTCTTTTTTCTGGACCTACCTTGGAAAGTACATTGCAGAATATCAATATTCGGCTGTTACAAGTTCATCAGGCTATGCAAAAACTTGACTGGCTGATGTTGACTTTTGGAACTGCTTATGTTTATGAGCAGAAAGAAACGGGAAAGGTAGTGTCTAACTGTCATAAACTGCCTGAGAATAAATTTAATCGTAGGCTTCTGTCTGTTGAAGAAATTGTAGAAGATTATACAGCACTCATCACCGAAATGTCAGCCCTGAATCCGGATCTGAAATGGCTGTTTACAGTCAGCCCGATCCGTCATATACGCGACGGGATGCATGCCAACCAGTTAAGCAAATCGACTCTGCTGCTCGCCATCGACCGATTGCAACAACTGTTCCCGGAGCGAGTGTTCTATTTCCCCTCTTATGAAATCATATTGGACGAATTACGTGATTATCGCTTCTATGCCGACGACATGTTGCATCCGTCTCCTTTGGCGATTCGTTACCTGTGGGAACGCTTCTCCGAAACCTTCTTTTCTCCTGAAACAAAGCAGGTTATCATAGCTGTGCAAGACATTCGCCGGGACTTGGCGCACAAACCCTTTCATCCCGAGTCAGAGGCATATCAACGCTTTTTAGGACAAATAGTGTTAAAAATAGAACGACTTATCGGAAAATACCCGTACTTAGATTTTCAAAAAGAAACAGAACTATGTCATATGCGATTGAATCCATAGCCAAAAGTATCGGTGCCCGCCGTGTGGGCAAACATAAAGCGACTATTGATTGGCTGCTAACAGACAGCCGCTCTTTGAGTTTTCCGGAAGAAACTCTTTTTTTTGCTTTAACTACCAAACGAAATAGCGGAGCCCGTTATATCCCCGATTTATATGACCGGGGCGTACGTAATTTTGTAATTACGGAAGAAGACTTTAAAGAAGTTGAGAATGGAGAGTTGAGAGTTGAGAGTTCTATGCAGCATGATGGTGCGCAGCCCACTCTCAATTCTCAACTCTCAACTCTCAACTTCCTCATCGTTCCCAATCCTCTGAAAGCTTTGCAGAAGCTTGCCGAAACACATCGTGATAAATTTAAAATCCCTGTGATCGGTATCACTGGCAGTAATGGAAAAACCATTGTGAAGGAGTGGTTGCACCAGTTGCTTAGCCCGGATCGTTGCATCGTTCGTTCTCCACGCAGTTATAATTCGCAGATCGGAGTCCCACTTTCTGTGTGGCAACTTTCTGAAGAAGCCGAGCTGGGTATTTTCGAAGCCGGCATTTCCGAGATGGGGGAGATGGGAGCTTTGAAACGAATGATTAAGCCTACCATTGGTATTCTGACCAATATCGGTGGTGCCCATCAGGAAAACTTCTTCTCCTTGCAGGAGAAATGCATGGAAAAGCTGACGCTTTTCAAAGACTGTGATGTCGTGATTTACAACGGTGATAACGAGTTAATCAGCAATTGTGTCGCAAAATCAATGCTGACGGCACGTGAGATTGCCTGGAGCCGTACCGACATTGAACGCCCGTTGTATATCAGCCGTGTGACCAAGAAAGAAGATCATACCGTTATATCCTATCGTTATCTGGAGATGGATAATACTTTCTGTATTCCTTTCATCGATGACGCTTCCATTGAAAATGCACTGAATTGTCTGGCAGCTTGTCTTTACCTGATGACACCTGCCGACCAGATAACCGAGCGGATGGCCCGTCTCGAACCGATTGCCATGCGTCTGGAGGTGAAAGAAGGGAAGAATAACTGTGTACTGATTAATGATAGCTACAATTCGGACCTGGCATCATTGGATATTGCTCTCGATTTCCTTGTACGCCGTTCGGAAAAGAAAGGCTTGAAACGGACGCTTATCCTGTCGGATATACTGGAAACCGGACAAAGTACCGCTACGCTTTATCGGCGTGTGGCACAATTGGTACAGAGCAAAGGGATTAATAAACTGATTGGAGTAGGGCAGGAGATCTCTTCTTGTTCCGCTCGTTTTGATGATGATCTCGAACGCTACTTCTTCCCTAATACAGAAGCACTCCTTGCATCCAATATACTTAAATCGCTTCATTCGGAAGTGATTCTGGTGAAAGGTTCCCGCGTGTTCAACTTTGATCTGGTATCCGAAGCCCTCGAATTGAAGGTACATGAAACCATTCTTGAAGTAAATCTCGGAGCCATGGTAGCCAACTTGAACCATTACCGTTCTATGCTTCGCCATCCGGAAACAAAGATGATCTGTATGGTGAAAGCATCAGCTTACGGAGCCGGTTCGTATGAAATTGCCAAGAGTTTACAGGAACACCATGTCGATTATCTGGCCGTAGCCGTTGCTGATGAAGGTTCCGAACTCCGCAAGGCAGGCATTACCGCCTCTATTATCATTATGGACCCGGAACTTACCGCATTTAAAACCATGTTTGATTATAAACTGGAACCGGAAGTCTATAATTTCCATCTGCTCGACGCACTTATCAAAGCTGCGGAGAAAGAAGGAATCACCAACTTCCCCATTCATGTGAAACTTGATACAGGTATGCACCGTTTGGGCTTTGCGGTAGAGGATATTCCATTGCTTATCCGTCGACTGAAGAATCAGAGCGCGGTGATTCCCCGTTCGGTATTTTCTCATTTTGTAGGAAGTGATTCGTCACAGTTCGACGCTTTCACCCGCGGACAGATTGAATTGTTTGAGAAAGGTTCGCAAGAATTGCAGGCCGCCTTCTCTCATAAGATTCTCCGTCATATCTGTAATACGGCAGGAATCGAGCGTTTCCCCGAAGCACAGTACGATATGGTGCGCTTGGGAATCGGACTTTATGGAGTCAGCCCGATAGACAATTCGATAATACATAATGTAAGTACGCTCAAGACCACCATCCTTCAGATCCGGGATGTTCCTCAAGAAGATACGGTAGGATATAGCCGGATGGGGCATTTGGTACGTCCTTCACGCATTGCAGCTATTCCTATCGGTTATGCGGATGGACTGAACCGCCACTTGGGACGCGGCAACGCCTATTGCCTGGTGAACGGAAAGAAAGCTCCTTATGTGGGGAATATCTGTATGGACGTTTGCATGATTGATGTGACGGATATTGATTGTCGGGAAGGCGATCAGGCTATCATTTTCGGTGATGATCTGCCGATTACGGTGTTGTCCGATAAGCTGGAAACGATCCCTTATGAAGTGTTGACAAGTATATCGACACGGGTGAAACGGGTATATTATCAGGACTAATTTTAATGAAGAATGATGAATGAAGAATGGCTACGCGATTATGATGAATCACTCACATCGCGAATTTTTCATTCTTCATTCTTCATTCTTCATTAAAATAATTATCTTTGCATCAACTATTAAAAACCTCTTATATCAAATAAACTTATGACAAACTTATTATTGTTAGGCTTTTTGCCCAGTGGTTCCGAATGGATTATTATCGCTTTGGTTATCCTTCTTCTTTTTGGTGGAAAGAAAATTCCTGAACTGATGCGCGGATTAGGCAAAGGCGTAAAGAGCTTCAAAGACGGTGTGAACGAAGCGAAAGATGAAATAAACAAGGCTAAAGACGAGTTGGACAAACCTGTAGATCCTTCTAAGAACTAAAAGAGCACAACATACGGATGGCAGAAATGACCTTTTGGGATCATTTGGACGAACTGCGTAAGGTACTTTTTCGGGTAGTTGGAGTTTGGTTTGTATTGGCAATAGGCTATTTTATTGCTATGCCCTACCTCTTCGACCATGTGATACTTGCGCCTTGCCACAATGATTTCATATTCTACGATTTATTACGGCATATCGGTAAAACATTTGATTTGACCGATGACTTCTTCACGCAACAATTTTATGTGAAGCTGGTCAATATCAACTTGGCTGCTCCTTTCTTTATTCACATGTCGACAGCATTTTGGATGTCGGTGGTGACGGCTATGCCTTATATCTTTTTTGAAATATGGCGTTTCATCAATCCCGCCCTTTATCCGAATGAGAGAAAGGGCGTGCGTAAAGCATTGACTATCGGAACACTGATGTTCTTCATCGGTGTACTGTTGGGCTACTTTATGGTTTATCCGTTGACTCTCCGTTTCCTTTCTACTTATCAGTTGAGTTCGGAAGTGGAGAATATCCTGTCGCTCAATTCTTATATCGACAATTTTATGATGCTGATTCTCTGCATGGGATTGGCTTTGAACTTCCATTGGTTACATGGTTGCTTTCTTTAATGGGAGTGGTCAACAAGTCCTTCCTGCGGAAATACCGCCGTCATGCGGTTGTCGTCATAGTGATAGCTGCTGCTATTATTACTCCGACGGGAGACCCGTTCACCTTGAGTGTTGTTGCTATTCCGCTTTATCTGTTGTACGAGATGAGTATTTTGATGATAAAGGACAAGAAGAAAACAGAAGAGGAAGTTGAAGATGAAGCTGGAGATGAAGTTGCCCTGTCCGAAGAGTGAAGCGATAGAATCTTATGAAATCCTTTTAGCAGTTTGCCGGACGGAAGATGCTTATCTTGCCGTAGGATATAAGCAAATGCGCGACTTGCTGGAGCGTATTTGTCGCGCGCAAATGCAAAACGAAAGCTTACAGATGACCGACCTTTCCGCACGAATCAGTTTCGTGGCGGCTAAGGTCGGTCTTTCTGTTGCAGAGCAGAACCGGCTGCATACTTTCCGGCTCACTTCGAATGCTATCTTGAACCGCCAGCAGGAGCCCAACCGGGAACAACTCTTGCGCGATGCGAAAACATTAGCTTTTTTTATTCGTAAACTCCTGGAAGAGGATATTCCCTTGGAACTATACCGGCTACTTCCGCGTGCGGATGCTACCTACCTGGTTGCGCCTCCTGCCCGCGAACGAGTGCAGCGAATGCGTGTCTGCTTCCAGTATGCCGACGAGCAATATTTGTATGTGACTCCCTTGGACGAAGTCTCGGAGAAACCATATTTAGTTCGTTATAATATCCCTCAAATCAATGAAGAGTTTGCAGAAACGTGCAAACTGCTTTGGCGTCATGCCCAGGTCAATTTATTGGATGTTGCAGTGGATGAGGCGGGAATCCTGACTCCTTCTTTCATTGTACTCGAACCGGATTATTTACTTGACATCAGTTCTTTGGCAGAGTGTTTCCGTGATTACGGGCATCATCCGGCCAATTATTTTCTTTCCCGTCTTCAACCGATCGAAAATGCCCGGCCTCTGTTACTGGGAAATATAGCCAATCTTTTCCTGGACGAATGGATTCATGCGAAGAGTGAAGACATAGATTATCGTACCTGTATGCAGAAAGCCTTCCGGCGTTATCCTATTGAGCTGGCTGCCTGTTCCGATTTGCGCGACAAAGAGAAAGAACGCCAATTCTTTGAGGACTGCAAACTGCACTTCGATCATATTCGTGAAACGGTCAATGATACCTTTCATGCAGCCGGTTATGAACTGGACAAGACGGATGCCGTGCTCGAACCTTCTTATATCTGTGAAGCACTCGGACTTCAGGGACGTCTCGACTATATGCAGCGGGACATGTCTTCTTTCATAGAAATGAAATCCGGCAAGGCGGATGAATACGCTATCCGGGGCAAGGTAGAGCCGAAGGAGAATAATAAAGTACAGATGTTACTTTATCAAGCAGTCTTGCAATATTCGATGGGAATGGATCACCGGAAAGTGAAAGCCTATTTGCTTTATACCCGTTATCCGCTTCTTTATCCCTCCCGTCCTTCGTGGGCGATGGTGCGTCGGGTGATTGATTTGCGTAACCGCATTGTGGCCGATGAATATGGCGTCCAATTACGCAACAGTCTGGAATATACGGCACAAAACTGGAAGAAATCAATGCCTCCACCTTGAATGAAAGAGGATTGAAAGGACGTTTTTGGGAAACATACCTGCGTCCTTCTATTGATAACTTTCAATCGAAACTGAAAGCTCTTTCTCCACTGGAAAAGAATTACTTCTATGCGGTGTACAACTTTATTACAAAGGAACTTTATACCTCAAAATCCGGTGATGTGGATTATGAAGGACGTACCGGGGCAGCTTCTTTATGGCTTTCTACATTAGCGGAGAAATGCGAGGCCGGAGAAATCATCTATGATTTGAGAATAAAGGAGAATCATGCTGCCGATGAACATAAAGCCGGACTTACTTTTTCTTTCTTTAAAAGGAAAAGGCTGGGAAAACTTTGTTGAATGAGTCTGCCGTAAATGACATTACCGGAGATAAAGCTATTGGAAATGATATTACCGGAAATGAAGCCTCTGCAAGTAAGACTGTCAGCAGTGAAGCTCTTGAAACAGAGACTTCTCTCCTAATTTCCGTCAAGGCGACGCCATTATCCTTTATGAACGTAACCGCGATACAGATAACGTCACCAATAAAATGGTTTTCAAGGGTAATATTGAATACCTGACAGAAAACGAAATAAGTATTCGCTTACGTGCTACCCAGCAGAACCATCCGTACTTCCTGCCGAAAGCCTTTATGCGATAGAACATGATACAATGGATACAACATTCCGCTCGATGTATCAGGGGTTATATATTTATCTTTCTGCAAGGAAGGAACGTCGTGACTTGTTGCTGTCACAGCGTCCTCCTCGGTTTGATGAATCATTGGATTCCATGATTTCCCGTTCGGAAGACGATTTTACGCGAATCGCCCTGAAGCAAAAGCCGCACAGGATTATTTCCTTCTTATCGGGCCTCCGGGAACAGGCAAAACTTCATGTGCCCTGAAGAAAATGGTAGAGACTTTCATGCAGATAAAGATGCGCAGATTCTTTTGCTTTCATACACCAACCGGGCTGTCGATGAGATATGCAAGTCGCTGGCTTCCATTGCTCCGGCTGTTGATTTTATACGTGTGGAAGTGAATTATCATGTGATGAAGCCTACCGCGGGCATCTGATTGAAAATGAATTATCCTCTTGTAACCGTCGTTCGGAAGTGTACGAACGCATCCGGAATTGTCGGATTATTGTGGGAACGGTAGCGGCTATTTCCGGCAAACCGGAACTGTTTCGTTTGAAGTATTTTGATGTAGCCATTATTGATGAGGCTACCCAAATATTGGAACCGCAGTTGTTAGGCATCCTCTGTGCACGTGAGAAGACGGAAAAGATGCAATAGATAAGTTTGTCTTGATCGGAGATCATAAGCAACTGCCTGCTGTCGTGCAGCAAAATACGGAGCAATCGGCCATTTATGATGAATCTTTACTGTCTATCGGGTTGACCAATTTGAAAGATTCCTTGTTTGAACGCCTCTACCGGAACTGTACTGCAACGGTTCATCGCTCCTACGATATGCTGTGCCGTCAAGGGCGAATGCATCCGGAAGTTGCTTTGTTTGCTAATCGTGCCTTTTATGGAGGGCGTCTGATCCCTGTCGGCTTGCCTCACCAAATAGAATCATCCGATACTATCTGTCGTTTGGCTTTTTATCCCTCTGTGCCGGAGAAGGTCGGAGCGTCTGCAAAGATCAACTATTCGGAAGCACGTATTGTTGCCGACTTAGCTGTTCGCATTTATGAAGATCATCAGGCAGATTTTGACGAATCCCGTACTTTAGGAATCATTACCCCTTACCGGAGTCAGATAGCATTGATAAAAAAAGAAATAGAATCATTAGGTATTCCAGCTCTGAACCGAATTCTAGTTGACACAGTAGAACGGTTCCAGGGAAGCGAGCGTGATGTAATAATCTATTCCTTCTGTGTCAACTACCCTTACCAACTAAAATTTCTATCCAATCTGACGGAAGAAGAGGGTGTTTTGATCGACCGGAAACTGAATGTTGCCTTGACTCGTGCAAGAAAACAGATGTTCATTACAGGAGTTTCCGAACTACTCGAACGCAATCCACTCTATAAAAGTTTATTAAAATTAATAGAAAGCTTCTGAAAAATTGCATCATTTTGCAGATGTTAGTTTTTATTCTCTCTTTATGCAATTCATTAACACCTCTATGTTGAACAAACGCCTATATTTGCAACACGTTTTTTTCATAGAGATTTAGATTTAAGGTTAGAAGAATTGTGGAAGTCGTGAGACTTCCCTTTTTTTCATCTTAACGTTTACTATACTTCATTATAGGAATGCAAAAACACTGTTTCTAGTGTTTCGGTTAAAAATTTTGCAGGAGGATGATGCAGGATAAGTAAACCTAAAAAGCCTTCTTCGTGAGAAGAGGCTTTTTTATTTTTTCATTTTTCATTTTTTTGAATAATTGGTTAAAAACAAAAGAGTAACTCGGCGACGAGTTACTCTTTTGTTTTTAACGATTCTATCTGTTCGAATAGATTTACTCTAATACGATAGGTTTGTATTTCGGAACTAATGCCTTCATGATAACCCAACCCAACAGATAAGCTACTGCACATACGCAGAAGATAACGAAATATCCGGCTGGTTTGCCTTCGAATCCCATGAATGTCATGGCTGGGTGTACGAATTGTGCTCCTTGTTCGAGTAATTCTTTTGTCATTTCCACCTCTTTGCCGTCGATCATCGTTGTTCCGGAAGCATATACGAACAAGTTACCTGCCACTTTCTGAAGAATCATAGAGCCTACGCCTCCTGCCATACCACCTATACCGGTGATACTTGCAATAGCTGTTCTTGGGAACATATCGCCTACGGTAGAGAATATATTGGCCGACCAGGATTGATGAGCAGCTCCACCAATACCGATTAAGATAACCGGGAACCATGGAGAAACAGTACCTAACGGTTGTGCTAATAGTACAACCAGCGGGAAGAAGGCGAAGATTAGCATCGCTTTCATACGGGCTGCATACGGATTCATACCTGTTCTGTTGATGAAGATAGTAGGTAATTTACCACCATAGATAGATAACATAGTCACTGCATAAAGCGTAAAGATCAACGCCATACCCAGTGGGTCGGAGGTTTTGATACCGAATTGTGTATTCAGATAAGACGGAGTCCAGAAAAGGAAGAACCACCATACGCCGTCAGTCATGAACTTACCGAAGACAAAGGCCCATGTTTGTTTGTAGCTGAAACATTGCCAGAACTTCATTCTCTTTTCATCTTTTTCGTCTGTCATTGGAGCACTGCCTGCTTCGCGATTATCTTGCTCGATGTAGTCAAGCTCTGCCTGATTGACATGTTTGCTTTTCGATGGGGCATCATACATAAACACCCAGAATCCCATCCAGATAAAGCCAAGTCCACCAATTACGATAAATGCCATTTCCCAACCGAACATTTTTGCCAGAATAGGAATGGTAAGAGGAGCGATCAATGCTCCGATAGATGCACCAGCATTAAAGATAGAAGTAGCATAAGCACGGTCTTTTTTAGGGAAGTACTCTGCGGTTACTTTAATAGCGGCAGGGAAGTTACCGGCTTCTCCTAAAGCAAGGATACAGCGGGCAGCGAGGAAGCAGTACATACTGACCGTAGCAATAGTCACTACCACATCTCCTGTGGCACCTGCCAGTTCTGCTGCACTATGAAGTCCAACTTGTGCTTCTGTGACAATACCACAAACGGCATGAAGACAAGCACCTGCCGACCAGACACCGATAGCCCATAAAAATCCTTTTTTAGTTCCCATCCAGTCGACAAAACGACCGGCAAACAGCATACATATAGCGTATACAATGGAGAAAACAGAAGTAATAGTACCGTAGTGAGATTCGTCCCAGTGGAATTCCGGTTTGATAAATTCATCCCACGTCAATGAGAGAACCTGACGGTCGAGATAGTTAACTGTAGTAGCAAAAAATAGCATAGCACAGATGGTCCATCTGTAGTTTGTCATCTTTTCGCCTGTTTTTTGAAATGCATTCATGATAATGGATTTAAATAGATTTTGATTCGTTGACAAAGGTCGGTATTTCGACTGAATTTTATTTGTAAAAATTGGTCAAAATGTTGCATTATATATGCTATTTGTTTCAAAGTTAATATAAAAATGTCTCATAGCATTATCATTTGCAACGTTGGGGGGAATACAGAAAGAAGATAAACGAGTTGTGAATCAAGAGCAAATGAGTCTAATCTTTTAGACGCAGATGACGCGGATAATGCGGATTCTTATTTTTTGATCCGTGCTATCCGCGTTATCTGCGTCTGAAAAATTATATGTAATATAGGAATACGCAACGGTTAGCGCATTTCTGTATATTTGATCTTGTCCATGTCTCCGTAGTCGAGGTTTTCACCTGCCATCCCCCAGATAAACATGTAGTTGCTTGTTCCGGCAGCAGCGTGGATAGACCATTCCGGTGACATGATAGCTTGTTCGTTCTGCATCCATACGACGCGTTCTTCTTGAGGTTCGCCCATGAAGTGACAGATAGCATTTCCTGCCGGTACATTGAAGTAGAAGTATGCTTCTACACGACGAGAGTGAGTGTGTGCCGGCATGGTGTTCCATACGCTACCCGGTTTCAACTCTGTCAGTCCCATCTGCAATTGGCAAGGACCTTCCTCAAGTACGTTGTTAACAATCAACTGGTTGATAACGCGGTCGTTGCTTTCTTCCAGCTTTCCGGCAGCAAATGAGTTTGCTTTCAGAGAACCTTTACGTCCGTCGATAGTAATCAATTGAGTCTTGTATTCCTTGTGGGCAGTAGCCGAGTTGATGTAGAATTTGGCAGGATTGCTGGAATCTTTGCTCTTGAAAGTCACTTTCTGCTTGCCTCTACCTACGTACAGAGCATCTTTGAATTTCAAAGTATATTCTTTACCGTCTACGGTTACGATACCTTCGCCACCAATGTTGATGACACCCAGTTCACGGCGTTCGAGGAAGAATTTAGATTTCAGCGGGTCGATTGTTTCAAGTACCAATTCTTTTGTTGCAGGTACTGCGCCACCGAAGATCAGACGATCGTACATAGAATAAGTAACGTTGATTTCGTTCGGAACCATTACTTTTTCCATCAGGAAGCTACTGCGCAAGCGGTTAGTATCATACGTTTTCACGTCTTGCGGGCTGCAAGCCACTTGCATCTTGTAATTCACCTGGGCGGAGGCAGACATTGCTGCGATACCCAACATCATTGCAATTGCTAATTTTTTCATCTTTCGAGTTTTTTATTGAGTTATATATTATATACCACTTATTATTATCAGTTAAAGGCTTTTCTACTTATTCCTTATTACTGTTCAATGCGTTCTTTGCGTCGTTTCTAGTCATGCGGATACGGTTGTAGATAGCCATTCCGAGTGCCAGTGCCACGAGGATGGCAGGGCCGATAATCTTCAGACTGTAGTCAAGGTGGAAGATACCCCAGCAGAAGAGACTGGAAGCAAAGTCAAGTGCGCCGCCTTCAAAACCGGCGGGGATGTTTACTGTCGGGTCACCTGTTGCTTCGTATACATCTTTAGCAGCCAGTGTGAAGAAGCCTGCCAGTCCTGTTACGAAATACAGACCTACAATCAATGCTACAGGCCGATAATAAATGATTTCACTACGTTACCTTTTGTAATAGGCAGAATCATCGGGAACAGGTAGAACATACCTGCCAGAGAAGCCAGCGGTAAGAAACGGTTGCCCGGAAGGATAACAGCCGGAAGATAGTGACAGGGATCAACAGCAGAGATACCACCAGGGTAGTCGGGTGACCGATAACCAGTGCAGGGCTCATACCGATGCTCAAACCGGTGTTATTCTTATATTTCTTAGCAATCAGTTCGCGGGTAGCGTCAGAGATCGGTTTCAAACCTTCGATAAAGAGGCTGGTGATACGTGGAATCAATTCCATCACCGCACCCATCTTGATACCCAGTCCTAAAATGCCCGGAATATTATCCAATACTCTTTCCAGCTGGCACAACCCATGCGCCGATACCGCAACCGATTACGATACCCAAGAACAGCGGTTCACCCATCAATCCGAATTTCTTTTTCATACCTTCAGAATCGATATTCAGCTTGTCGAATCCCGGAATTTTATCCAATAGTTTATTGATTACAATAGCAAACGGAACGAAACTTTGGCAGAACGGTTGAGGAATAGAGATACCGTCCATTTTATCATAGAACTTCTGGAAAGCAGGAGCAGTCATATCAGCCATTACCAGTGTAATGATGTAACAGATGATGGCAGCGAAGAATCCCCAATAGATATTGTCGGAAGCAAAGTAGACGATAGCACCGATAAATGCGAAGTGCCAATAGTTCCAAAGGTCGATATTGACGGTACGGGTTGTTTTGGTAAGCAACATTAATAAGTTAACTCCCAAGCAAACAGGGATGATGAAAGCACCGACTGAAGTGTTGTAAGCTACCGCCGCAGCAGAAGGCCAACCCATGTCGAAAATTCCCAATTCCAATCCGTAGATTTCAACCATTTTACTTAATGCCGGACCCAGACTGCTGGTGAGCAATGCCGTCACTACTGATAAACCAACGAAACCGACACCAACCAACAAACCGCTCTTCAGCGCTTTGGGAAGTTTAATACCGATACATACTCCTAAAATCGTGAAAATGATTGGCATCATTACTGCCGCTCCAAGACCGATAATGTACTTAAATACTTCTTCCATTCTGTTCTATTTTTTCTCTGTTTTAATGATAAATTACCTGTGTTTCCCCAGAGGGTATTAGTTGTAAACCGTGCCAAAAGTAAGACCTTTTTTGCTTTCTTCCAAAACGAAACTCTTAATTTATGAGATATTGCATCAAAAATGGACATTTTTGACGTTTGCGTGCACAAAATTAGTCGTTTCCGTGCACGAAAAAACAAAAAATGCACCTACTTGACTAAAAAATCCCACTGGGTTTGGAGGAAAAACACTACTTTCGTACCGTGAAAAAAGACTATGTTGAATCCTTAAAATAACAAACCATGAGACGAACTCCTTTTTATAATTTTTTTATAGTGGCTTTATTGGTTACAATGACCGCTTCCGTATCGGCACAACATGTAGACAGCAAGCTTCCCTGGTCTGTACGACTGACTGAATCGGAAATGATCCGTTACCCCGAATCATGGCAGCTCGACTTTCAGCCGAAACTGAAGTGGGATTATTGCCACGGACTTGAACTGGGAGCCATGCTCGATGTGTACGACGCTTATGGCGACAAGAAAATTCGCGATTACGCTATCGCGTATACGGATACAATGGTGCACGAGGACGGAAGCATTACCGCTTATAAATTAACCGATTACAGTCTCGACCGCATCAACTCCGGAAAAATCCTTTTCCGTATCTATGAGCAGACCAAGAATCCTAAATATAAGAAAGCGCTCGACTTGCTTTATAGCCAGTTTGAAGGACAACCGCGCAATGAGGACGGTGGTTTTTGGCATAAAAAGATTTATCCCCACCAAATGTGGCTGGACGGAATTTACATGGGAGCTCCTTTCTACGCGGAGTATGCATTCCGTAATAATCTTCCGCAGGACTATGCAGATGTAATCAACCAGTTTGTCACTTGTGCCCGTCATACGTACGATCCTAAGAATGGTCTTTATCGTCATGCGTGCGATGTAAGCCGCACCGAACGTTGGGCGGACCCGGTGACCGGACAGTCGAAACATACGTGGGGACGTGCAATGGGATGGTATGCGATGGCATTGGTGGATGTGCTCGAATTTATTCCGCAGCATGAAGCCGGAAGAGATTCCCTGCTTGATATATTGAATAATGTAGCTGTGCAGGTGAAGAAACTTCAGGACCCGAAGACCGGAGGATGGTATCAGGTGATGGACCGGAGTGGTGATAAGGGTAATTACGTAGAATCTTCCTGTTCCGCTATGTTCATTTATTCGCTCTTTAAGGCGGTTCGTTTGGGATATATTGATAAGTCTTATCTGGATGTGGCATTGAAGGGCTACAAAGGATTCCTGGATAATTTTATCGAAGTGGACAAGAACGGATTGGTAACCATCACCAAGGCTTGTGCAGTGGCAGGATTGGGAGGAAAGGTCTATCGTTCCGGCGATTATGACTATTATATTAATGAAACTATCCGCAATAACGATCCTAAAGCCGTAGGACCTTTTATTATGGCTAGCTTGGAATACGAACGTTTACAAAAGTAATTTCCGACAATGAAAAGGAGTATTTTAAAGGAATGATGTGTTTGTTTCTACTGGGTGTGGGAGCAACATCTGTTTATGCACAACAACAGCAACGCAAAGACACATTAGTCGTGGCACGCGACGGGACAGGGGAGTATCGTAACATTCAGGAAGCCGTGGAAGCTGTCCGCGCTTTTATGGATTATACGGTGACGATCTATATCAAGAACGGTATATACAAAGAAAAACTGGTCATTCCTTCCTGGGTGAAGAATGTGCAATTAGTGGGCGAAAGCGCAGAAAAAACGATTATCACTTATGATGACCATGCCAATATCAATAAGATGGGTACTTTCCGCACCTATACGGTAAAAGTGGAGGGAAATGACATCACTTTCAAAGACCTGACGATTGAAAATAATGCGGCTCCACTGGGGCAAGCGGTAGCTCTTCACACCGAAGGTGACAGACTGATGTTTGTCAACTGTCGTTTCCTGGGAAATCAGGATACTATTTATACAGGAACCGAAGGAGCGCGTCTCTTATTCACAAATTGCTATATTGAAGGAACTACCGATTTTATTTTTGGTCCTTCCACCGCTTTATTCGAATATTGCGAACTGTATAGTAAACGTGATTCGTATATCACTGCCGCTTCCACTCCTCAAAGTGAAGAATTCGGTTATGTATTTAAAAACTGTAAGCTGACGGCCGCTCCGGGAGTGAAAAAAGTATATTTGGGTCGTCCGTGGCGTCCTTATGCGGCAACGGTCTTTATCAATTGTGAGTTTGGTAATCATATCCGTCCCGAAGGATGGCACAATTGGAAGAATCCGGAGAACGAAAAGACAGCCCGTTATGCCGAATTCGGAAATACGGGTGCGGGCGCAGATACTTCCGGGCGTGTGGCATGGGTTAAACAGTTGACAAATAAGGAGGCAATGAAGTATACTCCGCAAAATATCTTTAAGGAAAGCAGTAATTGGTATCCCTATAAATAAAAATACGTAGCTTTTCCGACTATTTATGCAGCTTGAAATTTTTGTTTCCGGGCTTGGCTCTTTGCTTTCCCTAGCTTGAAACTCCCGTTCCAAGGCAGGAAACTGTAGTTTCCCTATGTGGGAACTGTCGTTTCTCTACGTGGAAACTAGCGTTTCTTACCGGGGAAACTGTAGTTCCTATACGTGGAAACTGAATTTGCCTGCGTGCAAAACAGGATCATATAAGGTGTTGCAGATAAACATCTGCAACGGTATCTGCAACAGTATCTGCAACGATGCAATCGGTTGATTGCAAGTAAGATACAAGTAAAACGTTGCAGGTGGCAGATAAAAACAAAAAATAAAACTCGTAGGAGGGGATGAAGAATATGAAAACACTTAGGGTTAAAATGGTAGGGCTACTTGCAACGGCTCTTATTCTTTTTTCTGCATTTCGTGCAGACAAACCGGTCATCACTATCTTTATGATAGGTGATTCGACAATGGCTAACAAGAAAATAGACGGAGGAAATCCCGAACGTGGTTGGGGAATGGTACTTCCCGGATTCTTCTCCGAAGACATACGGATAGACAATCATGCCGCCAACGGTCGAAGTTCCAAGAGCTTTATTAGCGAAGGACGCTGGGAAAAAGTAATTTCTAAAGTGAAAAAAGGAGATTATGTCTTTATCCAGTTCGGCCATAATGATGAGAAAGCAGACTCTACCCGTCACACCGATCCTGGTAGTACTTTTGATGAAAATCTTCGTCGGTATGTGAATGAAACCCGCGCCAAAGGTGGAATACCGGTACTGTTCAACTCTATCGTCCGTCGAAACTTCGTACAGCCGAAGGATGATGCCATCGCAAAAGATGTCCGCCGTACACCGGGGGAAAAGGAACAACCGAAAGAAGGAACAGTTTTATTCGATACGCATGGCGCCTATCTGGATGCTCCCCGCAATGTGGCAAAAGAACTGGGAGTGACTTTCATCGACATGAACAAAATCACCCACGACCTGGTGCAGGGACTGGGACCTGTAGAATCAAAGAAACTATTCATGTTTGTCGAACCCAATCAGGTGCCGGCTTTCCCGAAAGGTCGTGAAGACAATACTCACTTAAACGTATACGGAGCACGAACAATTGCCGGACTGGCAGTGGATGCTATCGGCAAGGAAATTCCGGAACTGGCGAAATATATCCGTCAATTCGATTATGTAGTGGGCCAAGACGGTAGCGGTGATTTCTTTACCGTGCAGGAAGCTATCAATGCTGTTCCCGATTTTCGCAAAGACGTTCGTACCTCTATCCTGATTCGTAAAGGAACTTATAAAGAGAAGCTCATCATTCCTGAATCCAAGATTAATATATCTTTGATTGGAGAAGACGGTGCGATACTGACTTATGACGGTTTTGCAAACAAGAAAAATGTATTCGGCGAGAACATGGGAACTTCCGGTTCGTCCAGCTGTTACATCTATGCCCCCGATTTTTATGCGGAGAATATCACATTCGAGAACTCATCAGGTCCCGTAGGACAGGCAGTTGCCTGCTTTGTGTCTGCCGATCGTGTCTATTTTAAGAACTGTCGTTTCCTCGGCTTCCAGGATACCCTCTATACATACAGCAAGCAAAGCCGCCAATATTATGAAGACTGCTACATCGAAGGAACGGTTGATTTTATCTTCGGTTGGTCTACGGCTGTTTTCAACCGTTGCCACATTCATAGCAAACGGGATGGTTATGTCACCGCTCCCTCTACTGATAAAGGTAAAAAATATGGCTATGTATTCTATGATTGCAAACTGACTGCGGAACCGGAAGCCACAAAAGTGTATCTGTCCCGTCCTTGGCGTCCGTATGCGCAAGCTGTATTTATCCGTTGCGAACTGGGGAAACATATTCTTCCCATTGGCTGGAACAACTGGGGCAAGAAGGAAAACGAGAAAACTGTCTTTTATGCCGAATATGAAAGTCGGGGCGAAGGAGCCCATCCGAAAGCGCGCGCTGCTTTCTCCCAACAATTGAAGAATCTGAAAGGATATGAGATAAATGCAGTTTTGGCAGGAGAAGACGGATGGAATCCGATAGAGAACGGAAATAAACTGATAACGGTAAAGCGTTGATCTGACGAACAGATATGATTGTTTACTCAAGTTTCGGAAGTAGTTTAATAGGCTGAAAGCCTTCTATTATATAGCGTAGGGCATTGCCCTACGTGATAGGTATACACCAAACATAAGCCCTGAAAGGGCGGAACTGCATATGCTCAACTGGTACACTGCTTTATTGAGCTGGTACAACTTTATTGAACTGGTACAAAGTTGGTGTAATATACCTCTGCAATGGAACAAAAATTAAGCTAATTTACCTCTGCAATGAAACAAAAAATGAGTAAATTCACCCCTGCAATGAAACAAATTTGTATATTTGTAACTGTAAATAAACAAATTACGATATGTTTGAACGAAGGATACAGAAGCAGTTGCATGAGTGGGCAGAGAAAAATAATAGAAAACCTCTGATATTGAGAGGAGCCCGCCAAGTAGGGAAGACCACTATTGTTGAGCAGTTTGGCAAAGAATTTGATAATTTCCTGTCTTTAAACCTTGAAAAGAAAGAGGCAAAGGATTTGTTTGAGTCTACTGATGATGTAAAGATGCTGCTGCCTTTATTGTTTTTGTATGATAATAAGCCGCAGAGACCGGGACGAACCTTGCTTTTTATCGACGAGATACAGTCGTCGCCACAAGCTGTTGCATTGTTGCGGTACTTTTACGAGGAATTGCCGGAGTTGTATGTTATTGCAGCAGGTTCTCTTCTGGAAAATATGTTGGACAAACACATCTCGTTGCCTGTAGGACGGGTGGAGTATATGGCTTTGCATCCGTGTTCCTTTATTGAGTTTCTTCAGGCAATAGGAGAGGGACGGTTTGTAGATTGGATTTTGGAAGCACGCTTGCCGGAGGCTTTCCACCAACAATTAATGCTACTTTTTAATAGTTATGCACTGATAGGCGGGATGCCCGAAATTGTAGCGAGGTATGCTGCCAACCGGGATGTTGTATCCTTGTCCGATACTTACAATCAACTGCTAAATGCCTACAAGAATGATGTGGAAAAGTATGCGGAGACAAACACGCAAGCTGCGGTGATTCGTTACATACTGGAAGAAGGTTGGGGATATGCAGGGCAAACTGTCACTTTAGGAGGATTTGCACAGTCTGCTTACAAAGCCCGTGAAACGGGCGAGGCTTTCCGTACTCTGGAAAAAGCATTGTTGCTGGAGTTGGTATATCCTACCACTCATACGATAATGCCAGCTACCACAGATTTGAAACGCGCTCCTAAATTGATCTGGCTGGATACAGGACTAGTAAATTATGCGGCTGAAATACAAAAAGAATATCTTCTTAGTAAAGATTTGACGGATACATGGAGAGGTATGGCTGCCGAACAAATCGTTGCGCAGGAATTAAAAGCTCTTTCCAACGAAGTAGGTAAGAAGCAAAAGTTTTGGGTACGGGCTAAAAGGGGGAGTTCTGCAGAAGTGGACTTTGTATACATATATGGCGGGAAAATCATTCCAATTGAAGTGAAAAACGGACACAACGCCCACTTAAAATCCATTCATCAGTTTATGAATGAAACGGAGCATGATTTGGCAGTTCGAATCTGGTCGGGGAATTATGCTATAGACGAAGTTACTACTAATGAAGGAAAACATTTCAAACTTATCAACCTTCCTTTTTACATGATAGCCGCATTGCCTAATATTTTAAAAAAAATAGAGACATAAGTCATGTTGGCCCGATTCTGTTAAATAGCCGCTAAAGATTGCATGATACTACAAGTATTTTTCTATCTTTACGCCACAGAACCGAGTGATATGATGAAGAAAACCTTAATTTCAGTAATTCTTTTGTTAGCTATTGCGTTTTCAACATACGCGCAACAGCACTGTTTTTTCACCCACTATTCTACTGAAGATGGATTATCCCAAAATACAGTGATGAACATCTTGCAGGATCACAAAGACAACCTTTGGTTTGCCACCTGGGATGGTATCAACCGTTTCAACGGTTATACTTTCAAAACATACAAGGCCCGTCAGGGAAACTACATCAGTCTGACCAATAACCGTGTAGACCGTATGTATGAAGATCGTTACGGCTTTCTGTGGTTGCTGACTTATGACAACCGTGTCCATCGTTTCGACCCGAAGACAGAGACATTCGAGCAAGTGCCTGCTGCCGGAGAAGAGGGGAGTGCTTTCAATGTACATACCATTGAAGTGATGCCGAACGGAACCGTCTGGCTGCTGACGGAAAACGACGGAGCCGTCCGCATCCTGACGCATCCGGATGAGAATAATCGCTTGACATGGGATATTTATTCCAGCAAGACAGAACTGTTTCCTTCTTTACATGTATTCAAAGTTCATCAGGATAAAGCCGGCAATGACTGGTTGCTGACGGATAATGGCCTCGGTATGATCCATCCCGGAAAGAAAGAGCCGGATTCTTATTTTACGGAGACAAAAGGAAAGTTTGGCGGAATGAATCAGGCTTTCTATGCTGTGCAGGAACGTGATAAAGATATTTGCTTCGCCTCGGATCATGGACGCATCTGGTCTTATCAGAAAGAAAGCGGAGAGTTTACGTTGATCGAGCTTCCCACAAAAGGACAGATCACCTCCATTCATCCCATTGCACCGGACGTATCCGTTATTACTACCGATTCGGATGGCTTCTTTACTTACAACCTGCGAACAAAAACAAACGTACATTACTCGTTCCTGACTTGTAAGGCGTTACCCGCAAAGCCGATCCTTTCTGCTTATGTAGACCGTTCTTCGGAAGTGTGGTTCGAACAGGAAGAACCGGGTGTTGTAGCTCATTTTAATCCCTCGACCGGAGTGGTGACCCGCGAGCAAATTCCTATAGAATACAGCAATCCCGAACGTTCCCGTCCGGCTTTTCATATCCATGAAGACGTAAACGGTTATCTTTGGGTACATCCTTACGGAGGAGGTTTCTCTTACTTCGATCCTCAAAAGAAATGCTTGGTTCCTTTCTATAACGGACTGGGTAGCCGTGACTGGCGTTTTTCCAATAAGATTCATTCGGCCTTTTCCGACAAACAAGGTAATCTGTGGCTTTGTACCCACTCTAAAGGATTGGAGAAGGTGACTTATCGAAATGTACCCTTTGCGATGATGACCCCTATGCCTCATGAACACGAATCGTTGCATAATGAGGTACGTGCCCTGTGTGAAGACAAACTGGGAAATTTGTGGGTTGGCTTGAAAGACGGTATACTTCGTATATATGATGCCGGCAAAACTTATAAAGGATACCTCACCGAAAGCGGCACGATCTCTACCACCGGTACTCCCATGCTGGGAACCGTTTATTTTGTTATTCAGGATTCAAAAGGAATCATCTGGATTGCGACAAAAGGAGACGGCCTTGTTCGTGCCGAGCCGATTTCTTCCAACGGAATGTCTTATAAGCTGACCCGTTATCTTCATCGTGAAGATGATATGTACAGTTTGAGCGATAATAATGTATATTGCGTCTATGAAGATCATTATGGTCGTATCTGGCTGGCAACTTTTGCCGGAGGTATCAATTATATCACGGAGAATGAAGCTGGAAAGACATTGTTTATCAATCACCGGAACAACCTGAAAGGTTATCCCATCGATCCTTGTTACAAAGCTCGTTTCATCACTTCCGATAACAACGGACGCTTGTGGGTAGGAACAACTACGGGTGCCGTTGCTTTGATGAGAATTTTAAGAAACCGGAGGATGTGAAGTTCTATCATTTCTCCCGTATGCCGAATGATACGCAAAGTTTGAGTAATAATGATGTCCATTGGATTATCTCCACCAAGAAAAGGAACTTTACGGCTACTTTCGGCGGCGGACTCAACAAACTGGTATCTATCAGTAAGGACGGTCACGGAGAATTCAAATCATATTCCGTATTGGATGGTCTTCCTTCTGATGTCCTGCTTTCCATCCGCGAAGATAGTAAGCAGAATTTATGGATTAGTACAGAGAATGGAATTTGTAAGTTCATCCCCTCTGAAGAACGTTTTGAAAGTTATGACGAACGTAGTATCACTTTCCCCGTACGTTTTAGTGAAGCCGCTTCGGCATTAACTGCTAAAGGAAGCATGCTTTTCGGTGCCAGTGGCGGAGTCTTTATATTTAATCCTGACTCTATTCGTAAGAGCAGCTATATCCCGCCTATCGTATTCTCCAAACTGACAGTGGCTAATGAGGACATTACCCCGGCGGCAACTCATTGTTGAAAGTGGATATTGACGACACTGATAAATTGGTACTTTCGCATAAAGAGAATATTTTCTCCGTTCATTTCGCGGCACTCGATTATACCAATCCGCAGAATATACAGTATGCTTATATTCTCGACGGATTTGAAAAACAGTGGACCTTTGCCGACAAACAGCGTAGCGTGACTTATACGAATCTTCCGAAAGGAGAGTATGTGCTCCGCGTCCGTTCTACCAATAGCGATGGTGTGTGGGTGGATAACGAACGTATCTTGGATATTGTCATTCTGCCTTCTTTCTGGGAAACGCCGATAGCATACGTGCTTTATATACTTTTCATTCTGATTATTATTCTTGTGGCCGTTTATATCCTGTTCACCATTTACCGGTTGAAGCATGAAGTGTCGGTCGAACAGCAGATTTCGGATATAAAACTGCGCTTCTTTACGAATATATCCCATGAGTTGCGTACTCCGCTTACGTTGATAGCAGGTCCGGTAGAGCAGGTCTTGAAGAATGATAAATTGCCGGCTGATGCCCGTGAACAGTTGGTGGTGGTGGAACGGAACACCAGCCGTATGCTTCGTCTTGTCAATCAGATATTGGACTTCCGTAAGATTCAGAACAAGAAGATGAAGATGCAAGTACAGCGTGTGGACATCGTTCCTTTCGTGCGCAAGGTGATGGATAATTTTGAGGCTGTGGCCGAAGAGCATCGGATTGATTTCCTGTTTCAGACGGAAAAGGATCATCTTTATCTTTGGGTGGACGCCGATAAGCTGGAAAAGATTGTATTCAACCTGCTTTCCAATGCATTTAAGTATACGCCGAATGGCAAGATGATAACGATGTTTATCCGTGAAGATGAGAATACAGTTTCTATCGGTGTACAAGACCGGGAATTGGTATCGCGGAAAATAAAAAGAAGTCCTTGTTTGTCCGTTTTGAGAATCTGGTGGACAAGAATCTGTTCAATCAGGCTAGTACGGGTATCGGACTTTCATTGGTGAAAGAGCTTGTGGAGATGCACAAGGCTACTATTTCCGTGGATAGTCGTTTGGGAGAGGGAAGTTGTTTCAAAGTCGATTTCCTGAAAGGGAAAGAACATTATGATAAGGAAACCGAGTTTATCCTGGAAGATGCGGAAGCTCCGGTAAGGATGGGGCAAGTGGTGGATATAGCCAACTCTTCCATTCAGTCTGAAACGCTGATACCCGATGAATCGGAGAAAATTGAAGCCGTTTATGAGGAAGATGCTGCGAAAGAAGAAAACTCCAAAGAACTGATGTTATTAGTCGAAGATAATCAGGAGTTACGTGAATTCTTGCGTAGTATATTTTCTCCGATGTACCGGGTAGTGGAAGCTGCCGATGGTAGGGAAGGAGCGAATAAAGCATTGAAGTATCTTCCGGATATTATTATCAGTGACGTGATGATGCCCGAGAAAGACGGTATCGAAATGACGCGTGAACTGCGTGCGGATATGACAACCAGCCATATACCTATTATCCTGCTTACTGCCAAGACTACGATTGAAAGTAAACTGGAAGGATTGGAATATGGTGCGGATGATTATATCACGAAACCTTTCAGTGCTACCTATCTGCAAGCCCGTGTGGAAAATCTGTTGATGCAGCGTAAGAAACTGCAAAGTTTCTATCGGGATAGCCTGATGCATATCCATATCTCTGTCGGTCAGGAGGATGCACCTGTTGCTACGGATGTGCCATCGGCAGAAGAAGACACCTCCGAAACTGTATCTGCAACGCTCGAAATGTCTCCCAACGACCGTAAATTTATGGATAAACTGGTGGAATTAATGGAGCAGAATATGGATAATGGTGAACTGGTGGTAGATGACTTGGTTCGGGAACTGGCTGTCAGTCGCTCTGTCTTCTTTAAGAAACTGAAAACACTAACCGGACTGGCTCCTATCGAATTTATCAAAGAAATGCGTATCAAGCGGGCCACGCAATTAATAGAAACCGGAGAGTTTAATATGACGCAGATTTCATATATGGTCGGTATTAATGATCCACGTTATTTCAGTAAATGTTTCAAGGCGCAAGTTGGAATGACGCCTACGGAGTATCGGGATAAAGTGGGAAGATAATAAGAAAGGCTATCATTTATCTGATAGCCTTTTTTATTCAATATGTCTTTTCTGACATTCTACTCTCTTTTATTATTCTGTCCAGCGAGGGTCACCAATGCTGCTTGGGAATAAGGCATCTATAATTTTGAAGTTTCCTTCTTCCGGATTTTCAAAACTTCTGTAGATGGCTTATCATATTTGGTTACGTCACCAAGAGTGCTATGGAATGTCATGTCATTGGTACCATAAACTTTCTCGATAGTCAGGCTAAGATTAGCAGCTGCATTTGCATTATGAGCTTTTCTATTGCTTCCACCATTAGCCAAGATTGTATTTTTGATAGCTAAAGACATGCCTAGGGTATTTTTATCTCCCAGTTCTAACATTGCTTTTGAACCTCCCCAGCCGTACATCGTACAATAATCGATGGAGAAAGAAGCAGCATTTCCTGCATAGAAGATGCGTCCTTGTGGTTTTATCAAGGTACTATTAGTTATTTCAGTAACAGGAATTTGGGCAACCGTTGATTCTTTATAAGCAAACATATCTCCGCTACAACCATTGATAATAGATTTGTTTACACTAACTTTATTAATTTGGATGCTTATACCTTCTTTGGCTCTTACTAATGATTTAGAGTTACTAATCGTACAGCTTTCTATTAATAAAGTGTTGATATTGGTTGATATATCATCTGTCATATCTGCACCTTTTTGAAGATTAAAGAAATAATCTCCTTGTGCATCAACATTTAAATTATAGAAACGTACCACATCTTTGTTGCCTAAAGTCAAAATAGTCTTAGTTGTCATTGTTGCCTGTTCAGCTCCGCCACTTGCTCCCCAGAATACGATTGATGTAACAGCTTCAGGTACAATGACAGTTTTACTGAATGTGATTGCTGTAGAATGTGGTACAACTAGAACTACATTTCCACTTTGTGCAGCAAGTACCTCGTTTGGATCATCGGCAGCAGTAAGATATACAGGTGTGTAACCATCCGGGAAGTTTTCTGTAGTTTGGAATGATTTCTCACCTCTTAATATATCTTCACCGTTAACAGTATTGTATATACCGATAGTGTATGTGGTAGAAGCTGCCAGATCTGTAAGTTGATAACTACCTTCTGCATTCATTTCCGCAGAAATTGGAATGTTTGTTACTGCTGAAGTCTCTGGGTTCGTCAGTAAGAAGTGGGTTACGCTCTGATTCTTTTTCCATGTGATAATGGCAGTAGAACCAGTGATGGTTGAGATCTCCTCAATTAATTGTTCTGTCTTGGTCTTAAAGCTTGTATTTTCCGGATATACCCATTTGGAAGGTGAAGCTGTTTCAGAGCATGAACGGATACGAATATAATAACTGGTATTTGCATCCAATCCTTCAATAGTGTACGGAGAGCTTTTATACTCTTATCCTCTCCGAAGATAACAGATCCTTCCTGATAATTTTCAGCTGTAAGTTCAGAAGTATTCACTTCAATGATATAATAATCAGTATTGATTGTATTATTCCATATAACTTCAGCATCATTGATGCTAGGGCTGACTGCCAGTTTAGTACTACGGAACAGACGATTATAGGCACTATCTGTTTCCCAATCATTTGCCTTCTCACACGATGAAAGCAGTACGGTCAGGGCTATAAAAAGCCCTGATAAAACCGTGTATTTTGTTGATTTGATAAAATTCATGTTCATGAGATCAATTATTGAATGATATTCATAATTTATTAGAAGCTATAAGAGTTCTCTATGTAACCGTTGGCATCCGAGATAGTTTTGGAGCCTATCGGTAATAGATGTCTATTTTTGATTGTAGCATTTAAACCACTGCTGATATCATCTGCATACTCAAGATTTAAATCATTGGTTGTTTTACTGGTATCTGCTACTCCCTTCTTCCATTCATAGTTGGTTCCCCAACCGGTAACATATTCATAACCTGCAGTTTTAGCAGCTTCTTTCACTTTATCTGGATCTTCAAGGTCTCTAAGCTCATTAGGAATTTGTTCAGTACGCCAAGTGATACTATTCATATCAATAGAATACGGATCATCTGTCTTCATTTTATAGAAGATAAATTTGGGAGCAGTCTCAATCATAGCTTTGTAGTCTGCTCTGAATTGATCCAGTTTTTCGGAAAGTGTTCCCCAACGTATCAGGTCATATTTGCGAACACATTCACCTGCAAACTCCCATGCGCGTTCTTGGTCAAGGGCTTCCATGAAATTGTTTCGGGCAGATGCTTCGATTGCAGTTTTAGCAGCATTTTGAGCAGCAGTGTCAAAGGCACGAATATGTACTTCTGTTAAAGCTTCAAGTGCAGTTTTTGTAGTGGTACCATTGGGATTGCTGCCTTCTAATCCATACAAGTTATACATCACTTCAGCATACATTAATAAAATATCAGAATAACGCATAACTACCCAGTTAATACCTGGAGCCCACTTCTGGTCTGTATTTTGTGCCAGAGAGATGATCGCATCATCCATTTTACGAATGTCCCATTTTGCTACATAGGCACTGAAAGGAGCGTTAGAAAGCAATGTCTCTTTTATCACAGCTTTATTGTCTACTGTCGTTTGTTTTAATTCATAGTAAGCACATGTAATATCTCTACGGCTGTCGTTATTATCAAAAGATAAAATATAAGAAGCTGTAAGTCTGATATTACCACTGCTATTACCTTTTGCGCCATATTTGTTGCTGGCACCATTGATACGAACTCCGGTACTGTAACCCATTTCACCAGATCTACCTAATCCGTGAGCTACCTCATATAGATTTTCATAATATTTGGTATCCAGTGTCCGTTTATTGATTAAATCCCATTGGTTTTCAAAAGATGGATTCAGTTTATGAACTTGTTTGCTTACTACAATATCCAAATGTGCTAATGCACGTTCGTGTAATTTTTGAACTTCAGCTACAGACGGACATTGAGTAGGGAATTGTCCGTCGCCGCAAGTCGGATGATTTCTATAACCTGCTTTTGCCTGTTCGCGAATACTATATCCGGCACGTGATAAAGCGATACGGGCAAATAGACCGTGTGCAAAGCCGGCAGTGGCATGTTCTGTTGTATATCCATCTTCACCTGCCCATGGAAGATAATTGGCAGCTTCGTCCAGATCATCTAACAACTGGTCTAAAATAATATCCCGGTCTGTTTTTGCTGCATACATGTTAGAACCATCAGGTTGGGTAGGTTCAAAGCGCATTGGAACATCTCCGTAATTCTTAACTATATCATAATATACCATTGCACGCATGGTTAATGCTTCTCCTAAATAACGGAGCATTGGTTTACGGGTGGTAGTTCCTTCTGCTAACAAGTCACTATTACGAATACCGTCAATTACGATATTGGCATTCTCAATAATAGCAAAACATCTTTCCCAGTTCGTATCGAGTTTATCCCATCCTTTGCTTAGATAGTAATTTCCTAATCCTCTTTCTGAATTTTGATGAACTTCCGATTGCTTGGTTGCATTTGCCAGTTCAATATCTGTATTATTACCGAAATTGATAGGAATACGGGAACCATAAGTGTGGTCGTATGTCAAATCGGCATATACCTTGTTTAACGCCTGTTCTGTATACACAACGGAGTTAAAAACATTTTCTCCTTTCAACTCCGAAGGGGATGACTGGTCGAGAAAGTCACTGCATGAAAGCAAGCTGAACAATCCGGTTCCTAGTAATATTGATTTTATATAAGTTTTCATATATGTATTTCCTTTCTATTTATGGGTTAGAATGTAACATTAATACCCCCTACAAATGAGCGGCTTTTGGGATATGCAGAATAATCTACGCCCGGAGTCATTGGAGTACTGCGGCGTGTATCTACTTCCGGATCTGCTCCCGAGTATTTTGTGAAACAATACAAGTTGTAACCAGTCACGTAGATACGTACGTTTTGCATAAACATTTTGTTTACAAAAACTTTAGGTAATGTATATCCGATTGAAATGTTATTGACACGCAGGAAAGAACCATCTTCTACTGCCCAGTCAAGTAATGGCATTTCTGTGATTGAACCTGGATTATACATGGAAGCTCCGGCATTTATTTCATTTAAGCGATTAATAGTATAATCAAGCCCATTACTCTTGATATATGAACTTTTCAGCATGTTTTCTCCTGTTGACGGATCAATCCAGGAATAACGTTTAGCTAATGTAAAGTTATCATTTAAATTCCATCCTTTTTTAGTATCATTGTAGTAACTTGAACCTAACTTGGTTGCATTCACAATCTTGTTACCAAGAGAGTAATTGAAGAAGGCTGATAAATCAAAGTTCTTGTAACGCATGTTTATACCGAAACCACCGGTAACAGTTGGAACTGTATTTCCTAGACGTTTCTTCGTAAATTTACCATCTTCATCAGCTTTCAGTTTTAGTGAGCCCGGACCAAAATTGTTATATTTAATCAGTTCTGTCGGATCAGTGAGATTCTCGTTAAGTATCCACTTGCTGCCGTCCCATGAAAAATCGTCAGTAGTATAGAAGCCATCCAATTCATATCCATATACTTCTCCCAGACGTCCTCCTTCTTCAATGAAGAAGTCGTTTTGTCCGGCAGGTTTGCCTCCCCAGTTACTACTTTGCCAGGTTTGTCCTCCGGCTAACTTATCAATTTTGGCTCTATTATAAGAAATGTTGAAGTTGGCATTTAAACCAAAATCTTTAGTATCTACTATGACTGCGTCTAATGCTAATTCTATACCTTTATTTGATGTCTGTCCAAAGTTCTTATATTGGGTAGAAAAACCAGTGCTTGAAGGTATTGTTGCATTCATCAACAAGTCTTTAGTTGTATTCCAGTATGCATCAATACTACCGGATAAACGGTTGTTCCAGAATCCGAAGTCAATACCTAAGTTACGGGTAAGTGTTGTTTCCCATTTTAGGTCAGGATTAGAAAGATTAGAAGCATGTTGTAATACAACAGCACTTGTTTCATTGAAATAAATGTTCTTATCACTTGTCTCTGCTAATGAGAAAGTAGAATTAATGGCACCCGATTTAATACGGTTATTACCAGCTGTACCTACACTTAAACGAAGTTTTAGGTTGGATAACCATTCTTTGCTTCTTTCCATCCATGCTTCGTCAGATATTCTCCATGCTAAAGCTAATGACGGGAAATATCCCCATTGGTTTCCTTTTGAGAATTTGCTGGAGCCGTCGGCACGCATTGTGAAAGTCATCAGATACTTGTCTTGTATCGTATAGTTGACACGTCCGAAGAACGATAATAGATTGTCTTTGAAACCAATATAAGTAGAGGTAGGCAATGCCGTTCCGTTACTCATACCGGAAAGGACATCACTGATAGTCATATATTTGGAAAAAGCAACAGAAGTATTAATCGTTTCATGATCGTAACTACTTGAAACTTCATGTCCTAACATAACATTTAATTTGTGAGTGTTATTCAAGAACTTAGTATCATACGTTACTGTATTTGCATTACGCCAGTTTTTATTAACGACCTTATTTAACAGAGCTTGTGGCTGTCCATAATAACCATATTTAGAATTACTTGTAGCTTCCACTCCCCATACTTGGTCAGTATTGTTATATCTCCATCCATAACCAAACTCACTTCTGAATGTTAATCCTTTGATTGGTTTCCAGTTAAGTCCTACGTTATAGTTTTGTTGCAAGCGGGTTTGTTTCTTGTAAGTTGCATTTAAACGTTCCAGTGGGTTATATTGTGCATTGTTCACATTTTCATCATCATCGCTGTCTGAACTTGTTGTATTAATTTCCTCTACCGGTTTGTAGATGACGGAACGTGATATTAGTGAATTGGCTGCACTTGATTCGTTTGCATCTGCTCCACCACTGATACCATCAATCGTTTGGTAACTAAAACGGGCATTAAAGTCCATTGTTAACCATTTGTTGATATTGGTATTAAGTTTGGCATTAATATTCTCTTTGAGAAACCTGAACCAAGCATGATACTTTTTCTTCGTTATGGGCATAACTAACACTGAATTTGGTATCTTTATTACCTCCACTCACACTCACATTGTATTGCTGTTGATTTCCTGTACGACCAAAATCTCATCCATGGTAGTCGGTGCCTTTCATAGATTTGTAAATATCCAAATCATCAAACATACCATATTTCATCCCTTCCTGGTCTATTTCCTGTTGCCATAACACATATTCGTAAGGGTTCAGTACATCTACCATTTTAGTAACTTTACGAACACCGAACGAAGCCCCAAATTTACCTGAATCTTACCTTCTTGACCGGATTTAGTAGTAATGATGATAACACCGTTTGCACCACGGGCACCATAAATAGCAGTAGAAGAAGCATCTTTCAATACATCTACCGATTGAATATCTGTTGGAGCAATATCAGAGATACTTGATACGGGAAATCCGTCTACAATATAAAGCGGTGAATTATCTTGAGATAGAGAACCGCCACCACGTACGCGGATTTTACGTCTGCATCAGGAGAACCTTCAGTCGTTGTGATAGATACACCAGCCATTTTCCCTGTAATGCTTCTGATGCAGAAGATACCGGAATGGCAGCTATCTGTTTGGCACTAACGGAAGATACGGAACCAGTCAGATCCTTTTGCAACGGTTCCGTAACCAATTACCACAACTTCGTCCAATGCTTGTGTATCATCGGAAAGAGTGACATTAATTTGACTTTGTCCTTTACAGCAATATCCTGAGTTTTCATTCCGATATAAGAAATTGTAAGGGTTGCTTTTGAAGGAACCTTGATAGAATAGTTACCATCTAAATCAGTAATTGTACCATTGGTAGTATTACCTTTCTCTACTACAGAAGCTCCGATGATCGGTTCTCCTGTTGTGTCTTTCACATTACCTTTACGGTAATTGTTTGCGCTGATACGCCAAGCGATATCGCTGCAAATAGCATTAGCAGCCAACTGCGCATGTTTTCACTTTGTTAGACATTCTTTGCATGTTTATTAATTAATGGTTATTGTTTTGATTCTGTACTCACATTTAGAGTTAATTCCTCGGTACAAAAGTATATGAATGTGAATATAGATATGTGCAATATTTGTTTTCACCTAGTATTTTTTTTTTTAATAGCCGGCAGGCATTTTAGAATAGTTTTAAAACAAAAATACACATGCTAGCTTGAAAAGCCTTGTTTTATCGATTTTAATGATTTGGAAAAACAAAATTTGAACAAGACTTTTCTTTATCCTGTCTACTTTTGTCCTCATTAATCTAATAATGTATGAAAATGGATATAATTCTAAGTAAATGGTGTTTGGCCATTTTGTTTGCTTTTGGAATTCTGGCGTGTACTGATGGTGGTGACGCAAATGAATTGCCTAAAGAACCTGAAGGGACTGGAGAAACTCAAGATGAAAAGATACCAGCTTTTCCTGGGGCAGAAGGACATGGACGCTACACAACCGGTGGGCGTGGTGGCGATGTATATATTGTTACTTCATTGGAGGACAAGTTGCAGAACGGAACTTTACGTTATGGTATTGAGAAATTAAGCGGAAAACGTACAATTATTTTCCAGGTATCCGGAACTATTCATTTAAACGGTGATTTAAAGATTAAGAATGGAGATTTGACCATTGCAGGACAGACGGCTCCGGGGGATGGTATTTGTTTGGCTGGTTATCCGGTTTTCTTGGAAGCAGACAATGTTATTGTCCGTTTTATGCGTTTTCGAATGGGAAATAAAGAAGATGTCAGTGCAGACGGAGCCGACGCCTTTGGCGGTCGGTATCATAAAATATAATGATTGATCATTGTTCTATGAGTTGGTGTACTGACGAATGTGTTTCTTTCTATCAAAATGAGAATTTTACACTGCAATGGTGTCTTATTTCTGAAAGTCTGCGTTTAGGTGGGCATACGAAAGGTCCTCATGGTTATGGTGGTATATGGGGAGGTATGAAAGCTTCTTTTCACCATAATCTATTGGCACATCATGATAGCCGTAATCCTCGTCTAGGTCCTGGAGTTAATTCGACAAAGAGAATGAAATTGTTGATATGCGTAATAATGTCATTTATAACTGGTGTGGAAACTCTTGTTATGGTGGAGAAGCCATGCATGTAAATATTGTGAATAATTTTTATAAGCCGGGGCCTGCCACTCCTACTGGCACTTCTAAACGTGGACGTATTATTGCCATTGACAAAAGTGAGTGATTCGGATAAGAAATCATATCCGGCCATTTTGACACTTGGGAGATTTCTTTATCCAAGGAAATGTGGTGGATGATGGGCAAATTAATGGTGCGGCTGATTACGATCGTTGTATGAAGGCTACAAAGGATAACTGGGAGTACGGAGTTTATAATCAGTTTGATAAAAGTATGGAACGTTGGATGAAAGTACAAAAAAAGCTCTTAAACGTACTACTCCTGTAGAAACAGGTACTGTTACCACTCATGATGCCCGTATGGCTTTTGAGCGTGTTATGGATTATGCAGGTTGTTCTTTGCACAGGGATAGAGTGGATGAACGTATTGTTCAGGAGACTCGTACCGGGACTGCGAACTATCAGGGAATGAACGAGCACAATGGTCAGGGAGTTGTTGAAGGTATTGATTGGAAAAGCGTGGGGTATCCAAAGAAAGGTATCATTGATAGTCAGGATGATGTGATTCCTGTTGGAGAATCTTCAGCATGGCCTGAATTGGTACAAGGTGTTATTCTGAAGGATTCGGATAATGATGGTATGCCTGATGAATGGGAAAAAAAGTATGGTTTGAATCCGAATGATGCTTCTGACCGAAATGGTAAAACAGTAGATGAGGAAGGAACATATACAAATCTGGAGATGTATATGAATAGCTTGGTACAAAAGATTGTTGAGGAACAGAATAAAGGAGGAGTACAATAAATAAATTTGGTGTATTTTTGTATTATTCCATAAATAAAAATATGAATATGAATTTGATCTTTCGTTGTCTAACCGTTTTATTAACTCTGATCGGAAATGAGGCTGTTTTGCCTTTTCTGGTATTGGTAACACTCTTGATTTTGGAGAGTTGGCTGCTTTTCCGGAGCAGAAGGATATGGACGTATGACTACAGGCGGACGTGGAGGTGAAGTGTATATTGTTACTTCTTTAGCAGATGATGGGATGCCTGGCACTTTACGTTATGGTATAGAAAAGTTGGATGGTCCTCGTACTATCATTTTCAAGTGTCCGGTACAATATTTCTGCATAAAGACCTAAAAATACGGAAAGGGAATTTGACTATTGCGGGACAAACTGCACCGGGAAACGGTATTTGCATAGCGGGTTATCCGGTGACAAATTATGCTAGTAATGTAATTCTCCGTTTTTACGTTTCCGTATGGGTAATAAAGAATGTGTGCATCCTGACGGTGCAGATGCTTTAGGAGGAAAAGGGCAAGGAATGTGATTATAGACCATTGCTCTATCAGCTGGTGTACAGATGAATGTGCCTCTTTTATGAAAATGATGATTTTACTATGCAGTGGTGCATTATTTCTGAAAGTCTTAGATTAGGTGGACATACCAAAGGTCCTCATGGATATGGAGGAATTTGGGGAGGTGAACACTCTTCTTATCATCATAATTTATTAGCCCATCATGATAGCCGGAATCCCCGTTTCGGATTAGGAGCTAAGGTACGTAAGAATGGAGAATGTGATGGTGATTATGTCGATTTTCGCAATAATGTGATCTATAATTGGGGTATGAACAGTTCGTATGGTGGTGAAAGGATGAATATTAATATAGTGAACAATTATTATAAACCTGGTCCTGCAACGGTGACAGGCTCTAAACGTGGACGGATTTTGCTATAGATGCAACAGAAAATAGGAGTGGGGGTATCTGTGGGGAAAGTATTATATCGATGGTAACGTTGTAGATGGAGGGCAGATGATAAAACAGCCAAAAGGCTACAGCTAATAATTGGGAATATGGAGTTTACAATCAATTTTCGAATAATTATAAGAAAGTAGTTACGCAAAAACTAAAGACTCGATTCGATTGGACAAACCTCATGAATTTGCATCGGTAATGACACATTCTGCTTTCAATGCTTATAAACAAGTGTTGGATTATGCGGGTGTTCATTACATCGAGATGATGTGGATGCACGTATTGTGAAGGAAACACGTACGAGAACAGCTGGATATAAAGGTTTGAATGTTCATAATGGAGAAGGAGGTATTTGGAAAAGTGAAGGATATCCGAAACCAGGATTGATAGATAGTCAGGATGATTTGCTCTCGTTAAATACTTCGGAAAATGTTTCCGCATGGCCAGTTCTTTTACAGAGAAGTGCCTTGATTGATTCTGATAATGATGGTATGCCTGATGCATGGGAGAGAAAATTCGGATTAAATCCTCATGATACTTCTGATGGCAATGGAAAAACGATAGATAAATATGGCCAGTATACAAATCTGGAAATGTATATGAATAGTTTGGTGCATGACATTATTGAAAAACAAAATAGCGGTGGAAAGAAGTAATCTGCAAACATCGTATTAAGAATTATCTTTATCAGGTAAGATACTTTATAGTCAGTTTCACCGGTTTTATCCGGCATTCATCGGAATTTATACCGGAAATCAACAGAAAGGCTGTAGAAGCAGTGGGAAATGATGTATCTTTGAACCATTAATCAATTAATAATAGAGACAATGGAAGAGAAACAAAATTTCCCACTGCTACAGGCTTTCCGGTAAAACACTGATAGCTTCGCTTTTATCCTTTCCGGGATTCTGCTGTTTGCCCGTAATATGGGATGGATTACATCTGAAGTCTTCGATATGATCGTATCCTGGCATTCACTCCTTATTATATTAGGTATATATTCTATGATTCGCCGCCATTTCATCGGTGGAATCATCCTTTTGTTGATAGGTGTGTATTTTTTGATTGGAGGGCTTTCATGGTTGCCTGAAAATTCGCAGGCAATGGTATGGCCTATCGCTCTGATAACAGCAGGTGTCTTATTCTTTTTTAAATCCGGCAAGAACAGGCGGGGGCACTGGGCGCACCATCATGCCATGCAGCACCGTCAGAAGTGGATGAAGATGCATCAGGGACAACCCGGCATGAATTTTGAAAGTGAGCAACAGCAGGCAGAGTCAGTAGATGGTTTTCTACGTGCCGAAAATGTTTGGGGAGCTGCCCGTCACGTAGTGCTTGACGAATTGTTTAAAGGAGCTGTCATTCGCACATCTTTCGGAGGAACGACGATTGATTTGCGCCATACCCATATTGCACCCGGAGAAACATACATAGATTTGGATTGCAGTTGGGGAGGAGTTGAGATATATGTCCCTTCTGACTGGAAAGTCGTGTTTAAATGCAATGCTTTCTTTGGAGGATGTGATGATAAACGTTGGCAGAATGGAAATATAAATAAGGAGAGTGTATTAGTAATTCGGGGAACACTTTCTTTCGGAGGCTTGGAGGTTAAAGGCTAGCGTATGAAAGCACATCCGATTATAGAATCTCCTTTTCGTTGGATTCCGATGCTGGTGCTGGCATTGATTCTGGTTGTATTCCAAGTAGCTTTAGTCTGTGGATACACCGGAAACGATTATCTTCCCGCTTTGGTAGATGGAATAGTAACGATCGGTTGGTTGGCGGCTATCGCCTATCTGGCATGGTTTGTGGTCGGTCTTGTCTCGTTGTTCCAGACGGATGTAATTATGATTATCGTTGGAAGTCTGCTTTGGCTGGCAGGAAGTTTTATGGTCTGTGACATAATGGTGAGAATTGTAGGAGTGTCCTATGTTCCTTTTGCGCAGACAATCCCTTTCCGGTTATTGTTCGGACTGCCGGTTTTAATTGCCATTACTCTATGGTACCGCTTGATAGTCACAAAAGAAGAAGTACAAAACCAGGAAATGGAAAAAGAACTGGCTGTACATCAGGTGAATGTGGCTGAACAGCAGGAAGAATCACCCATAGAATGGATAGATCGTATTACAGTGAAAGACGGCTCCCGGATTCATTTGGTGAAGGCAGACGAAATGATTTACATACAAGCATGTGGAGATTATGTGATGCTGATAACCCCCACAGGCGAATACCTGAAAGAGCAGACTATGAAGTATTTTGAAACTCATCTCTCTCCGGATACATTTGTTCGGGTGCATCGTTCTACGATTGTGAATGTTACGCAGATTTCCCGGGTCGAGCTTTTCGGAAAAGAAACCTATCAGTTACTATTGAAGAATGGAGTGAAACTTCGGGTTAGCCTTTCCGGCTACCGGTTGCTGAAAGAACGATTGGGGATATAGATAGAATCTACCTGATGACTGGATATTAATTTCTAAATGGTTTGATGGAAAAGATAGACTCACAAGACAAATAGTAACTGGATAACTTTCGTTTAATAGGATTATTTTTGTACTTATACTCCCTGAATGTTAGATGATAACATTCAGGGAGTAGGACGTTTATATGTATCTGTATAGGTAATGTGTATTATTTGAACCAAGTCCGTTTTTACTCCTTTTCTACTAAATCTTACTCTTTGTTTCTCATCTATTTTCTCAAATTTGCACTCGTGAAAGACTAGAGAATTTACTTTAGTGAGAATAGAACCATAAATGTATAATGAAAATCTAATCAAATGAGAAACATGAATTTATTGCGCCTGATAGCAAAGCCTCCTTAGAATTTTATTTTCCTTTTATAAAAGGCAATAGAATTATCACTTATAATTATATTTTTAAAACTATACAAACTAATATTTATGAAACATCTAATTAATACATTTCTTGTATTGTGTCTGTTTCTTGTCTCTTGTTCGCAGAACTCGGATGAGGAATGGAATTCTGATACTTCAAATGTACCTGAAGTTCAAACCGTTGGTTTCCGTTTTACAAGAGCAAGCCTTGAAACGTTTGCTGCTCATGGAATAACCGAAATTGGTATTTATGTGTATTTGTCAGATTCTCTGGTTTATGGAGAGAATCTTCCTTTGAATGACGGTAATTTGGAAGTGGACGTTCCTTTAGGAGAAAGACTTCAAACATTTGCCGTGGCTAATGCAGACCGTTTGGAAAGAACAGACAGTCTTTCTAAAGTGATTCTTTACCAAGATTTACAGGCTCAAAAGAAATTTATCTTTCGGGTGACCGAGTTCATGTCAGATCGGACGGTCAGCCGGGTAAACTTGGAATTAAAAGAATTGTGGGGCAAGCTACTTTTCAACCAGCCGAAAGCGGAGAAGATATTGCGGCTATTACTCAATTTGACAGGCTGAACATGGTATTTACCAATGTTGGCATCGGTTATATGGTGAACACTGGGGAGTGTATACAAGAAGATGTGGAAGTCAGTGCAGATCTTGCATCAGGTTTCAGTGCATCCGTTTATTCTTTTCCGACTACCGGTCAGAATTCTACCGGACTAGATCTTATTTATATAAAGGATGGGCAAGAAGTGAATCGTACAAAGCGTGTATTAGATACGAATATTACATTTGAAACTTCTAAACATACGGTAGTCAGCATACCGGTTCTGGACGAAAGTTATTTGCAGGAGTCTTTTACTCGTAATCGTATATTAAAGACTGCTATTAATCAAGGATTGACTATCAAGGAATATAATTTTTAATTGAAAGCTTTATGAAGAAAAATATACTATATTCTTTAGTGGGATTAGCCGTCCTGTTTGGTATGTCTGCCTGTTCGGAAGACAGATATGAAACTTCTGTCGTGAAGCAGATCGAGTTGTTTTTGAATGATGATGAATGGTTTGTGAATGTGGGAATTAATACAAAGCCGCTTTTCATCTATAATGCCGGTAGCGGAGAGTATGTGGCGAATTATACTTCTCATTATCGTTTTCCGTTGGAGAATGGCACTTATAAGGTGGTGGCTACTCCTTCTCCTGAACAGTTGATTCCCTCGCCTGTCAATTTGAATGAACTGGTTATCGAGCAAGACCCCGAAGCTAGAAGAAAGGTGGAAATCTCCTCTCCGGTAGAGTACAGTTCGCCTTTCGATACTCCTTTGACTATTCGTATGTATAGCCGTACCGGTGTACTCCGGTTAAGAGCGACGGATAAAAAGTCCGACAGGAGTTATTCGACGGTACGTGCCATTGTTTCTGCTCCTATATCGGGCTATCGTGTGGCGGATGCCTCTTTCATAGAGTCACCGGTCGAATTGGTACGCGACAGAGCTACCTCCACTGGTGGTGTAAACTATACGGATGATTTTGTCACTTTTGAAACCTCTACTATCGGACAGGCAGTAAATGTCCGTATCGATTATTTGGACAATCAGGGAAATGTCATTCAATCCAAGCCGATGGACGGTTCTTTCCCTATTCATCCTAATGATACGACACAAATTGATTTCCCGTTAAATGATACGGAACATCCGATTATTCAAGATTACACGGTAACTATACTTTCTGAAGGCTGGAATGAAGAAACGGTAGTTCCGGAGGTGCCGATTATTGTACCGGAAGGATATACTTATGCAGCTCCCGGCACTAATTTGCGCAACCTTTGCAATGAAATGTTCGATAATGAGGAAGTGACAGAAGTACGACTTTTCCTGAAAGCAGGAACTACCTATGAACTTGGCCGTTTGGAAATAAAGAAGCCGCTTTCAATACTAGGACAAGAGCCTTCGACAGGCGAAACACGGACCGTTATGAACATGGGTAATGCTTCTATCAATGGAGAGTTGGATTATTTACGTTTCGAAGGCATGGACATTAATGTCACGGACGACTATATGTTCAGACTGGCACAACTTTCTTTCCATGTAAAAGAACTGACAGTTAAGAGTTGTGATATAAACGGCCTGCGACGTAGTATGTGGTATGCCGAGATTTCAACAGACGATCAGCAAATAGTGGATCATTTTGTATTGGATGACTGCCGGTTACTGAACTTCAATGCAGGTGACAGGAATTATTCGATGATAAGTCTGGGAAACAATAATCCGATTTATAATATTACTATACGAAATTCTACGGTTCATACTGCGACACAGGGCTTGAGAAACACGTTAATCGGCGGAACCAGAAACCAAAAAGAGAATATGAATATTACGTTAGAGAATAGTACATTCGTCCGTTTAGGTCCTGCCAATATGACTTTCTTTGATTTGCGTACAGGTAGTGCAATGACGGAATTGAAATTGACAGTTAAGAATTGTCTCTTCTCAGGAACCACAGAATCGGGACAAGGAAGATGGATGTATCTTGATGGAAAAGTGGTGAAAGATTTTTCTGATAACTATCGCACCAGTGATTTTGTCCTAAGTAACTGGGGAGTTGATACAGTTGAAGTACCTGTTGCTACGGTAACTAAAGACGAATTGTTCGAAGATGCCGCAACCGGAAATCTGATTGTCAAAGATAAGAGTTCGGAGGTATACACGAAACGTATCGGAGATCCGCATTGGCTTGAGTAATATAAAAAACAGATAAAGAATTAATACATGAAATCATTTATATTCATATTACTATTATCTTGTGTATTTGGGGCATGTAGTTCCTCGGATGAGGCTGATGAAGCATTGATTGCCAATTCATTGGAACTATCCAAAGAGAGTGTAAAACTTTCTAATATACAAGGATCATATACTGTCTCTGTGACGGCCACCGGTGAATGGAGTGCTTCCGTGACAAGTGGCGGAGATTGGTTGAGCATTTCCCGCTCAACTGGTAACGGCAGTGCCGACTTGCGCCTGTTTTTTACAGACAATACGCAAGGAGAGAAACGCGAAGGCATGATTAAAGTCGTGCAGGAGTCGGGAAACACTACCATTGAAAAAGAAATTGCCGTAGAGCAATTAGGAGGAGACCCGGATATATTACTTGATTATTCAAAAGAAAAACTCTCCTTCAGAGGAGGAGAGTTCTCTGTTACGGTAGTGGCTAATGTAGACTGGGAGGTATCGATTGACGAAGAATGCGCTTCTTGGATACGGCCTGTAGAAGAAGATGCTTTGGGAAGAACACGTGCTTTTACAAGTAATGAACGCATTTTTTCCATATCACCGAATAACGGATTGGAAAGAGTAGGAAAAATTGTTTTCAAGACTACCGGTGATTATGTACTTGATAGAACCGTTGAGTTGACTCAAGAAGTATCACAAGCCTTTCTTGAACTGACGACAAAAGAATTTGTCCTGCCTTATCGTTACCAAATGCTGTCGATTCCCGTTGATTTAGGAGAATTTGACGGTGCCGAATACACGATTGAAACAGGAGAATCCTGGATTACTTGGGATCGGGAAGCTTCTACCTCTTCACAGATTGTATTGCAAATAGGAGATAATGAAACGGACTTTCCCCGAAAAGCTAAAGTAACAGTGAAAAATGTCACATTGGAAGAAACTGTTGATATTCTCCAGTATGGTAAAGCCAATATGACTATCGGTGACGATGCGGCTACGGTATTGGCATTTCCCGGAGCGGAAGGCTTTGGACGTGTCACTACCGGTGGACGTGGCGGAAAAGTGTATCATGTGACCACTTTGGAAGACGGTGAGCAGGAAGGAACCTTACGCTATGCCATCAATCAGCGGGACGCCCGTACCATTGTGTTCGATGTGGCGGGTACGATTTTCCTGAAAAGTGATTTGAGGATTCGATATGGTAATCTGACTATTGCCGGGCAAACAGCCCCCGGACAAGGAATTTGTATTGCCAGCTATCCGGTAGTTCTGGCAGCGGATAATATCATTCTTCGTTATTTGCGTTTTCGTGTCGGTAATGAGAGTGGCGGTGAGCCTGACGGACTGGGAGGCATGGAAAATACCAACGTTATTGTAGACCATTGCTCCATTAGTTGGAGTGTTGACGAGTGCTTATCAGTATATGGTGGAGAAAACCTGACTATTCAATGGTGTATTGCTTCGGAAAGTCTCCGTACAGCAGGACACGGCAAAGGTACGCATGGTTACGGTGGAAACTGGGGAGGTACGAATGTGTCTTATCATCATAATTTATTGGCACATCATGGAAGCCGTGTGCCCCGTCTTGGCCCTCGTCCTAAAACACAGGAGAACGAATATATGGATATGCGTAACAATGTGTTCTACAATTGGGGTGGCAACGGTTGTTATGGCGGTGAAGGTATGAACGTGAACATAGTGAACAACTATTATAAGCCGGGACCGGCAACTCCGAACAATTATGTCCGTTATCGGATTGCCGGAATTGGAGTCCGCACTTACGATTATTGTCATGAGGAAGATGGAACACCGAATGCATGGTTCCCGATGATGCACAAATGGGGTACGTTCTATGTAGATGGCAACGTGGTAGAAGGCAATGCCGAGGTGACAGCGGACAATTGGACGCAAGGTATCTATGGGCAAATTGATAACTCGAGATGTGATGACACGTTTAATGACCAGGTAAAAGCAGAAATGCATCTCACCACTCCTTTGGCAACCGGTAGAGTAACCACTCATTCTGCACAGCAGGCCTTTGATCTTGTAGTTGATTATGCAGGATGCTCGAAGGGACGTGATCTGATTGACGACCGGATTGCCATGGAAACCCGGAACGGAACAGCAACCTACATCGGTAGTGTGACTCCCAATGCGGGAGATTCACCGGGATTGATTGATCTTCCGGATGATGTAAAACCTGTGGGTGCGGTGAGTGCCTGGCCGGAGCTATCGGGTAACGGTATATCATCTGCAAACTTGAAAGATACGGATGGAGACGGAATACCTGATATTTGGGAAGATGCGTATGGGCTGGATAAAGAGAATTCGGCAGACGCTTCCGGTTTCACGCTTAATTCCCGCTATTCAAATCTGGAGGTTTATCTCCACAATCTGGTACAGCACATTGTTCATGCCCAAATTCAGGGAGGAACAGTGGAATAAAAGCTGTCTACTTAAATATGTAACTAAAAACTTATACTGTAATGAATAAAATTATCATAAGTATTTTTACTCTCCTACTGGTGGCGGTAGGCACTTCCGCCCAGGTTGTGACCGGTACGGTGACAGATGATTTGGGACCTGTTATCGGAGCTGCAGTGATGGTAGAAGGAACAACCATTGGAGCTACGACAGATCTTGACGGGAATTTTTCTATCAATGTTCCCGATGCGAAAACCGCTGTACTGGTGGTTCGCTACGTCGGGATGAATGAAATAAAGGAGCCATTGAAAGGGCGTACATCAGGTATTCTTATTAAGATGACAGAAGCAGTCGGACAGTTGGACGATGTGGTTGTGATAGGCTATGGCACTCAAAAGAGGGGAAATTTGACCGGTGCAATTGCCAGTGTGTCAGGAAAGGTATTGGAGAAGGTTCCGACAGCTTCAGTGGCTGAAGCCATGGTCGGAAAACTTCCGGGTGTACAGATTACTTCCGTAGACGGTTCGCCGGATGCAGAAATAAAGATTCTTGTTCGTGGTGGAGGATCTATTACGCAGGATAACACTCCGCTTATTTTGGTGGATGGTTTTGAAGTTGGAAGCCTGAATGATATTCCTCCCACTGATGTGGAGTCTATCGAAGTATTGAAAGATGCTGCTTCAACAGCAATCTATGGTGCCCGTGGTGCGAACGGTGTTATTCTTGTTACCACTAAAAAGCCAATGGAAGGACGGGTGAGCATCAATGTAAATGCTTACCTGCAAACCAAGACTTTGTCGAACAAACTGGATGTCATGGACCCGTATGAGTTCGTACTGATGCAGTATGAATACGAGCGTCAGAGAAGTTCTAATCCTACCGGCTTTTTTGATAGGTATGGCAGGGCTAATGAACTGTATATTTATCAGGGTGATGAAGGTACGGATTGGCAAGATGAAGTGTTCGGTACCAATCCGGTGGCTAAGTATGTAGATATCAGTCTGAATGGAGGTACGGAGAAAACGAAATATAAATTCTCTTTTATCCATCAGGATCAGCCAAGTGTAATGGTGAACAACGGACTGAAGCAGAACAACCTGAATATGACGTTGAATACTAAGATTCTTGATAAACTGACCTTTGAATATCGTACGCGTGTGGTACATAAAGTGGTGGACGGTTCCGGAACGGAAGGAGTGAGCTTGCTTTCTGCACTCCGTCAAGCTCCTACAAGGGGATTGGACGAATACATGACCTTGCCGGAAGATAATACCTATTTCGATCCGGAGTCCTACGATGAAGAGGTACGTTTTAATCCGATAGAGGAATCGGAGAGAAACTACCGGAAACGAATTTCAAAAACGTTCAATACGATGGGAGCATTGACTTGGGATATTTTGAAAGGACTGACTTTCCGTTCGGAATTTGGTTATGAATATAGTACAACAGAGAATCGTCGTTTTTGGGGAATAGATACCAGCACGGCCCGGAGCCATAACAATCAGCCGTTTGTAGAATGGGGAATGAGTCAGAATTCCAAATGGCAATTAAGCAATGTGTTGAATTACAACTTCATGTTGAATGATGTACATGACTTCCGCTTAATGATCGGACAGGAAATGAAACATAATGTTACAAAAGGCAAGACATATACTACCCGTTATTTCCCAGCCAATACTACAGCGGAGAAGGCGTTTGATAACTTGGCGTTGGGTACGCCTTATGAGAATTCTTCTTCAGCGGGATCTCCTTCGCGTATCGCTTCTTTCTTTGGTCGTATCAACTATGGGTATGAAGATAAGTATCTGGCGACATTGACGTTGCGTGCCGATGGCTCTACAAAATTTGCTTCCGGCAATCGTTGGGGATTTTTCCCGGCAGCTGCTATTGCCGGCGTATGTCTAATGAGGATTTTCTGAAAGACAGCCCGATTGTTTCCAACTTGAAATTGAGGTTGAGCTACGGTACGTCCGGTAACGACCGGATTCCTGCCGACCTGTATGCCAAATATTATGGGGTAAGCAGTAACCGTCCGGCGGGATGGGGAGAAATTCCCGTTACTATTATCGTTTCTACAATACCAGTTATCTTTATAATCCGGATGTGAAGTGGGAAACAACGATCACTCGAAACTTGGGTGTGGACTTCGGTTTCTTCAAAGAAAGATTGAGCGGTTCGCTTGATATTTACTGGAATACAGTAAAGATTTGCTCGTTCCTTCGGATATTCCCGGCTATACTGGTTATACGAGTCTCATGAGCAACGTAGGGCAGACCTCCAACAAAGGTATTGAACTTTCATTGACAGGATATATTATTGAAACCAACGATTTTAGTTTAAATGCAACTTTTAATATCGGTCATAATAAGAACAAAATCGATAAACTGTCGAGTGGAGAAAATGAATGGATTCTGTCTTCCGGATGGGCAGGGACACAGTTACTCAATACCGATGATTACCGGCACGCGTAGGCGGAACCAGCGGTCTTATCTACGGATTTGTGAATGACGGCTTTTATACAATGAATGATTTCGAGTCATTTGATTCTACAGCCAGAACATGGAAGCTAAAAGACGGAGTAGTGGACTCCAGCCCGTTGTCGGGAACGCCACGTCCGGGTAATGCTAAATTCAAGAAGTTGACTCCGGTGGATGAGAATAGTGCTAATCCTTATCAGATTACGGATGACGACCGTACTGTCATTGGTGAAACGACTCCTAAGTTCTCGGGAGGATTCGGACTGAACGCTACCTATAAAGGTTTTGATTTGAGTATGTTTTTAACTTCATGTATGGTTTTGATGTGTATAATGCAAATAAAATCATGATGACTACCTGGTATGATAATAGTGGCAATAATCTTAGTATGGATGTTGCTTCCGACAAGCGTTGGCGTAATTTTGATGATATGGGAAATGAAATCCGTTATAATCCGGAAGCATTGGCGAAGTTCAACGAGAATGCAACGATGTGGAATCCTACCTCTATCGGACGTCCCATTGCGATGTCGTATGCTATTGAAGACGGTTCATTCTTGCGTCTGAATACTCTTACACTGGGATATACTCTCCCACAGGCATGGACTCGTAAAGCCGGATTGAACAAAGTGCGTTTTTATATGTCGGGCTATAATCTTTGGACAATCACAGGTTATTCCGGCTACGATCCTGAAGTAAATATCGCTACCGGATTAACACCGAATATCGATCATGATGCCTATCCGAGAAGCCGTACTTACACTTTTGGCGTGCAACTGACATTTTAACAATTAATACAGAAGAACTATGAATAAGAAATTAATATATTCGGCTATTGTTTGCGGGACTGTCGATGTCTTCCTGCAATGACTTTCTGGATGTGGAACCTCCGGCAGGATTTACTCCCGAGTATCTTTTCGAGTCGGAAGATGAAATCAATTCTTTGATTACTAATGTTTATTCGGCAATGACCAGAGATCAGATATATGGAGGAGCATTTGCCTATAATTTAAATACGAATACAGATGTAGAGATGTCTTCTTTCAGCAATAATACGGTCAACTCTGCCGGATCGGACATCGGTTGTTTTGATGTGAAGCCTTATTGGAGCACTCTGAACGATACATGGAATGCTGTTTATTCTGCCATTAATGTGTCTAATGACATCATTGAGGGAATTGAAAACTCTCCTTTGTATTTGCAAGGCAGAGCCAGCGAACAGTTGAAACACATGTACGGAGAGATTAAAACCCTCCGGGCTACGCTTTATCTGGATTTGATCCGTACGTTTGGAGATGTGGTATTTGTTACAAAACCGTCAGAGTCTACTGATAACTTTCAGGTAGGAGTGACAGACCGCAACGAGATTCTGGAGTTTCTGATTGAAGATCTAATCAGTGTGGAGCCGGGTATGAAATATGCTGCCGATCTGGATTACGGTGTGGAACGTGCTTCCAGAGAATATTGCCAGGGATTGATCGGGCTGCTGGCTATGAATCGTGGCGGATGGACTTTACGCCCTGATAAAGAGATTCCGTCCAGTATCGGCTATATGGAACGCGGAGAGAATTTCGAGCATTATTATGATATTGCTATTGAATATCTGGGTAAGGTGATTGATGAAGGAAAACACGATCTGAAGCAGAGCTATGAACAAGTATGGGCGAATGAATGTAAGTGGACAACGGTCAGCAATGACGATATCATTTTCGCCGTGCCGATGTTGAAAGGTACTACCGGACGCTATGCTTTTAATATCGGGGTGACAATAGCGGAGGGAACCCATGAATATGGGCGTGCCAGAAACTATGTAACGTTCTGTGGGACGTATATCTTCTCTTTTGATAAGAATGATTTGCGTCGTGACGTGACCTGTGCTCCTTATAAATATGATGAAGATTTGAATCAGGAACTGGATATGGGATTGCCGGTATGGGCGTAGGAAAATGGTCTAAGCTAAAAATGGATGCGCCTATGGGTTCTTCCAGCCAGGGTAATACAGGTATCAATGCTGTTCGAATGAGATTTGCAGATGTATTATTGCTTTATGCGGAAGCTGTGAATGAACGTTTCGGACCTCGCGAAGATGCGAAAGAGGCATTGAAGCGCGTAAGAAGAAGGGCTTTTGACGCTTCGTTGTGGACAGACAAGGTGGAATCGTATGTAGAAAGCCTTGGCAGCGAAGAAACTTTCTTTGAAGCGTTGATGAATGAACGGAAATGGGAATTCGGAGGCGAAAGTATTCGCAAATATGATTTGGCGCGTTGGAACAAGTATGGAGAAGTGATATACAATTTATACAACGAAATGGTAAATTGGGGGCTTGTGGCTAACGGACAGTACATAGAAGGAATTGATGATGTGCCGACTAATATTTATTATAAAGATATACCGGATCCGGTGAATACCGGTCGTACAATTCTTGATATTCAGGGAATTGATGAATATATGCATGCTCGTCCGGCTGGATATGAAGATCAGGAATATGCTATCAGTTGGCGGGTGCTCGATAGGGAGACACAGGCTTATAAGACAGCCGATGCCATATCCTGGAGTTTCAGAGGATTTATCAACATGAATAATGACCGGATAGTGAAACCCACCGATCCATTAAGATACTTGTGTCCTTATCCGACGAAAGTAGTCACCGATCATCGCGGATTGATACAGAACTACTACGGTTTTTAATTCAATAATTCAAAAGTAAATTGAAAGAACTATGATGAGATTAAAATATATATGGTCGGCAATGACCATGTCCGTGTTGCTTTCCGGTGTACTTTTCACCGCTTGTAAGGAGGATGAATATCATAAGATAGACGACCTGTTCCAGCCTCGTTATGTGTTGGAAGAACCGGAAGTGAAGAGCAACTCCATTGCCTTGGTGTGGTATAAAGTGAATGAAGCAGTTTCTTATACGGTAGAATATCATTTGGATAACTATTACAGAAATCTTTTTGCCTCGGTGGAAACAACAGAGCCTTATATTTTCATGGACGATATACCGTATGGGACTACCTTTTATATTCGTGTGCGTGCCAATGCTGCGAATGCTATCAATAATTCACAGTGGGCTTATGCCTCGGCTACCACCGAACCTCGTCCCGACTATGCTAAGATTGTGGAGGACGTCTCCAGAGGAGAGATTACTGAAAACACAGCGGTTATCCGTTGGGCGGTCGATCCGGAGAATCCGGTAGACAGTATCAGCGTGAAGCCAAGTATGGACGCTACGCTGGAAGAGGTGACGCGTTATTTGACAGCGGAGGAAATAGCACAGGGTTATGCGGAAATAGACGGATTGACTAGAAATACGTTGTATGCAGCTAATTTGTATGATACGGGTAAACCCCGCAAGTATGACAAACCGTACAATCAGGTAACTTTCCGTACGGCAGGTCCGTCTATGGAAACGATTATAATAGGATGGGATGATAATCTGTCTGAAATACTAAATACGAACAACGATAATGCAGATATTCCGGAGGGAACGGAATATTTCTTGCCGGCGGGTTCTTCTTATACGGTGACTCCGTTTGAGATAAAGAAAGGCTTTAAACTGGTAGGTAGCACCGAAGGTGAAATGGCAGAGGTTGTATTGACAAGTTCGTGGAGAATTGCTTCCGGGTCTTATATTGCCAGTCTTGAATTTGAAAATATCAAATTCAAACAGGAAGTGCTTGACAATTACTTCTTTAATTGCGGTAATTCTTATACATTGGAAAATATTAGCTTCTTTAACTGCACATTCACCGGACTGAATCGTGGCTTCTGGCGCCATCAGGGCTCTAACCGGAAGTATATAATGGATTTCTCGATGGAAGATTGTACGTTGGATTTATGTGGAGCACGTGCCGGAGGTACGTATGGTACGATCTATTTAGGTTCGGGAGCAGGCAACGATACGATGGACAGAGCGATATTTAGAAATTGTACATTCAGCAGAGATCATCAGGGATTACCGGCAGGTACGGGAAGTTTCGGTAACTTATTCTGGGCGCGTGACATGAGTACGCCTATTCATCTGGAATATAAAAATGTGACTGTTTATGATTTCTGTATAAACAGCATGATGATTAATATGCCGGCTGCCGTGGGTTCAGAGCTGATTATGGAGAAATTCCTGTTGGCATCACCTTGTGGACAGGCTTACTCTCTTGGTGCAAACACGACAACTACTTTCTCTGACAATTATATTACTACCGATTACGCTTTGGGAGGTAGTAACCTTCGTGCGACGGAGTTGGGTGTCAGTGCTGCCGATTTGTTTGTCGATCCTGCGAATGGAGATTTGACAATCAAGGATGCTTCTTCACCAATTGTAATCAATCGTGTGGGGGACACCCGTTGGATTCCTTAATATAAATATTTATGTATCACCATTTTCCTTTTAGAAGTGAGCATCTTGCTTCTAAAGGAAAATGGAAATAGTTGTTACGTCATGCAACCATGTATTCGTAATTAAAATCAGGCTGAAAAAATGAATAGATTATTTGAAGAAAAAATGAGAACGCTTCTGATTATCCTTTTCTCTGTTGTGTTAGGACAGGGTTGTTCAAATTCTAAATGTGAGGGAAACAAGTGGGGGGATGTATATAAAGACCTTCCCTTCTCGATGCCTGAAGTAGAGCAACCTTCTTTTCCCGATTATCAGGTGAACATTTGCGATTTCGGAGCAAAAAGTGATGGCGTGACGTTGAATACGGAGGCTATTAATAATGCAATCAAAGCGGTGCATGATAAGGGAGGTGGCAAGGTAGTCATTCCGGAAGGCTTGTGGCTGACAGGACCTATTGTTTTGCAGAGTAACGTCAATTTGCATGCAGAAAAGAATGCGTTGATTGTATTTAGTAGTGATACTTCATTATATCCGATCATTACCACTTCGTTTGAAGGACTGGATGCCAAACGTTGCCAGTCGCCTATCTCGGCAATGAATGTGGAGAACATAGCCATCACCGGTTATGGCGTTTTTGATGGGGCGGGGGATAGATGGCGTCCTGTGAAGAAGGATAAGATGACGGACAGGCAATGGAAGAATCTGGTAAACTCCGGTGGTAAGGTGGATGAGAACGGAAAGGTGTGGTATCCCAATGAAGGAGCGCTGAAAGCCTCTGTTCTCATGGCCGGCAGCGGAGATAAACGGACTGAAATCACGAGTGAAGAATGGGAAGATATGAAGAGTTGGTTACGTCCGGTACTGCTAAGTATCGTAAAGAGCAAAAAGATTCTTCTGGAAGGTGTGACCTTCAAAAACTCTCCGAGTTGGTGTCTGCATCCCTTGTCGTGCGAATCTTTGATATTGAATGATGTAAAGGTATTCAATCCCTGGTATTCGCAAAACGGTGACGCGCTGGATGTGGAATCATGCAAGAATGTATTGATTGCCAACTGTTTCTTTGATGCAGGGGATGATGCTATCTGTCTGAAGTCGGGCAAAGACGAGGATGGCCGCAGAAGGGGCGAACCTTGTGAGAATGTGATTGTGAGAAACAACACCGTTTTGCATGGTCATGGCGGATTCGTGATTGGCAGTGAGATGTCCGGTGGTGTGAAGAATGTGTATGTGTCCGAATGTTCTTTTATCGGTACGGATGTCGGCTTACGGTTTAAAAGTGCCCGTGGACGTGGTGGTGTCGTGGAGAATATTTATATCAATAATATAAATATGATTGATATTCCTAATGATGCCTTGATTGCCGACTTGTATTACGCGGCCAAAAGCGCTCCCGGTGAACCGGTTCCGAGTGTGAGTGAGGAGACGCCTGCTTTCAGAAACATCTATATCTCGGATGTATTTTGCAGGGGAGCAGGACGGGCAGCGTATCTGAACGGACTTCCCGAAATGCCGATTGAGAATATTTCCATCAAGAATATGGTGGTTACAGGTGCTAAAGAGGGTATTGTAGTGAATAAAGTGGCAAAGCTCAACATTGAGAATGTGGAAATTGACACTCCCGATCAATCTATGATACAGATAGAAAATACGACGGATATCACCATTAACGGAAAAGAGTTGGGAACGATTTCGGAGAAGCGGTTGCTGACCAAAAACTAACTATACTAGTTGTTTTTATACTGTTTTTATTGTCAATCTGTCAGGACGGCAGTTAAATATATGAATTACAGTATAATACATGCTGACAATAGAAGCTGACAATAGGCTGACAATAAGAATTGAGTATTCTATTGTCAGCCTGTTTTTTTATTGTTTGGCAAGTAAGGATACAAGTCTGTCCATTCGTACATTATAGTATTGATAGGCTGATGAGGCTGTATCAATATGCCTATATCGTTCATTGATACTCTCATATCATTTATTAATATACCGATATAGTTATGCGGACATCTTGGAATTATTGTTTCAAGGTTTTGATGTAGCTGCATTAATATGCCTGTACAGTTGAGCAAGTATGCCTGTATCGTTTGGTTAATATGCCTGTATAGTTGAGTAAGTATGTCTGTATAGTTTGGTTAGTGTGCCTGTATAGTTGGGCAAAGGTGCCGCTATCTTTACCTTCCCACGGTCGTGGTAATATCTTCTCACGGCTGTGGGAAGATCCTACCACAGCCGTGGAAAGATCTCGTCACGGCCGTGGAGAATTAACAATATCGGTGCTTTAGGAGAACAATAGCGGCACCCTGGTTGAACAATAACGGTGTCTTAGCGGAATAATGCAGGCTTGGTAAATAAGGGATAATAGCTGCATTGTGTAGTTTTAAACAATAATAGGCTGACAATAAAAGACAGAAATCTTTATTGTCAGCCTATTGTCAGCTTCTATTGTCAGTAGGTAATAGCTTGAAAACGATTACTTTATGAAGCCATAACTCTTGGCCTGACAATAAAAGCCATTTTTTATAAATTCTCAATGTAGCCTAAGTTCAACTTAGCCTCAAATTATATATGGAATGGTATTACCTATTGAATCTGAATACTGCACGTTTGCAAGTCATTTTCATTTGAACTGTTTCCGTAAAGTATCTTATATGTTCCGCTTAAAGGGCGTATGGTATTGGTCGCTGTATCAAACCATTCGAAAGAATCGTATGGAAGCTCTATATTGACATTCTGCGTCTTACCTTTAGCAATGTTGACCCGTTGGAAACCACGAAGAGTTTTTTGTGGACCTCCTTTGTCGTCAGGACGGCAGATATACACTTGCACCACTTCTTCACCGTCTCTCTGTCCGACATTACTTACCGGGATAGTAAGGATCGCTTTTTCGCCTTTGGCTAGCTTCGATTGGTTCAGGGTAGCTTTTCCATAAGAGAAACGGGTATAACTTAAACCGTAGCCGAATGGATAAAGGGGAGTTTCTGTCATAAAACGATAAGTACGTCCTTTCATCGAATAATCTTCATAATCCGGTAATTGTTGTATGCTTTTATAGAAGGTGATAGGTAGACGTCCGGCAGGATTGTAATCTCCGAAAAGAACATCGGCAACGGCTGTTCCACCTGCCTGTCCGGGATACCATGCTTGTAGAATCGCATCACAGTTCTGTGTTTCGGGTACGATAGCCATCGCCGAACCGGAGAAATTGACAAATACCGTTTTCTTTCCATTCTTTTTCAATAGAGCGAGCACTTCGCGCTGGATGGCGGGCAATTCGATTTCCGTACGGTCGCCACCTTTGAATCCGGGATCAGATACCCGCATCGATTCTCCTTCCAACAGGGGAGAGATACCTCCGGCGAAGATAACTACATCTGCATTTTTCAACTTGTTTAGAATATCGCGCGCATCCATTGGAGTCTGTTTAGCCAGATCGAAATGAAGTGTAGGGTTGTCTTTTACTTGAATAAAATGCAATTTAATGTCATAACTTTTTCCAGCTTCATAATTGAACGAATACAAGTTGGTGTGATTTTTGATATTGGTTGCTTCCGCTATCTGCTTGCCGTTGAGGAATAAAGTAACTCCTCCGTTCGTCATCACCCGGAAAGTGGCGGCGCCGGAATCCGTTGGACGGAAAGTAGAACGATAGATGGCGGTGAAATTCTTCAGTCCCACACCCGGAGCAAATACGGTAGAACCTTCTGCGCTGAAATGGAAAGGAGTAGTCAGACGGTCGGTTGCGGCAATCTTACCTTTATATTCGCGGTTATTCCAGTAAGTGGCGCTGAATCCGGCCTTTCCGTCGATGCTGCACTGGTTGAACAAGCTATGCAAAGTAGTGTCGTTTGTATATCCGCACACAGGTTCGTAGATGATTTGTGCGTCGGGAAGTTTGGCGCGTATTCCTTCCAGTAAAGTTACGGTGTGTGAAGGGAAACCGTTGTAATTACCCCATTGCATCACCGAGTCGTTGGCGTTGGGGCCGATCACTGCGACTTTCATTTGACGGTTTAATGGAAGGATATTGTTCTTGTTTTGAAGCAATACCAGACTTTCATGCGCCATTTTTAGTGCCAGTTCTTTATGCTTGGGGCAGTCGATAACAGAATAAGGAATGTTACTCCACGGATGAGTCGGATTCATTTCTCCCAGTTCGAAGCGGGCTTTCAGCAATCTTTGACTGATGTGTTGATTTTTCTTCCGAAATCAGACCTTTTTCACGGCATCAGTGATACTTTTGAAGTTACCGCCACATTCGAGGTCTGTTCCGTTTAAAACAGCGTCGGCAGAAGCGTGGGCGGCATCGGGATGCGTTTCATGTTTTTGCGTTGGAAGAAATCTCCGATTGCTCCGCAGTCGGTTACTACGATTCCCTTGAATCCCCAATCGTTACGGAGAATTTGGGTTAACAGGCGATTGCTGCCACAACAGGGATCGCCCTCAAAACGGTTGTAAGCGCACATCACTTCTTTTACTCCTACCTTTTGTACCAGTTCTTTGAAAGCTGGAAGGTAAGTTTCCCATAAATCTCTGGGAGCGATGTTCTCTGCATTGAAGCTGTGGCGGTTCCATTCCGGTCCCGAGTGGACGGCAAAGTGTTTGGCACAGGCGTGAAGTTTGTCATATTCGGCATCTTCCGGTCCTTGCAGACCTCTGACGACTGCCATTCCCATGCGTCCGCTCAAATAAGGGTCTTCGCCGTATGTTTCCTGTCCCCGTCCCCAGCGAGGGTCGCGGAATATATTGACGTTGGGAGTCCACATGGTCAGTCCCTGATAACGTTTATACTGTCCTCTTTCATTGAACCGACGGTTCTTGGCACGTGCTTCGTCGGATACGGCATCAAAGACTTCATATAGTAATTCGTCGTTGAAAGAAGCTGCCATACCTATGGCTTGCGGAAAAACAGTAGCCAGTCCGGCACGGGCAACGCCATGAAGGGCCTCGTTCCACCATTCATACGGCTTAATGCCAAGCCGGGGAATAGCCGGCGAATTGTTTTGCATCAACGCTACTTTTCTTCTAATGTGAGGCGTTGAAGTAAATCGTCCGCCCGTTGTTCCGCAGTTAATTTCGTGTCCTGATAGGGATACTTGCTGGGTTGTTGTGCCTGTACATTTACCCTTGAATTCCGATAAGACAGGCAATGATCCATTGCTTTTCATTTTCTAGTTCTTTTGGTTTTAGATTTGAGACTGCAATAGTACGCGCTTTTCATTATTTTGTGGGGATTATCCGGTAGAAAGGAGGAATTCTTCACTTTTCCTCTCTTTGTATTCTGATGGCGTAATTCCTATCACTTTCTTGAAGCATTTGCTGAAATACTTCGGATCGTTGAACCCCGTCATATATGCTACCTGCGAGAAGTTGTATTCGTCGCTGTCAATCAATTGGACGGCACGCTTGATACGTATTTCCCGTATAAAGTCCACAGGCGTCAGTCCGACGATTGATTTTAATTTCCGGTAGAAGATGGTACGGCTAAGCATCAGTTGTTCTGCAAACTGGTCAATGGTTAGTTCGGCATTGTCCATCTGCTCTTCCATGTATGCCATTACTTTCTCCATAAATTGCTCGTCGTACGGAGTAATTTGTGGTTGCGAAGGAGTGAGAAGATCTGGAGAAGAGGCAGTCTTTCCTTCCATCAGCCTGTTCATATAAATTTCCTGCAATGCTTTGCGCTGGCGTAGCAGGGAAGCGATACGGGTTTTAGATAAGTGGCACTGAAAGGTTTGGTGATGTAATCGTCAATACCTTGTTCCAATCCGGCGATGCGATCGTCCAAAGATGCTTTCGCAGATAACACAATGATAGGGATATGGCAAATATTATTGTTCTCTTTGATTTGCCTTATCATCTCTAAACCATCCATCACAGGCATCATGACATCACTGATAATCAGGTCCGGCAAATCGTCAACAGCATGCTGCAATCCTTCTTCACCGTTGGAAGCGGTTATCACTGTGTAGTTCTCCGATAGAATGTTCTTCAGAAATGCTTTCAACTCTTCATTATCTTCTACTACCAATATGGAGAAACCATCCGAATGATTCTCAAGGTCTTCTTTTCCTCCATCTCTTCCGGTGCTTTCATGCTGTCAACCGGATGAGGCGTTGAACTTTGGCTGTCGTTCAGGATAAACTCTACCTGCACATCTTCTTCGAAAACCTCCGTTGTAAAGGCAAACTTACCGTGAAACGACTGCCTACTCCCGGCTGACTGTCCACTGTAATAGTGCCATGATGCATTTCCACCATCTCTTTCACCAAAGATAATCCGATGCCGGAAGAAGGTTGCAGAATATTCTGTTTGACCAATGATTCGAAACGTTGGAACAAAGAATGTTGCTTTTCTACTGCAATTCCGATTCCTTCGTCTGCCACCTCTATCTCTATCGTCTTTCTTTCGTCGTCATATTGACCGTTATTGATTTATCGGCAGGTGTATACTTGAACGCATTGGAAAGCAGATTGAAGAATATCTTTTCAAATTTATCTCTGTCCACCCAGCTATACACTGATTGGATGGTAGAGGTCAACTGATAGTTTATATTCTTTTCTTCGGCTATCGATTTAAAACTACTCATCACCTTTTGCAAAAGTGGAATCAAATCGGTCTCTTCAATCAATAGTTTCATCTTTTGATTCTGAATCTTGCGAAAATCCAGAATCTGATTCATCAGCCGGAGCATGCGTTCTGTATTCTGATGTACCAGAGTCAAGTGTTCACGGGCGGAAGGAGAGGGGCTCATTCTCCAACACCTCTGTCACAGGACTGCTGATTAATGTCAGCGGAGTGCGTAACTCATGAGATATGTCAGTAAAGAACCGCAGTTTGATATTTGCCAATTGTTGCTCCATATCTACTCTGTGGCGTAACCGGTAGATGTAAAACAACACATATACGATACTTGCCGTGAAAGTATAAACAGAATGAAATAGAGTAACCATGCCCAATATGTTTCCCAAAAGGTGGGAGTACATGTATTTGCAGAGTCCGTACATTGTCTACCCAAACTCCCTCACTGTTTGTAGATTTTATCTGCAACTGGTACTTGCCGGCAGGCAAATTGATGTAACTTGCAGAACGGTTATTGTCAGCTTCATTCCATTCATCCTCTAGCCCTTGCAGGCGATAGGCATATAGAATTCCTTTCGGATTGACGTAATCAAGCGCAGCAAACTGGAAAGTAACATTCCTTTGCGATGGCTTCAATTCCAGTTCTTTCAGATTGTCGATGGAATGAGCGGTGGAATGTCCTTGAATCTTAAGTCCGGTAAAACAATAGGAGGGACATAGTCACTCTTCCGCATCTTCTCCGGAGAAACTTCTAGAAAACCTTTGTCAGTTCCCAACACAATTTGATTGCGGGCATTGATAATAGGAAGAGCTTCGGAGAAGTTGAACTCTGGTAGATGGAACTCAATTCATAATTCTCAAATGTTTCTTTGACAGGATTGAATTTGGAAAGAGCAATTTCCGAAACAACCCATAATTGATTCTGCGCATCTTCAATCATCGATAGTGCCAAGTCGGAAGCCAATCCGTCGTTCTTGTCATAGTTCTTGAATTGGATATTCTCGCTAAGCAAGTTGGGAGATATCACTTTGTTTACGCCTCCGGTAAAACTGATTACATAAGTGGTTTTATTTTTGTCTGTATAAATGTGCATGATATCGTTGGCATTAAGACTGTTTTATCTCCCGGTCTGCGGATATTCCGGTAGAATTTAATCTCTTCCAGCCGTTCGAAGTTGTTCGAGAATGTAAGCAATCCATTAGTCGTTCCCACTAGAATGACTCCTCCCGGAGCTTCGGTGATATTACGTACTTTCATTCCGTAAGCTATGGGGTAGTTTCTTAATTCATTATTGCTATGGATAAATGAGGTTTTCCATCTTTGTTTGTGTCAGCAAATTTAATCCGCCTCCATAACATCCCACCCAGATATTATTGCGACTATCCTGAAAGATTGTATAAATGCTGTTGCTGCTTAAACTGTAAGGATCATTGGGCTGGTGCTCAAAATGGTGAATAGAGTAATGATTTTCTCTTGCTTTTGGTTTACTCCTATCTTTGGGAAACTCCTGTGCTTTTAGTTGGAAGAGACCGATATCTTTTGTCCCCAACCAGATATTTCCTTCTTTATCTTCCAGAATAGAATATACCCCATTAAAGAAAGCTTGCTTTTCTTTTGTGATATTCCCTTGTTTGGATAAATATCCCACCAAGCTGCCATCCGGTGCAAATATTTGAATATAATTAGACTTCGATGCGGTCCAAAGGCGATTATGACTGTCTTGCAGGAATGCCCGTGTTTCCGCCTCGTAATCAGTCAAATTGAATTGATAACTTTGTGGAAAGAAACATAACTTTTCTACGCCGCGTGCTGTTGCAAACCAGCAGTTTCCCTGATTATCCAATGTATAATACCTGACTAACGGGCTGAAAATGGATTTGGGATTATTGATGTCTGTAAGAAGCGGTTTGAGAGTTTTTTCTTTTCTGTCGTAATAGCAGAAGTTTCCTTCCGTGGGGAGTAGCCATAGGTTGTTGGCATTATCTTCAAATATAAGTTTGCGACTTTTGCGTCCATGTTTGATAATTTCATCTTTGGGAGTGAACAGATGTTCTTTCTCATTGGTCGCTAGATTAAGACGGACGATACCAGGATCTTTTGAAAAGATCCAGATCTCTCCTTGACGGTCTTGATAGACGGATTCTACAAAGTTAGAAGTCTGTGTAGCGGTACGGATATCGATTTGCTGGAAGCTGTTTTGGAGAATAGAATACAATATCAGTCCATTGTCTGTTCCCAATGCCAACATATCTTTCCCTATCGTAGTAACATTGTTTATCTTATCGTGCGGATAAGGAATATCTACGAATTTCAGCTTTTTAGTATGAAAATCATACCTGGCTAACTTATCATTCTCTGCGATCAGATAGATACTTTCTTTTATTTGAGTGATAAATTGAAAAGGAAAGTCGGTATCCAACGTTTTCTTTCCTATGATGGAAACGCCTTTGTCCGTCAATATCCATTCGTCTTCTTCAGAGTCTTGGTATACGTTAAATATCTGGTCACCTTTCAAGTTGTGATTCGAAGATGCATAAAGGGTGATACCTTCTCCTTTTTTACATAATTGCTCGTCTACTCTGAATGCATATCCGTTTTCACAGAGAATCCAGGCAATCCCTTTCTTTAATGAATAGATACGTGTAACATAATTAGTTTGTTTCGTGGAAAGTTCGATAGGTTGAAGCACATCAATAAACTTCTCGGACTCTACATCAAAAAGGCAAGCTTGCCCATCGTAAGTGGGGCACCATATATCTCCGTATTTGCTTTCAGAAATAGTTCCCATACGATTACTTCCGAATGCGTATTTGCTCTCTTGTGAAGTTTTGTAAGTCTTAAACGTGTAGCCGTCAAACTTGTTAAGCCCATTCCAGGTACTAAACCAGATGAGTCCTTTCTGATCTTGCAATATGTTCATTACTACTCCTTGGGCAAGACCGTCACTCACCGAAAAATGTTTCACCTGGCAGATCGGTTGAGCAATTAAAGTGATCGCTATTGTTAGAAAAAGAAATAAAGTATGGAGCCGTTTCATAGTAGTTGCTTTAATGTTTATAGCAAAAATAGATAAAACAATGCAGAATAGAAAGTTCGATAAGTGGTTTGAACAAATTATACTCGTTTTTGCTTATTTTTTCCTCTTCTTACTATATAATATTGGTCTCTCTTCTTTGTTTTGGAAAAGTGAAATGAATAATATTCGTTAAAAAAATCCTCTTTATAATCTTATTCAGAATATAAAGAGGATAATTTTATTGACAAGAGTTGCATGGGGTATGGTGAGATGAAATCATAATTGGGGAATAATTGCACAAGACTTTCACAAGTATCCTCCTGCCAATGCCTAAAATCATTACAAAGCTAATTAAATAGTTTTTTGAATAGCAATGTTTATTAATTTATCTTATGGAATTTATGAAATTTTTAATATATTGAAGATATTTTGTGTCAACTTTCCATAACTCGCTGATTTTGCTTATGTTTGTAGGTAAAATAAAGAAAGAAGTGAATGAACATGTCTACACAGCTATTATATAATGATTTTCCTACTTTTTTGCGGAAATATTTTCCTTACAAGGTACAAAAGATTTCATTGAACGCAGGTTTCACTTGTCCTAATCGTGACGGAACAAAAGGATGGGGCGGATGTACATATTGCAATAACCAGACTTTTAATCCGGATTACTGCCGGACAGAGAAGTCTATCACTACCCAATTGGAAGAAGGGAAATGCTTTTTTGCCCATAAATATCCGGAAATGAAATATTTGGCTTACTTTCAGGCCTATACCAATACGTATGCCGAACTGGAAGGCTTAAAGCGTAAATATGAAGAAGCGTTGACGGTAGACGGGGTGGTCGGGCTGGTAATAGGTACACGCCCCGATTGTATGCCGGAGAGTTTGTTGCGTTACTTGGAAGAATTGAATAAACATACTTTCCTTATGGTTGAATATGGGATCGAGAGCACTTGTGACGAAACCTTAAAACGCATTAACCGGGGGCATACTTATGCCGATACGGTGGAAGCCGTCCAACGGACAGCTGCCTGTGGTATCCTGACAGGCGGACATATCATCCTCGGACTTCCGGAAGAAACGCATGATACGATGGTGGCACAAGCGGAAATACTTTCCGATCTGCCTTTAGCTACACTCAAGATCCATCAGTTACAATTGATTCGTGGTACACGAATGGCGCATGAGTATGATGAAGCTCCTGATGGTTTTTATTTGTTTAACGAGGTGGAGGAATACATTGATCTGGTGATTGACTATGTAGAACATCTCCGTCCCGATATAGTTGTGGAGCGTTTTGTTTCCCAATCTCCTAAAGATTTATTAATAGCTCCGGACTGGGGATTGAAAAATTATGAATTTGTAGCGCGTTTACAAAAAAGAATGAAAGAAAGAGGTGCTTATCAAGGTAAGAAGTATAGGGATTCGGAAAAAAGGATTATTTTTGCAGACGATAAACTTACCACTGAATAAATAGCTGTTTGAGCGGAATATAGATGGTGGAAGAAATATAAATGGATTTGAAGAATGGAACATAAAACAAGAATTAAAGGAAATGTCCACTATGTGGGAGTGAATGACCGTAACAAGCACAGATTTGAAGGGATGTGGCCATTGCCCTATGGAGTTTCATATAACTCTTATCTGATTGATGATGAAATGGTGGCATTGGTGGATACGGTAGATATTTGTTATTTTGAAGTCTACTTGCGTAAGATCAAGCAAGTGATTGGAGAACGTCCCATTAATTATTTGATTATAAACCACATGGAACCGGATCATTCGGGATCTATCCGACTGATTAAGCAACATTATCCGGAAATTATTATCGTAGGTAACAAGCAGACATTCGGTATGATTGAAGGGTTCTACGGTGTAACCGGCGAACAGTATCTGGTAAAGGAAGGTGATTTCTTAGCTTTGGGACATCATAAACTGCGTTTTTATATGACTCCGATGGTGCATTGGCCGGAAACGATGATGACTTTTGATGAAACGGACGGCGTTCTTTTCTCCGGCGACGGATTCGGATGCTTTGGCACTGTAGATGGCGGATTCCTGGATACGCGGATCAATGTGGATAAGTATTGGGGGGAAATGGTTCGTTACTACTCTAACATCGTAGGCAAATACGGAAGTCCTGTGCAAAAAGCTTTGCAAAAATTGGGCGGACTACCTATTTCTGCCATTTGTTCTACACATGGACCGGTATGGACAGAGAATATTGCCAAGGTAATTGGTATCTATGACCGTTTGAGTCGTTATGATGCAGACGAAGGTGTTGTTATTGCTTATGGAAGCATGTATGGAAATACGGAGCAAATGGCGGAAGCTATTGCAGAAGAGCTTTCGGCACAGGGTGTTAAGAACATCGTCATGCATAATGTGACAAAGAGCCATCCTTCTTATATTATAGCGGATATTTTCCGTTACAAGGGATTGATTATCGGTTCTCCCACTTATAGTAATCAGATATTCCCGGAAGTGGAAGCGCTGCTCTCAAAGATTCTGTTGCGTGAGGTGAAGGGACGCTATTTGGGTTACTTCGGTTCTTTCACATGGGCAGGTGCTGCTGTGAAACGTCTGGCAGAGTTTGCGGAAAAGAGCAAATTCGAATTGGTCGGTGATCCGGTGGAGATGAAACAGGCAATGAAAGACCTGACTTATACTCAATGCGAAAATCTGGCACGTGCCATGGCGGATCGTTTGAAGAAAGATCGTTAAAACTGTGAATGAGATAATAATTTATTAACTAACCTATAAAACAATCGACTTATGAGACTTATTATTCAGCCGGACTATCAGTCCGTATCTCTGTGGGCTGCACATTATGTTGCTGCTAAAATAAAAGCTGCCAATCCAACCCCAAAAACCATTTGTATTGGGCTGCCCCACCGGATCTTCTCCTCTGGGTATGTATAAAGCTTTGATCGACCTGAATAAGAAAGGAATCGTTTCCTTCCAGAATGTGGTAACATTCAACATGGACGAATATGTAGGATTGCCAAAAGAACATCCGGAAAGCTATTATTCTTTCATGTGGAATAACTTTTCGGTCATATCGACATCAAACCGGAGAATACGAATATTCTGAATGGTAATGCTCCGGATTTGGATGCAGAGTGTGCACGTTATGAAGAAAAGATCAAGTCATACGGCGGCATCGACCTGTTCATGGGCGGTATCGGTCCTGACGGGCATATTGCGTTCAACGAACCGGGATCTTCATTGACTTCACGTACTCGTCAGAAAACATTGACAATGGATACCATCATTGCTAATTCCCGTTTCTTCGATAATGACATCAACAAAGTTCCTAAGACTTCTTTGACAGTGGGAGTGGGTACTGTGCTTTCTGCAAAAGAAGTGATGATTATTGTAAACGGTCATAACAAAGCTCGTGCTTTGTATCATGCAGTAGAAGGTGCTATCACACAGATGTGGACAATCAGTGCATTGCAAATGCATGAAAAGGTATTATTGTTTGTGATGATGCTGCTACGGCGGAATTGAAAGTAGGTACTTACCGTTACTTCAAAGATATCGAGTCTGCTCATTTAGATCCGGAATCTTTGATCAAGTAAGCATAAAACTGATTCTATAAAGAGAATGGGCTGCATCAGTGTTGAATTGATTGCAGCCCATTTTGTATGTTAGGGATAGCTGTCAGCGGAATTAATTCTCTTCCAGCCAGCCTTTTCCCTGTCGGACGATTTCCAGTTCGTTGTCCGTGCATTTCACTACCGTTGAAGGTTCTATACCTCCGATACCGCCGTCAATGACCAGATCGACGATGTCGCCGAACTTTTCATCTATAAGTTCGGGATCAGTCATATATTCCAAGTCCTCGTGCTCTTCGTATGGCAGTGTGGTGGTCATAATGGGAGCGTCCAGCAGGCGTGCGATTTCACGGATGATGTTGTTGTCCGGCATACGGATACCTACTTCTTTCCGGTTGCGGAAGATTTTCGGCAACCGGTTGGTGCCGTTCAAAATAAAGGTAAATGGTCCCGGAAGATTATGCTTCATCAGTTTGAATACGTTATTGTCTACTTTCGCGTATTCGCTGATACTGCTTAAGTCATAACAGATGATGGACAGATTGTTTTTTCGAGGGTCTATCTCTTTAATCCGGCATATCCGTTCTATGGCACGTTCCTTCAGACCATGACAGCCGATGGCGTACATCGTATCGGTAGGATAGATGATAAGTCCGCCGTCATTCAGGATATCGATGATTCGTTGTAAATCCTGCGGGTTATTGTTTTTATCATATAGTTTCAGTAGCATATTAAAAGCTTCATCCCTTCCCTTTCGCAAAGAAGAAGGAGGAGGGATGAGTGGGGTTAAATGGTTATTATCTTCTCTTTTTATTTGAGTTTCTTTTTTAAGAAATCCAATGCCTTTTCCGCAGCTTTCTCTGTAACTTTTTGTTTGATCGAGTCTTTGTTGGCGGTAGCGGCAGAGTCCAGTCCAAGTTTCTGTCCGAGTTTGCTGATTGCTTCATCGGCTACGGCTTCGACAGCTTGGTTGGCCATGCTTTTAGTATCTACGCTGACTTTCGGAGAGGTGAACGAACCTCCGATTTTCAAGTCAAGAGTCATTAACTTAGAGATATTGCCTACGGATGCGGGCAGTTTCACTTTACCGGAATAGTCGATGGTTTGATCGAGTCCTGTGCTGCCGGAAAGATTCAGTGTGTAGTCTCCCATCTTGATATCAAACGGTTTGGTTTCTACGCGGCCGTCTTTGATGGTGAAATCCAATGTCATGTCTTTCACTTTCATGTCTTTCAGACTGGGTTGCTTCACGGCATCGGCTATCTGGTCGATTGCTTTTACTCCGCTTAAACTAAGGTCGCGGGTGGAAAGGCTACCGTCACCCTGCATCGTATTCAGTACGGGGCTCATGGCTGCATCCAAATCTGTCAGGACGTTGATGCTTCCGGAGAAATTACCTTTCAGGTTTTCGAAGATAGGAGCCATTTTCTGCACCATATCCAGTTCTTTGTAAGCTTGCGCAAAACCAATATTGGAGAGTTTGAATCCGGCTTTCATTTCCGGCTTCTTTACGTTGGCGGTGGAGTAGTAGCCGTTCATCACTACATTACCACCCATGGTGTTCATGGACAGGTTTTTCATATCCACTTTGCCGTCTTTTACAACAAGTTTGCCATTCATATTGTTGAAAGACATCTTGTCGAATAACACCTGTTTCAGGTTAGCGTCCATTTGGAAGTCGATGTTACGGGGAACTTCAACAATACCTGTGGCGGCTGTAGCTACGGAATCGGTGGACGCAGCTTCTGATGTGGAGGCTTCATCGGCAGAAGCGGTGATGAAGTCGTTCAGATTGAAGTAGTTGGAACGAATATTCAGGTTTCCTTTCAATGTGCTACCTTTCAATACATAACCGATGTAGTTTTCAAATCGGCTGTCGGCGGTGATATCGTTTTTTCCGATGTTGACAGTTGTTTCACTCAACTGGAGGTATTTCGGAGTGAAGGTGAAGAGAGACTTTTTAATTTCTACATCCGGCATATCTTTCATTTTGAGTTTCATGCCCGTCAGTCCGATAGTGCCCGAGGCTTGTATACGTTCGTATTCTTCTTTTTCGATGGATGAGAGGCGTCCCGACATTTGCATATCGGCGTCGATGGTACCGTTCAACTCCATGTCTCCAAGCGGGTAGACTTGTTTGATCATACCTAAGTTGAGCACTCCTTTCGCTTCTGCTTTAAAATCCGGATCACTGATCGGCGTTTTCACAGTAGCTGTCAGGCTAAACGGATTTCCGGCAAGGCGGAAACTGAACGGATTGATGTTGACCGTAGTCAGGTCTATATTTCCTCCGGGATTTTGAACGTTGGCACTGATGTTGATTTGATCTACTCCTGCCGGTAAAGCCGGATAGCGGAACATGGCATTCTTGACTTGCATGTCAATATTGAATGCCGGAACGGTGTCTCCTTGCAGGATACCTTTGGCCGTTGCGGTAAGCGTTGCAGTTCCGTCTGTTTTCAGGCTGGAGAATTCTGTGGCGTAAATGGCGGGAATTAATGACAAAATTTCCTTGAAGCCTATATCATTCGTGTTAAGTTTCAAGTCCATGTCGATAGCCGGAGCTTTCAAGGCTACCCAGCCGTCGATGCCTGCCTGAATGGCGTTGAGGCGGATAGTGTTGTCTTTCAATGTGTATTTGTTGTTGGCAAGGTCGGCGTCTACGTCCATCTTGGCGGAGATATTGGCATTTGCCAGGAAAGGGATTCCATTCATCTTGTAGGTGAGTGATTTGGTTTCCGCTTCCAGTTTCAGAGTGGTACGTTCGCTTCCTAAGTCTCCGGCACAAATAGCGTTGAAGTCGCGGATATCAGCATACATCTTTCCTTGTTGATCGTCATAAATCAGATTCATGTTTTTGATAACAAAGCGTTGCAGCTTGACTTTGAAAGGAGAAGAGGCTTCTTCTTCTGCAGGCGTTTCGGCTGTTGCTATTGTATCCGGTTTCATGATATCCCAGTTGGCACGTCCGTCCGGCAAGATAATGGCATGTAACTTCGTGTCTTCGATAAATATTTTAGAAATATCGTAACCGCTATCTCCGAAAAGGGAGAATAAGTTGACTGCGGCGGTAACTTCTCCGGCTTGTACAAGGGTGTCATTGGCAAATTCACCCGTACCCTTCAGCCAGAAATCTTCGAGAGTGACAGAAGCCTGTGGAAAATTGCGGAACAGACTAATGTTAAGGTTCTTAAAGTCAAATTGTGCGTTAAGCATCTTGTTGCCTTCTGTTTTTACAATGTCGGCTATCTTTCCTTGGAAGGCGAAAGGAAGAAGGAACATCAGAATGATAATTACTCCTACGGTGATAGCTGCGATTTTCAAACCTTTTTTCATTTGCTTCTATTTTAAGAGTTTGAGATATAATGAAGAACAAAACTAATAAAACTTTTTGATAATAAGAGATAAAAGAGAAATTTTTAGGGATTCTTATTTTTAAATTAAGCGGAATCCAAAGGACTGGCTTCTGGCTTAATCCGAACTTCCGGTTTTAGTTCAAATCGGTGCAGAAATGAGATAAATGATCATTTTGCGGAGTGCCCTGAAAGAGCTTAATTATATAGCGTAGGGCAACGCCCTACGTAAAAACGACAATCTGAATTTGCGCCCTGAAAGGGCATAATTGTATACGGTTCCGCCCTTTCAGGGCTTGTGGCTGGTGTGTTTTTTTCGTAGGGCGTTGCCCTACGCTATATAATTAAGCCCTTTCAGGGCATCCCAATAAATATATAATTGTAAGGCTTTCAGCCTAACCGATAAATTCTCATTTAACTGCAAAATTCCCATTTAACCGATAAATTCCCATTTAACTAATAACCTGTACCGTGATGGATGAAAAAGAATTTACCACAGATCTACAGGTTATACAGAATTTGAGAATTACCTGCAAAGCAATCGTTTTTTCGGATTGATCCTATTTTAGTCTGTAAATATATTTGTGTATGATTCGCCAAAGGAGACAATGGTTCTACAAGGGGTTGTAGGTGGGGGATCCGTTCCTCGGTGAGCAATGCTCTCTTTCTCGGTGAGGAACAGGTCTTTCCTCGGTGAGGAACGGGGTGTTGGTCGGTGAGGAAGAAAACGGACGGTTTCCGTCTTCTTCTTTTATGTAGATTTATTACTTCTTCTTTTTTTTCAGTTCCTCTGCAATTCTCCATTGTAACGCAGCTTCCACTTCTTTTCCGGCTTTTAACAAGGCATCTCCGAAAAGTTCGTGTGCACCGGCGTGTTCGGGTTTCAGGCTGGTGGCTTTGTCCAGGTCGGCGATGGCGCCTTCTGTGTTTTCTGTTTTTAGTCGGAGCTTTCCACGGTTATAGACTGCTTTAAAGTTTGCAGGATGGAGGCTGACTGCGATGTTGAAACAGTTATCAGCGTCGAAGTACTCTTTGCTGTTGAAGAGTGTGATTCCTTTTCTTATCCAGGCATCTATGTAGTTGGGGTCGAGGCTAAGGGCTTTGTCGTAGTTGGCGAGGGCGGCACGTACGTCGTGGGCTTGGGTGATACATTCGTTTCCCATTAACAGGTACTCGTGGGCGTATTGTCGTATACGTTCCTGTTGTTCGCGCATCTGTTCTTTGAGTTTCTTGTTCTGCTCTTTCAGTGTATTGATGATGCCGAGTTTGCGGCGGATCAAACGACGGGGAACTGGTTTCTCAATATCGTAGCGTGAATGGATGGCACGGAAAAACTGTTCCAGACATTCTTCCATATCCCCTTTGTCGAAGGCACGTGAAGCAGCGGCATATTGTACATCGGCTTGTGCTTGTTTCAGGGCTTTGTCGATGGCTTGGCGGTTGTTGAAGCGTCCGGCAAAGTTGACGATTTCGGGACGGACGAAGACATCGGCACGGTTAATAGGCTTTTTGAGCTGGATGCCGTCCAGTGAGGTACAACGGCTAAGTGCTACGTATGCTTGTCCTCCGGCAAATACACCGCCGGTGAAGTCGATGACTACACGGCTGAAGGTCAGTCCCTGGCTTTTATGAACAGTGATGGCCCATGCTAACCGGATGGGGTATTGAGTGAAGCTGCCTAATACTTCTTCTTCTATTTCTTTTGTTTTTTCGTTGTAGTGGTAGCGGATATTTCGCCATGATTCCAGTTTTACGTCACATTCTTTTCCATCGTCGGTGATGACGTAGATGGTTTCTTCTTCCTCATCAATTCCGGCAATGACACCAATCGTACCGTTTACCCATCTGCGATCGAAATCATTTTTGATGAAGATGATTTGTGCACCGGGTTTGAGTACAAGCTCTTGTGAAGTAGGCAGACTGCTTTCCGGAAAATCTCCTTCGATAACTCCTTCAAAAGTAATGGGTTCTCCGGGGAGCTCTGCTAATTTCTTCTCATTAATGGAGTCGACCGTATCTCTTCGGGTGGCGAGTGTGATGTACATATCTGCTTCAGATTCTTCAATCTGGCTTCCGTAGCGGGTGTTGAGTAGTTGCAGGTCTGCAGCTCCGGCTGTATTGGTGCGGATATGGTCGAGGACACTGACGAATACAGGGTCTGTCTGTCGATATACTTTTTGAAGTTCGATAGAGACGAGGTCTATTTGTCCGAACACTCTGGCAGAGAAAAAGTAAGGAGTGGGATAGAAGCGGTTCAAAATTTCCCGCTCATCGTTCTTTACAACGGGTTCCAGTTGGAAGACGTCTCCTACCAATAAGAGTTGTTTTCCACCGAAAGGTTCGCGAAGATTATGTGAATAAACTCGTAAGATACGGTCGATGGCATCGATGATGTCTGCCCGTACCATGGAGATTTCGTCGATAATGACCAGTTCTATTTGTTCCAGCAACTTACGATGTGGCTTGGTGTATTTGAAGAACTCGTGAATACGGCCACGTTGGAGACTTAAATTAGGATCATCCGGCAATAACGGATAAAAAGGTAGTTTGAAGAAGCTGTGCATGGTACTTCCACCGGCATTGATTGCGGCAATTCCGGTCGGTGCAAGTACAACATGCTTTTTCTTGGTATGCTCGCAGACATAACGCAGGAATGTAGATTTTCCCGTACCGGCTTTTCCTGTCAGAAAAACCGATTGACGGGTATATTGAATCAGATCCAGTGCATCTTGAAACTCGGCGTTGTTAGTGTCTACGCTCATAATATAATAATATGCAAATTTGTTGATGTGTTAATTTGCCAATACGTTGTGTCATGAAATCGCGGGATAATAGTTTTTTTGGCGCATTGGTAAATCGGCACATTATTAAATAATTCCGAAATGTTTCATTGCCTTACTTATTCCGTCCTCGTCAATGGGAGCCGTAACGTAATCGGCAGCGGCTTTCACGTCTTCCTTAGCCTGTCCCATAGCAACTCCGATGGCTGCGTGGCGAAGCATACTGATGTCGTTTCCTCCGTCTCCGAATGACATCGTTTCTTCCAGTTTAATATCGAAGTAACGGATTATTTCATCAATCCCTTTTTGCTTGGTATCTCCTTTAGCCGTGACGTCAGCAAAGGCAGGATACCAGCGTCCGATTTCGCAGGTAGGGATGGACGGTCGGATTTCTTTTTCTTCTTCCTCTGTGATAAAAGGAGTCATCTGTATAATTTCCTTGCTTGTTGCTTCTTCAAAAGATACAGTAGGAATTACATTCACATGCAGAAAATCGTAGAATATCTTTTTCACCATATCATCAGGTTGGCAGACAGAAATATGATGTTCCTCTACGAAAATGCAGGGAACACCTTTCTTCTCGCAAAAAGCTGCCATTGCTTTCACTTCTTCCTGTGGTATGGCACTTTTATAAATAACCTGTTCACCGACAAAACAATAGGCTCCGTTCATGGTTATATATCCATCGATAAGGTTCCGGTCCTGTAATTCGGAAAGGTTGTTGATAATGGCTTTCGGGCGTCCGGTAGCGATAAATATCTTCAGCCCTTTTGCGTGGGCAGCTTCCAACGCCTCGATGGTGGAAGACGGTATACGGTGAGTTTTAAAACTGACCAGCGTTCCGTCTATATCAAAAAATAAAGCTTTCGTCATAAATTCCTTTTTGAATTGAGTACAAATGTACTACTTTTGTCTCACATAACATAAAAACATCATGCTGTATGAACTATAATTTTGATGAAATAATAAACCGTAACGGTACAGATTCCGTAAAATGGGATGCTGTAGAAAGCCGTTGGGGACGCAATGACTTGATTCCAATGTGGGTAGCTGATATGGATTTCCGTACGGCTCCTTTTGTAATAGAGGCTTTGAGAAAACGGCTGGAACATGAAGTGCTCGGATATACTTTTGCTTGCAAAGAATGGTCGGAGTCTATTGTTAATTGGGTGAAAGAGCGTCATGGCTGGACGATCCGTGAAGAGATGTTGACTTTCACTCCCGGTATTGTCCGCGGATTGGCTTTTGTTATTCAATGTTTTACGCAAAAAGGTGATAAAGTAATGGTCATGCCTCCTGTTTATCATCCTTTCTTTTTGGTAACGCAGAAGAATGAGCGTGAAGTGGTATACAGTCCGTTGGTATTGAAAGATGAACAATATTATATTGATTTTGACCGTTTTCGCCAAGATGTGCAAGGATGCAAATTGCTGATTTTAAGTAATCCTCATAATCCGGGTGGACGCGTATGGACGAAAGAGGAACTTTCTCAAATAGCTGATATCTGTTATGAAAGCGGTACTCTGGTGATCTCTGACGAAATTCATGCCGACTTGACCTTACCTCCTTATAAACATCCTACTTTTGCTTTGATTTCGGAAAAAGCACGGATGAATTCACTTGTCTTTATGTCTCCGAGCAAAGCGTTCAATATGCCGGGGCTGGCCAGTTCTTATGCAATCATTGAAAATGATGAACTTCGTCACCGTTTCCAGAAGTATATGGAAGCAAGTGAATTCAGTGAAGGGCATCTGTTTGCTTATCTTAGCGTAGCGGCTGCTTACAGTCATGGAACAGAATGGCTGGATCAAGTGGTAGGCTATATTAAAGGAAATGTAGACTTCACGGAAACTTATTTGAAGGAGCATATTCCCGCCATTAAAATGATTCGTCCGCAAGCCTCTTATCTTATTTTCCTGGATTGTCGTGAGTTGGGACTCAATCAGGACCAGCTGAACCGCCTTTTCGTAGAAGATGCACATCTTGCATTGAATGACGGAACAACGTTTGGCAAAGAAGGCGAAGGATTTATGCGGCTGAATATCGCTTGTCCGCGTGCTGTGCTGGAACAGGCATTGAAACAACTTGAACAGGCTGTAAGAAATTTAAAGTAGCACTGGCAAGAAATAATCTGTCGCTATACTATATTTAATTGTTTTCTTTGAAGACAATATCTTTTCATTCCCTAATGAGTTTTCGTTTGACTTAAGTCAAACGATAGAATAACTTAAGTCAAACTATCGCTTAACTTAAGTCAAACGAAAACTGGAATGCAAGTCCGATCACTTTTTAGAAAGAAAGATATAAAGTTATTAGTGAAAGAAATTATCTTTCACTAATAAAGTAGAAGATCCATCTGTTTAGTTTATATCCGGACCGTTTTCACCTCTGCGTCCTTTGTGTCCTCTGTGGTGACCTGTGTAAAATCTACTGGAATCAATCGTACTTCACTATTCAAACCGGAAGGCATAGGAGCCCAATGCCCATAATTAGCCGGACGATATCTTAAATCTACAATATTGATTTCCTTGAATTTGCGCCACTGCACTCCTGTCTGTCCAATTCTGCAATCCGATTCGCAGGAGGTTAGTGACTTCTATCTCGATGTGGTTTTTCCAGGTTTCAGGAATTGTCCTACCTTAAGCTGATAAGGTACTGCCCATACACAGCCTGCTTCCTGTCCGTTGATTCGAACACGGGCACTTTCGCGTACGTCTCCCAAGTCAAGGATCCAGTTATCAGCTTTCAGAGCCGGCAACTCAATATCCAAAGAATACACGCCAGTTCCCATATTTGTTTGGGCTGCCGGATGATCTATGTTTGTCCATGAACATGGACGGTCTATATCAAATGTACCCTGAATATCCGGTGTGCTTTCAGCAAAGTGCAATTTCCAGCCATGGTCCAGGCGAAGACTAAAGGGTTGTTCTTTTACATATTTCCACGGCTTGGATGCTTGTAAAGGTTGTCGGTACGTTTGCAGGATGATAGATTCGCCCGATTTTAATTGCAGATAGACTTGTGTCTTTCCGTCTACCTGACGCACTTTCGCTTCTCCACATTCTCCGTTCATGGGGTTAAAGAGAGCGGCTGTTTCGGCATTTGTACCTAAAGTAATCCAACCATCTACTCCTTTGTTCTGCAATGAAGAGATGAAGTAATGATGTCCTGTGTCATTAACTCTTCGAATGGTCTGTAACCCGAATTTTGTTTTCATTTCTTCCGCAGGGATATTGCAACTGGCTAATGTACGTGCATAATCCGTTCCGGTGATAATCTTACCTTTCCCAATCGGAGTAACGGTTGTTTCTGAAAACGATACGGCAGGCAGATTCTTCAAAGTCTGTTGATAACTTTTTCGTTTCTGTTCCAGCTGACCATATCCCGGTACATCTGTCGGATAGTTTTCGAGGAATACAATGGTAGCTCCTTGCTTGGCTAGTTCATAAAGATGTGCCAGCACATCACTCGGCATCAAGTGCGCAGCAGGTACTACCAGGGCTTTATAACCAGTGCCGCCTGATGTAACTAACTGGCCGTTCTTGAAACGGGTACTGCGAATAAAGTTGTCAGAGATATAATCCCCGTCATATCCGCTGTTATTAATACGATGGATAGCATTGATAAATTTGGGAGCGAGTTTATCCATGTGGTGGATGGTGAACAGTAACAATCGTCCCGGTTGCTCGTTCCACATGTCATATACCGGAAGATAAATCAGGAAATCATTATCCGGCCGTCCCATTTGCAGAAAACTCTGACAGCGGGTAATGTAATGGAAGAAAGAAGGAGCATCACGCCAAATACTGTTCGTCGGGCTCATATTGATAGAAGCATAGAACAGCCATCCGGGCCATTCGGCTTCTTTCGGAGAATAAGGAGTACCGTGGAAAAACATGTGATTGACTCCGGAAACAAACATCAAATCCATATCCGGTTTACATTGCGATAGGGAAGTACGGAAATGCTCCGTCAGCCATGTAAATGTCTCGGAAGAAGTATACGTTTTTCCTGCAATATGAGCTGCCGAGGAGGCATATTTCAGCATAGACAGGTCCGAATCATTCTTTTTGGTCAATGTGTCCTGACGCAATCCTTCGATATGGAACTGCGACAGTCCAAAACCTTCACATTCGGGAATATCCACGGAAGCATAGATATCAATCAAATTGCCGGGCGAACCGTGTGCTTGATTACGGGTGATACTACCGTTTTGTGTGCCCAGTCTGTCCATTGATGACTGAAGTTCTCCAATAAGAGGTCGGAAATGGTTTCCCGGTAATCCGACACGATACGTCTGCTAACTTCCGGACGATTTTCATCCAGAAACTCGGAGAAATGTTCTTCCAGTTTATACCCCGTCTACGAGCGAACTGTTCCGAAATCATCCGTCCAGTCAGCTTGATAAACCTCGTATGAATCGTTGAAGAAAGTATGCGGATAACTTGTCTTGCTACTTTTGAAAGCACGGTCAAAGCGGGAAAGATAATTTTTACCGCCTTTTGAGAGGTGATTCATCACATAGCCTTCTCCTCCCGGAGCTGCCCGTTTCACTTTCTGCCTTGTTTTTCCGATGTAAAGAGCGATCACTTTCCATTTGCCGGCAGGCGCTTTCCATTGCAGTTTGTCTTTTGACGTGAGCAGTCAGGTTGATACATTTGCCTTTTCATCGTATGCCATCACCCGGCTTAGTACGGAAAATGGTTGTTGTTTGGGATCGGTCACATTGATATCCTGTTCAATCTCTTTGCCGCCCTCTATTTCGTATGTCTGGAAGATAGCCTTGGTAGCCGCATCTTCGATACTGACTTCAGGTCCGCCAAAAGGCCATCCTGTTCCAGTATTCATATCAATCTCGATACCCGTACGTTTTCCTTCCGCCTGTGTATGTTTAAGCATTTCCATCCAGCGGGGAGAAAGAAACTGAATTTCATTCGCGTCATTGCCTTGCACCCCATAGATAGGAGTAATTTCTACTGCTCCCATTCCGGTGCGTGCGTATTCTTCCAGATTATACGTCAGATTCTTTTCGTCTACGGCACTTCCCAGCCACCACCATCTGGCACCGGGACGTGTTTCCACCGGAGTGTTCGGCCATTGTTGTGCTTGCATTACTCCACCTGCGGCGAGCAGGCAAAGAACTATCAATTGTCTTTTATTCATTATTCTTTCGGTGTATTATAGTATTCTATGTTTTCTGCGTCATCAGTTACAAAAAGCGGTCGTCCGTCCGGTTGTTCAAAGTGGAAGCGGATGCCGTCGAAGGTAATATTCCGTGCATGGCGGATATAAAACCCTTTAGCGGGAATAGTGCCGAACATCCAGGGCTCGGGATATACTTTCTCCTGTTCGGGCGGAATACGTTTGCCATCCTCTTCGCTATATCCTCCTTTATAATAGAGGTGAATATTCCGAAAAGTGACGTCCTCAATACATGCACCCGGCACTCCGCTGATGATGGAGGCATAACGGCTGTCGGCATTCCAAACGTTGATGTTGCTGATGAGAATACGTTTCATGGTGCCTACAGGCGTACCTTCGGGGCTACGCATACGTGCGCCTAACCGGAGAAAGATAGGAGCGTTGACAATATTCCTCATCGTTATATTGTTGATAACAATATCTTCCAGATGTCCTCCGTCTACCGTTTCCAATGCCAGTCCCCTGCAATGTTCAAAGATACAATTAGTAATCGCAATATTGCGGAAACCTCCGCTGCTTTCTGTTCCCAGTTTGATGCGTCCGGTGCGGTAACCATGATCGGGGGCTTGCGGTTCGTCCAGTTGCCAGGTGCCATCCAATACACTTCCTTTATCATAACCACTTACATAACAATCACTGATCGTCACATTTTCCGTATCCTGAAAGCGTCCTAAACCGTAGGATGCTTTCAATACAATGGCATCATCCCAGGGCGAGTTCACCGTGCACTGGCTGATACGCACATTCCGGCAACAATCAATATCGAATCCATCCCGGTTTGTATCTACTTTCAGATTCAGAATAGTCAGATGATCTACTCCTGTAGCCAACAGGGCAAAATGTCCGCAATGTAGCATGGATAAATCTTTCAGAGTCACATTTCTACACTCCTTCAAGCTGATAGCTTTATTGCCTACACCCGGCAGACGGCTTTCTTCGCGAGTCAGCCCTTTACCGTAGATAAGTCCGGGCCCACTGATCGTTATGTTCTCCAGCCCGATTCCCCAAATTAAGGAATTCTTCCAATGGCTGTGTCCGAAATCCTGATATTTGTTATGTTCATTCGGTTCGGCACTATCGTATCCTTCCTCTTTTTCGGGGAAAGCGGCAAGAATACACGTACCTTGCTCCAGATACAAATGAATGTTACTTTTTAACCGGATAGAATAACAGGCATATTCTCCGGCTGGTAGGTAAACCGTACCTCCTCCCGCTTCTGCAGCTGCTTCAATCGCACGATTGATAGCAGGAGAATCGATGGTTTTTCCATCCGCTTTGGCTCCAAAGTCCTTAACGTTATAAATGGCTGCATGTATATGGATGCAACCAATTAACAGAGTGAATAATAAATAAGCTCTTTTCATTTTTTGTCGATTTTGGCAAAAATATCCGGTAACATATAATAGTTGTAATCCGCTTTTTCATTCTGTTCGTAGAAGCAGAAGTAAAGTCGGAGTGGCTTGGTGTACTTTTCTTGAGAGGGGGGTGGAGAGAGATTGCAACGTCCGGCCAATACCGGTCGGTCGGTCCGTTTGCCCGATTCGTAAAGCATCAGGGGAGTTTCATCTTTATGTCCGTTGCTCAAGCGAATATCATCGCTGGGAGTGACAGCCTGTAAAGTACGTAATTTCATACTTTCTCCATAATAGCAAGTGAAAGCTTGTCCTTCCACACTGAAGACATTGATATCCGAATCCGGCTGGCAATCGCCGAAGCTCCAAAAGAGCTTATCCGCCTTTGATGTGGAAGTCACTTCTACTTCCAGAATAAATCCATGACTATCGGGCAGGGCTTTCCATTGGAAATGGATCCCTTCTACTTTTTCTTTAGGCTTCAGCCAGTGACTTTCATTTCCCTTCGATATTCCCAGCCGGAAAGTACCGGCAGGCGGAGTCAGGGATTGTGCTTGCGCATCAATGAGCAAGATTCCCAGCAGTACGGTGGTCAGGAGTTGTTTCAGCATAGTTGAAGTGGATATTACTTTGTTCATTTTCCTTTAGTTCAATAGCGTTTTTGTCTTTCATATCCAATGTTATTTCAGACAAATTGAAGTTTTTTGTATAGCAGATTTTTCCCGGTTTATTGGTCTGCGCTTCGATGGCATAAAGATAGAAATTTTCCAGACGTAACGAGTCATTCCAGCCGGAAGCAGAGATAAATTCATCTACATTTTCTGCTTTGATTTTCGATACATACACATTGCGGAAGTGCGGATAGCCTTTTTCGAGAGGTGTTACCGGAGTCAGCATTACTCTCCAATGTTCCGGAATATCTTTCCCTTCATACTCTTTGGGTAATACACTGTAACTATAACTGGGATTCCAGTTCAGATCCGCAGCCAGTACGTGGCGGACGTTTTCTGCTTTTACGTCGGTCATATAGATATTTTCGATCGTTCCTCCGCGGTTCATGGCACTCTTTAACCGGAGTACAGCCGAGGTGCCGACTGCTTGAAGATTGTATCCCAATATATTCCGTATGCTGCCGGAGGTTTCACTGCCACAGGTGATGAGGCCTGCGCCTTTGCGGGCTATACAGTTGCGTATTACTACATTCTCCGTGGGGAGATTGACACGCAATCCGTCTGCGTCGCGTCCCGATTTGATACAAATATTATCATCATTGCAATCGACGTCGCAGTTTTCAATCAGAATATTAGTAGACGAGTCAATGTCGATACCATCCGTACTAGGGCCGTGTCCTCCCAAGTTATTATTAATGACCAGTCCGTCTATGGTGCAGTAATTGGAATAAAGAACCTGGCATCCCCAAAAGCCTGTCCGCATCAGAGTGAATCCTTTGAGGGTAACGTCCGAACTGCGTTCCACGAGAATACCCCGTACACGTTTGCAGTCGTAATCTACAATCCAGCGTAATCCTTTCGCTTCATATTCTTTCCGCATTTCCCAATATTTATCCCAAAATACTTTGCCCCGGCAATCCAGCGTTCCCTCTCCACTGACGGCAGCATTTTTTTCGTTGACAATGTTGATTACTGCCGCCGGCCATGTCATCTCAATACCTGCAACTCGCGAGTGGAATTCAGGATAGTGATGAATGTGAGGACTAGCCAGTAGAGTCACTCCTTTATCCAGTTGCAGGTTGACACCGCTTTTTACGAACAATGCCCTGTCTGATAATATCCCGGTTGAAGGGTGACCGTGCCTCCACCGGAGACGGAACAACTGTCGATTGCTTTCTGGATAGCCTCTGTGCTAAGCACCGTGCTGTCTGCTACTGCGCCAAAAGAATTGGCGGATAAAATAAGACTGTTTCCGGGCATTTGCCGGCTTCCTACACTGTCAGCCCATGACAAATCCGGTTGTTGCGGTACTTGCCCCATTCGAAGCTGTTGCTTCCTGCCTGTTTGGCCGTTGGGGTGACGCAAGCTGCTGTCAAAAGTGTGCCTGCCAATAGGAACAGGGGAAAGATGCTTTTGGTTTCATATTTATCTAATGCCTGATACTTAATACTTGATACTTAATACCTAATACTTATCTCTTAATTTCCGTCCGGCTTCTCTATTTCTGTGAAAGGTGATTCGTTCCAGTGGAAAGTATTCACATCATCCGGGTGTGCCGGGTTATATGCCGGGTCTATTTTCAAGTGTTTGGCTAACTCGGGTACGGCTTTCTTCATACCTTCAATCACACACAGGGCTATCTGATAAGCACCGTAGGGGTTAAAGTGGGTATTGTCTTCAAAAGCCTTGGTCTGTCCGGGATAAGTTCCTGCCGGATAGTGTACGAAGGCGCGTTTGGATGTTTCCGTGCCTAACGCTTCATATAGTGTCCGAGTCATTTCGTTGAGGTCAATCAAAGGAATATTTTCTTTGGCGGCCAGCCAGCGCATGGCCTCCGGATAATCTTCGTGTGTATCGCGGATATGTCCGGTTGAGTCAAAGCTCCGGCGTTGGGTGGGAGTAACCAGTACGGGATATGCTCCACGTGCTCGTGCTTCGTCGATGAATGTTTTCAGGCTGGTCATAAAAGAGTAGTAAGCTCCTTTTCCGGGACCTTTCTGCTTCTGATCGTTATGTCCGAACTCCATGAAGAGATAATCGCCTTTCTTCATCTGGCTCAATGCTTTTTTCAAACGTCCTGCTCCGATAAAAGTATTGGCCGATTCACCGGATTCCGCATAATTGGCGATGCAAACATCTGTTCCGAAGAAGTGAGGGATCATTTGTCCCCAGCTAGCCCAAGGTTCGTTGTCCTGATCGACTACCGTACTGTTTCCGCACAGAAAACAGTGATGACTGACGGATTGGCAGGCTCGATACGGATACTTTGGCACACAGGTGCATCTCCATTAAATTCCAATGTCAGTTTATCATCCCAGTTCAGTTTCGCTTTCTCACGGGGCTTGATTCGTACATATTCTTTTCGGAGATACGAGGGGTACGTTTATTGATGATAAATGTTTCGTCTACGAATTGTCCTTTTAGTTGGCAGGTTCTCAACAATAGCCGGCGTGACTCACCTCTTACGGTGGTCACTCCTGCCTGTTTTTACTTCCCAGGCGTACTGTAACTTTGTAATTCCCGTCCGGAACACGGACAGAGAAGAAGAAAGGTGATTTACTCCCTTTCTCGGGTGTGGCGGTGAGGTCGTATCCGTATCTCGTCTCCTCGCTATATCGGGGTGCGTCCGACAGTTGGTAGGTTCGGACTTTTCTTGGGCATTGACGGTTATTGTAGCCAAGAGTAGTAAGCCTATGATAGTAGTTTTCATTATAAATAATATGAATGTATATTGGTTTATGTAATCCGTGCCTGATAATTTCCCATTTAGTTAATTTTCGGTTTGAGCTCGTCCGGCGAATCTTTGGTATAAGATTTTACATCTCCTGCCACTTTGGTGAACAATGCTTGTATCAGTTCCGGGGCAATGGTTGCTGACGGGCGGAAAGCGTCTGAATTCATATAATCCAGATTGCCTTATGCATTTGTCGGCAACGATTCGTTTCTCCGGTTGAGAAGTGATATCCATACTGGTCATCATCAGTTTACCGTTCAATACGTTTGCTTCAAACAACATTCCGATTTTCCGGCTGATGAACCGGTGTCGATGCTTTGAACGGTTGGCTGGAATTCTGCCGGAAAGTCGGTAAATTGCATCACCGGGCTTTATTTAATAATTCCCACCATTGCAGGTTACTATGAAATTCCGTAGGAAATTCACGGAAAAGAGGATGATATTCATTCAGGAAAATACCAGTTGTGTGCGGCGGGCGCATCTTGAACCAGGAAGTATTCCAGAATACCGGAGTAAAGTATTGTTTAACTTCTTTTCCGTATTGTATTTTGCCGGCTGCCGTAATCAAGACATTTCCCTTCTTTCAGTACGGAAACGGCTTTTCATCCAGTGTGTCGGTAGTATATACACTTCCTGTGTCAGTTCCACTTGTGCAGGATATACCCAGAAATCCCAGTCATTGACGGCATCGCTGCCTTCAATACATACTTCCAGATTTAGTTTCTGCGGAGTATCGATCCCTTTCAGATTCATATCCACGCTGCCTAGTGCACAAAGGTTTCCAATAGGAATCGTTTGTGTGCCGACAGTTCCTTTGGCATACACCTTCCGAACTTGTCTTTGATGGTATAGCTAGTTTTGCTCCTTGCAGAGGGCTGCACCAAAGTGAGAAACTTCGATGTCGGCATGGAATGTTTCATCATTGGCATATACAAACTTCGGAATACGGGCTAAGGGGACAGTCGGGCTGCAAAACGTCTGAATTGCTCCGCGTTGATATATCCTTTCTCTTCAAAAAATACATCCAGTACGCCGACCAATGCCGTTCCCTGACCCGAGTAATCGTTGAGAGCCAGCAATTGGAAACCTGCATAATCGGGGGTACGCAATGTCTTTTCAATCTCATGCTTATAACAAAGTGCCTGCAATTTGCCCGAAGCCATCATAAAATCATAACTTTGGCCTCCCATGTGATTATCATTCAGAATATCCCTGAAAATCTCAAAGTTCTTCGCTTTGTTGACTCCGGTATATTTGCGGATTTCGTTGAAATTCGGGAATACGCACCATTGACCTGTTTCATGTGATACATACGGTTGTTTCACGGTGTCTATCCTTGCGCGATAATCCGATTCGCTTTCCGGTTGTGCACCTGCCCAACTCAAACCGCGTGCTCCGGCTTTCACATGGTATTCATTGTGAGGTTGCCACTGCCAGCTGTTTCCTACGGAAGCTCCCGTATATACACGACGCGGATCTGTCGCTTTCCAATAATCGACAAACTTGCTCACCCATGCTACCCAGCGTCCGGAAGGTTCGTTACCACAAGCCAGCATACAGTAAGATGCATAGTTTCCGTATTCTTTAGTCAGGGCAATTGTTTCGTCCATCAGATATTTGTCAATTGGCTGACCGTTACCCAATCTTGGTCCGTGATTCGGCCAACTCGGACCTTCCGGTTGCAGATAGAAACCGACTAGATCGGCTGCGATAAAAGCAGCTTCCGGCGGGCAGAAAGAATGAAAACGCATGTGATTCAAACCATAGTTGCGGCAAATGCGGAACACCCGCTCCCAGGAAGCTACGTCCATTGGAGCATAACCGGTCAATGGGAAATCACAGTTTTCCACTGTGCCGCGAAGCATTGTTTTGCGACCATTGACGTAGAACCATTTTCCTTCTATCTTGAAATCGCGCATACCAAATTGTACCTGTTTGATGTCGGACTGTTTACCGTTGGTCAATTTTGCCGTCAGTTTATACAGTGCAGGATTGAACTCATCCCATGTGAGGAAATTTTTTCCCATAGGAAGTTCCATCTCTATTGCATTGTCTCCCGGACGGATATGGAAGCTTTGCTGAACAGGAGCTACTTTGTGTTGAGTGTCCGTATTGAAACTTTCGGCAGAAAGTGTAATATCTCCTTTGGTGGAAGAGGCAGACTGTATGTTCATGCGTACCAGTGCTTTCTGATTGTTTAAATCAGGGTATATCTGAATGTCTTCAAAATGAACTTTAGGAGTGGCCTGTAATTCGATTCGTCCTACGATCCCGTTCCAGTTACCTTGGGTCTGGTCGGTGATGCTGTGAGAGTCGGGACCTACATTGATTTCTTTGATGCGGTTGTCGATGCGGATAGTAATCAGGCAGGTTTTGCCGGGAGTAACAGCAGAAGTCAGATCATACACATGAGGGACACAAAGACTGTTCTGCATACCGAGTTCCTGTTGATTGACCCATACGGTCGTTTCGATGTGCGGGCGTTCCAGGAAAAGAGTGATTCTTTCTCCTTTCCAGTTGGAAGGTATTGTAACTTTCTTTTGATACCAGGCTACCCCTACATAATGTTTGTCGGGAGTCAGGAAAAAGGGAAGTTTCACTTGTCCTTCTATTCTGTATTTCTCCATGTATGGATTGAAATAGTAAGAGCTGTCATACAAGCTTCCGGTCCACCGGGTGCGGGCGGTTACTTCATCTCCTTTCAGCTTTTCGGGCATGGAGCCGGGGAGATTAATCTGATCATCAAGGCTTTTTTTGAACCATTGTTCCTTGGTGCCGATATCTTCCCGGTCTATCTGGAAATTCCATTTGCCGGATAAACTGAAAGAATGATTTTGCCCCGTTACGGTCAGTATAGAGGCAAATACGATGGCAATACTTACTAAAAGTTGTTTCATGATATATAGAATTGATATGTTTTTCATCTCTATTTTAAAATCTGCCGCTAAAGTAGAGCTTTTTAAGGGTTTAGTAAATAGAAAGATGTACAGATACATAGAATATTGTATCAAAATGCACTTATAGGACGGATGGTGTACAAAACTACATGGATTTGAAATATTGTCCATGCTCTTTATCTTTGAGGAGGTTGGGAGATACCTTATCTTTGCGGGTAAACTTTTAATCTTAAAAGGAACCATGAAAAAGTAGTTGTTTGGATGGCTCTAAGTCTTTGCTCGGTAATGACAATCTTCGCCGGTAAGACTGCTTATCTCTTTCTTATTTCATCAATGACAGTAAAGATGGATTGCATTTAGCTTATAGTTATGACGGGTTGAACTGGATGCCTTTGAATGGCGGACGGTCTTATCTGACACCTTCCGTTGGTAAAGATAAATTAATGCGAGATCCGAGTATTTGCCGCTCCGGACGGAACTTTCCACATGGTCTGGACTTCCAGTTGGACTGATCGGATTATCGGCCATGCTTCTTCTCGTGATTTAATTCATTGGAGTGAACAACAGGCTATTCCGGTGATGATGCACGAGCCGACTGCCCATAATTGTTGGGCACCTGAACTCTTTATGACGAACCTTCGCAAACTTACTATATCTTTTGGGCAACTACCATCCCCGGTCGTCACAAGGAAATACCTACCAGCGAAAGCGAGAAGGGATTGAATCATCGTATTTATTATGCGACAACAAAGGATTTCCGCACTTTCTCAAAGACAAAGATGTTTTTCAACCCTGATTTCAGTGTGATTGACGCTGCTATTGTGAAAGATCCGAAGCTGGGAGACCTGATAATGATAGTCAAGAATGAAAACTCCAATCCGCCGGAAAAGAATTTGCGCGTTACGCGTACAAAAGGTCGAAAAGGATTTCCGACCAAAGTATCGGCGCCTATTACAGGAAAGTATTGGGCGGAAGGACCTGCTCCTCTTTGTCGGTGATACGCTTTATGTTTATTTCGATAAATACCGCGATCATCGTTATGGTGCCGTTCGCTCTTTAGATCATGGCGAAACATGGGAAGACGTGTCCGATCAAGTTTCTTTTCCGAGAGGCATCCGTCATGGAACGGCGTTTGCGGTAGATGCTTCCGTGGTGGAGGCATTGATAGCCAATCGTACTTATAATCCTTTAATCCCCGATAATGTGGCGGATCCTTCCGTTTCTAAGTTTGGTGATACCTATTATCTCTACGGAACCACTGATTTGGATTATGGTCTTGAACGTGCCGGAACACCTGTTGTGTGGAAGTCGAAAGATTTTGTAAACTGGAGCTTTGAGGGTTCTCATATTAGTGGTTTCGACTGGTCGAAAGGATATGAATATACGAATGATAAAGGTGAAAAGAAAAAGGATATTTCCGGTATTGGGCTCCCGGAGAGTGATTGAACACGATGGAAAGTTTTATTTATATGTCACTTTTGTCAAGCCCGGTGATAAGATGGGGACTTATGTGCTTGTTGCAGATCGTCCGGAGGGTCCTTTCCGGTTTACCGAAGGAAAAGGGCTTTTGTTTCCGGAGAAGAAGTAGATAGCCCCGCCATTATTAATGATATCGACGGAGAGCCTTTTATTGATGATGACGGTACGGGATATATCTTTTGGCGTCGTCGGAATGCGGCACGTCTTTCTGCTGACCGGCTTCATCTGGATGGGGAACCGGTGACATTGAAAACAGCCCGTCAGGGATATTCAGAGGGTCCCGTAATGTTTAAACGTAAAGGTATCTATTATTATATTTATACATTGAGCGGTCATCAGAATTATGCAAATGCATACATGATGAGCCGCGAATCTCCTCTTACAGGTTTTGTGAAACCGGAGGGCAACGATATCTTTTTGTTTTCTTCTCCCGAAAATCAAGTGTGGGGACCGGGGCATGGCAATGTATTTTACGATGAAAGAACAGATGAGTATATCTTTCTTTATCTCGAATACGGAGATGGTGGAACCACCCGGCAGATATATGCCAACTGGATGGAATTTAATGATGACGGAACAATTAAGACTTTAGTTCCCGATAAGCGTGGAGTGGGGTACTTGGCAGCTCCACAAGAGAAACGGACGAATTTGTCTTTGCAGTCACATTTTTATGCTTCCAGCGAGAAAGAACCGCGCACTTCTGTGGTTAGCATTGAAACACAGCCTAACCAGCCTCTACCGGAGAAAGCCTCCGTGAAGAATTATACTCGAACGCATACTTATCAGGCTGCTCATGTAGCCGATGAATCGAATGGAACTCGTTGGATGGCAGCCGATACGGATAGCAGTTCATTCATTACGGTGGATTTAAAAGGGATTCGCAATGTCAACGAATGTCAGTTTTACTTTACCCGCCCTACTGAAGGACATACGTGGCGGTTAGAAAAATCGATGGATGGAAAAAACTGGCGGACATGTGCCGAACAAGCTAAAGTAGAAGTGCGCTCCCCGCATTTGGCGAAGGAGATAGGGGAGGCACGTTATCTTCGTCTTCATATCCGAAGGGGAGATGCAGGATTGTGGGAATGGAAAATCTATGATAAATGATAATTTTGCGGAGTGCCCTGAAAGGGCTTAATTATATAGCGTAGGGCAACGCCCTACGTAAAAACGACAATCTGAATTTGCGCCCTGAAAGGGCATAATTGTATACAGTTCCGCCCTTTCAGGGCTTGTGGCTGGTGTGTTTTTTTCGTAGGGCGTTGCCCTACGCTATATAATTAAGCCCTTTCAGGGCACCCCAATAAATATATAATTGTAAGGCTTTCAGCCTAACTGCAAAATTCCCATTTAACCGATAAATTCTCATTTAACTGATAAATTCCCATTTATAAAACGAATGATAAACAATAGCTAACATTAATAATCAATTGAATTTATGAAGTATATGATAAAAAGTAAAATATTAGCGATTCTTTGTGTCAGTCTGCTGACCCTTTCAACCACAGCACACCCCTCTTCTTGGTTTAATGACAAAGATCTGACACTGACAGGTGTCTACTATTATCCTGAACACTGGGATGAAAACCAGTGGGAACGTGACTTCAAGAAAATGCATGAACTGGGATTTGAATTTACTCATTTTGCCGAGTTTGCCTGGGCGCAGTTGGAGCCGGAAGAAGGACGTTATGATTTTGCCTGGCTTGACAGAGCGGTAGCTTTAGCTGCCAAATATGATTTAAAAGTGATAATGTGTACGTCTACTGCCACTCCTCCTGTATGGATGAGCCGGAAATATCCTGAAATTCTGTTGAAGAATGAAGATGGAACGGTACTTGACCACGGTGCCCGTCAGCATGCTTCATTTGCTTCTCCTCTTTACAGAGAGTTATCTTATAAGATGATTGAAAAACTGGCGCAGCACTATGGTAACGATCCTCGTATTATCGGATGGCAACTCGATAACGAACCTGCCGTACAGTTTGACTATAATCCGAAAGCGGAACTTGCCTTCCGTGATTTTCTTCGTGCCAAATACAATAATGACATTCAACTTTTAAATAATGCCTGGGGAACTGCTTTTTGGAGTGAGTCTTATTCTTCTTTTGATGAAATAACGCTTCCCAAGCGTGTACAGATGTTTATGAATCATCATCAGATTTTGGATTACCGTCGTTTTGCAGCAATGCAAACCAATGATTTTCTGAATGAGCAATGCTTGTTAATCAAGAAATATGCAAAGAACCAATGGGTAACAACCAATTATATACCGAACTATGATGAAGGACATATTGGTGGTAGTCCTGCGTTGGATTTCCAAAGCTATACCCGTTACATGGTATATGGAGATAATGAGGGAATCGGTCGTCGGGGCTATCGTGTAGGTAATCCATTGCGTATTGCTTGGGCGAATGATTTTTTCCGTCCGATACAGGGAACGTATGGTGTAATGGAACTGCAACCGGGACAAGTGAACTGGGGCAGTATCAATCCCCAGCCTCTTCCGGGAGCTGTCCGTCTATGGATGTGGAGTGTATTTGCCGGTGGAAGTGATTTTATTTGTACCTACCGCTATCGCCAACCGCTCTATGGTACAGAACAGTATCATTATGGAATAGTAGGAACAGACGGAGTGACTGTTACCCCCGGTGGAAAAGAGTATGAAACTTTTATAAAAGAGATTCGTGAACTTCGTAAGCATTATGCTCCCCGTGAGGCGAAGCCTGCTGATTACCTGGCACGTCGTACAGCTATTCTTTTCAATCCTGAAAACTCCTGGAGCATTGAGCGACAGAAGCAAAACCGGACCTGGGATACTTTTGCGCATATTGAAAAGTATTACCGTACCTTAAAATCATTCGGAGCACCCGTCGATTTTATTTCAGAAGCCAAGAACTTATCTGATTATCCGGTCGTCATTGCGCCGGCTTATCAATTAGCTGATAAAGAACTGGTGGACAAATGGATTTCTTATGTGAAGAATGGCGGAAACCTCATTCTTACTTGTCGTACGGCGCAGAAGGATCGTTATGGTCGTCTCCCGGAGGCTCCTTTTGGCTCTATGATTACTCCGCTGACCGGAAATGAAATGAACTTTTATGATTTGCTTCTTCCCGAAGATCCCGGTACTGTTGTTATGAACGGAAAAGAGTATGCCTGGAATACATGGGGAGAGATTCTGAATCCTCCGGCAGATGCTCAAATATGGGCTACTTATAAAAACGAATTCTACGCAGGAAGTCCGGCTGTGACTTTCCGCAAACTGGGGAAAGGTACGATTACTTATGTTGGAGTGGACAGCCACAACGGAGCATTGGAAAAAGATATATTGAAAAAACTATATGCACAGCTGAATATCCCGGTAATGGATTTGCCTTATGGCGTGACAATGGAATACCGGAATGGCTTGGGAATTGTTTTGAACTATTCAGACCAGCCCTATGCCTTCAACTTGCCGAAAGGAGCCAAAGCATTGATTGGAACTACAAATATTCCTACAGCGGGTGTATTGGTGTTTTCAATGTGACCGGCTATAAATTAATATTCTTATCTTTGATGTGTTTGAAGAATTAAAAAAATGATATTGTAATGAAGACTTACTTACTGAAACCGATGGTAGTTGTCTGCCTTTGCTTATTGACAGCTTCCTTTACTTTTGCCGCTGATAATTATAAAATGGTAAAGGTGAAAGCTCCTTTCCCTATGCAACCTATTAAAGTATTTATCTATCCGGACAAAGACTTTTTGATAACAGATTACGGAGCAAAAAACGGAGGTGAAGTAAACAATACAAAAGCAATTGCTGCCGCTATTGAAGCGTGTCATAAATCAGGTGGCGGACGTGTTGTTGTTCCGGCAGGTATATGGTTAACTGGGCCAATTCATTTTAAAAGTAATGTAAATCTTTATTTGGAGGAGAATGCAATTCTGAATTTTACGGATAATCCTTCTGATTATCTTCCGGCAGTGATGACTTCATGGGAAGGTTTGGAATGTTATAATTATTCTCCATTACTCTATGCTTTTGAATGTGAGAATGTGGCAATTACAGGTAAAGGGACTCTTCAGCCGAAGATGGATACTTGGAAAGTATGGTTCAAACGTCCTCAACCTCATTTGGAGGCATTGAAAGAGTTATATACGAAAGCTTCGACCGATGTTCCTGTTATTGAACGTCAAATGGCGGTAGGAGAGAACCACCTTCGTCCGCACTTGATTCATTTCAATCGCTGCAAGAATGTTTTATTGGATGGGTTTAAGATTCGTGAAAGTCCGTTCTGGACCATTCATCTTTATATGTGTGACGGAGGACTGGTACGTAATCTGGATGTAAAAGCACATGGACATAATAATGACGGTATTGATTTCGAAATGAGCCGTAATTTTCTGGTAGAAGATTGTTCTTTCGATCAGGGTGATGATGCAGTAGTGATTAAAGCCGGACGTAATCAAGATGCCTGGCGATTGAATACTCCTTGCGAAAATATTGTTATCCGTAATTGCCAGATTCTTAAAGGACATACTTTGCTTGGTATTGGAAGTGAAATTTCCGGAGGAATACGGAATATTTATATGCATGATTGCACAGCTCCGAATTCAGTAATGCGTCTTTTTTTCGTAAAAACCAATCATCGTAGAGGTGGGTTTATAGAAAACGTTTATATGAAGAATGTACAGGCAGGAATGGCTCAACGTGTACTTGAAATAGATACCGAAGTGCTATACCAGTGGAAGGATCTGGTACCTACTTATGAAGAACGGATTACCCGTATTGATGGCATTTATATGGATAAAGTCACTTGTGAGTCGGCAGACGCTATTTACGAATTGAAAGGAGATGCAAAACTTCCGGTGAAGAATGTAACAATCAAGAATGTGAAGGTAGGGGAAGTGAAGAAGTTCGTGAAGAAAGTGAATAATGTGGAGAATGTAGTAGAGAAGAATGTGACCTATGAAAGGGAGGTAAAATAATCATTTTCTGAAATTGGCAGAAAAAATCGTACTGTCATATTAGCATAATGTAGTATATTAGCGGCAAAATTGAAAACTTTATTCTAGTATGAAGAAATCCTGTTTTTTGCTGCTACTTACTATTTTATGTAGCAGTATAAGTTTTGCTCAAAGCCTGAAATCTATTTCTATTTTAGGCGACTCGTATTCAACGTTTGAAGGATATCTACAACCAGATACGAATAGTATTTGGTATTATGTCTCTCCACGACAACAAACAGATGTGACTTCAGTAAAACAGACGTGGTGGCATAAATTCATTAAAGAGAATAATTACCGCCTTTGTGTCAATAATTCATTTTCGGGTGCAACGATTTGTAATACGGGTTATCGCAACGAAGATTACTCGGATCGTTCTTTTATAACCCGTATGGATCAACTGGGTTGCCCGAATGTGATTTTTGTTTTTGGCGCAACCAATGATTGTTGGGCTGGTTCTCCGCTTGGGGAGTATCAGTATGTGGGATGGACTAAAGATGATTTGTATAAATTCCGTCCGGCTATGGCTTATATGCTCGATCACATGATTGATCGCTATCCTAATGTTGAAATCTATTTTCTATTGAATTCCGGTTTAAAGGAAGAGTTTAATGAATCAGTCAGAACTATCTGCAGGCATTATAATATTGATTGCATAGAATTGCATGACATTGACAAAAAGAGTGGGCATCCTTCAATAAAGGGAATGGAGCAGATTAGTGAACAGATTAAAGAGTTCATGGTGAAGAAGACGAAGTGAAAGGAGCATTAAAAATATTGCCACTTGTTCTTCTTTGATTAGAAATTCTATTTCAAAGAGTGACAAGTGGCAATAGGATTAGTTGTTTACCTTAATATCCCGGTTTTGCATTGCTTTCTTTCCTCATTACTTAATGCAGAACCATTTGAATTGGTGATACCGTCTAAGAAGGCTTGGGGATCGGACGATAGTAATGTTTCTCCGATTTGAATTCGCCAAGACCTCTGCTGGCACCATCGTTGAATTTATGCCAACGGGCGTCTAACGTCTTGGTACGTGCCAGATCTTCCCAGCGTTGCAATTCGCCACAAAGTTCTCTTGTACGTTCATTCAACAGGAAGCACATCATTTTGTCAGCATTGGATGTGCAGCCCAGTTCGTTGTAAATAGGGACATCTACTGTAGAATTATATACATCTGATACACTATTTAATTTCATTGTTGTTTTGGTAGAAGCAGTGGTTTCCTGTTCTATATTGTTTGACTCGTAATAAGTATTTTCTTCCCAATAAATAGCACCTTCAGAAGAATGACCGCCCCTTCCCGAACAATAAGGATTGTTCTTATAGGCTTGTCCGCCATCTACATTCTTACTACGATCCTCACCTGTTTTATAACCGGCACGTTCACGTAATTTATTCATCCACTCGATAGCTTTGTCATAGTTGGCTTCCCCTTACGAATATATGCCTCGGCAACCATTAGTACATCATCTGCCGAACGGGCGATAATAGCATCACGAGTACCGAATTGAGACGCAATAGAAACACGGTAACCATCACGGAATTTAGATAAAGCTACCGAACGTTTGTGGGGTATGATATCGTAATAATTACCTGTTTTTCATTTACATTCCAACTGTGTTCCTGCCCTTTGAAATAGCGTACATATGTATACGTGTTACACATTTTTCCATCTTTCAAAACAGTATATGCCGGAGCATTGGGATATTTCTCATAGCGGTTGTCTCCCGGGTCATTAACGATGTATTTCATACCGAGTTCACCTCCACTAAAACGTTTGTCACCTTCTTTACACCTGCCGGAGCGTATGGCATATCTTCTGCTGTCCGTAGGAGCGCTTTGGTTTCGTTGGCTCCATAACAGGTGATGAATGATTTCCAGAAACGAGAGTCATTGACACGGTCAAATACCTGCATGGTATATTCTGTAGCACTTACGTATGAGAATTCACGTCCTCCTGAGATGTCACGTTTACATCCACCTATATCATTGCCTTGATATACGGCCGGATAATAAAGATGCATCTGATTTCCAAAGCGTCCCCATGTTGATTCATCATTAGAGAATTGAGCCGCTAGAATCACTTCGCTTACTTTTCATTGGCTCCGTTTGGCTGTTCATAGTCCCAAAGTTCTACATAATCACTACACAACGGATGTGCATCTACAACTTCCGAACCATATTGAATAACAGCATCGAGGTCGGATGCTACATAATTACTGTTCCAATCGCTGTACAATTCAGATGCACGGAATAAATGTGCTTTTGCAAGGAAATGTGCGGCAGCATATTTGTTAATCCGTCCGATTGATTCACCTTTATTGGGAAGTAGTCTGTAGGCTTCTCCAAAATCAGATATAACCTGTGTGTATATTTCTTCAGCAGAATTCCGTGTGAAATATGTTTCGGCACTTGTAGACGGAGCTAATTTCAAAGGTACGCCACCAAATTGTTTTACTAATTCAAAATAAGCATAAGCTCTAAGAAATGTGCTTCTCCTAAACGGGTGTTGTATGTAGGTGAACTCTGATTATAATATTGAGGTATGTTCTGAATCAATATGTTTGCGGGTTCAACTAGTCCGTAGTAATTATCCCAGATGGGTTGGTTGGCACCATTTTCAGATGAGTTTAAATCGGCTATAGTGATTCCATGCAGGAATTACATTGTTAGCATCGGTAAACTCGTCCACTCCCATATTGTAACATTGGATTCCCCATATATAATTGAATTTAAATTTAAGTTTCTGATAGGCGCCAGTTACCAATTCATCAAGACCTTCCTGGGTTTTAAAACGGTCTGTACTATATTGAGTCGTAAGATTTTCATCAAGGAAAGACTCACTGCACGATGTGATCGAGCTTCCTGTTACGCTGGCTATTAAAGCAGCAAATAATATTCTATTTAATTTCATAATGTCTTTACTTTAATTTGTTGATTAGAATCCGATGTTGACACCTATTACAAAACTCTTCAAAGTGGTAGGTGAACCAAATGTCTTGGTATTATTGTCATAGTTTACCAAGTCTGTATCTAAAAAGTCACATGCCTTATAGATATTGAATGGGTTCATGGCTTGAACATATAGCTTCAGATTATTGATACCCAACTTCTTTAATTGTTGCGGGGTAAAATTATAGCCCAATGAAATATTACGTACTTTAATGTACGATCCATCTTGATAGTTCATTGCACTGTTGAAAGCATCGGCTCCTTCGCCGTTGGAGCCGGGTGAATAGTATTTTGCATTTTCATTTGTACCAGCCACCCAATAGTCTACTTTACGTTGCATATAGCGACCGTCGAGCGTTACAGCTCCTTGCGGGACTGTGAATCCCCAGCGTGACAGAATAAAGAAGGAAAGCTCAAAATTCTTATAGCTGAAAGTGTTGCTCCATCCACCTGTCCAGCGTGGACGTGTATGCCCTACAATTTGCTTGTCATCGTTAGCATCTATTGCACCATCATTATTTAAATCTTTTACTTTGATTTGTCCTGGCTTACGTCCGTATTTAGCAGCTTCTTCAGCTTCTTCCGTTTTCCATATTCCATCATATACCCAGTCGTAATAAACACCGATTTCTTCACCGACAAACCATTTGTTATTCACATCTTCAGTTCTGCCGTTAGATAATTCGTCAATTCGGTTTCTATCCATAGACCATGTTAAAGTAGTGCTCCAGGTAAAATCTTTGGTTTGTACTGGTATTGCATTTACTTGCAAATCAATACCATATCCGGATGTTTTACCCACATTGGCATACGTAGAAACATAACCCGTTAATGAAGGGATTGACATTTCTAATAATAAGTCATTGGTTTTTGTTTTGTATGCATCAATACTACCGGTAAGTCGGTTATTAAAGAAACCATAGTCAATACCGACATTGTATTGTGTAGTTCGTTCCCAGCCTAAGGTTGGATTAGCCATTTTAGCAGGCTCTTTTTGTGAAGGATCGGAAGGTACATAACCTAAAGATGAATCACTTTGTCCCCAGTTATAGTATAAACCGGTGATGGCACCTTTGGTTGCGTATGCTTTGATAGCTGCATTGCCTGTGACACCCATACCTACACGAAGTTTCAACTGATTCAACCAACTGATGTCTTTCATGAAATCTTCCTGATCCATTCTCCATGCAATAGCTGCAGAAGGAAAACTTGCCCATTTGTGCCCTTCGGCTAATTGAGAGGCACCATCCCAACGCATAGATGCCGTTAACAAGTATTTATCTTTGTAACCATAGTTCAGTCGAACCATATAAGATGCCATCTGAGTTTCGGTTAGTCCAGTACCAAAGGAATTCAATGTACCGGCAGATCCCATATTATACCAAAGCTCATCCGACGAGGCTACATTGGTGGCTCTCATATCTCCCATCTCGTAATGATAGGCAGAAGCGGATTGCATCAATGTCATTCCTAGACTATGCTGACCTAGAGTTTTATTGTAATAGATCAGGTTATCCAATGTCCATGCACGCTTTTGTTCGTTCTTATATTGTGCACCGTTGTTACCATCTCCATTGATGCCATCAGCAGCGTTAGCAACTCCTAGAGTGTAAAATTGAAATTCGGGACCAAACTGAAGACGATAGGATAAACCTTCCAGTGGTTTCCAAATTTTTCCGAAATCAATCTGTGAGTACATGCTGGCAGAAGCACGGAAAGTACGGCGTTGATTGGTATTATAGTCTAATTCCCGGATGGGGTTGATGATATTTACGTCACCGCTTGGATAACGGACATATTCACCGTTTTCATCGTAAGGCACAGTCCATGGGATCATGCTTCTTAATGCACTATAGAAGTCACCGGAACCAGTTACGGATTTAGAGAAACTATATCCATAGTCTTGAGTAGAATATGATGCGTTAATTGAAGAACCCATTTTGAACCAATCAACAGGAGTTATGTCAAATGATGTCTTTAATGTATAACGTTCATAGGCTTGTCCTGGTTGTGTTCCTTTTTGATCTAGATAGCCGAATGAAGCATAACCTTGGAATTTGTCCGAACCTCCGGAGGCACTTAAGGTATGTTCGTGGGTGATACCCGTCTGTTTGCCGTGAGATGCCCAGTCGTAGGAGCCGACCTTTGAGGGATCATAATTGCCGTTTGACCATGCTTGCTCGATATTCTTCCACGAAGCGCTTACACTTCCGAATGCTGCTTTATCTGCTTCAAAAGTTGGAGTGGCCGAAGCATAAGAACCCGCATTGTATTTGGTTGTATGAGCATAATTCAGCCATTCTAGCACGCTTCCATCTTCTCGCGCTTCAACGCAACCAAGCTGGTCCTCTGTTTTTCCAGTCGTTTGTCGACCGCCTTCACGTCCCGTCTTCACCTAATGCCGTTTCGCCCGTCGTTTCAACCTGTCCCTGTCGCCGTATCCGGCATCTTATTACTTCTTTGCTTTTGTATCCTATATATGATAAAATAGTGATTGTACCCTTATTGGTACATTGGAAAGAGAAAACTTGCCATTTAAATCAGTAATTGTACCATTAGTAGTACCATTAACCAACACACTGGCACCAATAACCGGTTCTCCGGTAAAATCTGTAACCGTACCCGAAATCGTTTTGTTTTGGGCATAGGATTCTACTATTAAAAAGGAGAACAAAGTGAGAAGAAATAGCCGTCGGATAGTATCCTTATAGGCATACAGGTGATTACCTTTTGTTGCTTTTCATACTTTAATTATTAAGTTATAAATATTGGTTTATAGATCCTTTATTGTTGATTTATTTTATCCCTAATGAAGACTCTTTGTTTCTTTTTATATGGATATTCCTGTAACGTAGTACTTTATAGAGGTTTAGTAGTATAATATATTGTGTGATATTTCTATATTTACATAGCACATTTATTATAGAGTTAAACAAAAGTTAGATTCTCTTTTTAAAAGCACTTTTTCACACTCTACCTGAAAAGTAAAGTTGCAAACATAACGACTTAATCAAGATATAGCAATGAAACAACAAATGCATGGAAATATACCGTCTTTTGCACGATATTCCATGCTGTAGGAGCGATTTTCGATTAGTACCTAATGACTATGAACCTTTTTGTTTCTATTTTATTGTATGGAAAATAGTAATTTATAAACCTAAAAATGATATGGCGAATTTTTCAATTGTAGTTGTTCCAACTAAAAAATTATCAAATGGCAGACATCGAATAAGGATAGCCGTAGCACATCATTCTCAAACCAGATATATATCTACCCAATTTACTTTGGATTCTGCCAATCAACTAAAAAATGGTCGAGTAGTAAGGCATGAGAATGCAGCGAATATGAATGCCTGTCTTCGGAAACTAATCAATGAGTATGAAGAAATTGTTACATCGATCAGCTATTTACCAGCAATTTCATGTACCGAACTTATACGTATAATTACTTATGAACAAAAGAAAAAAGGTATAACCTTCAAGCTGTTGCAAAAGAATACATGAATTTCATGAAAGGAGAAGGCCGGGAGAAATCTTATAAACTTTATAAGATAGCTTCCGAAAGATTAGTCAAATATATGAAAGGATTTTCCTTTAATTAATTGACACCTATACATATCCAAGGATTTTGCCAAAGTTCTTCACGAGGAGAATCTGGCAGATACAACTATCAGAATATATCTGACTTTAATAAAGGTGATAGTAAATTATGCCGGTAAGATGAATTATGTATCTTACTCCATTCATCCTTTTGTCCTCTTTAAGATGCCGACAAGTAATGCGGGAACTTGATTTGTCAAATAGATGAACTGAAGAGAATACGTGATGTCCGGCTTTTAAAGTCCTTTATCCATGGTGAGAGATATTTTTATGCTTACTTATTATTTAGGCGTATCAACCTGAGAGATTTATTAGCATATGATTTTAAAAAATAACGATATATGCCGTGCGTCACAAACACGCAATAGCAAGAAGGAGAAAATGAAATTGTATTTACTTTGCAGCCTGAAGAAAAGTGCTTATAGATAAATATATGTCGAGAAATGGGCATTTGCAATTTGGTAAATATTCATCTTATAAACAAATATATAGTTTAGTCTTCCGACATATAAATAAGGTAACAGAACTTTCGGGGGTAAAGAAAAAGGTTACTTACTATTCCGCCCGAAAGATATTTGCACAAACACGGATTATGATTAGGCATTCAAATTGAAAAAATAGAATACTGTATCGGACACAGTACAGAAAATAACCTATCTTTAATTTATATTAAGATTTGAACATGCCGATAAGGTGTTCTGTGCCGTACTCTGACCAATTGCTATAGTATGATAGTTTTTCACTGCTATTTTATTTCCTTCTGCTAATCGATTTCATTCCGATCGCTATCTTTTGTTCCACTTAGAAGCATTCCGTAAAGTATAATTATAGTTACTCCCGGATAACTATAGTCAAACGCAAAGATAACTATAGTGGAACGAAGAAAGATTCGCATGCCGGATAACTCATAATAGGTAAAAAAGATATTAATGGTACTAATTGTTCAAATCCTATCCTCAATTGATTGCTATCTATATGTATCCGTTTGATTCACAGGTGGTTATGCTAAAAAGAGAATCTAACTTTGTTTAACTTAACAGATGTAGCTAATAGATATGTAAAACAACAAAAATGCTTCATTTATTTCAATTGCTGGTTGAAAAGAATGCAGCCATTTTCTTTTACTTTACGACGATTTTACTAATCAACAAAAATATGTTTAACTTTAAAACATGGTATGAAAAACTATGTCACAACTGCTGTTGTTGCCTTACTTTTAGCAGGATGTAGCAACGATATTAAAGAAACTGATATTCAGTTTACCGGTGATACGGGAGCGAAAGTTTCTTTTAGTGCAGTAATAAACAATCATGAGGCTAGCAATCTTGTTACAAGAGCTACGGAAACAAACTGGGAGCGGAAGACTCGGTAGGAATCACTTGTGGTACGGAACAAGTGAATATTCATTACAAATACAAGGGCAATGGTCTTTTGCAGCAAAGGAGGAAATGCAGAAGAAATTTGGGTATTAGGTTCCGGAGAGTATGATGTAGTGGCATACGCTCCATTTTCTGGTACATCAGGTGAAGAACAACCTGTATTGGAAGTGACTACAGCCAGTGACAATCAAGCTACAGCAGAAGAACGTGCGAAGATAGATTTTCTTTTTGCTAAAGGGAAGGCTACATCACAAACCCCGAACGTGACATTAGCATTCAATCATGTGATGAGTCGTATTAGATTGGAGTTTCAAGCTGGCGAAGGTGTGGACTTGGCAGATATAACTTGCTATCTTATTGGGCTTAAGAATAATGGTACATTTAATCCTAAAACAGGGGAGACAACAGTCAGTGAAGACCCTGTTACGGACAAAGATGATATATATTGGGATAAAATAGGAGAGCAGGATAATTATACAGTACAAGCTATTTTACTGCCACAGAAGGTGCAAGGCAAAGTAACTATCCAAGCTAGAATGAACGGTTATCTTTATGAAGCCGAGTTTGCTAACTTGACAGAACTGAAATCAGGATTTTCTTATAATTACATCATCAAGACAAATAAATACGAGGACAATAATTATGTGTTGACGATTACAGAACAAACGCAAATAATAGGATGGGAGGATGAAAACCACGATCCTATAACATCCGACCCGAGTATAGCTGAAACTGGAACAGAGATAACCAATCCTAGTTGGAATATTACAGAAGAAACCGTAACTCCACAGCCTGTTGTGAAGTGATCTGTTTACCAATCTAATATAGATAAAAATGCTAAAAATATAAACATGAGATTTATGAAAATATATAATTATATATCAATGCTTTTTCTGGCTGGCGCAGCCGTAGTTGCGTCTTGCTCGCAAAATGAAGAACTGACCGGAGAAACCCCGGATTCTTTGCAGGGATTTCAGATTAGTGTGTCTGATGAAGGATTTATGGACGAAAGTGGTAAGACACGTGCTACAGAGAATGGATATACTACCCGATTTTCTAACGGAGATGCTATCGGTATATTTGCGGTAAGAGGAGAAACGGTGGTAGAGGATATCAAGAATCGGAAATTCACACTGACAGATGGCTATTGGGAATTGACTGATGGAGGGATCCTATTGAATACAAAGGTTCACAATTTCAGCGGATGACTTTTTATGCATACTATCCGTATAATGCGAATGTGACTTTTGATCCGACGAAGGTGGATCCTTTTGAAACATACGTCAACAATTGGAAAATAGGCAGTGAACAAAATGAAGGAAATTATACACAATATGATTTGATGACCAGTACGGGTAGTGTTCAGGGGGATCGTTTGAAAGGGCAGATCGCTTTTACTATGCAACATCGGATGGCTCTTGCGGTAGTAAAGATGCCTAATTTGACCTATAGCTTTACAAATGGTGGTATAGATGATTATCTGTTACCTTTGGCTGCCGGTTCGTTTACAGTGAACAATACTCAAGCAACTCCTTATTATCAGGAAAGTACGGATACATACCGCTTTTTGGTTAACCCGAATAAGGAATTCTCCATAAAGGGGACTTATGTAGGAGTAAGTGAAATGGAATACGAAGCTAAAGGTACCTTGGAAGGAGGAACGGCGAAGATGTATACCATCGAAGATAAGAGTAAGATTAACCATACTTTGCAGGTAGGGGATTATTTTTGTGCGGACGGAAAAATAGTTTCAGTAGATGCGGAGGCGGTGCCGGAGAATGTGATTGGTATTGTATGTTATGTAGGAAATTCACAACCCAGTGTAACACATACTGAACTCTATTCAGCAGAAGTTGATGCTTTGCGTCGCGATTTCCCTGCATGTACGCACGGTATAGTGCTATCTATTAAGAATTCTGTGGTAAAAGATAATGAACAAAACGATATTGCCTTGCAAATGTTTCATTCTAGTAAGGCTGGTTATTACTCAGACTGGTTTACTTCAGATGAGAATTGGGCAAACAAGTTTGTAGGTTGTAACACCGAGAGGGATGTTAACAAAAATGATGCATCAAAGGTTTTTCCCGCACTGATGGGGTATAATAACACAAAAATACTTACTATGTGTTACGAAGGAATGGGTAGTCCTTCTACTTGCGACCATGCTTATGCGTATATCAAGGCTTATCGTGAAGCGGAAGCTATTCCGGCAAATGTGACTCCTTGGTATTTGCCCTCTATAATGTGTTGGGATACAGTCGCTAAGAATTTGAGTGTTATTAACCGTTGTCTCAAGAATGTAAATGGTGATGAGATGACCTCTGTCGAGTCAGGAACTAACAGTGGACACTATTGAGTAGTACACAGCGTTCTGCAGTCAATCAATGGACACACGGTATGGCTGGTGGAAGATATCACATAATTTGTGAACGTGATTCGCGTGCCGGTTATTTCCGTATGATGCTTGCATTCTAAAATAAACATGACGGTATATAAAGTCCGTCAACTATACTTATATCATGAACATATACATATATGAATAAGAAAAACTTTATAAAGGGGACAACCTTACCTGTCGCTCTGTTTTTCACTATAGCAACTTTTGCACCTGCATGGGGATTGCAAACAGCTTCGGCAGCCATCGAAGTTGTACAGCAGCAAAGTACTATAAAAGGAACAGTAGTAGATAGCCAAGGCGAACCGATAATTGGAGCAAGTGTACTTGCGGAAGGAACATCTAACGGTACAATTACCGACATTGACGGTGTATTTAGAATAAATGTACGTCCCGGTACTAAACTGAAAGTATCTTTTATAGGTTATACTGATAAAACAGTTGTAGCAAAAAATGATATGAAAATCATCCTAGTAGAGGATGTGACTGCTCTTGAAGAGGTGGAGATTGTAGCTTATGGCACGCAGAAGAAAGTGACTATGACAGGAGCTATCGCCAGTGTGAAGGGAGAAGAATTGACCCGTGTATCTGTAGGTTCGGTTTCCAATGTATTAGGAGGGCAGATGACAGGTTTGACTACCGTACAATATTCCGGTGAGCCGGGAGCGGATGCCGCTGAAATTTTTATTCGTGGTAAAGCTACTTGGGAAAATTCTTCACCGTTAATTCAGGTAGACGGTGTGGATCGTGAAAGTATGAGTGATATCGACCCGAATGAAATTGAATCCATTTCTATCTTGAAAGATGCTTCGGCAACAGCCGTATTTGGTATTCGTGGAGCAAACGGGGTCATTTTGATTACAACTAAACGAGGAAAGGAAGGAAAGGCGAAAATTTCGTTTACTACTTCTGCTTCTGTATTGATGCCTCAAAAATGGTAGAACAGGCAAGTTCCTATGACTATGCCCGTTTTCATAATCAAATGATGTCCGGTGATGGCAAATCTGCCTTATTTAGTGATGGCGTGATTCAAAAATTTGCAGATGGTTCCGATCCTATTCGTTTCCCAAATATACAATGGGCTGACTATATTATGAAAAGCTCTACGCTTCAGAGCCAGCATAATCTGAACATCTCGGGAGGAACAGATAAAGTACGTTATTTCATCTCTGCAGGTGCTTATACGCAAGGAGGACTTTTTAGTGAGTTTGATCTTCCTTATAATTTAAGCTATCAGTACCGTCGGTTTAACTATCGTACAAACTTGGATATGGATGTCACTAAAACGACTACTTTGTCATTCAATATTAGTGGTAATGTGAATAATTCAGATCAACCGCGTACGAGTCAGGGATCTTCCGGATTGATTAAAAATATGTATTATGCTACTCCTTTCTCCAGTCCGGGAATCATAGACGGAAAATTAGTAAATTCGAGCGATGAGACTTATTCGGACGGGCTGAAATTACCATTTACTGGAGGTACAGGTATGGGATATTATGGAAATGGGTTCAGCCAGACCAGTAACAATTCGCTGAATGTAGATGTGATTCTGGATCAAAAAATGGACTTTTTGACTAAAGGACTTTCTTTTAAAGTGAAAGGATCTTATAACAGCTCATTTACAGTTAATAAAGTAGGTTCTGGTGGGTCTATTGCTACATACACTCCTGTATTGATGGATGACGGTAGTATTGCTTATCGTAAGTTTGGAGAGAATACGGATGTGAAGTATTCGTATACTACAGGTAAAGCGCGTAATTGGTATATGGAAGCCAGCTTTAATTATAATCGTACTTTTGGTGATCATACAGTGACAGCTTTATTCTTATATAATCAACAGAAAGAATATTATCCGAAAGTATATTCGGACATTCCTCATGGATATGTCGGATTAGTCGGACGTGTCACTTATGATTGGAAGAGCCGCTATATGGCAGAGTTTAATGTGGGGTATAACGGTTCGGAAAACTTTGCGTCCGATTTGCGCTTTTCTTATTTCCCGGCTGGTTCTATAGGTTGGGTGATGAGTGAAGAGAAGTTTTTCCGTCCTTTGAAGTCGGTGGTTAGCTTTTTGAAATTACGTGCCAGTGTCGGTTTAGTAGGTAACGATAATATTGGGGGATCGCGATTTATGTATATGGCTGATCCATATAATGTCGGTTTAGGTGATTTGGCGAATCGTGTAACAGCAAGTGGAGGAGCGACTAACGCTTGGGGATATGGATTCGGTACAGATAATGGTACTGTTAGTCTAGGGGCACGTGAGGTAGCTAAGAATAATGCTGCTGTGACATGGGAAAAAGCTCTGAAACGGAACTATGGTGTTGATATTAACTTCCTTGATGACCGTCTGAAAACAACCTTTGAATATTATAAAGAACGTCGTAATGACATCCTTTTGCGTGACGGTACAGCTCCGGGAATGTTAGGGTTCATTACTCCCTATTCAAATTTAGGAAGTGTAGACAGTTGGGGCTGGGAACTTTCTTTAAAATGGAACGATAAGATTGGCGATAATTTCCGTTATTGGGCGGGTATTAACCTTTCTTATAATCAGAATGAGATTCTTGAAAAGAAGGAAGCCCCGCAGAATAATTTATATCAATATCAGAAGGGACACCGTATCGGTTCGCGTAGTCAATATGTTTTCTGGCGCTTCTATGATGAGGATACACCTGCACTATATGAGCAGACATTTAATCGTCCGTTCCCCACTCACGAGAGTATTCTTCAAAATGGAGATGCAGTATATGTTGACTTGAATGGTGACCGTAAGATTGATGCAAATGATGCAAGTTATGACTATGGCTTTACAGACGATCCTGAATATATGCTAGGTATTAATTTAGGATTCAGTTGGAAGAATTTGGAAATAAGTACTCAATGGACAGGGGCCTGGAATGTAAGTCGTATGATTTCGGATGTATTTCGTCAACCGTTTTATTCATCTTCCAATAGCGAGCAGGGAGGATTGTTGGCATACCATTTAGATCATACATGGACACCGGAAAATCCGTCACAATCTTCGGAGTATCCGAGAGCTACCATTGATAATGCAAAGAATAATTATGCTACTTCCACTTTATATGAGAAAGATGCCAAATACTTGCGTTTGAAAACTCTTCAGGTGGCATACAATTTTCACTTCCCATTAATGAAGAAACTTGGACTGAATACATGTCAGTTGGCTTTTGCAGGATATAATTTGTGGACTATTACACCTTATTTGTGGGGTGATCCGGAGGCAAGAGCTACTAATGCACCTTCTTATCCATTGTCCAAGACTTATACGTTGAGCTTGAAATTAGGATTCTAAAATAGATAAAGGAAAGATACAATGAAATTACAAAATAAATGGTTCATCGGTGCAATGTTGGGAGCGGCGGTTTGTTTGGTTTCCACTTCATGTGTGGACGAAATTAAATTCGGAAACTCTTTTTTGGATAAGGCACCGGGCGGAAATGCTACTATTGACACAGTGTTCAATAGTGCGGAATATACGCGCCAATTTTTGAATACCTGTTACAGTAGACAGTATTACGGATTACCTTATAATACGGATAGTAACGGTAATATTCCTGATTCTTCCAGTCCTTATTTAGGAAAGAAGGATGCGCTAACAGACTGCTGGTCACTTTATTTTAGTGATGCGACTGTATATCAGCAGTATTATTTGGGTTCTCTCAATGCCAACTATGGCACGCGTGGTAATATTTTCCCATATACACGGGAAATGGTATGGGAAGTAGTGCGTTGGTGTTGGTTGCTAATGGAAAATATAGATAGAGTGCCGGGTATGGATAATGCTGAAAAAACTCAGTTGGTGGCAGAAGCTAAATGCTTGATTGCAGCACGCTATTTTGATATGTTCCGTCATTATGGAGGTCTTCCATTGTTATATGCTTCATTCACCGGTACGGAGTCAGGTTATGAAATCCCCCGTGCTACGGTAGAGGAGACTGTTAACTACATGATAAAGATGTTGGATGATGCTATCAATTCCGGCGGATTGGTGTGGGCTTATGCTGATGCCGATCTTGCTAGCAAGGCCGGACACTGGACAAAGGCTGGTGCGATGGCATTGAAATGCAAAATCTGGCAATTTGCCGCTTCTCCGTTGTTTAACGATGTCAACGGATATGCAGGAGGAACCTCAGAGGCTGAACAGCAACGTCTGGTATGGTACGGTGGCTATCGTGCGGAGCTTTGGGATAACTGTTTGAAGGCTTGTGAAGCATTCTTTAAAGAGCTGGAGAGTCAAGGCGGGTATAGCCTGAATAAGGCTTCGGAAGAAACACCGGAACAGTATCGTCAGGCATATCGTATGGGGTATATTCGTCAGAACAGCAAGGAAGTCTTACATTCTGTTCGCACGAATATGTCGGACGCTTTCAACTCAAGTTCTTATATGTGGCATTCTTGGGCTGTTCCGTCACTTTGCCGCACTGAATATCCGCCTACACAGGAATATGTGGAGATGTTCCCATGGGCTGACGGCACTCCGTTTGACTGGAAAAAGGCGGAAACAGAAGGTAAGTTGGATGAAATGTTCTTGACCGGAACATTTAAAAATGGAGAACAACTATTGTCGGAAATCGTATTAACTCGTGACCCTCGTCTGTATGAGCATTGCATGGTGAATGGACTACCGAAGATGTTAGACTGGAGTGCCGGAACGATGTCCGGTTTACCTTATGAATTGTGGGTCGGAGGATACGATGAAGGACAAAATGCGGCACTTGAATCTGGTAACTATGCGACTGGTTATAAAAATATGAAATATTATTTGGGAACTGAGTACCAACGTCAGTATACGCACTGGGTTTATCTTCGCTTGTCTGATATTTATTTGACTTATGCGGAGGCTTTGCTTCAAGCTAAGAACGATCACCGGGGGGCTATTAACCAAATGAATATAGTACGTGCCCGCGTGGGATTGAAGAAAGATTTGGCGGAGTGTGTTACAGATAAGAATTTACTTTCTGACAAAGCTGCCTTATTGGAAGAATTGCTGTGTGAACGTGTTCGGGAATTGGGGCTTGAAGATAGCCGTTTCTTTGATCTTGTCCGTTACAAACGTGCCGATCGTTTCGAGAAACGTCTGCATGGATTACTTGCCTATCGTTTGGATGATACTGGTAATCGCATGACAGGTAATACAAAATGGAATGAAGGAGATAAGAACAAAGGAGCATTGCAACCTACTCGATTTGAATATGAAAGGTTTGAATTATCTAAACCGGTTCGTCGTTGGTGGACATACGGATTTGATTCCAAATGGTATCTTTCTCCATTCCCGCAAACGGAAATTAACAAAGGGTATGGATTGATTCAGAATCCGGGTTGGTAATGTGAGACAACGAAACAGATTAAAACAATACTTGAATATTGATTTATATGAGAAAAAATAAGATTCTGATACTGGCTTTACTAGTTTGTTTGAGCATTCCGGTCAGAGCGCAGAATACAGACAACAACATTATAGGTATTGTTGTTGATAAATCGGGAAACCCAGTCTATGGAGCGTCCGTTAATGTGGAAGGTGGCGCAGTGGAGACCCGGGTTGAAACTGATAAAGATGGTAAATTTGAGATTGCGGTCGAGAAGGGACAACGCTTGAGTGTCTTTTCTGCCGACAAAGGCTCTACCACAGTTGTGGTAAAGGCTGATGGTCCGATGACTATTGTGATGGGATATGCAGCTCAGACTATTGATGTGGGAGCTAACCGGACATTCAATCGTCATGAATCAACAGCAGCTGTTTCTACCACCTATAATGAAGAGTTTAATAAGCGGTCTTCCCGGAATATATCCAATTCTTTATATGGATATGGATTGGGTCTTACTACTTTGCAGAATGCAGCTAGTACAGGTTTAATGGCAGATCCTACCTTTTATGTACGTGGTTTGCAGAGCTTGTCAAGTAGTACGCCGCTTGTGCTGGTTGACGGTTTGGAACGAGACATGAGCTTGGTGAGTCCGGAAGAAGTAGAATCCGTTTCCATCCTGAAAGATGCTGCGGCTGTGGCATTGTACGGATACAAAGGAGTGAATGGTGCGATCTTGATTACGACGAAGCGTGGTAAGTACAAAACAAAAGAGATAACGTTTACGTATGATCACATCATTAACACTCAGTCTCGACGTCCGGAATTTGTAGATGCGGCTACGTATGCTTCTGCTGTGAATGAAGCGCGTGGATATGAAGGTTTGGGAGCTCGATATACTCCGGAAGAAGTCGACGCTTTCCGTAATGGAGTAGGCAGTGGAGGAGCTTCCCGTATGTATCCTTATCTCTATCCTAATGTGAACTGGATTGATGAAACCTTTAAAGACAGAGGAGTTTCTAATAAATACACGATCGAATTCCGTGGAGGAGGAACAAAGTTCCGCTACTATACTATGGCGAATTTATTAACAGACAAAGGGTTTATCAAGACCCCGAATGCAAATGACGGATATTCTACACAGAATATGTATTCACGTGCTAATTTGCGTACAAATCTGGATATTGATTTAACGGGCACTACCAAATTGAAGTTAAATCTTCTCGGAACATTATCCGAATCTCGGATTCCGGGGGCTTCGGTTAACTTATGGGATATGATTTATTCGATTCCTTCTGCAGCTTTTCCGGTTCGTACGGAAGATGGCAGTTGGGGAGGAAGTACCACTTGGGCGGGCACGTCGAATCCTGTCGCACAATCGCAGGGAGCTGCTTATTCTAAAGGACACTCTCGCAGTTTGTTTGCCGACCTTACTTTATCACAAGATTTGTCTGGTTTGCTGAAAGGATTAGGAGCTAACTTTCGTTTAGCTTATGATAACTATTCCAATATTTTAGAAGACCATAGCAAGACTTATACGTATGCTGGTTATGCAACAAGCTGGACAACTAACGGGCCGTTTTATACTGCCATTTCAGGTGGCGAATCCAGTGAAATGGGTTCGGGTGCGGGTATTGACAATTGGGCGCGTCAATTTAATTTTGCAGGTAGTGTAGATTATAATCGTTCATTCCAAAAGTGGGATGTGTATTCTCAATTGAAATGGGATTATGAATATCGTGATTCATACGGTCTGAACACTACTATTTATCGGCAAAATGTTTCTTGGTATAATCATGTAGGTTTCTCTAATCGCTATTATTTGGATCTGGCATTGGTTGGCTCGGCTTCCAGTTTATTGGCACCGGGACATAAATGGGCTTTTTCTCCTACCATTTCTGCTGCTTGGGTACTTTCGGAAGAAAAATGGTTGAAAGATGTGTCTTGGGTGAACTTCTTGAAATTGCGAGCTTCATTTGGGGTGATCAATGTTGATTATCTGCCTAAAGACGGAAGTACTACCGTATATGACTATTGGGACCAGATTTATACGACTACCGGTACGCAATATAAGTTTAACAGTAGTTACGACTCTGAATTCGGAAGTACTATTATCGGTCGCTTGGCAACTGCTAATTCGACACATGAGAAAGCGTATAAATATAATGTTGGTGTTGATGCTATGTTGTTCAATGGATTGAATGTGACGGCAGAAGGCTATTATCAACGGAGAAAAGATATTTGGGTTTCTTCCGAGGGTAAATATACCGATGTACTGGGAGTTGATGCTCCGTTCGAGAATGCCGGAATCGTTGATAGCTATGGTATGGAACTAGGACTTAACTATACGAAAAGGTTAGGAGATGTAGTGTTTAATCTTGGCGGTAATTTTGCTTGGAATAAGAATGAAATTAAGGAACAACTGGAAGAACCGCGTTTGTATAAGAATCTTGTGCAAACAGGAAATCGGTTGGGTCAAGTATATGGAATGGTAGCTGAAGGTTTCTTCAAAGATAAAGAAGATATAGCAAACAGCCTTACACAAAACTTTACTACGGTAGTGCCGGGAGACATAAAATATAAAGATGTGAATGGAGACGGAATCATTGATGCTAATGACAAAACTGCTATTGGTTATAGTACGACAGCTCCGGAAATTTATTATTCTTTCCATTTGGGAGCCGAATGGAAAGGGATTGGGGTAGATGTAATGTTTCAGGGAACAGGTAACTATTCTGCTTTATTGAATACGAAGAGTATGTTTTGGCCATTGATAAATAATACGACACTTTCTACTCATTATTATGAGAATCGTTGGACACCGGAAAATCAAAATGCCAAATATCCTCGTTTGAGTTCACAGAGTAATGCCAATAACTATCAGGCTAATACGGTTTGGTTGGCAGACCGGTCATTCTTGAAGTTGCGTAATGCGGAGGTGTATTACAGATTCCCGAAAGAATTGATGAAGAAGACTAAGATATTGGGGAGTGCCAAGTTATATGTTAGAGGAACAGACTTGTTCTGTTCAGATCACATTGATGTGGCAGATCCGGAATGTTATGGTGTAGCGACTCCGCTGAATAAGAGTGTAGTAGTCGGTGTTACGATTGGTTTTTAATCATAAAAACAAAGCGAAAGAATGAAACTGAAAAACATTATCTACGGAATGATGTGTGTAGTCACACTCGGTTCCTGCTCAGATAAGATGGAATATCATGAGTACAATAACTATGATGAGGATTTTGTGAAGCTCAACTTCGGTAATGTGGGAGGGCTGATAACAAATATCTATTTGTCCATGGATGTGGACTTTGGAAACTATAGCGGGGCAATTCTTGGTTCTGCTACTGATGAGGCTGAATATGCTTATTCGGGAAATCAGATTGAAGACTTTTACAATGGTTCTTGGAGTCCGTCAAATGCTAAAAGTAGTATGTGGACGTCCTGTTATGAAGGGATAGCCAATTGTAATTTATATCTGGAGAAGTTTACCGGACTGACATTTCCCGAGTTGGCTTTGAACAGTGATTATGCACAACAAATGTTCCGTTATACCAATTACCAGTATGAGGTGCGCTTCCTTCGTGCATATTTCTACTTTAACTTGGTACGACAATATGGAGATGTGCCGTTTAGCGACCATATATTAACAGCCGAAGAATCGAATACATTGTCGCGCAGGCCGGCACAGGAGATTTTTGATTATATCATAGCCGAATGTGATGATATAAAGGATAAGATTATTGTCGATTACAGTAAACTGGGAGATATGGCATTGCCTAGTAGTCCGGCGGAAACAGGACGTGCCAACCGTAAAACGGTATTGGCCTTGAAAGCTCGTGCTGCGTTGTATGCGGCAAGTCCTTTGTTTAACCCGACTGATAATAAAGAGCTGTGGTATCGTGCAGCTAAAGCCAATAAGGAAATTTTAGATGACAGTAATGGATTTGCTGAAAAGGCAAAACTCTTAGTGGAGGATTATTCATCACTTTGGAGTAAGGATAATTACAATGACGCTACTAGTGAATTGATTTTTCTCCGTCGTGCCACTACTACCACTAATTCTTTTGAGGGATATAACTTCCCGGTAGGGTTGGAAAATTGTAAAGGTGGAAACTGTCCCACACAGACACTGGTGGATGCGTATGAGATGAAGGATACAGGGTTGCGCCCGGACGAGTTGGATAACTACGATCCTACTAATCCTTATTATACCAACCGCGACCCTCGTTTCTATCTGACTATTGCCAAGAATGGAGACGAAAAATGGCCTAACTGGAATACTGTTCCTCTGCAAACCTATCAGGGCGGATTAAATGCGGAACCTTTGAGTGGCGGAACTCCGACAGGTTATTATCTGAAGAAGTATTGTCAGACGGCAGTAGACTTGCGTGCCGGTACAGCTTCAAAGACCTATCATTCATGGATTACGTTCCGTTTTGGAGAGTTCTATTTGAATTATGCGGAAGCTGTATATAAGTATCTGGGTAGTCCGTATGCAACGGACAGTGAATTTACAACTTCGGCTGTAGATGCTATCAAAGTAGTTCGTACACGTGCCGGAATGCCCGGATTCCCTCAAGGGATGACCAATGATGCTTTCTGGAAGAAATATCAGAATGAACGTATGGTAGAATTGGCTTTTGAAGGACATCGTTTTTGGGATGTACGTCGTTGGAAGGAGGGGGACAAACATTTCAAAAACATTGTTGAAATGAAAATTACGAAAAATGGGGATGATACTTATACGTATGAGCGTAAGGTAAAAGAAAGAAGTTGGGATGATAAGATGTATTTCTTCCCGATTCCTCAGAGTGAAAAATCGAAAAATCCTAATTTGGAGCAGAATCCGGGTTGGTAACTTAACCGGAATACTGATGAATAGAAATAGGATATTCTTGCATAGAACGGATGTTTATAGAATAAAAAACGAAAGAAATGAAGATACATTATATAATATTGGGGCTGTTTTATTTGCTGGCTATAGTTGCTTGCTCAGATAATGACCCCGTCGTTGAAGTGAACAATGGCAATCAAACAGAAGAATTGCCTCCTCTGCCGACCGAAGTCATAACGGGTAGCCGCGCCATGTGGGTGAGTTATGATCCTATTTCGGCTTCTGATCCCAATAACGCATCAGGGATTGCATCCGCATTGATTAGCTGGAGATTATTGAAGACCGATCCGTCTAATGTTGCTTTTGATATTTATAAATCAGTAGACGGTGAGATGGAAGTGAAATTGAATGAAGAACCTATTTCAAATACGACTTCCTGGGTGGATGCAGATATTGATGTATCAAAAACGAATGTATATCGGGTTACTCTTGCTAATCAGGCTGAAACGCTTTGCGATTATACATTTACTTCTGAAATGGCAGAAAAGTTTTATCATGAAATTAGATTAAACATGAATGTACCCGATGCATCGATTACATATTCTCCTGATGATATTCAGCTAGGTGACTTGGACGGTGACGGTGAATTAGAGATTGTGGTGAAGAGAGAACCGTATGATGGTGCCAACCGGGGGATGGAATAATGGTTCGACCTTGTTGGAAGCTTATAAGATGGATGGTACTTTTGTGGCAAATTGATTTGGGAATCAATATTCGTTCCGGTTCACATTATACTTCATATATTTTATACGATTTTGATGGAGATGGTTTATGTGAAATAGCTTTCCGCTCTTCAGAAGGTACAAAGTTTGGGATGGTAAGGGCATTACCGATGCTTATGGTAATGTGAACGATTATCGAATTCGTCAGACTGACGCTGTGGGCTGGTATTCGGGAGCAAGTATTAATACAATTTGCGGTTTGATAATGGAAGGTCCCGAATATATCTCTATTTGCCGTGGATATGATGGACGTGAAATTACCCGGGTGGATAATATTCCTCGTGGTGGAAGTGGTTCAAAAGCGTCGCGTGCTAAATATTGGAGTGAATATTGGGGAGATGATTACGGAAACCGCATGGACCGTTTCTTTATCGGGGTGGCTTATCTGGATGGTATACCTGACGAAGCGACCGGAGTGAGAACAAGCAACCCCAGTCTGATCATCAGTAGAGGTATTTATCATAATTGGCAAGTATGGGCACTCGATTTGAAAGGGAATAAACTGGAAACCCGTTGGAAGTTTGATACAGCCGAACATTCTTCAAAATGGTTGTCCATGTGTTCGCATAGTTTTCGTGTAGCGGACTTGGACGATGATGGAAAAGATGAAATCTTGTATGGTTCTGCGGCTATAGATGATGATGGAAGCGAATTGTGGTGTACCGGAAACGGTCATGGTGACTGTTTATGTGTTGGCAAATTTATAAAAGACCGTTCAGGATTGCAAATTGTTGCTTCATTTGAAGAACCGGGCAATTATAATGGACAAGGACACGGTTATGGATGTCAAGTGATTGATGCAAGAGATGGTGGCTTGATTACCGGCCATGGAGCGGGTTCGACTACTGATGTCGGTCGTTGTATTGTGGCAGATATCGATCCGGATAGCCCGAATTTTGAGTACTGGTCTTCTTTGCAGGAAGGGTATTCAGTTGTAGTGGCAGTGGATTGGTATCCAGTACATATCCTACAGGTATTGGTGGTGGAGTTTTGTATAATGTAGCCATTTATTGGAGCGGGCAGCCGACAAGAGAAATGCTGGACCGTGCTTGTGTCGTGAGCTATAAAGAGAACCCTGATGTAAACAAGACGAATAAGACTCGTTTGGTATATTTTGGAACTTACGGTAGCAATGACGGTAACCATAGCACCAAATACAATCCTTGTTACTATGGTGATTTTCTCGGTGACTATCGTGAAGAAGTAATAATGGGTTCAAGTGACATGAAATCTATTTATATATTCTCCACGAATCATCCTACCGAATTCCGTCTTCCTCACTTGATGACCGATCATAATTATGATATGTCTCAAGCGATGCAGAATATGGGATATAACCAGGGAACTAACTTAGGTTACTATGTAGGTGCTGAAACTTTGAAAAAGCAGAATAAAAGTTTTTGAATAAGAAATCTCTTATTTGATATGAGTTTGTTGAAAAGAACAATCCGGCTAACTGTCGGGTTGTTCTTTTCATAGTTGAACGAATCGCCATATATATGGATAATATTCTATTTCTTAATTGATCGGCTCTCCCTACCTTTGTAAGGTGAGATAGCAAATATACATATGAAAAACTCTTTATCCTTTTGTTCCTCTTCATCACTTTAGGAACAAACGCACAAAACAATAAAGTTTCCGGCCTCAACGCCCGCCAGTTTCATAAATATTGGAAGGTAGAGTCGGAATCTCCGGATTATAAAGTGACATTTCAGGGTGATACCGCTGAAATACTATCTCCTAAAGGCCTTACCTTATGGAGGAAAGAAAAGATGAGCGGGCGGGTAACCATTGAATATGATGCGTGTGTAGAAAAGAAGGAGACCGTTTGAGTGACCTGAATTGCTTTTGGATGGCTTCGGACCCCAAGCATCCTGATAATATATGGAAACGTGAGAAGTGGCGTAGCGGAATCTTTCTGAATTGTTATTCTTTGCAACTCTATTACATGGGATATGGTGGAAATTATAACTCTACTACACGCTTCCGTCGTTATGACGGCAATGAAGCAGGAATCACAGATCCCAAAGTACGTCCTGCCATATTGAAAGAATATACAGATACCGAACATTTGCTAAAAGCGAATCACTGGTATCACATTAAGATAACAAATGAAAATAATAGGGTTAGTTATTACATAGACGGCAAGCGACTGGTGGACTTCCGCGATGCCGAACCTCTGACAGAAGGATGGTTCGGCTTTCGTACCACCTTATCCCGTACCCGCATTACAAACTTCCGCTATGAATGTTTGCCGCCCCAAACGTCTACTGTTCCTTTACATTGGATCGGCAATACTCCTGAACAAGACAAAGCTGTAAGCTTCGGAGTTCCTTTGATGAAGGCTACCTATTTCCAGAAACTTCATTGCGGTTAAAACAGATAGAAATCAAGAGATTCCGGTAGATACTTGGCCATTGGCTTACTGGCCGGATGGTTCCGTGAAATGGAGCGGAGTTGCCGGAGTCATTCCTGCCGGAACAGAAAGACTGACATTAGAAAACCCCCGGAAAGCAAAACTATCAATAAACAGCCTAATACTTCTATTGCAATCACTGAAACGCCTGAAGATATTCAAATTGAAACAGGGCTAATTTCCGTATTTATTCCCCGACGCGGAGATTTCCTGATTGATAGCCTATTATATAAGGGAACTAAAGTAGGAGAGAAAGCGCGTCTGATTTGTAATACGCAAAACGAGCCGATTCAAGAAAATACATCTCAAATATCTTTTACTCATTACATAGGAGAAATAAAATCAGTAACCATAGAACGTCTGGGCTCTGTACGGGCACTTGTAAAGTTGGAAGGGATACATCGGAACAGGAATAAGAAGATTGATACGAATCACTCTGAAGGGAAGGGAACTATGCGAATAACTCTGATATGAACAAACGGAATAACCGTGAGTGGCTTCCTTTTGTGGTACGTCTCTACTTTTATGGTGGTAGTGAACAGATCAAAATGGTACATAGCTTCATCTATGACGGAGATCAGAAGAAAGATTTCATTCGTAGTTTGGGTATCCGTTTCGATGTTCCTATGCGTGAAGCTCTGTATAATCGTCATATTGCTTTTCGTGTGCAGATGGAGGAGTGTGGAGCGAGCCGGTACAACCATTGGTAGGGCGTCGCATACTCACTTTAAATAAGACAGATAATAAGAAAAACAGTAATGAAAAGAAAGATGCACAACAGATGCCGACTGATGAACCCTCCCTGCAACAGCAGCAAATGGAAGGCAAACGTATTCCGCCTTATGAATCTTTCGATGAAAAGAACCGCTCTCTGCTCGATAACTGGGCTTCATGGAATGACTACCGTCTGTCTCAACTCACTGCCGATGCTTTCTCCATTCGTAAACGTGCCAATAACGATAATCCCGGATAGGAACCTTTTCCGGCACACGTAGCGATGGATATATTTTGTCGGAGATATTACCGGAGGATTAGGACTTTGTATGCATGACTTTTGGCAGTCTTATCCCTCTTCTATTGAAATTTCAGACGCACGAACCCCGGTAGCTACCCTTACCGCCTGGTTGTGGAGTCCGGAGTCCGAGCCTATGGATTTACGGCATTATGATCGTATAGCTCATGACCTGAATGCCAGCTATGAAGATGTCCAGGAAGGTATGAGCACGCCATACGGCATTGCCCGTACAACTACGTTGACACTGATCCCACAAAGTGGCTATGCCGGAAAAAGGCTTTGCTGATTATGCCAAACAATTTTCTAGCCCTAGTCTGTTAATGCCAACCCCGAATTATCTTCATGCCCGCCAGGCTTTCGGGATATGGAGTCTCCCCGACCGTACTACTCCATTCCGTACTCGTGTAGAAGACCGCTTGGATGCTTACATTGACTTCTATCAGAAAGCAATCGAACAAAACAAGTGGTACGGTTTCTGGAATTATGGTGATGTGATGCACGCTTATGACCCTGTTCGTCATACCGGCGTTACGATGTCGGAGGATTTGCCTGGGACAATACGGAACTGGCTTCTAATATGTGGCTATGGTATAATTTCCTCCGTACCGGGCGTATTGATATTTGGCGTATGGCAGAAGCTATGACGCGTCATACAGGCGAAGTGGATGTCTATCATATCGGTCCCAATGCCGGATTAGGCAGTCGGCATAATGTAAGTCATTGGGGATGCGGAGCTAAAGAAGCGCGAATCAGGGCCGCCTGGAACCGTTTCTACTATTACCTTACTACAGACGAACGTTGCGGTGATTTAATGACTGAAGTGAAGGATGCCGACCACAAACTCTATGACTTGGACCCTATGCGCCTGGCCCAACCTCGCAGTGAATATCCTTGTACCGCTCCCGCCCGTTTGCGTATCGGTCCCGACTGGCTGGCTTATGCCGGTAATTGGATGACAGAATGGGAGCGCACAGGTAACACTGCTTATCGTGATAAAATAATAGCAGGAATGAAAAGCATTGCCGTCCTGCCTAACCGCCTCTTTACCGGCCCCAAAGCTCTAGGATTTGATCCGTCAACAGGAATCATCACAACCGAATGTGACCCCAAATTGGAAACAACCAACCATTTAATGACGATCATGGGCGGATTTGAGATAGCCAATGAAATGATGCGTATGATTGATATACCCGAATGGAAAGACGCCTGGCTTGATCATGCTGCACGTTACAAGAAGAAAGCATGGGAACTTAGCCATAGCCGTTTTCGTGTCTCCCGTCTGATGGCTTACGCAGCTTATCACTTGCGCAATACCCAAATGGCTGAAGAAGCCTGGAAAGATTTGTTTACCCGGTTGGAACATACACCTGCACCGCCTTTCCGCATCACTACCATACTTCCGCCGGAAGTACCGTCTCCATTAGATGAATGTACGAGCATTAGCACGAATGATGCTGCTCTTTGGAGCTTGGATGCTATTTATATGCAGGAAGTTATTCCGAAGGATGAATAGCAGAAGCATTTATTTCTTCACATTTCACCATATCCCAACCTTGGAACTGAATTAATAATAGGTGAAGTGTCGTTCCAGTAGCCAGTTTCTGCACAACTTTATCCTTACTGTATCGCAACAGTTGCTGTCTTCCTTCTTCTGCTTGGGCTTCAAGTTCAGCATTGGTAGCTGTACGTGTAGCGTATTTCAACTCCAGGATATAGCTGTGTTCTATATCGGAATAACGCATTTTGTCCGGCAATAGGAAGAAGTCACAATAGCCATAGTTCATTTCCAGTTCCGGCTGTACGAGATAATAAGAAGCAATGGCAAGATAGGCTTTTAGGAAACCTTGCAGGTTTCTTTCCCCTTCTATCGCATCACGTATGGAAGAGTTCTCCCGATAGGCACGGGCGATGGTTTCGAAGAATGGTTGCCAATGACCATCGAAGGCGAAATCATCTATCAAGTCTTTCAGATGTGAAAGATTCAGGGTATGGGCCTGTTGATAGTAGTCGCGCAAGAATCCAAGGTACTGCTCGCGCACACAATTGTTAGGTATGCACATTTTCAGACGGTCGCCACGGGTGCCGCACATGGTAAGTAAACCATAATAATAGAGCAGGCTTCGGAAGTTCTCTATATCTGCTATCTTTCTGACGGGAACGAAGTATGTAAGTCTACCAGTATTTCACCTTTGCCGCAATTTCTTCGATAGTACTCATGCGGCTTCCCTCATGGTGTTGTCGTGGTCAATGCGTGCCAGCATTTTCAGTTTACTGTAATCCGTACGGATATTCTTGTCTACCATATTTTCGGGTGGACGGTGAAAATCAATTTGGTTACGTAAATAGTATAAAGTCATATCGCAATTAAACACACGGTCGTTGTCCAAAGATGTTCTGGCGAAGCAATAATTGTCATACCACGGTTTCATTTCTGTAATCATCGCTTCTACATCACCGACCAGCTTTCCATTTTGTTGGTAATAACGGAGCATTTCACGTACTTCAGTTTCATCAAATCCTATCATGGCATTAAAACGGGAATCAGTCGATATATTCCAGTCAATATTATACCCGCTAGATAAATCATCCAGTGTGATAGGGCTGACTCCCATTAGGAAAATTCGGTCAAACATACCTTTGAACTGCTTGAAGTATTCACGGTAGAAGCCGCTGGCATGAGTCAGGTCATGGAACATTTTCTGTCCGTGTTCGCTCAATATGACGTTGGTAAAGTTGTCATATTCGTCAATTATCAGATAGAGAGGATATCCTTTTCTTTAGCCTTTACTTCTATATATGATAATTTTGCTTTAGCGCTTTCAATGCTTTCTACTGTTGACTTGAAATCTTCATCATAATAAGATGCGTATGCATGGGCAAACTGGTTGATGATGATACTGCAATATTCATTAAAGCTACTCATCAAATCTGCTCCCGGCAGTGAGCAGCCTGCTTTGAGAAGTCGAAGAAAAGGACCTGGAAACTGTTATGTTGTTTGGTTGGACGGCTTCCTATCCATAAGTCACCGAAATACTTGTCGAAGTTATCCTTCTGTATTATGTCGTAATAAGTACGCATCATGCTTAGGAATAAGCTTTTTCCGAAACGTCTCGGACGAATAAGGAAAAGGTAACTGGGCATTTCCTCGATAAGGGCAGATACATGGTTTTATCGACGAAATAGAAGTTTTCGTTCCGCATCCGGTTGAAGTCGGATATTCCGTATGGTATTCCTTTCACTTGGCTCATATTGGCAGGCTTTTAATTTGTACAGGCAAAGTTAATCTATTCCGTGGAATAAATCAATGATTTGCGACTGTATTATGGAAAGGTGACTGTTTGTTGTTGTACAAAGTAGCACTAGCTGTCCCAAATCTATTAATAGAAAAGTTCTTCTGCATTAAGGGTAAACTTCCTTTCCCTTACAACCAAACTGGCAATTAACTTATTATAACTATAAACGCAAGTTCTGTTTTATAAATGAAGCTTTTGATTATAAAACAAAACTTGCATTTTATAAACGGAACTTGCGTTTATAGATTAGTCTTAAGCAACTGATACTTTGGTACTAATCCAAAAGAAGTTTGCAAAGGGATAAGAGTAACTTTTCTATTAATAGATTACGGGATAAATAGCGTACTTTATCCCGTATGCTCTTACTTTAAATAATTCTTTAACGGGCAATCGCTCTTTTCAACCCTTCAGCAATGCTTTTGCATTCATGTGCGCTCCTTTCAAAGAAGAGTGTGTATGGTCATGATTATAGTAAGTTGCTGCTTTCTTCACACCTTTCTTTTCTAGTTTATCGGCACTAATCTTATTCAGATCGATAAAATAAGCTCCCGTAGCTTCCGCAGCTTCACGTGTCCACTTGCCAAAAGACTCGGTGTTGCGTTCTATCTTTCCCTCTTTCCATTTGTTGCGTGGAGTATGGCTTAAAACGATGGGAATGGCGCCTTTCTCCTGAACGTCCATGATGAACTTCCGAAGATACCAGCCAAACGTATAAATAACCTGATACTTACCGGTCTTTTCCATTAAAAATACTTTGCTCTCGTCACCGGAACCACGTAATTCGGCACGGGCCTTTCCTACATTAATATCTCCTGCATCATTATGTCCGAACTGAATCAGAACGAAGTCTCCCGGTTGCAAAGCATTATATACCTTATCCCAACGACCTTCGTCCAAAGTGCGGGCACTGCGTCCTGCCATGGCACGGTTTTCTACAGATATTTTATTCAGATTGAACTCGTCGGCGATTACGCTTCCCCAACCCCACATACCATTTTTGTCTTTATCCTCATTTCGGACCGTACTGTCTCCGATGGTAAACAATACCGGACGTCCATCTTTACGGCTGGAACCTGTTACAGTATCTTTCTCAATGGGCTTTAGATAATTGGCCAATTCCAGTCCCTCATAAGCACGTATTCCATCCGCAGCAGATTCCGCATTGACTTTAGCACCGAAAGCACTTGTGTGTATACGGTCGATGTAGAACATATATTTCACCTTATTCTTACCGAACTTCGAATTTGCGGGCACTGATATCATTCAAATCAATAAAAGGAACCCCTGTTCTTCGGCTACTTGCTTTGCCCACAATCCGAAAGTCTTGTTGACACGTGTGATGATGGTGCTGTCTTTATCTTCCAGGCATTACGGGGAGTAAGCGAGAATAGGATCGGATGAGCACCTTTGCTTTTACATCCTGAATAAAACGGCGCATATATTCCCCGTATGTATATACGGTTTCTTTCACTCCGGTCTCTTTGATGGTTACGTTCAGCGTATCTTTGCCGATTCCGGAATAGAGGCGCGGGCACGTCCGCTGTCATAAGGACCATTGTCATTGTGTCCCAATTCGATGATAACCCAGTCTCCGGGCGTACACCTTTGATTACATCCGGCCAAAGACGGTTGTAGAAAGTACGGCTGCTGGTACCTCCCAACGCATGATTCTCAACAGTAATCCGGTTGGAATCGAAATATTCACCAGCAAAATAGCCCCATCCCCATTGTCCGTTGTTGCCATTGCCTAAAGTTCCGGTACGCATGGTTGAATTACCTACCAGAAACAGAACAGGGTTGTCACCTTTCCGGCTGGAACCGGCTTCCGGTCGCGAGGTACGTGCTTTATTCAGGCTATCCAGCGTGTTGTCAACCACCTGATTGACATCTGCCATGGGAGCGGAAACTTTATTTTGCGCTTGCAGTTGCAAACTGAACGTAATGGCTGTCAGCCAACATATATACGGGAATAATTTGTTTTCATGAATCTGTTTTCTTTGAAATCCCTCACTGACCGGTGTCTAAACAGTCAGTGAGGGAACTAGCTACTAACTAACCTCTAACTAAACCTAATGAATGATTATCTTTAAACCTAATGAAAAACTGTGTATGTTATTTTAATTTATAAACTTCTGTTCCGGCAAGCAGGAAACAACCGACTCCGTAGTCTTCAAAGTCGGGCACACTCTTATAAGTAACCGGCTGTCCGTCTTTAGGCTCTTTGCCTGTTCCCTGCACATATCCCAGGAATCCGTTCGGATGTACGGCATCTTTCACCATAGCGTTCCATGCTTTTAAAAGGACGGGAAGATACTCTTTACGGTCGAGCAATCCGTTGCGGACTCCCCAAGCCATACCATAAACAAATAAGGCTGTACCGGAAGTCTCTTTTCCTCCGAAGTTCGTCGGGTCGTGAAGACTGACATTCCAGAAACCATCTTCACGCTGACATTTCTTCAAAGCCTTGCTCATGGTCAGGAAATCATTGATATAGTCCTGACGGTGTTTCTCATCAGAAGGAATCTCATCCAATACACGTACCAAGGCAGCATATACCCATCCGTTTCCACGACTCAATAGCAATCTTCGCCATTCGGCTCTTTATATGGAGGATTAAAATCCTGATCGCGCCACCACAGGCCGTCTTTGGGGTTGAACATACCCGTTTTATCGTGTTGGCTGCGTGTAGTAGTACATATCCCACATCTTATCGTAGTATTTCTGTTCTCCGGTCATCTTTCCGAATTTAGCGAAGATAGGCATTGCCATTTGCACAGCATCAATCCACCACCAGTCGTTCACCTGCGGGTGTTCACCACCATATCGATACTTGCTTTGATATTCCGAATCATGTTCGGGTCTGACGGGCAGATTTTATAGATATCAATGTACGCCTGTCCGCAACAATGGTCGTCCGCATTACGGGTAGTATTGCCGTTGCGCATTCCCCATTTGTGGAAATCGGCCCAGTCGTAAGTATACTTATAATAATCCTCACGCGGATAAATAGAATAGAGAGCCATCAATCCTTCATAATATACACCACGCGTCCATATATTGCTGGGACGTACACGACCGTAAAACTGGGAGTAGTGTAATCGGCATACTTTTCATAAAGTAGTCATTAACCTTTATGATATTCTCTAAAGTCTCTTTTGTGTCGGGAGTTCTTGTGCTGCGACCGTATGGACTGGTATCAGACAAGAAAGAAGCAATCCTGTAAAGAGTAAGAATAGTGGTTTCTTCATGGTACAATAGTTCTGTTTTATTAATTTGCTGTTTATACTAATTTCTATGGCAAAGGTAAGAGACGTTCTTTTCTTTTCAATGGATTTCCGTGCAAATGTCTTTAAATTCGTTCACGAGACGACAGAAAATAGTGTTAAAAGTACGTCTAATGATGATTTCTACATATATCTGTACAATATTCTATTTTATCAATGGGCTGCGTCCTTTACTTTTGTGTTGTAATTTGATTAATCGATAAAACTATGAAGTGCATAACTCTTTTTAGTTTCTGCCTGATAGCTATCTTCTCGATAGCCCAGCCAAACTATGACTTTTCGAAGTTGAAACGCGAACGTCTGGGACGTGGTGTAATTGCTATCCGAGAGAATCCGTCTACTGTGGCTGTTTCCGGCGTTATTTGTCTTCCGACCCGATGAATGAATCTTTTGATATTTATAGGAACGATGAAAGATAAACAAACACCCGTTGAAGGATGCCACTTTCTTTCAGGATACCTATGCAGGGACAGAATCTGTACTTTATACCGTGAAAGCAAGGGAAGGTAAAACGGAAAGTAGCTATCAATTACCGGCAAATGCCCCATTGGGTTATCTGAATATTCCGTTGAACCGCCCCGAAGATGGTACGACTCCGTCAGGGCAAAACTATTTTATGCTCCGAATGATGCCAGTATCGGTGACGTGGACGGTGATGGCGAATATGAGATTATTCTGAAATGGGACCCGAGTAATGCACATGATAATTCACATGACGGCTATACGGGAGAAGTATATGTTGATTGCTATAAGTTGAGCGGAAAACTATTATGGCGTATTAATCTGGGACGTAACATACGTGCCGGTGCACACTACACCCAGTTTATGGTGTTCGATTTCGATGGTGACGGCAAAGCGGAAGTAGTGATGAAGACCGCGGACGGAACGGTGGATGGAACAGGAAAAGTGATTGGGGATGCGCAGGCTGACTATCGGAATGAACAAGGACGTATCCTGACCGGACCGGAATATCTGACAGTTTTAACGGATTGACAGGAGAAGCGATGCAAACAATTGATTATGTGCCCGTAAGAGGAGACTTGATGGGTTGGGGAGACAGTCGTGGTAATCGCAGCGACCGTTTTCTGGCCTGCGTTGCCTATCTCGACGGCATACACCCAAGCGTAGTGATGTGTCGTGGATATTATACACGTACTGTTTTGGCTGCTTTTGACTGGGATGGAAAGGAGCTGAAACAACGTTGGGTATTCGACAGTAATAATCCCGGTTGTAAAGATTATGCCGGACAAGGAAACCATAACCTGCGGGTAGGTGACGTGGACGGTGACGGATGCGATGAGATCATCTACGGTTCATGCGCCATAGACCATAACGGTAAAGGACTCTACACCACGGAAATGGGACACGGCGATGCCATTCATCTGACTCATTTCGACCCTCTCGTAAAGGGCTGCAAGTATGGGATTGTCATGAAAATAAACGTGATGGTTCTACCTATCGGGATGCAGCTACCGGAGAAGTTCTATTTCAGATTAAAGACAATACAGATGTAGGGCGTTGTATGGCAGCTGATATTGACCCGACTCAACCGGGCGTTGAAATGTGGTCTGTTGCTTCCGGAGGAATAAGGAATGTGAAAGGAGAGGTGGTAAAAGACCGGGTAAGAGGTTTATCCTGTAATATGGCTGTTTGGTGGGATGGAGATTTGTTGCGTGAATTGTTGGATAGAAATATGGTCAGCAAATATAATTGGGAAAAAGGTGTGAGCGCATAGCCATTTTGAGGGAACTCTTTCCAATAATGGAACCAAAGCGAATCCTTGCCTTCAGGGAGATATCGTAGGTGACTGGCGCGAAGAAATACTGATGCGTACAGCTGATAATACAGCTTTACGGCTTTACGTCTCCACTATTCCTACCGACTATCGTTTTCATACTTTCCTCGAAGATCCGATTTATCGTATAAGTATCGCTACCCAGAATGTGGCTTATAATCAGCCTACACAGCCCGGATTCTATTTCGGACCGGAGCTTCAGGGCACTGTATTCAGAGGATATAAAATACCTAAAAATAAATTATGAATATTCGTATCATAACCCTTGTTTTATTACTGGCAACTTTGCCGGTTAGTGCACAGAAAAACTGTAGTGAATGATTCAAATACTCCTTTGCATTTGCTGCAACCTGCTTATCAGGGCACTTATGGTGACCTGACACCGGGCAGGTCAAGAAAGATATAGATCGTGTATTTGCTTATATTGATAAGGAGACTCCGGCACGCGTGGTAGATAAGAACACAGGTAAACTGATTACCGACTACACCACGATGGGAGAGGAAGCGCAACTGGAACGTGGTGCTTTCCGTCTGGCAAGTTACGAATGGGGAGTAACCTATTCAGCCTTGATAGCAGCTGCTGAAGCCACGGGCGATCAACGTTACATGGACTATGTGCAGAACCGTTTCCGCTTTCTGGCGGAAGTGGCGCCTCATTTTAAACGTGTGTACGAAGAGAAAGGCACAACAGACCCTCAATTGCTGCAAATCCTCACTCCTCATGCTCTGGATGATGCCGGGGCTGTGTGTGCAGCGATGGTGAAAGTCCGTGTGAAAGACCGCTCACTTCCTGTAGACGGATTAATTGGGAACTATTTTGATTTTATTCAGAATAAAGAATACCGGTTGGCAGATGGTACTTTTGCCCGCAATCGTCCGCAACATAATACACTTTGGCTGGACGACATGTTTATGGGGATTCCCGCAGTAGCCCAGATGAGCCGTTATGACAAGGCTCAAAAGAGATATATCTGGCGGAGGCTGTCAGACAATTCCTGCAATTTGCCGACCGTATGTTTATCCCTGAAAAGGATTGTATCGTCATGGATGGGTAGAAAGCAGTACCGATCATCCTGCCTTTTGTTGGGCGCGTGCCAATGGGTGGGCTATGCTGACAGCATGCGAATTGCTCGATGTATTGCCGGAAGATTACCCCCAACGTGCGAAAGTGATGGATTATTTCCGGGCTCATGTACGCGGAGTGACTGCCTTGCAAAGTGGAGAAGGGCTTTGGCATCAATTGCTCGACCGGAATGATTCTTATCTGGAGACGTCTGCTACGGCTATTTACGTATACTGTTTGGCGCATGCTATCAATAAAGGCTGGATTGATGCCATTGCTTATGGACCTGTCGCTCATTTGGGATGGCATGCCGTGGCCGGTAAGATCAATGCGGAAGGTCAGGTGGAAGGCACTTGTGTGGGTACGGGGATGGCTTTCGATCCTGCTTTTTATTACTATCGTCCGGTCAATGTATATGCGGCACATGGATACGGACCAGTGCTTTGGGCAGGTGCGGAAATGATCTCTATTGAAGAATCAGTACCCGCAGATGAATGACAGTGCCGTTCAGTATTATCAGGTGAAACAGAAGACGACTGCACCTATTTTGCCATCGATACAGAAGAAAGAAAGATTAACTTTAAATAGATAGAACCATGAAACGAGAAGCTTTTAAAATGTATTTAAAACCCGGATGTGAAGCTGAATATGAGAAAAGACACGCTGCCATCTGGCCTGAATTGAAAGCATTGCTTTCCAAAACGGAGTGTCGGACTATTCGATTTATTGGGATAAGGAGACCAATATCCTGTTTGCTTTCCAGAAAACGGAAGGTGAGGCCGGTTCGCAGGACTTGGGTAATACGGAGATTGTGCAGAAATGGTGGGACTATATGGCGGATATCATGGAAGTGAATCCGGACAACTCACCGGTGTCCATTCCTCTGCCGGAAGTATTCCACATGGATTGATTTTTTAGTAATTAGGTGAGCCGTTTCTTTCATTATCTCAACTATCTTGACTATTTTTGTCCAACATTTATTATTAATCTTGGAATCTATATGATGCAAAGACACCTTTTGATCTTTACCTTTCTTGTTAGTTTTGTGTTGAATGCTTATAGTGCAATTGAGCTTCGTTCTACACAAATGAGAACGAGTGACGGCCTTCCCAATAACTCTATTCGATATATTTATCAGGATAGTAAAGGTTTTTTGTGGCTGGCTACCTTGAACGGGTTAAGTCGTTATGATGGCAACTCTTTTCTCACTTTCCGTCCGGAAATCGGTGATGAGGTATCTTTGGCAGACAACCGTATTTACGATCTGACAGAAGATAAAGATGGTTTTTTGTGGATTTCTACTACACCTGAATTATATAGTTGCTATGATTTGCAACGTGCCCGTTTTGTGGACTATACCGGTTGTGGCGAGTTAAGGCAGAATTATTCAACGGTTTTTGTCGCTGCTAACGGAGATGTCTGGCTTTCCCATTCGGGAAATGGCTGCCGGAAGATGGTACATCAGAAAAATGGTGAGATGACATCTACCGTATTCAGGACCGAACGTGGAAACCTGCCGGATAACCGGGTGAAATTTGTGAATGAGGATGCCAGTGGCCGTATCTGGATCGGCACTCAATGCGGACTGGTTTCTGTCTCCAACGGACAATATCGGATAGAAGACCGATTAATCCACTTCACTTCTTCGCTGTCCTATAAGGACGATATGTATTTCCTTACAGCAGATGGAGATATCTATTATTATCAGGAGGCTACTCAAAGATGCAAAGTTGGCTTCTCTTGCCACTGTGGCAGGGCGACATCGCCAACCGGAAATTTCCTGTTGAAAGATAAGTGGGTGATCCTGACTACTACCGGAGTATATACTTATAAGTTTGCTACCGGAGAGATGGCCGCAGATCTTCGTTTGAATATTAAAAGGGAGAATTGATACGTGATAATCGTGGAGATTATTGGATATACAATCATACGGGACGGCTTACATACGTGCTTGCCGAAACCGGAGAGTAAGGATTTCCAGTTGATTCCCAGGATAAGATAAGTTATATCGACTTTGAACGTTATCATATCGTCCATGATTCCCGGGAATTATTTGGATTTCGACCTATGGAAATGGGCTTTTCGCTTATAATACCGCCGAAGATAAACTGGAGCATTTTGTGGCGAACATTAATGACCAGAGTCATATCAGTTCGGATTTCCTGCAATATGTGATGGAAGATCGTGCCGGTGGCATCTGGGTAGCTTCGGAATATTCAGGCTTGTCCCGTATTTCCGTATTGAATGAAGGAACTTCCCGTATCTATCTTGAATCCCGTGATTTGTTCGACCGGTCGAACACCATCCGTATGCTTACCAGAATGTCTAATGGGGATATCTGTGTAGGTACGCGTAAGGGGATTATACACCTTTGATTCGAGCCTTCATTCGAAAATGACCAATCAATATTTCCATTCTAATATCTATGCTCTCACCGAAGACAAACAGGGACGAATGTGGATGGGAACTCGTGGAAATGGTCTCAAAGTGGGGACACCGGTATTATAATAATCCTTCTGATTTGACAGCCTTATCCGATAATAACGTTTTGCCATTTATCGCGACCGTAAAGACCGCATGTGGATAGGAACATTTGGCGGTGGGCTGGAACTGGCTGAACCTACTCCCGACGGTAAATATAAATTCCGTCATTTCTTCCAGCAAACATTCGGGATGAGAATGGTGCGTGTGATAGAAGAAGACGCAAATGGGATGGTGTGGGTAGGAACCAGTGAGGGTATTTGTATTTTCATCCGGATTCATTGATTGCAGATGCTGATAATTATCATCTTTTCAGTTATACAAACGGAAAGTTTTGCAGTAATGAAATCAAGTGTATCTATCGGGATACGGAAGGGCGGATGTGGATTGGTACGTCCGGTTCGGGACTGAATCTTTGTGAGCCGCAGGATAACTATTGCTCTTTGAAATATGAACATTACGGAACTTCCGAAGGATTGGTTAACGATGTAATCCAGTCTATTCTGGGAGATAAAGGGGAATCTCTGGGTTGCCACCGAATATGGTATTTCCAAATTTAATCCGGCTACCCATTCTTTTGAAAACTATTTCTTTTCTTCCTATACACTGGGAAATGTGTATAGTGAGAATAGTGCCTGTATGCGCGAAGATGGAAAACTGCTTTTGGCACAAACTACGGATTAATAGTGATCGATCCTGAAAAGATACAGGATAACGAAACTTTCTCCCCGGTTGTTTTCACGGATTTATATGTCAATGGAACCCAGATGAATCCGCAGATGGAGGACTCTCCGTTAAAGCAATCGTTGGCTTATTCGGACGAAATAACCCTGAAGTTTTTTCAGAACTCATTCTTGATAGATTTCTCTACTTTTGATTATTCGGATAGCGGTCATACCAAATATATGTATTGGCTGGAAAATTACGATCAGGGATGGAGTGCTCCTTCTCCTCTGAATTTTGCTTCGTTTAAGTATCTTAATCCGGGAACTTATATACTTCACGTCAAGTCGAGCAATGGATCAGGTGTTTGGAATGATAGCGAGACTACACTGAAAATTGTAATTGTCCCTCCATTCTGGAAAACGACTTGGGCAATGCTGGGTTATGTGCTGTTATTAATCATAGCCTTGTACTTTGCTTTCCGTATCGTTCGTAACTTTAACGGCTTGCGTAACCGCATCAATGTAGAAAAGCAGTTGACAGAATATAAACTGGTGTTTTTTACCAATATCTCTCATGAATTCCGTACTCCGCTTACCTTGATTCAGGGAGCATTGAGAAGATTCAACGTGTGACTGATATCCCGCGTGAATTGATATATCCGCTGAAAACAATGGATAAGAGCACGCAGCGTATGTTGAGGCTTATCAATCAGTTGCTGGAATTTAGAAAGATGCAGAATAATAAGCTGGCACTCTCTTTAGAGGAAACGGATGTCATCTCTTTCCTTTATGAAATATTTTGAGCTTCGGAGATGTAGCGGAACAAAAGAATATGAATTTCCGTTTCCTGCCTTCGGTGCCGTCCTATAAAATGTTTATTGATAAAGGAAATTTGGATAAGGTGACTTATAACCTGCTTTCAAATGCCTTTAAATATACTCCTTCGAACGGAACAATTATTCTCTCGGTGAATGTGGACGAAGGGAAGCAAACCTTGCAGATTCAGGTTTCGGATACGGGAGTCGGCATTCCTAAAGAGAAGCAGAACGAATTGTTCAAACGATTTATGCAGAGTAACTTCTCCGGTGACAGTATCGGTGTAGGGTTGCATTTGAGCCATGAACTAGTTCAGGTACATAAAGGAACGATTGAGTATAAGGATAATGAAGGCGGTGGTTCTGTATTTACCGTATGCATTCCGACGGATAAGACGGTGTATTCGGAGAAAGACTTCCTTGTCCCGGCAATGTACTGCTGAAAGAGGCGGACGGACATGCGCATCATTTGTTGCAGCTCTCGGAAGAACTTCCTGACTCGGAAAACTGGCTGTTCCTCTGAATAAACGGAAAGTCTTGATTATTGAAGATGACAATGATATTCGTGAATTCTTGAAAGAGGAAATCGGAGCCTATTTCGAAGTAGAAGTTGCTGCTGACGGTACATCCGGATTTGAGAAGGCACGTACGTATGATGCCGATTTGATTATCTGTGATGTTCTGATGCCGGGAATGACGGATTTGAGGTAACTAAGAAGCTGAAATCGGATTTTGATACGAGCCATATTCCTATCATTCTGCTGACTGCTTTGAGTTCGCCGGAGAAACATCTGGAAGGTATAGAAGCCGGAGCGGATGCTTACATAGCCAAACCGTTTAGTGTAAAATTGTTGTTGGCACGTGTGTTCCGCCTGATCGAGCAGCGCGATAAATTGCGTGAGAAGTTCTCCAGTGAACCGGGTATTGTGCGTCCGGCCATGTGTACTACTGACCGAGATAAAGAATTTGCAGATCGGTTGGCTGCCATCCTTGAACAGAACCTCGCCCGGCCTGAATTCTCTATTGATGAGTTTGCGCAGATGATGAAGTTGGGACGAACCGTATTTTATCGGAAACTGCGTGGAGTAACGGGATATTCGCCTAATGAATATTTACGTGTTGTGCGCATGAAGAAAGCAGCCGAGTTGTTACTGTCGGAAGATAATTTGACGGTTGCAGAAGTCTCCTATAAGGTGGGTATCAGCGATCCTTTCTATTTCAGTAAATGCTTCAAAGCTCAATTCGGAGTAGCACCGTCCGTCTATCAGCGTGGTGTGAGTAATGATAATGATTCTCCGCAGGATTCATAAGAATAAGATTAACTAAAACAGCATAGTATGAGACTAATTTCTTTTTGTAAAATATTACTTTTAAGCGGTTGCTTTACAACTGTTTGTACTTCTATGAATGCACAAGACAAAGTTATGAAAAACAGGATTCGCCTATTGATATAGATTTGTGGCAAAACGGCTTACCCAATACGAATGGGATGGAAGCCCGGGATATGATGATAAAAGAATAATTTCAAACCTAGTATCCGGGTATATTTGCCGAAAGCTTCTCAACAGCCGGCGAGAGCTGTTATTATATGTCCGGGAGGTGGATACGGGCATTTGGCAATGGCTCACGAGGGGTATGACTGGGCACCGTTTTCAATGAACAGGGAATAGCAGCTATTGTCTTAAAGTACCGTATGCCTAATGGTAATCGGGAGGTTCCCATGTCGGATGCATACGAAGCTATTCGTTATGCGAAAGAACATGCTTCTGAATGGAATATTAATCCTGATTGCATTGGTATCATGGGATTTTCGGCAGGTGGTCATTTGGCCTCTACAGTGGCTACGCATGCTTCCGAAGAACTTCGTCCTGCTTTTCAGATTCTTTTTTATCCGGTAATTTCGATGGAACCTAAATACGGGCATGGTGGATCGTGCAGACAGTTTCTAGGTGAAAAGCAACGGAGGAATTGAAAAGGAATTTAGTAATGAGTATCAGGTGGATTCGCTTACACCAAGAGCGTTTATAGCTTTATCCGATGATGACAGGGGCGTGGTACCTATGAATTCTATTCGTTACTATTCTGCTTTGAAAGAAAAGGAGATACCGGCTGCCATGTATATTTATCCCAGTGGTGGGCATGGATGGGGAATGAAAGATAGTTTTAAATTCCGCAATGAAATGTTGATAGAGCTGAAGGCTTGGTTAATGACTTTTAAAGTAAATGATCGAATCTTATGATATAATTCTTCTTATGGACAGGTTGCTCTTGACAAACCCTTTTATGTTGTATATTTGTAGGTGTGAATATCAATGAGTAAAAGGTATCATTAAAAGAATGAAAAGAAAATAGTACAATATGATGACAATATATTAGGGAACTCTTGCAGTAGTTAAACTGTGAGAGTTTCTGTATGAGCCAGAGGCTGCGAATCTTTATGGGGTTTGCAGCCTTTTGTTGCAAAAAGACCGCTATATCTTTAAAGTCGGAATTTATCATTTATAATAAACTTGGGTACCGTTTATAATAAACTCCTCAATAATTTATTAAGAACGTTGAAGAGGATTATGAAAGAAGAGTTAATTTTTTCTTCTTTGATATATGATAAAATATGTTTTATCATGAGTTTACTATAGAAAGTAAATGAAATGGACGTTACTATCACGAAATTCTATTCTTTTATAAAGAAGATGTGCTTTTTATTTCGGACATAACGTTTTATTCTGGTTCTATGTATATATAAAAGTGTATCCGGATATGGAATATTGTATATGGATAAGTAGTATTTGAATCTTTGCATAGAACTCCATAAGAAAATCAATATCTCCATATCCTTAGGCTTGGGGTGAATGGGAAGATGCGGTACTTTGCGGAAAAAGTAATAAGCAGTAGAAAATGATAAAGTCAGCAATTTTAATAGTAGCGACATGTTGTAGTCTGCAACTGTTTAGTCAGGAAAAATTTCCCGATGGTAAAATTATACCGGATTGGTTTTACAAAAATGAAAAAACTGATATAAATGGATTAGGAAAGAATTTCTTGATTACCGACTATGGAGTAGTGAATGATAGTACACTGTTACAGACAGAGCAAATTCAGGCTGTTATAGATTTGGCGTCTGATAATGGAGGCGGAGTCATTGTTATACCTGAAGGTACTTATCTTAGTGGTGCGCTGTTCTTTAAGCCGGGAACACACTTGCATTTGGAAGAGAAAGCTATATTAAAAGGTAGTGACGATATTAGCAACTTTCCTGTAATAGAAACACGGATGGAGGGACAGAACCTAAAGTACTTTTCAGCTTTGATTAATGTTGATAAGGTAGATGGTTTCACCCTTTCCGGAAAAGGAAAAGTTGATGGAAACGGTGAACGATATTGGAAGTCATTCTGGTTGCGGAGGCGTGTTATTCCTAAATGTACTAATATGGATGAATTGCGTCCTCGTCTACTTCATATATCTCATAGCAATAATGTACAAGTTTCAGATGTGCGACTTGTTAATTCTCCGTTTTGGACAACTCACATTTATAAGTGTGATAGCGTAAAACTTTTGAATTTGCATATCTTTTCACCTTCTTTTCCCATAAAGGCTCCAAGTACGGATGCAATCGATATTGATGCGTGTAAAAATGTACTTGTCAAGGGATGCTATATGTCGGTTAATGATGACGCAATTGCATTAAAAGGTGGCAAAGGACCATGGGCTGATCAAGATCCCGATAATGGTGGCAATTGTGATATTATCATTGAAGACTGTACTTTCGGATTCTGTCACGGAGTGCTGACTTGCGGTAGCGAATCGATATATAATCATGATATAATTCTTCGACGCTGTAATCTGGATCAGGCTAAACGCCTGTTGTGGTTGAAAATGCGTCCGGATACTCCCCAACAATATAAGTACATCCTCGTTGAAGACATAAAAGGAAATGTCCGCAATTGTATCTTTATTGCTCCTTGGACACAGTTTTATGATTTGAAAGATCGCAAGGATATGCCAGTCTCGTATTCCAGCTATATTACAATGCGTAATATTCATCTGGATTGTGATTCCTTTTGCTGTAGAGAAATCAAAACAATATAAATTATCCAATTTCTGTTTTGACAATTTGACTATTACGGCTAAAAAGATGTGAAGATAGATGAAAATATTATTGATGCATTGGTTATGAGAAAGGTTGAGATAAATAAAGTGAATTAAAAAGAATGGTAGAAAGACTGGAAAATCGTACATAGCCTGTAAAATCGTACAAAATAGGCGTGTGATGGGCTGTACGCACATAAATTTACATAAGAAAGTCGAATTCTCCATATTCCTTTCTTTAACTCTACCATGTAATGCGGTATCTTTGACATGTGCTTATTCAGTAAAATATTGAATCTAAAACTATAAAATACAATGAAATTCTGTAGAATTATTTTTTGTCTGTGGTTATTGGTCTGTTTCTTTCCAATAGGTATTCATGCAGATATACAACTTCCTTCTATATTATCAGATAATATGGTACTTCAGCAAAATGCGAAAGTACGTTTTGGGGAAAAGCACGTCCCGGAGAAAAGATTTTGGTAAAGACTTCATGGGATCATAAGAAATACAAGGTGACTGCTTTAGCAAACGGTCATTGGGAACTGATGATACAAACACCGGCTGCTACTTCCGGACAATCTGTAATGTTGAAAGGTGATAATAAGATCCGGATCAATAATATATTAATAGGTGAAGTTTGGCTTTGTACGGGACAGTCAAATATGGAATTTCCCGTAGCCCGTAATCCGCAAGTGAAATGGAAAACAGGAATGTTGAATGAAGCGGAAGAAATGAAAGATGCTGATTTTCCGGAAATCCGCCTGTTTCATGTAGAGCATCAACTGGCACCTGATGGTGAAAAGAAGATTGCGTTGGAAAGTGGGTGGTTTGTAATCCGGAGAATCTGAAGGACTTTTCTGCTGTAGGATTTGTCTTTGGACGTAAATTGTATAAAGAATTGAGTACACCGGTTGGATTGATTCAGTCTACTTGGGGAGGAACACATGCTGAATCCTGGACAAGTATGAAAGTGATGGAAAACAATCCGCTGTATGCTGATGTCTTAAAACAATATTCGAAGGAAAAGGTGAGTAGGGAAAAGATAAGTGTAAGGTTCCGGCTACTTTGTGGAATGGTATGATTGCTCCTATAGTAGGGTATACAGTGAAAGGAAATATCTGGTATCAGGGAGAATCCAACTCTGTTCGCTATGAGAAATATCAGGAAGTATTTACTAACTTGATAAATAGTTGGCGGAAAGAATGGAATCAGCCGGATATGCCTTTCTATTTTGTACAGATTGCACCACATTACAAACAACCGGCAGGTATTCGTGAAGCACAATTAAAACATGGTTAAGTGGACTTGAAAACATTGGTATGGCAGTAGTGACGGATGCAGCCGATTCTACCGACATACATCCACGAAATAAAGTTGCACCGGGCGAACGGCTGGCAGCTTGGGCATTAGCAAAGCAATATGGTAAAAGATTGTTTATTCAGGACCTCTCTACAAATCAATGAAAGTGAATGGGAGAGAAATTACATTAGATTTTCAATTTGCGGAAGGTGGCCTGCAGACACCCGGCAATGAACCGGTAAAAGGATTTTTATTGCCGGCAATGATGCGCGGTTTTATCCGGCTGATGCTGTGATTGATGGAAGTTCGATAACACTTTCTTCAACTTATGTCTCTGCACCTGTAGCTGTACGCTACGGTTATGGGACTTTCTTTAGAGTGAATCTGTTTAATAAAGCCGGACTTCCGGCAGTTCCTTTCCGTACGGATACTTTTGCTCCCGACACTTATTATCGTCTGTTTGCCGATTCGGAAATTCGTCGTTTCCGGAAGCGTGGCAACTGGATCATGGAAAACGCCTGTATTTTGGTTATGCGCAAGGAGTAGGTTGTTGTGCGATGTTACAAGTTTGGAAGAAAACAGGAGACCGTAGGTACTTTGATTATGTAGAGGCATGGGCTGATTCTTTGGTAGACGACAAAGGAGAGATTCATTTATATAAGAAAGAAACCTATAATCTGGATTATATAAATTCCGGAAAAGTTCTGTTTGATTTGTACAAGGAAACCAAAAGGAGAAATATAAATTGGCTATCGAGAATTTGATAGATCAGCTAAAAAGCAACCTCGTACAACAGATGGAGGTTTCTGGCATAAGAAAATATACCCTAATCAGATGTGGTTGGATGGATTGTATATGGCTTCTCCTTTTATGGCTCGATATGGAGCTGAATTTAATTGTCCGGAATGGATTGATGAGGCTGTTAAACAATTCACTCTATGCCATCAACATACTTATGACGCCAAGACCGGACTTTACTATCATGCATGGAATGAAGACCGGAGCCAGCGATGGGCTGATCCGGAGACTGGTCATTCTCTAATTTCTGGGGACGTAGTATAGGTTGGTGGTTTATGGCTATGGTAGATGCTTTGGAATATATTCCCCAAGATCATTCAGGTTATGCTGATATGATTAAATGGACGAAAGAATTAGCAGAAACCCTTTCAAAATACCAAGATAAAAATGGCTTGTGGTATCAGGTAATTGACCAACCTTCACGTACCGGTAATTTTCCGGAAGCTTCTGTTACGACACAATGTATGTATGCCTATATGAAAGCTGTAAATAAAGGATATATTGATAGTAGATATCGTGCCATTGCAGAAAAAGCCTTTAAAGGTCTGTGCAATAAACTGCTAATCTCAAATCCGGACGGAACATTGACATTGACAAGATGTTGCCAAGTGGGTGGGTTAGGTGGTAAGCCTTACCGTGACGGCAGTTTCGAGTATTATATAGGAGAGAAGATGAGAGATAATGATGCTAAAGCAACAGGACCTTTCATTATGGGATGTATTGAGTTGAATAAATAACAAGATTCTGGGATGAAAATATTTGCTATATATTGCAACACTTTTGTAAGGGTATTTGTGGATATTTCTATTCCTAAGAATATTATTAAGGGCACTCCTTAAAGGATGTACACTTTTTAAATTTGATTTTATTTATTAATCAAATAAGTATTTTAATTATAATTTTATAAGAATGAAAAACACTGTATCTTTTCAGAGGAAAGGCATATCTATTGCCATGAAATGCTTTACAAGCATTTTCTATTTCTTCTTATTTTCGCTTTCATCGCTAGCGGCTTGTGTTGATAAAGAACCGGTAGATGAAGAAGATGTAGACCCTGCTATTAATCCCCTATTACTTTTGTGGAGGATGATGAAGAAGGTAATAATGAAGGCATTACAGGTCCGGCATTTCCTTCCTTTACCAGTAATAATGCACCAGCATTTCCGGTGCAGTGGGATATGGAAGAAACGCTGATGGTGCCCGTGGAAGTAACACTAAATCTGTTTATGTTGTAACCAATCTGAATAATAGCGGTACAGGGTCACTAAGAGATGCCGTCAGCCAGTCAAACAGAATTATAGTATTTAACGTATCGGGTGTGATTGATTTAAACAAAGAAGTGCTCGTATTTAAGGACAACCAAACGGTTCTGTTCCAAACAGCTCCGGTGATGGTATTGAACTTTATAATGGTAGGACTTCTTCTACCAATGCAGATAACCTGATTGTACGCTATATGCGTATGCGTGCCGGTCGGCAGGTTAGTGGCAGTGACAATATAGATGCGGGAGGAGCGGCTTACGGTCACGACCAAATTTATGACCATTGTTCTTTACATGGGGACAGATGAATGTTTTCACTTAACAATGACAAACAGCCAGAGGGACTTTATAACATTACATTACAAAATTCAATACTAGGGCAAGGATGTCAGAATCACTCTTGTGGAGGATTAGTTCAAACGAGTGACGAAGAAGGAATTACTGTTTACCGAAATCTATTTATTGATAATAAGACTCGTAATTTTAAAGTAAAAGGACTGAATCAATTTGTTAATAATGTTCTCTACAATTGGGGAAATGGAGCAGCTTATAATATGGGTGGCGAATCTTCTGGGCACTCCAACACAGTCATTGAAAATAATTATTTTATCAAAGGACCAGCTTATACATGGGTGAATACGTCATATCCTATAGCAACTACAGATAAGAGTATGTTCGATGATGAAACGAAATATCATTATAATGGAATAAGTAGTGACAATAACAATTATTTGGCAGATACTTATCAACAAGTAAATCCGACTAAACCTTTCATTGGTGGTACCGGTGATGGCGATTTCGATACCTATTGTGTAGGCAACTATTACGATGATAATAAAGATGGCACATTAAATGGATTTGGCAAAAACTCCTGCAAAGACAGGCATCACCATAAAAGTTAGTGCTACAGAAGCCTATCACTGGGTTGTTAAAAATGTTGGTCCGGTTTTGTGATTTGGTAGATCAATTCATGATTGATGACTAACCCATTAGGATTAAAGGAAATTTTCCGTAACCACCTAGAACGTTGCCAAGACTTGGCAAAGCATCAATATTGGCACTCCTAGAGTAGATACGGACAGTGACGGTATGCCCGATGATTTTGAAGATAAATGGGGCTTAAATAAAATGATCCGAATGATGCTGTAAGAACTGCAGCAAACGGATATACTAATATTGAAAACTATGCTCTTTCGCTTGAATTCCCAAATGAATATGAGAAAGCATGGCAAGAAGCATACGGAGAATAGTAACTTATCTAATAATTTATCAAACAATGAAAAACGCTACATTTTACAAAGATGTTGTGGCTGCTATGCCTTCCATTGATCTTGCTTTCGTGTGAGGATAAGATGGACGAGCACTATGAAGTGCCCGATTGGGTGGCAGACAACGCATGGGAGGTGTTAAGTTCCGGTGAACACGGTAACTATTCTATCTTCCTACGGGGACTGGAGATTTCCGGTTACAAACAAATGCTGGAAGGCAAAAGTATTCTGACTATCATGGCTCCTGATGACACAGCCTTTCAGGCTTATCTGAACGAAAAGGATATGCCAATATTGAAGTCGTGCCCATTAACGAAGTCAAAAGCTCATTGGTTATCATGTACTTTATTACTCTTACACCAAAGAGAATCTAGTTAATTTCCGTCCTGTGGGAAGTACAGAAACGGAAGAAGAAAAATGTTGATGCTGGATTATTCTACAAGCACCGCACCAGAAGTTCGGACACTCCGGAATTAGAAAACAGATCCGATGGTTCTTCCGTTATGGTGTATCATCTTGAACGTTATCTTCCGGTATTTTCTTACCGCTTTTCAGTCAAAGCTGGATGCCAAAAGCAATTACGAAGCTTTCTACCCCAATTCCACTTGGACAGGAGACAATGGATTCAATGTTTCCAATGCATCTGTCAAAGAGTATGGCATTATAGCCAACAACGGTTACATTCATGCCATTGACCGTGTGCTTGAACCTTTGGAAACTATCTATACCGAGATGAAAAACGGGACGAATATTCTACATTTTCAATCTATACGAGTCTTTTGGAGAATATGTTGCCGATGACAACCTGACCAAATCATATGCTGCAGCATACGGTGTGGACACTTTATACCAATATCAACACAATGGTCTGCCTAACATTGCTTGCGAATGGCCGGTTAGCTCCTCACTCGCTTTCACCTCTTTGACAGCTATGGGTTATACCATCTTTGCGCCGTCCAATACTGCAATCGACAGCTTCTTTGAGGAATTCTGGGCAAAGGAGGATATACTTCCTTGGGCGAAGTTGATAAACTGGCTATGAATTCATTCCTGCGTCAGTTCATTGATGCCGGATTAGCAGTATTTCCCGGTGACATAGAAAAGAGTATCAGTAGTACGAAAAGTGAGGATAAAATCGTGTCTGTGGAAGGTTCCGAAATCAATGTCAATCCGAATACGCTGAACGATAAAATTATGTGTGTCAACGGAGTATTATATGGTATGAACAAAATCAGCACACCGACTACTTTTGCTTCCGTACTTGGCACCATGTTCCAAAATAAAGAAGCACGTTCGTTCCTTTATGCAATGAACGGAACCTCTCTTCAACCATCTTTCGTTTCAAACAATGCAAAATACATTATGTTGATTCCGAAAGCAGCGCAATTTGAAGGTTCAGAGATTAGAACCTCTTATAGCACATCAACGTTGGAACAGAACACGGAAGATGGATGGGTGGAATTGAGCAATTCTTCCAAACAAGGTATTGTGAATATTCATTCGGCGAATATCCGGAAACGCAATCGGCTTCTTTGCCGGACAATGGGATAAGGGTCATTACTACCCAGACAAGTTGGAACTTCTGGTTTGTCAAAGACGGGAAAATCACTAGTAACGCCCGTTTCAATATGCAACTGAATCCAGAATTCCAAGGAACGGTATTCTCTTCGTTCACGAAAGTTGGTGAAGGCTCTAACGGTACTTCTTATTGGTTTGACAATGAACAGCTCTTTAGCGCGGAAAATGGTGACTTGTCTCGTTCCATCGCTATTTGTGCCGACAAGCGCTATGTTTATTACAACTTTGCCCAATTGCTCAAGGAGGCGGGTATTACTGTCGGTGAGACTATGATGAATATCTTTGGCAAAGGACGCTTTGTCGCATTTATTCCGACGAATGAAGCCATACAGACAGCATTGTCAGAAGGAAAGATTCCGGCGCTACCAATGCCTCTTTCGATGAAGACGGCAAGCTGACCGGAGAGTTCGACACAGCGACGTTGAAGGATTATTTGAATTCCTATTTTATCACCGGTGCCAAAACACCATCGCGGCCTATCCTTATCCCGGTTCCAGTTTCAAAAGCGGAACATACAAGACTGAAAGTAGCGTAGCTCCCAACCTCATTTATACGGATAATGGAAGCACTCTGAACCTCGAATTGCAGGGACACGGCAAGTGCCAAGTGGTTTCAACTTATTCCAATTTCCCGTTTGCTTTTGGAGACGGTTGTTTTCACTTGATTGATGGCGTCTTTTAAAATGAAAACATAAGTTATGAAATTATTAAAATACATACTAGTAGCATTAGTATTCGTTGTCACTGAGAGGCTTTCGGGCAAGTCAAAGTCTTGTCCGGTAAAGTATCGGAAATGTTCGGATCGACAGCGGATCCTTTGATGGAGTCAACATAAACGTCATGAACTCCCAGAACCGTTCTTTGGGTGGAACCGTTTCCAATGTAGATGGTATCTATAATCTGAAGATTCCTGCCGGGGAGAAAAACCTGACAATCGTATTCTCTTATATTGGAATGAAAACGAAGAGAATCAAGTATACGGGACAAGAAAAGTTGAACGTCACCTTGCAGGAGGATACGAGAACTATTGACCAAGTAGTCATTGAAGGAAAACGTATCGAACGCAATGAATTGGGTATTACCGCCAGAGAACAGACTTCCGCTACCCAGAAAGTACAGATGAGCGACTTGGTAGACATAGCTCCGATTACGACCATCGAAGATGCCTTGCAAGGGCAGTTGGGTGGTGTGGATGTTGTGTTGGGCGGTGGCGACCCGGGTGCACGTGCTAATATTCAGATTCGTGGTGCAAGTACGCTGAATGCCAATGCCGACCCGTTGATTGTAATCGATGGTGTGCCCTATCCGGCTAATATTAGTGACGATACCGACTTCTCTACGATCAGTAATGATGATTTGGGAGCATTACTTAACATATCTCCACAGGACATCGAATCCATTGAAGTTTTGAAAGATGCTGCTGCTACTGCCATCTGGGGTACTAAAGGCGGTAACGGTGTATTGATGATCAAAACCAAGCAAGGAGTAACAGGAAAGACCCGTTTCACGTTCTCTTCCAAATTCTCTGCCAAGTTTGAACCGAAGAGCATTCCGATGCTGGACGGTAACCAATATTCAGCCATGATTTCCGAAGCTCTGTGGAACAGTGCCAACTATATAGGTCTTAGTAATTCGCTAAATTATCTGAATATGCTTTATAACTCTCCGGAGATCGGTTATCAACCGGACTGGACTTATTTTGACGAATACAACCAAGATACCGATTGGTTGGCTGCGGTACGCAAGAATACACAGACATGGGATAATAACTTCTCCATGAGCGGGGTGGTGAAAAGCCACTTATCGTTTTCTCTAGGCTACCTCAATGAAGGCGGTACGACGATCGGAACCGGATTCAGCCGTTTGAATTCTTCTTTGAGTATCAACTATAAGTTCTCAAGAAGATTGAATTTCGGGGCACAGTTCAACTACTCTCAATCAAAAGAGATGAAAACTATTACAACGTGCGCTCGGAAGCTTTCCGCAAAGCTCCAAACAAATCGCCTTATTACGTTGACGACACGACCGGAGAACTTACTTCACAGTATTTCAATCACAGTGAATATAGCAACTTGGATCCGGCATTCAAGGAGGACGGTAATGGTAGCAAATATTACAATCCGGTAGCGATGGCAAACGAGAGCGTCAAGAAAACGATCCAACGGGAGAGCAAGATGACTTTCCGTATCGAATATCAGATATTGAAAGGGTTGACTTATAAAGCCTATGCGAACTTGAATATCCGTAATACCAAAGGCCGTATGTTCTTGCCTCAGGTTGCTACCGGCCTTCCTTGGACAGACAGTTTTGCCAACCGTAGTACAGATACCTCTTCCGACCAGCTGACCATTGCTACGGAAAACCAGTTGATGTATCGCAACAGTTGGAAAGACAAACATTCATTGGTTGCCAACTTGTTGTTCCGTACGAATGAAACGACTAACTCCAGTTATGGCAGTCAAACTTCCGGTAATGCATCTTCCAGCCTGTCCGACCCTACTATCGGAAGCACGGTGCAAAAGTAAGTTCCGGTGATTCTAAGGTGCGTAATATCAATGGCATTGGCGTTGTTAACTATACGCTGCTCAACCGTTATGTATTCAACGGAACCATTGGAGTAGAGAGTAACTCGGCAATGGGTAAGTCCGAACGTTTGGGGATTTTCCTGCGGCAGGTTTTGCTTGGCATTTGGCTGACGAACCGTTCATGAATAACACAGACGAGTGGTTGGATGAATTCAAACTCCGTTTCAGTGTCGGTGAAAAGGTAATGGCGCCGAAGGTACTTCCATCTATCTGGGTTCTTATGCATCCGGTGACAACTATATGAATATGAACTCCATCAAACCCAGTAGCATGCAGCTCAACAGGTTGAAATGGGAAACGACTACCGAATATAATACAGGAGTGGATATTTCTCTTTTCAAGAACAGAGTAAGTCTAACAGTGGATGTGTATCAGAAGTATACAAGAGATATGTTGCAACCAAAATGAGCACGCCTACCAGCATTGGTTACGGTAGTGGATATAGGATGGCTTACTATAACTCAGGAAAGATGACTAATAAAGGTTGGGAGTTCCGTGCAAACATAATCGCTCTTAAACGTAAGGACTTTCAGTTGGGATTCAATTTCAACATCAACCAAAATACCAATAAGATTACAGAAATTCCGGTAAACTATACGGAAGAAAACTACACATTCGGTAACGGAACTATGCTTTTCGTTATGAAGTCGATCGTCCTTTAGGCTCTTTTACGGTTATCGCTACAAAGGTGTTTACCAGAATGCGGAAGCAACTCATGCACGTGATGCAGAGGGCAACATTATGAAAGACGTTAAAGGTAATCCTATTGTAATGATGAACGGTCATTATACTGTAGCTCCGGGTGATGCCATATATGAAGACATCAACCATGATGGTGTCATCAATCAGTATGATATTGTCTATTTGGGCAACTCACAGCCGAGATTTACCGGAGGATGCGGTTTTAACATTACTTACAAGCAATTCAAACTGGTTGCCAACTTCTATGGCCGTTACGGACAGAAAGTCATTAACATGACTCGTTTGAACAACGAATCTATGTACGGAATCAACAACCAAAGTACCGCTGTGCTCAGACGTTGGCGCAACGAAGGTGATATGACCGAAATCCCGCGCGCTTTATGGGGAAGGTTACAACACTTTAGGTTCCGACCGTTTTGTGGAAGATGCTTCTTATCTTCGTTTGCAAACTTTATCATTGAGTTACCGTCTGCCTAAAAAAGTATGCAGAGCTTGGGGAGTCAATAATATTGATTTCTATGTGACCGGCCGTAACCTCTTCACTTTTACTAAATATACAGGACAGGATCCGGAAGTGAAGACGGAAAGAACATTGGCAAAGGATGAAGCGGTAACGCCGACCTCCATCCAGCTCACTTGTGGTTTTAATCTAAGTTTTTAAAAACGCTACGAACATGAAAAAATATTTGTTATACTATTACTGACAGGAGGCTTGTTGACGAGCGGTTGCAGTGACTGGCTTGATGTACTGCCTAAAGACAAGCAGAGCACGGATATGTACTGGCAATCTGCTGAAGACGTGGAATCCATCCTTGCGCAAGGATACAGTTGTATGCGCAATTGTATTCCATATATGATTGACTGGGGAGAGTTGCGGGGCGGATCGGTAATTGTTCCTTCCAGAGCTACCGAGAATGGTAGAGTCCAGAATTTTCAAGTACTTCCTAACAATTCAAGAGTGGCATGGGGTACATTCTACCAAGCCATTGGCATGGCGAATGCTGTATTGAAATATGCGCCGGGTGTGATGGAGAAAGACGAAAGTTACCATGAATCCCAGATGAATTCACACTGTACGGAAGCCTATTTTATTCGTGGATTGATGTATCTGTATCTGGTACGTAATTATGGAGAAGTACCTTTGATCACCGAACCTTACGTGGATGATGAGATGCCGACCAATGTGGCCAAATCATCTGAACAGGAAATCTTGGAACAAATAAAGAGCGATATGCGTACAGCTCTGGATACCAATGCAGCCAAGGAATTTTTGAAGATTCATGGGCAACTAAAGGACGTTCCACCAAATGGGCTTTGTATGCGTTGATGGCGGAAACCTGCTTATGGGCGGAAGATTATGACGAATGCGTCACTTACGCTGACTATCTAATTAATGCTACCTCCGGTAGGCGTCCGGTTTTCATGTCTGTCCCCAGCCAATGGTTCCAAATTTTTATCCGGGCAATAGCAATGAGTCCATTTTTGAATTGCAGTTCGATGGCGCTACTTATTACCAGACAAACAATTGTCCGACTAGTATTATGCCATACAGTACTTCCAGTACCAATAAAACTTATATGTATTCTGAAGCGATGACATTGCGTTTGTATGAGGAGAGTCTGAAAGAGGCTGTCCGTACTTATTTCGGTTCATGTGCACCACGCGAAAATCTTCATACACCCAGCTATTATGACGATTATCCCGATAATGCCATTATTTGGAAATACTCAGGGATGGGTACAAATAGTCTGATAGCTATCCGTGGTGGAAATCAGATGGATGCCAATTATATCATTTACCGGATGGCAGATGTCATGTTGATGAAAGCCGAAGCATTGATTCGGAAAGGCGGTAGCGAGAATTGGACGGAAGCCGTAGAGATAATGAACCAGATTCGCAAACGTTCCAACTTAGTTCCCTTGACCGTGGCTATGGAAGAAATTAGTGAACTGGATTTGTTGCAACTATTGCTGAACGAACGGGACATGGAGTTTGCCGCAGAAGGAAAACGATGGTATGATCTGCTTCGTCTGGGAAAGCAGCAAAATTTTAAGTATAAGGCTGAATTTAAGGAACTCGTGATGCAGAACAACAGCACCGCAGAGCCTAAATGGCTAAATTCCGCTTTGAATAACAGCGATGCCGGTATCTGCCTCTTCCCGAAAGTGATGTGAACACCAACCGATTATTGGAACAGAACCCTTATTATGATAAATAATCAAACCATGAATAAAATGAAAAGATAGGAAGGATTTATTGGATGCTGCTCATTATCTTATGCACGGCCTGCAATGATCCGTATGAAGGAGACACGTTCTCTGTTTATGATATACAGCCGGCTGCTACTTACTTGTCCAGCCGTTCCGGTGAATTTTCAGAATGGATTTCCATTATGAAATACGCTGACCTATACAATGCCGTCAATCAAGCGACTCAATATTTCACCCTTTTGTCCCCACGAACGAGGCGGTGAAAGCATTCTATACGAAGAAGGGATTACTTCTATTGAAGAATTGGGAGTGGAATATGCTCGTAACCTAGTTTCTTTTCATATTGTTCAAGATACAATCAGTCAGGAAAAATTTATCGAGCAAGAAGGCACGTTAAGTAAAAAAACGGTTTCCGATGACTTCCTTTCGGTGTCTTTCGGCAGTGCTGAAAATGGCGGCGGTGGTTTGCAATCAGTCTATCTGAATAAGGAAGCCCATGTCATAGAGTTTGCCAATTTGGTATCAAACGGCTACGTTTATGTGCTTGAAAACACGTTGACTCCGTTGACCGAGAGTGTGTATCAACGTATCGCTGAAAATGGAGACTACACCATCCTGAAAGGTGCATTGGATGCTACCGGATGGGGAAAGGAAATCAATACCATCTACGACACCATAGAAAATCAGTCGGGAGGTACTACTCAGCAAAAGCGAAACTATACCTTCCTTGCCGTAACGGATGCAGTTTTTAGTGAAAACGGTATCAGTAGTTTGCAAGATTTAGTACGGAAATTGGAAGCAGGTTCTGACTATACTAATCCGGATAATGCTCTTTATCAGTACGTTGCCTATCATATTTTGCCGGGAAGCTATGATCTGAAGAAAATGAGGAGTTTTGATACAGCAGACGTAACTTCTAAAATTTGGGATACTTCAAGTACCGGAAATATCGTCAAGGTAAGCAACAAGAATGATATTTTCTATCTCAACTATGCAGATGAGGAACATCGTGCCACGTTCCTCGAAGATTACAGTGACTTGCAGGCAAAGAACGGATACATTCATCAAGTCAGCACATGGTTGCCCATCGCCGAAGCTGAACCGGAAACTGTTTTGTTCGACTTGTGTAATTACTCCCTCATCGGTGAATGGATTGCAGCTGGTCATGGAGAAGAAGGTATCAAATTTCAGGCAGTAGGAGATGAAGAGAAAAAGTGTTCGGTGACAGAATTAAACTGTTATCAATATGAATTAGTAAATCCGGCAGGAGCGTATGACAGTTATTATAATGTTACTTATTTCCAGATAAGTTCAAAAAATGATTGGAAAACAGCAAATAATGGTGATCTTCTAATGCTGAATATTGGTAACACTGGATGGGTTTCCATGCAAACTCCTTCCATTATCAAAGGTAAATATAAAGTGACTCTGCAGTTTGGATATGCTACATCGCAACTATTCATTAAGCAACAAAGTAATAGCAATGGCGGACAAATGGATTTCAAGCTGATAAGCGGAACAGAAGAAGTTTTGTTGAACGAGCAAACTGAATATAAGCCTTATACAGAATTAGAAGGTTCAGCTCCTAAATTAGGACTCTATAAAAGCGTCATAAATAATGAAATAGAGTTTACAGATACTCAATCATATACTTTAAAAATAGTATTGAAAGATCCGGGAGCTAGCGCTAGTTCCAACTCTAAATATCGTATTTATCTGGATTATATCTTATTTGAACCTGTAATAGAAGAATAAAAGAACCATGAAAACGAAAAAATACATACTATATGCTCTATCCTTTCTGACATTGATAGGCAGTAGTTGTTCCGACACATGGGACAACCATTACGCTCAAGAGCAGAGTGCAGTAAACAATGACCAAATTACGATTGTCAATAAACCGCTGACCGAGTATCTGGCAGAAGAATCTTCGTTGACCAATATGTATCAGTTGTTTAAGGAAACCGGTATGATTGACGAAATGCAGAAAAAGGAACAGATGTACACCATCTTAGCTACGGAAGCAGATCTGGCACCAACAAGAGCTGCAAGCAACGATGATGTATATACCGCTCAAACTTATATCTCCGATGCATCTATTTCTCCGTCTAAAATTACAGATGGCCAACGTCTTTTGATGTGGAGTGGCAAATTTTTGAATATCAAGAAAACGGAAGAAGAAACCGGGAACATCATCCAGTTCAATAATGCAACAGTAACTAAAATAGTGAAACTGACTAATGGTTATCTTTACATACTGGATCAGGCGATTGTATCTCCGCGAAGTATGTATGAGATTATTGAATCATTGGGAGACGATTATTCCATTTTCCGTCAGATGATCTTGTCGCGCAATCAACTGACATTCGACAAGAACGCCAGTGAAATTATTGGAGTGGACAACACGGGAAATACGGTTTACGACTCCGTATTTACTGTAAAAGCCCCTTATTTTGAGAATAAAGGCTTCGACATTATGTCGGAAAACGTGACTGCAACCATGCTGATTCCTTCCAACGAGGTAATCAATGATGCTTTGACTACCGCACGTCAGAAACTGACAGAATGGGGACTGGAACGCGAAGACAGTATCATTAGAAACTGGGTATTCCAAGCTGCGTTTTTCAACAAGAAGTACACTAAACTGGATTTTGAGGAGAACGAAGACCTCAAATCGGTGTTTTCCAAGCAGTGGCGTACCACCGTTCAGGAAGTAGATCTTGACCATCCGGTAAACATGAGTAACGGAACTGCATACTATGTGAAGAAGATGAAAATTCCTACCAATGTGTTGATTTATCGTCTGAAAGATCATTTTTATTACTATGAAAAGATGACGGCATTAGAAAAAGAAACTTATTTCAAAACGACAAATCTGGCATATAAGGAAATTGGACATAGCGATGGTAAAAGTTATCATGACGGATGGCCTGCAATGGGATTTCCTAGAATCTATTATTACACTTTGGTGTATGATCTGGCAGATCCTGCAAACAAAACTTATACGCTTGAATTTACACCATTCAAGTATAAAGAAATGGGAACTACAGAGCATGAGGTTTCACCTTATAAGATTCCGGAAGGAACATATAAGATTTATTTCGGATTTGAACAGGACAAAAGTGGTAAAGTTGGACAGGTGAAGATATTTGTCAATGACGTGGAGGTAGGAACCGCTTCAGAAAGTGCAAATAAAGGTACCAATTTCCATTTCGACCGTAATGGCGGTGGATATGCGGAAGGATATGATGCTAATGCTGCCAAAGCTGCCGGAGTTAGCAAATATAGTAACTATGATCGCGATGGTGGAGTCATGTCCAATGAGTTGGTCGTTACGGGAGAAGCCAAACCTATCACGATACGTTTTGAAGGTTCAGGTAATAGCTTGACAAAGGCTATCTTCTTCCACTGGTGTTTGAAACCTACAGAGGATTGTTATTAATCTTATGAAATAAAGACAAAATGAAAAAGATACAAATTTTATTTTTCACTTTTCTGCTTTGCCTTTTTGCAGCCGATGTATGTGCGCAGAAACAGGACAAGGTAAGCGGAAAAATCCTATCTTCTCTCAATACTCCGGTGAAGGGAGCGGTAGTGTCCGTTACAGGAAGTGAAGATGTGACCACAGATGAAAACGGAGTATTCCAAACTGAATGTAAGGATCTGAAGAAAGCGTGGATTTCTGTCTGGGCGGTAGGCTACTACACGGTTCGTCAGGCATTGGACGGACGGAAGGATATCAACATCATCCTGATTCCCGAATCTAAATATAAATATAATGAGACAACGGTTTTGCCTTTTCGGGTTGAAACGAATGAAGTCACTACTTCGGCAGAGAACATCACTAAAAGGATTTCACGCCTGCCAGCATGAATATTGACCGTGCGTTAGCCGGTCAGATCGCCGGTTTACAGGTCACTCGCGGCAGTGGTATGCCGGGGAAGGAAGCTATATGAATCTGCGCGGTGTGCGTTCATTTGTCGGTAACAACGCTCCGCTAGTGATTATCAATGGCATTCCTTATATTCCTGACGTGCACAATTCGCAGATGATCAACGGATATAGTCGAAATATTTTTCAAGCCTATAATATCAATGATATTCAGAACATCACTGTTTTAAAGGGTGCGGAAGCTGCTATCTATGGTTCGATGGGTGCCAATGGCGTTATTCTGATAGAAACCGACGGTGCTACTTCAGACAATATGAACACGGAAATCAGTTATTACGGACAGTTCGGAATGAGTTGGAATGATAAACGTATACCGCTTTTGTCTGGTATCGATTATAAGTCGTTCCTGTCTGACATGGGTATGAATTACTATGGAAATATGGAGAACTTTTCAATAATTTCCCGTTCATGAATGATGCAGAAGGCAAAACGGTTACCTTTACAACAACAATACCAACTGGCAGGATGAACTCTACCGGAATGGATTCGTCACAGACAATTTGTTCCGTATAGAAGGTGGTGACAATATTGCCAAGTACGACTTGTCATTGGGTTACGCCAACGAACAGGGGATACTGAAAAGTACGAAGCAAGACCGTTATCACACGCAATTAAACGGTAACTTCCTCGTAAGCAAGAACTTTGAAGTGTATGCCACTATCGGTCTGGCTTATATGAACGGTCATTTCCAAGAACAGGGAATGTCCCGGCATACCAACCCGATTTTGGCAGCCTATGCGCAATCACCTTTGCTTGCTCCTTACCAGAAAACGTCCAATGGTGACTTTACTCCTCTTTATTCATCTTATTATTATGGTATCTGTCAGGATTTGACTTTTGCAGTCAGTAACCCTGTCGCCATCGTGAACGAAGTGGACGCTAACAACCGTCAATATGATGTCAATATCAAAGCCGGATTCAACTATCGGATTATTCCCGGACTGTCTGTCGACGGTGTATTTGGCATTTATTATAACTATAACAAAGAGCACATCTTCATGCCGGGTGTAAGCGATCCGGTTATTGTTCCCGCTATTGACACTTACGGTGAACAGAAGAACGTCGTGCGCGAAGGAGTGGCGGAAACGCAGAACTACTTCTATAACCTGAATGCCCGTTTCAACAAAGTGTTCAGTAACAGACACGTCCTTAACGCAATGGCGGGATGCCAAGTGCTGACTACGCAGAACGAACTTGATGGAGCTTTTGCCCGTAATACGACAAACGACTTTTATCAAGTATTAAATTCTGCCAATAAGGTGGGTTCTTATTTCGACGGTTATCTGGCAAAATGGAACTGGATGAACATCTTTGCCCATGCCGACTATACGTATAACAATCTTTTGAATGTTTCTGCAAATATGTCTGTCGACGGTTCTTCTGCCAATGGAAAATATACCAATCGTTTCCGTGTATATCCGTCTGCCGGATTGACATGGATGGCAAAGAATATGTCTTTCCTGATTGACAAGGATTGGGTTAACCGTCTGGATCTCCGTGCCGAATATAGTGTTACCGGCAACAGCCGTTTCTCTTCCAATTATGGCAGAAATTACTATAGCAGTTTGCCGTACATGGCAGTATCCGGCATTGTGCGGACACAAATCCCGAATACACACCTGAAACCGGAAGTGACCACACAGATGAACTTGAGCTTGGACGCCGCTTTCTTGAGAAACCGCATCAGTTTGGGAGTTGATTATTATCGGGGCAGAAGCAAGGATGTAATCATGAATGTCAACACTTCAGCCGTTTACGGTACTTCCGGCTATTATACCAACTGTGCAAAAATCGACAACAAAGGGGTAGAACTCTCCTTCCAGGCTTCTTTAATCCATCTGCGCGATTTCGAATGGATTGTGGGAGGAAATATCGCGTTCACCGACAATAAGATCAAGTCTTTAGGCGGATATGACCAAAAGACATTGGAATATAGCGATGGCGCCACAGTGGTCAGTCGTGTAGGTGGAAGCCCGTACGAATTCTACGGATTACAGGCCGACGGAGTCTATGCCACTCAAGCCGAAGCTGACAAAGCCAATTTGGTCAACAGCAGTATGCAGGCATATCAAGCCGGTGACGTGCGTTTCATTGACCAGAATAACGACGGACGTATTGACATAAAAGACCGTATATCTTTGGGAAGCGCCGCTCCCGATTATTTCGGAGGCTTTTACACTAACTTCCGCTACCGGCATTTCGCACTGTCCGCAGAATTTGCATACTCTAAAGGAAACAAAGCATACAATGCCGTAAGACGTACTTTGGAATCGGCTTCTTCTTTTTCTAACCAGAGCGTTGCCGTCAGTAATCGTTGGAGCGTGGAAGGGCAAGTGACTGATATGCCTCGTGCAACCTTCGGAGACGCTATCGGCAATAACAACTTCTCTTCACGTTGGATAGAGGATGCTTCTTATCTGCGTATAAAGAATATCACATTGAGCTACAACTTTGATAAACCGATATGGAACTTCTTCCGCTCCGGAACGATCTACGTAACCGGTGAAAACTTGCTGACAGCTACCAAATATTTAGGATTGGATCCTGAATTTGCTTATTCGTCTAGCGACAACGCAACACAAGGATTCGATTATGCGAAAGTAATGCAACCAAAATCCGTTAAACTGGGTATAAACTTGAAATTCTAATTATGAAGATGAAAAAAATAATACTGAATGTCGCATTGGTCTTTGCAGCTGCTGTAATGGGTAGCTGTGACAGCTTCTTTGAAGTAGATACGGATGACACGTTGGACGGCAGCGAATATATTTCTGAAGAGAGCGAAATGTATTCGGGGTATATGGGTATCATGGCAAAGATGCAGGCTGTCGGTGACAAGGCAATTTACTTGAATGAACTAAGGGGGGAACTGGTAGAACCCACCTCAACCGCTCCCACAGAATTGTATAGCTTGTACAATTATGATGATGATCTGGAAGGAAACTCGTATGCGAATCCTGCTGGATATTATGAGATAATCAATGCGTGCAACGACTATCTTCGGAAGTTACAGACATACAAGGAGAGCAATTCAATAGATATGACCCGCTATAAAGCTTTGGTCAGCAGTACGTTGCGTATAAAAGCATGGACTTTTATGACGATTGCCAAGATTTATGGTAAAGTCGTATGGGTGGACAAACCGATGGATTCATTAAGGGATCTTTCCAAATTCAAGACTTTGGAATTGGATGATGTCATGGCAGCCTGCAAAAATCTGCTGGACATTGGTTTTGATGATGTAGACGGAACATACGAGACTGCTTGGAAAGACTGGGTGGATCCGGATACAGAACTTGCAAACAGTGAATACCGTCGTTGGGATATGATGACGCCTCCTTACTATGCCGTATATGCGGAAATCTGCTTGTGGATGGGTAAATACCAGAAATGTATTGATCTGATACAAGGTGAAATGAATAGAAGATACCAACAGAGTCAGAACCAGTCTATCGCCTATCTGCGTAACGCCCAATTGCTGGGACAATGGGGAAAGTTCTTTAATTACGAGACTCCTTACGATTATGAGTCGGTATCTGCTGTTATGTACAACTATCAGAATAAGCAGACAAACAGTCTGTTAAAACATTTTGATTCCGATTACCCCAATAAGTTCTGGCTTGCTCCTGCTGAAAAAGCGATGGAACGCTTCTCGGATAAAGACTTCGACCCGATAGGTGCCAACGAAGAAGATTTCAGGAAAACCTATACTTTCAAGGAATACAATGGCAAGTGGGTTATCAGCAAATTCCGTCCGCCCTATAATCCGGTGCGTGCCGCTTATCGCGATGACGTGTTTGTCTATTTGTACCGTGGTGCAGAACTTTATCTCATGATGGCGGAAGCGTTCAACCAACTCGGCAAGAAGAATGCCGTTGATGCATTGATAAATACCGGTGTTGAAGGTTATGTGGATGAATTCGAGAGAAATGCGGATGGAGTTCTTTCCGGAACATGGAACGGCTTTACTCCCCACTGGACCAGTTTGAAAACTGTATATAAACTGGCAAACGGAACGACGAGTATTACTAACCGTGCTTATGGAGATAACGGCTTGCGTGGAACTGCCAAAACCAATATGGGCTCTCGGTCATTCACCAATGATATCAAAAGCAATGATGAGGAACTGTTGAAGGAAATGATGCTGGAAATGGCTTGTGAAGGAAAGGTTTATCCAGCTATGATCCGTATGGCGAAACGTTATAATGACAACAGTATTATGGCAAAATATATTTGCGAGAAATATGAAGGCAAGGGGAATGTTGCCGCTATCCGTGAAAAGATCATGAATGGAGACTATTTCATCAAATGGAATTTAAAATAAAATTTCCTGAATAATCCACTGACATGGATTAAGTAAAATATGGGTGACGCGGGTTTTTGAATGAGAATCCGCGTCATTTGTTTCAAATATAAATACTTTTGTAAATAACAATAATAAAGAATCATGAAAACATTCGCAGTATCTATTGCAGTACTTTTTATTTGGACAGCTTGCGGAGATGGAAATCAGCCGATAATTGACCGCGAGGCATTAGTAGAAAGGAATAGTCCTGTTGTGACGGCATTCGATTCATTAGCTTCACTTTCTGTAGGAAATGGAGAGTTTGCTTATACGGTAGACATAACCGGATTACAGACGTTTCCGGACAATTATAAAAAAGGAGTTCCATTGGGAACGCAAAGCCAGTGGGGCTGGCATAGCTTCGCCAATCCGGACCGGCTTACTCCGGAAGAAACCCTGAAAGAATACGATTTTGGCAGGGGAAAGAAAGAACTTTACGCTACTCAATTCAAAGAAGAAGGCAGACAACAGGATGCCGCTAATTGGTTTCGTGTCAATCCGCATCGTCTTCATTTAGGAATTGTCGGTTTTGACGTGGAAGAAGGTACGGATATTGAACAGGTAACTGACGTTCATCAGAAACTTTGCTTGTGGGATGGAAAAATCGAAAGCCGGTTTAAATTAAACGGTGAAGATTATCAAGTGGAGACAGTCTGCCATCCTTCTAATGATATGATTGCTGCAAATATTACTTCTAAGGCGCATACCGGGATTTGTTTTCGCTTTCCGTATCCTACGGGCGCTCATTGTGATGATGCGTGTAATTGGGAAGCCGTTGATAAACATACAACGACTATTGTTACTCAAAATGAATCTTCCGCAGTTTTGAAACATACTTTAGATAGCACAGAGTATTTCGTAACTTTGTGTTGGGAAGGGAAGGCTACTTTAAATGAGAAAGCAAAACATTATTTTGTCCTGACTCCGATGGACGATCATTTAGCTTTTACATGTGCTTTTACTAGTACAGCTCCTTCAACGCAGCCTGTTACTGTAGCACAAACTCAAGAAGAAGCAAAAAACTATTGGAACTCGTTTTGGAAGGAAGGCGCAGCTGTTGACTTTTCGGCATGTACGGACCCACGGGCCAAAGAACTGGAACGACGTGTGGTACTTAGCCAATATTTGCTTGCTATTCAGAGCGCAGGTACTATTCCTCCGCAAGAGACGGGGCTTACCTATAATTCGTGGTTTGGCAAATTCCATCTTGAAATGATCTGGTGGCACGAAGCTCAATTTGCTCTTTGGAATCGTAGCAACTTACTTGACCGTACATTAGGTTGGTATGAAAAGGTTGAACCGATAGCGCGTCAAATAGCCCAAAGACAAGGGTTTGATGGCGTTCGCTGGATGAAAATGACCGACCCGTCAGGAACAGAAGCCCCTTCCAAAGTAGGAAGTTTTCTGATTTGGCAACAACCTCATTTAATTTATTTGGCAGAATTACTTTATCGTGCTGATCCGACTAAAGAAGTGTTGGAGAAATATAATCGTTTGGTACAGGAGACTGCAGAATTTATGTACTCTTTTGCTACATACGATGAACTGGAAGGACGTTACGTATTGAAAGGTGCCATTCCTGCACAAGAAACGTTGCGTGCTGCAGAAACAATTAATCCTCCTTTTGAACTTTCTTACTGGCATTTTGCCATGCAGACCGCTCAACAATGGCGTGAACGTATGGGACAGCAACGCAGTTTGGAATGGGATGAAATGATCGATAAACTTTCCCCTTTAGCATCTAATAATGAAGGACTTTATCTGGCTGCTGAAACAGCCATAGATACTTATAAAGATATTCGTTATACTTCCGACCACATGGCAGTATTAGGTGCAGTCGGTATTCTTCCGATGAATAAACTGATCCGGGAAGATTATATGAAAAATACATTGCACTGGATTTGGGATAACTGGAATTGGGGTAAAACCTGGGGATGGGATTATCCGATGACGGCTATGAATGCTGCCCGTTTGGGTGAACCGGAAAAGGCAGTCGGAGCTTTACTGATGGATAAACGCACAAACACATACTTGCCGAATGGTCATAATTATCAGGACGGTCGTTTACGTATTTATTTACCGGGTAATGGCGGCTTGCTGACTGCTATTGCGATGATGTGTGCCGGTTGGGACGGATGTACGGAGATTAATCCGGGATTTCCGAAAGATGGAACTTGGAATGTCCGTTGGGAAGGATTGAAGCCATTACCATAATCAAACACAAAAAAATATGAGTTATTTTCATCTGAATCTTATTTTAAAAGGAAAGCTGACAGTTTGTTGCCTCTTGATGTTGCCGGCGATACCATTAAATGCTCAAAGAGAGGCAAAGCAGATCGGTGACTTTAAAGAATCCATCTCCTTGAATGAACATCTGCGAGGTACAAAAAGGACGTTGCAATATCGTCCCGATGGTGATGAGTTTGTTTGTGTCAATGGTAAGAATCGGTATACCCGTGCTTTGTACGGTAGTCACAGTCCCTTTCGGGTAGAAACAAGTGACCGGCCGGTTTTTGCTTTTTATAATAACGGACGCGGAGGAAATATAAGTTTCAAAGTCATTCTTCGTGACGGAACAGAATTGGCGCTTGACTGCACCGGGCATTGTGAATCCCGTTATTCGGCTGGAAAACGTACCTATTATTTGACAGACCCGTCTTGGGGAAAAGGAGAACTGCGTATTTCTGTATTGGCATTAGCCGATATGGATGGAGCTATTTGGCGTTTTTCTCCTTCGAATATGCCTAAAGGAGCTATACTTCGTTGGCAACATGGGGGAGCTACCGGAAAACGTTTGAGTCGTAATGGAGATATGGGGGTAGATCCGGCTGATTGCTTCGAACTTCCTGTCGAAGCGACTGACCTTGTCACTGGTGAACTTCCTTTGCAGAAAGAAGTATACTTGGTACGTGGGGAGGTTCCCGAAGGTTATAATGTCCGTAAGCTCTATCAACAAGCGGAGGCAGCTTCTTTGGCATTGGCTTCTCATTTGAAGATAGAAACGCCGGACCCTTATTTGAACACGTTGGGTGGTGCATTGGTCGCAGCTGCCGATGGAATTTGGGACGGGCAGGTTTGGTTGCACGGTGCTATTGGCTGGCGTATGCCGTTAAGTGGGTGGAGGGCCGGATATACTGGTGATGCTTTAGGTTGGCATGACCGGGCACGGACTCATTTTGATGCTTATGCAGCTAGTCAGGTGACTGATGTCCCGAATACAATACCTCATCCGGCACAGGATTCTACAATGAATCTGGCGCGTTCGGAAAAACGTTGGGGAACTCCTCAATATAGTAATGGGTATATTTGCCGGAATCCTGAACGTAACAACCAGATGCACCACTATGACATGAATCTTTGTTACATGGATGAATTGTTATGGCACTTCAACTGGACGGGAGATACTGCGTATGTCCGCAAAATGTGGCCTGTGATTACCCGCCATCTAGCTTGGGAAAAATTAAATTATGATCCGGACAATGATGGTTTATATGATGCATACGCTTGTATTTGGGCAAGTGATGCGCTTTACTACAACAGTGGCGCAGTCACCCATTCGTCGGCTTATAACTACCGTGCCAATAAAATGGCAGCTTTTCTTGCTTCTTTGATAGGCGAAGACCCTTCACCTTATCAGAACGAAGCCGAGCAAATATTGAAAGCGATGAATAAGCGTCTTTGGATGCAGGGCAAAGGTTGTTGGGCGGAATATCAGGATTTTATGGGACATCGCCGGCTTCACGAAAGTCCGGGATTATGGACTATATATCATGCACTCGATAGCGACGTTGCCGATCCTTTTCAAGCTTATCAGGCTACACGGTATGTTGATACGGAAATACCACATATCCCCGTGTATGCCGATGGACTGGAAGAGGGGTATGCAACGATTGCCACTACCAATTGGTTACCTTATTCCTGGAGTATCAATAATGTGGCTTTCGCAGAGGTAATGCATACAGCTTTGGCCTATTTCCAGGCAGGACGTCCGGAGGAAGCATATCGATTGATGAAAAGTTCATTTCTGGATGGTATGTACTTAGGTAACAGTCCCGGCAATTTGGGGCAAGTCAGCTTTTATGATGCTGCCCGTGGAGAGTGTTATCGTGACTTTGGAGATCCGATAGGGGTAGCTTCCCGATTACTGGTACAAGGATTGTATGGCATTTTACCCGATGTATTGAACGGGAAGATGGTGATTCGTCCGGGATTTCCCGCAGGATGGTCAAAAGCTTCTATTTCTTTGCCTGACATAACCTATCACTTTGTCAGGGAGAATGATATAGATATTTACCGGATAGAGCAACGTTTTAAGGCACCTTTGGCATTGACATTACAAGTGAATGTCGGAAGGGAAAGGATTCATTCTGTGAAAGTAAATGGGAAAGAAGTTGACTGGAGCTTTGCGGAAGCTGCTTCCGGTTATCCGGTGGTTGTTATTCCTGCTTCTTCTGCCCAAAAAGCAATTGTCGAAATAGTGTGGGGAGGAAACAGTCTGAATCCGGTTCTACCTGAAATACAGGCGGAGGCTTTAGCGGAGATCCGTGTTCCATCCATTTTAGGGGCGGTATTCGGTGAAATATATGATCCGCAGGGAGTGCTGATACAACCGAATGTTAGTGATACATCTATAAGAAGTAAGGTCAATGATCATTTGGGGCATCATACATTCTTTGTTCGCACGAAACAAGGACAGATGGAATGGTGGCAGCCTGTAAACGTACAGATTACAAAATCGGAAAAATCACCGGTCATTCTTCCTTTCTCGCAGGTGAATACGTCAGAGTGCCGGGTGATGAATATGGATTCTTTGTTCAATGCGAATGTGACAGATATTTTCCGGAATGAGTATCTGACACCCCGTTCGCCTTATACCACTTTACAACTTCCTGTTCAGGGCATTGGCGAGTGGTGTCATCCGAAATTAACTGCTGATATTGATGATGCAGGTTTGCGTGCCTTGGTACGTGATGAGATGCTGACTACCAAACTGGGTGTGCCGTTCCGAACATTGGCTCAAGGAAGCAATATTGCTTTTACTTCGTTGTGGGATAATTATCCCGACAGTTTGAGTATTCCGCTTTCCGGTCGGGCTTCTCATGCCTATTTAATGATGGCAGGCAGTACCAACCACATGCAGTGTCGCATTGCTAATGGTATTGTTCGTGTATACTATACAGATGGAACTTCTGATGTATTGGAATTAGTGAATCCGGATAACTGGTGTCCTATTGAGCAAGATTTCTATGTTGATGGTCAGGCATTCACTGTTGTTTCTCCCCGTCCTTATCGCATTCATTTTAAGACGGGTTTGGTTAGCAATGACTTGGGAAAGGACTTAGGCATAAAGGGTGTTTATGGACGTTCCATCGAGGGAGGAGCAGGTGTACTTTTGGACATGCCTCTGAATCCTTCCAAAGAGTTAAGTCATCTGACGTTGGAAACACTTTCAAACGATGTTGTTATCGGTTTGATGGGAGTTACATTGCAATAAAATAAAAATAACATATTAATAAAAGGATAAGAATTATGATGAGAAGAACTATTAATTTACTACTGATGTTGCTTTTTGTGGCAGAGGTAACATCTGCGAATACTGTTGATTTTGATAAAGCATTTAAAGAAAGCGCCCGTATCGAAAAACAGATTAAACGGACCTCTTTCCGAAACGAACATTTCTTATAACTGATTTTGGAGCAAAACGGATGATGAGGCTAATCCTTGCCATGAAGCCATTAATCAGGCTATTTTACAGTGCAGTCTGTCAGGAGGTGGCATAGTAATTGTTCCTAAAGGCACTTTTATACCGGACCTATTACTTTAAAGAGCAATGTGAATTTCCATCTCGAAGAGGGAGCTGTTTTGAAATTCTCTACAGATCAAAGCCTTTATTTTCCTGCTGTTTTAACTCGTTGGGAAGGAATTGATTGCTATAATGCTCACCCCTTGATTTATGCTTATGGTGAAAGCAATATTGCCATAACAGGAAAAGGTATTATTGACGGACAAGGTAGCATGGAAACTTGGTGGCCGATGTGTGGGGCCGTAAAGTATGGTTGGAAAGAAGGCATGGTGGCTCAACGCAATGGAGGTCGTGAACGTCTGTTGATGTATGGTGAAACATCGACTCCTGTCTACAAACGTCTGATGAAACCGGAAGACGGGATGCGTCCGCAACTATTGAATTTACATTCCTGTCACACCATCTTGATTGAAGGTGTTACTTTGTTAAATTCTCCATTTTGGGTGATTCATCCTCTTTTCTGCGAGAGCTTGATTGTTAGCGGAGTGACTGTTTTCAATCGTGGACCTAACGGAGACGGATGTGATCCTGAATCTTGTAAGAATGTGTTGATAGAGAATTGTACATTTGACACGGGTGATGATTGTATTGCCATTAAATCAGGACGTAATGAAGACGGGCGTAAATGGAATATTCCCAGTGAGAACATTATCGTACGTGGTTGCATGATGAGGAATGGACATGGAGGAGTAGTGATCGGCAGTGAGATTTCCGGTGGTTACCGTAACTTGTTTGTAGAAGACTGCCGAATGGATAGCCCGAATCTGGATCGTGTTATTCGTATTAAGACGAGCACTTGCCGCGGAGGACTTATAGAAAATGTATTTGTTCGTAATGTAACGGTAGGACAATGTCGTGAAGCTGTGCTTCGCATCAATCTGCAATATGAGAATCGGGAGAAATGTAAGAGAGGGTTTGACCCGATTGTCCGTAATGTGCATTTGAAGAATGTAACTTGTGAGAAGAGTAAATTGGGTGTGCTTATTATAGGGCTGGAGGATGATAAACATGTATATAACATCAGTGTAGAGGATTCTCATTTTAATAATGTAGCCAAAGGAGCAAATGATATTAAAGGGGCGAAAGATGTGACTTTCAAGAACCTTTATATCAATGATGAATTGGTGAAATAGAATATAGTTGTAATAGATAAAAATAACTATGGATGAAGAAGAGTGGAAGACTGCCTATGATGTACAAATCTATGTTACATCTTTATCCGCAATAAGCGATTGCAATTGGAATAGATTAGAACTCTGGGTAAATTTTCATCAAGATGGTTTTATCTATAAGTTGAGACATTATTACCCTGTACTTTCAGAAGATGATATACATGTCATTCTTTTGTTACGTATTGATTTTAGTAATGCGCAGATTTCAAAGTTATTCCAGATTCTAGGAAGTTCTTTTCGAATACGCCGTAGTAGATTGAAAAGAAAATGAATGTTTCTTGTGAATCTATTACTGATTTTATTAAATCATTACGTTTGGAATGATCTTTCTTTAAAACCATATTTAAATGCGTATACATTGGCTGTGTATACGCATTTGTATACGGTTGAAATTTGTATTTCAATTTATAAATGTCGTCCTTTGTTACAACAAGAGCGATAAACTTTTATTTGTACTAATATTATGGAAAAATACAGCTCCTTATCTTATATAATATAGATGGAATTGGAAGTGAACTATACAATTTTACAAATATATGGTATTGCTCTGAAAAGATATTCAAAATTAGTAATCTCTAAAAGTCATTCTTATGAGAAAGTGGAATTGTGGCTTTGTTATGGTTGGATTAGCCTTTCTAATCAGTATTTCAGTACTTAGCTGTCAGACGGATGATGCTGACGATTACTCTCAACAGGCAGAAGATGTGACTGCTGCAGATCTCTTTATTGCTTCGGAAGCTTATCAGAATTTGGAAAAGAAATAGGAAAGGACATGAGAAGAGAACAAAACGCAATCTCTAAATTGTCTAAAGAAGACTTGGAACAATATCGCTTACTCCGGAAAAATCTGCTTAATATCGAGACTCGTACCGAAGCAATTACTCAATTAAAGATTCTGACAGGATATGATTATCAAGCTAACCGTAATCGTATTTCTTCTTTGGTCAGGGACGTTTTAAAGATGCTGATTTTACTAAATTAGAATTGATGAGGGCACGACAAAAAGTCGAATGTACAAAGTCGTGATTACGCGAGCAGATACCAATGCAGAACTACGTGAAAATGCAAAAAAGATTGTGCGGAAACGGCCAAAGAAGAAATAATGGAATGTCATAATCATTTTAACGAGAATATTGAGGATTTACCTGCGAGTGAATTTCCCAATGGTGATAATTATAAATTCTGGGTAAAAGTAAGAGATGCTTGTCTATCGGCTGCAGGAACAAAAGAAGGAAATTGTGAAAGCAGTTGTGATAAAAGCTATCCAGATGAGGAGTAAATTTTAATTGTAAGAGTAATATTTAATAGTCGTAATAATGAAAAAATATCTATTTATTTTTATTTTCGTATCTATAGCCCAGCTATTCTATGGACAAGAAAAATACACTATCCAGGGTGAATTACCCGACCATTCGTTAGATAATAGTTATTTGCGTTTGACTAATAGTTCAGCTCTTAGTCAAGAAAAAGAACGAATTAAACATTTATTTATTGATAGTATATTGGTGGTTGACGGGAAATTCCATTATGAAGGTGTACTTTCACAAAAGCCATTCTTGGCGTATCTTTATAGTGCAGGGACAAAAAGAAAGATGTTGGATTTCGGCCTGTATTTTATAGTTGAGCCTGGTAATATTCATATCCGCATCGCTAATTGGGCAGATGAGGGTGTGGTATCAGGTACTCCTATTAATGAAGATTATAATACCTATATGATCACAAGGAGAAGTATGGAAAATCAATTACTCTTTTTAGAGAAATATGCCCAATACCCGGATGTCGTACGGTTCCACTTATCTTTTTTATTGAACGGACGAAGAATGTCAAGGGATCCTAATTTTCCAAAATATCTACAGATTCTCGACCGAATGCCTAAAGCAGATCGGGATATTCTTTTGGCTTGGCTGGACTATACTATTAAAAAGTATGAATATGAAAAAAAAACCAAACCATTATTGGACAGTATACGTAAAAATGCCCCTCGTTTCATCGAGACTATTCCGAGTAATTCATCATCAACAACGATGAAAAATAAGTAGAATTTTAGTCTTATTGTGATTTGTGTGACGTGTTTTTGATTATGAAATTGACAATCAGCGGGAGAATAAGTGCCCTATATGTTACTACCTTAAAAATAGTTTTATGAAAAAAAGCAAAGCTTTCTTGAATATGGTTGTGTTAACCTTTTTAATAGCTATATCTATGCTTAGTTGTCAATCGAATGATGATTATTTGCAAATCGGAATAGGCAATTGTGAGAGTAGTAATGGTACGTGTCCTATAACCGTATTTCATTAGGCTTTTTATACATCCATATTTAAGTTATAATCTAATATGAAAGTAAAAAGGCAAATTCTTGTTCTATTTTTGACAATGCTGGTAGGAATTCCGATTCTTTCTGCCCAAAGCAAAAAAGAACAAAAGAAACAAAAGGCGGAAGTTGTCGGAAAGATTGTTACATCAAAAGTCTACAAGATAAATGTAGGTACTTGCATTCTTCCATGTAAAGCTCCTATATTATTGAATGAGTCTGATTATTCAATAGAAATTAAAAATGATTCTATTTTTTCTGATCTTCTTTATCTCGGTCAAGCTGATATACCATACAGGAGAGGAGCTGAACTTTACTTTCAGGCTCCTTTGAAAAAATATACTATGGATATAGATAAAAAGAAAAATGCTCACATCAAGTTTTCAGCAAATACAACAATAGGTAATTGCAACTTTTATATTAAGGTATATTCCAATGGAAGTGCGAGCATTTATATCACCTTGCAGCAGGGGAAAAGTATCAATTTTTTAGGAGAATTAAATATGCGAAGAGAAGAAACGGAGTCTCTGTAACACTTAAATTATTATCATGAGAAAATATCTATTCATATTAATGTTTGTATCTATAGCCCAACTATTTTACGGACAAGAGAAATACACGATTCAAGGTGAATTTCCAGATAATTCGCTAGACGGAAAATATATAATACTGACAGATAAGTCTTTTCTTCCTGATGAGTACAAACGTAAATGGAAAGCATCTGACGATGAAGTAAAGATATTGGTAACTGATAAAAAATTCTATTATAAAGGGGTAACTACACGAAAACCTTTTTTGGCGCAAATATATTACGATAGACCAACATTCAGTGGTCAGACAAGTGCGACTTCTTTTGTAATAGAACCTGGGAATATCCAGATCCATATAACCAATTGGTATGAGGAAGGAAATGTATCGGGTACTCCTATTAATAAAGACTATAATACTTGTGTCATTGAACGGAGAAATCTGGTAAATAGAATTTTTAGAACTATCCGTTTAAAGGGGCAGACTTCGGAAGCTGAAGGAGCTTATTCTTTTGGTTCAGCATTTGAGGATTTTGAAAAAGGTGAATTGGCTTTCTTTGAGAAATATGCCAAATATCCGGATGTTATCCGAGTAATGTTATCTCGTTATTTGGAAGTTAAGGACTTAAATAAAAGATTGGTGGATGCTAAATATTTACGTATTCTTGACTTAATGCCCAAAACGGATCGGGATATTTTGATAGCGTGGCGAGAGTATACAATGAAGAGAGAGGAGTATTGGGCAAAGGGAAGAGCGTTGACCGATAGTCTTAATCGTAATGCTCCTCGTTTTATTGAAAGACGGGTAAATAATATGCTTGATATAACTGTAAAATGATTTTATAGAATTGAAGTGTAATTAATATGAAAGAGAAACTGTTTTTTCTCATTATAATCGTATTTTCTGCTCAATTACTTTTGGGGCAAGAGAAATTTACGATTCGGGGTGAATTCCCTGATAATACTCTAGATGGTAAATATGTGTTATTAATAGATAAATCGTATCTTCTTGAAGAAAGGGAAGGACAAAAACAAGCATACGACAACAGCATAAAAATAAAGGTGATTGGCAAGGAATTTTTTTACGAAGGAACTGTCACACGAAAGCCTTATTTTGCACAAATATCCTATGATGGTTCATCGTTCCATAAAGAGACTGATATTAATCTTTTTGTGGAACCTGGGAATATCTATATTCGTATGGTCGATTGGGATACTGACGCTAATGTATCGGGCACTTCCATCAATGAAGATTACAATACTTACATTCTTGAGCGAGAAGCTCAATGGAGTGCTGTATATTGGAATAGAGATCGGAGAAAAGTGGCGGAAGATAGTACTAAAACAGAGAATAGTAACTTATTAGATACATCAGTAACTGAACAGCGTTCAGAAGGTCGGTTTACTTTTCTTGAAAAATATGCAAAATATCCGAATGTCATCCGAGTCATGTTGGCTCGTGATTTAAGGACAAAATATCCGATTAGGGAGTCTGAACTCTCTCAATATCTACGCATTATTGATTCAATGCCCCAAGCGGATCGAGATGTTTTTTTGTCATGGTGGGATTATATTATAAAAGAACGAGAATTTAAAAAGAAGACCAGAATAATATTAGATAGTTTGATCGGTGATCCACCTCGTTTCATCGAGACTATTCCAAGTAATTCACCATCAGCGACAATGAAAAATGAGTAAAATCTTTGGTCTTATTGTTATTCTGATGATTTGCGTTTCTTGCAATCAAAAAAGGAAAGCAGAGGTATCTCTGTCTTCCTATACACACGATTTCGGAATAATTAGTTCTGATATAATTTGTCGTGATAGCATTACAATCACCAATGTAGGCAATGCCAGGTTGGAAATAGGAGAGATCGAAACTGGATGTGGATGTACACAAGCATCGGTGGAGAAGTATGAATTAAATCCTGACGAATCGTGCTCGCTTCATTTTTCTTTCAATCCGAAAGGAAAAGGAGCAGGGGCAAAGGAAGAACTAATTATTATCAATGCAAACACAGACTCCCTCTTTTATATTCTGCAAGTTAAGGCAATTATTCAGTGATAATGTTTTTACGTTTTCTTTTTTACTTATCACCACCTTATACTTATCGGCTGATTGGTTTATGGATAGGTATTTTATGCCTAAAAATATAAGTTTCATTGTCGGCATCGTAATATGGGGAGGTATTTGCATAGGGAACTGGAAGCGAAAAATTAGACTGTCTGTTGATTTTCTATTTCTGTCTTTTACTGTTTTTATGGGATATGTTCTCGTTTGCAGTCTCTTTACATCGCAATATATACACAGTGTGTACATTGTATCTGGATGGATTCTTTTTGTGTTGATGCGTAATAGAAAAAATCCTACAGAAACATTTAATAGCATTTTAGCTGTCGTTGGAGTTTTGTCGGCCTTGTATGGCTTGCTGCAATATGTAGGGTGTATAGAAACTCAATCTTATTTTCCAGTTACCGGTTCTTTTGATAATCCCGCCGGATTTGCTGCGAGCATCGTTCTCTGTTATCCTTTTCTTTTGTGTCATTCTTCTAACGGAAAAAGAAGAACGTTCAAGGTTATGGCGTGCCTTCTCCTCATTATAGTCGTTATCTTATCCGGTTCGAGAACAGGTGTATTTACTTTATGTGTAGTAACACTTCTTTTTTATGCTCTCCGTTATCGGAAGTTAATTCATAAAAGGCGCATCTTTCTTATCAGCGGAGGCGCTTTGTTTCTAATAAGTTTATTCATTGGTCTGATTTATCTAAAACCAGCTTCCGCTTCCGGTCGTGTTCTGATTTGGAAAGTATCTGCCGGATTGTGTAAGGAACATATAATTCAGGGAAACGGACTTGGTTCTTTTAAGGCGGATTACATGCCGGAACAAGCCAAATATTTGTCTTCCTCCCATGCTGATGAAAGCGATAGAATATTGGCAGGAAACACGAATCATCCATTTAATGAGTATCTGTTGCTGCTGATTGAACAAGGACTCATAGGAATCGCTTTATTCTTATTGTCGTTGATTGCTGTTTTTCGAAGTAATGTGGCATTTGACACTCCAGCCATACTGACGCTTGTTTCTATTGCTATATTTTCCTGTTTTTCTTATCCATTCAAATATGCTTTTGTTTGGTTCATGATTATCTACTGCCTCGCTTCACTTAATCAACGGGAGGTTGCTCTACGAACAATACGTTTCAACAAGCCATTTTTATTGATTATTCTTTTTATACTCTGTTTCTTTTTGATTAAGAATATCATTTTCGAGCGTACATGGAAACGAATTTCGTTGGTTGCAGAAAAGAACAATGGTTTGCTGGATAATGAATTATCTGTATTTACCAAGCTATATGATGAGTGGAATGGCAATCCCTATTTCTTGTACAATTATGCATCAGAATTGAAAAATGTGGAATTGTACAAACAAAGCGTCAACATATTCTTGCATTGCGAATCTTATATCAATACGTATGACCTGCAAATGCAATTGGCGGATAATTACTATCAAATGGAATGTTGGGAAGAAGCTGAAAGACGATATAAGCTGGCACAATGTATGTTTCTTATAATGACATTTGGAATAAAACACCCTATCATGCGGCAGAAGCTATTAATATTAAACTACGTGATACCGTTATTGTCGATTTGAAAAAGCCTCTGAAGTGGCATGCGTTATATAAGGTTCCGTTTTGGTGCAATATTCCTTCCAATTCTTGTGAGACAAGGACAAACACAGCTTTAGCTATCATGCGCAGTAAGGGGTTTGCGGTTTCGTATGATTTCGTTTTGCAGTGGCCTACAAAAGCACATGCACATTCGTGGCTTAGTATTTTGATAGATCACGATCGCCGAATGGTATGTGAAGGAGGGCATGAACCTTTTTTAGCTACCCTACGACCGGGTGAGTGTAAGGGAAAAGTATATCGAAGAACATATTCTCCCAATTCGGCCTTAGTCCGGCTGAATAAAGAAGCTGGTAGTGTCCCGTCAACGTTGCGCAATGTGTTTATAAAAGACGTTACGGATGAATATGCAACGACCATTGATCCTGTTTTTCCTGTACTTTCCGGGAAAAGAGAACGCAAAGAAAAATATGCATATCTGGCAGTATTTGACAATGCGAAATGGGTTCCTATTTGTTTTTCGGAAATAAAAGATAGTAAGCAGATCGTCTTTGATAAAATAGAGAAGGGAGCTGTCTATCTGCCGGTATATTATATAAATGGAAGGGTTCGCCCATTCAATTATCCTGCCTTGTTGAATGAGAAAGGTGAACTGGAGTTTTTAAATCCCGATAGTACACGTAAAAGAAGTATTAGTTTAAAACGGAAATATCCCTTAACACGCAAAGCGTTCACTACAGCACTCCGTTTAAAACACAGCATGTTTCAAGCAGCACACAAGGAGGATTTTAGTGATGCCGTCACAGTACATACGTTCAAAGAGTATAGCGTATCGGGTAGTATAAATGTGAGCGATACTACAAAGTATCGTTATTGGCGTTATATCTGTCCAAAGCCCTACCGCTGTAATATTGCAGAATTGATGTTCTTGGATAAAGAGAATAAAAAACTGACAGGAACAATTATTGGTTCTGAAGAACGAAGTAAAAATCCTCATTATAGCCGTTCTGCTGCTTTTGATTTAGATCCGTTGACATTTTTCGCATCTAAAACTTTAAGAGATGGTTGGGTAGGATTGGATTTGGGCAAACCGGAATCTGTTGGAAGAATAGGCTATATGACACGTAATGATGACAATAATGTTCGTATTGGAGATACTTACGAGCTTTTTTATTGGGATATGGATTGGGTGTCGTTGGGCAAACAAATAGCTGACGATTTTAGTCTAACCTTTCACCATGTACCACAAAATGCTTTACTTTTATTGAGAGATCTTACTAGGGGGACGGATGAACGAATTTTCTTGTATAAAGATGTTAAGCAGATATGGTATTGATTCATCGGCAAAATGCCATCCGTGAATTTATCGACGGCGAGGCGCACGTCAAGGGATTCCTGCTGGCTTACTTAGGGTTGACGCAGGGCTACATCCTTCTTCCCGAATACGAATCTTCCAAAGGTTATGCGGATTTCTACATGATGCCCGATCTGGTGCGCCAGCCGGACATAGTCTACAGCTATATCGTGGAGGTGAAGTATGCCCGGCGTGACACCTCCGATGCCGACATCGCCTTGCTGAAACGTGATGCGGCAGAACAGTTGCGCCGCTATGCCGATGATGGGAAGGTGGCCCGCACGAAAGGGAATACCCGGCTTGGATTGATTACGCTGGTGTTCAAGGGATGGGAATTGGTGGCACTGGAGAAGCTGGCGTCCAGAGCGGATTGCGAAAATGCATCAGAAGCCTAAATATGGTATCCGATTTTTTTTAATATTTATGCTTGAACATTTGGACGGGCGTCTGCGGAGGCTTCTTATTATAAGGGGAATATGACGCATGTGTAACCTTTAGGTCTTCGCTTGCCTGTTAATCTTTATTTGTGCTAAAAGTTTCACAGGTTTCATCGTCGTGAAACTTTATTTCCATCATGATGAAACTTTTTTCATTTCTATGGAACTTTTTTATCGTTATGAAACTTTTATTCAATTCCTATGAAATATTTTCGCAAGTATCTTTCCCGTCACAATCTGTGGCTTACCAGTCATAATCTTCAATGTATTCGTCGAAGTTAATCTTTGTCTTGATGCCGTGTTCCGGAAAACGTCTGCGATTTGTTTCTGTTCCGATGGATGAAGTCGACGTTGTTTGTTGCGAATACGGTAGTACATGCTTTTCCCATTAAAGATTTAAGGCTGTTTTGTATGGCCATAGCTTTTGTGCGGAACGTCGTCTAATATATGGCTGATGCCAAGTGCAAAGGTCGTGAGAGTGTATGCACTGAAATAGGAACATTCCTTTTCATTCCCCGCTACATGGTTGATGTTGATCGCTTCGTAGTGAGGAACACTTTGGGGCACAATCATCGCAGCCTGAAAACGGAGGCATTTGTTGCGGCGCGGACATTTGGTGTGGTTGCAAAACAGATACATTTTAGGTATATCATCGTATGTAAGTGGCTTATTCATTGTTTTATCATATTCAACTTTTATATCAGACGAATTTGATACAAATATAAGGATTTATCTTGAAATACAGAATTTGCTTCACTTGTTCTTATTTTTTAGATGACAACCTTTTAGAATAAAGACATTCCACCTGCAAACTCCTTATTTATCGAAGAAACAGAGAAAAGTGAAGGAGATGGAAGAATTGACCATGTTATAGAGAAAAGCATTGAATTGTTCAAAACCGTACCGATTATGAACCAATGCAAATCATTGGTCAGTATATGGAAAAATGACATAAATATGGATAATAATCCTTGTTTCGAAATAGACTGCTAAGTTTTTGTATTTATTCTTCCTTTTGGTTAGTTTTGCTTGTATAAATCTTAAAAACTATGAAAAGATGTATCTTTGTAACCAGCAATCAAAATAACCCTAACCACTATATGAAATATAAATTATTATGCCTTTTCGTTTTGTTTAGTTTTTCTATATCGGATCTGTATGCTGATATTGAACTTAGTTCCAAACAAATGAGAACCAGTGATGGGCTACCTAGTAATTCTGTACGATGCATGTTTCAGGACAGTAAAGGATTCTTATGGTTGGGTACTTTAGACGGATTGACCCGTTATGATGGAAATACTTTTCTTACTTATCAGTTGGAAAGCGGGAAACACGATCGGATTTCTTTAGCAGATAACAGAATAAAACATGTGGCAGAGGATAAGAATGGTTTTGTGGATAAAGACTGTGCCGGAATTATTCAGCTGTTATGATCTACAGAAAGCTTGTTTTGTAGATTTTACCGGTACCGGAAGTGATGGAGAGAACTATTCAGAAATATTTATGTCCTCTAATGGAGATGTGTGGCTTTGGCATAGAAGGAATGGTGTGCGTCAAATTGTTTGTGAGGACGATCGGACTATGACCTCTGTGAAGTTTAGAACGAAATTTGGAAACCTGCCCGATGACCGGATTAAATTTATAAATGAAGATTCTAGTGGCAGGATCTGGATTGGTACCATGCAGGGACTTGCGTCTGTTTATAAAGGGAAAGTTGAATTTATTGATAGGAAATTGAATTTTTCTTCTTCTTTCCCTCATGGAGAGGATATGTATTTTCTGACAAAGAGTGGAGATGTGTATCGCTGTGTAAATGGATCGAAAAAATAGACTGTTTAGCGTCGCTGTCTGCAATAGCCGGTAATACATCTGTCAGTACACATTCATTGATAAAAGATAAATGGGTTATATTTACTTCCAGCGAAGGAGTATATGAATTTGATTTTCAGAACTTTCAAATAACTCCTTGCAGGAATTGAAAATAAATAATGGAAAAGTTATTCATGACAATTATGGAGATTGTTGGGCTTACAATAACACTGGACGAATTTATTATATAAACTCGAAGAGCGGAGAAATAAAGAATTTTCAACTGATTCCTGAAGAGAAGATGAAATATATAGATTATGAACGCTATCATGTGGTGCGTGATGACCGGGGATTGTGTGGATTTCAACTTATGGAAACGGACTTTCACCTACGATATTCAGGAAGATCGGTTGGAACACTTTGTTTCCGAAGGGAAGAATGCAGGACCTATAGGGTCAGATTTTTGTTATGTTTGATGAAAGACAGAACAGGAGGAATATGGGTAAGCTCCGAATATTCCGGTTTGTCTCATATTTCCATTTCAAATAAAGGCATTACACATGTCTATCCAGAATCACCGGATGTTTTTGACCGTTCGAATACAATCCGGTTACTGACTAAAATGTCGAATGGAGATATATGGGTAGGAACGCGAAGAGGTGGATTGTATAATTATGATTCTCATCTGAAAACTAAGATAGATAATCATTATTTGCCCTATAATATTTATGCGATTTCAGAAGATAGTCAGGAGAATATATGGATAGGAACCCGGGGAGACGGACTAAAAATAGGAGATACGTGGTATAAAACGGATCCGTCTAATCCTTTTGCCTTATCTCATTCTAATATTTATTCCATTCTTCGTGATAAGAAAGATCGTATGTGGGTGGGGACATTTGGAGGAGGACTGGATCTGGCAGAATCAACGGAAAAAGGACAATATAAGTTCCGTCGTTTCTTTCAAGGAAAGAAGTATGGCTTACGGATAGTCAGAGTAATGGCAGAAGATGAGAAAGGGATGATATGGATGGGCACAAGTGAAGGTATCTGCATATTCCACCCTGACTCATTGATTGCTAATGAAGATAACTATCATTTGTTCAGCTACACCGATGGCAATTTTTGCAGCAATGAGATTCGTTGCCTGTTTCGTGATAGCAAAGGGCGCATGTGGGTAGGAACTTCGGGTGCCGGGCTGAATCTATGCGAACTGTCAGACGACTGTCAGTCTTTGAAATATACACATTATGGAATAGCGGAAGGACTGGTTAATAATATGGTGCAATCTATTTTAGAAGATCATTCGGGACAATTATGGATTGCTACGGAATATGGAATTTCAAGGTTCAATCCCAACAGCCATTCTTTCGAGAATTATTTCTTCTCATCTTATACATTAGGAAATGTGTATAGCGAGAACAGTGCGTGTATGGGTGCAGACGGTAAACTGATTTTTGGAACAAACTACGGATTGACGATTATTGACCCGAAGAAGATTCCAACAGAGAGATTGCTTTCTCCTATTGTTATCACAGGATTGTCCGTTAATGGAATTCAGGTGAAGCCTAATATGCCGGGTTCTCCTTTGCAAGAATCTTTAGCCTATTCGGATAAGATTACATTGAAATATTTCCAGAATTCTTTTATGCTTGATTTTTCTACTCTTGATTATTCGGATAATGGTCAAATCAAGTATATGTATTGGCTGGAAAACTATGACAAGGGATGGAATGTTCCGTCTTCTTTAAGTTTTGCCACTTATAAATATCTGGAGCCGGGCAGTTACATTTTCCATGTGAAATATTGTGATGGTGCCGGTATTTGGAATGATACCGAAACAACCTTGAAGATTGTTATCGTGCCTCCGTTTTGGAAAACAAATTGGGCTATGCTCGGATATTTCATCCTGATATTAATAGCTTTGTACTTTACATATCGTATCATTTTTAATTTCAATAGGTTGCGCAACCGCATCAATGTTGAAAAACAACTGACAGAGTATAAATTGGTATTTTTCACAAATATCTCTCATGAATTCCGTACTCCGCTTACATTGATCCAAGGAGCATTGGAGAAAATGTACCGGATGGATGATATTCCACAAGCCTTATTGCATCCGTTGAAAGTCATGGATAAAAGTACACAACGTATGTTGAGGCTGATTAATCAGTTGCTGGAGTTCAGAAAAATGCAGAACAACAAGTTGGCTCTTTCTCTGCAGGAAACTGATGTAGTTGCTTTCCTGTACGAAATATATTTAAGTTTCAGTGACGTAGCAGAACAGAAGAATATGGATTTCCGCTTTTTGCCGTCTGTGCCATCCTATAAAATGTTTATTGATAAAGGTAATTTGGATAAGGTGGTGTATAACTTACTTTCAAATGCTTTTAAGTATACTCCTTCGGGTGGGACAATTCTGTTTTCTGTGAATGTGGATGAGGTGAAGAAGTGTTTATACATTCAGGTAGCGGATACCGGAGTAGGTATTCCTAAAGAAAAGCAGGGAGAATTGTTTAAACGTTTCATGCAAAGTAGTTTCTCCGGAGATAGCATTGGAGTAGGGTTGCATTTGAGCCATGAATTGGTGCAGGTGCATAAGGGAACGATTGAATATAAAGATAATGAAGGGGGAGGTTCCGTATTTACGGTATGTATTCCGACTGATAAAACTGTTTATTCGGAAAAGACTTCTGGTTCCCGGCAATCTCCTGCTGGAAGAAGCGAATATGCAGACTCACCATTTACAGGAACTTTCAGAAGAATGTCAGGAACATGAAAAGACAGTCACCACATCAAGAAAACATAAAATATTAGTCATCGAAGACGATAATGATATTCGTGGATTCCTGCAGGAGGAGCTTAGTGCTTATTTTGAAGTAGAAGTGGCTGCGGATGGAATATCCGGATTTGAAAAGGCATGCAACTATGACGCAGACTTGATTATCTGCGATGTATTGATGCCCGGGATGACCGGTTTCGAAGTGACAAAGAAACTGAAAACTGAATTTGCGACAAGTCATATTCCTATTATTCTGCTGACTGCCTTGACTTCACCGGATAAGCACCTGGAAGGACTTGAAGCGGGAGCGGATGTTTATGTTGCAAAGCCATTTAGTTTTAAGCTTTTGCTTGCGCAGGTGTTCCGGCTGATAGAGCAATGCGAAAAGTTACGGAAGAAGTTTTCCAGTGAACCGGGGGTAGTACGTCCTGCTTTATGTAACACGGACCGGGACAAGGAATTTGCAGACCAGTTGGTAGCTGTAGTCGAAAAGATTTATTCTCAATACAATATTTCTATTGATGAATTTGCGCAAATGATGGGGATGGGACGAACTGTGTTTTATAAGAAATTACGCGGAGTGACAGGATACTCACCGAATGAGTATTTGCGTGTCGTACGAATGAAGAAGGCTGCCGAACTGTTTTTGACCGAAAGGGATCTGACTGTTGCGGAAGTTTCTTATAAAGTGGGTATTAACGATCCTCTTTATTTCAGTAAATGTTTTAAAGCGCAGTTTGGAGTATCTCCTTCGGCTTACCAGAAAGGGGAGAGAAGTAAAACGTAGTATATACTTACCTTGAATCCGGTTTGTGCAGGATAGACCGGATTCAAGATAAGTATGTTTATCAGTTACATATTGAGGTTTAATTTATAGATTTCACTTCCGGCAAGAAGGAAACATCCTGTTCCGAAATCCTCAAAATCAGGAACTTTGTCGTATGTGACAGGTTGACTGTCTTTCGGTTCTTTGCCGGTTCCCTGTACATAACCAAGAAAACCATTCGGGTGAACTGCATCCTTCACCATAGCATTCCATGCTTTTATGATTACAGGCAGATAGGTCTTTTTATCCAATAGACCGTTGCGTACGCCCCAAGCCATACCATATACGAAAAGAGCTGTGCCGGAAGTCTCTTTGCCTCCGAAGTTTGACGGATCGTGGAGGCTGACATTCCAAAAGCCATCTTCACGCTGGCATTGTTTCAGTGCTTTGCTCATAGCCATAAAATCATTGATGTAATCTTGGCGATGTTTTTCATCAGATGGAATTTCGTTCATTACCCGCACCAAAGCTGCGTATACCCATCCGTTACCACGGCTCCAATAACAGTTTTCGCCATTAGGCTCTTTGTATGGAGGATCGAAATTATGGTCTCTCCACCACAAACCTTCTTTGACATTGAACATTCCGTTCTCTCCGTGTTTATTACGGGTATATTCGTACATATCCCACATTTTGTCGAAGTACTTCTGTTCGCCTGTAAGTTTCCCCATTTTGGCAAATATAGGCATCCCCATCTGGATAGCATCTATCCACCACCAGTCGTTTATTTGTGGAGTATTGACCAGCATATCCATATTGGCTTTCGTTTTCCGTATTTTTTCAGGATCGGGGCAAATGTTGTATAAATCGAGATAGATTTGGCTGGCGCAGTAATTATCTGCATTACGGGTGGTTGTCCCACGGTGGAAGCCCCATTGGTGGTAATCCGCCCATTCTTTGGCATAGAGATAATATTCGTCTGCGGGATAGATGGAGTAGAGTGCCATTAAGCCTTCGTAATATACGCTTCGTGTCCAGATATTACTGGGGCGAACTACTTTTTTCACAAAGGAAGGAGTGCGATAGTCGGCATATTTCTTCATGAAATAGTCGTTCACATGAAGAGTTACTTTCAGAATTTCTTTTTTATCGGGAACTGTCTGTGCTTTTATGTTCCCGTAACTCAATATTACTCCTGCAAAAAATAGTATAAGATGCTTTTTCATTTTATAATAAATTAGATTACTATTGTTCTTAGATTTAGGCACACAAAGGTGAGCCTTTCTTTACCTGTTGCAAAGAAAATGCATTGTAAGGAAAGTGATATTGAAATTTGTACGGAAAATATGTAATATTAGACTTTATTCTTTATTCATATTAGTCATGGATAAGAACCAAGTATGAATAATTAGCAAGAGCGATTTTTTTGTAAGTCATATTGTTGTATTGATATTTATTGTATATTTGTAGAAGAGTAAGGGGAGACGAATATGAAAAGTCATACAAATAAAATATTAGAGTCTATTAAGCAGGCATTGACAGAGCATTTACCAAAAGGTGGCAAGGCTTTGTTGTTTGGTTCTCAAGCTCGTGGGGATGCACGGATTGATTCTGATTGGGATATTTTGATTATCTTAGATAAAGAAAAATTGGAGCCTGAAGATTATGATAAGGTAAGCTTTCCCTTAACTATGTTGGGATGGGACTTGGGAGTGCGAATTAATCCGATTATGTATACGATGAAAGAATGGGCTGCAAGTTGTATTACACCATTTTATAAAAATGTAGAGCAGGAAGGAATTGAATTAGTATGAAATTGACAGATGAAGAACGTAATTCTTTGGTGATATTACAGTTGGAGAAAGCTAAAGTATTTTTGAAACAAGCAGATGAGATGTTTGATCTGAAGTATTGGGATATTGCTTCCAATAGATATTATTATGCCTGTTTTCATGCTGTTCAGGCTTTATTAATACAAAATGGATTATCATGTAAAACCCATGATGGGTTGATAGCTTGCTTTGGCTTGAATTTTATAAAAACAGGCAAAATTAGTGCACGTTTGGGAAGTTTTTTGGCGCGTATGGAACAATTACGGCAAAAAGGGGATTATAATTGCATTTATTCAATATCGGAGGATGAAATCAGTACGATAAAAGCTCCGGCAAGAGAACTTATTGAGACTATTGAAGTTTTACTTGCCGAATCATAATTATTCTTGTAAGGATATCATCGTTAAAAGACCATTTTTTTTATTTTTTCGGCCACATCTGTCATATATGCCGGATTAAATTCTTCCAGTTCCGTACGTGGTCGAAATCCCCATGTCACTCCGCAAGCTGTTACACCGGCATTGGCTGCTGTTTGCATGTCTACACCGGAATCACCTACATAAAGAACATCTTCTTTTCGTACATCGGCAAGTTTTAATATATCAAAAACGATTGTTGGATCAGGTTTGACATTTACTCCTTCCCGTTGGCCGAAAACGGCAGTGAAATGAATTTCCGGAAAGTAGTGGGCAACCAGTTTCTCGGTAGCGGCCTGATATTTGTTGGAGGCTACGGCAATCTGAATGCCTGCGGATTGCAGATAAGACAATAACGCTGAAATACCCGGGTAAGGACGACTATCGTCTGCATTGTGAATATCATAATAAGGAATAAACTCTTTTCTTACCCGGAGCACATTCTCTTCTGTCTTTTCTCCTTCGGGTAATGCACGTTCAAAGAGTTTGTTGATACCATTTCCTACCATGAAGTTATACTTTTCTACATCGTGTGTGGGGTATCCTAATTTATTCAAAGCATAATTAGTGCTATGGGCGAGGTCTGCGATAGTATTTAATAATGTACCGTCCAAATCGAATATTATTAGTTTTTTCATTAAGGCTTATGTTTATAGTTAATTCTATATTTAAATCTTTTATTCTGCAAAGGTATACTAAAAAAATGAGATTGGGAAGAATGAGGCAATAGTTTAGAGAATATCGAATGAACAACAAAGCCGGAAATATATTTGTTATTCTACCAGATTGGCTTAACTTTGCGAAAAACTAAAGAATAATGAATGCAGAATGGTTTGAGGCATTGCCTGAACAATGTCCCCCAACGGATGCGAAGCGGTGCGAAGGCTGTTATTATAGAATTGCAAATGGTAATCCTGTTACAACAGAAGATTTCTTTTCGCAAAGAAAAATGCAGCCGGATAAGGTCTTTAAAGGATTAGGAATAGATGAATGTGTGACAAGGGCAGTCTCTCTATTTTCAGAGAGGGAAGAAGCGGAGAAAAGATTAAAGCTTCCTAAGTTCAAGAAGGCAAATATTGCTTTAGTCATATTGGAACCAAAAGATGGAGTGTTAAAGAAAACATTTGATATAGCACATTATTCTTGGTGGAGAACAAAGGATTTTAATGTTTTACAAGCTAAAATAGTCTGATTATGGGAATGGAAGATGTGTTAAGGATAGACAAAATTCTGGATTTCTGTGATGTGCCTCAGCTTTTTGTGGCAAGAGATGCCTTTGATACACTGTATCTTTGTCTTTTGTATGATGATGAGACGGTTTATCGCTATACGGGAATACGTATCTCTACACGTAGACTTGAATCCTTCTTAGCAGGTAAAGCCGATTTGCGTTTACTCTATCTACAGCCTGAAAATGAGCATGAGTATTACGATGTTGTGTTTCAATCGGGTGAATACCAGAAAACGTTATTAAAGGAAAGTGTATTGTTGGAAGATAAATTGCCGGCTGAGGGATATGTTTTATCTGGAGAGAAGCGCGAGAATGTGGTCATTAATTTGCCAATAAAAGACCGTAGTCTGCTTGCAGAGCTTGTTCGTAAATTTGGCTGGGCTTGTATGTAAGTTTAAAGAAGATAAAAAAGATTGTCCCGCTACTGCTTGAAAGTTGCGGGACAATCTTTTTTCATCTTTATATATACTTTGATTACTTCTTCGTAATACGGAACCAGTCAACGTCTGCCCAACCGCCGTCATTCGTTTTAATAGCCGGACGCGTACAGAACATACCGACTTTGGCACCAATCCATTGTCCTTCTCTTGCCTGGAAAGGAACACCTAATGATTCATATTTCTTTCCGTCGAGGCTATAGCTGAAATTACACATCACAATGAGGTCATGTCCGCCTTCACTACCCTTGATTTTCTTTCCGTCACAACTGAAACGCACTTTCAGATAAACCGTGTTTTGCGAAAGATCAACAGCGGCTTTCACTTCTTCTGGTTTGCCTTTATCTGCTCTGTCACATTCAACTTGCGACAGAACCAAACCTTTGTCTGTATTTTCTAGAACAAGTCCGGCATAATCCCTGCCCATAACGACAAGTCCAGTGCGTTCGCCTTTATTCTTTTGGTTAGGGCTGAACGTCAGTTTCATTGTTGCGGTAAAATTATCAGAAGGAGTTTTTTGTAATAAGAGGTTGGCTACATCCCACAGGTTCTTATAATCTTCTACTACCGGATAAGAGTATAATCTGACATAGCTTTTGTCACCTGCATAATACGCCCATTTTTCATTAATGTTAGCATGCCATTGCCACTGCGGAGAAAGTGTATACCCATCAAATTCGTCACTTTCTTGTGGAGTGCAGATAGGATATGTTTTACCGACATTTGGCTTCTTGTAAGTCAAAACAGGTTCTCCGCAGCCGTCACCGTCTTTATCAATACCGATAACAGGCCAGTCGTTCACCCATTTCATCGGTTGGAGATGCATAATGCGTCCGTAAGCACCGACATCTTGAAAGTGGAGGAACCAGTCTTCTCCGGTAGGAGTATCTACCCATGCACCTTGGTGAGGACCGTTGACAGGAGAGTTACCTTGCGCAAGTACTGTTTTCCATTCGTAAGGACCGTAGATGTTTTTAGAACGTAATACGACCTGCCAGCCTGTCGGTACACCGCCGGCCGGATGGAAGATATAATAATAGTCGTTTCTCTTGTACATTTTAGGACCTTCGCAAGTCTGATGTGCTTCGTGACCGTCGAAAATTATACGGGAAGGAGTGATCGCTTTGTTGCTTCTGCATTCAGTTCGCAGATAGTGATTACACTTTTCAGTCCGGCACGACTTCCTGCGTATGCGTGTACCATATATACTTTTCCGTCTTCATCCCAGAACGGGCAAGTGTCAATGATACCTTTTCCCGCTTTCACCAAGACCGGTTCGCTCCACGGACCTTTCGGATCTTTGGCTTTCACCATAAAAGCCCTGATCGGGATCTCCCCAAAGATGTAAAACTCACCGTTGTGATGACGAATAGCCGGAGCCCATACACGATTGCCGTGTTCCGGCCGTTCCGGAGTTTCGATAGGGAGAGGGCATTGGGAACTGCGGCACCGATGATTGTCCAGTTGACTAAATCTTTAGAATGAAGGATTTGCAATCCCGGCAAACAGTTGAAACTGGATGAAGTCATATAGAAATCATCTCCTACACGGCAAGCATCCGGATCGGAATAGTCGGCATAAAGCACCGGATTTTGTATTTACCGTTTCCGAGGTCGGAAACCCATACTTCAGATACATAGTTCTTCTGTGCCACTGCGGTGAAAACCGTTAATAAGCAAAAGGCTAAAGTCTGTGTCAATCGTTTCATGTTATAGATAGATTATTTATATAAATGATTCGTTGGTTTTATCTGATGGCAAAGGTAAATAAAAGACTCTGCACAAGGAGGAATATTTGTGCAGAGTCATAGAAAAATTGGTAGATACCTCGTAATTTTGTTTAGTTGTATTTGTTTCTACCCTATTTATTGGTGCGGTTATCTTTTATTCTCACTGTCACCGGATGAGCCAGCTCTTCTTTCCATTCGCGGAGATGAGCAAACCATGCTTCCGGCGTTTTATATCCGAATGTCTCTTTCATCGAGGTGAAAGTCGTGTGATACTGGAAATATTTATTTCCCGGGCGGTAATTGTATAAAGGAAGTTGGCTTTATCCTTTTCTTCCGATTTTACATAACGTTGAGGAATACAAGTGCCCAGCCCTACAGTTTCTTTAGCATATTTCACGGTGTCGTTTACCGGCCAGTCTGTTCCCCAGCTTCCTACGAGTCCTTTATGATCGGAGAAAGATTTGGAAGTACCTACGATGTCTTGCACACTGCAGAAAATTTCTTTATCGAGCGGTTCGTCAAAGAATGCTTCGATATGAAGATCGCGATGTCCGGCATAAAGCGTGTAGCGTGTCATCATATTCAGTTCCTGATCCTGATATTTCCATCCGGTTACTTCTATTTCTGCAATTACACGTACCGGTCCATAAGAGACGATACGTTCTGTACGAGTGTCCACTGGAGTAATATGGGTTGCCTTTTGTCCGTCCCAACCTTTCAATGCACCCGGTCCGCAACTGTCGAACACGCGAAGTACGTCATCTCCGAATCCTTTAGCTAACTGCTCATCCGTCGGATAGAACTGCGATTCTTTGATTTCCAGTCCTTTGTTGAACTTGCCGTAAATATCCGGTGTCTGTTTTCATTGAAATAAAGACGGTATCCTACCAGTTCCGATTCCAAAACCGGACCGTGAGGACGTACCATGCTGTATATATTGCTAGTGCCGGGAACGGTGATAGCCTGTACCCGTTGATGTTTACCTTTCTTGTTGTCTACAATAAACATATCGGCATAAACTCGTTCAGGATAAGTCTTTGTACTCTTTTCCGAAGAAAGTGTAACCTGAAATGTTTTTCTACCATGGGCAGGAAGATCGGCAACAAAGACCAGTTCGTCCATCTTGCGGTCCCGGTTCAAATCGTCCAACTGCGAAGGAATTTCCTTCATACCTTCCATGACAACAGCTGATTTTACTTTGAAACCAGCGTGCAACTCATGTAGATTGATAACAACCGGAGCATCCGCTTTGGGCTGATTCCAGTTGTTTTGTACTTCAACTGTGATGGTTTTCTCCTGTTTCTGCGTTTGGGCAGACAGACTGAAAGCTCCTAAAAGAAAGTAATAATAAAAGATTTTTCTTCATGTTTCTAAGGCTGAAATTATACGTCGTATTTCTCCTTGCAAAATAGCAGAAAAATAGCAGACTGTGTCTCTTTGAGGAGATTATAGTCTGCTATTTGAGCTTTTACTCTATATAATGATATTGTGGTTTTCTTTTGCACCACAGAGTACACAGAGGGCACAGAGAAATAAATATGCAGTAAATGGATTTCATTTTATTAAACTGAATCCTTTGTGTCCTCCGTGTCCTCTGTGGTGAACTTTATTTGAGACTTAAAATTTCTTCTTTCGCTCCCAGTTCTTCATAAACCTTCCGTCTACAGTCAGATTCTTGGCATTTTGACATTTAGTATATTGTTGCCTTTTGATGATTCTACATATACATTCTCCAAAGTAACTCCGTCGACTTGGCTGATAACAACGCCGTCCGTAGCTTCTGTCATCACGACATTCTTAACAGTAATATTGCTGATCGGCATTTCCGGTAAACCATTGAAGAACATGGCACGTCCCGAACCTCTGCAAACAATATTAGAGATATGAATATTGCGGAAAGCGGGTGTTTCTTCCGTTACCGGAGGAATACTTGTCTTCATGCGGTTCAGCAAGTCTTCTTCCGATTCTTCGCCGGCGCCTTTTCCACCATAGAACAAGTCGAACAACAAAGGTTCGTTCGGAATGTTAATCATGTTGATATTATTAATGTAGATGTTTTCTACCACACCGCCACGTCCGCGGGTACTCTTGAAGCGCAAACCTACATCTGTGCCCATAAATGTGCAGTCTTCTACATAGATATTCTTCACGCCACCCGACATTTCACTTCCTACTACAAATCCACCGTGTCCATGCAGTACTGTATTATTTTTCACGATAACGTTCTGGCAAGGTTCACCACGTCGGCGACCATCTTCATCTTTACCGGATTTGATACAGATTGCATCGTCTCCCGCATCAAACACACTATTGATAATTAGAGCGTTTTACAAGATTCCAAGTCGATAGCATCACCGTTTTGAGAATACCGGGTTGATGACCATGATATTATTTACTGTGAAATCTTCGCAAGACAAGGGGTGCAGACACCAGCTTGGTGAGTTTTGAAAGTAACGCCTTCCAACAGTACCTTTTACTTTTGACGATACTCAATAGTACCGGACGCAACCATGGACGGATTTCTGCCCATTCTTCATCTGTGTTGATACCTTCGGGTACATTGAAGTCTTTGCAAGCCATTGCACCTTTTAATGAGCCGGCAGTGGGATACCATACTTCTTGTTTTCGTCGAGAACACCTCCTGATTTTACCAGTTTTTCCATTGAGAAGCAGTCAGCTTTCCTTTTTACTGGACGCCAGCAGTCGCCGTTTCCGTCAAATGTACCATGTCCGGTGATAGCGATATTCTCTGCATTGCGTGCGGAAATCGGCGATTGGCAACGACGAGTCTCAATCCTTCAAAGGACGTGGCAATGATAGGATATGCTTCAAAATCACCGGTGAAGAGTACCAATGCATTCTGTTTAGTATATAAATTTACGTTGCTCAACAGTTCGATAGGTCCTGTCAACCAAATGCCTTCCGGGATAATCACTTTACCCTCCATGCTGATTTACATCTTTAATAGCATCGTTGATTGCTTTTGTATTCAGGAACAGACCGTCTCCTTTGGCTGAATTTCTCAATGTTTACTTCGTAAGCAGGAAAAACCGGTTGCTGTACTTTCGGCATTTCAAAGGTAAATTCTGGTAAAGAGCGTCACTGATTGAGCTTTCTTTTACAGCAGTCTCGCTTTGTTTACATCCCAATGAGATAAACGGTAAACAGCATACGGCCATCCAGAAGAGTCTTTTGTCAATGTGTTCATTTAGTAACTTAATTTCTATAGGGTTATACATCTATTGTTTTTCTTGGTAGTTGGTTGATGATTAATAAGGATGATTTCATAATTCTTATGTCCTTCCGCAGGCGATCTGTCGCAGGCAGCCTGCAGGAGAGGAATAAGACGAATTCATGTTAACCTAATTCTAACCTTAAATAAATATTATGAAAAACCTCTTAATTATCGATTGCAAAGATAGGTGGAAAGCCTAAGGCGATGTGGACTAATTGATAGATTACGTGTATTTTTGTCATTTCTGTCTATTATTTGCACACTTCTCGTGTTTTATGCAGAAAGTTCCTATCTTTGCACAAAATTTAACTATTAAAAGATATGAGTTACAACTTGTTGAAAGGAAAAAGAGGTATTATCTTCGGTGCTTTGAACGATCAGTCTATTGCCTGGAAAGTGGCAGAGCGTGCCGTAGAAGAAGGTGCAACCATTACATTATCAAATACTCCGATGGCTATCCGTATGGGAGAAGTCGATGCTTTGGCCGAAAAATTAAATTGCCAAGTTGTTCCGGCAGACGCCACTAGCGTAGAAGATTTGGAGAATGTATTCAAGACCTCCATGGATATACTGGGTGGACAAATTGATTTTGTACTCCACTCTATCGGTATGTCTCCCAACGTGCGCAAGAAACGTACTTACGATGACCTTGACTATGGAATGTTGGATAAGACATTGGATATTTCAGCTGTTTCATTCCACAAAATGATTCAGTCGGCCAAGAAACTGAATGCTATTGCTGATTATGGTTCTATCGTTGCTTTGAGCTACGTAGCCGCACAGCGTACTTTCTATGGCTATAATGATATGGCCGATGCAAAGGCTTTGTTGGAGTCTATTGCTCGCAGCTTCGGTTACATTTACGGACGCGAACATAGCGTACGTGTGAACACGATTTCACAGTCGCCTACATTTACTACTGCCGGTTCGGGCGTGAAGGGTATGGACAAACTGTTCGACTTCTCCAACCGTATGTCTCCGCTCGGAAATGCAACGGCTGACGAATGTGCCGATTATTGCATCGTGATGTTCTCCGATCTTACCCGTAAGGTGACTATGCAGAACTTATTCCATGACGGTGGATTCTCCAGCGTAGGTATGAGTCTTCGTGCCATGGCTACTTACGAGAAAGGGCTCGATGAGTACATGGACGAAAATGGTAACATCATTTACGGATAAAAGATTATGAAACTACGGATCTCTCTTCTTATTATATTAATGAGTATGCTTTTCACCTCCTGCGGGATAAGCACAGGAAAGGGTACGGAGCAGAAGGAAGAAGAGATTTCTGTTCTGAGATATGATAAGCTGTTGAGCGAATATGTTCGCTCCAACAGCTTTCTGCTATGCAGAAGTTGACGATGGACTACCGTATGCCGACGAAAATCCTGATTGAGGATGTATTGTCTATCGGCACGGTGAAAGATGATACCATCTCGCAACGTCTGCAAAAATTCTATTCGGATACGACTTTGGTTCGTTTGCTTAGCGATGTAGAGGCAAAGTATCCTAATCTGGATGAGGTGGAAAAGGACTTAGTAAAGGATTTCGGAAACTGAAAAGGAAGTGCCTGATACGAAAGTGCCGTTTATCTATTCGCAAGTATCCGCTTTCAACGAATCTATTATTTTAGTGGATTCTTTATTGGGAATCAGTCTTGATAAATATATGGGGAAGATTATCCTCTTTATAAGCGTTTCTATTACGATTATCAGTGTCGCTCGATGCGTCCGGAACGGATTGTGCCGGATTGTTTTGCTTTTATCTTTTGAGCCGTTACGGTATGAACTATCATGAAGGTACTTGTCTGATTGACTTGATGATGCATACGGGAAGATCAATTACGTAGTGCAAAACTTATTGGGATATAGTGATATCGGTGAAGCAATGGGGTACTCTAAGGAGGAAAGCGACTGGTGCAAGGATAATGAAAAGGAGATATGGAATTATATCTGTACCAACGATCATCTGCATGCTCGTGACCCGATGGTGATCCGCTATTATATGAAGCCTGCTCCTGCTGTTGATATGTTGGGTGCTCAAGCTCCGGCATTGATAGGTACATGGATGGGAGCAAGAATCATTGCTTCTTACATGAAAAGCATAAGGATATGAAGCTGAAAGATCTCCTGAATTTACTGATTACCACGAAATGTTAAGTGAATCCAACTACTTGGCTTCCTAATTGTTACATTTCTCAATTTTAATTAGCTTCGCTCAAAACCTTATTTGATTTTTAATATTAAAGTATAGTCTTAATTCTCAATTTAAAAGTGGAAACTGCCCTTTATTTGTTGCCCGTGACTTTAGGCGATACACCTATTGAAAGGTATTGCCTTCTTATAATAAGGAAATTATTTCCGGTATTCGGTATTTTATAGTCGAAGATGTTCGTTCTGCCCGTCGTTTCCTGAAAAGGTGGACCGGGAGATTGATATTGATGCGTTGACATTTTATCCGTTGAACAAACATACTTCACCTGAAGATATTTCCGGTTATCTGCAACCTCTGGTAGGCGGAGCTTCAATGGGAGTTATCTCCGAAGCCGGTTGTCCGGCGGTAGCTGATCCGGAGCGGATGTGGTTGCCATTGCACAACGTAAAAACTGAAGGTAGTTCCTTTGGTTGGACCCTCTTCAATTATTCTTTCTGTGATGGCTTCGGGCTTTAACGGGCAGAGCTTTGCGTTTCATGGTTATCTGCCGATTGAACCGGGGAACGTGCCAAGAAACTGAAAACTTTGGAGCAGCGTGTGTATGCTGAAAACCAGACACAACTTTTCATTGAGACGCCTTACCGGAATCATAAGATGATAGAAGATATTTTGTTAAACTGCCGTCCTCAAACAAAGCTTTGTATTGCTGCCGATATTACATGTGAAGGAGAGTATATACAGACGCGTACTGTGAAGGACTGGAAGGGACATGTGCCTGAATTGTCTAAGATTCCCTGTATTTTTCTCTTATATAAATAACGCCTTTCAGGTGTTCATATTCATCTTCGAAACAGCTACTGAAGAAGCCTTTTCCCAAGTTTTCCTCTATCTGTTTGAAGCTCCATAGCTTACTGTTCTTAAAGCGAGGGGTACAAAGGATGGAATCATCCTTGATATCAACGATGAATAAGTAGATAAGACGATTGGTTACTTCATTCTCAAAGTGATAAACGATATTGAACTCTGGCTTGATATCTTTCTCGTGCGGGAAAGCATTGTTAATCAAACGGGTGGCACCTGCTTCTAAAGATTCTCCATAGCGGAGATAACATTCCATGGGAATGTCCACTTTTCCTTTGTCCAAAATGGCTGTTGACGGTCTGTCGCAAAGGAACAGCATTCCATGAGTGGATATGGCAATTCTTATCACCGGATTGATGTATGCGTTCTTATAATTAACAGCTTCTATTGCAGGGGTTTTCCCGATCACATCTCCTTTTGTATTCACAATAGGAACATATTCCGTGTGAGACATTAAGTGATTGAAGAAACGGATAGCGATCTGGTTGAACAGGATGCTCATAAGAAAGATGCTAGGAGGTAACACTTTATAGAGTACAAACATGCTCGTCTTGCTCAACGGATCTTGAACAACAATGGTAATGCTGATTATAATGAAATGCAGTATTCCGAAAATCAAGGCAATGCGGGCAGATACAACGGCGGCTTCTGCTCCCTGGGCATATAAACGTTTGTTGCAAGAACCTATCTGTTTTAAGAAGTGGTTGATAAACCTTTTCTTATGCATATAAAGACTTAGCATCGGAATGAGAATACTGACTTCCAGAGTAAGCGGAAGTGCACCGGGAGGAACATAATCACCAGGAATGAGAGCTGCTACGGATAATAGCGCCAGCACTCCGGTCGCTATATAGAGGATAAAATTAGGAATTAACAATCCTTTACGTCGATAAGAAAGGTATATTCCTATAATACCTATACCTGTACCGATGTAAATAGCCGTGTCTTGCGTTATAAGTTCACACAATAAAATGGAAATAATAACGGGGATAAAACCCAGCGACATGTTAAATGCGGAAGAAAGTATTCCTTTATGGTCCATCTCTATATTTATGTTTATTTGTCGGTTTTATCTATAAAACAAATAGTGTATGTGTTTTGTTTGCTAACGAATATGTTTCTCTGCATGGTAGGAGGAACGAACAAGGGGAGCACTCTCTACGATGTTGAATCCTTTCTCTAAACCAACTGTTTTATATTTCGCGAATTGCAGCGGAGTGATGTATGCTGCAACGGGATAATGCCGATGACTCGGTTGCAGGTATTGACCTATGGTAAGAATCTGGCAACCGGTTGCTAACAGATCGTCCATCAATGTTTCGACTTCCTCCGGAGTTTCACCCAGTCCGACCATTATGCCGCTTTTAGATTTGACTCCCTTTTTGGAAATGTGTCTGATAACCTGTAAGCTTGTATCATAATTTGCTGCACTGCGGACTAGTGGACTAATGCGGCGCACAGTTTCCATATTGTGTGATATGATGTCGGGGCGGGCGTCAATTACTAAATCTACCAACTCCATTTTGCCTTGAAAATCCGGAATTAGCACTTCAATGGTTGTCTGTGGATTCAACCGTTTTATTTCCCGGATGGTATGTGCCCAATGTTCTGCTCCCAAATCAGGTAAATCATCCCGGTCTACAGAGGTGATGACGGCATGATCCAGTTTCATCAGTGCGATGGATTCTGCTACATGGGTAGGTTCGTTTGCATCTAACGGATGCGGACGCCCTGTCTGTGTGTTGCAAAATTTACAGCTACGCGTGCAGATGTCACCGCCAATCATGAAGGTAGCTGTTCCTTTTCCCCAACATTCCCCATATTAGGGCAACGCCCACTGCTGCATATCGTGTGCAAGCAGTGGAGTCGACAATTCGCTTTGTTTCGGTGTATCGTTCGTTGGCACCGATATTAATTTTCAGCCATTCGGGCTTACGTACTCTATCCGTCATTATAAGTTGTTCAAGAAGAAGTTGGTCAATCGTGTGTACAAGTGTTGGCGGGTGTTGCCACCATATATTCCATGATTACGGTTCGTGTACACTTGCATATCAAATTGTTTTCCAAGCTGAACTAACTGTTCGGCATATTCTGCACAGTTCTGGAAGTGAACATTGTCATCTGCCATACCATGTACTAGCAACAAGTTGCCATGAAGTTTGTCGGCACGGGTGAAGGCTGATGATTCCTTATATCCTTCCGCATTTTCTTTGGGGTGCGCATGAAACGTTCGGTGTAAATCGTATCATAGAAACGCCAGTCGGTCGGTGCGGCTACTGCTACTCCGGCTTTGAATACGGGAGTTCCTTCGCTCATGCTCATAAGAGTCATGTATCCGCCATAACTCCAACCCCAGATACCGATGCGGTCTTTGTCCACATACGCTTGTTTACCTAGGTAAAGCGCTGTTTCCACGGTCTTTGGCTTCTTTGACTCCGATTTTCAAATAGGTACATTTCTCAAAAGCTTCTCCACGGCCTCCAGTGCCACGACCATCTACACATACCACGATATAACCGAGGCTTGCCATGTATGTCTCCCAACTGATTCCCAAGTATCTAATACCTGTTGGGAACCCGGCCACTATATTGATACATCAGTACCGGGTATTTTTGGATGCGGAGAAATTAACCGGTTTCATCATCCAGCCGTTCAACTTCACGCCATCTGTAGTCTGGAAAGTAAAGAACTCTTTTGTGGTACTGCATATCCGGACAATGTTTGCTTCAACGCATCATTCGTAATAAGCGTTTTGAGCGTTTTCCTGAATTATCGTTCAAAGTAACCAACATAGGAGTATCCAAGCTGGAGAACTTATTCATATAATACTTCATCGATTTGCTGAAGAGCGGCGTATTGGTTCCTGCCTGTTGAGACAATTTAATCTTTTGCCTTTTTGTCTATTTTATAGACAGCCTTGCGCAGAGGACTCTCTTCGTTGCTGGTATAATAGAAAGAGCCGTCTTCCTCATCATATCCCAGAAAATCTTTCACTTCGAACTTACCGTTAGTAACCTTTTAATCAAGTTACCTCCCATGCTATACCAATAGAGATGACTGTAACCGTCACGTTCGCTAAGCATGCTGAAATATTCCGGATAGAACTGGATATTATCGAAAATATTCTCCTTTATGTAATAAGGAGATTCATCACGGAGCATTAGTTTGCAAAGTGTTGAACGAGGATCGGCAAAGTAGAGATCGAAACGGTCTTGATGACGGTTTAATGTCATGATAGCCAATTTGTTGGCATCCTTTGTGAAGCGGATACGTGGAATGTATCCATCTGCATCCAGCGGGAGTTTCATCGTACGGGTGACATGTGACTTGATGTCATACGTGCGTACTTCTACTTTCGAGTTCGGGTATCCGGCTTTCGGATACTTGTAGGTATATTCACCCGGATAATCCTTTAAGGCATCAATACGGGTGCCTGTCCGGCAAATACCGGAAAGAGTAGGAGGGAACTTCTGATTCATCGAAGCGGATGAAAGCGATCAGTGTATTATCAGCGCTGAATTCCAAAGCACGGTCGAAACCGAACTCTTCTTCATATACCCAGTCGGGGATGCCGTTAATTACAGAGTTCTGTTTGCCATCCTCCGTAATTTGGCTTTCACTGTTGCCATAAAGCAACTTAACAAGAAATATGTTATTGTTGCGGACAAAAGCAATCATTGTACCGTCTGGAGAAAGACGGGGACCTGTTGAGGTCCACCGTCAGACAGCCGTTCAATAATGTTGTTTGTCGTAACGCCCTTATCATTTCGTTTCAAAGGGTAAATGTAATGTACAGCTGTGTATGAATGCCTATATATAGGTGTCGTTTTAGTAGCAATCAGCAATTTCTGACCGTCGGGCGAGAACTGGTAACTGTCGAAGTTCTTGAAGTCACATTCGCGTGCAGTGCTTACATCGAAGATCACTTCTACTTTCTCGCCTGTCTTGAAAGAGTATTTAATGATTTGCGTGCCGTCAGCGTTCATCTGCGTGTAGTGTTCACCATCAGGCATAGGGATTACTCCCGGATATTTTCCGGGCGGAAACGTCCGGAGGTGATATCTTTAAATCGAGTGCCTTTTGTCCTTGTGCCATTCCGGTCAGACAGAGAAGGCAGAGTAATAAAGTGATGCTGATCTTTTCATCTGCTTTTATAATCGGTTTTGGTTTTAATTCGTACTTGCAAAAGTAACAATAAACTTAGATTCAACAAAGCCTGACCGATTTTATATAGATTTGATAAGGATTATTGGGTGAGATTCAATATCTTTGTGAAAAGGACTTTAAACATTACCACTATGAATTCAAAAGAAAAGACTTGCAATATGCTTCTGTCTTCTTATTGGCCGTGGCATTGACATTCCTGTTGGGAGGGGGATAATCTGTGGTTGGTATCGTGGGGTGACTTGATACCGAGTTTGTTTGTGCTGTTCATAGCAGGTGATTGTTTGCATAGTTCCCTGCTTCGTATCAAACGCGGGAAGAGGATGGAGGAGCCGGTGGAGTACTTGTTTCACTTTTCTGGTATTCAGCATTGTTTTTATGGGCGACTTATTCTATATCGGCAACTTTATTGTGAATAAACTGTGGGGCTAAAGGGGTAGTAGAAATTCTGTTTCACAGGTATTTAATAGTAAGATTTTCTTCTTAACTATAGCTTTTAGTTTACTTTAACTAGATAAATTAGTTTATGAACTAAAACTTTTCGTTATTTGCAGTAAACAAAGTTGCAGATATGAAAGGATTAACAGCAAAAGAAGAAGAAATCATGGGCTTTTCTGGGAAAAGCCCCTTGTTCGTGAAAGAAATGTTGGCTTTCTATGAAGAACCCAAGCCGCATTTTAATACATTATCTACGATTGTGCGCGGGCTGGAAGAAAAGGCTTTTAGCTCACTATACTTTTGGGAATACTTATCAATACTATCCTGTAGTCAGCGAAGAGGATTTTCGTAAAGGAACATTGCGAAATGTGATTAGCAAGTATTTTAATAATTCTTATCTGAATGCTGTTTCTTCTTTGGTTAAGGAGGAAGATATTTCGTTGGATGAATTGAAGCAACTCATTCACGAAGTGGAACAGGCCGATAAGAAACACTAATCTTTTAACGAAAATCTATGCTATGGGAGTTTTCTTCATCTATATATTAAAATCGTCAGTTTGTCTTGTTTTGTTTTATCTGTTTTCAGGTTATTACTTAGCAAGGAAACTTTTCATCGTTTCAATCGAATGGCTTTATTGGGAGTGTTGTTCTTTTCATTACTCATTCCTTGTATCGAAGTAACTACCCGGCATCAGGTTGAGGTGCAACAGGCTATGCTTTCCATCGAGCAGTTGCTACTGATGGCAGAATCGGAACCTACCCCTGTTGAAGTCGGTGCAGTGCAGGAGACGCCGGCCATATCTTGGGTACAGATTGTTCTGCTGGTCTATCTGGCGGGTATTCTGTTTCTTGTCTGTCGCAATATCTATTCTTTGATTTGTCTCTTCCGGTTGGTACATTCCGGCAAACATGAGAAGTTGGAGAAAGGGGTTACACTTGTGGTGCACAATCAGGAGATAGCTCCGTTCAGTTGGATGAAGTATATTGTCATCAGCCGGAAAGACCTGGAGGAAAACGGGAGGAAATCCTTATTCATGAAATGGCTCATATCCACCATCGTCATTCAGTAGATTTATTGGTGGCGGATATTTGCATCTTTTCCAATGGTTCAATCTGGTGCATGGTTGTTGAAACAGGAGTTGCAGAACATTCACGAATATGAAGCGGACGAGACCGTCATTAATGAGGGTGTAAACGCGAAAGAATATCAACTATTATTAATAAAAAGCCGTTGGCACAAGGCTCTACTCTATGGCCAACAGCTTTAATCACAGTAAACTTAAAAACGTATCACTATGATGTTAAAAGAAAAATCGAATCCGTGGGCACGGTTGAAGTATTTGTATGTACTTCCGTTGGCAGCTATTGCAGTAACTGCTTTTGCCCGTCCTGAAATCTCTGAAAAATGGAAGAGATTTCTGCTGTCAAAGTTAATGATTTGGCGGAAATTGTGCAAGAAAAGGTGCTGCAAGATACAGTAAAAGTATCTAAAGACGAGAAGAGAGATGATTTGGTGGTGTCCGGTGTGAAATCGAAAGAGGAAGAAGAAATTGTTATTTTTGAGGTTGTAGAGCAGATGCCGGAATATCCTGGTGGTATGAGTGCACTGCAAAAATATCTGTCGGAGAAAATAGCTGGTTCTCCGATGAAGGGTAAAGCGGGCGGTAGAGTGATGGTAGGTTTCACTGTGGCTGAAACCGGGAAGATAAAGATGTACGTACACTTCAGTCGGATGAAGCGTCATTAAATCAGGAAGCCGAAAGAATTGTCAGTGAAATGCCGGATTGGATTCCCGGAAAGCAACGAGGCAGACCTGTACCAGTGAAATATACTGTCCCTATAAGATTTGGGAATATCAGATTTGCAGAGAATAAGCAGCCTTTGATTTTTGCTGATGGCATGGAGATTAGTATGGATGCTATGGAAAAGCTGGACCCGTCAACAATAGAAAGTATATCTGTGTTGAAAGATTCTACTTCGATAAAAGTGTATGGTAAACGTGGTGCGAACGGGGTGATACTTGTAAATACTCAACGAGGCAGTAAGACTAAAATACAGAATAAGGAAATCAGTTTTTCACAAAAAACAACCAGTACAGATGCTGTTCCCGATTTTCCGGTTAGTGGAACTGTTGTTGACGAGCAGGGGCGTCCGAAGGCTGGAGTCAGCATTATTGTGCCTAATACAAATCATGGTACGATAACGGATATAAATGGTCATTTTAGTCTGAAAGCAATGAAAGACGGCAATCTGTGGTTCTCATTTATTGGATATAAGCCAGTAAAAGCTTCTGTATCTTCTACGATGAATATACGAATGGAGCAGGAAGTGGTTGACCTGTTTCCTGAACTTTCAGGCAGTGTGAAAAATGGAAATACAGGGTTTAAGGTGAATAATGGTGTAACTGTGCATGGGATAAAAGGCGAAGAGCCTTTAGTCATTATAGACGGGAAAGAAGCTATGGAGAAAGATGCGTTGTCTAAGCTTGCGCCGGACCATATAAAAAGTATTTCTGTGCTGAAAGATAAATCAGCACAGGTTGTCTACGGAGACAAAGGAAAGAATGGGGTGATTATTGTAGAAATGTTGACGGATGATGAATATCAGACCCGTCAGAACAAAAGATAAGAGAAATCATGTATTGATTTGTTGACGGAGGTACGCTAGTATCTCCGTTTCTTGTTCCGGTGGAACCATTTTATTTCTTCATCTCTTTTGAACCAGGTCATTTGTTTACGCGAATAAATGCGGGAGTTTTGCTTGATTTTGTCTATAGCAAAGGGAGTTCCCATTCTCCGTCCAGATATTTGAACAGTTCTTTATAGCCTACTGTATTGAGTGAATTGAGGTGACGATAGGGAAGTACGGAACGTACTTCTTCCAATAATCCTTCCTCCATCATCTGGTCTACCCGACGGTTGATACGGTCATAAAGTTCTTCCCGATCACGAGTCAGGCCGACTTTCAGAATACGGAAAGGACGCTGTTTTTGTTGGGTGCGAAAAGAAGTATAAGTGCGTCCGGTCATATAGCAAATCTCCAACGCATGAATCACTCGCTTGGGATTCTTCAGATCTACAATCCGGTAATATTCCGGATCTAACAGTCGAAGTTCTGCGCAGAGTTGTTCAAGGCCTTCCTCTTCATACTTTTGTAACATGATTTGACGGGTTTCCGCATCAACGGTAGGAATATCGTCAATTCCCTTACAGATAGCGTCTACGTACATCATTGAGCCACCAGTGAGAATCACGACTTCGTGTTGCGTGAATAATTTCTCCAGAATCTCCAGTGCTTCTGTTTCGTATTGGGCAGCGCTGTAATAGTCTGTGAGGTGGAGCGTGCCGACCAGTTGATGGGGACACGTTTGAGTTGGTCGGGAGTAGGAGCTGCCGTACCTATTTTAATTCGGCATAAAGCTGTCTCGAATCGGCAGATACAATGCTTGTCTGAAATGTTTCTGCCAAGCGCAGGCTCAACTCCGTTTTCCCACACCTGTAGGGCCTATAAGAACAATGAGAGTAGGCATAGATTTTAAGTATTAAGTATAGAAATATTAAGTATTAAAGCGTACGGGACTAAAAATATTAGGTATTAACTGCTTGACACTACATAGCAATTAATACCTAATACTTGATGCTTAATACTTAAAATTTTTCTTCTTCGTATGGGCTGCTAGTGTCACCACCTATGTCAAATCCTTCCTGATCGAAGTCTTCCATGTCGAAGTCCTGGTCTCCATAGAAGTTTTCATCCAGATCAAGAGAACCGCTGGCAGCGGCCATTTCTTCAAAATCTACCGTTTGTTTAGGAGCATCTCCTGATTTCTTGGTACATTTGGCGCCATCCATATCTTTTCCGGTGATAATTTCGGATAGTTCGATGAAGAAACAACGTTCTGTTATGTAATCGAATACATATAGCAGTTTCTGTTTTCATCTTCTACCAGTTCACTGATAGTAGTGTCTTTCATTACCCAGCTATCTATTTCCGGATTGTCGTCCATTTCTTCCAAGGTTACTTTTCCTTTTCCCAATCGTCATCGCAGATAAAGAAAGAAGTCATCTGGTCGTTTGTGTACCCTACTGATTTCAGTATTGCTTCATGGAAGTCATAAAAGTAGCTTCCGGATCAATTTGTATTTCTCTGACAAAATCGTCAACTTCATCAGATATGATAGTAAATCTGTATATCATAATATGACTATTTTGAACTGTTTATTTAATGATACCACGTTCTGAATTACGGATGAAATCGATAATATAGTCAATTTCGGACTTTTTCAAATTCATCTTCTATTTTTTCAATGCTTCTGTCGTGTTTAAACCACTTTGATAAATGATACGATATGCATTGTGAATACTTTCGATCACTTCATTGGCAAAACCACGACGACGCAGGCCGATGATGTTGATTCCACTAAAAGCAATCGGTTCGCGTCCTGCGATGATGTAAGGAGGAATATCTTTACTGAAGCGGCATCCGCCCTGAATCATTACATGACTCCTACATGACAGAATTGGTGCATCAATACATTGGCGCTGACAATCGCGTTATCATCAATGACGATTTCGCCTGCCATCTTGGTAGAGTTACCGATGATACATCCGTTACCAACCAATGCGTCGTGTGCTACGTGTACACCCTCCATCAATAAATTGTTATTTCCCACAATCGTGCGCCCTTTAGCTGCCGTACCACGGTTGATTGTTACATTTTCACGAATCAGATTATTATCCCCGATTTCGGCTGTCGATTCCTCACCGCGAAACTTAAGGTCCTGCGGGATGGCTCCGATTACGGCACCCGGAAAAATAGTGTTTCTGTTACCAATACGTGAACCATATAAAATATTGGCGTTAGCCATAATTTTATTGTTGTCGCCGATAACTACGTTCTTATCTATAAATACAAAGGCGCAATTTCTACATTTTCCCCAATTTTAGCTTCGGGATGAATATACGCTAAAGGACTTATCATGCTTTTAATATATCAATTATTACTTATTTTTCACTATTTGTGCCATGAACTCTGCTTCGCAAACAACTTTCTCGCCAACAAATGCATATCCTTTCATAGTAGAGATGCCACGGCGGATAGGTGCCAGCATTTCTACACGGAAGATAATAGTATCTCCCGGCACTACTTTCTGGCGAAATTTTACTCCATCTATTTTCATGAAATAGGTAGAATAACGTTCAGGTTCGTCTACTGAATTCAAAACGAGTAAACCACCGACTTGTGCCATTGCTTCTACTTGAAGTACTCCCGGCATAACAGGTTCTTGTGGGAAATGTCCCTGAAAGAAAGGTTCGTTAGCTGTGATATTTTTGATACCTACAATGTAATTAGCACCAATCTCAATCACTTTGTCAACCAGTTGGAAAGGATAGCGGTGTGGCAATAATTCGCGGATACGGTTTACATCCATTACCGGCTCACGGTTACAGTCGTAACTTGGCGCCTGTATTTCGTGCAAACGGATTTCTTTCCGCATTTGGCGTGCAAACTTATTATTGATAGTATGTCCGGGACGGGTAGCAATGATCCGGCCTTTTATCGGTTTACCGATTAAAGCAAGGTCACCGATCACATCCAACAATTTGTGGCGGGCACATTCGTTTGCCCAAACCAACGGTTTGTGATTGATATAGCCTAATTGTTCAGCGTCCATGTGAGGTACTCTCATCACATCTGCCAACTTGTCGAAACTTTCCTGTGACATCTTACGCTCGTAGATTACGATTGCATTGTCCGGTCACCCCTTTAATCAATCCAGCGGAGAGCAGCGGTTCTATTTCGCGAACAAAGACGAAAGTACGGCTGGCGGCCACTTCGTCTTTGAAATTATGCATATCCTCAAGTGTAGCAAACTGATTCGGAATAATGGTTGAATCGTAAGAAACCAGTACATTCAGACTGAAATTCTCGTCAGGAAGTACGATGATAGAAGAACCAGTCGTTTCATCCCGGAACTCAATTTTAGACTTGATAATATAAAAGTCTTTGACGGCATTTTGTTCTACTGTTCCTACACGTTCTATTTCTTGTACATAATATTGTGCACTACCATCTAAAATAGGAAATTCCGGTCCGTTAACCTGAATAAGGCAGTTATCAATGCCCAATGCGTAGAGGGCTGCCATACCATGTTCAACGGTGCTTACTTTGACTCCATTCTTCGACAATACAGTACCACGAGTGGTTTCTGTCACATTGTCGGCTACTGCATCGATAGTTGGTTGTCCTTCTACGTCAATGCGCTGGATTTTATATCCATGATTGTCCGGAGCAGGATTAAATGTTACAGTGAGATCAAGTCCAGTGTGAAGACCTTTCCCGCTCAGTGAAAAGCTATCTTTCAGCGTTTTTTGTTTCAGCATTGGTTACTTATTTACTTATTTAATAGTTGTTTTAATTCTTCTATTTCTTTGCGCAAATTACGCAATTCTTTCTGCATATCCGGTAAGCTTCTTTGTGCGACGGATGCTTTGAAGTATTGCTTCAGTTCCATAGGAGGAGTTCCGATAAGCTGGCTACCGGATTTAATGTCTCCGGGTACACCTGACTGTGCACCTAAACCAACTTTGTCTCCTATTTTGGAATGTCCTGCAATACCTACCTGACCTCCGATCATACACCATTCACCAATTTTGGTAGAACCGGCAATTCCGGCTTGTGCAGCCATTACGGTATGTGAACCTATTTCATCATTATGTGCTATTTGTATCAGATTGTCTAATTTGACACCACTATGCACTACCGTAGCTCCCATTGTAGCACGGTCTACACAAGTATTAGCACCTATATCTACTTTATCTTCCAGAATAACAATTCCGATTTGCGGAATCTTATCGTATCCATTCGGAGTGGGAGCAAAACCAAATCCGTCAGCTCCAATCACTGCACCCGAGTGCAGGATACATTCGTTACCTATGCGGCAATCATGATAAACATTTACATTGGAGTACAGCAAGCAACTGTTGCCTATCTTCACGCCGTCTCCAACAAAAGTGTGTGGATAAATTTGGGTATTATCTCCAATCACGGTATTTTCACCAATATAGGCAAATGCACCGATGTATACGTTCTCACCAATTTTGGCGCTGGGTGCAACGAAAGCTAATGAATCTATACCTTGTTTCTTAGGCTTGCTCATCTCATAAAGATTGAGCAATTTAGCCAGACTTTCATATGCATTGTCTACTTTTATCAGAGTAGTTTTAATTTCGTGCTCGGGAGTGAAGTCCTTATTAACCAGGACAATGCTTGATTGTGTCTCGTAGATGTAAGGTGTATATTTGGGATTTGACAGGAAAGAAATTGCTCCGGGCATTCCCTCTTCAATTTTAGCGAATGTGTGTACCGTAGCGTTTTCGTCTCCAATGATTTCCCCTTGGATAAATGCTGCAATTTGCTTAGCCGAGAACTCCATGTCTTTAATTTAAAATTTAATTAGTTCACAAATAACGGATTTTTTTTTCAGATTTCCGTGTTATTGCATGAATATTTTATACTTATCTGTGTAATCTCTGATAGCAGAGATAGTATTTCTTTACCTTTTTGGACAATAATGAGATGTTCAGCATGTCCGATGCTTCGGCAATATTTTTGATAGTGCCGTCTTTGTAGATAATGTCAATACTGTCATCTGCCGGGTCATACATATTCTTTTCGATGCTGGGGGTAGAGACAAAATAGTTCGCTTCGGAAAGGGTTATACCTAATTGCTGGCTGATGTGCAAAGTTAATTCTTTTTTTCTGTCCTCACTAATCGGTTCCGATGAAATTTCTACTTTAAAGATATTTCGGTTTATCATTCCCGTGCTTAAAGTAGAAAGTACCTTGTCTGTATGGGTGCTCCACACTTTCAAGGCTGTCCATATATCATTGTCGTCTAGCTGGATAAAATTCTCCAGACAGTCGGGGTTATGATAGAATTCCGTAGGATTGATATCATTGTAAAGGAAAAAACGCAATGCGGGTGATGCAAACAGTTCCACTCTTTGGGAAGCTAATTCTTTGGCACGTAATAGAGTACTAATCAGCATCTTTTCGTATGCGACGGATGTCTTATGCAGGTATACTTGCCAGTACATCAAGCGACGTGCCGTGAGGAAATTCTCGATAGAATAGATCCCTTTGGATTCGATAACGAGTCATCCGCTTCAAGCACCGACCATCTGTCAGCTGTATAACTGGCACGTTGATCCTGTCCTATCTGATCAACGAGTTGATCCGAGCTGTCCAGTACAGCTGACCGCTCGCCGTCATCAAAATAAAATTACCTTTAGAAGCCAGTTGGGTGATAGCTTCACTCATCAGGTGAAAAGCACCTAAAGAGTGTTGGAAGCGGGTGTGTTGCGCACCGGGGTATACAACAGATGATAATCCTACCTGCTTGATGCGGGTAAGACGCTGCAAAAGGGGATGCCGTACTATATCGTACAGTAACCCCTTTGGAATATTGATGAACCCGAATACGGGGTCGTTAATTATCTTTCTTTCGTAAGGCATTCGTTTTCTTTAGAGATCCTTTTTCTCTTTTCAGAGAATTGCTTTGAGTTGTTCAGCCATTTGCGCCTGTACTTCTTGTGCGGCGGTGCGGGCAGCTTCTGCAAATTTCTCTGTTTTATCTACGTAGATGATACCACGTGAGGAATTAACAATTAATCCGCATGTACTGTTCATTCCGTATTTACAAACTTCTTCGAGCGAGCCGCCTTGTGCTCCTACACCTGGTACGAGAAGGAAATGGTTCGGAACAATTTTACGAATATCTTCGAAAGCACGTCCTTGAGTGGCACCTACCACATACATCATACGGTCGTCACTAGCCCATTCTTGTGATTTACGTAATACTTTCTCGAACAGACGTTCACCGTTTACATCTTCTGTTAGTTGGAAGTCATGTGAACCTTTGTTGGAAGTCAATGCCAACAGAATCACCCATTTACCTTCATAGGTAAGGAACGGAGTAACGCTGTCTTCGCCCATATAAGGAGCTACCGTTACAGAGTCGATATTAAGTTCTTCAAAGAAGGTGCGGGCGTACATTGCAGAAGTATTTCCGATGTCACCACGCTTTGCATCAGCGATGATGAATTGATCGGGATAGTTATCTTTGATGTATTTTACTGTCTTTTCAAATGCGATCCATCCTTTTACGCCCATGCTTTCATAGAAAGCCAGATTGGGCTTATAGGCGATGCACAAATCAGCTGTCGCGTCAATGATGGCTTTGTTGAATGCAAAGATCGGATCTTCTTCTTTCAACAGATGCTCCGGGATTTTCTTGATGTCAGTATCAAGTCCTACACAAAGGAATGATTTTTTGCGCTTTATGTTTTCAAATAATTGTTGCTTATCCATCTTATTATTTACTATTATACAATTTACTATTGACTATTTCTAAGAAATCATTTTCAACTATCAACTCTTCATTTTTCTAAAGTTCGCTTTCTTTCAAGCGTTCCGCGTTTTCTGCTACGATCAGGTGGTCGATACAGTCTTGAATATCCCCGTCCATGAATGCAGCAAGATTATAAATCGTGTAATTGATGCGATGGTCGGTGATTCGTCCCTGTGGATAGTTGTAGGTGCGGATTTTAGCAGAACGGTCTCCGGTCGATACCATTGTTTTGCGCTTGGAGGCAATGTCATCGATGTATTTCTGATGTTCCTTGTCATAGATAAATGTACGGAGACGGGCCAAGGCACGTTCCTTATTTTTCGGTTGGTCACGTGTTTCGGTACATTCAATAAGTATTTCTTCGGCAATGCCTGTATTCGGGTTCTTCCAGATATAACGCAGACGTACTCCGGATTCTACCTTATTTACATTCTGTCCACCGGCACCACCACTTCGGAAAGTATCCCATTTGATTTCTCCTTCGTTGATGACTACATCGAATTCTTCAGCTTCGGGAAGTACCGCCACTGATGCGGCAGAAGTATGAACACGTCCTTGTGTTTCGGTAGCAGGAACGCGCTGTACGCGGTGTACTCCCGATTCATATTTTAAAATTCCATATACATTATCGCCCGTGACACTACAAACAACTTCTTTGAATCCTCCTGCTGTTCCTTCGTTTGCATTGGAGACTTCCATCTTCCAACCTTTGGTTTCACAGAATTTGGCATACATACGAAAGAGGTCACCGGCAAAGATAGCTGCTTCATCACCTCCTGCACCGCCACGGATTTCAAGAATTGCGTTCTTGCTGTCTTGCGGATCGGCAGGGACAAGCATCAGTTTGATTTCTTCTTCCAATACCGGAAGGCGCTCTTGACTATTGTCCATTTCTTCTTTCGCCATCTCGCGCATTTCAGCATCCGATTCATTAGCAAGGATATTTTTAGCTTCTTCAATATTACCCAGTAATTGGATATATTCTTTCCTTGCTTTCATCAAGTCGTCTAATTCCTTATATTCTTTAGTCAACTTGACATAACGTTTCTGATCGGCAATCACTGCCGGGTCTGTGATAAGGGTAGATATTTCTTCAAAACGGGCTACGAGTCCGTCTAATTTTTCTAATATGGTACTGTTATCTGCCATTCTTTAGTATCTAAATTCTCCGAATTCGCTCTTAATGATTAATTCTGTTTGCTCACATGCTTCAACACGTCCTACAATCTGTGCCGGAATACCGAATGACTCGGAAATAGCAATTACTTCTTCTGCATGTTCCGGTGACAAATAAACTTCGAGGCGATGTCCCATATTGAATACCTTGTACATTTCTGCCCAGTCCGTACCACTTTGTTCTTGAATAGTTTTGAATAAAGGAGGAACAGGGAAAAGATTATCCTTTACTACACGAACGTTTTCAACAAAGTGTAAAACTTTGGTTTGTGCACCACCGGAGCAGTGCACCATTCCGTGGATTTCCGGGCGCAGTGCATCGAGTAATTTCTTCACTACTGGTGCGTATGTACGAGTAGGGGAGAGCACTAACTTGCCTGCATCAATTGGAGAGTCTTCTACACTGTCTATCAATTTTAACTTGCCGGAGTAAACTAATTCTTCAGGAACTGCGGCATCATAGCTTTCCGGATATTTTTCAGCAAGATATTTTCCGAATACATCGTGACGGGCACTTGTCAAACCATTGCTGCCCATACCGCCATTGTATTCTTTTTCGTAAGTAGCTTGTCCGTAAGAAGCCAAACCAACGATCACGTCACCCGGACGAATATTGGCATTGTCGATAACGTCTGAACGTTTCATGCGACAAGTTACGGTAGAGTCAACGATGATCGTACGAACCAAGTCGCCGACATCAGCAGTTTCACCACCGGTTGCGTATACCCCTACACCCATTTCACGGAGTTCGGCCAGCAATTCATCTGTTCCATTGATGATGGCGGAGATTACTTCTCCGGGAATCAACAGTTTATTACGTCCAATGGTAGAAGAGACAAGAATATTGTCTACGGCACCTACACAAAGCAGGTCGTCGATATTCATAATCAATGCATCCTGCGCAATACCTTTCCAAACGGACAAATCACCCGTTTCTTTCCAGTACATATAAGCGAGAGATGATTTGGTTCCGGCACCATCGGCATGCATAATATTGCAATATTCCGGGTCACCTCCCAATATGTCCGGGATAATTTTGCAAAACGCTTTTGGAAAGATTCCTTTGTCGATGTTCTTGATGGCGTTGTGCACATCTTCTTTTGATGCGCTTACTCCACGCATCATGTATCGTTGATTACTCATGAGTTATAGAATTATATTGTATACGGCTGCAAAAGTACAGCTTTTTTTTGGTACAGCCAACTAGGTACTGGCAAATGTTAATCATTAACTATTTTACTTTAGAATATTCTCTTGAAAAGGAGAATAATAATAGAAAATTAAGAGTTAAAATCATAGTAATGAAAACTGTGATTTTAACTCTTATATATATAAGGGTTTTATCTAATGAAAAAATGTCAGAATAAATATTTCAGATAATATCTAGTCTCTCTCTTTGTAAATCATTTTTTTAGAATTCTACTTTCGGAGCCTTCTCACTACCTTCCTCTGCTTCAAAATATGCTTTCTTATCGAAACCGAACATTCCCGCGAAAATATTCTTCGGGAAACGGCGGATATTGGTATTATAAGCTTGTGCTGCATCATTGAAGTCTTTGCGTGCTACATTGATGCGGTTTTCTGTTCCTTCCAGTTGAGCTTGAAGTTCCAGAAAGTTCTGGTTAGCTTTCAGATCCGGATAATTCTCGGTAATAGCTAATAATTTGCCTAGTGCTGATGTTACAGCACCTTGTGCCTTTTGATATTGCGCTAACTTTTCCGGTGTCAGATCGGCAGCGTCTACTTTGATTTGAGTAGCCTGGCTACGTGCGGCAACAACTCCTTCCAATGTTTCCTTCTCATGTGTCGCATATCCTTTCACTGTGTTTACCAGATTAGGAATCAAGTCGGCACGACGTTGGTATTGAGTTTCTACATTTGCCCATTGACCACTTACATTCTCGTCCATAGTAACCAGACCGTTATATACACTTACTGCCCATATGACAAGGATAGCCACAACGGCTAAGATGATAATAATTGACTTCTTCATGTTTCTTGTTTTTATTGAATTTGATAATTTGTTTTCTACTTATTTTCTTTAGAAACGAGAACCGGCACCGCCGCCACCGCCCATTCCTCCGCCAAAGCTGCCTCCACCGAAACCGCCTCCGCCTCCGAAACCGCCTCCGCCTCCGAAACTACCTCCGCCGAAGCCTCCAATAAATGGACCACCTCCGCCACCTCCCCGGTGGTGGTAATCATTATCATAACTTTGTTGGCGGCGTATGATGGTATGTCCGCAGTTTCTACATGTATAGGTAACATCCTCGGTTTTCACCCCGTTAATTCGGGATACGACAGCACTTCCGCTTCTCTGTAATTGATGTTTACCACAATTCGGACAACGGCTTTGTTTGCGTGCCGAAAAGAAAGCAAGACCTCCGCCAATAGCAATAAAACAAAGAATGGCAAGAACAAAATCAAAAGAACCACCGCTGTTCGAATCGGAGAGAGCATCATTTTCCATAGAACCGTCAAGCCGCTGACAAGTCGCTTTTAGGCCGGCCACCATTCCGGCATCCCAATTTCCGTCTTTCAGGTAAGGAATCATATATCTGGTTTGAATCCTTTTACAGATCGCATCGGGGAGCACTCCTTCCAAACCATAACCGGTATAAAACTGGATACAACGTTGATCTGTAACCAACAAAATAACCAATCCGTTATTTTTATCTTTCTTCCCTACACCCCATTTATTAAGTAACTGATGGCAGAAGTTGAAACAATCTTCTTCTCCGATTGATGGAACTACGGCAACCACCGTTTCAATTCCTGTTTGTTGTTCCAAGGCATAAAGCATGGAGTCTATACTGTCACAAGCTGCCTGTGAAAGTATGCCGGCCGGGTTGCAAACATATTGCATTTTGTTTTGCAGGTGAACTTTTGGGAGGTTGTCCACCGTGTATACTTTCTCTTGAGCTTGTAGTGGGAACAGAAGAAAAGTAGCTAATATAAAAGTCAATATTGATTTCATAACGATTATTTTACGTTTGCAAATATAGAAACTTTTTCTGTTATGAATCTAAAACTCCTTGTTATAATAGGTTTAATGAATGTATCGCCCGACGAATGCACGGACTCGGTCGGTGTATTCCTGTTTATTCTCTTTGTATGAAACTGCATGAGCCGCTCCTGGAACAATCCATAGTTCTTTGGGTCCCGGTTTGGCTTCGTAGAGCGAATATACCATCCAGGTAGGCACATACGTGTCTTTATCCCCGTGAATAAACAGCATCGGAAGCTGTGATTTGGCTACTTGTTTCAGTGAGGAAGCCTCTTTAAAATTCCATCCATATTTCTTCTCGCAAAGCCAGCTTGTGGTATACATGAGTGGAAAAGGGGGAAGGTGGAAACTAGCTTTAAGCTCATGTGAGAATTCGTCCCATACACTGGTGTAGCCGCAATCTTCCACAAAGCATTTAACAAATGGTTTCTGTTCCTCACCGGACACCATCATGGTTGTCGCACCTCCCATTGAAATGCCGTGTACAACCATTTGTGTACTATCTCCGAAAATCTCATTGGCAATGTTCATCCATTGCAATACGTCCCAACGGTCTTTCCATCCCATCTGGATGGCTGGGCCTTCACTTTCTCCCTGATGTTGCAGGTCGGGAAGTAATATGTTATATCCTAAATCTCGATTATACAGATAACCAATCATAAACATACGGATAGCATTATCTGTATGTCCATGCACAATGACTGCTGTCTTACTGGTGGGTTGGGGAGCAGCAACATAATACGCATGAAGTTGTATTCCGTGCGGATTGATGATGAATGTATCTTTCAGTGCATCCACTTGTTTCAGGCTGTCCACCCATGGACGTAGGAAAGGGTAGTTTCTATACATGAAGGGATAAGAGTCAGCATCTTTAGACAAAATCTTGGCATTCGGAGTCAATGAAAAGTTTAACATATAAAAACTTCCTCCGATGGTGCAGCCGGTCAATGCCAGCATGATAATAATGATGCTATATACAACTTTTCTCCTCATAAAAACTCTCTCTAATCCTTATTTATGCCATATCTCCCATGCGGCAAATGCCTGGAGCAGCAGCATTTCCAGACCGTTTTTAACAACAGCCCCTTGTGCTTCTCCTTTTTTCATGAACAGCGTAACATTCGGATTATATAACAAATCATAGAGCAAATGGTTTGGAGTCAGTAGCTCATAAGGAATATTAGGGCAGAAATCTACCTTAGGAAACATACCTACGGGAGTACAGTTGACGATGATTGTATATTCTGCCATAATTTCGGGAGTCAGTTCCTCATAAGTCAGCATATCATCGGCTTTGTGGGTGCGTGATACGAATATACTTTCAATACCCAGGTTTTTCAGCCCGTGGTAGACGGCTTTGGAAGCTCCGCCGGTACCCAGAATCAATGCTTTTTGGTGATGAGGCTGCAATAAAGGTTGAATGGATTGAGTAAATCCGATGATGTCGGAGTTGTAGCCAACCAGTTTGACTTTTCCTTTCTGCTGGCGGATGATTTTAATGACATTCACAGCACCTATCTTTGCGGTATCACGGTCGAGTTCATCCAAAAAAGGAATCACTTGTTCTTTGTAGGGATAGTCACATTAAGCCCGCATAAATTGGGATTCTCTTCGATAACTTCCATGAAGTTATTAATGCTGGGAATTTCAAAATTCACATACTCTGCATTGATACCTTCGGATTTGAATTTCTCATTAAAGTATCCGATAGAAAAGAATGTCGCAGAGGGTAGCCGATTAAACCATATTTTTCCATAATCATTTATTGCTTAGTTGGGTTATTGGGTTTACTTTTAGAAGACGTACTATTTCTTTTACTTTACCGTCAGGGTATTTGTCTTTATAGTATTCCGTCAAATCTTCGTATATCCAGAAATTATAAGGGCGGCCGATAAAGATATTGAAAGTGTTAGATGACTTCTCGCCGTCAATGCCTAATTTCAATTTTATATGGTTGTATATTTGGTCGTCAGGAGGAATAAGTCTGCAAGTTTTGGCTATTTCAGTCGTTATTCCATACATACCATGAGCTTCTGCTTCTTCGATTGCGAATTCCTTTTGTTATAGGAAAGCCATCAGAATTGAGTAATGTATATGTACCGGAGTTCTTTTCCTGAATAGATATACTGTATGATTCTCCATTGGTATAGGAGATTTACTCTCTAAATCGGCTTTTATTTTTCTTTAATTTCGTCCGTTTCTACATCTATGCCATATTCTACGGCAACGATATCGAATTTCTGTTCAGATTGAGAGGGGGTCTGGTAATTACTAAACCTTGTTTCTGGTCAATTTCTTGTCCGTTCAGGCAGAATTTCCGGTCGAATACGGGTTCTTTCTTTGATTTCCAGGTCAGTTTACTGGAAAAGTGATGACAGATGGTTCTTTCCATCATTCCAGTCTATTTCTACTTTCTCATTATCGAATGTATGATCGCCATTGAATTCTCCGAAAGTCAGATAATATTTTCCGTCTTTGCTTACTCCTGTTTGCAGACCTGTGAAATAGGCCATATAAGCTCTGGTGCGTTCGTTTAGCGGAGCATCTTTTCGTAAGTCTCCCTTTGTAGATCGCTTTTATTCCTTGATTGGCAATAGAGCCTTTGGTGAGTGGATTCAGTAAGTCATTGCCTTGAGCATCCTGTACTGAAATGTAAAGAACTATGGGAGCAAAATCCCATATTAGGTCATCTCCTCCATTGTTTGCCGGATCACAAGAGGTGAAATTGATACAACAAAAAATGCAGAGTAGAAATAGTCCAATTGATTTTGTTGTTTTCATAAGGTTACATTATTAGGTTATTTGGTTGCGGTATAAAGAGTGCAGATACCAAAGGTCAGCCGTTTGAAGTTGACTTCGCTAAAACCGGCTCGGGCGATGACTCCTTTCATGACTTCCCCTTGAGGAAATACTTTGATGGTGTCCGGCAGATAGCGGTAGGCACTGTTATCTTTGGATAGAAGCTTACCCAATAATGGAATGACGATTTTAGAGTAGATGGAAAACAGTTGTTTCATCGGGAAGCGGTCCGGAGTGGTAAGTTCCAGAATTACAAGATGACCGCCCGGTTTCAGTACGCGGCACATCTCGGAGAGCCCTTTGTCGAGATCTTCGAAATTGCGGATACCGAAAGCTACAGTAATAGCGTCAAAATCATTGTCGGCAAAGAGAGTGAAGTGCAGTCCTCCCGGGCAAAGATATTTTATCCGACAGTCCTTCCTTTTTACTTTTCACGTCCCACATTCATCATACCTTCCGAGATGTCCGTGCCGATTAGTTCGGCAGGTTGCAGTTTGCGGCAGGCGAGGATGGCAAAATCCCTGTACCGGTCGCTACATCCATCATTCGCTGCGGTTGAAAGGGTGTAACCAGGCAATAGCTTTTGCGCCAGCTGCGGTCGATACCTAAAGATAAGGTATGGTTCAGCTTGTCGTAGGCATGTGCGATGTTGTCGAACATACGTTCCACTTGCTCGGTCTTTTTCCTTCTTCGTCGTAAGGCTTGATATGTTGTTGCGGGTAATCCATTTTTAGTTGATAGTTGATAAATGATAGTTGATAGTTGAAGAAGATAGTTGATAAATGATAGTTGGAAGATGACAGAGTTAATAGTTATATGCGATAAGCTGCATATTAACTATCATTTATCATCTATCAACTATCATTTATTATCTGTCATTTATCGCTTATCAGCTGTTCAAAAGTTTCGACGTTTTGAATATACGTTCAGCGATATTGCTAGTATCTTCTTTCACGAATTTCTCACCGGTGATGTTTTCGAACAATTCGATGTAGCGGTCACTGATACTTTGTACGATAGCCGGAGTCATTTCCGGTACTTTCTGACCGTCTTTGCCTTGGAAGCCGTTTTCCATCAACCATTCGCGAACGAATTCTTTAGAAAGTTGTTTCTGCGGTTCGCCTTTTCGAAACGTTCCTGATAACCTTCAGAGTAGAAATAGCGGCTTGAATCCGGAGTGTGGATTTCGTCCATCAGGTAGATAGTGCCATTGTGCTTACCGAATTCGTATTTTGTATCTACGAGGATCAGTCCGCGCTCTGCTGCGATTTCAGTACCGCGTTTGAAAAGGGCTAATGTATATTTTCGAGAATTTCATACTCTTCCGGAGTAGCCAGTCCTTGTTTTAGGATTTCTTCTTTAGAGATGTCTTCGTCGTGCAATCCCATTTCAGCTTTCGTAGTCGGAGTAACGATGGGTTCCGGGAATTTCTGGTTTTCGCGCATTCCGTCCGGCAACTTCATGCCGCAAATTTCGCGTACGCCGCTTTTGTAAGTACGCCATGCGCTACCACACAGGTAACCGCGTACAATCATTTCTACCGGAAAACCTTCACACAATACGCCTACCGTTACCATTGGGTCCGGAGTAGCCATTTTCCAGTTCGGACAGATGTCAGTAGTGGCATCGAGGAATTTAGCTGCAATCTGGTTCAGCATTTGTCCTTTGTAAGGAATACCTTCAGGAAGTACTACGTCAAAGGCCGAAATACGGTCGGTTGCTACCATGACGAGTTTTCGCCGTTGATGTTGTACACATCGCGCACTTTTCCGTGGTACACGCTTTTCTGTCCCGGAAAGTTGAAATCTGTTTTGTTAATGCTTTCATTGTCTTTATTATAATTACAAATTACAAGTTACAAATAACAAGTCGCAATAGGATTCCGAATCTAAAGACGATTAGTCTTTGGCCAGTTTCACCGGACGTTCGCCGTTGATAACCAGTTGTTCGTTTTTCCGTTTCTCCCGTTCGGCTTTCGCTTCTTTGTCGATTTTTCGTAAGCATCCACGATACGTTCCACCAGTTTATGGCGTACGATATCTTTTTATTCAGTTCAACAAAACTGATACCTTTCACTCCCTTTAAGATGCGGAGCTTGCACCAATCCCGATGTTTGTGAAGCGGGGAGGTCAATCTGTGTCATGTCTCCCGTCACAATCATTTTGGTGTTCATACCCATACGGGTGAGGAACATTTTGATTTGCTGTGTGGTAGTATTCTGGGCTTCGTCCAAAATGACGACCGCATCATTCAGCGTGCGTCCGCGCATAAAGGCTAACGGGGCAATCTGGATAATGTTCAATTCCATGTATTCCTTTAACTTGGCAGCAGGTATCATATCTTGCAGGGCATCGTATAAAGGTTGCAGGTATGGGTCGATCTTATCTTTCATGTCGCCGGGCAGGAAACCGAGCTTTTCTCCGGCTTCTACGGCGGGGCGGCTAAGGATGATTTTTTTGATTTCTTTATTCTTCAATGCACGTACGGCGAGGGCGATAGCGGTGTATGTCTTTCCCGAACCTGCCGGACCGATGGCAAATACCATATCATTCTTGGCGAATCCTTCTACCAGTTTCAACTGGTTTTCACTTCGGGGATGATAGGTTTTCCTGTGACACTGAACACAATCACGTTTCCTGTCTGTTCCGCTTGCGGCGCATTTCCTTTATAATGTCAATGATAACTTCTTCTTTCAGTGAATTATATTCGGCGCAGTACTTTTCAAGTTTGGTGATATTTTCTTCGAAAGCACACATTTCTTCCTCGTCGCCCAGCACTTTGATGACATTGCCTCGGGCAACTATGCGTAGCTTTGGATATAAAGCTTTAATTAACTGTATGTTGGCGTTGTTTACGCCGTAAAAAATAACCGGATCAATGTCCTCAAGAACAATCAGCTTCTCTATCATTAAGTTGTATTAAAGAAAAATTTCTGCAAATTTAATGAAACGTTTTGGATTCTCTGATTGTTTGGAGGTGAATTTTACTGCAATTTACATTCATCTTCCGTTCATCGGGCAGTAATATGGAAACAACCTTGCTTCAGTTCGTATTTGATATAGCATTTTTCAGCTTGTCGTAGATCTCTTAAAACTTCGGATAGAACAAGTTTCAGTGTGTCGGCACTCACGTCCTGCATAGGGCGACCGTCTTTATCTTCCACTTTCTTAAAACGTTTCCAACTAACATCAAAAGTAGCCCCGAAACAATGTGCCGAGTTGGCGGAGGCATTTCCATTGCGACGGCGGAGACGTTTCACATCGTTTTCAGTACGTAGTACGGAGGTGATGATTACCTGATTGGGATTCAGCCCTTTGGCAGCCAATGAATCGAGAAAGTTGGAGCCGATTGTATCGAGCAATGCGCTGGCACGTGGAACGAGGTAGGGAATGGAATGTGTCAATGAATCCACTGCATAAAATTCATTATCAGTGATATGAGTCAACTTTTCTTTCATAGCTTCCGCTTCTTCTCGGTCTGCCAGCGGGCTAATACCTATCTTTTTAGCGACTTCCAGATGTGCATCGTTCAAATCAGGGAAAGAACGTTTGTAACTGACAACGCCACGAATATTGTGCGGCTTGTTCAATTTCAGTGACATGTCTTTCTTTTTGCAGCTTGAAGTAAGCGTTGTAAGCCCAATAACAAGTAAAAATAGCGGTAATATGCGAAGCTTGTAAGTAGTCATTTTGTATTTTTTGCCCGCAAATATACGCTATTTTTTCATACGTTCTATGCTTTGCATTATTTTCCGCCTCATATCTTTTACGGGTCACTCTAAAATATTTTCCGGTATTTCCGGACGGGTATCAAGAGTGCCTATAATGGTATAATCCGTGTTATCTATTGTTGTCTTCAGCGTTGGTATTATTAAATAATCACTTCTAGTAAGAGCCTTGTTAATAAGTTGCTCCCAATCTATCTTTAAATATCTTTGTATAAGATTGATAACTGCATTTACACTTGTAACTCCATCAAATAGTTCAAATCTTAATTTGTGAGGGGTGGGAGGGGTTGATGCATCCGTGAAATTTCCTTGTTCGTCAGATGCATAATTTAATGTTAAATAAGGTATGGCGTATGTAGGAGATGAGTTGCCGAAACCATTTTCTAATTTGACTGAAAAATCGTATGTTCCTTTGGCTATCGGATTTTGGGATAGTTCGTTTTGGAGTCGCTATATCGGAAGAAATAGCAATCTTTAGATTCATTGTTAATCAAATAGACCACAGTGCCATTGGACAGTGCCGGATGATTACTTTCTTTTATTGCGTATGCCAAATAACTGTCTATAATTTTAATTTTAATTCAACTATTTCGTTGGTGATATTATCTTTTACTTTCACCTTTGTTTCTCCTTTCTTTTTGGGGGTAACTTTTAAACTTCCCATTCCTATTGAGCTGGATAAATCTACATCGATGCTTAAAATATCAGTTTCTTCTACAGTCACGGTATAGTCTCTGTTTCCACCTCTAATGGTAATATCTGTTGCTCTTAATAAAGGTTGTTCGTAATACTCTTTTTCAAAGGATAAAGGATATATCTTTTCTTCATTATTATTGCCACAGCTAAAAAAGATAATTGTACAGAGGAATGAAAGTAGTGCTCCAAGTAAATGTTTTGTTTTCATGATTATTTTGTTTTATAGTTTTGCAGGAGAGATATAGTCTTATAAGTTCCTGTGTTGACGTTGGAGGCAAATATAAAGATTTTATCGATATGTTGAAGTAAATAGTGTATTTATTTCCTGTCCTCCAGCTATTTTCATACATTTGTAGCGGTTTATAAAAATAGGCCACTTTCCCACTAAACATAACACACATGAAAACAGATTTCGATTACAATTCTATGCCCGTTAGCTTCGCTCATTGCTTGAATGGACATTGTTTGCGTGCGGACAAATGTTTGCGGCGACAAGTAACTCTCCGAATGCCGAAACAGCGGGCTGCTGTAATGGTTATTAATCCCGAACATGTCACTTCCGATGGTGTAGACTGCACTTACTTTATTGATGAAAAGCCGGTGTTGTTTGCACGGGGTATGAAACATTTGCTGGATCGGGTGCCGCTTGCTGATGCCACCGTTATCAAACGACAGATGATAGCCTACTTTGGCAAAACGATCTATTACCGTTGTTGCAACAAGGAGCGGCTGATTAAACCGAAGGAGCAGGAATACATACAGGGACTTTTCCGCAGGCGGGGAGTTACAGAAACGCCTCAATTTGACGAATATATAGAATACTATGATCTTGGGTAAGTATATCCGTTAGTTCCGGTAGTCCCACATATTGTGGGAAAGTATTCTTTTATATTATGGGAATTTATTCCCGCAAAATAAGGGAATAAATTCCCTCCAGCTAGGGAATCTTTTCCCATAATATATGGGACTACCGGAGACTGTAATACCCTGATAATAGTTGACTGCCTTTTTTCTTATCTTCGGGTTGGGTTGACATTTATTATGTAGGTATTATATAGCAGTCCCGGTATGAGAAATGCATGATGAAAGTATGAGAAATACCGGTTTTTTATGACATTTCAGGCAAAATATTATGAGAAACAGCTTTTTGAAAAGTATTTCTCATAGTGCTATTGCTTTGAATTACAGGTAATTATTCTATGGATTATGAGAATATGAGAAATGATTTTGCAAAATCATTTCTAGTGGCGCGACATTCCGGGATTATTGTAATTGTATACAAAGAATGAGCGATATGGCTTCACGACTTATTACATATTTTGTGTTACATATTTTATGTAACATAAAGAACGTAATAAATCCGGAATGTTCAAAGAAGATTTATTCGAGTTATATATAAAAAACAAACGCTGATGAGAACAAGTAATCATGCTTTTCTCATCAGCGTATATTATGTTGGATTACAACTATTTCTTATCTTTTTTCTCGTCAGCTTTTGTTGCAGGCTTTTCCTCCGTTTTGCTTTCCGGATTGATAATACCCTTCACTGTTTCACCGATAGGAAGCTTGTCCAATACGCCAAGGCTCGGAGCTACTGTCTTTACTAATGTGTTCAGGAAATTGCTAGTTCCACCGTTTCCTCCGTCGAATACAGTGATATTTCCTAGGTTCATGTGTTCGAACGCCTTCACCTGTTCGCCGGCGATTTCCTTCCACTGGTCTACCATCTTATATTGGATAGCGATAGCTGGATTCGATTCAGCTGCTCTTACCATTGCTTCGAAACCTTCTGCTTCCGCAAGTAATGATTTCTTCTTACCTTCCGCTTCTGCTTCCAGTTTCAATTGGATAGCTTTTGCTTCCGCTTCGGCTTGTGCTAAAGTAGCCTTTGCGCGTGCTTCCGCTTCGCGGGTAATCTTTTCAGCGATGGCATTTGCTTGCAGGATAGCTTCCTGTCTGGCGATTTCCGCAGGAACAATCTTTTCAGCCTTCAATGAAGATTCCACTTTCCGTGCCTTAGCTTCTTCCACTTCCTTTTGCGCAATTTCGCGTGCAGTTTGTACGGCAGCTTCCGATTTTGCGGCAGCTTCACCTGCTTGCTTATCGGCATTAGCTTGTGTTACAGCTAGTTCTGCATTGAGAGTGCTACCTCTTTCTGTGCGTCATTTCGTCCGATGGCAGCTTTCTTGGCAGCTTCCGCCTGTTTGATTTCCATATCCGAGTTTAGTTCGGCAACACGGCTTTCTTTTCTGTATTTGCCTGCTCGATACGGATATTCTTTTCAGCTTCAGCCTTTGCTACTTGTGATTCTTTTCTGCATTGGCAATGGCTACTTGTGAGATTCTGTCCTTATCTGCATTTGCAACGGAGATTTCTTGTAGTTTTTTGGTTTCTGCAATAGCAATATCCTGATCTTTGCGGGTTTCTGCTACTTTCGTTTCACGCTCCTTTATTTGATTAGCAATTTTGATAGCACCCAGCTTTTCCTGTTCTTCGATGTTAGCCTGTGCCTCGTTCAGTGCTTTACTTTCAGCTTCCTTACCTAAATTGACAATGTAGTTGGCAGCATCGCGAATATCACTGATGTTGATGTTCATCAGATACAAACCGAATTTGCGAAGTTCAGTATCAATATTATCTTTCACTTTAGCCGGAACTTATCCCGGTCAGAATTTAATTCTTCGATAGTCATATCGGCGATCACCATACGCATCTGACCATATACAACATCAGTAATTAAGTTCTGCTTGTCATCCATCGTCAGACCAGCATACGTTCTGCGGCATTCTGCATCACTTCGGGATCTGTGCTGATGGCTACGGTGATTGTAGTCGGCACATCTACACGAATATTCTGAGCGGATAGCGCACCGGTCAGTTTACATTCGATCTGCATGGGTTTCATGGACAGGAATTCGTAGCCTTGAATAATAGGCCATACGAAGGCTGCACCACCGTGGTATAGTTTTGCCGACTTTTATCTCCTCCCGTTTTACCATATACGACGAGTACCTCGTCACTCTTACATTTGCGGTAACGGGAAAGGATACCAATGAAGGTAAGCAAAATGACTGCCACTAATATAGCAGCCATTATCAACATTTCTTGTGTCATAAAATTATGTATTTGAATAGTTATTGAATGAACAGTGTTCCGTCTTTGTAACTGGTGATGATTGTTCGGTCTCCAGTCTGGTATGTTTTTCCGGATTCGGAGATGACGTCTACTTCACGCATGGCTCCGTCCCGGGTGGTCTGTACAGTATATTTGCTGTCGCTTTGCTTGAAGTAGATGGTACATTCTCGTCCCACAAGTTGATCTGTCTGTTCAGAATGATTTACTTGTTGCAGTTGATAAGCTTTCTTATAGAGAAACCACACAGCGAGAACAAAGAAAAGACCCACCAGAATTCCGATGACATAACTTTGAATTTCAGTGTTTCCCGCTAAATACATGTACCAGCCGAATCCGATTCCAAAATGAGTTAGTCCTTTAAAAGAAACTACGCTACTGATGTCAGCATCTACGTCTACATCTGCATCTATGTCTCCGAAAAAGATGGATAGAACGAATTGGATTACAAATATTCCTGTTGTCACAAGGGCAATAATAAGGAAAATGGTACTACTCATAATTGTGAGGTATTAGTGAATCATGATTATTTTGTTCTCCAAATATACAGGTTTATGCGAATTATACAAAGATAAATGAGATAAAATGACTACTTTTGCGCGCGAAAACCCTAAAAAAGAGGAATTAGCGTGCAAAGGTATTTTATTTATTTGGCTTACGACGGAACCAACTATCACGGTTGGCAGATTCAACCGAATGGGATTAGTGTGCAGGAATGTCTGATGAAGGCATTGTCTACCTTTCTGCGTCGCGAAATTGAAGTAATAGGAGCAGGCCGGACGGATGCGGGAGTGCATGCCTCTCTGATGGTTGCTCATTTTGATTCCGATGAACTGTTGGATACTACTTCTGTAACTGATAAATTAAATCGTCTGCTACCTCCCGATATTTCCATTTATCGTGTTTGCCGGGTTCGGCCGGATACCCATGCCCGTTTTGATGCGACTGCGCGAACTTATAAATATTATGTGACGACATCGAAATATCCTTTTAACAGGCAATATCGCTGGCGTCTTTATAACCAGTTGAATTATGAACGCATGAACGAAGCAGCGCGTATCCTTTTCGAGTACAACGATTTTACGAGTTTCAGTAAACTTCATACGGATGTAAAGACCAATATTTGTCATATTACTCATGCAGAATGGACGCAGGAAGAAGATGCTACCTGGGTGTTTACCATTCGTGCCGACCGTTTCTTGCGGAATATGGTGCGAGCCATTGTAGGCACGCTCATTGAAGTGGGACGCGGGAAACTGACTGTTGAAGGTTTCCGGCGGATTATAGAACAGCAGGACCGTTGTAAAGCCGGGACATCTGCTCCGGGGCAAGCCCTGTTTCTGGTCAACGTGGAATACCCGGAAAGTATATTTGAATGTGATGACCAGCAATCATCCATAACCGGCGAACCGTCTGTCGCTGATAACTTATAATTGGTAATTAGTAAATAATAAATATTCTCATGTGGTTATTATTAGCATTCCTCTCGGCTACTTTGCTGGGCTTTTATGATGTATTCAAGAAGAAATCGTTGAAAGATAATGCAGTACTTCCTGTTTTGTTTCTAAATACATTCTTTTCCAGTCTCATCTTTCTACCGTTTATCCTGATATCCGTTTATCAACCGGACTTGTTGGGAGGAACAATATTCAATGTTCCCGTTGCTGGTTGGGAACAGCATAAATATATTATCATCAAGTCGTTCATCGTATTGTCTTCGTGGATATTCGGATATTTCGGAATGAAACATTTGCCCATAACCATTGTAGGACCTATCAATGCCACCCGTCCGGTGATGGTGCTCGTGGGAGCTATGCTGGTATTCGGTGAACGATTGAATCTCTATCAATGGATTGGTGTGATGCTGGCCATTGCCTCTTTCTTTATGTTGAGCCGTTCGGGAAAGAAAGAAGGAATTGATTTTAAGCATAACAAATGGATCTTTTTTATTGTACTGGCTGCCATTACAGGTGCTATCAGCGGATTGTATGACAAGTATCTGATGAAGTCTCTGAATCCGATGCTGGTACAATCTGGTATAATGTTTATCAGGTGTTTATTATGTGTCCTATTCTGTTATTGCTTTGGTGGCCTAAAGAAAGTCTACCACCCGTTTCGCTGGGACTGGACGATTATCCTGATCTCCATTTTCCTTTCTGCTGCCGATTTTGTTTACTTTTACGCATTAAGTTACGACGATTCGATGATTTCTATTGTTTCGATGGTTCGTCGGGGAAGTGTGGTTGTTTCTTTCACTTTCGGTGCGCTTTTCTTCCGTGAAAAGAATTTAAAAAGCAAAGCGATTGACCTTATACTGGTGTTAATCGGAATGATATTCTTATATTTGGGGTCTAAAAGTTAAAACAGTTACACAAGACTGTTTGTCATAGGTTAAATAAGATAGATATGAAAATAAATAAACTTGTTATTACTATATTCTTCTCTGCTGTCGGACTTTTGTTTCGACTGCTCTTCAGGCACAAGAGGCCAAAACGTTGTTTGTGAATATGCCGGATTCTCTAAGTCCCTTGCTTACAAAAGTGAATCGTGAAGATTGCATAGACTTTCTGGAAAGTAAGATGAAAGCGCAAGTAGAAAACCGTTTTGGCAAGAAGTCGGAGATGACTGATCTTAGCAAAGACTATATCCGTATGCAAATGTCAGCTCAATCGACGGCAGATGAAAGTGTTGGCATTAAATGATTCAACGAACGTAATCTGTACAGTCTCTACTGTTTGTGCTCCTGCCTGTGATAGCAGCATCCATTTCTATACGGACGACTGGAAACCGCTTACAACATCTCTCTTTATTACCCTGCCCTGATGGATGATTTTCTGAATGCTCCCGATTCAGCAGGAGTTTATGAGTTTGATGAAGCACGCCGTTCGGCAGATATGCTATTGATGAAAGCCGATTTTAATAAAGAAAATACGGAACTGACACTTACGTTAACAACCCCGACTATATGTCAAAGAAACAGCAGAGAAACTGAAACCGTTTCTCCGCCGCCCTGTAGTCTACCATTGGAAAAATGGAGCATTCTCAATTTAATAAGCATTCGTTGATGAACGCTATCATTTCCGGTGTGTTTGCTTCCACACTTTGAAGTAATTTGAATTGTGCTTTGGTGCGAACGAGGTTATGTTCCGGATATTTGATTTTATAATAAGTATCTCCGTTGATATAATCTGCCAGGAACCGTACACACTGCATGTATGGGAATAAAGCCGCCGCATAAGGAAGATTCTCAATCTCGATCTGAGTCAGGAATGATTTGGCTCCTTTCAGATAGCCCTTGGTAAATGCTTTGAATATTTCCATATTGAAGTTTACACGATCAAGGTCTTTGTCGTCTTCATCACCTGTGTTGGCACCTGTACGTAAGAAGTCACCATAATCGGAGAATATAAAGCTAGGCATTACCGTATCCAGATCAATGACACAAAGCACTTTACCATCCTCGTCGAACATCATGTTATTCACTTTCGTATCGCAATGGCAAACGCGTTTGGGAAGTTTCCCTTCACGATATAAACGTTCAGCCTTACACATTTCATCTGCGCGTTTCTCTATTTCATCCAGATAGTACTTCACTTCTGCTACCCGTCCGGCAGCATCCTTCGCAACGGCTTCACGTAGTTGTTTGAGACGGAACTCCATGTTGTGGAAATCGGGTATGGTTTCACCCAATGTTTCCGGAATATCGGCCAGCATAGCCTGGAAGTTACCGAAGGCTTCTCCTGCATAATTGGAATATTCGGGATTTACCGTCTCATACGTTTTTGCACGTGGGATGAATACCATCACACGCCAATAACTGTCACCGTCAAACCAGTATGTTTTACCTTCTTCTGTTTCGAGGAAACTCAACACCTTGCGGTCTATATCCGATTCTCCGGCTTCCGTCAGTTTCTTGCGAATGTGATTGGTAACAGCGCTAATATTGGATTGAAGCATTTCTACATTCTGGAAAATGGCATGATTGATGCGTTGCAAAACATAGTCGGGAGCATCTGCTTCTTTGGTGTTTACTTTATAAGTGTCGTTGATAAGTCCTGCACCCAAAGGTTTGATTTCTTCTATCGTACCTTGGACTTTAAATTTAGCTACGATGCTAGATAAATCTTTCATGTTTTTTTTCTTTAAAAATTTATACTAAGGTTATCGATAATCATATTTAGCAGCTTCGTTGGCCTGGTTAGCCGAGCGAACGGGTACTAATGTGAAGCCCCACTGGTAATCACGGTTAGCCGGGATCTGGTGGAAAGGTTCCGGGCGAGCACCCCAACTGTCATATCCGCCTACTCCTTGTTGCTTCATATCTACACAAACCTCAACGAAATCTCTGGGAGTGATGTCGTTGACATGATGCATTCTCCGTAATACGTTGCGGGCAGCGTTCTCGTCGTGATTGGCAACCTCTTCCGGGCTGAAGTTATTCCATTGGTAAGGGTGGGGCAGAGCTTCTTCAGAGTCAAAGTCTTCGATAGAGTTGCGCAAGGCATTGAAACCGATAAGACTGTCCGCTACCAACACCAGGCCGTTTCCTTTATTAGGAGATAAAGCGATCCAACGGGTATCAGTGTGATGTCCGTTTTCCTGTGGACGCACATAGTTGAAGTACATTTGATCCGCTGTTGTCTTATATACGCCAACGAGCGTTCCGTGATTGCGGTCGATATAATTCTCTTCCGGGCCACGGCCAAAGTATTGTACATTGTTCATCTGTGCCGGCAAGCGGAAACGCACACCGATACGGGGGACTTCCAGTTTGGAGGCAGCCTTACGGGCAGCATCACTTCCGGGGGTAAATGTAGCCATGCGGGTAGCTTCGGAAACTTCTGTTTCTGTAGGCTGCATATCCGTTGATGTGAATTTGGCATTTACGTTAACTATTCCGTTCGGATAGATTTTGTAAGTGACAACATACAAGTTGCCGGCAGCCAGTAAGTAGGTTACATTTAAGGAGACTGCTTTATCTTCTGCTGTCATGGTGGCATCCGTTATGCGGAAGTTTTTGCTTGATTGTTTCCATACCTGCAAACGTTTAGGAGTGCTGTTACCATAGTCATTATCATTAGGAGCACGCCAGAAGTTAGGCTGAATACCAAATCCGTCTTTGAAATATTCTGTACCATCTACTTTATACGAGGTTACTAATCCGCTATTCTTGTTGAATACAAAGTTTACTTTGGAGGAAGAAACGATTAATTCATCTCCTTGAATCGTTGTTTTCAATGCCGGACCGTTTGCTTTATATATACTCTTCTCTGCCTGGATAGGAAGTTGGAACTGGTCGTATGCAATTTCATATCCGGTTGGAATCAACGGTTCAGGCTCTGTGGTTGTTACACTGAAGTTGACAAAATATTCTGTTCCCGGTTGGGCTTTCAGACCATTTACCGGTACGGTGAATTCTTTAGAGGCTTGCGGAGCAATATCCAAAGATACTTTTCCACCTTTTATTGTCTTTCCGTTAGCAAGTACATTGTAGTGAATCTGATATTTTTTCAGGTTAGTGAAATAGAAACGGTTGGTGATTTTGAATATACCGGCTGCGGCATCTACTGCTTCAAAACCTACATTCTGATGTACATATTTCACTTCAGCCATTGCCGGATGCGGACCACGATCCGGATTGACAAGACCGTTGCAGAGGAAGTTACCATCGCTAGGTGCGTCTACGCCGAAGTCACCTCCGTAGGCCCAGTATTCTCTTCCATTCTTATCTTTTTGGAGAAGACCTTGGTCTACCCAGTCCCAGATATATCCACCTTGGAGATTCGGATATTTGTAAATTGCCTGCCATTGTCCCCACAGGTTTCCCGTGGAGTTTCCCATGGCATGTGCATACTCCGAAGGAGCTACAGGACGGTCGCTACCATTCTTTCCGATATTTTCCAGCCAGTCGGCACCCGGATATTGCGGAACATACATATCGGAGTTCCATTCCCATTGAGCACGTTCGTAGTTGACCGGACGATCCATCAGATCTTTGTCTGCCTCTTTCAACCACAAATAAGTCTGATAGAAATTATATCCGTTTCCGGCTTCATTTCCCAGCGACCAGAATGTAACGCTCGGATAATTCTTATTACGTTCAAACATATTGATGGTACGATCCATGTGCGGTTTCAGCCATTCGGGATTGTTACCCAGTGAACCGCCTTTCCGGAGATCATAATACATTCCGTGGCTTTCCACGTTGGCTTCATCATATACATAAAGTCCGTATTCATCACAAAGCTCATAGAAACGGCGGTCTTGCGGATAGTGGCAAAGGCGTACACTGTTTAAGTTATGTTGTTTCATCAGTTCGAGGTCACGGCGCATTAAATCCTCTGTAACATAATGACCTGTTGACGGATTATGTTCGTGGATATTTACCCCTTTCAGTTTCAGAGGCTGACCGTTGATGAATAAGCAGACATACGGTTTTCCGTTAGCAGCCTTCTGTTCGATAGGCTTGATCTCAATCCGGCGGAATCCTACATTGAAAGGAATGATTTCATTGATTTTGCCATTCTCTTTTACTGTCATCAACAGTTTGTATAGATTCGGATGTTCGGAGGTCCATGTGCTGACATCTGTCAGATTCTTATCGAAAGAAAGTGTACGTACTTCGTTCGATGGAATATAGGCTGTCTTCTCTTCAGTAGCTACAACTTTTCCTTGTGCATCTAATAGTTCATAAACTAATGTAAGATTAGTTGCAGCCTTTTCGTGATTTCTCAAATCGACATTTAAACCGAAGATTCCATTTTTGTAACTGTCGTCCAGCGTAGACTTAATTCGGAAATCTTTGAGAGCTGCTTTAGGCTGTGAATACAGAAAAACATCGCGTTCAATACCACTCATACGCCAGAAGTCTTGACATTCAAGATAGGAACCGGTGCTCCAACGGAAGATTTTAACTGTAAGTATGTTCTTTCCCGGCTTCACGTAATTGTTGATAAGAAATTCTGCCGGATTCTTGGAGTCTTCGCTATATCCTACTTCTTGTCCGTTGATATATACATATACGCCGGACTTAGCTCCTGCCAAATGCAAGTAGATATCCCGCCCGTCCCAGTCTGCCGGAATATCGATGTCCCGGCGATAAACTCCTACCGGATTGGCTTCGGGAAGAGTAGGAGGTTGTGGATTGCGCGGTTTGAATTCATAACCATGATTGGTGTAGATGGCTATTCCGTGTCCTTGTACTTCCCAGTTGCCGGGCACCTGAATATCATCCCACGAATCTGTATTGGTGTTCGGATCGGTAATGTTTTCGGGAAGTTTTTTATAAGAGTCTACAAAGTAGAATTTCCAGGTTCCGTTCAGCAAGCGGTAATACTTGCTTCGTTCGAACTTGCCACTCAAGGCATCAGCGCGATTGTTGTATGTCATAAAAGAAGTACGTGGATACTCTTTGTTGACTTCAACTACCTGTACGTCCTGCCAATAAGGTTTCACGGCTTTCTCAGCCATTGTACTAAGTGTTGTCAGGGAAAATATTCCCATGAAAATGCCTGTTAATAAGTTGGGGGTTGGTCGAAATTTCATGTTTCTCAATATTGGTTTTTCATTTCTTTTTTATTTTACTTTGATATGATCGAATCCTTCTCCATATACTCCAATGACAGCACTCTGCGATACAAATGCATTCGGGTCTATGTCTTTTATCAACCGGAAGATGATAGGCGATTCCCTTTTCTTGGCTAATACAAACATCATCTTTACTTCTCGTCCTGTATAAAAGCCGGTTGCATTGATAATCGTTACTCCCCGGTGCGGATATTCGTTAATATGCCGTCCAATTTCTTCATATTTGTTAGATATGATAAAAAACTGTACGGATTGGCGGGCGCTATTCACTACCTGGTCGAGAACGAAACTACAAATATAAAGAGTTACAAACCCATACACCACTTTTTCCCAGTCTTTTAAGACAAAATAACTGGAAGAAATGATAATCATATCGCAGATGAGCACGACTCTTCCTAATGTGATGTCCCGGTATTTGTTGATGATGGCTGCAATAATATCTGTACCTCCCGTACTTCCATTAGCCGAAAAAGCAACACCTATGCCGCCTCCACAGAAGGATGCTCCGATGACACATGCCATAAAGGGCTGGTCGTGGAGAAGCCCGAAACCTGCCGTCAATTTTTGAATGACGGACAGAAAGAAGGTGAGGGTAAATACACCAAAAATAGTTTTGATGCAAAACTTTAGTCCCAGCAACTTGAGGGCCAGTAGTAGCAAGAAGAAGTTGATGCTGAAGTACGTATATTGTACCGGAAAACCTGTGGCCCAATATACGATAGAAGCAATACCCGGTACTCCCCCGGTGGTGATATCGTTAGGCAACAGAAAAACGGTCCAACCGATACCATACAAAATCATGCCGATGGCAATCATTACATAATCTCTGGCTTCACGGATAATGCTTTGCTTAGAAGGCTTTGGAATAGCTGTTTTCATAAACGTGATTATGATAATCTATAAAATGTTCAAACACGAACCCATGAATAATCCGGCTTTAGAGGAGAAGCCGGATTGGTTCATTATGCTCGTGCTAAAAGGAAATATGCTGTTTTATTTTGCAAAAGCGTGACGGTAGCCTTGTACTTTATTCCATCCGCCGCGAGTGAAGTCGGGTACTTCTACCGGAGCTGAATTGTTCTCGATAGAAAGTCTGGTAAGTTCAGCCATGCAACACCATTCTGCCAGGTCATAAACGTCCATATCCAATGGCAGTCCATTCTGCAAGCAATATGCCAGACGGTAGTCCATGATAAAGTCCATACCACCATGTCCACCTACTTTCTTGGCTGTTTCTTCCAACTCTATATGAATAGGATCTTTATATTTATCCATCAAGGCTTTTTTTACGTTTTCAGGTACAGAACCATGTGCATTCAGATTCTCATGATTAGGCACATCTTTTGAATCAACTTGTGAAGGTCGCAGGCAATATTCTTCAATCGGATATTTGCTTGCGTAACCATCGGCTCCCACTATCTGATACATACGGCTGTATGGGCGTGGAGTCATTACGTTGTGCTGAATCAACATTGTTTTACCGTTCTCTGTGCGAATCAGGGTAGAAGTCTGGTCACCATTCTGGAAGTCAGTCACCTCTTCTCCTGTTTGTTTCTTAATATAAGCCGGTCCGTTGACAGCTTTCGTATCCATCGATACCAATGTTTTCATGCGGTCACCACGGTGGATATTAAGTACCTGACAAGCAGGGCCCATGCCATGGGTAGCATATACATCACCGCGGTGTAGATGATTATAATCCATTCGCCAGTTATTCCAGTATTCAGGCCAGAAATCTTCCAGATTATGGATATATGAACCTTCTACATGAAGTACTTCTCCGAATACGCCTTGTTGTGCCATATTTAAAGAAGTCAGTTCAAAGAAGTCATATACGCAGTTTTCGAGCTGCATACAATGCTTACGTGTCTTTTCGGAAGTATTGATTAGCTGCCAGATTTCATCCAGTGTCATGGCGGCAGGAACTTCGATAGCTACATGCTTACCGTGTTCCATGGCATAAACACCCATTGCTGCATGATGTTTCCAGTCGGTGGCTATGTATACCAGATCAATATCGTCCCGTTCACAAAGTTGCTTCCATGCCTCTTCCGAGCCACTGTAAGAAGCAGCTTCAGGAAGTCCGGCATTCTTCAAAATTTCTTGTGATTTTTCAACACGTTCGGGAAGCAGGTCGCATAATGCTACAATCTTAGTTCCCGGGATATGGGTCCAGCGTGCCACGGCACCAGGACCACGCATTCCTAATCCGATGAAACCGACACGAACGGTATCAATTTTAGGAGTAACGAGTTGGATTACATCTTCTTGTCCGGCAGGGCGGGCAGGAGTTTCTACTTTGATAGGAGTAAAGGCTTCGGGAGCCTTTGGTTGTAGAGTACAACTGGTGTGCCAAGTTAACAAAGCCAAGCCGATAGCCGTGACTGTAAATAGTTTCTTCATCATATTTTAAAGTTTTTAATAGGGGTTATTCGATGTTTTTCATTTACGTGTCAAAAATAGTAATTAATTAGCCAACTATTTATATTTATAATCGATATTTTCATCATAAAAGTTTCTATTATGAGGTAAAAGATGAGTCTGACTTTTTCTACCTGATTTTGTGTAGGCTTATGTGATGTCAAATACATATAAAGACATGCCATAAAGGCTCTTCCTAAAAAGAAGTCACCTTTTAGAATTGCTTAACGTTTACTGCTCCTGTTGGGGTAAACTACCTACTTCGTCTGTACTTCTGATAGAACCTAGTATTTGTATTTTTCCAGGCTCCCGGTGAAATCCGGTATTTCTACTGCCATGCTCTTATTCAGTACAGATTTTCACTTAGTTCTGTGATACACGACCATTCGGCTGCATCGTATACATCCATATCCAGTGGAAGCCCGTTGCGCAGACAATGAATAAGGCGGTAATCCATAACATAATTCATTTCATTGGGTAGGCCTCTGCGATGTGCTTCTTCGCCAATGGTTGCGCTAAAAGGATGTTTATAGCGTGCCATCATTTTTTCTAGCAGTTCTCCTTCAAGTGGAGTGTCTCCATTAGGATCTAGGGCGATACAGGGGACAGGGTATTTTTGGGCGAATCCCAGTGTGCCGCATACTGTTTGAAGGCGGCTGTAAGGACGTGGGGTGGATATGTCGTATTGAAGCATGATTGTCTTCCCTTTGAGCGTGTGGATAAGAGTGGTGTTTACGTCTCCCAATTGATATTTCTGGTGGGCTTCCGGTGAATATTCGCCGAATAGTCTGCGGGCATACTCGCTCATTCCTGCCTGATGAGTAGACATGGACACGAGATATTCCATTCTGTCACTGCGATGAATATCCAGTATCTGGCAGGCGGGGCCCAACCCATGAGTGGGATAAGGATTGCCTGTATGTTCGATGCTGTATCTTTTTCCCCAATGGTTGTGATAGCCGCCTTCGCTCTCTTCGGCAAAGTACATTGAACGAAGATCGTGAATGTAGGCTCCTTCTACATGCATGATTTCTCCGAACAATCCTCGTTGGGCCATGTTGAGAATCATTAGTGCAAAGGGATCATAACAACAATTTTCGAGCATGATGCAGTGTCGCCTGGTTTTTTCTGCAGTGTCTACCAATTGCCAACATTCTTCCACGCTCATAGCAGCCGGAACTTCAATAGCTACATGTTTATTGCATTCCATTGCGAAAGTTGCCATTGGAGTATGCATTAACCAGTCGGTGCAGATGAATATTAAATCTACTTCATCCGATTCGCACATCTTCTTCCATCCCTCCACTCCGGTATATCCGGTGGCTTCGGAACGGTCGGCTTCTTTTAATAGTTGTTGGGCCTTACTTAGATTTCCTTCTCTTATTTCACAAAGAGCTTTGATTTCTACTCCTTCAATTTGCAGATAACGTTGTAAGGTGAGCAATCCTCGATTGCCCAGTCCTATAATCCCGATGTGGACAGTGGGGATAGGGGGATGTGCTAGTCGGAGTACATGCGATTGTACCGGAGAATTTTTCATAAGCTTAGCGGTCTAAAATAAAACAAAAAAAGAGAATCTAATTTCTCAGATTCTCTTTGGAGAGCGGAAGACGGGGCTCAAACCCGCGACCCTCAGCTTGGAAGGCTAATGCTCTATCAACTGAGCTACTTCCGCAATTTTTGTGGGCAAAGATGGATTCGAACCACCGAAGTCGAAAGACAACAGATTTACAGTCTGCCCCATTTGGCCACTCTGGTATTTGCCCTTTTTTGCTTTTGAGGAGGTTTGTTTCTCAATTGCGGTGCAAAGATACAACTATTTATTTAAACTCCAAACAAAATCGATCATTTTTATTGCAGTAATTGCACATTCATCTCCTTTGTTACCCAGTTTGCCACCGGCACGATCCTCTGCTTGCTCCATTGTATTTGTGGTAATTAATCCGTAAATAACTGGTATATCGCCAGTTGCGTTTAATTCGGTAATTCCTTGGGTTGCTCCCATGCAAACATAATCAAAATGTGGGGTATCTCCTTTAATTACGCAACCAATTGCAATAATTGCATCAAGATCGCAATTTTCCATCATTTGGTTGGCTCCAAAAGTAAGTTCGAAACTTCCCGGTACAGTTTTCACCAGAATATTTTCGTCTTTTGCTCCATGTTTTTTTAATGTATCGACTGCGCCTTTCAGTAAAGCACCGGTAATATTGAAATTCCATTCGGATACGACGATACCAAATTTCATTGCTTCTGCATTCGGAACGGAATTGAAATCATATTCGGATAAGTTATGGTAAGCTGTTGCCATAGTTAATTAAAAGTTGAGAATTATAAAATGAAGATTTGAGAGTATGAGAGATTTAAGAAGAAAGGCACGGATTTCACGGATTCCACGGTTTTAATAGATAGTCCGCTTAATCCGGTGTAATCCGTGCCTCGATTTCCTTATATAATAGATGGTATATTATTTTTTCATCAATTTAGCTTGCTCGATATATTTGTCGATGTCCATAGCCTGATAAGATTGGAAATATTTATCCTTGATCTTAGTGTAAGCGTTTACAGCATCGTCATATTTTTCCTGTTTTACCAGGATTTCACCAGCTTGTATCAGGAAGATCGGGCTTAATGTGTTGTTGTCAGCTTTGTCTGCTGCCGACAATAAAGTAGAAGCCGCTTTGTCTAATTGGCCAAGTTGTGCGTAGCAGTTACCTGCAGCACCCAAAATTGCCGGAGCAACCATTTGGTCTTTTCCATTGAAGCTGTCCAGCATCTTCACTGCTTCTTCATATTTGCCAAGTTGTGCGTAGCAAATACCAGCATAAGCTTTTGCCAAATTGGCAGCTTTTGTTCCGCTGTAGTCATCAGCAACTTTTAGGAAACCTGTATAACCGATGCTGTCACCGTTCAAAGCCTGTTCAAAAGCATCCTGTTCAAAGTATTCCTGTCCTTTGAAAAGAGCTGCCTGTGCTTTTCTTCACGTGGTTCAGCATAGAGGTTTTGTACATGATAAAACCTGCTACAATAATAATCACAGCAACAACACTGCCAATAATTGCGTTTTGTACTTGATAAGAAATGCTTCCGATTGTGTCAGTGCATCTTCTACGTTCAGATGTTCGTTCTGATTCTTTTGTTCTGCCATTTTATATGATTCTTTTGTTATTATTCACAGTTTGATATTTCGACTCGCAAAAGTAGTTTTTATATCTACAAACGAAATTTAGAAGCATCTTTTTGTTTTACACCCGAAAACCACGAAAATCTTGCTACTTTTGTGAACAAATTAACGTGTACACAATGATACTGAAACGAATATCCATATTAAACTATAAGAATCTGGAAGAGGTAGAACTGGGATTCTCTGCTAAGCTGAATTGTTTTTCGGACTGAATGGAATGGGAAAGACGAATTTGCTGGATGCGGTGTATTTCTTGTCTTTCTGTAAGAGCTCCGGAAACCCGATTGATTCTCAAAATATTCGTCATGAACAAGATTTTTCGTGATTCAGGGCTTTTATGAAGCGGAGGACGGAACTCCTGAAGAGATTTATTGTGGGATGAAACGTCGTTCGAAGAAACAATTTAAGCGGAATAAGAAAGAATATAGCCGTTTTCGGACCACATCGGTTTTCTGCCTTTGGTGATGGTTTCACCTGCCGATTCCGAATTGATAGCCGGGGGAAGTGAGGAGCGTCGTCGGTTTATGGATGTAGTGATTTCGCAGTATGATAAGGAATATCTTGAAGCGCTGATACGGTATAATAAAGCATTGGCGCAGCGTAACACATTGTTGAAGAGTGAGTTTCCGGTGGAGGAGGAGCTGTTTCTTGTATGGGAGGAGATGATGGCGCAAGCCGGTGCAATCGTATTCCAGAAACGTGAAGCGTTTATCCGGGAGTTTATTCCTATTTTCCAATCTTTCTATTCCTTTATCTCGCAGGATAAAGAGGTGGTGGGATTATCTTATGAGTCTCATGCGCGGGATGCTTCTTTGTTGGAAGTGTTGAAGCAAAGCAGGGAGAGGGATAAGATAATGGGATTCTCTTTGCGTGGGATTCATAAAGATGAGTTGAATATGTTGTTGGGTGAATTCCCGATAAAGAAAGAAGGTTCGCAGGGACAGAACAAAACGTATCTGGTAGCATTGAAACTGGCGCAGTTTGATTTCTTGAAGCGTACCGGCCGGACTGTTCCTTTATTATTATTAGATGATATTTTCGATAAGTTGGATGCTTCCCGTGTAGAGCAAATAGTGAAGCTGGTGGCTGGAGACAATTTCGGGCAGATATTTATAACGGACACGAACCGGGGACATCTCGACCGTATTTTACATAAGGTAGGCAGCGATTATAAAATATTTCGTGTAGAAGAGGGCACAATTCAAGAAACGGAGGCTAATAATGAAGCGCAATGATGCCGAACAAATAGGAAAACTGATTCAACAGTTTCTTCGTCAGGAGAGTTTGGAATCTCCGCTGAACGAACAAAGACTGCTGGATGCCTGGCCTCAAATCTTGGGACCGGCGGCGGCTTATACCAGCAATCTTTATATTCGTAATCAGACATTATATGTGCATCTGACTTCCGCAGCTCTTCGTCAGGAATTGATGATGGGGCGTGAGGTATTGGTGCGCACGCTGAATCAGAGAGTCGGAGCTACCGTAATTACAAATATTATTTTTCGTTGAAGAAAGATATTCTGTCTATAACCTTTATACCTAGCTTCCGGAATGTTTCGGTTGCACGGTTGTAATAAAAGGGTTTTCCAAATATTGATTGTTATGGGCGTCTACGCCGATGATAGCGGTGCAACCTTCATGGGCGGCTATTTTCCAGAAATCCGGATGAGGAATGGTAGTAATACCATGAATATCATTGTACTCTTCATATCCGATATTATATTCCAACGGTAAGTTTAACCGTACTGCCGTCCGGCAGATATGTCTGCTGACTAGCTTACAATGACGATCGAACTCGGGGTAAGAACGCATAAATAAATCCGGATGGGCAAGGTAGGCAAATAGTCCGCTTTCCATTCCTTCAATAACACTCTCTTCATAGAGTTCGAGCATGTCTACCGAATCTGTATTCCGGCCGAAGTAGGGGAACTTCTCATCTGTGTGAAAATGGTGATTTCCAAAGATGATATAGTCCAGTTTATATTCTTTGATGATTCCTTTTAACCAGTGTATGTATTCAGGAAAGTATTCACATTCCAATCCTATTTTTATGCTGATTTGATTTTTATATTTCTCTTGCAGCGAACGGATACTTTCCACATATCCCGGTAACTCTTCGGGAAGCATCCGGATGTCGGATATATAATCAGTGTGATATTTCCACGGAGTGTGGTCAGAAAAGCCTAATTCTTGATAGCCGCCTTTGATGGCACTTAAAACAAATTCTTCGTCACTCCCTGTCGCATGATGGCAGCGGGTGGTGTGGGTGTGATAATTCGTCTTCATTGATTGTTATGATTATATCCATGCGGATGTCGAATGATTCCGCCGGAACTTCTTCTACTAATTGAAATGGGAAACAGATTCCTGCTTTATAGGCTGATGGTATGCGTGGCAGGAGACGGTCATAATATCCTTTTCCCCGCCCCAAACGGTTACCTTTAGCATCGAAAGCTACTCCGGGAACGACGATGAACTCTATGGCTGCATAGTCTGTGAATATTTCTCCGGTTGGTTCTGCTATACCGTAGATGCCGCTGATTGACATGTCTTCCGGCCCGGTGTATATCCGTAGTTCTAAATCATCGCCTACTACTACAGGAGTAGAATCCGTTTTCGCTACTCCATTTTTGAATAAAGGCATGTGTATCTACTTCGTCATTCAGCGAATGGTATAGTAATACAGTATTTGCCGCCCTGAAAGCCGGATGGGCTTCAAGGGCGGCAAGTATATTAGCTGATTGCAGTTTTCGCATAGTTGAATCCGCGTGTTGGGCCTTCAGTAATGCTATATGCTTGCGCAGTTCTTTTTTTCTTTCCATCTTTTTTATCCTTCGTCACTTCTTCTTCAACGGTTACCGGAGCTTTGGGGAAAGCTTCTCCTTTTTCAAGTATCTCAATACCTTTAATGACAGTAGCATCTGTCTTGTTGAAGTATTGGAGATAGGCTTCCAGTCCAAGCATATTGTAGATGATGTTGCCAAAGAGGTTCTTTTCCAATAGTTTGTATGATTTCTGAATGAGGATATTTCTTCTTTTCACTCCTTTACTGTCGGCAAAACGGACAAACTGTTCCACCAAACCTTGATGACGAAGATAGTTTAGTAATTCTTCCTCAGTTTCGTATTGGCTTAACTTCTTCCGGTTATTGTCGGTGTATTGGAATGTGAACTGAATAGTCAGTCCCCGGTTAATAACTGTCGATAGATAAGAAGTGACTCCCGTTGTATCCTGCGGTACGAATATATCCGGCATGATACCACCGCCGCCATACACAGTACGTCCCAAGCTGGTATTATAACGTTCGCTCTCATTCTGTTTGATACTATCACGTGAGAAAAATTCTCCATGTTCGTAACGGGTGTATAAATCCAGCTCGTAGTTACGGTCTTTACCGCTTTCGTATGGGCGTTGGATGCAACGTCCGGATGGGGTGTAGTAGCGGGCGATTGTCAGGCGGATAGCCGATCCGTCACTGAAATCGATAGGCTGTTGCACAAGTCCCTTACCGAAAGAACGGCGTCCTACAACTGTACCCCGGTCGTTATCTTGAATAGCTCCGGTGAAAATTTCACTGGCGGAAGCAGATCCTTCGTCAATCAATACAACGAGCGGCATTTTCTGACAACTACCCGTACCGTTGGCAAATTCTTCTGCACGTGGATATTTACGGCCTTGAGTATATACGATCAACTTACCTTCAGGCAAGAATTCATTTACCATGCGGATAGCAGCTTCCATATATCCTCCGGTATTACCGCGCAGGTCAATGATTAGACCTTTGCATTTTTTGTGGTTGAGTTGTGCTAATGCATTAAGCAATTCCACATGGCTGGTACGTCCGAATTTGCTGACTTTCACATAACCGATATCGTCGTTTACCATGTAAGCAGCATCTACGGTATTTTGAGGAATGTCTCCACGTGTGATGTTGAAGTGTAATAAGTCCTTTTCTCCTGTTCGTTTGATTCCCAATTTTACCTGTGAGCCTTTCGGACCTTTCAAGGTGCGCATAGCCCGTTCGTTCGTTACTTTCTTGCCGACAAACATGCTATCATCTACAGTAACAATGCGGTCGCCCGCCATTAATCCTATCTTTTCAGAAGGACCTCCCTGAACAACAGCATTGACATGAATGGTGTCATTCTGTATGGTAAACTGGATGCCAATTCCGCTGAAGCTGCCTTCCAGTTCAGAGTTGACTTCTTCGAGATTTTGGGCTGGGATATAAGTTGAATGCGGATCCAGTTCGGCTAGAATTTGCGGCATGGCTTTTTCTACCAAATCGGCCATGTTTACGGTGTCGACATATTGATCGTCTACAATGCGTAACAAAGCGTTTAGCTTATTGGAGGAACCATTAATGATACCCAAACGGTTGCCGGCAAAATGCTTGGCATAAAATGTACCGATAAGAATCCCGACTACCACACTGACTGCTATGATGACAGGTGTAAAACGTGAAGAGTTTTTGTACTCATGTCTATTCCTTTTTTAAAACGTTCGTCTTCTTATTTATTTGGAGAGGAATTATCATCTAACTCTGTGTAGATAACTTCGATTCCCGCCCGTTTTAATAACTCTATTCCATCTTCCAGGCGATAATGCTCGGAATAAACTACCCGTTTGATTCCTGCCTGTATGATTAACTTTGCACATTCGATGCAAGGAGAGGCGGTGACGTACATGGTAGCACCGTCGCTACTGTTATTTGAACGCGCTATTTTGGTAATGGCATTGGCTTCCGCATGCAGAACGTATGGTTTTGTCAGGTTGTTTTCATCTTCACATACATTCTCGAATCCGGAAGGTGTTCCATTATATCCGTCGGAGATAATCATTTTATCCTTAACGATTAAAGCTCCTACTTTACGGCGTTGACAATAGGAATTTTCAGCCCATATACTGGCCATACGTATATAACGTTTGTCAAGTTCTAATTGTTTCTTTTCAGTGTCCATGTTGTTTACTATTTACTGCTTACTACCCGGAAAACCATACGGAAAGTTTGTTTACCGGATGCCGGTTTGTATAAAAGGTATAAGTTATTACTATCTCCTTCGTAAGATGTAGCTGCATTAAGCCCCTCTATAAAATTTTTGGCGAGTTTGTCGTCGCCATAACTACCTGCAGTGGTAACTGTAGCTTTGAAGCTATTGTTTTTGGCGTTGGCATTCCATTTTCCTTCAAAAGTACTGGTTGCAATTACAGTTCCTTTTATATTTCCGTTAATAACATCTCCATCTACTGTGCCATCAAATACAATATTATATGTACCGTTTTATTAAGCTCTTTAATACTTGCTTTCTCTTGTTCTTCATTCTCCCAAAAGCCAAACATCTCATGACCTCCATCTACTGTGATATAATTTAGTTTCCAGGTTTTTCCTGTAAAGATAGCAGCTACATCGTCCGAATCATTACATCCTGAAAATAAAGGAAGCAATAAAAGCAATCCTACTATTTGAAATATACTTCTCTTCATATTTAATATCTAATAACTTAATACTTATTTCTTTATCCCATTTCTGATTAGCAAAGCATCAATGCTCGGTTCCTGTCCGCGGAAACGTTTATAAAGTATCATCGGATGTTCCGTTCCTCCTTTCGACAGAATATTATTGCGGAATGAGTCTGCCACTTCCTGATTGAATATCCCTTTTGCTTGAATAATGAAAATGCGTCGGCATCCAATACTTCCGCCCATTTGTAGCTATAGTATCCGGCGGCATATCCACCGGCAAAGATGTGGGAGAATTGCGTACTCATACAAGCTTCTTGTACTACCGGCAATATTTGCGCATCCTTCCAGGCTTCTTGTTCATAAGCTTTCACATCTCCTTCAAAGGAGTGTTGTGCGTATACCATGCCATATCAAGTAAACCGAAACTTATTTGTCGTAGACAAGCATACGCAACATTGAAGTTTGATGCATCTACAAGGCGTTTTATCAATTCATCCGGCAATACTTCTCCCGTCTGATAATGGCGGGCAAAGGTATTGAGGAAATCTTTCTCTATGGCGAAATTTTCCATAATTTGCGAGGGAAGCTCCACGAAATCCCAATATACATTGGTTCCACTTAAACTCCTGTAAGTAGAATTGGCAAACATACCGTGCAGACTATGCCCGAACTCATGCAAGAATGTTTCTACTTCATTGAAAGTCAATAAAGCGGGCTTATTCTCGGTTGGTTTGGTGAAGTTCATCACAACGGATACATGAGGGCGGCTGTTTTTACCGGTCTTTTTATCTATCCATTGGTCCTTATAACTCGTCATCCAGGCTCCGGCCCGCTTTCCCGGACGCGGATGGAAATCGGTGTATAAGACGGCTAAAAATTTACCGTCTTTATCAAACACTTCAAAGGCTTCTACCTCTTTATGGTAAACCGGAATTTCTGTATTTTTCCGGAAAGTGATTCCATATAACTTTTCTGCCAAGCCAAACACCCCTTTCTTCACTTGTTCCAGTTCGAAGTAAGGGCGGAGCATTTCTTCGTTAATATTGAATTTTTTGTCCTTTAGTTTATTTGAATAATAACTCCAGTCCCAAGGCATGACAACGAAATCAGCTCCCTGTTCTTCGCGAGCCAGTTCTTGTATCTCTTTATATTCTTGTTGTGCAGTAGGAGTGTATGCTTCCAGCAGTTGGTTGAGCAGCTTGTATACCGACTTGCTGTTTTCAGCCATTCTTTTCTTTAGCGTATATTCCGCATAATCTTTGTATCCCAGTAACTGGGCTATTTTCATGCGTGTATTGGCTATCTTTTTTACGATGTCGATATTATTGAATTCGTTATCGTGTGTACATTTGGTATTATAAGCCATATAGAGTTTTTGACGTAAATCCCGATTGTCAGAATACGTCATGAAAGGAATATAGCTCGGAGCGTGAAGTGTGAATGCCCATCCTTCTTTTTCTTCGTTCTTGGCCGTTTCTGCAGCTGCTTCTATGATAATTTCAGGTAGTCCGGCGAGGCTCTCTTTTTTCGTTAACAGCATTTGATAAGCATTCGTCTCTTTCAGGTTGTTTTCACTGAAGGTAAGCGTCAATTTACTCAATTCGGTAGTCAGACGACGGTATTCTTCTCGTGCTTCTCCTTCTAAATTGGAGCCATGACGAATAAAACTGTTATATGCATTTTCCAGTAACTGTTTTTGTTCCTGTGTTAGTTGCAAAGTCTCTTTTTGGTTATACACTTCCTTCACACGTGCGAATAGCTTTTTGTTCAGTGTGATATTATTGCTGTGTTCACTAAGCAACGGCATAATCTTTTGAGCGAGTTCTTGTAGATCGTCATTCGTTTCTGCGCTCAACATATTACCGAAGACGGCAACTACTTTGTCCAGTAATTCCCCTGACTCTTCGAAAGCTTCTATCGTATTGGTAAAATCAGCCTTTTCCGGATTCTGTATGATGGCCTCTATTTCAGCATTTTGTAGCTTGATTCCTTCGAGGATAGCAGGCTCATAATGTTCAGTTTCAATCCGGTCAAACGGCACGGTTTCGTGCGGCGTATGGTATTGCCCGTAGAAAGGATTCTGGGCATTTGTTATATTGTTCATAGTGCAAACTAGTATCAATGTTATTAATAATCTCTCCATAGAGTTACAAAGCTACTAAAATTGTAGCTTATTCAACGGATAACACGTTGCTTTTTAACAATATATAAAATGAAATGTATAAAAAAACCGCTACGGTTTCCCGCAGCGGTTTCTATATTGTTCAGGCTTCTAATTAAGCGTTAACTGATGCCATGTGAGCGATCAAGTCAAGAACTTTGTTAGAGTAACCGATTTCGTTGTCATACCAAGATACAACTTTAACGAAAGTATCAGTCAAAGCGATACCTGCTTTAGCGTCGAAGATAGAAGTACGAGCGTCACCCAGGAAGTCAGAAGAAACTACTGCATCTTCAGTGTAACCCAGGATACCTTTCAATTCGCCTTCAGAAGCTTCTTTCATTGCAGCGCAAATTTCAGCGTAAGTAGCCGGTTTAGCCAAGTTAACTGTCAAGTCAACTACAGATACGTCCAAAGTCGGAACACGCATAGACATACCAGTCAATTTGCCGTTCAATGCAGGGATTACTTTACCTACAGCCTTAGCAGCACCAGTAGAAGAAGGGATGATGTTGCCAGAAGCAGCACGACCACCTCTCCAGTCTTTCATAGAAGGACCGTCAACTGTTTTCTGAGTAGCAGTTGTAGAGTGAACTGTAGTCATCAAACCGTCAAGGATACCGAACTTGTCGTTCAATACTTTAGCGATAGGAGCCAAACAGTTAGTAGTACAAGAAGCGTTAGATACGAATTGAGTACCTTTTACATATGTTTTTTCGTTTACACCGCAAACGAACATCGGAGTGTCATCTTTAGAAGGAGCTGACATTACAACATATTTTGCACCAGCTTCGATGTGAGCCTGAGCTTTGTCTTTGCTCAAGAACAAACCTGTAGATTCAACAACGTATTCTGCACCTACTTCATTCCATTTCAAGTCAGCCGGATTTCTTTCAGCTGTGATACGGATAGCTTGACCGTTAACGATCAGTTTGCTGTTTTCAACATCTGCTTCGATAGTACCGTTGAACTGTCCGTGCATCGTGTCATACTTCAGCATGTAAGCCAAGTAATCAACCGGGCAAAGGTCATTGATACCTACGATTTGAATATCGTTTCTCTCCATTGCAGCGCGGAAAACGAAACGTCCGATACGTCCGAATCCATTAATACCTACTTTAATCATTTTGTTTAAACTTTTAAGGGTTTTATAATATTTGTTCAAATATCTCTCGACCTGCGCACTTGTTTTATTTTCAAATGCGGTGCAAAATTACAAAATGTTTTATATTCGCATATTAAATTCACATTAAATATTGAAAAAGATGGGAAAGAGCACATTTTTACAGGACTTTAAGGCGTTTGCTATGAAAGGTAACGTCATAGACATGGCTGTCGGTGTAGTTATTGGTGGTGCGTTTGGAAAAATCGTATCATCATTGGTTGCTAATGTTATTATGCCTCCGATTGGTTTACTGGTTGGCGGTGTGAACTTTACGGATTTGAAATGGGTGATGAAAGCGGCAGAGATCGGTGCTGACGGTAAGGAGATAGCTCCGGCCGTGACATTGGATTATGGTCAGTTTCTGCAAGCCACTTTTGATTTTCTGATTATTGCTTTTGCTATATTCTTATTTATACGGTTGATTACGAAACTGACAACTAAAAAACAGGCAGAAGTGCCAGCTACTCCTCCGGCTCCTCCTGCACCAACGAAGGAAGAAGTCTTGTTGACGGAGATACGCGATTTGCTGAAAGAAAGAATAGTTGATTCTAATTAAAATAAAGGAGATTCCAAGTATAAACTTGTGAATCTCCTTTATTTTCTCTTCATTATTAATATAGATTGCGTACTTTTTCTACTTTTGCAACTCAATTTATTCAAAATCCAACCATTGATATGCAGGAAAAATAATAATTCTTGATTTCGGTTCGCAGACAACACAGCTTATAGGCCGTCGTGTACGTGAATTGGATACGTATTGTGAAATTGTTCCTTATAACAAATTTCCTAAAGAAGACCCTACTATTAAAGGAGTCATTCTCTCCGGAAGTCCTTTCTCGGTTTACGATAAAGATGCTTTCAAAGTAGATTTGAGTGAAATTCGTGGTAAATATCCGATATTGGGTATTTGTTATGGTGCACAATTTATGTCATACACCAATGGCGGGAAAGTGGAACCAGCCGGAACACGCGAATATGGACGTGCTCACTTGACTTCTTTCTGCAAAGATAATGTGCTATTTAAAGGTGTACGTGATGGATCGCAGGTATGGATGAGTCATGGAGATACGATTACTGCTATTCCTGATAATTTCAAGAAAATAGCTTCAACAGATAAAGTAGAGATTGCTGCTTATCAGGTAGAAGGTGAGCAAGTGTGGGGTGTTCAATTCCATCCGGAAGTATTCCATAGTGAAGACGGAACTCAAATCCTGAAGAACTTTGTGGTAGATGTTTGTGGTTGCAAACAAGACTGGTCGCCGGCTTCTTTCATTGAAAGTACGGTTGCCGAGCTGAAAGCGCAGTTGGGGATGATAAAGTCGTTCTCGGTTTGAGTGGCGGAGTTGATTCTTCAGTTGCAGCAGTGTTGTTAAACAAGGCTATCGGTAAGAACTTGACTTGTATCTTTGTAGATCACGGTATGCTACGTAAGAATGAGTTCAAGAATGTGATGAAGGATTACGAGTGTCTCGGTCTGAATGTGATTGGTGTTGATGCCAGCGCAAAGTTCTTCGCAGAACTGGCTGGTGTGGCTGAACCGGAAAGTAAGCGTAAGATTATAGGTAAGGGCTTCATCGATGTATTTGATGTGGAGGCTCACAAGATAAAAGACGTGAAATGGCTGGCGCAGGGTACCATTTATCCGGATTGTATTGAGTCATTGTCTATTACGGGTACAGTGATAAAGAGCCATCATAATGTAGGCGGTCTTCCTGAAAAGATGAATCTGAAGTTGTGTGAACCGCTTCGTTTGTTATTTAAGGATGAGGTGCGCCGGGTAGGTCGTGAGCTGGGTATGCCGGAGCATCTGATTACTCGTCATCCGTTCCGGGACCGGGATTGGCAGTGCGTATTTTGGGAGATATTACTCCTGAAAAGTACGTATTCTGCAGGATGCTGACGATATCTTCATCCAGGGATTGCGTGACTGGGGATTGTATGATAAAGTATGGCAGGCAGGAGTTATCTTGTTGCCGGTACAGTCTGTGGGCGTAATGGGAGATGAACGTACTTATGAAAGAGCGGTTGCTTTGCGTGCTGTGACATCTACAGATGCTATGACAGCCGACTGGGCACATTTACCTTATGAATTTATGGGTAAGGTATCGAATGATATTATTAATAAGGTGAAAGGAGTGAACCGTGTAACCTATGATATCAGTTCCAAGCCGCCAGCAACCATTGAATGGGAATAATAACATTATCCATCATAAAAATAGCCTCAACAGGAATTTCCGTTGAGGCTATTTTTATGATGGATAGTTTTTGATTGCTCAGTCCGTATCTACTCGCTTACCAGCTTTTGTGCGTCCGGAATAAGAATCTCTTTCCGGCGTAACTCTAATAATCCTTTGTCTTGTAGCTCGTTGAGTGCTTTCGATGTATTCAACCGGGTATCATCTAAGTAGCGGGCAAGGTCGTCCATTTTACTTTGAATATCTTTTCTCCCTGCGCCTTTTCACAATGTAACAGGAAAAAGCGAATGATTTTCTCTCTTAAATCCTGTGTCGGCTCTTCCCATAAACGTGAGTAAAGATTTTGTGCCCGGTTACTTACGATGTTCATATAGTTCAGCCGGAATATTTCATATTTGAACAGGTCGCTAAGTACGAATGCTTTGCTGATACTGACGGTATGCGCTTCCGTATGTGCCACATAAGCAGAAGTGTAATGGGTATTCATGCCAAACAACGACTGTGGTTCCAGCAGATAAGGTGCTTCCATCTGTTCGATGACGGTGTATATATTTTCTTTGGAACTTGTGACGATAGAAACCTCTCCTTTTAATAGGAAGCAGAGTTGTTTACACGGACTACCACTCTCTATGATAGTTTCTCCCACTTTATGCTTGATAAAGTGTAGCTTGACCTTATCCAGAATACTTGTGAAATCTTCATGACAAAGACCTTGAAATAAAGGCAATTGGAGCAAAGTGTCGAACATTGTTTCCATATGTTGTAATCTCTTGTTAATCGTACAAATTTACTCATAATACAATACTGCTGTCAACATCTGACCGTTCTTTTTGTTTTTTTTATTGTTTGAATGCATAAAAATAGAGTATATTTGCAGAAAAAAAGGAGGGAATTATGTTCGCAGGCTTCAATTGGCAGCAGATGATTAGTGCGTTTATCGTACTTTTTGCCGTGATAGATATTATCGGCTCTATACCTATTATAATTAACCTGAAAGAAAAAGGGAAAGATGTGAATGCAATGAAAGCTACTGTCATCTCTTTTGCTTTGCTGATCGGATTTTTCTATGCGGGAGATATGATGCTGAAACTCTTTCATGTAGATATTGAATCGTTTGCAGTAGCCGGTGCATTTGTCATTTTCCTTATGTCTTTGGAGATGATTCTGGATATTGAGATTTTCAAGAACCAGGGTCCTATCAAAGAAGCAACTTTGGTGCCGCTTGTCTTTCCTCTGTTGGCAGGTGCCGGAGCTTTCACCACTTTGCTTTCTCTTCGGGCAGAATATGCCAGTGTTAATATCATTATAGCTTTAGTCTTGAATATGATCTGGGTTTACTTTGTAGTGAGTATGACCGGTCGTGTAGAACGTTTCCTGGGAAAAGGAGGCATCTATATTATTCGTAAATTCTTTGGTATCATCTTATTAGCTATTTCTGTGAGGTTGTTTACAGCCAATATAACGTTATTGATTGAGGCGTTGCATCGGTCTTGATTTTCTTATTAAATTGAAAGCTATTGTATCGGATGTGCCATCGTGTTGGCACAACTGTGACATGTCTTTGTCGCAATCGTGCCACTTTGATGTCACAAGTGTGCCAATGTGGTGGCACGAGTTGGCATTTATAACGTTTCTTCTTCTTCTGCTGCTGCTGTTGTTTCTTCTTCTGTATTTTCTTCCTCTTCCATTTCGTCCGCAAAAGGTTCCGGGCCGTTGCGGTCCGTGATTTACGAAAACGAAAGCGCAGAGCGTTCCCATAATTCCTCCGCTAAGATGTCCTTCCCATGACATATTGGTGGGGGAGAAATAAGGAAACATATGCCATATAATTCCTCCATATAAAAAGGTGACAAGTAAAGAGATGGCAATGAGTGGAACATATTTGCGGAGAATACCACTGAAAAAGAGAAAGAAGGCAAGTCCGTAAATTAATCCGCTGGCACCAATGTGCCATCCCGGTTTTCCAATCAGGAAAGTAAGTAGTCCGCCTCCGAACCAGATTAGGATAAAAATCTTACCTGCTATTCCCCCGGTAAAAGTAAAAAAGACACCATGACAAGAAGAATAAAGGGATTGTATTTGCTAATAAATGACTGAACCCGCTGTGTATCAATGGGTGAGTTAAAATACCTACCAGCCCCCGTTTCTCCATAGGATATACCCCCAAGCGAGAGAAGTCCCAGTTCATTCCGACTTCCATAATCTTGAGTATATAGAGAATAAAAATAAGGAACAAAGGCTTTGCTGCAGCCAGCATGATACGCTGAATATCTTGCTTCATGACATTCTTTTCTTTAGATATTTTACGCAATACTACGAATATTTGCACAAAATCTGAAAATAAAAAGCCTTTTTATTTTTGTTTTTATCTATAATTTGTACATTTGGGCGTTATACCTATTGTATATGCTGCTACAGCCAATATATACGGTATGTAACAATAAATAGATATACGATATAATGACCAATAATTAACCTTTAATAATGCACAACTATGAGTTATTTACGATTTGACAAGACCCTCATGACGAATCTGGAAGAATCTCTTCAAAGGGAAATCCTCCGGACGAACAAAGCAGGAGCTTATCATTGTACGACGATTGTTGATTGTAACACACGCAAATATCACGGCCTGTTGGTAATTCCAGTTCCCAATCTCGACGATGAAAATCATGTGCTGCTATCTTCTCTTGATGAAACGGTAATTCAACACGGTGCGGAGTTTAACTTGGGGTTGCACAAATATCAGGGAAACAACTTTAGTCCTAACGGACACAAGTATATCCGTGAGTTTGACTGTGAGCATATCCCGGCAACAACTTACCGTGTCGGAGGTGTAGTCCTCCGCAAAGAAAAAATCTTTGTACATCATGAAAATAGAATCCTGATTCGTTATACTTTACTTGATGCGCATTCGGCTACAACCCTGCGCTTCCGGCCGTTCCTTGCTTTCAGAAGTGTACGTGAGTACACACTCATGAAAATGCGCAGGCAAACCGCGAGTATCAACTTGTGGAAAATGGTATTAAAACCTGTATGTATCCCGGTTATCCGGAACTTTATATGCAGTTGAATAAAAAGTGTGAGTTTCATTTCACGCCCGACTGGTATCGGGGGATTGAATATCCGAAAGAACAGGAACGTGGGTATGACTTCAATGAAGACCTTTATGTTCCCGGCTATTTCGAAGTGGATATAAAGAAAGGGAGAGAGTATTGTATTCTCTGCCGGAACTTCAGAAGTAACTCCTCGTAGACTGAAACAAACATTTGAGGCTGAAGTAGCTGATCGTACTCCACGTGATAGCTTTTACCATTGTCTGAAGAATTCCGCTCATCAGTTCCATAACCAGCAGGAAGACGAACATTATATTCTTGCCGGTTATCCGTGGTTTAAATGTCGTGCACGTGATATGTTCATTGCCCTGCCGGGACTGACGCTTGCGCTCGATGAGGTCGATCAGTTTGAGGATGTGATGAAAACGGCGGAAAAGGCAATTCGCAATTTTATAAATGAAGAACCAGTAGGCTACAAGATTTATGAAATGGAGCATCCTGACGTTTTGCTTTGGGCTGTCTGGGCTTTGCAGCAATATGCAAAAGAAACTTCCCGTGAGCAATGTCGTCAGAAATACGGAGAACTTCTGAAAGATATAATGGAGTTTATTCGTCAGCGGAAACATGAGAATCTTTTCTTGCATGATAATGGATTACTTTTTGCCAACGGTACGGATAAGGCGATTACATGGATGAATTCTACAGTGAACGGACATCCGGTGATTCCTCGTACGGGGTATATTGTTGAATTTAATGCGTTGTGGTATAATGCGTTGCGTTTTATAGCTGATTTGGTGCGCGAAGGAGGAGACGTATACTTGGCGGATGAACTTGATGCGCAGGCAGAAGTAACCGGAAAGTCTTTTGTCGAGGTATTCCGTAACGAATATGGTTATCTGCTTGATTATGTAGACGGTAATATGATGGATTGGAGTGTACGTCCTAACATGATATTTACCGTAGCGTTTGATTATTCTCCTTTGGATCGTGCACAAAAGAAACAGGTGCTTGATATTGTGACCAAAGAGCTGCTCACTCCGAAAGGAATTCGTTCGTTGAGTCCGAAGAGCGGTGGATATAATCCGAACTATGTAGGTCCGCAGATACAACGGGATTATGCTTATCATCAGGGTACTGCTTGGCCTTGGTTGATGGGATTCTATCTGGAAGCTTATCTTCGAATTTATAAGATGAGCGGGTTGTCATTCGTTGAACGTCAGCTGATTAGTTATGATGATGAGATGACAAGCCACTGCGTTGGTTCCATTCCCGAATTGTTTGATGGGAACCCGCCTTTCAAAGGACGTGGCGCAGTATCGTTCGCGATGAATGTAGCAGAAATACTGCGTGTCTTAAAGCTACTGTCTAAGTATTATTAAAAAAGGAGGAACGAAGATGAAAGTTTTAATGTTTGGATGGGAATTCCCTCCCAAAATATATGGTGGTCTTGCGGTTGCTTCTTATGGAATAACTAAAGGATTGAGTCTGCAAGGTGATATGGAGACGATTTTCTGTATGCCTAAACCTAGCGGCGAAGAAGAGAAGTTCTTGAAAATAATCGGTATGAATCAAGTACCCATCGTGTGGCGTGATGTCCACTATGACTACTTGAAATCACGTTTGTTGGAAATGACACCGGAAGAATATTACTCTTTCCGCGACCATATCTATGCCGATTTTTCTTATATGCATGTGAATGATTTGGGATGTATGGAATTTGCAGGTGGTTATCCCGGGAACTTGCACGAAGAAATTAATAATTTCTCGATCATTGCCGGAGTAGTAGCCCGTCAGCAGGAGTTTGATATCATTCATGCGCATGACTGGCTGACTTACCCTGCCGGAGTACATGCCAAAATGGTTAGCGGAAAGCCGCTTTGCATCCATGTGCATGCTACGGATTTTGACCGTTCTCGTGGCAAAGTCAATCCTACTGTTTATTCGATTGAGAAGAATGGTATGGATCATGCCGATTGTATCATGTGCGTATCCGAGCTAACTCGTCGCACTGTTATTAACGAGTATCATCAGGACCCCAGAAAGGTATTTGCAATGCATAATGCTGTTTATCCATTGTCGCAGGAACTGCTGGATATTCCGCGTCCCGATCACTCAAAAGAAAAGGTGGTCACTTTCCTTGGACGTATTACGATGCAGAAAGGACCGGAATATTTTGTAGAAGCTGCTGCGCTTGTATTGCAGCGTACTCGTAATATTCGTTTTGTAATGGCGGGGTCGGGCGATATGTTGAATGCCATGATTAACCTGGTGGCCGAACGTGGTATTGCCGATCGATTCCACTTCCCGGGCTTCATGAAAGGTAGACAGGTATATGAGGTTTATAAGAACAGTGATGTATTTGTCATGCCGTCTGTCTCTGAACCTTTCGGTATCGCTCCGCTGGAAGCTATGCAGTGTGGAACACCTTCCATCATTTCTAAGCAATCTGGATGTGGCGAGATTCTTGATAAGGTGATAAAAACTGACTATTGGGATATTCATGCGATGGCTGACGCTATCCATTCTCTGTGTACCAATCCGTCTCTTTTCGAATATCTCAAAGAAGAGGGAAAGAAGGAAGTAGATGGGATTACGTGGGAAAAAGTCGGCTTGAGAATCCGTGCTCTCTACGAGTCTGTGTTAAGAAACTATGGTAAATAACAAAACAATAAATAAAAATGAGAACTATCTGTCTTTATTTTGAAATACATCAAATTATCCATTTGAAACGTTATCGTTTCTTCGATATTGGTAATGACCATTATTATTATGATGATTATGCCAACGAAACGGGTATGAATGAGGTCGCTGAACGTTCGTATATTCCTGCTCTCAATACATTGATTGAGATGGCGAAAAACTCGGGGGGGGCTTTTAAAGTTGCGCTTTCTATCTCGGGAGTAGCCTTGGAACAATTGGAAATTCATGCTCCGGCAGTCATTGATTTATTGCACCAGTTGAATGAAACTGGGTGTTGCGAGTTCTTATGTGAGCCTTATTCTCATGGCTTGTCTTCACTGGCTAACGAGGATTGCTTCCGTGAAGAAGTACTTCGTCAACGTGATAAGATGAAACAGATGTTTGGTAAAGAACCGAAAGTGTTCCGCAATTCTAGTCTGATTTATTCTGATGAAATTGGTGGATTGGTAGCTTCTATGGGCTTCAAGGGGAATGTTGACGGAAGGTGCTAAACATGTGTTGGGATGGAAGAGCCCGCATTATGTTTATCACTGTAATCAAGCTCCAAGTCTTAAACTCTTGTTGCGGGATTTCAAACTCTCTGACGACATCAGTTTGCGCTTCTCTAATTCAGATTGGGCGGAATATCCTTTGTTTGCTGATAAGTATATTAATTGGATCGATGCATTGCCACAAGAAGAACAAGTCATCAATATCTTTATGGAATTGAGTGCACTTGGTATGGCTCAACCGTTGTCTTCTAATATTCTTGAATTCATGAAGGCACTGCCGGAATGTGCAAAAGCTAAAGGAATCACATTCTCTACACCGACGGAAATCGTGACGAAGTTGAAATCAGTATCACAGCTTGATGTTGCCTATCCGATGTCATGGGTGGATGAAGAAAGAGATACTAGTTGTTGGCTGGGTAATGTCATGCAACGCGAGGCTTTTAATAAACTGTATAGTGTAGCCGAACGTGTCCATTTATGTGATGATCGTCGTATTAAGCAGGATTGGGATTACTTACAGGCTAGCAATAATTTCCGTTTTATGACAACGAAGAACAATGGTATGTGGTTGAACCGTGGTATCTATGATTCTCCTTATGATGCTTTCACCAACTATATGAATATTTTGGGTGACTTTATCAAACGGGTAGATGCATTATATCCTGCCGATGTAGACAGTGAAGAATTAAATTCTTTGTTGACTACCATTAAGAATCAGGGGGATGAGATTACTGAATTGGAAAAGGTATTGGCTAAATTACAGGCAAAAGTAGAAGCGGCAAAGAAAACGGCAGCAAAAAAAGCTACAACTGCTAAAGAATCGGTAGTGAAAGAGGACCCTGCTGCTAAATCAAAACCTGTTGCGAAGAAAACTGCAGTTAAGAAAGCAACAGCAGAACCGAAGAAGGCTACGGGGAAAGCTAAGAAGGTTACAGTTAAATAAGATGTATAAGAATTATTATATATGGAACCGTGGGTGAGATAAAAGGCACTCACGGTTTTTTATGATAGAGATTTTAAGGGATTTCAATGAATGTCTTTTTTTGTATAATACAAAGGGTGAAATTTACCTTGGCTGCTTTCATCTGAATATATATCTATAAAATAATGAGGTTGTGTCAAAACGTTGGCACAACCTCTTTTATATTTTACAGTTCTGCTATATTTTCTTTTGGCTATGCTGCTTTTTCCTCATGCATTTGGCAACAAGTTGCTATATTCCAATTATATCGGGTTATAAATAGTCCCATAAACATATATTTGGCAACTGTAATGAGCCCCTTTCCTTCTTTTGTCAGTTTAGCACACATTTTTTTGATATTAAAGGCTATAGCAAAGAAAGCAAAGTCCATTGTAACCTTGTCTTCTCCCACATGCCGGAATCTTCTGTATGCCATGTTGTATTTCATTTGTCCAAACACAGCCTCTGGTTCTATACACCTCCTGCCTCTATGCTTGATACCTTCTTCTGAGAGCAACCTTTCCCGTGCCTGCCGTTTGTATTGATTTAATCGGTGGTTGACTTCTATAATACGGTTCCCCCGAGCTTTAAAACAACTGCCACGCAAAGGGCAACCTTCGCATCTTTTTGCTTTATACTGGGCACTTTCGATGATGTATCCGCTCGCTGTCTTGTCACGTTTGGTTCCTATACGGTTCATGTGCTGTCCCATAGGACAAACGTAATAATCCTCTTGGGCATTGTAATGGAGACTTTCGGCATGGAATGGGTTGGGAGTATAACGAGGACGCTGTTCTTTATGGAAGTAATTGTACTTGATGAAGGCTTCTATCCCATTCTCCTGCATGAACTGGTAATTTTCTTCCGAACCGTAACCGGAGTCTGCCACACAGATATTCGGTAAACGGTTATAGCGGTACTGGAAAGAGTGGAAAAAAGGTATGAGGGTCAGTGTATCGGTAGGGTTGGGAAACAGACGGAAGTCTGTGATGAATTGGTTTTCAGTAACTATTTGCAGATTATATCCGGGTTTGGTCTGCCCGTTCTTCATGGCATCTTCTTTCATGCGCATGAATGTGGCACCGTGGATCGGTCTTGGAATAGGAGTTACGTTCTCCAAGGGTATCAAGGTGATTGTCGTATTCTATCAGCTTGTCACGATACCCTTCAAGTTCCATGACCTGCTTCTTCTTTGCGCAGGGCTTTTTTTCCTTTATCCTTTGTTGCAGGCTGGCGTTCCGTGGCTTCTTTAAGTTCATCCACTATGTCAGAGAGCCTGCAGGGAGTAAACTCCACGGATGTGTCTTTATAGAGTTCTCCTGTACAATGGCTTCATCCACCTGTTCCAAGAGAATACGGATTTTATCCATTAGTCTCGTACGGTTCCGTTCGACTGTCTTGCGCCAGACAAAAGTATATTTGTTGGCTTTGATTCAATCTTGGTGCCGTCGATATACTCCACATCAAGGCTGATGAAACCTTTATCGGCAAGGACAAGAACCAACTGGGTAAATACATTATTTATTTCCTCCTTTACACGGTTACGAAAACGGTTGATCGTGATAAAATCCGGATGCTCATTACCGGCAAGCCAAATATAATGAATGTCACGAAGGAGGTGCTTCTCTATTTTACGGCAAGAATAGATATTATTCATGTAGGCGTAGATTATCACCTTAAGCATCATTTTAGGATGATAAGGACAACGGCCCGTTTCCTTATAAAGCTTCTTGAAACTCTCAAGATTGAGATTGTCAATAACAGCATTCACGATGCGGACCGGGTCGGTCGCAGCTATGTTTTCATCAATTCTTTGTGGAAAAAGAACGGTTTGGTTGGGAATGTAAGGACGAAAATGTAACTTTGCCATAACGAAAAACTTTATACCTAAAGATACGAAAACTTTGGGTAATAACAAAGCCCGGGCTTGAGAAAGTCTGGGCTTTGCGCATAAAAGGCTGTGTCAGCGTTTTGACACAACCTCATTATTTTATAGATTATCTTACTTGTCTTTTATTTCGATTTTGTTCCGAAGTTTGTAGAGACAACTTCAAGTTTGAGTAAATACTCTGGATATAAAGGGTTGCCTTGAGCATCTTGTATGCTTCCTTTGCTACCCTTTCAAACGTGCATAGCCAGGTTTCAGGTCATGTTGTATGCTAATAACATTGCTCGAAGAACCATAATAGCTATTACTTGAGGAAGCATCTGTGGTTACAAGTACTGGAATAAGTATGAATTTGTTCCAATCACTATATTTTTCCCATTCTTCAATATTATGAACCTCTTTAGATTCTGTTTTGCCTTCGGAGTTAGTTATTTGAGAGTTATCGTACCATTCTTGAGTTTCTTTTCTGCTTCTTCTCTTTCTCCATCCTCTAAACAATTATTTATCATTTGAGTGATATTGTTGAATGTGTATTGAGTAAAGCTAGTTGTGGTAGGATTAAATAGAGATGAAGTTATACCATCGCTAAGTTGATTACCTTTGAAGAAACTATCTTTATATTTTTACGTATTAATAAAACGTTATTAGGAGTAGACATGCCAAACTTCTTATCACTGGTTTCATTATAGATAGGAATCCCTAATTTTACCGCATTCAAAGTATCTCCTTGAAGCTTTTCTGCTATTTGACTAACAGGAGAGTTAACTGAGTAAAGATTCCAGCTGGACTTTTAAATAAGTCCATTCAGATTTATTGATGCAATTTTGAATAGCTACTTTATCATTCTCTAACTGGTTTGCTTGAATAACTTCACGAGTGGTAGCAAAGGTACGATATCCATAATAAGTAGAGTCTTTATACTCTCCATTTTCTTTTGCTACTTTCTTTTCCAGTTTAACACCTGTAAGTGTATCAACTGCATAGCATTTATATACTACGTTCATTTGAGCTTGATTTATGTAAAGTACCGTACCATCACCGTAATCACTTTTCACATAAATTCCCTTAAAATCTTCCTAAACTCTTTATTGTCAAGATTGACACCTAACTCATTGGCTTTTTATAATCTCTTTACCAATTTCTTTAGCAGCTTTATCTCTGAAAGAAACGTGTACGCTGGGAACATATGTACTAAGTTTACGAATGGAGTCTTTTACTGAAAGATCGACTGCTGTATAAGCTTTCGTGCCTAATAAGCTATTAGGATCTGCGTGATCGTAGTAGTTTTCCGGATTAATATTTGTATAGTAGGCATGTTCAGTATCTAAGTTCTCGCTCAATTCATAGACACTCAAACGACAAGCTGTTAATGAGTCTCCAAAGTAACTGCTATACCACAAATAAAGTTCGATAGTGTGGATGTTACCAATGATTTTATTGTTGTCATCACGTATGAATGTGACATCTTTATTATCTTCATTATCATCCCTACCATTACGCGGGTAGCTTTCTTCTCTTCGTCCAAAGCAGTACCATTGTATACTCCGGAATGTCATTCCTGACGGACAGTTGAGTTCTGCCAAGAACCCTGCCTGATAAGTTCCGAATGTTTCATCAGTGAACTTACCTACATACCCCACATTAGTCATTGCATATATCTTACCGGCATGAACGGATTCTGTAGTCACATCAAATGTAGATAGCTTTCCATTGATATTCTGGTCGCTTCCCGGAAACATTCCCAATCCCAGTCCGGCAGTGTTGTCATCACAACCCCAAAAGGTGATTGCCAGTAAAACTATTAAGGCGTATTTTGTTTTCATGATCGTCGTATCTTGATTTTTATTCTTCTTCGTTTGCAGTAGCATCCCATACCTGATCGTAGAACTCGTTGCAGGCATCTGCATAGTTTTCCGGGTTCTGGTAGTCAAGTACCAATTTGCCAGATTGGCGGGCATATTCAATAATAGACTCGTCTACTTTTCGCTGTTTTGTATGACTCCATCCGAATAATCAACGGCGAGTTTACATAGAGCAGCATAGTCTACCGGCTCTTTCAAATCACCTAAATCTTTTGGAAATACCTTTCAGCATCAATTTGGCTGCGAAATCATCGCTAAGTGTATTCTTGAAGTCATCTTCATAAACAGAGAATACCACTTTGGCATCGCGAAAGAAGGTTCGTCTTTATAGGCTTTCTTTATATAAAGAGGAGCTAAAGCTGTCATCCAGCCATGACAGTGAATGACATCAGGACACCAGCGAAGTTTTTTACTGTTTCCAATACACCGCGTGCGTAGAAAACGGCACGACTATCATTATCTTCATATTCTACACCATTTTCGTCCGCTGTCTGCATACGATTCTGGAAATAATCATCGTTATCGATGAAATATACCTGCATGCGTGCGGATTGGATAGATGCAACTTTTATAATCAAGGGGTGGTCAGTATCGTCGATGATCAGGTTCATACCCGAGAGGCGGATCACTTCGTGCAGCTGGTTTCTGCGCTCATTGATATTTCCCCATTTAGGCATAAAGGTTCTGATTTCACGGCCTTTTTCTTGTATCGCCTGTGGAAGGTTTCTACCTATATTGGCCATTTCGGATTCTGAAACGTAAGGTGTAATCTCTTGAGTAATAAATAAAACTTTATTCGCCTTTGTCATAATAACAATAGTTCACTATAATATTCTGCAAAGATACGAAAAAAAAGACACATTAAATAAGATATTCTTTCTTTATGTGGCAAATATTAGTTTATTTTGCAGAGTTTTTGCAAACGAGTAAAACATAAACCAATTGACGAAAATGAAAGTAGTGCACACTATCAAGGACTTACAGGCAGAATTGACTGCCTTGAGAGCCCAAGGTAAAAAGGTGGGACTGGTTCCTACAATGGGTGCTTTACATGCGGGACATGCATCTCTGGTAAAGCGCAGCGTAAGTGAGAATGGTGTAACTGTTGTGAGTGTTTTTGTGAATCCCACACAGTTTAACGATAAAAACGACTTAGAGAAGTATCCGCGTACATTAGATGCAGATTGCCGTTTGTTGGAAGAATGCGGGAGCAGATTTCGCTTTTTGCTCCTTCGGTAAGCGAAATGTATCCGGAACCGGATACCCGTCAATTTAGCTATGCACCATTAGATACGGTGATGGAAGGTGCTTTCCGTCCGGGGCATTTTAACGGTGTTTGCCAGATTGTCAGCAAACTGTTTAATGCCGTACAGCCAAACCGCGCATATTTCGGGGAGAAAGATTTTCAGCAGTTAGCAATTATTCGTGAGATGGTTCGACAGTTGAAATATAACCTTGAAATTGTGGGTTGTTCAATTGTGCGTGAGGAAGACGGGCTGGCATTGAGTAGCCGGAATAAACGTTTATCGGCAGAAGAACGTGAAAATGCTTTAAATATTTCCCGGACCTTATTTAAAAGTCGTAACTTTGCAGCCACTCACACAGTGAGCGAGACGCAAAAGATGGTAGAAGATGCAATCGAAGCTGCTCCGGGTTTGCGCATGGAGTATTTTGAGATTGTAGACGGAAACACATTGCAGAAAATTAGTAATTGGGAAGATACTTCCTATGCAGTTGGATGCATCACAGTGTTCTGTGGAGAAGTCCGACTGATTGATAACATTAAATATAAAGAATAACTAAAAAGACGAAACCTTATGATGATTGAAGTGTTGAAGTCGAAAATTCATTGTGCACGTGTCACAGAGGCCAATCTGAACTACATGGGTAGTATCACGATTGATGAAGACCTGTTGGATGCTGCAAACATGATTGCGGGAGAGAAAGTGTATATCGCTGATAATAACAATGGTGAACGCTTTGAAACCTACATTATCAAAGGTGAACGCGGTTCGGGTAAAATTTGCTTGAACGGTGCTGCTGCCCGCAAGGTGCAACCGGATGATATTGTTATAATCATGTCCTATGCATTGATGGATTTTGAGGAAGCCAAGTCGTTTAAACCGGCTGTAATCTTCCCCGATCCTGCGACGAACAAAGTGGTAAAGTAGAAAGTATCTTTGATATTTGAAATAAGAAAAGCCCCGTTTACGAACTGTAAACGGGGCTTTTCTTATTCTACTTTTTTATGCCGGGGGTGATCGATGTTCTACCCACGTGTGAGTTGGTTTTAGCCCGCCTGTTAATAAGCGGCAATTAGTTACCGGCGTTTGCCTTCAATTGCTCATTCATGGCGGCAGCGGCTTTACGGCCATCGCCCATTGCCAGAATAACAGTAGCTCCACCGCGAACGATATCGCCTCCTGCATAAATCATAGGGATGGAAGATTCCATGTTATCATCCACAGTGATGGTTCCTTTTCGTCCTAGTTCCAGTCCTTTGATGGAGCTTGGAACAATTGGGTTAGGAGATACTCCGACGCTGACAATTGCCAGGTCGATATCAATTGTTTCTGTTGCTCCCGGGATGGCTACAGGACTACGACGTCCGGAAGCATCCGGCTCGCCTAATTCCATCTTTTGCAAAATAACCTGTTTTACGCAACCTTGTTCATCAGCAATATATTCGATCGGATTATGTAGAGTAAGGAATTCAACTCCTTCTTCTTTAGCATGTTTTACTTCCTCGATACGTGCAGGCATTTCCTCTTCCGAACGACGATAGATAATGATAGCGCGCTCTGCACCAAGACGTTTGGCAGTACGAACAGAATCCATCGCTGTATTACCACCACCGATTACTGCTACGTTTTTACCGAAAGATACCGGAGTGTCCGAATCTTCGCTGGCGGCATCCATCAAATTGACACGGGTGAGGTATTCATTTGATGACATGATATTGATAGAGTTCTCTCCCGGGATATTCATAAAGTTAGGCAGCCCGGCGCCGGAAGCCACAAATATTCCTTTGAAACCTTCAGCTTTCAAGTCCTCTACGCCGATCGTTTTTCCTACGATACAGTCTTTGATGAAGTTAACCCCCATCTTGCTAAGGTTATCGATTTCTACGTCTACAATCTTGTTTGGCAAACGGAATTCGGGAATACCATATTTCAACACACCGCCAATCTCATGCAATGCTTCGAATACAGTTACATCATATCCATATTTAGCCATATCTCCGGCAAATGCCAATCCTGCAGGTCCCGAGCCGATCACAGCTATTTTAATACCGTTTCTTCTCTGCAATGACAGGTACGGAGATTTGCCCGCTTTCACGTTCGTAATCAGCTGCGAAACGTTCCAGATAACCGATAGCGACGGGCTTTTCATTCATTTTTAAATGAATACATTTTGATTCGCACTGTTTTTCCTGTGGACACACACGACCGCAAACAGCCGGAAGCGCACTTGTTTCTTTCAATGTTTTAGCAGCTTCAAGAAACTCTCCACGTTCGATATTCTTAATGAAGCGGGGAATATCAATACCTACCGGACAGCCTTCCGTACATCCCAGGATTAGCACAGTCGAGACAACGTTTAGCTTCTGTAACAGCCTGTTCTGCTGTTAATCCTTGATTTACTTCCTCTTTACGGCTGTGTGAACGATATTCAGCGTCAAGCTCGTTCATTTCTACACGGGGAATGGCCGTACGTTCTTTCGGTTTCATTGATTTGCGTAATTCCTGTCTCCAGGCTGCATTACGGCTTTTTCTCGTCGATTTCTTTGGTTGCTTCACATTCCGGTTGCAGTTTATGCATTTCTTCGCGCTCGATATTTTTGAACGCGCCCATACGTTTCAGCATTTCATCAAAATTCACTTGGTGACCGTCGAATTCGGGACCGTCTACACAAACGAATTTAGTCTTTCCTCCTACAGTGATACGGCAAGCACCACACATACCAGTTCCATCCACCATGATAGTGTTTAATGAAACATCAGTCGGAATTTCATATTTTCTTAGTCAGCAAGCAAACGAACTTCATCATGATGGCAGGACCGATAGCGAAGCATTTGTCCACTTTCTCGCGTTTGATAACTTCTTCTACGCCTTCTGTCACCAGACCTTTACGACCGTAAGAGCCGTCATCTGTCATGATAATTACTTCGTCAGAGCTTTCACGCATTTCTTTTTCTAAAATAATCAGGTCTTTGTTGCGTCCGGCCAGTACAGTGATAACACGGTTACCGGCTGCTTTCAAAGCCTGTACGATAGGAAGCATCGGAGCTACGCCTACACCACCACCAGCGCAGACTACTGTTCCGAATTTCTCTATATGGGTAGCTTGTCCGAGCGGGCCTACTACGTCAGTGATGTAATCGCCTTCATTCAGTTCACAGAGACGGGTAGAAGAAAGCCCGACTTCCTGCACTACCAGAGTAATGGTACCTTTTTTGAGGTCAGAACCTGCGATAGTCAATGGCATACGTTCTCCTTTTTCACCTACACGCACGATGACAAAGTGTCCGGCCTTACGGGATTTAGCAATTAAAGGAGCTTCAATTTCAAATTTGAATACTTTTTCAGAAAAGCGTTCCTTGCTAATGATTTTGTTCATTATCTAATTAATTTGTTGTTTTTATTACGTAACTGCTATCAGAATGATATAAATTTTGGCAAAGATACAGCTAATTTACGAAATATAAAAGAAAAGCCACTCTTTTGATGAGTGGCTCTCTGTATATGGGTACTTTTATTAGTCTGTCAGATCAAGTCTTACTCTATCATGTCAAAGCCGCAATACGGAACCAATGCTTTCGGAATTCTGATACCTTCCGGAGTCTGGTTGTTTTCGAGTAGGGCAGCAACAATACGTGGCAGTGCTAATGCTGAACCGTTCAGTGTGTGGCAGAGTTCGGTTTTCTTTTCTGCATTACGGTAACGGCATTTCAGGCGGTTGGCCTGGTAAGTGTCGAAATTGGATACGGAACTTACTTCCAACCAACGCTTCTGTGCTTCAGAATATACTTCGAAGTCGAAACAAAGAGCAGCAGTGAAACTCATATCTCCACCGCAAAGACGGAGAATGCGATAGGGGAGTTCCAGTTTTTGCAACAGTCCTTCTACATGGTCCAGCATTTCCTGATGAGATTGTTTAGAATGCTCCGGTTTGTCGATACGAACCAATTCTACTTTGGAGAACTCGTGCAGACGATTCAGGCCACGTACATCTTTACCATAAGAACCTGCTTCACGACGGAAACATTGTGTATACGCACAATTCATTATAGGCAATTGTTTCTCTTCCAGAATCACATCACGGTAGATATTAGTTACGGGAACTTCCGCTGTCGGGATCAGGTATAAATCATCTACTTCACAATGATACATCTGTCCTTCTTTGTCCGGAAGCTGTCCGGTGCCATAGCCGGAAGCAGCGTTGACTACTGTCGGCGGCATGATTTCGGTATATCCGGATTTGCGTGCTTCATCCAGGAAGAAGTTGATAAGGGCGCGTTGAAGTTGTGCTCCTTTACCTTTATATACAGGGAAACCCGCACCTGTGATTTTTACACCCAGGTCGAAGTCTATTAAATCATATTTCTTTGCCAGTTCCCAGTGGGGGAGTGCATCTTTAGGAAGTTCGGTTTCCATACCTCCCATTTTTTCTACGACGTTATCTTCAGCGCCTACACCTTCGGGTACGCTGTCGTAAGGAATGTTGGGGATGGTGTAAAGTACATTCTGCATATCCGTTGCAGCCTGTGTCATGGCAGCATCTAGTTCTTTGTTGCCTTCTTTTAGTTCGGCAACGCGGGCACGTGCAGTTTCTGCTTCCTCTTTTTTGCCTTCTTTCATCAGTTGACCGATGGTGCGCGAAAGTGAGTTAACCTCTGCCAGGTTTTTATCTAATTCATTTTGTGTGCTACGTCTCTTGTCGTTAAGAGCGATCACTTGATCGATCGTTTCCTTTGCATTTCTTGAAATGCTTCTTTTCCAGTCCGCGGAGTACCGCCTCTGTGTTTTCTGTAATTTGTTTAATGGTAAGCATATCTATACTTTTTATGAACTTTCTTATTTAAGGCTACAAAGATAAAGAAAAAACGAATAATCAAGCAAATATATGTGTTATATATAATATATATGATGTGTCTATGATATATATAATACATGTATTGAGCTGTATAATAAACATATATGCAGTGAATGATACATACATGTCTCTTTTAGAGTGATATATAAAACTCTGGTTGTTAAAAAGAAAGGAGATGTAATCCAATGGATTACATCTCCTTCTCTTAAATATTTTCAGTTGTGCAATTATGCCTCAGTAGCAGGAACAACAGAAACATATCTTCTGTCTTCTTTGCCAACTTTGAAGCTAACTGTACCATCTACTAAAGCGAAAAGAGTGTGGTCTTTACCCATTCCGATGTTTTCACCCGGGTGGAATTCAGTACCTCTTTGACGAACGATGATGTTACCTGCTTTGCAAGCTTCGCCACCAAATATCTTAACGCCTAATCTTTTGCTCTGTGATTCGCGGCCGTTCTTAGAACTACCGACACCTTTCTTATGTGCCATTTCTTCTTACTTTTTAATTGATTAAGCTACTACTTCTGTAATTGTTAATTCAGTGAACTGTTGACGGTGACCGTTCAGTTTTCTGTGTCCTTTTCTTCTTTTCTTGTGGAAAACAAGAACTTTGTCGCCTTTAACCAGGCTTGAAACAATCTGGCAAACTACTTTTGCACCGTCTACAGTAGGAGCACCTACTGTAACGTTTCCGTCTTTGTCTACCAAAAGAACTTTTGTCAAATTCTACTGTTGAACCGTTTTCTGCACCTTCGATGTGGTGAACGAACAACTTTTGACCAGCTTCTGCTTTAAATTGCTGACCGTTAATTTCTACAATTGCGTACATCTTATATAAATAAATGTAAGTTAGCTCCGGCGGGTGGTCTTTAATCACTTAAAGAGCTCTTTATCGAACCCGTTGCGGAATAATCGGGCACAAAAGTACTATTTTTATTCGTTCCCGACAAATATTTCTTTTATTTTTTGTAGGAGATAAAATGATTACAGTAAATAAATGAGCATTTTAACTCTCATTGTAGCTTATTGGACCAACTCTCCCAAATTCTGCATAATGATTTTGTGTGGATAAATGCGAAGTTCCTCGGCTGTTGTCATTCCGTTCAATACGCCTGCAAAATCTACTCCTGCATTTCGGGCCGTTTCGGCATCTACCGTGCTATCTCCGATATACAAAGTTTCTTCGGGTGTACTTCCCAAATGTTCCAAAGCAAATTGTACTCCTTCCGGTGAAGGTTTCGGTGCTTTTACATCTTCTCCTCCCACAACTATATCGAGAAAATCTTTTGGCAGATATTCTTCTAGATAACTCAATATCCGGAAGCGATACTTGGTAGAGATAATTCCGATGCGGGCACCCCGTTTCTTCAATTCTTTCAGTGTAGATAATGTATCAGGGAAAAAGACGGGTATTTACATTCATGTGTACATCAGCTTCCTGTCTGTATTCCTGCCGGAAGGCCTCCAGCTGTTCCGGGTCGGTAATTCCGGTAAGGATACTGAATGATTCTTCCAGTGTTTTGCCGATCGTACGCTTGATAGCTTCATCGGTAACGGTTAAATACTGGTGCCGGGTAAGCACAATTCTGAAACACTTAACGATACCACGCGACGAATCGGCTAATGTGTAGTCGAAATCGAATAAATAGGTTTTGTAGTTCATTGGGGAAAACTTTTCCGCAAAAGTACTAAATACTTTTCTTATTTCACAGGTTCTACTGTATATCCTTGGCTTTTTAGTAACTTTAATAATCCTTTTTCTCCGGGGAAGGTGCAGGGCGCCTACCGCAACAAAAGTCGGAGCAGCTTTCATGATAGCCGGTAATTTTTCAGCCCATATTTTATTACGGTTGTAAATTAGGGCATCTTCTTCGCTGGGAAGTGCGTCGCATTGATTGCCTTTGCGCTCTTCGCTGATTTTAAGCATGGTGTTCAGATCTTGGTTCATGTAGGCGTTTGTGAGCCTTTTCAGGTTTTCTACTTCAGTCTCTATATGGTTAAGAGTGCACATTAATAGCTGTGCTTGCCGTTGTAGTGAACTGCCGTTGAAAAGCAGATTGAATTGGAATTCTGCAGTTTCCAGTCCGTCCACCTTTTTTCCGTTTTGGGCGGCTTGGCTTTGAAAGAACGTGTCGAGTTGCTCTTGCGGGTTGAACTTTCCTACGTGTTTTATGTAAGCCATCACCACTACATTATTCAACAGGAAGGCAGGTTTTAGCTTCGGAGCCATATTTAAGTCTACCATCAGGTTTTCTTTGCAGAATTTGTTAGCAGTCTCAAAGTCTTCCGGAGAAAGGAGGGAGGTCAGTGTGGTATCACTTTCGATCATCATTGCCTTTTGCATCTTTTCCCATGGTGGCAGGCGACTGCATTTCCGACATTTTCATCTCTCCATATACTTGTTGAGTTTCATTCATAGCCTTTTTAAGTCCGGCAATGCTATCCATGATGCTGAATGGTGCCAGGTGATGAGTACCTATGATGTAGGACGGTTGAGTTAGTCCGTTGCCGGACACTTTCCATAAAAGTTGTGCATTGGCACTGAATGCCACACAGATAAATATAATTGCTCCGATGAATGATTTCATAATTTTATATCATTAGAAGTTGATAATTAACGTATTCTGCCTCCGCTTATCCAGTGTTTGGTATAATAACTCTCGTTCAAGTTGCTGACGATCACTCCTTTACTGGTACTGGAATGAATGAACTTTCCGTTTTTGAGGTAAATGCCTACATGAGCTACTTTATTTTTTGAACGACTGCTGGTGAAGAATACCAAGTCTCCTTCCCGGAGATTCCGTTTGGCGACTTTATTACTTTCTTTTTTTAGATCTTCCGTGTTACGCGGCACTTGGGTGCGGTATACCTTTCGATACACTTGATAAACCAGCCCCGAACAATCTGTTCCTCGTTTAGAATCACCTCCGCCACGATAAGGAACCCCTATCCAGTCGGCTGCTTCGAGATAGAGCTTATGATTATCTTCCAGATTAATATCTACCACCCAACAATATAGAAGCTCGTGCCAATGCTTGATAGTCCAGCCGGGGAGCGGAAGTGCGGCAGGAACTAAGGCTGGCAACCAGTCCTAATAAAAGGATGAATTGCAGGAAGTATCTTTTCTTTCTATTAGGTTTCTTTATACTAGACTTATGGGTATCAGACTTTTCTGTTATATATCTCATCATAATTATTTTATCATTCCCTATTTACCGTTTACTCTTCTTCTACATTAAAATAATCCTCCAGTTCTTTTTCTGCGGAGTTATCTTCGTTGATAATATCCCGGATGATGACACCGTGTTCCAGTAAAGCGATCCGTGGACATACATCTACGGTATGATTGAGGTTGTGACTGGATATGATAACCGTAGCCTGATGCTCCTCATTGTATTTTTTAAGCAGATGTTTAATGATAGACTGCGAACTTGGATCGAGAAAGTTGAATGGTTCGTCCAGTATCAGTAATTGCGGATAATGAAGCATAGCGGAGATTATCCCGATCTTTTGCTTGTTACCGGCGGAGTAGTTACGGATTAGCTTCTTGTGTCCGATTACTTCTCCGCTCATAAAGCGTTCGAAAGGGATAAGACGTTCGTCTACTTCTTCTTTTTTGAGTCCATACATTTTCCCGATGAAATAAAAATATTCTTCCGGAGTGAGATAATCGATCAGGAAGCCATCGTCGATGAAAGCACCGGTAATGCTTTTCCAGTCTTCACTCTGGCTGACATCAATATCATTTATAATCACTTTTCCATCGTCTGCTTTCAGCAGATCCAACATGATTCGGAAAAGAGTTGTTTTACCGGCACCGTTGTTACCCACCAATCCGAGCATGTCGCCTTGATTGATTTCGTAATGTTCTATGTCTACGGCAACCTTCTCACCAAAATTCTTTTTAAGTTTATCAATGGTAATCATGATCTTCAATGTTTATATAGTTAATGATTCATGAACGTTTATTGGCGGCTGTCTCTGAAGCCTTCCATATTTTCGTACCGCCGTTTCATGAAACGATGATATACATTTTTAATCCATAAAGGAGAAGTCAGGGTAAATCCGAGACCGACAACTAACAGAATAATGTAAGTGATTGTTTCACCTAAAAATGCATTTAATAGACTGTATAAGATGAGAGGCACACCGAAAGCAGCGAAATTAACCACCATCTGTATAGCGCTATTCGTTTGTCGGCTTGCCACTTTCTCGTTTAAGGGGACCGTCTGTTTGTTGTAGACAGCCAGTTGGAAAAAACAGAAATAAATAAAGCCGATGGTATAGAAAAACCAGGCGAAGGCGCCCAGTAAAGTGAGTTTATTCATGATGATGGCGGGAATCATCAGTATGAAAGGTATGATTTCACCAATACTATATGTGTAATATTTAGCTTTCAGCAAACTCATAATCGATTCTTTGCGAGACATCAGACCATCAATGTAGTTGCCTTCGAATGACATTATCTGTGAAAGGATAATCATTCCGAATACGGCAAAGTTGTACACACAAATAAAAGAGGTCATGAAATTCCCGTCATAGACACTGGAAAAGCTAAGTGCAACGGAGAAAGCTACAATTACGATAGAGATATTGCGTAGTGCACCTTTGCAGCGGCGGTTACGTAGAAGCATTTTCAGTTCCAGCCGCATATATTCGCCCACTTCCTCCGTAGCGTTCGAAGAATTTATATTCGGAGACGTGTTTAATCTGACTATCTTCTACTTTTGCTAGCTCTGCATAAATCAGCCCGGACATGATTCTGCGGTTAATCAGCCATAAAAGGGCAATCACAAGTATGGTGCCGAGAAAATAGAAAATGTTTCCCTGTATATATCCGTCTCCCAGATCCATGAAGAAATAGAAGAGGGGACTATCTTCGGGAATAAAAAGAAGGCAGCCTATTCCACCGTAGAAAGCGATAGGTAATAGAATCCACCAAATACGTTCGTTGATAAGAGTGCGGCAAAGCAAGTACCAGTAATTGTTGGCAATAATTAATAGCAGGATACCGATAAGATAGGTGATGACACCGGAGATACCGAAAAACTTGGTAATAGTGATGAAGGAAAAAGGGACAAATAGAAACAACCAGAACAGGTTGAACAGACTTAGTCCCGAGCGGATCAGTAAAAAGTCGATGACACGAATTCGTTTAACCGGCAACAGGAGGTAAGGTTTTACCTCCTGTGTCGGTGTTTTTTGTAACGGAACACGCAACAGGAAGTCCAGTGCCAGGATAAAGATCAGAACCACTGCGTTCATTACATGATATGGTTCCCGGTTGGGAACCATATCAGAAAATCCGAACGCGAACGTCGTACCGAAGAATATCAGGTAACCAGCCCAAAATGCGCCCATGACATAACCGAGTATTTTAGCAACTTTGTTCTTTTCATACATCGGATGCCGTTTGGCGGCGAGCCTTCCATGTTTACGTAATTCGTTGAATATCATCATTCAGTAGATATACTAGAGAAATATTTATTTGTTTTCTTCCGGTACAGTCATAATGACTTGAATTTCGTTGTTCTGTTTCAGCAACTTGGCAAGGAAGTCTTGTACTTCTTTAGCAGTGATGCTGTTGACCAACTTTTCATAGTCTTTTGTATTATCTACACCCGTGTAGAGGTATTCGTCCATATTATTAAGCCAGTAGCCGTTTTCTTTCTGGGCGTCTTTATACTTCTTCAGCATATATTCTCTGATCTTTTGCATGTGTTCGGCAGACGGACCTTCTTTTGGCCATTTTGTGGAGTTGTTCTACAACAACAGCAGACAATTTATCTTTCTTGGCAGGGTCAGTTTGGAATACAATCTGAAGAACAAGTTCCTCTTTCGGGATATTTACCAAGACTTCCGTTACAGCTTACACCGTATGTACCTCCTTCTTTTTCACGGATTTCTGCTGTGTAAACCAAATCCAGAGCCTGATCTAAGAAGCTAAGCAGGACATTGTTGCGCAAGTCGTATTTGCAACTACCGCTATAAAGGAACATGATGGTAGCCATCGGAGTTTCCTGTGCTTTTGCGAATACATTTTTGATCTCTCCCTTGCGGATGTCCATCTTGTTATCTTTGAAAGTCTCTTTACGGTTGATAGATGGCAGGCTACCCAGATATTTGGCGATCAACGGTTTCATTGTAGCCAAGTCTACGTTTCCTACCAGGAAGAAAGTGAAATCACTTGCATCTTTGTAGCGGTCTTTGTACATTTCAAGAATACGGTCGTAGTTGATCTGGTCCACCATATATTCTTTCATTCGGATAGCACGCGGATGATGACCATATAATACACTTGTAATAGTGTCACTGAAAGCAGTCATCGGGTTGGCATCCGCATTTTGAAGTTCGGCTTTCAAGCGGTTCTTGTAAGATTCGAATGCTTCATTGTCCTTGCGTGGAGAAGTGAAAGTCAGATAAGTGAGCTGCATCATTGTCTCAAAGTCTTTCGGAGCACAGCTACCGGAAACAGTTTCCGTAGTGTTGCCGATACCCGCACCTACGTTTGCACGTTTGCCAGCCAAAGCTTTACCCAGATCTACTTTGCTGAAATTACCGATTCCACCTACTAGAGCTACTCCGTTTAATTGAGCAATATTGATGATCTCTTCGTTCGGGAATATGCTCGTACCACCGAAACTTACCCCTTTCATAACAATTTGGTCAGCTTTGAAATCAGTAGGTTTCACATATACGGTTACGCCGTTGGAAAGTACCAACTTAGTTGTACCATAGATTTCGCCAGCTTTTTCAGAAACAATCTTACCGCCTTTAATATCTTCAGAGATCAGCGGTTCGTTAGAAACTTTATCTTCATAAGGCTTCAAGTCAAATGACTTCATTTGTTTCAGCAGAGCGGCAATCTCTTCTTTAGTAGGATATTTCACTCCTTCTTTTTCCGGACCGGCCAGCAAAACCACCTGATTGTTGTCAGTGATTAGTTGTTGCATCACCTGATTGACAGCTTCTACAGGGATATTCGGAGCCAGTTTGTTTACCAGTGTATATTCAACTTCAATTCCCGGAATCGGTTCTTTTATCAAGGAAGTTGTTAACGTATTCGTTGACATAAGAGCCGCTTTTGGTTTTTTCACGTTCGTTGTAAGCAGATTCTACGGCTTGCAGATAGTTGGCGCGTGCGCGGTCATATTCTGTTGCTGTAAATCCGAAGCGGCGTGCGCGTTCTGCTTCTTCCAAAACAGTTTTCATTGCTAAATCGATACCGTCGATTTTGCTGCTTGCATCAAGTGCGAGTGCTTCTTTAGTCTTGGCAAGGAAATATTCTCCATATTCTGCACCGGCACTTGTGAAAGGAGGATTAGCAGTCTGGCGAAGTTCGTTCAAACGGTTGTTCAGCATATTCATAGCCATGCTGACCATATACTGAGTAGCATAATAAGCAATGGTGTTTTTCAAAGAATCCGGGGTAGCATCTTGTTTGAAGAAGATGTTGACATAAGGATTCTTCACTTCCTTGTCTGTACCGATATAGATAAGCGGTTCCTGATTATCTGCCACTGGATAGTAGATACGTTCGGCCGGGTTTACCGGAGCTTTTACATCTGCAAATACCTTTTTCAGTTTGGCTTCAATTTCATCTACGTTGATGTCACCTACAATAACGATACCTTGCAGGTCCGGACGATACCATTTGGCGTAATAATCGCGGATATCCTGATACGGGAAGTTGTTGATAACGTCAATGCTTCCGATAGGCATACAGTCTGAATATTTAGAATCCGGATACATTGTAGACTGTGCATCAGTCATGATACGAAGCATACCACTGTTGCGGCTTCTCCATTCTTCGCGGATAACACCACGCTCTTTGTCAATTTCCTTGTCGGCAAGATCGATAGCGCTCGACCAGTCATGAAGGATAAGCAGGCAAGAGTCTACTACATTGATATTTTCAGTTGGTACGTTGCTGATATTATATACCGTTTGGTCGACACTGGTATATGCATTCAGGTTCGTTCCGAACTTGATACCTTTTGTTTCACACCAGGGCACGATACCGAGTCCGGTTTCATCACCTGGGAAGTTTTTGGTTCCATTGAAAGCCATGTGCTCCAGGAAGTGAGCCAAACCACGTTGTTGCGGTTCTTCAAGGATGGAACCTACTTTCTGTGCGATGTAGAATTCTACTCGTTTTTCAGGAAGTGCATTGTGTCGAATGTAATAGGTAAGCCCGTTGTCCAGTTTACCGATGCGGACATTTTTGTCCACAGGCAGTTCTTGCATGGGTTGTGCAAGTGCGAGCTGGAAATTGCAGCATATAAAAAGGACTGCAATAAATAATCCACGTAATAAATGTTTCATGTTCTATTTAGTTTAAATAAATATTTCTTTGTTATTTGTCGTCTTGTTTGGTTGTAAATCACAAATAGACAGGGAAAAGAGTTATTTTATAGCTTCCCGTATCCTGACTAACTTCGTTAACAGCCCTTCCAGGAGGTCTAACTTTAGCATATTGGCACCGTCACTTTTAGCTACGGCAGGGTTTTCATGTGTTTCGATGAATATTCCGTCGGCACCTACGGCGATACCTGCTTTGGCGACAGTCTCTATCAACTGCGGCATTCCTCCTGTTACCCCACTGGTTTGGTTGGGTTGCTGCAAGGAGTGAGTGACATCCAGAATCACCGGATAGCCAAATGACTGCATTTCGGGGATACCACGGTAGTCTACAACAAGGTCCTGATAACCGAAAGTCGTTCCGCGTTCGGTAAGCATCACATTTTTATTTCCGGCTTCCACCACTTTATCGGCAGCAAACTGCATTGCCAGCGGAGAAAGGAACTGTCCTTTTTTGATGTTAATCGTTTTTCCGGTTTTGGCTGCGGCAACCAACAAGTCGGTCTGGCGACAAAGAAAAGCCGGGATTTGAAGTATGTCCACGTATTCGGCTGCCATTGCAGCTTCATCTGCGGTATGGATATCGGTTACGGTGGGGACTCCGAAAGTCTCATGTACCTTTCTTAATACTTTGAGTGCTTTCTCGTCGCCGATACCTGTAAACGAATCCAGACGTGAGCGGTTTGCCTTACGGTAAGAACCTTTGAATACATAAGGTATTTGCAGAGCTTCGGTGATTTTTACTACTCGTTCGGCAATACGCATTGCCATTTCTTCACCTTCTATCACACACGGACCGGCCAACAGGAAAAAGTTGCCGGTGGGGTTGTTCTTAAGTTCTATCATTTTATTATTTACCAATTACAAATTATCAATTAGATTGTGAGTATATGTCTCTCTCCTTGGGGGGAGTGATCCTGATTAGTTGGGGATGATAAGCGTTGTCTTTTCCGGGAGCACGCCTACTTCTAAAGGAAAATGTTTAGGCAACAAACGCCCGTCCAAATCCACCGCTGCATTCTGTGCCCGGAGTACCTTTACTTTTCTTCGTCCGGTAGCTTTTCACCACTTTGTGATTCAGGATTCTTCCCTGAATCAGCATCCATAGTCCGGAGATAATTTGCAGGAATTCCGGTCGGTAGATAACGGAGACATCCAGCCATCCGTTGTATGGAACGGCACTGGGAGTTTGTCCCCATCCCCAGGCACTGCCTATACATACGGTCATGATGCGTCCACGGATATGTTCATCATTGATGCGGAGATGCATTCTGTAGAGCTTCCGTTCGAAAATGAGGGAGAACAGGGCAGCAACGTAGGAAAGGAACTTCACCCCCCAGAAGCGTTTGGTCTGATCGGTGATTTTAACGATTCGTGCCCCCAGTCCGATATTAACAGCATTGAGGAAGTAGCGGCGTTGGTGTTCTTTTCCATCGTAGAAATTGCAGTACCCCACATCTATTTTCTTCAGCCGGTGATTGATGATACAGTCGACAGCCGGTTTATATTCGGTACTAAGCCCCCAATATTTGGCGAAGTCGTTTCCGATACCATTGGGAATCATGCCGAGAGCGATGTTTTCTTTATCTTCGGCATCGGATAGCATAATGCCGTTGATGGCATCATTTAATGCCCCATCACCGCCCACAATGACAATCGTGCGATAACCATTGTTGGCCAAAATCTTGGCGAGACGTTCCACCGAACCGAAACCTTCGGATTGTACATAGTCATAGTCCACGCCTTTACTGTCCATGTACTCCTTAATTTCTTTCCAGCGCTTTTTTACCTTTCGGGTACCAGCTTTTCGGGTTGTAAATCACTCCCCATTTCTTTGGTTCTACACTCATATTCGTATATCTATCCTATTGTGTATTAAAAATCACACTATATAACTGACAAAGATACTAAATCCCTTCCAGTTTCTCTTTTACAAAAGCTATCTTTTCTTTCATCGGCAGTTCCGCATTCATCCAATGGATGGTAAATCCTCTTCTTTCCATGCCGCGAAACCAGGTCATTTGCCTCTTGGCAAACTGATGGATGGCTATCTCCAAACCATTGAACATTTCTTCATAAGTCAGTTTGCCTATGACGTATAATGTCAGGTATTTGTATTCCAGTCCATAGTAGATGAGATCGTCCGGTGTAATTCCCTGTTCGATCAATCGTCTTACCTCGTCCACCATTCCTTCATCCAATCGTTGTTTCAATCGGTGGGTGATCTTTTCACGGCGCAGTTCCCGGTCAATGTCCACTCCGATGATGAGACTGTTCAGTTCCGGAAATTCTCTTTCGGGAACCGGATGGGCTGCATAATACTCTTCAATTTCTATCGCACGTATCGCCCGTTTTACGGTATCCACATCGGTAGAGTTATGCAAAACCTTGTATTGACTTAGCATTTCCGTCAACTCTTCCAGCGAATGATTTGCCAAACGGTTGCGTAATTCCTGGTTTTCCGGCACGGGCATCAGCTTATATCCTTTCAATACGGATTCCAGATACATGCCTGTCCCTCCACATAAAACGGGAAGACAGCCTTTTTGTTTGATGCTTTCGTAAGAATTCAAGAAATCACGTTGATATTCAAACACATTGTATTTATATCCGGGGTCTGCGATGTCAATCAGATGATAGGGGATTGTACGTCCGTTTACGGTATAGTCGGCCAAATCTTTTCCTGTACCGAGATCCATTCCTCTATATATCTGACGGGAATCGGCACTGATAATTTCTGTGTTGAGTTCATAGGCCAAGGCCGCGGCAAAGGGAGTTTTACCCGAGGCTGTAGGTCCGAGTATGGCGATTAAATCATAGTCCGGCATAGCTTCATTCTTTTATATCTGCAAAATTACGAAATATTTTTAACCTGTTTGGTATTCAATCGCTTTTTTATCAAGATTAATAAGGGGGATAGGGAAGGTTAATTTGTATTTTAACCTCTAATTGGTGGTATTCAATCTAATAATAATGAAGTGTATGAGAATACCGCCATCTGATATTATCTACTATGATATTTGTGTTGTTTTTATTGTCAATCTGTCATGATAGTAGCTAATCTTTTGATTTTTAGTGGAATATGGCTGATGATAGGAGCTGACAATAGGCTGACAATAAAGGTCTTGTTTTTTTATTGTCAGCTTTGTTTTTGCTGATTAAATAGTGTAACTATTTGATAAACAGTTGTTTATCTCCTTTTTTATCATGATGCTATTTTTGTGATAACTTCTGTATATCTGTATGTTTTTACGTTATATTACCACTAAGGTTGTGTTGAAAAATCAGGTGTGATAACTCTAGTATGCTGATAGAATAACACGGAGATACGGGTAAAGTAGCTTAAAGATACTGGCATTGTTCAGCTAGAGTGCCTTTATTGTTCTGCTAGAGTACCGTTCTTGTTAGTTCTCCACGGCCGTGGTAGCTTCTTCCCACAGTCGTGGTAGCTTCTTCTCACGGCCGTGGGAAGATCTCACCACGGCCGTGGTGAATGAATGATATCGGTAGCTTAACAGATGTATACCTGCTTGATAGAATAAAGATAAAGGTGCCTTAATAGAGTTGTGCTTACTTGCGTAAGTCTATAAACCTAGCATTCAAAATCATTTCCACATTTATCTGTTGTTTATTGTCTGTATGATTCGGCATACCTTTCCGTTTTTATCCACACCTTCTATGGTTATATCTTCCGGTGCAGTGCTGTCCGGAGTATAGTATTCGATAGTTGCTTTTCCATTGGCATCCAGTTGAAGGGTAGGATTCCAATAGATCGTACTTCGTAAATCCGAGCGTTGGTCATTCTTTTTTTCGGGCGTATCATAAGTCGGATGGTAGAATTCGACCGAGTCGCTGTACCCTAGTGGAGTGCACGTGATAATACCTTGTGCCGGTCTTGCCGGGATATCTTTGCCGTCTTTCAGGGTAATGACAATAGCGCCTGCCGAACCGCGGGAACCTAAAATTGCTGCATCAGCACCACGAAGAAGGCTCAAACTGGACATGTCGCTGGTTTGTATCATGGTCAAGATGTCGTTATCGTCTTCATACACCACGTCGTCAACAACAATGACAGGTTGCTCGGGATTGTTGCGGATATGTATTTCATTTCCGTTTGTCACGCTAATGCCCGGAAGTCTGGTAACTGCATCAAAAGCTGTTTGCGCACCGAATCCTTCCAGTCTGTCCCCTTCGATCGTGTAGGTGTTGATACCTCCTGTGTAAATACTTTCTGAACTGGCCTTTTTACGACTTCCAGTGACTACCACTTCTTTCAGATTGTACACTCTCATTCCACCCTCCATGTAATACTGGTCGCGGGTGTTGAGCAAATAATCTTCCATAAACGTTGCTGTTCCATCATGGAAAGGAGACTTGTGCGAAGTTGCCGGGTATTGAGGAGTGTCAATCACGATGTCCACTCCGGCAAATCCTCTTTTGGTACGTGCCTGAACAAGGAAAGTCGTGCTATCTCTGAAAGATGTGTTCACGATAAACTCTCCTTTTTCGTCTGTGGTGGTAGTGGCGATGATGTTCTGTTTGGGAGCTAGAATACAAATAGGTCCTTTCTTAACGTTACCTCCAAAGAAACCCTTGATACGTCCGCTGATGGTTTGCCCTTTTTCCATATAGTTGGTGAGGTTCAATGAAGGCGAAGTCAGTACATTCCGGATATGATGTCTGCGCCATCCGTGCGTCATCATCAAGAAGTCTATCGTGCGAAGTGTACGCAGGTCTTGCTGCAAGAACATAATATCCCGGATTTTCTACATATCCTTTTAAGTCGGAGGTCAATAGAAAATTCGATACGATATTGTCAGCAAGCGAATCCGGGCGGATACTCTTTCTGTCGGTAATGCTGACGGAGAAACTACCTTCTACCGGAGTACCGTTGTCATCCTTTTGCTGAAATTTGCAAGGAAACCTTTTCTCTTTTTCCGTATGTCGGCTTATCTGCAAGAATTTGCCATTGATGCGGATTCCGGTCGGGTATGAAAACCAGGCATTCGCTAAGTGCGTTGCCCTGTTGGTCGATCAGCATGAAATGGGTGATGCCTGCGTTGAATAAACTGTCGTTCATTCTTCCAAAAGTCCTGTCGGCACTGACTGGCTGCAGGATGACCAGCTTCCCACGAGTGTGTGCAATCAAGAATAACTTTTGAGGCCACTGGGTAGCTTCTGTTTTTTGGATTTCGTAGCGTATTTCCTTTTTATAATGTGTCATGGAAAGTGTGATTCCTTTTTCTTCTACAGCTGGGAGGTCGAATCGTTTACTGATACCGTCACCGGATTTGGCAATCACATAGTAAGAGTTTCCCACAGTCGGATTCAGTGTGAAAACTCCCATGCCGTCATGCTCCGAGCGGAAAGCTGTCAATGTGTCTCCGTTGGCATCGAACAGGAATCCTTCTATTTCTGTGGAAAAACCATCTGATCCTTGAGCCTTGAAAGCTATGTTTTGATGAGCAACGGTCAAGAGAGCTCCGCCTTCCGGGAAGAACTTAACGTCAAAGTCTTTTGTAAACGAAGGCAGATAGAACGTTCTTCTTATAAATATATTGAGGATCGTCAAATTCTACTTCAATCTGGCGTGTGGCAATAGGCTTCAGATCCGGCAGAGAAATAGAAATCAAACCGCTTTCGTCTGTCTTTCTTTTACCTTTATCTTTTATCTTTCCGTTTTCGATGGTGCGATAGCGGATGGTTGTATTTCCGAAAGCCTCTTGTGTGTTGCTGGTAAATCTGACCCTGGCTGTATAATGTGATTCGTCTTCTTGTTGATACTCAATGTTTGAAACAATCGTGTTATCAATCGAATTACCAATTTTCAGATTACGTGAATAAAAGAATTCCGGTTCCTGATTAAGCATCCAGTTGCTATATCCTCGCAAATAATAGTCACCTGCAGGGAGAGTGGGAGGGAGAGTGAAAGCATTATGGAAACCCAATGAATCTCTACGGATCTTTTTCCGTTCTACAATAGAGTCGGAACGGTTGACAAGCTCTGTAATGATGAAGTTACTTTGCGTATTGTCTTGATGAGTGACAGAATTTACGAGATACCCCTTGAACCATATTTTTTCTCCTGCCCCATAAAAGGGCTTGTCCAGATGTAAGTAGAGTTTCTCCTGTGGGACTTTTTCCAGTAGATTAAAATACGCAATAATTGTATCTTGTACGTTTTGCCCTGACAATGGGGCAAAACAGAACAGTATTCCGAAAAAGAAAGCTATTAAGCCTCTATGGATAGAAAATGTAGTTTTGTTTTTCATACGTTATGTGTTTGATTCTACATCTATGATTTATGCATCCAGATAGAAAGCACTTTCTTTTTTACTGCCAGTATGTTAATCACCGATACAACGATAAATAATAGAATACCCATACTGATTGCTGCCCATAATGATCCGGTTTCCAGCTGTGGAAATAGGATGCGGATACTGTCTATGTAATAACTGCGTAGCCAGGAGACTAATCCGATGGATAATACAAGTACGATAACGTTTAGCCCTACCGTGAGTAACTGATAAGGCAATGCTACCTTGTTGGGACTGTACCCGATTAGTAATAGACTTTCCAGCTTGGTTGTATTCTTTTGTAAAAGCAGGAAGATGCTCAACATCAGGATATAGAATGAAAGAATACTAATAAATAAACCTACCCCCAATACAATGCCTACGATAAGACGGAGGAAATAAGTCGTTTTTCCGGCATCCAGCTTACCATCTTCCGTTTCATATCCTTTCTTTTGAAAATAGCTGGCGATAGCGGAATCCGCCGGATTGCTCACTTCGATAATCAACCGCGCCGGTTGTGCTTCTGCATTCGGTGCGAAATTCTCATTCGCCCATTTCATAAAAGACTGGGGAACAAGAATCGTATTCAGACGATTGGAGAAGCCGACAATGTTTCCTTTGTACTGTTCCACCCGTCCGTTTCCACGCATCATAATATCCATTTGAATCAGACTCATTAACCCTTCCGATAGTTTGGGGAGGCTGCGGCTTTGCGCAAAACCGAAGTTATAAAGGTTCAGATAGTTGCGGGGAATGATAATGGGTATAGTATGTGCGTGCTTTCGTCGAAGTGCCACTTGTCGAGTTTGATGTCGACAAACTCATCAGGAACAGACTCAAAAAACATATCCGTGGAAAGATGAATACCAGCTTCCTGCATGCCCAATCCTGCCGATACTTTGAATTGAGAAGGAGTGAAAGCCCCTATTGTTTTGGTAAACGGTTGTTTCTTCAAATCCGCAATATCTTCGGCAGAGAACGTATTACTCTTTCCTGCAAAAGAACCGAGTGTGCTGATTTTCTTTGTAGCTATGATGAAATCCTTTTTCATAAAGCTGTCTCCCTCGGTGAATACCGGAATGACATCTTTATAAAACTGCACACTAAGCAATACAATCATCATGCCGAATAGATTGGCTAAAAAGAAACCGGCCAGTTGACCGATACTGATATGTTGGCGGAGGAGCTTCCAGACAAGAGTTGGCATTTTATTTATGATTTTACAATTTACGATTTACGATTTGAAATGATGCTGTGAAAAGAGGTTGTTTATTACCTGCTACCTGTTATTAACCAGCTTACTACAGTTGAAGTGTATGGTTGTAAGGCAACTCGATATGCTTACCGATGGAGGTTGCGATTACACCGGCTCCTTGTGCCTTTGCCTCGGCAATGATAAGTTCGCCCATGATGCGGCTGTTATCATCATCCAGATGGCTGATCGGTTCATCCAGAAATAAAAAGTCGAACGGCTGGCAGAGTGCCCGGATAAAGGCAACACGTTGCTGCTGTCCGAAAGATAGTTTGCCGGCTTTCACATTTATTTTATCTGCGATACCCAGTTGCTCGAAGAATGATAAGATTTCTTTTTTCTTTTTGCATCCGGTAAGGTTATTCTTCAATTGCACATTTTCAAGAGCGGTCAGTTCGGTGAAGATGCGTAAATCTTGAAAAAGCATACTTAGTGAATGCTTTCTTAGGTCGACCCATTGCTTCACGGAGTATGCTTTGATATTGGTTTCATCGAAATTAATAATCCCCTGATAGTCGTTGCGATAACCATAGATATAGCTGCACAACGAAGATTTGCCGGTGCCGGAAGCTGCTTCAATCAGATACATTTCTTCTTTCCGGAAGAATCAGATCCTGGTGCCATACATCCGAAGTCACCGAATTACGGTCAGCAAACACTTGGGGAAGTGTTTGCTGCAGGTGAATACTATTCATACCGTTTGTTTACAAATTAATTACATGCCGGCAAATTGCTTGGCAAAGTCTACGATTTGTTTGAGAGCGTTGACGTCTTTGTCTTTCAGGCAAAGGTCGATCTCGCTGATTTCTCCTTCTGAACTCATTGACAGATAAGAAACCTTATTGGCTAACTCAATATATGTTTTAACTTCCTGTCCTCCGAAACCTGCTACCATTTTAACGATAGGCAGATCGAGGATTGCTTCGGCATTGATTGCTATAAATAGGCTCTTTCCCTTCATATCCGATGCGTAAGGAGCATCTTTTATCGATTTGTCGGCAGCTTTGCCCACGTTTCTTGTAGAGTAATTCATCATTGGTAGCATACATTTGTTTATCCTTGATACCGAAGAATATATTCATGCCTTTTGTTTTGTAGACATATTCGTCCTTGCTAAGTTGCATGATATCTTCCCCTCTCTTCAATCCCAATGATTCCTTGTTCTTGTAAATCATTTCAAGAGCATTGCCGTTCTTCACGTCAGCGTACATCATGAAAGTAGGAGCACTGTTCATCGTTACGTTGATTAATCCGGCAGAAATATCACCATTGAACGAACCGAACAACTCTTTTACTTCGTCTGCTTTAGCAATAGATACTGTATTGCGGAATTCCTTGTTTTCGCTCAACAGGTTATACAGTTCGCCTCCTTTTACACCTACGTTGAAGAACATCAGGGTAGAAGCCGGGAAGTATTTAACGAAAGTATTGTTCGCTTTTCCAACAGATTCCATTTGTTTTTTTAGGAGAGCTTTCACGGCTTCGTTTTCAGTATAGTTTTCTGTTTTGAGGGCAATCTTGCCTTTTCTCAAAATTCAGTCCTCCTACAAGAGTGATGTCTTCCGCTTTCACTTCAGTAGGTAATCCCATGGTTATCTGATCGCGGTAGGTTGAAGGAATAGCTGTCATGGAAGCAAAGAAGTTAATATCACTTTTCTGTTTCTCCATTTTCTGGAAAGCTCCTGATTTCACGATACTATTGCTTGCTGTCTGTTTCAACAAATTAGTAATGGCTTCTTTGGCTTTTTCAGTTTGAGTTGTTCCGCTGACATTGACTACCAATATAGTAGAACTATTGAAAACAAGCAAACCGCTGTTCATCGTTGTAAAACTGTAACCGTCAGCTTCGCCTATCGGCTGGCAGATCTGTTCTTTTAGCCATCACGTCGAGTGAAGCATGAAGATTGTCCTCGTTGTTCACTTTACCTACAACAGTAGGGTAAGGGAAAGAAGAGGATGAGAATACATAGAATGGAGATTCGACATCGATTCCCGATTCACCCGGATTCTTCATGACCTTTTCCAGTTGTTGGAAGGTAGCGGCATTCATTCCGCTTTTCAGTGCTTCCAGTACTTTTTGTTTCGCAGCTTCATTCTCTTTATCATCCAATCCCGCTTTACTTGCAAGGGATTTGAGGTTGATAGAGGCAACTACCGAGGCGTCAGCCGGTATCACATTGGTATACTCCGATGTTTTGGAACATGCTGCCAGAAAAACAATCAGTACTGCCAGTACCGAGAGTCGTGAAATCGTTTTCTTTGCCATACTTATGTTATTTAAAAGTTGTATAATCATTGATTCAGAATTATTGATTTTGTAGATTCAGCGTATGGCAGGCCACCAGTGCCGCTGTTTCCGTACGGAGTCGTGATTTGCCCAAACTGATCGGAACAAATCCCTGTTCGATGGCTTTCTTGACTTCTTCTTCACTGAAATCTCCTTCGGGACCTATCAGGACAAGGGCGTCTTCTCCTGGTTTCAGGACATTCTTTAATAAAGGTTTCTCACCTTCATAACAGTGGGCGATAAACTTCTGTCCTTTGAACTCTTGTCTGATGAACGGATCGAACTCGATCATCTCATTCAATTTAGGCAACCGTGCCTTGAGAGATTGTTTGATTGCTGATACAAGAATCTTTTCAATCCGTTCGGTCTTGATGACTTTACGTTCCGAGAAACGGCAGTTGAGGAAAGTCAGTTCGTCAAATCCGATTTCGGTAGCTTTCTCTGCAAACCATTCGTTACGGTCCATGTTCTTCGTCGGTGCCATGGCAATGTGTAAATGGCACGGCCATAACGGTTCCTGAAAAATCGTTTCTTTGATCGTTACAAAACAACGTTTGTTGGTTGCAACAGTAATTTCAGCTTTGTAGAAGTTCCCCTTACCGTCCGTAAGAGTGATTTCATCTCCGATACCTAATCGCAGAACACGGGTACAATGTTGTGCTTCCTCTTCGGGAAGTTCGTTGTTTTTCTGTATATCGGGAGTATAAAATACGTGCATAATGTTACTTACTGGTTTTTATTTCTTGAATTGATTTGGTCACGTATCCGGGCGGCTAATTCATAATTCTCATCTTTGATAGCCTGTTCCAGTGCTTCCTCAAGCGTTCTGGAAGTAGCACCGGGCAAATCATGTTCTTCTTCAGTCTCTTCGTCGTTGTCCGTTTCTTCAGAACGGGTTCTTTCTTCCGACGACATGTGAAGACATTCCTGTTCAAGAATAGATTCATAAATAAGAATTGGGCAGTCGGCACGCACTGCCAGGGCAATGGCGTCTGAAGTCCGTGCGTCAATACGTATAATCTCTTCGTCTTTTTCTTAAGGTAAATATAGGAGTAAAAAATACCATCCTTTGCTTTGTAAATTAACACACGTATCAGACTGGCTCCCAGTATAGTAAGACTTGTTATAAATAAATCATGTGTCAACGGACGGGGAGTTTTCACTCCTTTCAGATATAAAGCGGTAGCCTGGGCTTCCGCGGGACCGATGATGATAGGCAGTTGTCGTTCACCGTCCACTTCGCCTAATAGCATAGCAAATGCGCCTACTTGCGCCTGGCTGTTCGTGATATTTATAACTTGTAATTCTACCTTTTTGTCCATCGTTCTCTTTTACTTAATTTGTTTTACTCTCCTGCTGGTGTTTGTACTTGAATACCAAGGCAAACAGGATGCCGATCACCAGCGCGTATGCTGCGAATATCAGCCAGATATCCATCCATTCGCGACTCACCAGTCTGCCGTCAGCATACACAGAGAATGCATCTACTACCGCACCGCTGGCATATCCGCCAATGATGGCTCCCAGTCCGTTGGTCATCATAAAGAACAAGCCCTGTGCACTGGCACGGATGGAGGAATTGGCTTCTTGTTCAACAAACAATGAACCGGAAATGTTGAAGAAATCAAAGGCCATACCATAAACGATCATGGAAAGGATCAGCATCCATAGTCCCGATCCCGGATCTCCAAAACCGAACAGCCCAAACCGGAACACCCAGGCAAACATACTGATTAGCATGACTTGCTTGATTCCGAAATGACGCAGGAAGAAAGGTATGGCAAGAATAAACAGTGTTTCCGACATCTGTGAAATGGATAACAGGATTACCGAATGTTTCACTCCGAATGATTCTGCATATTCGGGGATGCTGGCAAAGCTACTTAAGAAAAGATCACCATAAGTATTTGTAATCTGCAATGCTGCACCTAAAAGCATGGAGAAAAGGAAGAAAATAGCCATTTTCTTTTTCTTGAATAACACCAGCGCATCCAGACCGAAAGCGGAGAGCCATGATTTGTTTTCTGATTTAGCCGGTCGACAGGCCGGGAGCGTAAATGAATAAAGTCCGAGTAGCAATGCGGAAGCACCGCCTACATAAAGCTGTGCACTTGAATTCTTAAACCCGGTAAGGTCGACCGCCCACATGGCACAGATAAAACCGATCGTTCCCCATACACGGATGGGAGGGAAGTCTTTAATCAGGTCACATTTATATTGTTCCAGTGCATTGTACGATACAGTGTTAGCGAGGGATAGCGTGGGCATGTATACCAACAAGTTGAGTAACATGGCCCAATACATCTGGTCGTATCCTGTTGCGGTAGAAGCGTAGAAGAGGCATCCGGCTCCTGCGATATGGCAAAGCCCGTATAAACGTTCTGCATTAAACCATTTATCGGCAATGATACCAATAATACCCGGCATTACCAAAGAGGCAATCCCCATAGTAGCGAAAATGGCTCCGATCTGTCCTCCTTCGAAATGAAGTTCTCTTCCCATATAGCCACCTAGTGATATTAACCAGGACCCCCATACAAAGAATTGCAGGAAGTTCATAATAATCAAACGAACTTTTATACTCATGACTTTTTTAATTTGTGTTTCTCTTCACGTTCATAAACCTTGCAAATATAATATTTTCATTGAATAGGTAGACTAGTAATTTGATAAAAAGGGGATAAAAATGGCATAAATGCGAAGAAAAGAAGAGATTTGGGTGTGAAAAAACAAATGAAGGGGGTATAAAAAAAAGAAGGCTATCTATCCCAGACAGCCAATCTTTGTTAACCTTAAATCTAATACCATGAAAAACACAGTGCAAAGATAGATGGTTTATGTTATACAACATAATGTTTTCTCGAAAATCTTCTATTTGTTAACTCTAATTAACTTTGAATCTTCCGTTTTTCTGTTACTGCCCTCTCTAATCAGCCATACTTCCGGAGAAATGTCTGATATCCGAATGGAAACTTGGTTCCGGCACCTTGCCGGTTATTCTACGTAGAGTACCAATCCTTTCAGGTATTCTCCTTCGGGATGGTAGATGTTTACCGGATGGTCGGCGGGTTGAGTCAGTTGATGCAGGATGCGTACACTACGGCCTGACATGGCTGCTGCGGTAAACACGGCAGTACGGAAATTGTCTTTGCTTACTACTTGCGAACAAGAGAAAGTAAACAGGATACCGCCTGGTTTGATTTTCTCGAATGCTTTGGCATTCAGTTTGCGATAACCTTGTAAAGCATTTCGCAGGGCGTCTTTGTGTTTGGCAAATGCGGGCGGGTCGAGAATGATTAAATCATACTGGTCGCCCATGCGGTCGAGATATTTGAAAGCGTCCTCGGCAAAAGCCTCGTGGCGGGAATCACCGGGGAAGTTTAATTCCACAGTTTTTGTTAGTCAGATCAATCGCTTTGGCAGAGCTGTCGACAGAGTGGACGAGCTTTGCACCTCCGCGCATGGCATAGAATGAGAATCCGCCGGTATAGCAGAACATATTCAGTACCGAGCGGTCTTTGGCATAACGTTCCAGTAAAGAACGATTTTCGCGCTGGTCTACAAAGAATCCGGTCTTTTGACCTTTCAGCCAGTCTACATGGAACTGCAAACCATATTCTTGCGCGATATTATCACTGCTTCCTCCTTTCAGAAAACCGTTTTCGGGGAAAAGATCTGCCTTAAAAGGAAGAGTTGTTTCTGATTTATAATAGATATTCTCGATCTTGTCGCCCATTACTTCGGATAAAGCTTCGGCAATTGTCATGCGGTCTACGTGCATTCCCGCAGAGTGTGCCTGCATGACTGCAGTTTTGGCATAAACGTCAATAACCAGTCCGGGGAGATTGTCTCCTTCACCATGAACGAGCCGGTAAGTGTTGTTGGTCGGATTGGTGGCGATGCCGATACTGCGGCGCATATCGTATGCAATTTCCAGTTTGCGTTTCCAAAAACCGTGATCGATAGGTTCCTGGCGGAAAGACAGTACGCGCACAGCAATACTTCCGATCTGGAAATGTCCTTCGGCAATAAATTCTTTTTTTTGGAGGTGTATACTTCTACAACTTCACCTTCATCGGGCTCTCCGTCAAAACGGGCGATAGCACCGGAAAAAATCCAGGGGTGGAATCTCTTAAGAGAATCTTCTTTACCAGGTTTTAGATATACTTTATGCATAATGTAGCCTTTCCCTAACCCTCTCCCAAGGGGGATTGAGATCGTTTTGTTATTGGTTATTAATCACTTATTTTATTACTTATCACTTATCATTTATCGTCTATGACTGCTGGTTACTTATAGGGCCGGTAGTGACAGCGGAGAGCTATTTCCCAATCTCCTGTCTGTTTCAGCTCTTGCAACAGATTATAGATGTTGAGGCAAGCCCATGCATCCGTGGCGGCATATTGTTTCTGCCCGTCGCTCAATACATCAGCTTCCCAGTTGGACAAGCGCTGTGATTTGGATATTTTTTCTTTGAATAAGATGGCATAAATCTTTTGCAGACTTTTGTCCTGTATACCGAATTGGCGCACATAGTCCTGCAACTCGATACAGCTTTGTTGGGCGAAAGGTGCGCGTTTGTGCAGCATCATAAAGTCATCTTTCAGTGAAAGGCCCACTTTGATTACAGCCGGGTTCTCTAATAAGTCAACCAATGGCTGGGTCAATCCCGTCATGTTGAGCCGGAATAGGAAACAACATTCTTCGGAAGAAATCTGGAGAAGTGCTACTTTGTGCGATTGTCCTTTGGTAAAGGAAGGACGCGTTTCACTGTCAATGCCTATCACAGATCTGGATTGGAGGTAAGCTACTGCTTTTTCCGTTTCAGCTTCCGACTGGATAACGTAAATTCGTCCCGGAAAAACAGTTTTCGGGAGTTCTTTTAGTTCATCTTTATCTATGGTTCTTCTTACAATCATTTTCTATTTTTATTCATCATCGTGGCAATGGCAACCGTCTTCGTGACAGTGGCAATCATCGTCGTGGCAATGACAGCCTTCTTCTTCACAACAATCGTTGTCGTCGCTTGGTTCGTAAAATCCTTCTTCATTACCTACTTCCTCTTCTTCTTCCTCAGCTGGTTGTATTTCACGTCATGAAGGGCGCGTAGCGTGTTTACCAGTTTCTGTCCCCACAGTGTACCGAAGTTTTCCTGGCAGATAGCCAATGAATCATTCATTGTTTCGTTCAGTCCCAGTTGGAAGACAAATATGAAATCTTTAATATCCTGATAAATGTCGGCCAGATCTTCCGATATTGACTTCTTGATAGGTTGGTCGCTATAAACCATATCTTGCACGAATACGTCCAGATAATCATCCTTGTCACCCATCAATCCGGAAAGATTGATACGCAGAATTTCGTAAATCTCTTCTGTGACATACGTTTCGGGTGCCTCGTCCCCAATCGTCTCACATTTGGGTAGCATAGATGCTTTGAGATAGAGCAGGGGGAAGTATTTTTAATGATGTGTCAACGAAAGTACTACGCTTCATGCGTTCGGCACGTTCGAGAAATGCACAAAATTCGGCAGCTACTGTAACGAACTCAATTACGTTTTTATCAAATATCGTTTGGCTTTCTTTTTCCATGATCTATATTGATTTGAAACGCAAAGGTAAGAAAAAGGATTGAATGAGCGTAGTGCTCGTTATTTTTTTATTATTTTTGCAGCTTAGAATCTCATTCCAGTTTTATAAAAAATAGAATTAAAAGACTCATGGCAAAGAAGAAATTAGATAAGGAGGCGGAACGTACTCCCTCTTCCCCCAGTAAAATTTTGGCTGTATGTAAGAATGAAACTGTTCATTTTGTGATTGGATTGATGCTGGTCATCTTTTCCGTTTACCTGTTGTTGGCTTTTTCTTCCTTCTTCTTCACGGGGGCTGCCGATCAAAGTATTATTGATAGCGGTAGTTCGGCGGATTTGGCGGCTGTTAATAATCAAGTGAAGAATTATGCAGGTTCACGTGGAGCGCAGTTGGCCAGCTATCTGATAAACGACTGTTTCGGCATTTCCTCTTTCTTCATACTTGTTTTTCCTGGCAGTGGCAGGATTGAAGTTGATGCGTGTACGTGTGGTCCGCTTGTGGAAGTGGTTTATTGGTTGCACGCTCTTATTAGTCTGGTTCTCCGTATTCTTCGGATTTGCTTTTATGGATCATTATCAGGATTCTTTCATTTATCTGGGCGGCATGCACGGATACAATGTCAGTCGTTGGTTGATCTCACAAGTAGGAGTACCCTGGTGTGTGGATGATCCTGTTGATAACTGCTATCTGTTTCTTCATATATATAAGTGCACGTACTGTTATTTGGTTGCGTAAACTCTTCGCATTGAGCTTCCTGAAACGCGAAAAGAAAGAGAAGGAAGAAGTCATCCCGGAAGGGGAAGGAGATCCGGAATTCACGACCTCCCAACCGCAAGAAGTGGAGTTCAATTTGAAACGGACGTATAAACAGACACCTCCTCCGGCACCAGTGATGGATATTCAGGCTGAAGAACCCGAAGATGAATTCCCGCTCAACCAGCCGGATCCGGAAGATTCTCCTTTGTCTGATGAAAGTGAAGGAGTGACGATGGTGTTTGAACCGACTGTTTCCAACCCTGTTCCCGCTGTGCAGGACGAACCTTTGGAAGAGGCGGAACCCGGATTTGAAGTGGAATCTGCAGCTTCGGAAGAAGAATACCAGGGACCGGAACTCGAACCTTATAATCCTACTAAGGATTTGGAAAACTACCGTTTCCCGACTATCGACCTGATGAAGCATTTTGAAAATGATGATCCGACGATTGACATGGACGAACAAAATGCAAATAAAGACCGCATCATCAATACATTGCGCAGTTTCGGAATCGAAATCAGTACGATTAAAGCAACGGTAGGACCTACGGTAACTCTATACGAAATCACTCCGGAGCAAGGGAGTACGTATTTCTAAAATCCGTGGTTTGGAGGATGATATTGCATTAAGCCTTTCTGCTGACGGTATCCGTATCATCGCTCCGATACCGGGTAAAGGAACAATCGGTATTGAAGTGCCGAATAAGAATCCGAAGATCGTTTCCGGACAGAGTGTGATCGGAAGTAAGAAATTCCAGGAATCCAAATATGACTTGCCTATTGTATTGGGCAAGACCATCACGAATGAAGTCTTTATGTTCGACCTTTGCAAGATGCCGCACGTATTGGTGGCGGGTGCAACCGGTCAGGGTAAGTCAGTAGGTTTGAATGCTATTATTACTTCCTTATTATATAAGAAGCATCCGGCAGAATTGAAATTTGTACTGGTCGACCCGAAGAAAGTAGAATTCAGCATCTATTCGGTGATTGAAAATCACTTCCTTGCCAAACTTCCTGATGGAGGCGAACCGATTATTACAGACGTAACGAAAGTTGTGCAAACCCTGAACTCGGTTTGTGTAGAGATGGATACCCGTTATGACCTTGCTGAAGATGGCACATGTGCGTAATGTAAGAGAATATAATGAGAAGTTTATCAACCGCCGTCTGAATCCGGAAAAGGGGACATAAGTTTATGCCGTATATCGTAGTGGTGATTGACGAGTTCGGAGATTTGATTATGACCGCCGGTAAGGAAGTGGAACTTCCGATTGCCCGTATTGCACAGTTGGCGCGTGCTGTCGGCATCCACATGATTATCGCTACACAGCGTCCGACTACTAATATTATTACGGGTACGATCAAAGCCAACTTCCCGGCACGTATCGCTTTCCGTGTATCTGCCATGATGGACTCCCGTACTATTCTCGACCGTCCGGGTGCTAACCGTCTGATTGGTAAGGGGGATATGCTCTTCTTGCAGGGAGCCGATCCGGTGCGTGTGCAGTGTGCCTTTATCGATACGCCGGAAGTAGAAGAGATTACAAAATTCATTGCCCGTCAGCAAGGTTATCCTACTCCGTTCTTCTTGCCCGAATATCGTGAGTGAAGATGGTAGTAATAGTGAAGTAGGGGATATTGATATGGGGCGTCTCGATCCGTTGTTTGAAGATGCAGCCCGGTTGGTAGTGTTATTCATCAACAAGGTTCCACTTCATTGATTCAGCGTAAATTTGCGATTGGCTATAATCGTGCCGGCCGTATAATGGATCAATTGGAGAAAGCCGGAATTGTTGGGCCTACGCAAGGTAGTAAGGCGCGTGACGTATTGTGTATTGATGATAATGATCTTGAAATGCGATTGAACAATTTACAGTAACAGTTCGTTTATTAATCAAATGAGAAAGTACATTTTTAGTGTTTTAATAGCTTTACTGTCTTTGCCTGTGATTGCTCAACAACAGCAGTCCCAGGCTAAAGTCATTCTTGACAAAACGGCAGAGGCGTTTCGTAAAGCAGGTGGCGTGAAGGCTGATTTTACTGTAAAGGCTGTGGCAAACGGCTTGGTAGAAGGTGCTGAAAACGGAACAATTCAGTTGAAAGGAGAGAAATTCGTACTGAAAACATCTGATATCATCACTTGGTTTGACGGAAAAACGCAATGGAGTTATGTGACAAAGAATGATGAAGTGAATGTCAGTAATCCGACGCAGGAAGAGTTGCAGCAGATAAATCCGTATACATTTCTGTATATGTATCAGAAAGGATTCTCTTATAAGTTGGGGACAACCAAAACGTTTCGTGGAAAATCCGTTTGGGAAGTCGTTCTGACTGCCAGGGATAAGAAACAGGAGTTGGAACGTATCACTCTTTTTGTGACGAAGGACACTTATGAACCTCTATATATTTTGCTTCAGCAGCGTGGACAGCAGACACGTAATGAGATAACCGTTACAAGTTATCAGACGGGGCAGAATTATACGGATCGTGTTTTTACTTTTGATAAAAAACAATATCCCAATGCAGAGGTGATAGATTTGAGATAACATGTTTTTATAACAAAACAATAAAGATAAATTAAAATGGCAGAAATAGAAAAAGTGAAATGCCTGATTATAGGTTCAGGACCTGCCGGATATACGGCAGCGATTTATGCTGGACGTGCAAATTTATGTCCGGTACTATATGAAGGATTGCAGCCGGGCGGCCAGTTGACTACTACGACAGATGTAGAAAACTTTCCCGGTTATCCGGAAGGTATCAGTGGCCCGCAGTTGATGGAAGATTTGCGTGCACAGGCGAGCCGTTTCGGAACAGATATTCGTTTTGGTATCGCTACGGCAGCAGATTTAAGCAAAGCTCCTTATAAAATAACAATTGACGGTGATAAAGTGATTGAAACGGAATCATTGATTATTGCTACCGGGGCAACTGCTAAATATCTGGGACTGGAGGATGAAAAGAAATATGCCGGAATGGGTGTAAGCGCTTGTGCTACTTGTGACGGATTTTTCTATCGTAAGAAAGTGGTTGCTGTAGTTGGTGGAGGTGATACTGCTTGTGAAGAAGCGGTTTATCTTGCCGGTCTTGCATCCAAGGTATATCTGATTGTCCGTAAACCTTTCCTGCGTGCATCGAAGATTATGCAGGAACGTGTCATGAACCACGAGAAGATTGAAGTTCTTTTTGAACACAATGCAGTTGGTTTGTTTGGTGACAATGGCGTAGAGGGTGTAAACCTGGTGAAACGTTGGGGTGAACCGGATGAAGAACGTTATAGTTTACCTATCGACGGTTTCTTCCTGGCTATCGGACATCAACCGAATACTGAAATATTTAAAGAGTATATCGATACGGACGAAGTAGGTTATATTATTACAGACGGTGATAGTCCTCGTACGAAAGTGCCCGGAGTTTTTGCAGCAGGAGATGTGGCCGATCCGCATTATCGTCAGGCTATTACAGCCGCGGGAAGTGGATGTAAGGCTGCCTTGGAGGCAGAACGTTACCTTTCTTCCAAAGGGCTTGTGTGATAAATATATCTTCGGTGTAAACGAATGAATGATAATTATGCCTTTTGGGGTGTGATTGATTATAAATAAAACGGTGAACATTAGTATTAAACTAGCGTTCACCGTTTTGTTATTCAGGTCCGGAATAAATGATGCGGATTCCACGTGCTGTTGGGTCAGCACTGTGAAATCCGCATAAAATATAGTTAGCTTTGTTTAATAAGCTTCTATTTCATCAATCCATAATTCGGCAGGAATAACTTCCGGACCATTGTTCTTTTCAAAGTTAACTCCATTGCGTAGTGTGCCGCCATTCTTAATCTTAACTTTCAGGAAGGTAGCCTGTGTTGGCTCAAATTCAATGGAATCAGTGAATGCAATTCGTCCTGTTTCCGGATAATCGTGTTTCAAGGCCTTTTCAGCTACCGGAGTGTATTGTTTGCCATCTGCAGATACTTCTACGGCAACTCCTCCTGCAGGAAGAATTCTCATAGCCGGATTGAATAAAGAACCGAAAATTATTTTGCTGATTTGTGTCGGCTTATCCAAATTAATGATAAATTCCAAGTCTTTACCTTCAACAATACCAAAGCTGCACCACGGAGTATAAGAAGCATTATTTCCTCGTTTACCGTTGGTCAGTCCGAAGGTTGTCTTGTCAGCTCCTAATACATCGTTTTCATCAAATATATCGCCTGTCCATCCCATCTTATAATTAACAGTATAGGGCTTTCCTGTCAATAAATTACCGTATAATGGCTTGTGAGCTACTTTACCCAGCATTTTTCCATCTTTGAAAGCAGCTGCTTTCAGGTCGATATTACCTTCCAGAACGAAAGGCTTTTCGTACAGTGTGGATGTTTTACTCGGTTCACTGCCGTCCGTAGTATATCGGATTTCTGCATTCGGATAGAAACTTTCCAACATTACCATTAAAGGAGCGTTTTCATCCGCGTGCGTATTTACGTTTACGTCAAAGAAGTTGAGACAAGGTTTGGTGTTCATTACTTCCAAGCGTTCAAATTCAGTTACCATTCGTTCGCAGAAATTCTTCCAGTCTTTGTTTGCGTTTTGTGTCCAGGCCGTTTCGGCAATAGCCATTGCACGCGGGAAGGCCTGATAGTCTGTACGTTCGGAAGTCTGCATATATTCTCTCCATATATTGCCTTGTATTCCGATGATATGCTTCTTGGCAAGCTCGTCTGCATCATCCGGGACAGGGTTGTAGCTATATGTTTTTTTCAGTGTGTTGTATCCGCCGATAGTAGTCGGGGCAATTTCAGGTTCTTCCTGGTAGTAGTCCAGATATACATAAGGGTTCGGAGTCATAATCGCATTATGTCCGGCTTTGGCAGCGTTCATTCCTCCTTCTACACCACGCCATGACATAACAGTCGCATTTGGAGCCAGACCACCTTCGAGGATTTCATCCCAACCAATGATGTTCCTGCCTTTGCCATTCAGATATTTCTCCATGCGGGTAACAAAATAGCTCTGCAACTTATCTTCTTTACTATGCTTTATTCCGTCCGTCTTGCTGGGAGTCGTATCATCCTTCAGTCCTAACTGGCGGATTAGCTGCTGGCAGAAAGCACTGTTCTTCCACGCTGTTTTGGGACATTCGTCGCCACCGATGTGAATGTATTCGCTAGGGAATAATTCAATTACTTCATCCATCACTCCTTCAAAGAATTTGAAAGTTGTTTCACTCGGACAGAACACCTGTTCGAATACACCCCATGTAGGAGATACTTTATAAGTCTGTGTAGAATCACATGACAGTTCCGGATAGGCAGCCAGTGCAGCCAACGCATGTCCCGGCATTTCTATTTCGGGAACAACGTTGATATATTTACTTGCAGCATAAGCTACTACATCTTTGATTTGTTCCTGTGTGTAATACCCTCCGTGTTCTTTTCCGTCGAATACTTGCGGATAATTTACATAGTAATAGTCTACCAATGTCTTTTCACGTTTAGAACCGATTTCTGTCAATTTAGGATATTTCTTGATTTCGATTCTCCATCCCTGATCGTCTGTCAAATGCCAATGGAAAACATTCATCTTGTTCATTGCCAGCAAGTCGATAAACTTGTAAATATAGTCAATCGGTACATAATGGCGGCAAACATCCAGCATCAGTCCGCGGTGAACAAAACGGGGCGAATCTTCTATTTCTACAGCAGGAACCGACCAGTTTGCTTTCTTATCCAACTGTTTTCCGTAAACCGCCGGAGGGAGTAACTGATAAAGTGTCTGTACGCCGTAGAAGAACCCGTTCGGTTGAGAAGCGGTAAGCGTGATGAGACTGGGAGTAACGGATAATTTATATCCTTCCTTCGGCATACCTTCCTGCACAACAAAGCAGATTGCTGATTTTCCATCTGCACTTTCTGCCTCTTTCAACGAGATTCCTGCTGTCTGTTTCAGACGTTCGGCCAGGCTGTCGGCAATACCTTTAACTTCCGGAGCATCGGAAGGAATTACCAGACTGACTTTGCTGTTTAGTTCAAAACGTCCTTCCTGTGGGAGAATTTGATTGGGTTTGGGAACGATGTTGTACTCGTTCACCGCTTCTTTTGTCTTTTGGCAACTGGGGGCAATCATAAGCAGAGACAAAAGAAGAAGAGAAATACTTTTCTTCATGATCAAAATGTGTGTTAAGTTATAAATAGATTTGATAGGGCAAATGTACTTGTTTTAATGATAAGTTCCAATGATATGGAAATAAAAAAGCCGGAAGGATTCCGGCTCTGAGCTAAAGTTTTAGATTTACATAGTTATATATTAAGAGAGATGTTTTATTTCAGAAGTTGTTCTTCAATGATTTGCACATACTTTTCCGGCGTAGCACCAACCTCGATTATCGGTTTGCCGCCTACCGGGATGAAGAATAACGTAGGTAATGCCTGTACACTAAAATGGCTACATAAATCTTTTTCTTTATCAGCATTTACCTTATAGAATATAACTTTTCCTTTATATTTTTCAGCTAGTTTCTCCATTTCTGGAAGTAGACGCATACATGGACCGCACCATGTAGCCCAAAAATCGATAACTATCGGTTTGTCTCCATTATAGATGAAATCATTTCCTTTTCGGTAGTCGAAAATGTGTTCGAGGAAGAACTGGCGGGTAATTGGATTCAATTTACCATCTTCAACTTTGGTTTCCGTCACTTTAGCTTCCGCTTCCGGTATAGGAACCATGTCAAACGGCTGAAAATAAATTTTCTGATGAATATAGTCGATGGATATAATTCCGTAGTCCAGTATCTTTTTGCCTAATACGGAACGTTTCAAGAATGGGTTTTTCACTGCTATGGCATCTTCAATCTTTGTTTTTACAAACATCGTTTCAGGTAGGATGAGGCTTTCCTCATCTTGACTTATTTCTTTATATCCATTGGAGACTTTTTGGTTACTCCCTTTGGTATATTGTGCGCTCCATGTATTGAAATCTGCTTCAGTAAGATTCACTAATCCTTCACTCCATGTATCCAGAACAAAAGATATCGGCTTTCCCTGAATGTTTATCGGGCATACTACTCCTAATCCTGTTATCAGGTTAAAATTTTCCCGATAGTTAAGTTTCATATAAGAAGGACGGTAGGGTTGTGTAATCGTAATTTTCTTCCGTTGCATGTCAATGGTTAATACAGAAGTGCGGAAAACAGCACCACTTAATACACCCATAACCCCTAGCTTGCGTAGATAGGGTTCGTCTTCTAATGTGAAAGCCGGAAGATCGTTTGCAAATGTATTTTTACCAATAGCTACTGTTCCCATTTCATATACCTTTCCAACAGGCACCTGTTTAAATACAAAATCTTGGTAAGAACTAAAAGTTCCTCTCTTTTCTGTATTGATGTGTAACTTTTTGAGAGCTTCAGGAAGTAGAGCGTTATGTCCCGATAAATCAAGGACAAAGTCAGCCACTTCACCATTTATAGTGGCTTCCACGATAATTTTTCCATCAATAGTTTTGAATGGAATGACCTCTGTCATACTGTTTTGTGTTTGTGCACTGATGCCTCCTGTGATACAAAATGCAAGCAAACAGAGATACATTTTAGTTATTATTCGTTTCATATATTCTTTCTGTTTAAAGTTTATTTCTCTTTCCTGATTTCAATTCTTTTCTCTTGATTATCTTTTTTGATGATAATATAGCCGGTATCACCAGGTATAGCATTCATAATTTCTTCTACGGCCATCTGGCTCATGGGGCAATCTTTAAGAGAAGTTCCGTTGATATTAATCACTTCGTCGCCGAAAGCAACTGTATCTTTCATGCTATCCCATATAGTTGTAATTTCGAATCTTTCGTTACGCGGTAATATGCTTACGTTCCAAAGAGCGGGAGCACCACCCATGTCGATTTTCCCTTCTTCAAATGGGAGGAAGTAAAAACGTCTCCGCATATAATCAATAATTACTTTACCATATTGCAGTAGATCCACCCCGATGATAGTTCCATTCATGACAGTTGTTGTACTACCTACGTTTGTGAATTCTTTTCCCATGATATTGATGGAAGGTACAGATACTTTTTTAATATCCACCGGCTTGCCCAACCCTGTTATTCCGGCAGCTACGATACCATATCCATGATTGGTAACTTGCGAGATGTCAGCCAGCCTGTTGTAATCTTCCGTAGAATAAAGTAGAAAGCCTCCGGCACCTGTGTCGAACAGAACTTTTAAATCATTATTTCCTAAACGAACGTTGACGATGGAATGATGTTCTGTTTCATCCAACAAAGGAATTCCGTCTGTAACCTTTAACTTTTCGGGACGATAAGGATAGTTGATTACCATTATTTTAGAACGGGAATCGAATGTTACTACCGACTGTGCAAAGGCATCTCCTCCAAGAATTCCGACAACTCCCAGGTCTGTGAAGAATGGATTCTTAGGTAGTACCATCGTTTTCAACTGTTTGATTTTGTAGTTCTTTCCGATGGAAACATTTTGTACGTGGGCTTCCTGATAGTTGGAGCCTTGTGCATTCACATCGGAAATGCGCATATATCCTGCGGCAGTAGCTTTCATTTCAGTTGCGGCGTCATACATAGTCCCGGTTCTTCCTCCTGTATCGACGATGTATTTTACATTTACACCATTAACAGTAACGGGTATAATGATTTTCTCCTGAATGAATTCATAAGGAATGGTATCGCAAACCTTATTCTGGATTTGCGCTACCATTTCTTGTCCGCAGTTTAGAAATAATAGCAGCCATAAGCCGGTCAGTATTCCTATTCTTTTCATGTCATTCTTTTTTGTAGATAATATTTTTTATTCCGGAAGCAGTCTCAATCGTTAGCTTCGTCTGTTTTTTCTCTTTCAATTCCGGTATTCCGTTCAGAATACTTTCGCAGAAGTCATATTTCTTAGCAGGTTTGCCATTAATCTTAATCACTTTGTCTCCTACTTCTATCTTACCTTTCGTGCTACTCCAGACGGTAGATACAAATAAGTCTCCGTCTTTGACCGTCAAATCGAAGTTGTTGCATTGATTGTTGATTTCATTATCCGGTTGGAAAGCTTCAAAATAGAATCTTCCACGTGGATAGTCGATAGTCACTTTCCCGTATTGTAATAACTTTACACCTAGTAATGTATAAGGGTGTTTGTCTGTATGGGTCGTTAAGTTGCGGAATTTGGTGGCTCCTACTGATAATAAGGGAATATGTACTCTATATGAAGATGCTTTATCTGCTTGTCCGGCTACTCCGATACTTCCTTCCCCATATCCTTCAGAAACGACTTCCATAGATGCCTCCGGTTTAATTCTCTCAAAATCACTTTCAATAAGAGATAACAGACTGGGACTGCCTGTATCAAATAATACGGTGATGTTGCTGATCGGAGCGATCTGTACATTGACAATTGGCATTCCTCCTTCTTTGGTGAAATTCAGCATTTTTCGTAAAGATACTGTAGAAGGCTTTTCGGCAGATGTGACTATGATATTTTTAGTCTGCGAATCAATGCTTACAATAGTACTTGCAAATAAATCGCTTCCGATGATACCATCTACTCCAAAACATTCCCAGCCTTTTACTTCATTGATGATTAGCGACGGGGCATTTTAAAGTTAATAACATCATCGGGAGTCGTCAGATTTTCTATTCGCGTAGTTTTGTAATAGCTTTCCACGTTATTCACATCTGTCACCTTCATAGAGTCTGTTGCTGTTATTTGTAGTGCTTGACAGGCTTTAGTGGTAAGTGCGGTGCGCCCTCCGGTATCAAAGATAAAGGGCGTGCATTGCCGTTCACTTTCATTTCGATAACCATTTTTCGCCTACTATCCGATAAGGTATAGTTGCTTTATATTGTTGGGCGAATAAAGGGACCGCCATGCAAAAGGCAATGACGGTTCCTATTAGACGAGTATATTTCATAGACTAATCTTTATTTGCTGACTTTTCTGCTTCCAAGATTGCTTGGTAAGCATTAACGATACCTCCGGAAATACATAGGTCATCAAAAGGAATAAATCTTGTGAAGGGCTATCGTTCACGCGGATTCCTTTTCTACTTCTACACCTTTGCGTGAAGTGACGCTTTTAATAATATGTCACGGATTTGAGAGCCGGTCAGTTTAGGGAAATAAGACTTCACAAGAGCAGCTACGCCAGCTACAGTAGCCGAAGCCATTCCTTCTCCAGTTCCTTTTGATAAGTGTCACCCATATAAGATGAATAAATGTCTGTTCCCGGAGCATAAATATCGAGAGCAGTTGCACCGTAATTGGTGTTCAATACCGGATTTCCATTCTTGTCTGAAGAAGCAACTACCATAAAATTAGTAAGTTCTCCCTCTTTATTCATCTTACGATTGGGAAAGAATTCGTCTTTATCCATATCCATTGATAGATCCCAAACCGGAACTATAACTAATGCCCTTTCTTCTCTGCCTCTTTCAATGCTTCTGACACCCATTGTTTCTGCTCTTCCGGATATATGGAGTTTTGTTCCGGTAATACGATTACATCTGCACCGTGGTTTACTGCATAGCGGATGGCCAATGCCATATCTTTCAGGTACGGTTCTCCTTCTCCCGGGTGGATGCGTAAGGTCATGATTTCTGCATTGTCTGCAATACCGTTACTTCCGATACCGTTGTCACGTTTAGCTGCGATAACGCCGGCCTTCATTACGCCTGTTGCCGCATCAGATGTCAACAGTACATTATTACCATAATGCGTATCGTTAATATCCAGAGGATTATCACCTACAATTTCTTTTCGATTATCACTTCCGTATCTCTTTAAAGCTTCTTCATAAGACGCTTTAGCTGTTTCTACACTTTTCTTTCCCATATTCTGATAAACAGGTTCCCATTTATCCGTATTATAGATGCTGAAATAGTAGGCAGTAAGCATAAAGGCAACTTCAGAAAGACTGTCTCTTTCAGCTTTGGGATCATAACAACTTTGGAAGTCCTCAACGGTCAGCTCTTTTCCGGAAAACGTTTTTCATGTCCTTATCGAACTTTTCAACATATTCTTCTATAACATAAGATAGTTGAAGACCGCCGTAAGCTCCACCGATTCTTGATTCCGGCATGACTTTATAGCGATAGTAATTATATTCTTCTATGTTTTCCGGTGCGGGGACTTCTTGGCGTTTTCCATTGACTATTTTATAATACTTCTTTCCGTCAAAGATATAATCAGCGTATTTATCTTTGAGACGGAAGAATTCACGTTCTCCTTCGCGTGTCAAAGCTTCCATTACTTGGCCGTCTTTACCACCGATGAAGTTCCAGCCATTGATGTCGTCAACAAACCCGTTTTATCATCATCTTTCTGGTTTGACTTTTCTTTGGGTTGATCCAGATTGCGTGTTTTAGGTCTTCGTGTTCTACGTCCATTCCGGTTCCGATCAGTGCAACAACCGGTCTTTTCTTTGCTTTCTTTTGTTGGCTTTCAGGTAATCATAAGCTTTGTTTACTTCAGCTCCGTATACACTGTCCTGGTCGAAAGAACAGTTAAACCAGTCCAGTTCGGATTGTTTTTTTTGTGTTTCTGCCTTTGGTTTGATTAACTGGGCTGATACAGTAACGCTGATAAAACAGCATACGATTGGAAATATAAGTTTCTTCATTGTCAAAAGAGTTATAATTTATATAGTTTGTTTATTGTCTTATTTTTAAAATGGCTTCGCGTACTTGTTCACCCCGAACGTTGCGTGCAGCAAGTTTGCCTTCTTTGTCAATGACTACAAGGAAAGGGATGGAGTAGAAGCCGTAATCAGTCTGGATAGCACTTGGAGTCTTGCTGTTTTGGGAATCCTGTCTTATCCCATAGCATCACCCACGGCAATTTTTCTTCATCCAGCATTTTTCTCCATTTTGCTTCGCTGTCATCCAGCGAGACACTGATGAATTCCAGATCGTCAGCCTTCAATTCATTGTATATGGTTAGCATACTACGCATCTCTTTACGACAAGGACCACACCGGAGGCACAGAAGTCAAGTACGACAATTTTCCCACGGAAGTCTTTCAGACTTACGTTTTTCCGTTGGCATCTGTGAAAGTAAAGTCGGGACATTCTGCACCAATGATTTGGTGGAGAGGATTTCTACCCTGTTTACCAGCCATTTGGCAGATAAAGACTTTCTGTCTTGTTCCGGTATCATGTCCAATAGCATCTTGTTGGATTGGTAATCATTTACATCTGCCAGATAGGCTAATGCAGATGCCATGGAGGGAGTTAGTTTTCCTTTGACGGAAGTAGAAATCGTTGCTATATCCGGGTCTTTTCTGCTGGCATATAGTTTTGTAAAGTCAGAAACGGATCGATGCCAGTGAATGAAAGCGAACTTTGTTCAGGGTTCTTTTCGTCGAAGTAGCCATTGATTGTTACCGGGTTATTTTCCAGATAAATATTCTGTTCGGTTTCTCCTAAATAGAGTTTGTAGACATCAGGAATGATGTTTATTTCATCGGTACTGAATGTGTTATTAGTACCGATGATGCAGCTTAATACAACGCCTTCATTCATATCTTTTATTTGTAAAGTCGTTGGCTTTAATACTTTTATTCTTCCTGATATTCTTAGCCCGTTATTTCCCATACAGTGGTACCGCATAAGAGTAATATGGTTAATAATAGATTTTTACTTTTGTCATTATTATGAGTTTATAGTTCATTATCAGAGTTGTTATTCTTCATCTGGAGTCTCCGGTATTGGAGGTAAAGGTAAATCCCAGTCTTCCGGTCCGTTGGCTATTGCTTCCAGATCGATCTGATATTTATCTTTTAAATATTTCTGTACGAAAGCAAACTTTCGGTGAGAAAAGGATATTTATCAGCCGGATATACCTCTGCTAGTCGTGCTTGGTTATAGTACATGGAAAGATGCATATATCCTATAAAAGTCTCTTCATTGGTTGGAGGATAAGAGTTGTTGGCTGGTTCGCTGATACTATTGAATACATACGTGTTTACACTTCCCGGATATCCTCTGGTAAGATAATAGTTTGGGTCATCTTCCATTCCCAAGCCTGCTATCAGATTAGTGACATGGTCGAATCCACTTCAAATTCTTCAGGTATAATGATGTTTCCGGCTTTTACTGCTTTTTCCAATACGGGAGCCAATATCATTTTCCGGCGTCTGTCAAGGAGTGCTCTGTCTGTGGGGATTAAATAAGGATCGCTGGGATTGTCTTCTCCAAACATACAAGTGCACCAATAATCCAGCCCATCGTAATTTTCGTGTATGGGTACAATCCAGCTTGCTAGGATTACGCCTCCAACTTCTAATACGCTTTTGCTATAGACATTGTATCCCAAATACCAATACATAGGCAGAACTTTAGATGTGATCGGCGGATTCAAGTATGCAAAGATATGCTTTTCATAAATTCGACATAGTAATTGGTCATTTCGTCGTTTACACAGCCTTGGCCTTCGTAGCCACTACCATATGATATGCCTGTCCAGCTGCGATTAAAATCAGCCCTTTGCAGATCTTTATAAATAAGATATACATTATAGTCTTCGTATATTTGGGCGATGTCATCGTCCCAACTATTATTTCCTTTGAGGTACTTTAAAGCGTAATTCAATGCCTCCTTCTGTAGGAGTCAGTGTGTCTTCTTCATAACATGAGGTGAATAATGCCATACAAGCAAGTAATCCCCATAATATATATATTTTTTCATATTCATTTCTTTTGTTTAATTCATAAGATATATACTATTAACTTTCGCGTTTTGGAGCTAAAGGATTCTGCTCCAGTTTTTATTTTTAATTAAGACGGCGTCTGGTATAGGCATGGTATAGGAAGGATCATTCTGTTTTAATGTATATACCTGTTCTCCCATCTATGAATAATTTGTGGCATTCCGTAGCGTCGGAGATCAAACCATCGTTGCCCTTCAAAACAAAGTTCTTTTCTTCTTTCATTTTGATGAAAGTTTTGAGCGCATCACCTGTTAATCCGGTAGGCTCAACAAATTTGTCGGGTTCATAACGTTTAGCCAGTAAGGTTTTAAAGCAGATAGTGCTGTACTCTCGTCATTATTATGGGCAGCTGCTTCTGCTAGATTTAAATAAGCCTCACCTAGTCTGAAGGATAAAGCAAAGTTTTCCGAACCACTAGGTTCACCTGTAGCTGAAAGTTTGTATTTGCCGAAAGTAGTATAAGAGTCTTCATAGAAAACTTTATCATCTTTATTGAACTCTTTTGCTATATACTTTTCTTTCTTAAATCTCCATCTTCAAAGCTTTCAATCAAGTTATCAGAAGCGATAAAAGCTTCTCGGTAATAGGTGGTGGTATTACCGAAGTAACCTTCTTCCTCATACTCTACCGACTCATCATTGAATACAGTTAAGTCTGAAACGCTTCCATATAACCAAATAACCTCAGATGATTTTAAAGATGTAAAATTGTAATAAGGCTCTGCCACTGTTGGAGAAGGGAGGTTATTTAAGTCTACTAAAGCGAAGGACCAGTCTTTTATTACTTTGTTGGCGTATATGGCTGCATCTTTCCAGTTTTCCATATAGAGAAAGACGCGGGACTTCAGCAATTGTATCATTGGAAGGCTAACCAGATAATTCGGTTCATATTGTTTATCTTTGCTTAAAGTAAGGAATAAACGTTCAGCTTCATTCAGATCGTCCACAATTTGGTTGTATACTTCCTCAACGGTGTTTCGTGTCATTAATAGTTGGTCTTCAGGTAGCAGGTTGCTGTCTAGTTTGAGTGGAACTCCTAAAGCCTGTTTGTTATAGTTGTATGGTGCTCCAAAATGATTGACTAACATAAAATAATAGAAAGCTCTTAATCCGAGGGATTGGGCTATTACATAATTTTTTTCAACCTCCGTACCATTTACGTCACCGATATAATCAAGAGCTGCATTTGCGCCTAAGATATAGTTATAGTATCCTTCCCAGATATTCTGAAGAGGATAACCATTTCTTTCCATAATGAAAACATATCCGGTTGCCATGTATAAACAGCTTGTTTGGCTTCTATATTTTTAGAGAGTTGATGCTAAATTCATAATCAGTTTTGTGGAACTGAATGTCATCGTCTAAGAAGCTAAGAAAGGGTAGTAGGAAATTGCTTTTATCCTGTTTGGGATAAGCAGAACCGATTAACATTTCTTGCAAAGCATTTGCATCTTTGGGAACGTACTCACTTTGAGATTTAGGCTCTAGAAAATCTGAGCAAGAGGATAGTGATAGTAAGACTATTCCTGTTAGTATATATATAATTCTTTTCATTGTCTATCTTTTTATTTTTAGAAACCAATGTTAATACCTAATGAATAATTCCGTGGAAGTACACTGTTGCTAACTTCCGGGTCGAAACCGTTGAAACGTTTGCTGGCGATAACAAAGATGTTATCCATGTTAAAGTTGAGTGATAGATTTTTCATATATATTTTTCGCACCACTCACGTTTCATTTGCCAGGATAGGCCGATGTTACGGCAGCGTAAGAAAGAACCACTGACCACCATAGCGTCAGATTGTTCCCATAATGGAATGCTATAAACATTCTCATTGTTGGGCAATTCTATATAAGCCATTCCTGCTTTGGGTAAAGAAGGAATGATTGTATGGGCTTCGTCTCCCGGTTCTTTCCAACGGTTCAGTAAATCGCGGTTTATATTTGTATATGGATCCGGCATATAATAAGAACTAGCGAATTGGTTGTATGGTGATGGCAGACGCTTCTTGTTGCCGAGTAAAAGTGAAAAACTGGTGTTTAAAGTTAATGATTTATAGCGGAAACTTAAGCTCAATCCACCGGTGAAATAAGGCTCTTTCTGACCAGAATATACCAGATAAGTAGTCGGATCTATTTGTCTGCTACGTTCTTCTTCCGGAATATCCAAAGATTGAATAAAGCTTCACCGGTTTTTCCGTCTAATCCTGCAAAAGAGTATGACCAGAAACTGCTGAGCGGATATCCTTCTTTAATACAATATCTGAACGTCCACTTAAGAAGGAAGCTGCATTGACATCAATGTCTGTATGTCCGCCTTCATTCCAGTTCTTGGAAGCATTCAAACTGACACTTAATGCATAGTCCCGTTTCTGTATCGGGGTAAAAGTTAATGTGTATTCGATACCTCTGTTGTGGATAATACCACCGTTGCGTTTCATGGATGTTATTCCATATTCATAAGGTAATTCCAGTTCAACAATGGCATTGGAGCGTCTTGTATAATATTCCAAATTCATATAAAACATACTGAATAATTCCAGTCTACACCGAAATTCCATGATTTGGTACGTTCCCATGATAGATTCGGATTTGGGATTTGGGAGATGGTAGACTGATATCTGTTGTATAGATTTGCCACTTTCCCTGATTTAAAATCAAATCCGGACTAATGCGCGTTACTGCATTTCCTTGAATACCATAGGTGCCGCGGAAGTTTAAAGTTGTTATCCATTTTACATATTTCCTCATGAAGTCCTCTTCTGAAGCTCTCCGGAGAAACCGAATGAATAGGTAGGATCAATACGGTGATTGGCATCCTGACCGAAACGGTTGGATGCATCATTACGTATATTTGCATTAACAACATATCGGTTTTGAGTGAATATGCTAGTGTGGCGAATACGGAAAGATAATTGTCTGTAGTATTGACTTTTCTCCATCCACCATCATATATCTTTTTTAAAAGCCCCCATCCTTCGTCTTTAGAACCTGTAATAGGTGTAAAAGCTTGTGGAGTGGTTGGTAATGTTATTACTTCTCCTCTATCTGGGGCATATCCCCATACCGTATTGCTGACACCTTTATTAGTGGAAGAACGTAATTCCATACCTACTAAAGCATTAATTCGGTTCTCATTATTAAAGGCTTTACTGAATTGCAGTTTATTTTGGATGTTGTAAGAGTATTGCTGTGCGTTATTTGTGAATAATTCGCCTCCGAATGGGAGTAAGGCTGCTCCAAACTCTTTACTGTTTGGTGAGACAGAGTTGAAATCATAACCACGATATGTTTCAGCAATATAAAACGTTTGTTCAGTTTCCCAAGCTTCGTTTGTGCTGTTATTATTGGAATATCCACCAGTAAATTGGTAAGTTAACCAGTCCAATATATTCCATTTCAAGTCTAGCGAAGCTGACATGAAACTTGATTTTGATTTAGAACCACTATTATTCCGTTCATTTACGAAATTGTATGATAATGATTTGACTCCGCTATTGTATGGGTATGAGGCTTTCATTTGATAGTAAGCATCAGGGTCTATAGAACGATTGGTAGTAGTAGCATACCCCATAGGATTGACTCCTCCGGCAAAACCGTTATTCGTACTTACGCTACCGTTGATCGTTGCATTAATCGTTAGTTTTTGTACCGGGCGTATGGTGATGGCAACGCGTCCGGTCATACGTTCACTGTCGTTTCCTATTTCCTGCCCTTCGCTATTGGAATATCCCATAGAAGCTGCATAACTGTATTTATTTGTTCCGCCGGAAACACTTATATTATGGTTATGGCTAAAAGAACGGCGGGTTAGTAGTTTGAACCAGTCTGTATTTTGTGTTTCCAGAACATTGCGTTGTGCCAGAAATTCTTCAGAAGATATATCGTGCGATAGATACATATTCAATAATCCCTCATAAGTATATATTTGTTTGATTGGTTCTGCACCATAAGGTGTTCCCCAGTTAAACGCTTCTTGTGAGAATAGTACTCTTTCTTTGGAGTTCATATAATTAAACTGTCCATAGTTGGGACGCGTACCCATTACAAAATTAGAGGTGTAATTGACACTTAGACGATCAGTCGTATTCTTTTTGGTTGTGATCTCAATAACACCATTCGATGCTTTTGAACCATAAATAGCGGTCGCAGAAGCATCTTTTAAAATACTAATGCTTTCGATATCAGCAGGATTCAACCAAGAAATCTGATTACCGATAATGTTTTTCAAGTCCTCTGTCATGAGAGAAGATGCATTCAATTCCAGGGGGTCTTCCTGAATGATGCCGTCGACTACCCAAAGTGGGTCTTGATTACCCAGTAAGGTACTGGTACCACGGATTTGAATTTTCGGGGCAGTACCTACACGACTACTTGTATTGGTGACAATCATACCTGCCACACGTCCTTGCAACATTTGGTCAATAGTGGTATATGAAGGCATTAAAATATCTTTTGCTTTTACTGTGGTAATAGAACCTACTAGGTCACGGCGTTGAATATTCTGATAACCGGTTACAACCACTTCGTCGATTTCAGTACTGGAACTGTTTAGAGTGACATTAATCGTTTTCTTTCCTGTATATCTTACAGTCTTTTTCTCCATTCCGATGAATGAATAAGTTAATATTAACCCTTCTTGCGCAGGAATATTAAAAGTGTAATGTCCGTCTAGTCCGGCGATAGCTCCATGTTTTGAACCTCGGACAGTGACTGTAGCTCCGGGAAGTGCTTCACCGCTTGCATCACGTATCCATCCACTAATCGTGATTTTATTAGTCTTTCTTTTCTTAATAACGATGGCAGTGCCTGATACTTCATAAGTCAGGTTAGTTCCTTCCAGACATTCATCCAGAATTTCGGTGATCGTTTTGTTTTTTGCCCTTACGCTGATATCGGTTATGTTAGCGATATCTTCTGTTGCGTACATAAAGATGAATTTTGTACGGTTTTGCAAATACCAAAGCGTAGATTCCAGGCTTTCGCCTCTCAGATCAACGGAGATTCGCTGATTGTCTTGTGCTTGAATCATAAGTGAAGAAAGGGAGAATATCCATAAAAGGCAGAGCTTAACGAAATTTCTGCTTACATAAGATACTCCCTTTGAGGAGGATTGTGTTCGTTTTTTCATAATGCGTTAGTTATAATATGTATTAATAGTTATTGTTTATAAGAAATGTGCAGTATACCTTCTCTTTGTTTTATGTCTACCATATTTAATTCCATTATCATGTCGATAATTGGATTCATGTTTGCATAGCGGTTGAGATAAGCTCCGATTTGTACCTGTCTGGCTGCATCGTCTTCAAAAGTGTATGTGAATCCGTACCATTTGGAAAGATATGACATTACATTCTCAAGAGGAACGTTCATAAATATGAATGATCCGGACTCCGTGAAGTGTATAATTCTGTATTTACGTTAGATACGGTACTTTCCCGACTATTTTTGTCATATACGAAATGTTGGTTTGGAATCAATTCATAATCTTCGTTTTCACTGCTAATCTCTATAGCTCCACTAATTAGTGTAGTACTTTCCACTTCTTCATCCGCATAAGCCCTTACATTGAAAGAAGTTCCTGTCACCCGAATAGAAGTGTGCGGTGTTTGCACGATAAAAGGATGTGCTTTATCTGGAGCAACATCAAAATAGGCTTCACCTTCAACCTGTACGATGCGTTCCTTATCGCTGAAACAAATCGGATAAGTCAGTTGTGATTCTGCGTTCAGATGTACTTTTGTTCCATCCGAAAGGACAATGTGACATTCCATACCATGCAGTGTACGAAGCGTATTTTGATTTCTTTCACTTTGGGCTTGTTGGCAGGAGTTTGATAATTTATCCCTTTGGAGTCAATGATGAACACTTCAGTTGCACCCTCCGGAAGGACATTCTCAAAAGGTTGAAGGTGTTGCCATTACTTAAAGTCAGTTCTCCGCCATGGGTTCGGAGTGATTTCACCGATTGGTTCTCCGGCTACCCAATTATAAATAAGGTATGAAATCGGTATTAACAATAGCAAAGAAGAGCCGCATATTTCAGACTCCTTTTCCATGAAAGAAAACCGGATGTTTTTCTCCTCCTAGTAGCGGATAGATTCTGTCCCATGCCTTTTGTGAAGAGAAGCTTTTATTAACCGGCTGTTTTCTTCATACGTTTCCTTATTTAATATCCGGTCGGCTATTTTTGATGCTCCGGATTTTCATCCAACCACGCATGATAGTTTTTTCTCTTCGGGAGTAGACGAATGAGTAAATAAGGAAGCTAAGATTTTGCAATTTTAAATTTTTCTTTGAATGATTCATCGTTTTTCGATTTGTTATATAAGTAAAACAATCCAATCGAAAAACGGGGTAATCAAAAGTTACTTTATTTGCATAAAAATAGTAATAAGGTGTAATTTATGCCTTTGAGACTTTCGCGAAGTTTGCGATAGGCGAATTTCTTTAACGTATGGACAGTGCCTTCTGAAATTTGCAATTTGTCAGCAATCTCATGGTTTTAACCCTTTCATAGAGTATAAGATGATATTTCGCATTTGGGTAGGCAATTCTTCTACCGCTTTGCGAACCATGTGGAATGTTTCCTGTTCGATAATAGCAGCTTCAAAACCACTATCGAATTCTTCCTGTCCGGAAAAATTAGGAATATCTAATTGTTCATGTTTTAGGTGATTCAGACATTTATTTCGGGTGACGGTATAAAGGAAGCTTTTACTTTCAAAATGTTGTCGAAATCTTCTTTCCGTTCCCAATAAGCTAACAATACATCTTGCGCAATGTCTTTGCAAACTTCTTTGTCTTCAATATAGTGGGATGCGAACACGCAAAGAATAGGATAGTAGTCATCAAATAGCTTTTGAAAGCCTGTTTGTTACCACGTCTGATGTCTGCAATTATATTTTCTATATGTATGTTCACTATTTAGGGTGGAGCGACTGGTGCAGGAATTTTCTTATCCAATCTTACTTATTTTCTTCAGCTTTTCTTCTTCGATGATTTTGATCTTTCTTCCGTCGATTGTAATCAGTCGTTCCGTAGCGAACTGTGACAATGTGCGGATAGCATTCGAAGTAGTCATATTAGAGAGATTAGCTAAATCTTCGCGTGAAAGATAAATGCTCAAAGTAGATCCGTCTTCTTCAAGCCGTAGCTTTCTTTCAGGAAGATGAGAGATTCGGCCAAGCGTCCGCGGATATGCTTTTGTGTCAGATTGACAGTGCGTTCGTCTGAGATGCCGAGATCAATAGAAAGCTGGCGGATAAAAACATAGCCAGTCATTATTCTGGGCAACTAAAGTTAAGATAGCATTCATAGGAATCAGACAAACAACAGAGGGTTCGAAAGCTGCTGCGGCAGTTACAAAATCTTGTTTGGCAAAATAAGCACGATAAGCAAAGTATTCGCGTGGTTTAATCATGCGAATAATCTGACTTCTACCTCCACGCCATCTTTGAAGATTTTTACTTTCCCACTGATAAGACACATCAGATGAGAAGGTGTTTCCCCTTCGCAGTAGATGGTTTCATTTTTGTAGGTTTGTATCGTATAATTGTTCATCAGAAACTCCTTTTGCTCGTTATTTAAAGGAGCTAACATATCGGATAACGGTTCCGAAATATCGATGTCTGACATATTCATTTTACCATGAGTGCTACAAAACTGTGTTATACAGCACAAAAGTAAAAAGAAAAATGAGAAAATGAACGAATCTATAAAAGATTGCACAAAAGTGGGAGCTTTCGTGCAATCTTATAGGCATTTTATTTAGTAAATAACAGTTCCCTGTATTTGGGTAACGGCCATATTTCATCGTCCACTTCCATCTCCAAATGATCGATGTGATCGCGGATTTGATCGAGGTATGGACGTACTTTTTCTTCGTATGCAAATGCTCTTTCCTTGTAGTTCTCCATGTGGTTGGCAACTTTTCGTGCTTCGGTCATTTCGCGAACCAGTACTTTGATGGAAGTGACCCGGTGTGAAATCTCACGGATCAGCTCTTTGCGGTCGGCACTCAACACTTCGTACTCTTCAGCCGGGAATATTTCTTTCAGTCCGCGAAGATTTTCGAGCAATCGGTTCTGATAGGCAACGGCAGTCGGTACGATGTGATTGATGGCGAGGTCGCCCAATACACGGCCTTCGATTTGCACCTTCATGGTATATTTCTCCAGTTCCACTTCCAGACGGCTGTTCAATTCGGTTTCGTTGAAGATACGTTCGCCAATCAGCACTGATTTGGATTGGTTGTCAATATAGTGCATCAGGGCTTCCGGTACGTGGCAGATGTTAGTCAGTCCGCGGCGTGCGGCTTCCTGTTTCCATTCTTCAGAATAACCGTCGCCCTCAAAACGAATCGGTTCGGAGGCGATAATCGTTTCTTTCAGTATGCGGAAGATGGCTTCATCTTTGCCTACTCCTTCTTCCATCAGCTTTTCTACTGATGCGCGGAATTCGTTCAACTGGTTTGCCATGGCGGCATTGATTGCAATCATGGAGGCGGCACAGTTGGAAGAAGAACCTGCGGCACGGAATTCGAAACGGTTTCCGGTGAATGCGAAAGGAGAGGTGCGGTTACGGTCGGTAGTATCCAGTAGGATTTCGGGAATACGTCCGATACCTAATTTAAGAGTAGTTTTTTCTTCCGGTGTCATTTCTCGTTTCCTACGGCGGACAATTTCGTCGAGAGTGGACGATAGTTGTGAACCCAGAAGCAGGAGAGAATGGCGGGAGGAGCTTCGTTGGCTCCCAAACGGTAGCTGTTGCTAGCGCTCATGATGGAGGCACGCAGTAAATCCTGGTTTTATAAACCATCATTAAGGCGTTTACCAGAAAGTGAGGAATAGCATGTTTCCTTTGGATTCTTTCCGGGGCGAACAAGTTGATGCCGGTGTCGGTGCAGAGCGACCAGTTGTTGTGCTTGCCCGAACCGTTTACTCCGCTGTATGGTTTCTCGTGCAGGAGTACATTGAAGTGATGTTTCCTTGCAATACGTTTCATCAAATCCATGACAAGTTGGTTGTGGTCGTTGGCAAGGTTGCAGTTTTCGAAGATAGGGGCCAACTCAAATTGGTTGGGGGCTACTTCGTTATGACGGGTTTTGGCAGGAATACCCAGTTTGTGACACTCAATTTCGAGTTCTTTCATAAATGCGGTGACACGTGGAGGGATGGAGCCGAAATAGTGGTCTTCCAACTGTTGGTCTTTGGCGGAAGAGTGTCCCATCAGTGTCCGTCCTGTCAGGCAGAGGTCGGGGCGTGCATTATATAAGGAAGAGTCGACTAGAAAATATTCCTGTTCCCATCCTAAATTGGTATATACGCGTGTGATGTTCTTGTCGAATAGTTGGCAGACTTCCGTTGCTGCTTTATCTACGGCGGCAAGTGCTTTCAATAATGGAGTTTTGTAATCCAGTGCTTCACCTGTATAAGAAATGAAGATAGTGGGGATACAAAGAGTGGTGTCTACCACGAATGCCGGTGAAGAAACATCCCAGGCTGTATATCCTCGTGCTTCGAAAGTGTTGCGGATACCGCCGTTAGGGAAAGAAGAGGCATCCGGTTCTTGCTGGATCAGTAGTTTTCCGGAGAAGCGTTCGATTACTCCGCCGTCTTCGCCGAATTCGATAAAACCGTCATGTTTCTCGGCTGTTCCGTCTGTCAGAGGCTGGAACCAGTGTGTGTAGTGAGTGACGTTGAGTGACTTGGCCCAACTTTTCATGCCGTTAGCAATCAAATCTGCTATTTCGCGGCTGATAGGCGTACCTTTTCGATAGCATCGGTTACAGCTTTGTAGGCTTCTTTGGGAAGATACTCCTGCATCTTCTTGCGGTCGAACACGTGGCTACCATAATAATCAGAGAGTTTGTTGGAAGGAGCAGTTACTTCCAGAGGTTTCCGGTTGGAAAGCTCTTGTAAGGCAAAAACGCATTTTGACATAAATGGTCTACTTTTATCGGTTGATGGTGCAAAATTATATGTTTTTCTGAAAGTACCCTATTTTAAAGGGGTATTTTAGAAATGAATGTATTTTCTAAAGATACCCCTCTGTTGATTCTCCAACTTCTGTTCTTATTGCTTCTGTTGGTCCATTTCTTTAGCCATCTGTTTAACCAAACTTTCCACTTGGATATAATGGTTGTGATAGTTCCTGAATAACTGTTTGAACACTGGACTGTCCATAGCCATTTGGGTGAGAAATTGTAGGTGTTTACCCGTAGAGGTGTTCATTTGCATACGTTTTCTTTGCTCAAGTTATCTTGTAGGGAGTAAACACCGCATGAAATTTGGATTTCTGCGATGCCTTCATCAAGGATGGGTGTTGAGGTGAGTCAATGCTGCCAAGATTTTTTTCAGGTCTTTCAGCAGAATGTTTAATAGTTCGAATTCGGTGCGGTTTATGGAGCAGGAATCCGGGTTTAGGAGGAAAGCGAATTTAAGGTAGAAATCCTTTAATTCTTCTTTAGGAATAACAAATGAATCTTTGGAAGCCTTTATCATGCCTCCCACCGCTGGTTGAACGGTAACTTGTTTTGTTTCCATAATATAATTATGAATAAGGTGGTAGGCGAAGATTTTCTATGAAATAAGAGCGGTTCCGCCTTTCCCGTTACTCTTCACCAACCAGGCAGTGGGTGCATTAACACTCCACACGGGGGTACGAAACCGCCATATGAAGCATCAGGACAGGCATAAAAATGCCTGCCACGAAAACGAGGCAGGTTCCCTGCCTGGTTGATATGAAGAGTATCACAAAGATACTACAATTTTTTTCTTTGTCAAGAATAAAAGGAGAAATAAAAAGGTAAGAGTAAGTATTTCTCTTTTTTATGCAGTTCTTAATTAAATGGGAATTTAGCGGTTAAATGGGAATTTATCGGTTAAATGAGAATTTATAGGTTAGGCTGAAAGCCTTACAATTATATATTTATTGGGGTGCCCTGAAAGGGTTTAATTATATAGCGTAGGGCAACGCCCTACGAAAAAAACACACCAGCCACAAGCCCTGAAAGGGCGGAACTGTATACAATTATGCCCTTTCAGGGCGCAAATTCAGATTGACGTTTTTTCGTAGGGCGTTGCCCTACGCCCTTTCAGCACTCTCAAAATTATCATTTAGTTCATTTATGCACCGTTATGAATCAAACTAGCGGTGGTTTGATTCTTTTCAAAAATCATGGTAAAATAAAGTATATCAACTTCTCTGCCAACTTAGAAATAAAAGTTTACTTTTGCCTTCCACAAGTTTCACAGACTCGTAAGTTGTAGTATGACAGATGTTTGCTGTGATTTAATGACCTCGTTTTAGCTTTTCACATCCTTCACACTCTAACGAAAAGCCCCCCGGTTCAAACAAAAGCTTAGGCGTTTCTTTATATGGAAGGATATAAGAAGATTAATACGACCGGATAACAGATTGAAATAGTTAACATGGTATCAGCCGACTGCCGTTGACCATACAGCTGACTGCAGTTGTCTAAGTCGCTGACTTTAGTTGACCGAACAGACGACTCTAGTTGTCTATTCATAAATCAACTTTAAAATCGTGATATAGAGTCGATATTACGTAGTATCAAACCATATACTTCATGTTAGGTATTGGTTTGATTTTATTTTATCCCATACTTGACGCTATTCAACAAAAAAACTCTATCTTTGTTCTATAATTGAGATACAAGAAATAATGGGAAGATTTATCAATCCCTTTACCGATTTTGGCTTTAAGTTTTTATTCGGCAGAGAGGTAGAAAAGGAGTTATTAATCGACTTCTTGAATGATTTGCTCGTAGGAGAGCATGTAATTACCGACATCCAGTTCCTAAACAACGAACAGCAGCCGGAAGTAAAACAGAACGAGGACTTATCTATGATATATATTGTAGAACCAATACGGGGAGCATATTATCGTAGAAATGCAGAACCGGGAACAGCCTTACTTTAAAGACCGTGCCCTTTTCTATCTCTCTAGGGCTATTACCCAACAAGCGAGAAAAGGGATTTGGAACTTTCAATTAGATGCTGTGTACGGAGTGTTCTTCATGAACTTCGTGATGGACAAGGATATACCCTCTAAAATCAGAACGGATGTTGTCCTTTCTGACAGGGATACAGGTAAGCTTTTCAATAGTAAGTTCCGGCAGATTTTTATTGAATTGCCGAACTTTAATAAAGAAGAGGATGAATGTGAAAATGATTTTGAACGCTGGATTTATATATTAAAGCACATGGATACACTTGATCGAATGCCTTTCAAGGCTCGTAAAGCCGTTTTGAGCGACTGGAAAAGTTAGCCTCCAAAGCGAATATGACCCGGAGGAAAGAATGCAGTACGAGGAAGAATGGAAAGTTTACAACGATTATTTTAATACGTTGGACTTTGCAGAACAAAAGGTATACAAAAGGTATACGAGAAACAGCCCGTAAATTGAAAGAATTAGGAGTGGATGATGATATTATCATAAAATCTACGGGTATTTCGAAAGAAGAAATAGAGAAATTATAATCTTTCTCCTATTATTAATAGACGACTCATGCATTCAAACATGAGTCGTTTTTTTATTCATATATTTATATTAATCAGGTGTGAAAAGCTTCCTTCCCTGATAACTCTTTTAGTAGCTTAATTCCATTGCTTTTCGATATTCTTTTATATTTGCCTACGTTAATGAAGGAGATACGACAATTGAGAGATAAAATATTGATAGGATGCATATTGTGTCTGTTCTCTTTTATATCAAAGGGGCAGCCAATAATTATATAATGAATCCTTATACTCATCAGGAAATCTCTGCCGACTCCATCATAGAACGTGTGATGACCTTTGCGCCTTTGTATGAAACGATAGTCAGCGATTATCGCGCGAACCTATATATAAAAGGTAAGATGGACATTCAGAAGAAGAATTTTATTCTCCGTTATGTGCCTTCCATGTTTCGTTTGCAAAGGGTGTTCGCGAATATCTGCTTGAAACGTACAGTGACCTGCATTATACGGCTCCCAATATTTACGACCAGAAAGTAAAAGCCTCAGGGAACGGTGAGAGGAAACAGGGATTGCCGGGCTTGCTCGAATACTTTAATGTAAATATCTACTCTTCGTCTTTGCTGAATGATGAACGCTTGTTATCACCACTGGCTAAAAACGGACAGAAATACTATAAATACCAGATAGACAGTGTGATGGGAGATCCTAATAATCTGGATTATCGAGTCCGCTTTATTCCCCGTACCAAGAGCGATCAGTTGGTAGGTGGATATATGGTGGTTAGCAGCAACGTCTGGAGTGTTCGTGAAATCCGTTTTTCGGGAAGATCGGAGCTGATAACATTTACCTGTTGGATTCAGATGGGAGATGTCGGCAAGAAAAATGAATTTCTGCCGGTGCGTTATGATGTAGAAGCCCTTTTCAAATTCCTCGGAAATAAGGTAGATGGTAATTATACAGCTTCTTTAGATTATAAATCCATCGAACTGAAAGAAAAGAAGGTACGTAAGAAAGAGGAGAGGAAATATAATCTTTCGGAATCTTTCTCTTTACAGTGTGATACGAATGCTTATAAGACGGACGCCTCTACCTTTGCTATCATGCGCCCGATCCCTTTGAACGAGAGCGAGAAAAAACTATATTTCGACAATGCGCTTAGACGTGACACGGCTACCATACAAAAGCCATCCAAGAGTCAGGCCTTTTGGGGAACGATGGGCGATTTGATGGTAGAAGATTATAAATTCAATTTGTCCAATATCGGAAGCGTACGGTTCTCTCCGTTTATAAATCCGCTTTTATTCAGTTATAGCGGAAGCAATGGTTTGTCTTATCGACAGGATTTCCGTTACAACCGTCTTTTCAGAGGGGATAAATTACTTCGTATTGTGCCGAAACTCGGATACAACTTTACGCGTAAAGAGTTTTACTGGTCGTTGAATGCCGACTTTGAATACTGGCCGCAGAAACGGGGATTCTTCCGGTTGAATGTGGGTAATGGTAACCGTATTTATAGCAGTAAGGTGTTGGACGAACTGAAAGCCATGCCGGATAGTATCTTTAATTTCGATTTAATTCATCTTGATTATTTCAAGGACTTGTATTTTAACTTCCGCCATACAGTTGAGATAGTCAACGGACTGGATATCGGGCTGGGTTTCTCTGCCCATAAAAGAACAGCCGTAGAGCCTTCCCGTTTTGTGATTACCGGTGATTATCCGATGCCGCCTCCGGAGTTTATGGATAAATTCAAGAACACTTATATCAGTTTTGCTCCCCGCATCCGGATAGAGTGGACGCCGGGACTCTATTATTATATGAACGGAAAGCGAAAGATAAACTTGCATTCTATCTATCCAACTTTCTCGGTCGATTATGAACGGGGAATTAAAGGAGTATTTAAAAGTACGGGCGAATATGAAAGAATAGAGTTTGACCTTCAGCATCAAATCCGGATGGGATTGATGCGTAATATTTATTATCGTTTCGGATTCGGGGCATTCACCAATCAGGATGAACTGTATTTTGTGGACTTTGCCAATTTCTCCCGTCATAATCTTCCCGTAGGCTGGAATGATGAAATCGGCGGAGTATTTCAGGTGCTTGACTCACGTTGGTATAACTCCTCCCGTCGTTATGTGCGGGGACATTTCACCTATGAAGCTCCGTTCCTTATTCTCCGGCATCTGATGAAGTACACCCGTTATGTGCAGAATGAACGTATTTACATCAGTGCACTTTCTATGCCGCATCTTCAACCTTATCTGGAAGTCGGATATGGCATCGGCACGCATATTTTCGACGTGGGAGTCTTCGTAAGCAGCGAAAACTGGAAATTCGGAGGAATAGGCTGTAAGTTCACGTTTGAGTTGTTCAACCGATAGTTTTCCCCGTTCCGGTTGTTTTATCGAAAGATTATACTTATCTTTGTATAAGAGAGGATGAGGGCCGAATTTAGCATCAAAGAGGTGTAGTCGCCTCGTAAGCACAGGTATTTTTCCTAGAAAATAAATTCTAAGGTATAAATACCTAAATTTATTTTAGTAAATAACTCATCCTCTCTTCTCTTTGTTTATATACATAATACAAAATGGACGGAATTCTAATAACGATACTTATTGTCACAGGTTTTCTGATTTATAAGATGATTTCCTCAAGCAGAAAACAAGAGGGGTATAAAAGATGGAAAGCGACAGACGGTAGTAAGGAAGAAAAGACTACTAAAGTAAAATGGGAGCATGGAGCGGCTTAGGCATGCTTTGGGAGCGACAGTTTCAAGAGCACAGTATGTTCAAAAGTATGATGAATCGGCTGTTGTCTGGTGTGCCAATCTGTTGGGAATGGAAACGGGACAATTGAAGGAAATACTACGAAACGTTTCTGTGCATTACCGGGAATTTTGGATGAGAAAAAAAAGGAGGGTATCGTATGATCTCTGCTCCTAACAAAACAATGCAATCCATTCAAGCGACTATTAATTCTCGTATATTATCACCTGTAACAATGATTCATCCGGCAGCGGTAGGTTTCCGGAACGGTCATTCTGTAGTCGACAATGCCAATCCTCATTTAGGAAAGCGGTATGTGTTGAAAATGGATATTCATGATTTTTTTTTCTATACGGAGTCCGAGAGTGAAAAGACATTTGAGAAGATCGGTTATCCGGAAAATGTATCTAAAGTATTGGGAACGTTGTGTTGTTTGCACAGACACTTGCCGCAGGAGCGCCTACAAGTCCGTCGTTAAGTAATATCGTTAGTTATGAGATGGATAGGAAGTTGGCGGCATTGGCAGCGGAATACGGATTGACTTATACCCGGTATGCCGATGACCTGACTTTTCGGGAGATGTATTTCCCAAAGAGCAGATTATTCCCCGTATTAAACAAATCATTCGTGATGAGAAATTCGAACCGAATCATAAAAGACCCGTTTCATCAATGAGTATGGTAGAAAGATTATCACAGGAGTGTCCATCTCTTCTGGTGTGAAACTGACTATCCCTAAAGCCAGAAAGAGAGAGATCCGAAAGAATGTCTATTTCATTCTGACGAAAGGTTTGGCAGAACATCAGCGACGGATTGGTTCGAGTGATCCTGTCTATCTGAAACGGCTGATTGAGAGCTTTGTTATTGGCGGTCAATAGAACCGGACAATAGCTATGTATCCGATTCTATTGCTGCCCTGAAACGTTTGGAGAAAGGGTATTGATCTAATTTCTGTCACCTGAATCTACTAGACAGGATCACTCGAACCAACATTTAATCCGCAATCGTCACCCGTTCATTTTCAATTTTGGCATAATTCCTTTTCACGGCTTCGCGAATACCTCTTTGCATGGCAGCGTCTATGTTCGATCCCATACGGGCAAAGCCGAATTGTTGTGCACATGCTTTTATCAAATCTGCCACAGGCAGGCTGATGGAGTCTGTCAACAGTTGTCGGATGGCATTGGCTATCTCTTCGGGAGCTATATCTGTCGCTTCCCGCTCGGAAACCGGACGATAAATAGAGTAGGAGATGCATTGCTCTCTGTTTTCCAGCAAAACAAATCCTTCATGTTCGGTGCGATAGATATTTAGTGCATCTAAAGCTGTCTCTATCTGTGATTCTACCCGTGCTCCCAAACGACTGATTCCCCATTCAGACAGAATCTTCTTGCAAAGCAATGATTTGCTGACCGGAGCTTCATTCTCTATAATCTTCCGTATTTGAGAAGTGAGGATAGAATAGCTTTCACTAAAGAAAAGTCTTCCGGCGAATAGCTGCCGGAGTGATCTTTGCCGATCGGTACTTTTGCTGTATTCCGCTTTGTGCGGAAGATGCGGAAGCAGTTTGCTTTTCAGAAGTGGCAGGTGATGCTTTGAGTACAAATGAAATTTCATTGTTATCTCTCTCTGCAGTCGGTACTGCTTCTTTTATTGACTCTTCTTTTATTGGCTCTTCTTTGTTATTTTTCTTTGTCTGTCGACTCTTTGTTCACAGATTCTTTTCTGCTGTCATTGGGGCAGAATCAATTTCGGTGGTTGTCGTTGTTTGGGCATTAACCTTTGAACTCTTTTGCGTGCGATAGCCTCTTGAATAGCAGCTATTACTTCGTCCGGTTTTCCCACCAGTCCATAGTCCATATCCGGTAGATATCCCAGCCGAGTGCTTTCAGTACATTGTTTTGCACAATTTCCCGGTCACGTGCGGTCTTGGTACGTTTGTAGTTTTTGCCGTCGCAGATAATACCTAATTGATAGTTGGAGGTATTTTCGGTGTCAACGATACCTATATCTATTTTGTAACCGGAGCATCCGATGTCTGTATGCACGGTGTATCCCAATGAACGCAGTTTATCGGCAATGATATTCTCGATGGAGGCTGCTGTTTCCGTTGATTGGGCTGTCACACTGTTGATTGTATTCCTAGTTCCTTTCTCCGCATATTCGAGGAAACGTTTTAATCCGGCTACTCCGATAGAGGAAGTCCGGTTCAGGTCAATCATATCCGATCTTAAAGTGGAATAGATAATCATCTCATACCGGGCACGTGAAACGGCCACATTCAACCTTCTTTCGCCACCTACCCGGTTCAATGGGCCGAAATTCATACTGACACGTCCTTCCGCATCCGGGCCGTAGCCCACAGAAAAGAGAATAACGTCCCGTTCATCTCCCTGCACATTCTCCAGGTTTTTGATAAACAACGGTTCGTCACATTCCAGGGCAAGAGTTTCCAGTTCGGGATGGAAGATAAAGAGGTCGGAAAGTAAGTCTTCTATCAAGGCTTGCTGAACGATGCTGAAAGTCACCACACCGATACTTTTCTTTCTCAATTCCTCGCTTCTCAATCTTCTGGCTATTTCGTCTACCACCGCTTGAGCTTCCGCCCGGTTTTGGCGCGATTTGCCTTTATCATAATAACCGTTGATGTTGACTATCCTGACTTTCGATTCAATGTTGTCCGGAGAAGGGAAAGTCATCAGTTTGTTATCGTAATATTCGGAGTTGCTGAAAGCGATGAGGCTCTCATGTTTGCTTCGATAGTGCCACAATAAATATTTGGAAGGGATAGACAAAGCAAGGCAGTCGTCAAGAATACTCTCAAATCCTCCATCTCAATATTATCTTCATCTACGGTGCTGACCGAGAAGAAGCTGGTAGGAGGCATTTGTTTCGGGTCCCCACGATAATCACGTTTTGCCTCGGGCAATAGCGCCCACCGCTTCATAAGTAGGCATCTGTGACGCTTCGTCAAAGACAATCAAATCGAATTTGTCAGCATCCGTATCAATGAATTGAGCGACGGAAAGCGGGCTCATTAGCATACACGGACACATACGCGACAATAAAGTAGGAATCTGATCGAACAGCTTGCGGATGGATATGCCACGAGCATTGTTGCGGATATTCTTTGAAGGATGCCCACTTCGGAACTTTGGATAGCTTCGTGAGTAAAAGACGGAATGTTGGAAGCCAGCCGCGCAAACAATTCTTTTGGTCGTTTCTTCGAATTTGGCGGATATTTGTTTGTATTTAGCAATAATATCGTTGAAAATTTTGCCGTTGAATAATTCCAACGTGGGTTCTTTGGCAATGATATACTGAATAACCGCCTGGTAGAAACTCTTGTAGAAGATGTCTGTCAGTTGGTCGGTAGGGATATTCTTTTCCTTATATTCTGTCGCGACAAATCCGATTCCCAGTTTATTCAGAGTTTGGTATGCTTGTAACCACTGATACCAGTCTTTGAGTTTGTCGAGGTTATCTTTCCAGTTTGGGCTTTTGATAGCGCAATCGTTATCCAGTCGGCTGAAGAGGTATAAAGCTCTTCTGTTGATATACCCAACGTGTCGGACAACTTCTTTCAATGACTGTGAGTGTATCCGACAACTGATACAGTTCATTGAAAGAGTGAGCGTGAATATCTCTGAATGTTTGAATTCTTTCTGTGAGCTGTACAGACAAATTCTGTTTGATTTGTGACACCTTGGCTATGTCCTTTGCATAATTCAGCAAATGCGAGTGAAGAGAAGCCATGTCATTGATAATCTGCTCAATGGCAGTCCAATCCTCATTCTTGCCGAATCGTCCGAACAAAGAGGGAGTTGGCCGGTGTATTTCTGAACAGCGTCCTCTTCTTCCTGATACCGGATAATCCGGTGGAGTAGCGGTTTGATGTCTTCTGTTTCAATGGTTTTAAAGCATAGATGTTGATAGCCTTTTGATTTTCGCTGACCGAAATATCTGGGAAGGAACCATTGATCGGATACCCGGTTCCATTCGGCTACCATCTGCTTTGCGTTGATGGACAGAATCTCTTTGGTAAATCCTGCCTCTATCTCTTTCTTTGTTCATCACGTTTTGCCCATGAACCACCACTTCACGATATTCATTTAGCGTTTCATTCAATAACGGCAGAGTCAGCAATCCCGGAGTCAGCTCCGGAATATCGAGTATTCTCCGGATGATACAGGCAATCGTTTGGAAATCCTTGCGTGTCGGGTGTATATCCGTATCTTTCAGAAGTACGGAAAATACATCCAGCTTCTGCCGGATGATATTTAATAAATCAATGAAAGCGGTAAGTAATTGGGAGGCTTCTTCTTTTCCGGCAGATGAATACTCGGAAATCGAGATGCCTGTTAATGGATGCCGATAAGGGTGTCCGCACGCATTGGCGGTTCTGACTAACGATTCGATAGCCTCTTCCCATTGCGCAAATGTATCTTTGTCTAATGTATCCAGATAAGGTTGTGGAATCTCAAAACAAGGTTCGACGTCCACAGATTGATAATGGATAATGGCGTCGTATAGTGAAACTCCGAACGGGTATTCTTTATGCAGGGCTTCAATATACTGATTCAGTTCCGCCCGCAAATTCAGCAGACGCTCCGCTTCCTTTTAAATTCTTCGGGAGGTGTCTGCCTGATAATTTCCGTTGTTTCTTTCAGTTGTGAGATAACAGCGGATTTCTTTGTTTTGTTGGAATGAATTTCCAAACAGAACGGAGCCAAACCGATAGCCGCCAGTCGGTTTTGAACAACGGAGAGGGCAGCCATTTTTCCGCAACGAATAAGACACGTTTCCCTTTGTAAAGCGCGTTGGCGATGATATTGGTAATTGTTTGCGATTTACCCGTTCCCGGAGGGCCGTGCAGGATAAAGTCTTATCGTGTACGGCTTCGTAGATAGCTTCCAATTGCGAAGAATCGGCGATGATAGGCAAAACGATGTCCGTTGGCGACAGTTGTTTGTCCATATCCGTTGCGTCTATTTCTTCTGTTGCGGCTTCCCATTCTATCTTTCCGTTGATGAGGCTTGAAACAATTTTGTTCTGAACCAGTTTATTGGCATTATTGTGAATGTCATTCCACATGATGAACTTATTGAAAGAGAAGATGCCTAAGATGGCCTGCTCTTCCACGTCCCATTTGCGTTGGTTTTGATACTGTTACGAATGATGGAATAAATCAGTTTGACGTTAACGCCGCTTTCATCGGTGGGCAACGGGTCTAATCCCGATACGGTAATTCCGAAGTTTTGGCGAAGCATTTCTAATAACGTAATATTCATCATCGTTTCCTCTTCCCGTGAACGGATCACATAGCCTTTAGCTGCCGACTTACGGATGATTTCAACCGGCATTAGCAGGATGGGAGCGTAGCGGGGACGTTCGCTGGAAGGAGTCTCGTACCATTTCAAAAGTCCGAGAGCCAGATAAAGAGTGTTGGCCCCGTTCTCTTCAATAGAGGTACGCGAGGAACGGTATAGGTGAGTCAGTGCTTTGCCTAAATCGTTTTCGGACAGATAAAAACGCAATCTTTTCTGTGAAAGCTCCGAGTTGATGAAACCAACCACCGGATCAGACTCCGGTACAGAGGAATAAATTCCGAAATCCATCGCCGGGCTTTCCCAATCGGCAGGGCGGTGCAGGATGCGGAATTCTTCACCGTCGGCCAATGCATCTTCCAGGCAGGCCAGATTAGCCGGGATCAGTTGGAGCGTGTTTTTGGTAATCCGGATATTCAGCAGGTTGTTGCGAAGGCTCAAGTCCAGCAACCGCCTTTCCCATAACAGTTGTTTGGTGATTACGGTCTGGGTTTCATTGCCCGATAAATCATACGGATTGATACTTTGCGGGGTGGCATGAACGGCACTTTTCTGAATGTTGGTCTCTTTTTCGTCGACTTCCCATACCTGTCCGTGCAAAATACGTTGAGGGATGGGGCGTACACCCGAATATCTCGCTCTCTTGATGTCTATTGCAAGAAGGAAGTTATTCCCGTCCGCCAACTTTCCGTTTGCTTTCTTCACCGCATCGTCAAAATCGGACGAATGTCCCATATTCATGCAGGTCGTTTCAACCAAAGTAATGTCGTAGATTCCTTCCGCTGTTCTTTTCGTTAATAGAGAAACATCATCAATCGTAGGATCCGGAAAGTTTCCGGCACCAGCCAGCTCCTGCAAAGGCATGCCCTTGCGTGATGACGATTAAAGCATTCAGCCCGATTGCCTCCAGACAGGAAGCATAGAGCAAAGCCATATCCGCAGGTTCCCAATTTCTGTGCCATCACAGAATCGGCTAACCGGACACGCTGCCCATATTCTTCGAAACTGGCGGGAACGGTACTATATATAATCTGTTGCTCCGCGATAGCCGTATAGATGGCAGCCATCTGTTTCCTCACCCTGTCCGGAGTGCGGCTTTGATATTCATCGAGAGACGGGTTGCCGGTCCATTGCCCCGGATGGAAGCTGCTCTTTGATAATCGGTGAGATAGCCGTATGATTGGGAGTGATGAAAGCAGCCAGCATTTCGGGCAATACGTTGAGTCCGCCCCATTGGTCGTATGCCAGGATGTCGATAGGATATGTTTGGCAGAATATCGGTTCTGCTTCAGCAGTAATTTCAATTTTCAGGTTGCCGGATAAACGTTCGGTCAGTTGTGTGAAGTAGTTGGCGGACAAAGTGAGATTGAATGACGACAGACGGATCGAATCGTTGGCCGGGATCTGTTCAACAGCCATCGGAGCGGCGTTTCCGAAAGTCGGTTCTGTCGTGATTACTACTTGAATGTCCTTCAGTGGGACAGGTGTCGTGTTCTCAATAGAAAGCTGATGAATGATCGATGCTCCGTTTTGTTGTATCGCAAAATTAATAAGCGGTAAATAGTCGCATTGCACCTTGACTTTGTCCAATCTCTCGTCCATGGCAAAAACTGTATAAATTAAAGATTGCAATATTACAAAAATACGGATATAAATCTCTTTCTTCTGCCATTCTTTTGTCAATCAAGAAAATATTTCTACCTTTGCGCCCGATTTATAGATAATATAATGTCTTATTTAATTAAAGTATTAAACAATTTTATTATTAATGGAAAACTTAAAGAACGTAGCTCCTATTGAAGATTTCAACTGGGATGCTTATGAAAATGGCGAAACAGTAACCAACGTTAGCCACGATGAACTTGAAAAGCTTACGACGGTACGCTTAACAAAGTGAACGACCGTGAGGTTGTTGACGGAACCGTAATCGCAATGAACAAGCGTGAAGTAGTTGTGAACATCGGTTACAAATCAGACGGTATCATCCCTTTGAATGAATTCCGTTACAATCCGGACCTGAAAGTAGGTGATACTGTAGAAGTATACATCGAAAACCAGGAAGACAAAAGGACAGCTCGTTCTGTCACACAGAAAAGCCCGCGCTACTCGTTCTTGGGATCGCGTTAACGCTGCTCTGGAAAATGAAGAAATTATCAAGGGTTACATCAAGTGCCGCACGAAGGGTGGTATGATCGTAGACGTATTCGGAATCGAAGCATTCTTGCCGGGTTCTCAAATCGACGTTAAACCGATCCGCGACTATGATGTATTCGTTGGCAAAACAATGGAATTCAAAGTGGTTAAAATCAACCAGAATTCAAAAACGTTGTTGTATCTCACAAGGCTCTTATCGAAGCTGAACTGGAACAACAGAAGAAAGAAATCATCGGTAAACTCGAAAAGGACAAGTTCTTGAAGGAACTGTTAAAAATATCACATCTTACGGTGTATTCATCGACCTTGGTGGCGTAGACGGTTTGATTCACATTACTGACCTTTCTTGGGGACGTGTTAGCGATCCGAAAGAAGTGGTTGAACTGGATCAGAAGCTCAACGTTGTTATCCTTGACTTCGATGACGAAAAGAAACGTATCGCTCTTGGCTTGAAACAACTGACTCCGCACCCATGGGATGCTCTTGATACTGACTTGAAGGTTGGTGACAAGGTGAAAGGTAAAGTGGTTGTTATGGCTGACTACGGTGCATTCATCGAAATCGCTGCTGGCGTAGAAGGTTTGATCCACGTTTCAGAAATGTCTTGGAGCCAACACCTGCGTTCTGCACAAGATTTCATGAAGGTAGGCGACGAAGTAGAAGCTGTTGTTCTTACACTTGACCGCGAAGAACGTAAGATGTCTTTGGGTATCAAACAACTGAAACAAGATCCATGGGAAACAATCGAAGAGAAGTATCCTGTAGGTTCTAAGCATACTGCAAAAGTACGTAACTTCACTAACTTCGGTGTATTCGTAGAAATCGAAGAAGGTGTAGACGGCTTGATCCACATCTCTGACCTTTCTTGGACTAAGAAAGTGAAACACCCGTCAGAATTTACACAGATTGGTGCTGACATCGAAGTTCAGGTATTGGAAATCGATAAAGACAACCGTCGTTTGAGCCTTGGCCACAAACAACTCGAAGAAAATCCTTGGGATGTATTCGAAACTGTGTTCACTGTAGGTTCTGTACACGAAGGTACTATCATCGAAATGTTGGATAAGGGTGCTGTTGTAGCTCTTCCTTACGGTGTAGAAGGTTTCGCAACTCCGAAACACCTTGTAAAAGAAGACGGTTCACAAGCACAGTTGGATGAGAAACTTGAATTCAAAGTGATCGAGTTCAATAAAGACGCTAAGAGAATCATCCTGTCTCACAGCCGTATCTTCGAAGATGTAGCTAAAGCTGAAGAAAGAGCAGAAAGAAAGCTGCTTCTGGCGCAAAGAAAGCATCTTCTGGTAAGAGAGAAGATTCTCCGATGATTCAAAACCAAGCTGCTTCAACTACTTTGGGCGACATCGACGCTCTGGCTGCATTGAAAGAACAGTTGGAAGGAAAGAAATAATCTGAACAGAATATTTTCTGATGAAGGCGCTCCCGGTTGGGGCGCCTTTTATTCACCACAGAGGACGCAGAGGACACAGAGGGTAGGGAGGATATAGAGAGGGTATAGAGGACAGGAAGGATATGGAGAATACAGAGGGGTGAAGGCTTGATTTAACAAACTAACGATGGCGATATATTTTATTTATATAAATCTACCCTCTTCTTATCCTCCGCATCTTCTCCATATCCTCCTTACCCTTCTTACCCTCTGCGTCCTCCGTGGTGAATAGAAAAAAAAGTTTCTTCCTTTGCAAGATTGAATCTGAAATGCTTTATCTTTGCATACCATGGAAAAATTTGAGTTACATATATTGGGATGCGGTTCCGCTTTGCCTACCACGCGACATTTTGCGACCTCTCAAGTCGTGAACCTGCGTGAAAAACTATTTATGATTGATTGTGGCGAGGGAGCACAAATGCAGTTACGCCGTTCGCGACTGAAATTTTCCCGATTGAATCATATCTTCATCTCTCATCTACATGGTGACCATTGTTTCGGATTGTTGGGGCTGATTTCTACATTCGGATTATTGGGAAGAACAGCCGATTTGCATATTCATTCTCCACGAGGACTGGAAGAACTGTTTGCACCGATGCTTGCTTTCTTTTGTAAGACTTTGACTTATAAGGTGTTCTTCCATGAATTCGAAACGAAAGAACCGATGCTCATTTACGATGACCGTTCGGTGACTGTGACCACCATCCCTTTAAAACATCGAATTCCCTGTTGCGGTTTCCTTTTGAAGAGAAACAGCGTCCGAACCATATCATCAGAGACATGGTGGACTTTTATAAAGTCCCGGTCTATGAACTGAACCGTATCAAGAATGGAGCAGACTTTGTAACTCCCGAAGGAGAAGTAATACCAATTTGCGTCTGACCCGTCCTTCGGCTCCGGCTCGTAAATATGCTTATTGCTCCGATACAATCTATCGCCCGTCGCTTGCCGAACAAATCAGCAATGTAGATTTGCTTTTCCATGAGGCTACCTTTGCGCAGACAGAGCAGGCACGTGCCAAGGAAACTTATCATACTACGGCTGCGCAAGCCGCACAACTAGCTTTGGACGCCAATGTGAAACAATTGGTGATCGGACACTTTTCAGCCCGTTACGAGGATGAATCTATTCTATTTGATGAAGCATCCGCCATTTTCCCGCAAACCATTTTAGCGAAAGAGAATATGTGTATTGACGTTGATGGAGGAACTGTGTATGAGAAATAGACGCCTGCTTTGGGGAGCGGTAATCCTGTTCGTCGTTTGTTTGGCAGCCTGTAAGAAAGAGAAACCCCAATCTCCGATACCGGACTCATTGGCTTCCCTGCAAGAACTGTTCAACCCTGCTTATCAAATAGATGCCGACAGTATTCGTCTGATGATTCGTTCCTATTTGAACGAAAGCCCCGTAACTCCCGGGATTCGGCTTTGTTGGCCCATTATCGGGAAAAGATGAATTCTTCTGGTTGAATGACTCGCTTGTATCCGATAAACCTGCCGCACAGGTGGCGGACTCTATGTTGTTCTGGTTGGGAGACATCTCACGGCATGGCATTAACCCGAATCTTTATTCGGTCGATAGCATCCGTGAGAGATTGCAACAAATACGTTCTTTGAAGTTGCAGGAAGGAAAGACAATGAACCGTCTGTTGGCAGATGTGGAATATCAGTTGACAGCCGCATATCTTTCGTATGTGTGCCAGTTGAAGTTTGGTTTCCTGCCTTCGGAACGCAGATGGAATGATTCGATCAATCGTATCCCCTTAAAACATTGTGATGTAACTTTTGCAAATGCCGCCCTCGATTCCTTGCGTGCAAATCCAATTGCTGCTCTTCATGGAGCACAACCTTCTTCTCCGCTTTATCGCAAGATGCAGGAAGAACTGGTTCGTGTAAATGCTTGGGGGAAAACGGATACTACGGATTATTACCGGAATCGTCTGTTGGTAAATATGGAGCGGGCACGTTGGCAATATGCATTGGACAAAGGACAGAAATATGTGATAGCCAATGTGGCGGCATTCATGTTGCAGGCAATCAACGAAGAAACGGACTCTATCCTGGAGATGCGTATCTGTGTGGGGAGTGTGAAAAATAAAACTCCTCTGTTGTCGAGCAGGATTTATTATATGGAACTGAATCCGTACTGGAATGTACCTCAAAGTATTATCAGGAAAGAAATCATCCCTACTTATCGCAGAGATACGACCTATTTCACCCGTAACCGCATGAAGGTATACGATAAGAACGGCTTACAAGTAAACCCTCATCAGGTTAATTGGGCTAAATATGCAGGAAAAGGTGTACCTTATACGGTGAAGCAGGACAATAAAACGGGGAATTCATTGGGACGCATCATCTTCCGCTTTCCTAATCCTCATTCTGTATATCTGCACGATACTCCTTCCCGGTGGGCTTTCACGCGAAACAATCGTGCAGTGAGCCACGGTTGCGTCCGCCTTCAGAAAGCACTCGACTTTGCTTTCTTCCTGTTGAAAGAACCGGATGAATTATTGGAAGACCGTATCCGCATTGCAATGGATATCAAACCGGTGAGTGAAGAGGGAAGAAGCTGCCTGTCAGTGCGGCCTATCGCGAACTGAAACATTATAGTTTAGAGAAATATATACCTTTATTTATAGATTATCAGACGGTTTATCTGTCTGCCGATAATAATTTGAGGTATTGTGAGGACATTTATAAATATGATTCGTCTTTACTAGAAGCAATGAACAACCTGAATTTGAAACCATAAATAAACATACAGATACAAGAGATTATGATTCCTTATAACGAACGCGAAGTTCTGAAGCTCCTTCAGGAGGAGAGTACACAGCGGAAAGGATTTGAAATGATTGTGGCGCAGTATAGCGAGCAATTATATTGGCAAATCCGCCGGATGGTACTGTCGCATGAGGATGCGAACGATCTCCTGCAAAACACTTTCATCAAGGCATGGACGAATATTGATTATTTCCGTGCCGAGGCGAAACTGTCTACGGCTCTATCGCATCGCGCTGAACGAATGTCTTACCTTTCTGAACAAGCAGCGCGCTATGACTACCGTGGATATTGACGATCCTGAAGCTGCGATTGTGCAGAAGCTGGAAAGTGACTCCTACTTTCGGGCGACGAAATACAGTTGTGTCTGCAAAAGCTCTATTGACTTTGCCGGAAAAACAGCGTATGGTGTTCAACCTGAAATATTATCAGGAAATGAAATACGAAGAGATGTCGGAAATCTTCGGTACATCGGTTGGTGCGCTCAAAGCGTCATATCATCATGCAGTGAAGAAAATAGAGAAGTTTTTAGAAGAAATAGATTAAACCTTTTAAATTGGACGTTGTCTAAGTAAAAGAGAGGAGAAAAACGTATGAAAGAAGAAGATATCCTATTGAAGAAGCTTGGTAAGGAAAATTCCTTCAAAGTGCCTGATGGTTACTTTGAAAACCTGACTTCGGAGGTAATGAATAAACTTCCTGAAAAAGAAAAAGTAGTTTTCAAGGAAGAACCTGTCAGCACATGGACAAGACTGAAACCATTGCTCTATCTCGCTGCTATGTTTGTAGGTGCGGCCCTGATTATCCGGGTAGCGTCGACAGATCACAAACCTGCTGCGGTCGATGAAGTGGCGGTGACGGAGGTGGATACTGAAGTCGTATCGGACGAAATGCTGGATGTAGCACTGGACCGCGCTATGCTGGATGATTATTCGTTATATGTTTATTTGAGTGATGCAAGTGTAGAATGATTTATTAAAACTGATTGAATACAGAAAATGAGAAAACTAATCGCATGGGTTGTTTTGTTGTGTGGCTTTATGCCTGTTCTTTGGGCTGCTGATGGATGTGACCAGCATTTATCCCGGGAGGAGTTCAGGGCAAAACAAAAGGCATTCATTATCGAACAGGCTGGATTGAGTAAAGAAGAGGCAGCCAAGTTCTTTCCCGTCTATTTTGAACTTCAGGATAAGAAGAAGAAACTGAATGATGAATCGTGGGATTTGATGCGCAAAGGCAAGGATGATAAGACGACGGAAGCTCAATATGCAGAAATCAACGATAAGGTAGCTAACAATCGTATTGCTGCCGACCAGCTTGATAAGACTTATCTGGGTAAGTTCAAAAAGATTCTTTCCAGTAAGAAGATATTTCTCGTGCAGCGTGCGGAAATGCGCTTCCACCGGGAGATGATAAAAGGAATGAATCGTGGCAAGGATAAAGGAAACGATTCGAAGAAGAAATAAAGAAAAATAGAGCGTCTGACTCGTATGATTAGACGCTCTGTTTGAGTAAAATAGAGGCTCTACTCGCACGGAATAGAGCCTCTATTTTTTTATTTAGACAGCATTGATTTTAAGTATTCTATTTCTGCAATCAATAGTGGAATATCCTGTTTGGCATGTGTTATGAACTCCAAATCATCTTTCGATGATGGCATTTAAATCAATGTTACTCATGGGTCTTACAGTCCTTTTTTCTTTGCTTCATTCCAAATAGCATCCATCTCTTCAAGAGACATATCCTTCAGGCTTTTTCCTTCCTTGATAGTATGTTCCTCCAAATAATTGAAGCGACGGATAAACTTTTGGTTGGTAAGTTCCAAAGCGTTATCAGGATTGATCTTGTAGAGACGCGCTGCATTGATAAGGCTAAACATGACGTCACCGAATTCAGCTTCCGCCTTGTCCTTATCCATATTAGCTACTTCATCCTGAAATTCTCCAATTTCTTCCTTCACTTTATCCCATACCTGTTCACGCTCTTCCCAGTCGAAACCTACGTTACGAGCTTTGTCTTGAATACGATAAGCCTTGATGAGCGAGGGGAGGGCAGCGGGTACACCGCTCAATACACTCTTATTGCCGTCTTTCTCCTTTAGCTTCAACTGTTCCCAATTTTCGGAAACTTGTCCTGCTGTTTCTGCTTTTACCTCTCCGAATACATGCGGGTGACGGAAAATCAGTTTATCGCACAGTTTGTCGCAAACATCTTTGATGTCAAAATCTCCTGTTTCTGAGCCTATCTTGGCATAGAAAGCTACATGTAGCAACACGTCGCCCAATTCCTTGCAGATTTCTTTCTTGTCATCCCTCATCAGGGCGTCGCAAAGTTCGTAAGTCTCTTCTATGGTGTTGGGACGCAGACTTTCATTGGTCTGTTTGCGGTCCCAGGGACATTTAACACGCAGTTCGTCGAGAATGTCCAGAAAGCGTCCGAAGGCTTCCATCTGTTCTTGTCTGGTATGTGACATAAATATATTTTGTATTAAAATTGTTATAAGGCTATTATTAATAATTCATTCCGAAATTCCAAAGTGGAATAATATTCCCGTATCCGGTTTCTATATCATCTTTTACAATGTATCCTTCTTTGGCTCCGGCTATTTGTTGTTGTCCTTTGTTTTTTCCGCCTATTTCAAATGTTCTTTCTCCTATTTGGAAATCTGAGATTTTGGAAGATATAATATCCTGTTTAACTCGCATTTGGTTATAAAAAAATGTTTCGCGGATATTACCGATATTGGAATTTTCTCCTCCTAATGCATAAATGAGATTAGTATTATCAAGATATATTTTTTCTACTTTGCCCAGACCTCTGACCCCGCCTGTGTCATCGCGAACTTGAGCTATCATCCCCTTTCTCGATATAAAGTAAGTAATCGCTTAAATAATTACGACTAACTCCAATGATGTCAGCAAGTTTTGCATGACAGGCTTAAATGGAACGCTTTTGGCAATAATCATCAACAGTTGTTTCAATTTACGTCCTGTGGAGACATTCATATTAGCATATTGAGGTATGTCATTTTCCATAGTCTGGTTGATTACTTGGTTCAACTCGATTTCAAAAGTGATATCTTTGCTAAACGGGTAATAGCCGTGTTGTATATATTCAGCGAATAGCGGAAGTGGATGTGCTATTCCCGGAATTTCAACTTTATGTTCCAGTATCTCTTCTAATGTGTAGACTGGTACATGAATTTGATGGAACATACTTAAATATTCTCTGAAAGACAGCCCTTGTATTTCATAGATGGGGCACGTCTGCTTAAATCTGCCGTTCCTTTATAAATATCCAAAATAGAGGAACCGGTGAAAAGAACTTGCATATCAGGATAAGAATCGAATATCTGCTTCAATTCACGAGACCAGTTAGGGTATTTGTGTATTTCATCAATAAATAGGTGCTTGCCACCTTGTTTGCTGAATTTGTCTGTTAGGTCAATCAGGGAATTATCGGCAAAATACATATTGTCTGCTGAAACATACAATGTATCTTTCGGATTCATGTTCTGCTTGATATGTTGGAGAAACATGGTGGTTTTACCTACTCCGCGCGGTCCGACAAGTCCGAGCATATGGCTATCCCAGTTTATTTCAGTATACTTGTATCGGATGAAATCGGTACTTGTAGCTTTAAGGAGTTTATTGAAGTTTTCGTATAATCTGTCCATGGTTGGTATATATTTATATGCAAATATAAATTGAACAAAAGTGCAGAAAATTATAGTTTTCTGCACTTTGTTGTGCAATTGGTAAGGCTAATCAAATGAAAATGTCTTCTTGAGGGGTTTAGTTGGCTCAATCCGTTAATAATTCCGCTTGTATATATAGAATATAGCTGATTATCCAAAACTCAATAAAAGAAATAATTGTATTAGTCATACTAAATTCATCTTCTGATATTAGAGCGGCGGCAGATATAACTATGATTAGAGATGCCAACATTCCCATCCTAATTTATTTAATAGTCCGTTGAAGTGTCGGATAAATTGGACTCCAATTATGGTTGATGTAATAAGCATACTTAATATAACAAAAGAGAGATAAGTATTCCAATGTAATCTTCGTCTGCAATAGAGATTAAATCCATACATAAAATCAAAAGATACTACTACAGTGATTATAATATTGGTAATTAATAAGCCGCTCATGGGTTTGGTTTGTTGTTTCATCCCGATATATAAGGCGTAAGCGAATATTATATCGACCAAGCCAGACAATAAGTCAGCCACCCATTCTGGAATATAGGTTGCCCACTGCATGATTTGTAGCCATTTGTGTGGATTGGTAAGGTGGCATACTCCACTTTGATGTGACATTGAAATGAATGTTGCAATGACTCCTGTCCAAAATAGGATTAGGACAAAGTCAGAAATGGGAGTTTTAAATGATTCACTTCTGTTTTATGATTATTTGAATCCCTTTGAAAGGACACTTCTGTAGTGGCTTGATTTTTTGTATTGGAAACTGAGTCTTCCAACCATTCTCCGCAGTGCCTGCATTTCTTTGCAGTTGCTTGTATCTCTTCGCCACAGAAAGGGCATTGTTTGGTATTGTTTATCATGTTTTCAAGTTTTATTTTATTCTTATCAGTTTAATAACTCCATCTGTTGCATCGAACAACATATTGTCTCCTTTAATATTCACATTCTGGTAACAGTCTTCGTTGTTTTCGTTTTCTGAATACCAATTATAGAGATGTTCTTTCAATTCTTCTATTGATTCTTGAATGAGTGATTGCCCATAGTTTTTAATAAAACTTTGTGCAAGAGATTCGGAAAATCTATCTGCGCCCGGGAAACTAATCCCCTCAAAAGTGACTTTCAGAGTTGACAGGTTGTAAGTGAAATAGATGTCACCGACTTCTATCTTCCATGTACCTTCAATGATACTTTTGCATTGCATATTATATTCTTGTCCGTCTTCAACTTCTCCACATTCGGTGAAGTAGGTTGTTTCTTTTAAGTCTCCTCCAGGAATACTCCCTTTCACAGAACCGAAATCATAATAGGTTTTCTCTTTGCATCCGTCTTCTTCGACTATGCGGATGCTTTCCCATGTGCCGCACGCTTTTTGCCATTTCCATATCGTTGCATGAGGTGCAGAAGATACACAAAAGAGATAATAGAGTGAATGATGTAAGTAAGTTGTTATGTTTCATGATGGTAAAATTTAATTCGTTGTAATGGTAAGTCCGTTGGCATAGCTGACGTTATATACGAAATTGGGAGATATGTTGTGAAAACCATCGAATACAACCTGATACTCTTTATTTCCCAAATTATGAAACTCTTCTATTTGTACTTCGTCATGGGGCAAATAGTTGTCGAATATCTCAAACCATTGGCTGTTGAAAACAACTTTGCGTTTTAAGACATTCTATTGCTGTATGCCCCAAGTCACTCTCGGTGAAATCACTCCTGAAGCTCCTGTTGCCACTTGCGTATGCCTGTAATAGTCGAGAGAAGTTTGAGAAATCGAATTGTTGCAATAACCATTTAAATTCGGTATTGGAGATGACAAGTAAATCGTCATTTTCTACAAGTTCTTCGGTGAGGGTTAGCAAACCTTCTCCTTTGTATCCTTTAGTTATGGCTTGTTTCATGTTGTAGCAGAAGGTATAAATGGCATAATAGCAAGAGAAATCGTGTATAATGCGTTTTTATTTCCGCATTGTTTCCGCTATTGATGCTTTGCCTGTTTTTGAATAACCTATATTGCCCAATGTATCCACTCCTGCGGTGTCTCCGTCAAGAGTCCAATCGCTGTGTTGAAGTTGAGGCATTTGGAGATGGTTGGCAGATTTGAAATAGGTGAGTACAACCAGAATGGCTACAACTACTATCGACGCATTGAGCACAATTTTGTCGGTAATGGTTAAAGGAGTGGAGGCGTTAGCTGCATTTCCTTTCTTGCACAGCAGGAAGAGTAGCCAAAGATACCGACTAAGGGAGGAGGACAATCAGAAACCACCATCCGCTTTTTCCAATGTCGTGCAAGCGACGTATACCGATGGCGAGTGAAGGAATGGTGAGAGTCAGTGAGACGATTGTGAATAGCCAACCATAGCCGAGGCTTTCTCCAAATAGTTGGAAGTCGATTCCCGATAATATATCTATGCATGATGCGGCAATAGCTATGATGTTGTAGAATAGGATGTAAAGCCAATATTGCTTTCTTGTGGCCATTCCGTTAAAGTCGGCATATTGCTTGCATATGACACGGATGAAATAGTGGGATAAGAAAGAGGGCTGTGGGTCTCTTTGTTCTCGCAGCTTGTGGCATCTTCTTCTCTTTGTTCGGTGCAAACAGGGCAGGCAACCATTTTCTTAGTTACCGTTTGCTTTTCTTCTAACCATTCACCACAGTATTTGCATTTTTGGCTACAGCCAAAATCTCTTCTCCGCAAAAGGGCATTTTTTGTTTCTTTTCCATAGTATCTTATTTCTTTTGAAGTGAAGAAATTGTATATAAAACATTTTTTCTCATTGACAAAGAATGAAACTTTCACGCTAAACGTTTTTTCCTTCATTATTACGGAATTGATAGGTGAAGTTGGTTCCATCTATTCTTTGAATGGTATATTCCCAATTAATGATTTGTTATCAGTACGTAATTGTTCCAGATATCTTTTCCCTGCATTTATTTCCGGACTGTTGCTATCCGCCATTTCTTGATATACCGTTCCGGTGAATTTGGCACCCAATTTTGTTTTAATTCTATTGTAGGTGTTCAAATCAATTTCTCCTTTGCGTAGCCTTTCTTGTGCTATACGGAGTTTGCTTGCATTGGCTATCATCTCTTTATATACAGGACTGTCAGTCGGCTCCAGTTGTTTTTAAGTCCTAATTTCTGTTTTATGTATTCTTGGGTTTTAGGTGATTCTTTTTGTATCTCATATTTGTTATTCAGAAAATCTTGTTGACATAAAAAGTCATCACGTCAATGCGAAATGACGTTCTTGTTCGTCATGGTCTTTATTGTTTTAGCCGGATGGCATACTCCTACTAATTTCCCATTCAGATAGGCATTTTGGTCTATTACTTGATATTGGGGAAATAGTGAATTTACTTGGTAATGCTCTTCTTTGGATATGAACGGTCTATTGTTTCCCATTTTCCTTTCTTATCATGTAACCATTCCCATGTTTGGGCGGCCCGAATTAAATATAAAGAGTCAGCTGTTCTTTCTTGTACTATTCTTGCGGCATCATTGACCTTTTGGATGGAGTCTGCACTTTTTGCTCTAACTCTTTCTTGCTAATAGCATTTTCTATTTCTACTTTGATTTTCTCGAATTCTTTTGATTTGGCTTTTAAACTTTCCATTGATTCACCTAAGTAAATAGTTGGAAATTTATATTTGAAATCTTCTAATTTATGTATTTTGCAGATTCTTAGAAGTGAATCTCTCGTATTTTGTAATTTTTGAGAGAATACTTCTGTCTTGTTTTTCTTTGCCTTAACGAATTTCGATAAGTCTACTATTTGTGCGCTTGTCTTACACACTCCTGTACAGAGGAATATGCATATTAATAGAAACTTTTCCATATTTACCAGTATCTTAACCAAAACTCGTTAAACAAATCGCTTTCCGAATCTTGCTGTTCATAATCATTTAAATCTCCTAAGCAGAATGGGGTATATCCGTTCTTTTTACATTCGTTTGTCAGTATATCCGGTATTTCATCCAAGGCGGTGACTAGTATATAATGCCTTTTAGCATCAGGCATATATTCTTCACATACTTGGTCGAAAATGGCCTTGTATCTTTCTAATTGATTATGGTGAGTCGGTGTATATGCTTTGTTCTCAATCAAAACAGCATGAAAGTCTTCTTTTCCATTACATGTAATCCGTATGTTTGCCCATAGGTCAATGTATCTCCATTGTTTCCAAGTTTCGACGGAGATGACTTGTACGTCGTCTGTCATTGCAACACCAATCAGTTTGCCGAGAATCTTTCTACAATATTGATAAAGGACAGGTTTTTCTTCACTGTATTGCTGCGTAGATCTACGTAAGGTCCATGAAAGAATAAAGTCTATCATGGTTTCTTTTTGGGAATCTCCTTCGGAGGAATCTTTCATTAGTAATGATACTTTTCCATATTTATATAGTTTGAAATTAATGTATGGGTACAAAAGAGCGTAAACTAACTTTTATCCTTATTTATTCGCTTAGGCTCTCGCATTGCCTGAATCTCAAATAAGGTAAAAGCAGTCCACGCCCTACTCGGGTGTGAACGCTACTTTAACCTACTATCCTTGAGATTCATTTTAAATTTGCGAGATTTAAGCGAATGGGATAATACGTTTTAACGTTCAATCAATATGTCTGAAAATCTTTGTTCTCTGTTTCTTACTACTTGTTTTAATGGTTGTACATCGCAAAACTAAGAAACATTTTTAGAATTGAAAGAATCTTATCAGAAAATATGACCGGACTGCTTTAATATTTACTAATGAATACTTATTTCAATACACCTATGATGATATTTATTCATATAGTTGATGCATTTTTGAATAGTTGCTCCAATTTGAATTCTGAACCATTGAGGCTCCAATACTTCTACAAAATCTCCATGTGATAAGATGGCTTGGCAGAAATCATAAGTAGGGCGTAATCTATAAGTAAAATGGAATAGTTACTGTGTGTGTCACTTTCTTTCTGAGAATGATGCAGCGGGAGAGAACGGAAGTATTTGCATTGATTTCCATATACTTTTATGCTGATTTTTTCTACGTCATATTCTTCATCAACAATAACCCCGAAACTATTATCGAAGTAGACTTTAGGGTTAAAGGTTTGAGGATACTCGAATGATAAGTCTGTTTGTTCCATTTCGAGTATTCGGTCGAGGGAGTAGATCAATACTTTGTCATAATACGGACTTCTTGCTGCCACATACCAACGTTGTTTGAAGGCCTTTATACAATAAGGTTCAATTTGAAATGTGTATGATTTATCCTGCCAATGACCTTGGTACGTTATTTCCAATGTTTTATGATTATCAATAGATTCAATGATTGGTATCAAATACTGTTCTCCTGAAGGATATTCTTCCGGTAGTATTTTATCTCTTAATTTGTGGCTTTCGTTAAGGACTGTATTGACTGCAAATATATTTAACAACCATTTTCTGAGTCCTTCCTTTTTGAGTTCTTCGGTGTTTTCTATATAATAATTGCATCCGTTGTGTCTATCGCATTCTATATTTATGTCGAATAGTTCTTCAATGGCTTTCCGGTGATTGTGAAAAGTTCTATTTGGAATTTCTTCTCCGTTACTCATTTCACACCGCAGCCATTTACGGTTAATTTCATCTAATGTTATTGTTCCAGCCCGATAGATTGTATCTACTAACCAGAGATATCTATTAAAAAGATCTTTTGCCATAAAGAAATTAGTTTATCCATTTTATATCAGTGCTGCAAATATCGGAAGCGATGTGCCAAAATAAGGCACAATCTAAATTTATTTGTTTTCCACTCCCGATAAGAAATCAGGAGACCCACCACTTCCGAATAGTTCTGCCGACCGCTCTCTATCTTATTTCCTTTCAGATAAAGATCATATATCCACTCCTGTACAGCTCCACCACCGGACTGTATTTGGCTGCCCAATACGCTTGATTCTCTTTTGCCAGTTCAATGATTTCTGGTCGGATACGTTTGAAAAGCTGTGTATATTCTTCTTCGGAAAGTAATCTTTGCGCATTTCCCAATACATGTCCCAATATAGAAAAATATCCGGAAAAACGGATTCCCATCGCTTCTGAACGGGTGCAAACCTGATAAGCATAGAAATTAGCTTCCGCTTCGCTGGTGATACCTAATAAATGAGCTAGTTCGTGAGCATAAGTGGCCGGATAATTAACGGGAAGCAAATCTCCGTTGAGTGTAAACTCGCAGAAGAAAGGCCCATGCTACCCGTTACCCCTACCATCGAAATGAAGGGAGTGAATAACATTGTTTTACCCTCGGATGCTCGTGTGGAGGGCGATTTACGCCCAGCTATCACTTAACTGATGATAGATTCGCACAGTTTCCTCTCGTATCAAATCTTGATTGATACTATTGACAGGAGTATACGAACGGTTCAGTTGAGTAATATAATCATCTACGAATTCTTGGAAAATCTCGGGAGTATAGGCGGTATACGGGATTTCTGTTCGTTGATAGAAATTTTTCTGCGAGTAGTTCAGTCCCCATGCCAGATAGAACCATACATAAATCCATAATAAGTATTCCCCGTCGCGCAATAAGATTTTCTTCCAAGGCAACTTCTTGCGGAGACGGGCATAAACGGATAAATAATCACGCCTGTGATGCTAAGGAAAATAAATAAATCCCTATGGCAAAGGAAATAAACCGGAAAAAACGACAGGACGTAGGAGATAAAGGGATAGATTGTTTGAGAATAGATCGTTGCCAGAGCAGGAATCCATTGCGTTAGCCACACCAGATTAATAATGCTCCTAAGGCTACATATCTTACATTTGGCTTATTTTTATCATTTGTATAAAATCAGTCAACAAAATATGCATTTAATAAACGTCGCGCGAAAAATACCTCTATATTTGCAAAAATCTGTTAACAGTGACTTTGTGTACCTGCGTAATCAGAAAAAGTTATTCAACATAAACCGGATAAGATGGCTACATCAGAAGAAATAGAAAAGTATTGCAGGAATTGCGTGTCACGTGATTTTGTGAACGGAAAAGGACTCGTTTGTAAACGTACCGGAGAACTTCCCGCTTTTGAAGAAGAATGTGATAGTTTTGAGCAAGATAAGGAACTGGAAAGATTAGCGCCTCCCAAGCCGGAAGACTTTCCGGTATCCATGACAGAAGAGGAAATGCTTGCCGAAGAGAACCTGCCCAAAGGAATATTGTGTGCAGTTGTCGCATGCATCGTTGGTGCGGTGGCATGGGGTTTGATTTCCGTTTCTACAGGTCGTCAGATAGGATTTATGCCCATTGCTATCGGATTCATGGTAGGTTTTGCGATGCGGCAGGGCAAGGGAATACGTCCCATTTTGGAATTATCGGTGCGGCATTATCTCTGGTTAGTTGCATCTTAGGTGATTTCTTGTCTATTATCGGGTATATCTCCCAAGATTATGAAATGGGTTATTTTCAAGTCCTGGCAGGTGTAGACTATGGAGAGATATTCTCTATTCTGTTGAAAAATGTAATGTCGATGACTGCCCTGTTCTACGGATTCGCTCTTTATGAGGGATATAAATTCTCTTTCCGTGCACAGAAACACCCCGAGGGTGGTAAGATTTGAATTTAAATTATTAATTTTGCACCCGTTATTTTTAGAATATACATTATCATATACATAAAACAATATGGAATTAGCAAGTAAGTACAATCCCGCTGACGTGGAGGGAAAGTGGTACCAGTATTGGCTGGACCACAAATTATTCAGTTCAAAACCCGATGGCCGTGAACCTTACACCATCGTCATCCCGCCCCCGAACGTCACCGGTGTGTTACACATGGGACACATGCTTAATAATACCATCCAGGATATTTTAGTTCGTCGTGCCCGTATGGAAGGCAAGAATGCTTGCTGGGTGCCGGGAACTGACCACGCTTCTATTGCTACCGAAGCTAAAGTTGTAAACAAACTCGCTTCTCAAGGTATCAAGAAAACCGATCTATCTCGTGACGAATTCTTGAAACATGCCTGGGAATGGACAGACGAGCACGGTGGTATTATCCTGAAACAACTCCGTAAACTCGGCGCATCCTGCGACTGGGATCGTACTGCTTTCACTATGGATGAGAAACGTAGTGAAAGTGTAATCAAGGTATTTGTCGATCTGTTCGATAAAGGATTGATCTACCGGGGCGTCCGCATGGTAAACTGGGACCCGAAAGCCTTGACTGCCCTTTCTGACGAAGAAGTAATCTACAAGGAAGAACACGGAAAACTGTATTACCTTCGCTATAAAGTAGAAGGTGATCCGGAAGGTCGCTACGCGGTTGTTGCAACGACTCGTCCTGAAACAATTATGGGTGATACGGCTATGTGTATCAATCCGAACGACCCGAAGAACGAATGGCTGAAAGGAAAGAAAGTGATCGTTCCGCTGGTAAACCGTGTCATTCCTGTGATTGAGGATGATTATGTAGACATCGAATTCGGTACGGGTTGTCTGAAAGTAACCCCGGCCCATGATGTAAACGACTATATGCTGGGTGAAAATACAACTTGCCTAGTATCGATATTTTCAATGACAACGGTACATTGAGCGAAGCTGCCGGTATGTATATCGGTATGGACCGTTTCGATGTTCGTAAACAAATAGAGAAAGACCTCGAAGCTGCCGGATTGCTCGAAAAATAGAAGCCTATACTAATAAGGTAGGATATTCGGAACGTACCAACGTTGTGATCGAACCGAAATTGTCTATGCAATGGTTCCTCAAGATGCAACATTTTGCAGATATGGCATTGCCTCCGGTAATGAACGACGATCTGAAATTCTACCCTGCCAAATACAAGAATACCTACCGTCACTGGATGGAAAACATCAAAGACTGGTGTATCAGCCGTCAGTTGTGGTGGGGACATCGTATTCCTGCATACTTCCTGCCGGAAGGTGGTTATGTAGTAGCCGCTACTCCCGAGGAAGCTCTGGCAAAAGCAAAAAAAGACGGGTAATGCCGCCCTGACAATGGAAGACCTTCGTCAGGATGAAGATTGCTGGACACTTGGTTTTCTTCCGGTTGTGGCCTATCTCTTTGTTCGACGGAATCAACAACCCGGGCAACGAAGAAATCAAATACTACTATCCAACAAGCGACCTTGTAACAGGACCGGACATTATCTTCTTCTGGGTAGCCCGTATGATTATGGCAGGCTACGAATACGAGGGACAGATGCCGTTTAAGAACGTATACTTCACAGGAATCGTTCGTGATAAACAGGGACGTAAGATGTCTAAATCGCTCGGTAACTCTCCGATCCATTGGAACTGATTGAAAAGTATGGTGCCGACGGTGTACGTATGGGTATGATGCTTTCGGCTCCTGCCGGAAACGATATTCTTTCGACGACGCCCTTTGCGAACAGGGACGTAACTTCTGCAACAAGATATGGAATGCTTTCCGTCTGATTAAAGGATGGACTAATGGCAAAGGTTCCATTCCGGTTCCACCCGAGGCTCATCTGGCTGTTCAATGGTTCGACCAGAGACTGGATGCAGCTGCGGTTGAAGTTGCCGATTTGTTCTCTAAATATCGTTTGAGCGAAGCATTGATGTTGGTTTACAAACTGTTCTGGGATGAGTTCTCTTCCTGGTTGCTGGAAATTGTGAAACCTGCTTATGGACAGCCCATTAATGGCTTTATTTATAGTATGGTGCTTAGTTCTTTCGAACGTCTGCTTGAGTTGCTTCATCCTTTCATGCCGTTTATCACAGAAGAACTGTGGCAGCAACTGCGTGAGCGCGAACCGGGTGCAAGTTTGATGGTTACTCTCATGAAAGAGCCTCTTGAGGTAAACGAGAAATTTCTGCAAGAATTTGAATTGGCTAAGGAAATTATCAGCAATGTTCGCAGTATTCGTTTGCAGAAGAATATTGCTTTGAAGGAACAACTCGAATTGCAGGTTGTGGATAGTCATCCGGTAGAAAAAATGAATCCGGTGATTATCAAGATGTGTAACCTTTCTGCTATTAATGTAGTATTCAAAAAGCAGAAGGTGCTGCTTCTTTCATGGTTGGAACGACCGAATTTGCCGTACCATTGATTGACATGATTGATATAGATGCGGAAATCACTCGTCTGTTGGCCGAACTTAAACATAAGGAAAGCTTCCTGCAAGGCATCGTGAAGAAATTGAGCAACGAGAAATTCGTGAACAATGCTCCGGCAGCCGTCATAGAACTTGAACGCAAGAAACAGGCGGATGCGGAAAGTATAATTCGTTCTTTGAAAGAAAGCCTTACTATCTTGTTGAAGAAATAACTCTTTGATACGGTTTTATATAATATAAGGCATCTCAATTAATTTTGAGATGCCTTTTTGCGAAATGGAAATAAATACTACCTTTGCCGTAGCTATTATAGAACATCACAAATGAAACAAGTACTCGAACCATCTCATTCTTAGGCTTATTCCTTTTATAGAAGGATTCTTATTATCTGTGTCAGCCCGAACTGAAACAACAAATAAAGAAGTACTGGTTTTGAATTCCATTAATTTTAATCTGCCTTGGGCTAAAAATTTCTATTGGTGTATACACGATGCTCTTCAGAAGCAGGGGATATCTGCCAAAGCGGAATCTCTTTCCGTACCAGCTTTGGCTAATAAGATGGAAGCAGATGCCGTAGTCACCCATTTACGGGAGAAATACCCGGTAGCTCCGCTGCCATCGTCTTGATTGGAGATCCGGGATGGATTGTTGGCCGTGAACTGTTTGATGACGTATGGAAAGATGTTCCGGTAATAGTGACAAATGCCCGCGACCGCCTGCCTGCTTCTCTCGACGTTTTGCTGTCTCATGCTCCACTAACAGAAACCAATAGCGTTCCCGGTGAAGAATGGAGAAGAGGCTATAATCTGACACTTTTAAAGCAGCATTATTATGTGAAGGAAACAGTGGAACTGATTTATAAACTAATACCGGATATGCAACGTCTGGCATTTATTTCGGACGACAGATATATTAGTGAAGAAACCCGTAGAGATGTAAAGGAAGCCGTCGAAGAGAATTTTCCGGATTTACGTCTGGATCTGCTTTCTACCACTCAATTATCGACAGAAATGTTGCTGGATACCCTGCATAGTTATAAACCTAATACAGGGATTATTTACTATTCTGGTTTGAGTCTCATAATGAAAATGATAACAACTACCTTTTCGACCACATACAGGAAATTATAACCAATTTTACTCCCTCACCTCTGTTTTGCTATCTCCCGAAAATTTATCGAACAATACTTTCGCAGGAGGATATTATGTATCGACGGAGTCTTTTGCGATTCTTTGCTGGAAATCCTGAATCGCATATTGAATGGAGAACAAGCCCGCAATATCCGGGTGGAGTGGGAGGGAAGGAAATTCCTATCTTTGTTATCCTGTATTAAAGTCTTATAATATTCCGTCAAGTCGTTATCCGACGATGCAGTATATATTGATAAACCTCAAACTTTTTCAGCAACACTATGTTAAGATTATTGCTAGTTCTGTTTTCTATTACTTTTGATAGCTGCTATTGTCTATTATATTCGTATTCTTCGGAAAGCGTATAGCCGTTTGAGTGAAGCGGTGGAGAAAGCGGAGCAGGCTAATCAATTGAAATCTGCCTTTTGGCGAACATGAGCCATGAAATACGTACTCCTTTGAACGCAATCGTGGGCTTTTCAAATATGCTTCCCATACAGAAGATCCTGTCGAAATGCGCGAGTACGCAGATATCATCGAAACAAATACCGACTTATTGCTCCAATTAATTAATGATATTCTGGATTTGTCGAAGATTGAAGCCGGAACATTTGATTTCTATCCTTCCTCGATCGATGTTAATCAGACAATGGAGGAAATCGAACAAAGTATGCGGTTACGTTTGAAAAACAGTGATGTTACCCTTGCATTTACCGAACGCTTGCCGGGTTGTCTTTTATATTGATAAGAATCGACTGATACAATTGCTTGCCAACTTTGTCAATAACGCTATCAAATTTACTCAAACAGGCACTATCTGTATGGGGTATCGTATGACAGACACCGATACTATTTATTTTATGTATCAGATACCGGCTGTGGTATGTCAAACGAACAGTGTGAACATGTTTTCGAACGATTCGTAAAATATAACCCATTCATTCAAGGTACCGGCTTAGGACTTTCCATTTGTCGTACGATTGTTGAGCGTCTCGGGGAAAAATAGGAGTAGATTCAGAAGAAGGTAAAGGATCTACTTTCTGGTTTACACTTCCTTATAGAAAGAGATGAAGTTAGTTAATAGATAAGTTACTGTCTCCTTATTGCAAACTTCCTTTCCTTACTGCCAAAGTTGTTTTGTCTAAGAGAAATCTATAAACGGAAGCTTTGTTTTATAAATGAAACTTGCATTTATAAAATGAAGGTTGCATTTATATAATTGGAACTTTCGTTTATAGTTTGTTTCAGGTCAAAGGGAACTTTTGCCTTAGAGGAACGTAAGTTTATCTTTAATACAACGTAAGTTGTCTATTAATACTTTAGCTGACAGGTAATAGCCAAATGGAATAATATTGGTGGTTACTTATATGTTTCGTCTCTCTAGGGAAATAAGAGAGGTAGTAGTAACGGGAGGTAATCTTTCAAATCCACGCGCAGTTGCTTTAACGCTTGTTGAATACGGTAATCTATTGTTTTGGGCGATACCCCAGTGTTTCTGCAATCTCCTTGTAACTCATATCCGGAATCGGTGCATCACAAAGCTTCCCGATAACTTTCGGGCAGTGCCGCGACAGCATCTTCAATCCGTTTTGCAAGTTCTTCAATCTGATAATAGTCCGTATCTTGCAGCATTTCCTGCATTTCTTCATAAAAGCGGGTATCTGCCCGTTGTGGCATCGATATGTGCAAGCTTGTTCAAAGCCCTGCGATACACCATCTTAAAAGATAAGAATTAAGAGAAGACTCGATAACCAGTGTTTCCCGATTTTCCCAAATCCATAAAGAGAATCCTCTACAATCTCTTCTGCATCTTCCAACTCGACAAACCGGTGACCATACGCGCACAGCATCGGATAATATCTCCGAAACAGTGTATCGAACGCTTTTGATCTCCGCGTTGAACGGCTGATAATAGAAAATCATTGTCTGATTGATAAGTTTCTTTCATGTATTAGCTCCATAATTTAACTGCAAATATAGCTTTTTAGATAGAAACAAAGATTTTCTAAAAAATGGTTTTAGTTTAGGAGTCTTCCTATTCTCCCTTGTCTTATAGTAAAAGGCAATAAAAAGATATGGATAAAACAGATAGAAATACGATAGAAGAACTGCTTCCACGTTATTGTGAAGGGTGGCAACGGAAGAAGAATGTCTGCAAGTTGAGATGTGGATGAGCGAATCGGACGAAAATCGACGGATGGCAAAACAGATACATGCTCTTTATCTTGTCACGGATACAGTTAATGTTATGAAGAAAGTCGATACGGAGAAAGCATTGTTGAAGGTGAAAAGTAGAATGTCGGGTAACAGCCACAAGGGAACGATGTGGTGGCAATGGGCACAACGTGCGGCAGCAATTTTGTTCATTCCACTTCTCGTTACATTGATGCTCAATATTGGGGAGGAAACGAACAGGAATTGGCACAAATCATGGAAGTGAAAACAAATCTGGGATGATGACCTCATTGACCCTGCCCGATGGTACGCTTGTTTATCTGAATTCGGAATCAACACTAAGTTATCCTTCACGTTTCGATAATGATACAAGAAATGTGACTTTACAGGAGAAGCTTATTTTGAAGTGGCTAAGAATCCGGAAAAGAAATTTATAGTCTCCACTTCCCATCAATCACAAATAGAAGTACTGGGAACTCATTTCAATGTAGAAGCTTATGAAAAGGAAGACAGAGTGTCGGCGACATTAGTTGAAGGAAAGATCGGCTTTATCTTCAAGCGTGACAATGTTTCGAAAAAGTGCTGATGAAGCCAGGACAAAAATTGGTCTATGATTTTAAAGACAGTAAGGTGCAACTTTATACTACTTCCTGTGAATCTGAGATTGCTTGGAAAGAGGGAAAATCATTTTCAAGGACACTCCTTTGAAGAAAGCTTGCGAATGTTGGAGAAACGATATAACGTAGAATTTATAATAAAGAATGAACGTTTGAAAAAATATTCGTTTACCGGAACATTTACACATCAGCGTTTAGAAAGAATATTGGAATATTTTAAAATCTCATCCCGAATTCGTTGGCGATACATAGATTCTGCTGATATAAAAGATGAGAAAAGTAGAATAGAGATTTATTGATTTACAAACCTTAAAAATAAATAATATGAAAACAGAGCTCCTTAAAAAAAACATACGGGAAGATATTGGCGTATCTCCCGTATGAAAATAAGTAAATCTTTCTACCGCTTGTTTGGCGACAAGCTTAGATAAACTTTTATTAACTTTAAGTCATTACAAAATTATGCAAAATTATTGTAGCATCCAATTATTACGGATGATAAACTCGTTTTGGATTACCTTAAAACAAATTCCACTATCTATGAAACTATTTATTATTTGCCTCATTTGTTCTGTCAGTATCACATGGGCTACTGAAGTGTATGCGCAGCAAGCAATGATAAGTATTGATGTGCGTAACCAAACAGTAGGGAAATCTTGGAGGAAATAGAATCTCAATCGGATTTTGACTTCTTTTTAACAACAAGCATGTTGATTTGAGCCGCCGTGTATCCGTATCTGTCAATAACAGTAATATCTTTCAAGTTTTGAAAGAAGTTTTGCCGGCACGGGTGTAAAGTTTTCAGTATTGGATAAGAAAATAATTCTGTCAACAGATATTTTGGTACCTGAACAAGATAAAAAATGAAAGTTTCTGGTAAAGTCGTTGATAGAAATGATGAGCCTGTCATAGGAGCTACTATTAAAGAAGAAGACGGTTCTGTTGGTACTGTAACTGATATCGAAGGAAATTTTACTTTATCCGTATCGTCAGATAAAGCAATGATTAACGTATCCTATATCGGTTATCAACCTCAATTAGTTAAGGTAAAAGAAGGAAAAACACTAAAAGTAGTCTTGGAAGAAGATACAAAACTGCTCGACGAAGTAGTAGTGGTGGGTTATGGTACGCAGAAAAGGTAAATTTGACCGGTTCTGTTGCGACTATTTCTTCTAAAGATATAGCAGAAACTCATGCAAGTAATACTTCCACTTTATTGGCAGGTAGATTACCCGGTGTGATTTCAATGGCTGCAAATGGATTTCCGGGACAAGGAGCATCAGTGCTGATTCGTGGGAAGTCATCTTGGAACGATGCGCCCGTATTATATGTTGTTGACGGGATTCAAGTGAATAAAGAAGCTTTTGATGCGATTAACATTGATGAAATAGAGAATATTTCGGTATTGAAGGATGCGTCTGCGGCGGTATATGGTTCTCGCGCAGCTAATGGTGTAATATTGGTAACGACGAAACGTGGTGAGAATGGCAGACCTAAATTCTCTTTCTCTACAAATTTAGGTATCTCTACACCTACTGCTTATCCGGAACTACTCAACGCTTATGAGTATGCAACTCTTTGGAATGAGGCGCAAACTAATATGGGATATGATATAAATAACTCTTCAGACGCGCATTTGTTTTACAATGATGAACAAATTCAAAAGCACGAACAGAGAGTTCTGATTGGTTTGGGGAAACTTTCAAAAGCATTCATTGAATCAGAAATATAACATGAGTGTGAACGGTGGAAGTGACCGAATTAAGTATTTTATGTCTTTGGGATATTTGCACGATGAAGGGATGTATGATGGAATTGATTATAAACGCTATAATCTGAGAGCTAATATTGATGCAAAAATTAACAATTATATCAATGTCCGTTTAGATTTGGAAGGGATGGAGAGTACTTTAGAACAACCGCAAGTCGCTTCTGCTTCACTATTTGAGTATGTGGTTAGACGGTCTCCATTAGAAAAGATTTATAACGCGGATGGTAGTTACTATGATATGGGTAGTAGACATCCAGTAGCAGAACGTGACGATAGCGGGTATAAAAGAAATAAAAAGAATAATTATCGGGCTAAACTGGGTTTTGATATAAAAATTCCTTATGTAGACGGATTGAAGTTTAATGCTTTGTTTAGCTACGTGCGAGGTGCGAACCATTCGAAGTCATTTTAACTCCTTATTCTCTCTATTTGTTGGGAGATGATGGTAGTGTTGCCAATGAACGCATTTTGGTAAAACCTCTCTTTCGGAAGAAATGTACATTGGAAATAATATGACATCTACTTTGACATTAACATATAATAAAAGATAAAAGGACATTCTATGTCCGGATTGTTGGTGTACGAACAATTTGAATCATTGGGATCTACATTAGGGGCTTCAAGAACTAATTTTCCATTCACTTCTATTGATCAGCTGTTTGCAGGTGGAGATGATGAAGAACAGTCAAATTGGGAACTCCTGCTCAGGATGCTCGCAAAGGTCTCATAGGGCGTTTTAATTATGATTACAAAGGCAAATATTTGGCTGAATTTTCGTTCCGTTATGACGGGTCATTAAAATTTCACCCGGATCGTAGATGGGGATTTTTCCTTCAGTATCTTTGGGATGGCGGCTATCGGAAGAAGCTTTCATGAAGAAGTTTTCTAATTTGGATAATTTGAAAGTCAGAGGTTCGTATGGTATCTTGGGTAATGATGCTGTAGGAGGCTGGCAATGGTTGACTAATTATTCGTTTGGTAATGCCTATATTTTTAATCAAGCACCGATAAAATCAATTGTAAGCGGTGGCATTCCGAATGTTGATTTAACTTGGGAAAAAACTGCGACATTCAATTTTGGGGTGGACGCATCTATTTATAAAGGATTACTTGCTGTGGAAGCGGATGTGTTCTATAAACGCACATACGATATCTTAGGTTCAAGAAATGCTTCAATGCCTCAAACTTTTGGTGCAACTTTGCCTTCTGAAAATTATGGTATTGTGAAAGTGAAAGGGTTTGAACTGCAAGTAAAGCACGATAATAAAATAGGAGACTTCCGGTATCATGTGGGTGGAAATGTGAGTTGGTCAAGAAATAAGGTTATAGAAAAAGATTATGCTGCAGGGCGGAACCTTGGAATATTCCGGTAGGAAAAACAATGGGATATCGGGCTTGTTTTGTTGCACTCGGATTATTTCAGAGTGATGAAGAAGCAGCCGCATGGCCGCGGTTTAAAGGAACACAGCCAACGGCCGGTGATGTGAAATATGCAGATTTAAATAATGACGGAATTATGGACGAACGTGATAAGAAAGTCGTTTCTCCTTATAGCAACACTCCTGAAATAATGTTTGGCTTGAATCTTTCGGCTTCATGGAAAGGTTTTGATTTTAGTGCTTTGTTCCAGGGAGCTGCCAACAGGAATGTGATGTTAAGTGGTTTTGCCACTCAAATGTTTATTAATGGTGCTTCCAATTTGCCTAAATATTTGTATGAAGACCATTGGACTCCGGATAATCGTGATGCACGCTATCCTAAGGCCTGGGGCCCTGACCATCCGTCAAATAATAAATCATCCACATTCTGGTTGATTAATGGTAACTATGTTCGATTGAAGAATGTAGAATTAGGATATTCCATATCAAAAGATTTATTGTCGAGAGTGGGAGTGGACCGTTTGCGGATATATGTTGGCGGAAGCAATTTGTTCTCTATAGATCATATGCCGGGGTATGATCCGGAAAAACAGGATGGAGGACCGAATTATTATCCTCAACAAAGGGTTTTCAATATGGGAGTAAACATAACTTTTAAATGAGTATACAATGAAAAATACATATTTTATTTAATCGCATTTTTAGCCGTTTCTTGCGAAGATGTTTTGGATAAAAAGAATTTAGGCGCTATTGATGATTCGTATGTGTGGAGTGATCCTAATATGATTGAGCTGAATGTTAATTCATTTTATGCCAATTGGATGCCGACCGGTTTATTTGAACGACCCGGACTCGCTGAGTTGGGAATAATTTCCGATGAAGCTCGTAGTGGATATAATGGTCGTGCAGTGAATTGGATAAATGGTGTGCGTTTTGGTGCCGATCGTACGGATGTACCGTATCAAAAATGGTATTATGGTGGTATACGCAAGGCTAATGAGTTTTTGCAGAATATTGAAGAACGATATATTTTACCAACTAATGCTACTCAGGCTCAAAAGGAACGACGTGACCGTTTTATAGGAGAAGTGAGATTTTACCGTGCTCATCTGTATTGGGAAATGATAAAGGTGTATGGAGGAGTACCTATCATAACTAAAGTAATAGACAAAGATGAAACGGATGAGAGTTTGTTATATCCTAAAAGGAATACGACAGATGAAAGTTTGATTTTGTTATAAAGGAATTGAAGGAAGCTGCAGATTTGTTATCGATTACATACAGTGGGGATAACTGGGGAAGAATTACAAAGGAGCAGCACTTGCATATTGTGCAAGAATACAGTTGTATAGAGCAAGTCCGATGTTTAATCCGACTAATGAGAGAAAATATTGGGAGGATGCATACGACACCTATAAGGATGTGATTGAACTGGATGTTTATGATTTGCATCCGATGTTTTCGGAAATTTGGAAAGAAAAAGGGGAGAACAACAAAGAAATAATATGGTTTAAAGATTATAAAAGGGAACTATTACTCATGGTTGGGATGCGGGTAATATGATGCGTTCTGCAGGCAGTGGGTGATGCAACAGCCAATTGTCCGGTACAGGAGTTAGTAGATGCGTTTCCATGAAAGATGGTACTCCGTATGTAAAAAGTAATCCGGAAACCAATCCGTATGATTATCGTGACCCTCGCCTTCGAGCAACTGTCGTATGGAATGGAGATACATACGGACCAAGAAACGAAAAGGTGTATACATTTGTTTCAGAATCCACCGACCCTAATTCTCCAATGTATAATTTTGATGGTATTGATTCTCATCAATCTGCAACAAGTACAGGATATTATATGAGAAAAATGACAGATGAGTCTTTGGACGGAACGAAAGGTGATTATGGCTATGGAAAAGGAAGCTATACACAATGGGTTGAACTTCGATATGCTGAGGTCTTGTTGGGCTTGGCTGAAGCAGCGAATGAAATCGGAGAAACGGAAGAAGGCGTAGAACAACTAAAATTAATTCGTAAGCGTGCCGGTATACTTCCGGTGATGACGAACGTTATGGAATACCAGAAAACATATCTAAAGATGATTTTAGGACATTGGTTCAAAATGAAAGATATATAGAATTGGCTTTGAAAATAAACGTTATTGGGATTTGCGTCGTTGGAAATTAGCACATCTTAAACTAAACAATCAATTGACAGCAATGGAGATACGTAAAAGATAAATGGTGAAGAGATTTCTTATACCTATACACGTCGCGTACAGCGTCATGATAAAACGAATAAACCGGTGTTTTAGAGAAATTTTATTTTTGCCTTTACCTAAAGAAGAATTGCTCAGAAATCGAACTTAGAACAAAATGAAGAATGGAAATAAAAACATGATTATGAAAAAGATTTGTTTATATATATTGGTTTGTATGTTCATTGGTTATTCGTGTGATGACATGAACGAGTTTGAACAAGGAACATTAAGTGGATACGTGTTGGATGCTGTAACAGGTGAAGGGTTAGCTGATGTGGATGTCGTTTTGGAGCCTGTTGTAGCGGCTAATGGCAGTGTGACTTCAAAACCTGACGGTCATTTTAATTTATCACGTTTAGTTGTAGGTACATACAGAGTGAATGTTCGTAAGAACGGGGCTTCTATTATAGATAATGCTCAGGATGAAATAACGATAACGGATGGTTGTACTCTTGATAGGGAATATAAATTGACTCCCAGAGTTTCAGTATTTGATTTTAGTGTTGACTATGACAAGAGTGATCCTACGAAATTTGTAGTACATTTCAAGGCTCGTGGGAACGAAGGTAATAAGTTTAATTATTATTCTGTGATGTGGAACGAGTATCCGAATTTTATATTTGCGGATTTGCCTAATACTCAAAGAAAGGCAGTGAAGCATGCGACTTCAGAAGAGGCAGAAGTCACCTACGAAGTAAGTGGTTTGGATTTGAAAAAGGGACGACCTATTATATCCGTGTAGGAGTAACTCATATTGCCAATGGAGGAGATTACAATCATAGCAAAATGATTCCTATAATGTTTGAGTAAGTAATGAATTTTTGTGATAAACTTTTATCGTAGGAGGGATTTGTCCCTCCTACTTTAGAGCTATTGCCATAAAAATACAAGTGTTTCATTGAGGAAACATTCACCAAGAAAATACATTTAGAGTTAAAGTGAATCAAAGATGAAAAATAACTTTTTATTTCAGGATTGTGTTTGTTAACCGCTTCTCAAACGATGGAAGCACAAGATAATAAACCGGAAAATGTGAATATACTTTTATTCAGGCGGACCAACACCGTTATGATTGTACAGGGTTTTCAGGGAAAGGCTTGGTGAAAACCCTAATATCGATAAACTCGCTTCGGAAGGAGTTATTTTACTAATTCCTATTCGTGTATACCAACAAGTTGTCCTGCCCGTCAAAGTTTGATTTCCGGTAAATGGCCGGAACAACATAAGGGACTTTGGAATTATGATATAACGTTGCCTGTCACTCCTTTCAATGGTCCGACGTGGACCGAGAAATTATCAGAGAAAGATATAAAGATGGGATATGTTGGTAAATGGCATGTCAGCGACCGGAAATCTCCGAAAGATTTCGGATTTGATGATTATGTGCCGGAGTGGAGTTATAATAATTGGCGTAAGAAGAATAATCTTCCTGATTATGTCTGGCAGGACTCCCGATGGGTAATGGGAGGATATGATCCGGTTGATAAAATGCAGTCCCGTACACATTGGTTGGCACAACGTGTGATTGAAATGATTAAGAAATATCAATCCGAAGGTAAAAATGGCATGTCCGTTTTGATACGAGTGATCCGCATTTACCATGTTATCCTGTTCGTGAGTTTCGCTATGTATGATAAGGAAAAAATACAGGAATGGCCGAACTACAGGGATGATTTGTCGAATAAACCCTATATTCAGAGACAGCAGATTTATAATTGGGAGTTGGAAGATTCGAATTGGGAGATGTGGCAGGGTTATTTGCAGCGTTATTTTGCCAATATCACTCAATTGGATGATGCTGTAGGTATGGTTATTGAGGCTTTGAAGGAAATGGGAGTGTATGATAACACGCTTATTGTATATACTACAGATCATGGAGACGCTGCCGGTTCACATAACATGGTGGATAAGCACTATGTAATGTATGAAGAGGAAGTACATGTACCTCTAGTGATGAAAATTCCCGGAGTGTCACATCGGATCGTCGATCGGTTTGTCAATAATCAACTGGATATGGCTGCAACATTTTGTGATATGTATCAGTTGGATTATAAAACGCAGGGAGAGTCCTTGTTACCTCTGATCGAAGAAAAAAGGAGGCCTCAGACTGGAGGGAATATGCGTTCAGTAATTACAACGGTCAGCAATTTGGTTTGTTCGTGCAACGTATGATACGTGACAAACGTATGAAATATGTATGGAACCTTACAGATACGGATGAATTGTATGATTTGGAAAGCGATCCTTGGGAACTGAACAATTTAGTTTATTCAAAGAATATAAAGCGGAACTTGTTCGTTTGAGAAAAGCTCTTTATGAGGACTTAAAGCAAAGAAAAGATCCGTTGATTTGGCAGAATGCGGCAAAAGACAACTGATTGATAATAAAAGTTGTAATGTTGGGAGTATAATCTCGATTTGCAAGCGATCGGGCAGTGACAATTAGATTATTTTCAGTAGGTATAAACAAAAATAGAACTATAATGAGATGAAACGTTCAAGCATAACGAAAGTTTGGTTGTCTTCTTGTTGTGCACTGCCGCTCTTGGGCTTTGCGCAGAAGCGTCCGCATATTATTCTAATCTTTACGGATCAACAGAATGTAAATGCCATGAGTGCGGCGGGTAATCCTTTCCTGTATACCCCAATATGGATGCTTTGGCTAATGATGGAATTCGTTTTACGAACGCTTATTGTACTTCTCCTGTTTCCGGCCCCTCACGTGCAAGTATCGTGACGGGACTGATGGCTCGTGAAGGGAGTTGAATGGAATGACAATTCAAAACTAAGCGAAGGCATACATACCGTCGGTGACCTGTTGGGTGAGAATGGTTATCGGACTGTATGGGCAGGAAAATGGCATATTCCTGAAATTTATCCGCAGCGTTCAAAACATGAGATAAAATATTTGCATGGTTTTGAATTACTTCCTTTGGGACGCACCTAACAAGCATTGGTTGCTGGGAGCGGAAACAGATCCGCCATTGACGGATGCGGTCGTTTCGTTTTGGATGGTTATGATAAAGAGAGAAGCCCTTGTTTTGGCGGTCAGTTATCATAACCCCACGATATTTGTATGTATCCCCGTAAAGTCGGTTGGGAAACAATGTCGGATTCCTTGTTGAATATTCGTCCTTTTGGAAAATATAAATTGCCGGAACCAATGGGGTACATCCTGATTCGTTGTCTTATTTGCCGCCATTGCCCGGAAATTTCAGTAAAATGTAGATGAGCCGGAGTTCATAATAGACAAACGCGTCAAGCCGAACCCTTATGGAGATGAGGTGCAGTTGTCGTCCCGGTTTTCCGGAAGAGAATGGCAGGCTTACTTAAATTCGTATTATCGATTGACGGAGTTGGTTGACAAGGAGATTGGGGAGGTGATAGAAGCCTTGAAACGTAATGGAATGTACGAAAATTCTCTTATTATATTTACTTCAGATCATGGTGACGGTATGGCTGCTCACGAATGGGCGGCAAAACTTAGTTTTACGAGGAATCTGTCAAAGTTCCTTTAATTATGGTATTGCCGGAAAAGTGGCAGCGGGGTGTTAACTCCGGTTTAGTTTCTTTAGTCGATCTTGTCCCGACATTTTGTGATTATGCCGGGTGAGCCCGAAGACGAATTTTGCGGGAATGAGTTTGCGTCGGGCTATATTTCCAACTGAAGAGCGTTGGCGTGATTTTGTGGTGGCGGAGTTGGCGGATCATTTGAAAGACAGGACAAGAAAGGGCGCATGATTCGTACCGGACGCTATAAATATGCTATATATTCATCGGGTGAACGTAATGAGCAATTGTTTGATTTAATGACAGATCCCGGTGAAACGATAAATTTGGCTTATTCAAAAGAGTACTGGGAGATTCTTAAAAGCACCGTAGTTTATTGGTTAAATGGATGAAAGAACGTGGAGATAATTTTAAAGTAGTGACCTATGAAAATAATATATATTTCATATATCTTTTATTACTGGCTGTTTTGCCGGTTCATTCAAGGAATACTTCACTTTTAGCGTTTATGAGATAACATGTGAACAACAAATTGAACCGTCGGGAATAGGAAGTAAGTCCCCGCGTTTTGGTTGGAAGGTTGCATGTCAGCAACGTGGTTATCGCCAATCTGCTTATCGCATATTGGTGGCAGATACTGAGGATGCCCTGACAGCCGATAAAGGTACTGTTTGGGATTCAGGAACGTTTCTTTCTTCAAATTCCGTCCTTGTTCCTTTCCAAGGTAAAGAACTTCATTCCGCGACTAGATATTATTGGAAAGTCAAGGTTTGGAATGAAGCAGGCGAAGAATCCGCATGGAGCAGACAAGGTTCGTTTGTGACCGGCATAATGAAGGAACGGATTGGGAAAGGCTCAATGGATTGCTTTGGAAAAGGATGATTCTGCGAAAAACTTATATCCGGGAATACATGCTCCATTGGTTCGGAAGATGATCGGTGATCGGAAAGTGGGTGGATATAAATTGCCAATGTTCCGAAAAGAACTACCTATAAATAAAGAAGTCAAAGAAGCGATTGTGAATATTTCAGGATTGGGACATTTTGATTTCTATATAAACGGGGAGAAAGTGGGAAACCATTTTTAGATCCGGATGGACAAATTATGCAAAGACGGCTCTTTATCAGACTTTGATGTGACAGCATTACTGAAGAAAAGAAATGTGATGGGAGTTATGCTGGGAAACGGGTTTTATAATGTACCTCGTGAGCGTTATTTCAAACAATTGATTTCTTTTGGAGCTCCCAAGGTGAAATTAGCCTTATCTTTAAAGTATGCGGATGGTTCTTCCGAGGTAGTTGTTACGGACCGGAGTTGGAAAGTCTGTGAAAGCCCGATTACTTATTCGAGTATTTATGGAGGAGAGGATTATGATGCCGGAAAATATCAGGTTTCTGGATGAATCCCGGATTTGATGATGATTCGTGGAAAACTCCGGTTATTGCAAAACGGGGATGGAGTTGAAAGCGCAAGTCTCTGCTCCGCTTACAGTACGTGATATACTTCCTGTTGTCCGGAAGTATAAGAATTCAAAAGGGAATTGGGTTTTGATTTCGGACAGAACTTTTCAGGAATAATCCGTTTGAAAGTAAAAGGTCATAGCGGGCATAAAATAACGATGAAACCCGGCGAACTTCTGGAAAAGATAGTACGGTCAATCAACGGGCGTCGGGTGGACCTTATTTATGGAATTACACGTTAAGTGGAAAAGGGTGGAAGAATGGCAACCGCAGTTCACATATTATGGATTCAGATATGTTGAAGTATCTGATATTGAAAAGCTTGAATTGGTAGAATTGACAGGGATGCATACTACAAATTCTGCTCCGGAAGCAGGGTCTTTTCTTGTTCCCTGCCGATGTTCAATAAGATCTATGAGTTAATTGACTGGTCGATACGTAGTAACTTGGCAAGTATTTTGACCGACTGCCCTCACCGGGAGAAACTTGGATGGCTTGAAGTGGCTCACCTTATGCAGCATGCCATGCAATACAGGTATCAGTTGGATGGTTTGTATAGCAAAGTGATGGGGATATAAAAGATTCTCAGACACAGGAAGGCATTGTTCCTTCTATTGCTCCGGAGTATGTACGTTTTGCCGATGGATTCGAGAACTCTCCGGAATGGGAAGTGCATTTATTATTATACCTTGGTATGTTTATAGATGGTATGGAGATAAAAGTCTGCTATCTGCTTATTATCCGTATATGAAGCGATATTTGGAATATTTGTCGACTCGTGCGGATAATTATATTGTTGCTTATGGCTTGGGGATTGGTTTGATTTGGGACCTAAGCATCCGGGGTATTCGCAGTTAACATCGAATGGAGTGACCTCAACCGGTATGTATTATTACAATGCGTCGATAATGTCTCAAATAGCAAAACTGCTTGGAGAGGAAAAGGATGAAGAGCGTTTTACACAATTGGCTACTTGCATCCGAAAGGCTTATAATGAGAAATTTTATAATACTGCCACTAAGCAATATGACCGTAACAGTCAGACTGCGAATGCAATTTCTCTCTATTTCGGATTGGTGGAGGAACAGAATCGAGGTTGTATATCAGAACTTGATTAATGATATTAAGAATCGTAATTACGCTTTGACCTCCGGAGATATCGGTTATCGTTATTTGTTGAGAGTCTTGGAAGAAAACGGAGATTCTGATATCATTTATAAAATGAATACCAAATATGACGTCCCCGGGTATGGATGGCAACTGGCTTATGGGGCTACTGCGCTGACGGAATCTGGCAGGCGTATGGTTTTGTATCGAATAATCACTGTATGCTTGGGCATTTGATGGAATGGTTCTTTAGTGGTTTGGGTGGAATAAGCCAGCAAAGGGAATCTGTTGGTTTTAAGAAGATAAAAATAAAACCTCAAATGCCGATAGGAATTAATTCGGCTTCTACTTCATACACTTCGCCATACGGGGATATTGCCTGCCGTTGGGTGCGTAAATCTGGAAAAATCCGGTTATATGTACAAATACCGGCCAATTCCGAAGCGATTGTTTATTTGCCGGCAAAAGCTGCAGAAGAAATCACGGAAAGCGGCATACCTTTGAAAGATGTCGGAGAATGTCGGATTCTTGAGACTCATAATGAAAACTATATATTAGTATCCGTGGGTTCCGGCAATTATATTTTTGAGGTGTAGAACCGAGTGTTAAACGTAACAATATAAATAATGAAATATAATCTGTTTTCGTTGGGAATTTTAGCTTTGAGTTCCCAAATGGTGATGGCTTATGAAAAAGGAAAAATGAACATTGTGTTTCTTTTGGCGGATGATTTGCGATATGATGCGGTAGGGTATATGAACAAGACCACTATTCAAACTCCTCATATCGATTGTTTGGCAAACGATGGTACGGTTTTTACCAATATGTATGCCACATCTGCCATTTCTTGTTGCAGCAGAGCGAGTATATTTACTGGTATGTATAATCGCCGTAACGGAATTACGGACTTTTCGGGTACTTTACGGGAGAGGCACTGAAAACACATATCCAATGTTAATGAAAGACAATGGGTATTATGTCGGTTTTATCGGAAAGTATGGTGTAGGAAATTATTTACCTCAAAAGAGTTTGATTATTGGAGGGGCTTGCGGGACAAGGAACATATTATCAAAAGATAAGGATGGCAATCCGGCATCTGACGGGCTGATTTCCGAACAGATAGACGAGTTTTGGCTAATAGGGATGAAACGAAGCCCTTTGTCTGTCAGTGAGTTTTAAAAGTCCACATACCGAATCGGAACAGGATCCGTTTCCTTTGATAAGAAATATAGTTTTATGTACGAAGACGAATTCTTTGATAAACCGGAGACTTTTGGAGAAAATTACTATCGATTATTTCCCGAATCTTTTAGAAAAGATGGTAAATGGGAAAATGAAGGATATGTGCGTTTTAAGAATAGATACGGAACGGATGAGAAGTATCAGTCTTCTGTGAAAGGATATTATCGGTTGATTGCGGGATTGATGAGGCAATAGGCAAGTTGAGAAAAAGGTTGAAGGAAATGGGACTCGATAAGAATACACTGATTATTTTCACTAGTGACAATGGTTATTATTTGGGAGAGCATGGTTTGGAAGGGAAATGGTATGGACATGAGGAGTCAATCAGATTGCCTTTGGTGATTTATGATCCGCGATTAGAGAAACCGGTAAAGAAAATTGATGAGATAGCGTTGAATATTGACCTGACCTCAACCATGCTGGATTATGCAGGGATAAGGCAGCTTGAAAAGATGCAAGGAGAAAGTCTGCGTCCTTTGATGGAAGGTAAAAAGATAAAATGGAGGCAGGAATTTCTTTACGAGCACCTAATGAATTTAGATAAAAAGGATGGTATGTGTATATACCACAGACGGAAGGACTTGTAACGAAGCGTTATAAATATATGCGATATTTTGTGAATAATCAATCGCATACTCCTATTTATGAGGAACTTTTGATATTAAAAAGACCCTTATGAAAAAAGAATCTGATTAAGAATAAAGCTGATTTGGCCGGGCGTATGCGTACGAGAGTCGATAATTTGATAAAAGTAATTAAATGATAAAACTAAATAATAGAGAAAGTATGAAGACATTTGTAAAACTTGCTACGGGAATGTTGTTTTGGTTTCGTGTGGAGGAAATATATCGGATAAGGTCTCTACACTTAGTATTCCCGATAAATATGAACAGAGAGTTGATTCCGTATTGAAATTGATGACTCTGGATGAAAAATAGGGCAGTTGAATCAATATACAGGCAATTGGCAGGCAACCGGACCGGTAGTGGAAGATCCTACTAAAATAGAACAAATTAAAGCCGGAAAGTCGGTTCCATGTTGAATATAAAAGTGTCAAACATACCCGTGAGTTGCAGGAATATGCAATGCAGTCACGTCTACGTATTCCTTTGATGTTTGGTTTGGACGTTGTGCATGGTCTGCGGACTATCTATCCTATTCCATTGGGCGAGGCTGCCAGTTTTGATCTTGACTTGATGAAACGTACAGCTGCCGGTGCTGCAAAAGAGGCTTCTGCGCAAGGCGTTCACTGGACCTTTGCTCCAATGATTGATATTAGTCGTGACGCCCGTTGGGGACGTGTAATGGAAGGAGCAGGAGAAGATACCTGGTATGGGTGTAAAGTTGCCCAAGCCCGGGTTAACGGTTTTCAGGGAGATGATTTGTCGGATCCACACACTATTATGGCTTGTGCCAAACATTTTGCGGCGTACGGAGCATGTATTGCAGGAAAAGATTATAATACGGTAGATATTTCCGAACAGACATTGCATGAAGTTTATCTTCCGCCTTTTAAAGCGGCAGTTGATGCAGGTGTCGCTTCTTTTATGAATAGTTTTAATGATATAAATGGTATACCGGCAACAGGGAATACTTATATTCAGCGTGATTTATTGAAAGGTTCCTGGAACTTCAATGGGTTGACTGTTTCTGATTGGGGTTCTATTCGTGAGATGATTCCTCATGGCTATGTTTCAGATTTGAAGGGGGCGGCAGAGAAGGCGATTCTAGCAGGTTGTGACATTGATATGGAGTCCAGAGCTTATCATATTCATTTGAAGAAACTTGTTGAAGAAGGTACTGTGTCAGAAGATTATATTGATGATGCTGTGCGTCGTATTTTGTTTAAGAAGTTTGAGTTGGGATTGTTTGATAATCCTTTCTTTATTGTGACGAGACACGTGAAAAGGAGGTTGTTCTTTCTGAAGAATTGAAAAACCTTTCCGGGAGGCTGGTGCCAAGTCTATCGTTTTATTAAAGAATGACCAAGGTTCTTTACCTTTGAATAACCCGAAAAAATTGCAGTTATCGGTTCTTTGGCTAAATCTCAGAAAGATATGCTGGGCTTTTGGGCGAATGAGGGTATTGTAGATGAGGTGGTGACTGTGTATGAAGGATTGAAAAATAAATATCCTGAGTCCGACGTTGTGTATGCGGATGGTTATGATTTGGCAACAAATGAACTTCATTTGATGGATGCCCGTAATGCTGCAATGCAGTCGGATGTGGTAATTGTGGCAGTAGGCGAGCGCTTTGAAAATAGTGGAGAAGCCAAATCACGTGCTGATATCAACATCCATCCCAATCATCAGTTGCTAGTGAAAGAGTTGAAAAGACAGGTAAAAATGTGGTTGTTTTGCTGATGGGTGGCAGGCCAATGATTTTTAATGAAATGACTCCCCATGCAGATGCCATATTATTAACTTGGTGGTTGGGAACGGAAGCGGAAATGCCATTGCAGATGTGTTGGCCGGAGATTATAATCCTTCGGGAAAACTTCCGATGACATTCCGGCGCATGTAGGGCAGATTCCGATTTATTATAATTATAAAACACCGGTCGTCCGGAGAATAAAGAGATAGGTTATTCGTGTCGTTATCAGGATATTGATTTTGAACCTGCATATCCTTTTGGTTATGGTTTGAGCTATACTGATTTTTAATTTCAGAACCAGTAGTAAAGGATTCGGTATTTAGCCTGAAAACTCCTTTGGAAGTTTGTGTAAAGGTGAAAAATACTGGTAAATATGCAGGAAAAGAAACTGTACAATTGTATATCCGGATTTGGTAGCTTCTCTTACAAGACCGGTGAAAAATTGCGTGGGTTCCAACAAGTGGAACTGCAACTGGGTGAAGAGAAAGAAATCAGTTTTATGCTGACGGAAAGGAATGGGATTTGAATCCGCTTGTAAAGGTTGGACCGTTGAGCCCGGATTATTTGATGTGATGGTAGGGAATAGCGCTTTGAATGTGAAGAAAACAAGAGTTGAATTAAAACAATAATCAATGAATGAACTTAAAAGCTAGTGTGTATCTTATTGAGCCTGATTGGAATGCACACGATTCAAGCTGAAATAATAACTTATCCGGCTGAAGTAACTCCCGGTTCCGGCTATGTTTTAGAAAGAAATATCGGTAGAGAAAGATGCGTCGCATAACTTGCTGAAGATTGCGGCTGATTCAAAATATTGGTTGTGGATAAACGGTGAACTGGTTGTTAGAGAGGGAGGGTTGAAAAGAGGTCCTAATCCGAAAGATACTTACTGTGATATTCTTCAGGATGTAAAAGGATTAGTGCCGGGAAAAACACCATTGCTCTTTTGGTCTGGTATTTCGGAAAAGAGGGATTTAGTCATAGAAATAGTCCGACGGCAGGAATTTCTGTAGATTTGACGATTGGCAAACAACGATATATAAGTGATGATAGTTGGAAGGTGAGCATACATCCGTCATTTTATATTCCGAAGGGTATAAAGCCCAATTTTAGGTTGCCGGAATCCAATATCGGCTTTGATGCGGAAAAAGGTGGCTTTTGGGACAAGGATTTTGACGATACACAATGGAAGAATGTCAAAGTGATCAAAAAGAACTGTCAGGATGGGGGCAATTGGTAGAACGTCCTATTCCTATGTGGAAGGACTATGGATTGAAAGATTATGTGAAAGTTGAAAGGAAATCTGACACATTGCTTGTTGCTTATTTACCTTACAATGCACAAGTGAATCCCTATATAAAATTAAAAGCGAAAGCGGGAAGATTGATTGATATTCGGACCGATAATTATCGTGGAGGCGGAACTCCTAATGTGTATGCTGAATATATAACTAAAAGTGGAATTCAAGAATTTGAAGCTTGGGGTTGGATGAACGGTCATCAGGTTTTGTATACGATTCCTAAAGATGTAGAGGTTTTAGAATTAAAATTCAGAGAGACGGGATATGATACGGAGCTTGCTGGATCATTTTCTTGTGAAGAACAGTTCTATAATAAATTATGGGATAAGTCGTTGCGTACTTTATATATCACGATGAGAGATACCTATATGGATTGTCCGGATAGAGAACGTGCTCAATGGTGGGGAGATGTTGTAAATGAATTGGGTGAAGCTTTCTATTCGTTGGATCAGAATGCACATTTGCTTACACGTAAAGCTATTCTTGAATTAATGAATTGGCAACGTCCGGATAGTACGATTTTTGCACCGGTTCCTGCCGGTAACTGGAATCAGGAACTGCCGATGCAGATGCTTGCCAGTGTCGGATATTATGGTTTTGGACATATTATATGGGTACGGGAGACAAAAATACGATTAAAGCCGTCTATCCTAATGTGAAGAAATATATTCATGTATGGAAACTTGATGAAGAAGGACTGGTTATTCCTCGTAAAGGTGGATGGACGGGAGATTGGGGAGATAATAAAGATCTTGTTTTATTGTATAATCTTTGGTATTCATTGGCTCTTGAAGGTTTTCATTTGATGGCCGACTTACTTGGTGAAAAGGAAGATTCCCGATGGGCATGTCAGGTTAATGAAAGATTGAAACGTGCTTTCATACAAAATACTGGAATGGTACCTTTTACCTTTCTCCTCATTATAAAGGTAAACCCGACGACCGTGCACAAGCATTGGCTGTTGTTGCGGGCGTTTTACCCGAAAGTGACTATTCGGTAATCCGTCCTTTTTTCAAGCAGCAATATCATGCCAGTCCTTATATGGAAAAATATGTTCTTGAAGCTTTGTGTATGATGGGGTATTATGAGGATGCTTTAGAGCGAATGAAGAAACGTTATTATGACATGGTCGAAAGTGACTTGACAACTTTGTGGGAAGGTTGGGGAATCGGTAGTAAAGGTTTTGGCGGTGGTTCGTATAATCATGCTTGGAGTGGAGGACCTTTAACGATTCTTTCTCAATATTTTGCAGGTATATCTCCTTTGAAACCGGCGTTTAAAGAATTTATCATAAAACCTGTATGGAATTGCTTCGGGCATATTCAGTCTGTAACTCCTACTCAATGGGGGAAAATAGAGATTAGCATTACGAATAAATTGAACGTGATAGTTGTAGAAGTAAAAATACCTCGAAGTACCAAAGGACATTTTGTTATTCCTGACAAGATTAAAAAGTATCGTATAAACGGGAAAGAGAAAAAAACAGGAAAACAGGAAATTGTATTAAAAGAAGGAGTATGGGAAATCGAATTGTATTAACTGTTATATTCTTGGTATTCACTTTATGCTCTTTTGGAGATAATGTCTTTAATGGTGCACAATGGATATCCATTCCAAAATCTCAAAATACCCCTAATCAATGGTTATGTTTTCGAAAACAAATAGAGTGTGCTGATAAGAATACTGTCGCTAAATTAAATATAGCTGTTGACTCCAAGTACTGGCTTTGGGTAAATGATAGCTTAGTTGTTTTTGAAGGTGGGCTTAAACGCGGACCTAATTCTCAAGATACTTATTACGATTGTATTGATATATCCGATTTTTTAAGAAAGGGACTCAATGCAATTTCCATACAAGTCTGGTTTTGGGGTAAAGACGGATATTGCCATAAAAATAGTGGTAGGGCGGGATTACTTGTTGATTTGAGAGTAGGTAAAAAAGAGCGGATACTTTCTGATAAAAGTTGGAAAGTGAAAATTCATCCGGCATATGGCGAATCTTCATTGCCTCATCCTAATTATCGTCTACCGGAGGCAAACATACATTTTGATGCACGAAAAGATATAGCAGGATGGCAGTCTTTAGATTATGAAGATCAATCGTGGAATTATGCAGTGGAGTGTGGAGAATATCCATGCTCGCCTTGGAATAGGGTACATTTACGTCCTTTTCCAAATTGGAAAGATTCTGGTATTGTTCGTTATGATTCTTTGAAAACTGATGAAATAGGGAAAATAGTTGGTTTTTTGCCAAAGAATATTTCAATAACTCCTTATTTAAAGGTAAAAGCTGACGCGGGAAAGTTAATTGATATAAGAACGGATAATTATAAGGGTGGAAGTGAATATAATGTTAGAGCTGAATATGTGACAAGGGAAGGGGTACAAAGTTTCGAGGCTTTTAATTATATGAATGGTCATTCGGTGGTTTATACGATACCTCAAGGAGTGGAGGTGATTGAAGTGGGATATAGGGAAACACGTTTTAATACTGAATTTGAAGGTTCCTTTGTTTGTGATGATGAATTTTATAACAAACTGTGGCAAAAGGCTCTGAATACAATGAATTTGAATATGCGTGATGCTATTCAAGATCCGGATAGAGAACGTTCGCAGTGGTGGGGTGATGCTGTAATTGTTTCCGGAGAAATATTTTATGCTTGTGACTTAAATGGGAAATCACTGGTGAAGAAAGCTATTGAAAATCTTGTGGATTGGCAGAAGGATGATGGAGTTTTATATTCTCCTGTACCAGCCGGTTCTTGGGATAAAGAATTGCCAGTGCAGATGCTTGCAAGTGTTGGAAAATACGGTATTTGGAATTATTATGTTTATACAGGTGACTCTGCTACTATAAAAGAAGTATATCCTGCCGTGAAAAAATATTTGTCATTGTGGAAGCTGGATGAACGTAATCTTGTCAAACATAGAACAGGGGATGGGATTGGTCTGATTGGGGACAAGATATTGATGTCTGTGTTCTTGATAATGCTTGGTATAGTTTGGCTCTTGAAGGTCTAGCCAATATGGCTACTCTGTTAGGTGATCAGCTGACAGCCGAGGATTGTCTTTTTAAAATGAGAAAAGTTCGGGAAGCTGTAAATAAGTATTATTGGAATGGAAGGTTGTATCGGAATCCATTTTACAATGGAAGAACAGACGATCGTGCAAATGCCTTGGCTGTTTTGGCGGGATTTGCTACTGAGAATCAATGGAAAACTATTCGGGAGTATTTAAGTAACTATCAAGCTGCAAGTCCTTATATGGAGAAATATATTTTAGAAGCTTTTTTTTGTAAAGGAGATATAAAAGGAGGGCTTCAAAGGATGAAAAATAGATATCAATATATGGTAAATCATAGATTGACAACTTTGTGGGAGGATTGGAATATTGGTGGTGCTGGAGGTGGAAGTATTAATCACGGATGGGCTGGAGGTCCATTAAGTTTATTGTCACAATATGTTGCGGGTATTATTCCTTTGACGGCTGGATGGAAAACTTTATGATAAGACCAAGTGATGTCTTATTTAAAAGATAAAATGTAGTGTTCCTTTGGAACAAGGAGTAGTTATTTTAAATATGGATACTTATCAACGTAAAATAAATGTGGATTGTGATGTAAATCAGAATTTTATATTGGCTGTTCCAAGAACATGGTTTAAGGATGCTAGTTTATGTATATTAAATGGAAAAGAATATGATATACAGCAACTGAAAGGAATACAGAAAAGAAAATAACTTTTGATTCAGAGGATACACAGTATTTTTATTTTAAGATAGTAGATAAATCAGTGGAGATTCATATCATCTGAACTAAAACTTTTGATATTGGGATAATAGATACTTTATTTATGTTGATTTAATTTTGAGATTACTTTTATGAAGGCATTATTTGTTTTATATTTCATCTGTTTTATACTAATTTTCAGCAGGCGCAAGCCACTGCCCATAAATTTGAGGCGGGCAAGAACACCTTCCTGCTGGATGGAAAACCGTTTGTGGTGAAGGCTGCCGAGTTGCATTACACCCGTATTCCACAGGCTTATTGGAGTCATCGCATAGAGATGTGCAAGGCATTAGGCATGAATACTATTTGTATTTATATTTTCTGGAATATCCATGAACAGGAAGAAGGAAAGTTCGATTTTCCGGTCAGAATGATATTGCAGCTTTCTGCCGTGCGGCACAGAAACACGGTATGTATGTCATTGTCCGTCCTGGTCCGTATGTATGTGCGGAGTGGGAGATGGGGACTTCCGGTGGCTGTTGAAGAAAAAGATATAGCCTTGCGTACGCTCGATCCCTATTATATGGAACGGGTAGGCATCTTTATGAAAGAGGTCGGTAAGCAACTGGCTCCGCTGCAAGTGAATAAAGGGGGAAATATTATCATGGTACAGGTGGAGAACGAGTATGGCTCTTACGGAACCGATAAACCATACGTTTCTGCCGTGCGTGATTTGGTACGTGAATCCGGTTTTACCGATGTGCCTCTGTTTCAATGTGACTGGAGCAGTAACTTTACCAATAATGCACTCGACGATTTGATTTGGACTGTGAATTTCGGAACTGGGGCTAATATCGACCAGCAGTTTAAGAAACTGAAAGAGCTTCGTCCCGAAACTCCATTGATGTGTAGTGAGTTCTGGAGCGGGTGGTTCGACCATTGGGGACGGAAACACGAAACACGTCCTGCAAAAGATATGGTACAGGGCATCAAGGATATGCTCGACCGGAATATCTCTTTCAGTCTCTATATGACTCACGGAGGAACGACTTTCGGTCATTGGGGAGGTGCAAACAACCCTGCTTATTCCGCTATGTGCAGTTCGTATGATTATGACGCTCCGATCAGTGAAGCCGGATGGACCACCGAAAAGTTTTTCTTGCTTCGCGATTTATTGAAAAACTATCTTCCGGCCGGTGAATCATTGCCTGAAGTCCCCGCTGCTTTGCCTGTTATTGAGATTCCCGAAATTCATTTCAATAAAGTGGCTCCACTATTCTCGAATTTGCCGGAAGCCAAACAAACAGTGGATATTCAACCGATGGAACAATTCAATCAGGGATGGGGAACTATTCTGTATCGGACCACACTGTCTGAAGCGACCCCCGCAGGAACCGTTTTGAAGATTACGGAAGTGCACGACTGGGCGCAAATCTATGCCGACGGCAAACTTCTGGCGCGTTTGGACCGTCGCAAAGGAGAATTTACTACGACTTTACCCGCACTGAAAAAAGGTACGCAACTGGATATTCTGGTGGAAGCAATGGGACGTGTCAACTTTGACAAATCCATTCACGACCGCAAAGGTATCACGGAAAAGGTGGAACTAGTTTCGGGTAATCAGACTAAGGTATTGAAAAACTGGACTGTGTACAACTTCCCGGTAGATTATTCTTTTATTAAAGACAAGAAATATAACGATACAAAAATACTACCGGCTATGCCTGCTTACTACAAGAGCACTTTTAAACTGGATAAAGTAGGAGATACATTTCTGGATATGAGCACATGGGGAAAAGGCATGGTTTGGGTGAACGGTCATGCAATGGGGCGTTTCTGGGAAATCGGTCCGCAACAGACCCTCTTTATGCCGGGTTGCTGGCTCAAAGAAGGAGAGAATGAAATTCTCGTATTGGATTTGAAAGGTCCTGCCAAGGCTTCTATCAAAGGCTTGAAGAAACCGATTCTTGATGTGCTTCGTGAAAAAGCTCCCGAAACGCACCGCAAGGATGGAGAAAAACTGAAACTGGCAGGTGAGAAAGTAATACATGAAGGTGCTTTCACTCCGGGCAACGGTTGGCAGGAAGTACGATTTGCTGCTCCAGTGAAAGGACGTTATTTCTGTTTGGAAGCGCTTTCTCCGCAAGCAAATGATAACATCGCGGCAGTAGCAGAGTTCGATGTCCTGGGAGCTGATGGCAAACCGGTATCTCGTGAGCATTGGAAGATTCGTTATGCCGATAGCGAAGAAACACGCAGCGGCAACCGTACAGCCGACAAAATATTCGACTTGCAGGAATCTACTTTCTGGATGACTGTGGATAATGTCCCTTATCCTCATCAACTGGTGATTGACTTGAGTAAAGTGGAAACAGTGACCGGTTTCCGCTATCTGCCCCGTGCCGAAAAAGAATATCCGGGCATGATTAAAGAATATAGAATATTCATTAAAAAAGAGGATTTTTAATTTTCTAAGGTGTATATTTCTACATTTGCTTCTAGTCAAAGATTTACTAAAGGAGATTCTGACTATTGGAAAGTTTATTATAGCAGCAGAGAACTGTAAGCGATATCTTTGAACAGAAGAAGGTGGAGCTGGACGGGAAATCTGTTGAGTAGCCTAATTTCTACGGGATGGAGAAAGCATGGGCTGAAAAGAGTAAGACAAAGGCATTGAAAAACTAATTAAAAGATCAATGATATAGCCGGGTATGAAACGTTACTCGGCTATCTATAAAAAGAGTATCTATAAAAATAATCGGAAGCAACAGGAAATACCCTGCTTGCTTCCGATTCTCTTTATATAATGATTTCGGATATTTATATTAATCCTGAACGAACTCTATCCTAAAAATGCTGTATATTATTTTTCCAACAATTCTTTTAAGAACTCGTCCAATTCCTTATCCAACCCTTTCAGCAATTCATCGTTCACCAGGATCGTATCATCGTCCACCAGTAACAATTCTGCTATGGTTTCTTTCTCTTCATCCACCAGAACGAAAGAGTAAGGCTTCAGGATAGTCACCTTGTCGAAGTCTCCGGCATCTTTCATTCTGCAAAGAATGTTGCGTAGAGAAGGTTCCACACTTTCAAGGAAATCATCCCCTTCATACGTAGCCCATTCTTCGACCATGATGTTCGCCAGTTCTTCATCATCATCATTGTAAATATTAAGTTGTCCCGATGTCTGGTCCGGTTGGAGATGGATGTCGGTTACAACTGTTTGTTCACAGTTACATGTATATTTAGCGACTGCCTTTTGGATAGCCGATTCGATAATGGATAGTGATTGTTGGCTTAGTTTCATGGGTTCCTTCTTTTTATAAGTTCAAAGGTATAAAAAAAATAAGATTTGATACACAATTTCCTTAAAAATCATCATTAAATCGGCTCATTTGTAATTTTAACTTAGGTAATTGAGCATTTCTCTCCTTCAATTCGGCTAAATACAAGGACGTAAGATAATAATTCGGCACATCGTCAATGCTGGCCTGAACACTATCTGTGATATTCTTTTTATCAATTTTCTTGGCTAGTTGCTGTGCTTTTTCCGCCCATTCTTCCGCTTTAGCGAGACTATCCTTCATTTCATAATAAACAGCTATGTTGAGAGCTGCCCGCATCTTCTTCTTTTGGTTTTTGGTACCTTCGAAAGCCTGGTTCCAAAGTTCGTATGCGTCGTCCCATGAATTTTCGCGTACATAGATGGCAGCATCACGCATGGGAACCGAGCCTCCGGTATACAGATACCGTGTTCCTTTTTTCCACATAGGGACGAGATATTTCACCGGAACTGTCCCTGCAAATACCGCCGCTTCCTCCAGCATTTGTTTGTCGCGAATCATGCGGGTGGCAGCTTCTACGGCAGTACCTCCAAACTCTTCCCAAAAGATGCTGTCGTTAGGATGGAGCGTAGTCATCGGCCGGCTACGTTCGGGAAGATACACTTTCACCGTGGGATATACTTTTACGTCTACTGCTCCTTGAAAACAGTTGAACTCATTCAGAAAACGGACAGATTTAGTGGCTTTGAGTTGCAGATTTTCCAATGCAATGATAAAATCCACTCCCAAACTAGAGGCTAACTGACGGACTTCCTCCTGGCTCAATGTACTTTCGCGGGCCAATTTATCATTTGCCCGTAAAGCGGAATCACAGATGACTACTTCTTCAAAGTAATTCTGATGTGCGATTTCTTCAGCCAGTGATTCGGTGGCAATCTTGGGATCTCCGTTGGCGTATGCCGTTGCACGACTTACCAGCGGTGTACCTTCTTTGATCTTTTCAGTCGTTGTTATTAGTTTGTTATCCGGGATATTGCTGGTGTTATTCACGATAGCTACTTTCCGGAGTTGCGGAGGAAAGCTCAAGTCGGCAGGTTGCAGATAATCAATGGAAATCTGTTCCAAACTCTGACAGCTGCCCAGTGTCAGCAGGAAGATAGTGACGAAAGCCAGTGAATAAGATTTTGCCATAGTTTTGTTCTATTTAGTAATTTGAACAAAAGTACAATTTTGGAGGAATAAAAGAAAGTCTCAAACAGTTTTTAACCGTTTGAGACTTTCTTTTGTGTATTGAAACTTGAGATTATACCTTAATGTTAAAAATTAAATAAGGTTTTTGAGCGAAGCTGATTCAAAAATGAGCACAAAGAAATAGAAACTCCTACTTACCCAACTCTCAACTCTCAACTCTCCCTTCTCAACTTCTTAAAGGTTTTTACCGTGACAGTTCTTATACTTCTTGCCGCTTCCGCATGGGCAAGGATCGTTACGTCCTACAGTCTTTTCTGCACGGATGGGTTCACGTTTCTGCTGTTCACGAGTATCCTGGCTGGCAGCAGCCTGCTGGTTCGGATCACTCAAGTCCTGCTTGTTTTCGCGATACTTGCTCATATCCTGACGTTGTTCAGGAGCAGCCTGACGCACTTCCACACGACGGGCAGCCTGTTCGTCCGGAGCTTCCTGTACAGGAATTTGTCCACGCATCAAGATAGATATAGTCTGGTTGTTGATCTTGTTCACCATGGCGTCGAACAAAGTCACAGATTCCAGTTTATAAATCAACAGCGGGTCTTTCTGTTCGTAACTTGCGTTCTGTACGGAATGTTTCAGTTCGTCCAGTTCGCGGAGGTTTTCTTTCCATGCTTCGTCGATGACGTGGAGCAGGATTGATTTTTCGAACGATTTCACCACTTCTTTAGATTCCGATTCGTAAGCCGCTTTCAGGTTACAAGAGATATTATACATTCGTTTACCGTCTGTAATAGGAATCAGGATGTTTTCGTACATGTGTCCCTGGTTTTCATATACCTGTTTGATAACCGGATTAGCGATCTGTGCCAGACGTTCAGTTTTGCGTTTGAAGTTATCCATCGCAATGTTGAAAGTCTTTTCGGCCAACTTTTCTTTTTTCTCGTTACGGAATTCTTCTTCAGTGAACGGAGTTTCCATCGCCAATGTCTGAAGCAGTTCCATTTGGCAGCCTTCATAATCATTGTTTTCGATAGCATTGGCACAACGGTCCCAAATCATGTTCACGATGTCCATACCGATACGTTCACCCATCAAAGCGTGGCGGCGTTTGGTGTAAACCACTGTACGCTGCTTGTTCATCACGTCGTCATATTCCAACAGACGTTTACGAATACCGAAGTTGTTTTCTTCCACCTTCTTCTGGGCACGTTCGATAGAGTTGGAAATCATCTTGTGTTCGATCATTTCGCCTTCCTGGAAACCAAGTTTGTCCATTACGCTGGCGATACGGTCGGAGGAGAACAGACGCATCAAATCATCCTCCAGTGACACAAAGAATACAGAAGAACCCGGGTCACCCTGACGTCCTGCACGACCACGCAACTGGCGGTCTACACGACGGGATTCGTGGCGTTCCGTACCGATGATGGCCAAACCGCCCGCAGCTTTCACTTCCGGACTTAACTTGATGTCGGTACCACGACCAGCCATGTTGGTAGCGATGGTTACTGTTCCGCTCAAACCGGCAGTAGCAACGATGTCCGCTTCTTTCTGGTGCAGTTTGGCGTTCAATACCTTGTGCTCGATATGGCGCATGGCAAGCATCTTGCTCAACATTTCGGAGATTTCTACCGAGGTAGTACCCACCAATACCGGACGTCCTGCCTGAACCAATTTTTCGATTTCCTCGATAACAGCTTTATACTTTTCGCGTTTCGTCTTGTAAACGCGGTCGTTCATATCCTTTCTTGCAATCGGACGGTTGGTCGGGATCACGACTACGTCCAATTTGTAGATGTCCCAAAGTTCGCCTGCTTCCGTTTCAGCAGTACCGGTCATACCGGACAGTTTGTGATACATACGGAAGTAGTTCTGCAAAGTAATCGTTGCAAAGGTCTGCGTAGCAGCTTCCACTTTCACACGTTCCTTGGCTTCGATAGCCTGGTGCAATCCGTCAGAGTAGCGGCGACCTTCCATGATACGGCCTGTCTGCTCGTCTACAATCTTCACCTGTCCGTCGATCACTACATATTCATCATCTTTCTCGAACATGGTGTAAGCCTTCAACAACTGGTTGATGGTGTGTACACGTTCCGATTTGATGGCATAGTTTGTCAGAAGTTCATCTTTCTTTTCAAGCAGTTGTTCGTTAGTCAGATGTTGGTTTTCCAGTTCCGAAAGTTGTCCGGCGATGTCCGGAAGAACGAACAATGTCGGGTCTTCAGAGTTACCGGTAATCAGGTCTACACCCTTGTCTGTCAGGTCTACACTGTTCAGTTTCTCGTCGATTACGAAATACAGCGGATCAGTAACTTCATGCATACGCTTGTTGTTCTGTTCCATGTAGATTTCTTCCGTCTTGAGCATACCTGCCTTGATACCTTGTTCACTAAGGAACTTAATCAAAGCCTTGTTTTTCGGCAATGCCTTGTGGCTGCGGTATAAAGCGAGGAATCCTTCTTCTACCTCTTTCTTATCGTTGGATGCGATCAGTTTTTTAGCTTCGGAGAGATATTTGGTAGCCAATACTTTCTGTGCTTCTACCAGACGTTCTACTAACGGACGGAGTTGCTCGAACAATTGGTCGTCGCCTTTCGGTACAGGACCGGAGATAATCAACGGAGTACGGGCGTCGTCAATCAATACCGAGTCGACCTCATCGACGATGGCATAGTTGTGCTGACGTTGTACAAGATCTTTCGGGCTGATAGCCATGTTGTCACGCAGGTAGTCGAAACCGAATTCGTTGTTCGTACCGAACGTGATGTCTGCCAGGTATGCCTGACGGCGTGCGTCGGAGTTCGGTTGATGGCGGTCGATACAATCCACGCTCAATCCGTGGAACATATAAAGAGGTCCCATCCATTCGGAGTCACGTTTGGCGAGGTAATCATTCACGGTAACCACGTGCACACCGTTTCCGGTCAGTGCGTTAAGGAATACCGGGAGGGTAGCCACCAATGTTTTACCTTCACCGGTTGCCATTTCCGCAATCTTACCTTTGTGCAGAACGACACCACCGAAGAGCTGTACGTCGTAGTGAACCATGTTCCATACCGTATCGTTACCACCGGCTATCCAGTGATTCTGATAGATGGCCTTGTCGCCTTCGATGCGTACAAAATCTTTCGTTGCAGCCAGTTGGCGGTCAAAATCCGTAGCGGTAACAACGATTTCTTGATTTTCTGTGAAACGTTTGGCGGTAGCCTTCACGATAGAGAAAGCAACGGGCAGCACTTCGTCCAGTGCTTTTTCATATTTCTCCAGAATTTCTTTTTCTGTCTTATCGATTTGTGCGAAGACTTCTTCGCGGTCTTCCAGTTCCAGTGTCTCGATGCTTGCCTTCAACTCTTCCACTTTCGCACGTTCGGCGGTAGCCGATTCATGGATATATTTTTTGAGTTCTTCCGTTTTGGCACGGAGGGCGTCGTTGTCCAGTTTCTCAACCTCCGGGTAGGCAGCTTTGATCTTTTCCACCCAGGGCTTGATTTCTTTCATGTCTCGTGTGGATTTGTTTCCGAAAATCGAGCTTAAAAATTCATTAAATCCCATGTTATATTATTTAGTTTATTATTTATCTTTTTCTGCACCACAGATTTCACGGATTTACACAGATTTTTTCATATAGAACACGGATCTTTCTTTTTAATCTGTGTGAATCTGTGGAATTTGTGGCGAATAATCTCCGCAAAGTTACATTAAAATGCTGATTTATTTATGTTTTGCTCCCTGTTTTTGTGAGTAAATTTTTACCGTAGGTCGGTAATAGGAGCAGAAGTACAGGCATTGGGAGCCCGGATGCGCATGAAATGTGCCAGTGTGGGCGCAATATGTTCAATGGTTACAGGTGTCTGGATAATGGCCGGTTTTACGGAATGTCCCATGAAAATCAGCGGTGAAGGGATATAAGAATGACGTACCACTTTGTTTTCGCCGCCGTTCTCGTTGACGATAGTCCATCCGGGAAGGACGTCGATTACGAGGTCGCCCGAACGTTTGCGGTGGTAGCCGTTGCGTATTTTATGAATTTCCGGCGTCCATGAACCCAGCAACAGCCGATTGGCTGAATATGCTTCGTTCACTCCGCTGAACTGCATCAGGAATTCTGCTGACTTTTGTTGGATCTCTGCCAGATTCAGTTCCTTCTTTTCCAGCAATTTATGATTCAGATAAATCTGCTGGTTGTGGTGAGCTTCCACATACTTTCCTTCGCCATACGTAGCCATCAGGTACATATTCAATAGGGCGGCACAACGGTTGAGATAAAACTCTCCGCCGGGAATCTTGTACAATCCCGAGTCAGCCGATTCGCTGTCCGTATATCCGGTGGAAGTGACGAAAATAAGCACGTTTTGTAGTCCTACTTTCTTGTCGAGCGCTTCGAGCAGGTTTTCGATGCTGCGGTCGAGACGCACGTAGGTGTCTTGTATTTCCATGGCACATTCCTGTACGGATTTATGTGCGTAGTTTCCTGCATAATAAGTGAGTGCCAATAAGTCAGTAATGTCATCCATGCCGATGGAGCTTTTGTTCAATGCCTCTTCGGCAAGTGCGTTCACTTCATCATTCACAAAAGGGCTGGCGATGAAGCGTCTGTACTTATTGTTACGGTCGTCATCAAATTTATATTTGAAGAGTATATCCCGCCAATCTGGCAGAAAAGTGTACATGCCACGGGGGAATACCGGTTCCCATGTCATACCTGCAATACGGAAATCAATCGCCTGCCGGTCATTGTATTGGCTTGCCCACCACGGAAATTCTCCATAATAGGTCGTTCCACTCCATTTTCCGGTGTTGGGATTGAGCCAGAAAGCACCGTTTCCGGCATGTCCGGCTGCGAAAAGCGCGGCGTCGCAATCGGGGGCGATGGCATATACGAGTCCTTTGCCTTGGGTCGCTATTTTAAGCTCGTCGGCAATGGTGGAAGTCAGTAATTTGGTGGGTGCGGCCGTTTGGTCGGTGTAATATCCCATGAATGCCGTGTCGTCTGTGCTGTTGACAGGGCGAAGGGTAGAGGCGTCCATCCATCGTTGGGAGATGATTCCGTTCATGGAAGGCGTCGTGCCGCTGTAAATGGCTGCGATGGCAGAAGCGCGGTCTACGTTGCAGAAGGTATATTCGGCATTATGGAACACTCTTCCCTCTTTCCAAAGACGTTTGAAGCCTTTCTCGCCGTAGAGTGACGAAAACGCTTCCAGATAGTCCGTACGCAGTTGGTCGATAGTCAGCCCTACCACTAATTTAGGGGCGGAAGGCAGTGACTGGGCTTGTAGCCCGGTGAAAGTCAGTACGGTGATGAGGGAAGTTAGTAGTCCTTTCATTATTTCTTTTTAGATGTCACAATCAGATTGCTTGCTGAACGTATCAGCAAAACGAGTGCCAAAGGTACAACAGCAAAGTCAAATCTTTGCGGAATTACAGGAAAAAGCACTATAAAAAGTGTTAAAACGACCAGATTCAAGGTCAAGTACCAGCATTTCTTCCCTTTTCGGACACAATATACGATGTAGGGAAGGAAAAGAAGTTGTCCCGGATGGAAAACCAATAATAGGAAATTGGAGCTGACTGCCGGGTGTTGGGAGAAGAGGGCGAGGAAGGCGAGGACGCATCCCACGATACCTGCCATGCCAAAAAGAACAAGGTCGATTCCCCATAATCCGGTTCTTCGGCGGATGCCATAGATCGTGGCGGCGGCTGTCAGTATAAATAAGAGTAACGAGCATTGGAGAGGAGTGGGCATCCAGCCGCTTTCATCCGGTTCGGGAGTGACGTCGATTATCAGTTCGTTGGTTTTGACAAGCGGACGGGAATAGGTATCTGTGGAAATCTGTGCGCCGTCGAAAGCATCCATCAGATAGAAGGGGGCAAACATCATTTGCCGTTGTGTGATGGGCTGGTCGGCTTCGCTTCCGATACAGAGGTCGATGCCGAAACGCGCCCACGGATGTCCTTTGCAATATTGATGTACGATGTCGCGGAAAGTGCGCGAACCATCCTGCGGTTCCGTCGGATAAACCACCTTTCCTGCAATGCTTTCTTCTATCTTGTCCCGGGGACGGGTGGCGCAATTGTCGTAAAAGAAATTATAACGGTACACCCGGTTTTCCGGGCGATAATTTTCTTGTAATAACTGGATTAGTTCTGTTTTCTCTTCATCAGTCAGGTTCAGTGTCTGCTGCCGCACGCTGCGTCCGTAGAATGCGTATTCAGCCGCAAAATGCTCATAATCCGTCACTCCCAGTTGGTAGTCGGTTTCTCCGAGCGAGAAGCGGAAGATGAAGTTAGGAGTGTTGAAACTGAATAATCCGTAATTGAACACAGCATCAATCCCTTGTGACGGGTTTTCATAGCGGATGGCAGTGTGTCCGAACAGGGAATATATTTCTTCTCCGGGAGCGCAAGTCAACAAGCTCAAGCGGATGGAGTCGTTGCTGTTGGCAGGTACTTGTCCGGCGGACGGAAGCAGCAGGAAGAAGGAGAGGATTGTATATAAGAAAAACCGTTTCATTAGCAGGCTCGTTTTATTTTGGTGGCAAATATAGGAAGAATTGTTGGATTCGGGAAAACGGTGGTTCTGTTTTATCGGAATAGAGTCTCTATATCTATTTAAACAGAGGCGCTGTTTTCAAATGGAGCCTCTGTTTGGATGAAATAATCTTTCTGTTGGAACGGAAAATTGATTACAAAATAGTGGAACGCTTTGTGGAACGCTGTTTTTCTCTTGTAATCTATTGCTTATTAGTTGTTTATGATGTAATGAAAAAGGACTGCCGAACGCAAAGTGGAATACATAATAAACAATAAAAGATAATTGTTCTATTTAAAAATAGATAGTTCGATTTTTTTTGTTTGGGGGGATTTCTAAAATGAAAAAAGAAGATAATTCCTCTTCTATGCTTCAACTTTTCTTTTTTTACTTTACCTTTGCGCCCGCTAAAGAACCAAAAGATTTGAATTTAATAATCGACATAGGAAATACAAAGGCAAAGATTGCTTTCTTCGACGGCGGAGAAATCGTGGATGTAGTAGCTGAATCCAATCAGTCTCTAGGTTGCTTGAAAGCTCTTTGTTCTCAATATCCGGTTGAACAGGGGATCGTGGCTACTGTCATTGATCTAAACGAAAAGGTATTAGCTGATTTGGCCGCTTTGCCGTTTCCTTTGCTCTGGCTCAATCATCAGACTCCGCTTCCGGTTGTCAACCTGTACGAAACTCCCGAAACATTGGGATATGATCGTATGGCTGCCGTAGTGGGTGCTAATGAGCAGTTTCCTCATCGGGATATATTGGTGATTGATGCGGGAACTTGCATTACTTACGAGTTTATCGACTCAAAAGGCCAGTATCATGGCGGTAATATTTCTCCCGGTATGCAGATGCGTTTCAAGGCATTGCATCAGTTTACAGGACGTTTGCCTCTGGTGGACACCAACGGGCGCAAACTCCCGATGGGACGGGACACCGAAACGGCTATACGCGCCGGAGTGATGAAAGGGATGGAATACGAAATTTCAGGTTATATTGAGTCTATGAAGCATAAATATCCTGAACTTTTGGTTTTTTTAACGGGCGGAGATGATTTTTCTTTTGATAGCAGCGTAAAAGTATCATCTTTGCAGATAGATTTTAGTGTTGAAAGGATTAAATAGAATTTTAAACTATAATAATGGTAGGATTTAAACACACACTTTGTGCGCTTTTGCTCACGATGGTTACCGGAATGGCAATCGCTCAAAATAATACAAACTCTCCTTATACACGATATGGCTATGGCGACTTGTCCGATCAGAGTTTCGGGAATAGCAAGGCGATGGGGAATTGCTTTTGGACTTCGGGATGGAGCACAGATCAATCCGCTGAATCCTGCTTCGTATACAGCCATTGACTCGTTGACGTTTATTTTTGAAGGAGGCGTTAGTCTGCAAAATATGAATATTAGTGGCGGTGGTGTGAAACTGAACGCTAAAAACTCTAGCTTCGACTATCTGGCTATGCAATTTCGTTTGCATCCGAAGATAGCGATGAGTATTGGTCTGTTGCCGTTCTCCAATGTGGGATATTCTGTATCGGATACACAGACTGCAACTGATCCGGGGACTGGTGCTACGGCTGATTATGCAAGAAATTATACCGGGGATGGAGGTTTGCATCAATTATATGCCGGATTGGGTGTGAAGGTGCTCAAAAACCTTTCGGTAGGTGTGAACGCTTCTTATTTTTGGGGAGATATAAACCGTACACGTGTTGTTTATTATCCAAGTGTATCAGGTGCTTATAATTATAATCACCAGTCGATTGCATCAGTTTCGAGTTATAAACTAGATTTTGGAGCACAATATACATTGGATATTGACAAAAAGCATTCAGTAACAATTGGAGCTGTGTATTCTCCGGAATTGAAACTGGGTAATGATTATAGTGTAACGACGCAAATGGTATCAAACTCTACGGGTACAGCTGTTTCTACTACCACCTTGAACCCGGATGCTACACTTAAAGTGCCTAATACTTTTGGCGTCGGCTTTACATATAACTATGACAAACGCTTGACTGTCGGTCTGGATTATAGTTTGCAGCAATGGTCAAAAACAAAGTTTGGCGTAAATACATCGGATGATGCTGTACGTGAAGATTTTGATGAAACATACACGTATTGCGACCGTCATAAAATATCAGTGGGTGCGGAATATATTCCCAATTTGATTGGACGTTCCTATTTATCCCACATCAAATATCGTTTGGGAGCTTATTATACGACTCCGTATTATAAGATTGGCGGTAAAGACGCAGCCCGCGAATATGGCGTAACAGCCGGTTTCGGTCTGCCTGTGCCTCGTTCCCGTTCCATCCTTAGCATCAGCGGACAGTTTGTTCGTGTAAGTGGACAGGAATCGACCTTTGTAAACGAAAATATCTTCCGCGTTAGCATCGGATTGACGTTCAACGAACGTTGGTTCTTCAAGCGCAGAGTAGAGTAATTGAGATGAATGTAAGAAGAGAAAGAATAGACGACTATAATAATAACAACTAAAATTTAGATACAATGAAAATTAAAACGCTTGTGGCTATGTTGTTCCTTTCGGCAGGGGCAACCACTGTGGTAGCACAGGATGCGACTAACTGTAACTCGAACAGTAGTATCTCGCATGAAGCTGTGCGTGCAGGTAACTTTAAAGATGCGTATACTCCTTGGAAAGCTGTGTTGGAAAACTGCCCGACGCTTCGTTTCTATACATTTACTGACGGATATAAAATTCTGAAAGGCTTGATGGGACAAATCAAGGATAGGAATAATCCGGAATATCAGAAATATTTTGATGAACTGATGAATACGCATGATTTGCGTATCAAATACACAGATGAGTTCTTGGCTAAAGGTACAAAAGTGTCTTCTGCTGATGAAGCTCTGGGTATCAAAGCAGTAGATTACATCGCTTTCGCTCCGAAAATTGATGTTAATCAGGCTTATCAATGGTTGAGCCAGTCGGTAAATGCAGTAAAAGCTGAATCTGCTGCCGCTACTATCTTCTATTTCCTGCAAATGTCTTTGGATAAACTGAAAACAGATCCTAACCATAAGGAACAATTCATTCAGGATTATCTGGCTGCTTCTGAATATGCTGATGCTGCTATTGCTGCTGAAACGAACGAAGCAAAGAAGAAAAACTTGCAAGGTATCAAAGATAATCTGGTTGCTTTGTTTGTAAACAGCGGAACAGCTGATTGCGAATCACTGCAAAACATCTATGGACCGAAAGTAGAAGCTAACCAAACAGACCTGGCTTACTTGAAGAAAGTAATCGACATCATGAAAATGATGAGATGTACGGAAAGCGAAGCTTATCAACAGGCTGCTTTCTATGTGTACAAGATAGAACCTAGTGCAGATGCCGCTACCGGATGTGCTTACCAAGCATTTAAGAAAGGTGACATCGACGGTGCTGTCAAATTCTTCGACGAAGCCATTGGATTGGAAACTGACAACGTGAAGAAAGCTGAAAAAGCATACGCTGCCGCAGCAGTATTGGCTTCTGCTAAAAAACTGTCTCAAGCAAGAGCATATTGTCAGAAAGCTATCGGGTTCAACGAAAACTATGGTGCTCCATATATCCTGATTGCCAATCTGTATGCAATGAGTCCTAACTGGAGCGACGAGTCAGCTTTGAACAAGTGTACTTACTTTGCAGTAATCGACAAACTTCAACGTGCAAAACAAGTAGATCCGAGCGTAGCTGAAGAAGCTAACAGCTTGATCGGTAGATATTCTGGTCATACTCCACAAGCTAAAGACCTGTTTATGTTAGGTTACAAGCAAGGCGACCGCATCACTATCGGCGGTTGGATAGGAGAGACTACAACGATTAGATAACCGTATGTTGCGAAAACGAAGAAACCGTTTGTTGCATAAAAGCATGAGCATAACAATCACCTTCGGGGTGGTTGTTATGCTTCTTTTATTATCTTCCTGTGGCGGAAAACAGAAAGCTATGGGAGAGGCTATCACAGAACGTGATTCTCTTCCGGTGATGACCACATTGGGGAGTTACTACCCTTATTTCCGATTCCGGAGTGACACGTTATAGGGTGAACACGGAAGAGTGGATGATGTACGACCGTAAAAAGCCTTCGTATTGGGCGTTTGAAAAAGGTGTGTATATGGAGCAGTTCGACTCTATCTTTAATGTAGAAGCCAGTATTAAGGCAGATACTGCCTATTATTATGACAAAGAAAGACTTTGGAAGCTGATAGGGAATGTGGATATACAGAACCGCAAAGGAGAGCGTTTTAATACCGAACTGCTCTACTGGAATGAGGCCACTCAAAAAGTGTATTCCGACAAGTTTATACGTATTCAGCAACCGGACAGAATTATCACAGGACACGGCTTCGACTCGAACCAGCAAATGACTATATATACCATTCGTAATATTGAAGGTATTTTCTATGTGGACGAGGAAGCGAGTAGCGGTCCGCCCCAACCGGAAACAAAAGCACTGCCGGATTCAGTGAATAAAGATGCTGCGAAATAGGCGAAGTCATATCATTGTACCGTACCTCGTAAATCGTCTGATCGTAAATCAAAACTTATGAATATTTATATCTCTCTAATTATCACCATGGTCTTTTCCGCTTTCTTTTCAGGAGTGGAGATTGCCTTTGTGTCGGTAGACAAACTGCGTTTTGAGATGGAACGCAAGGGGGGAATTACGTCCCGCATCCTTTCTATCTTCTTCAAGAACCCGAATGAATTTATCTCTACCATGCTGGTGGGGAATAATATCGCACTGGTTATCTATGGTATTCTGATGGCACAGATTATCGGCGACAATCTGCTGGCGGGATTCATTGACAATCATTTCCTGATGGTGTTGGCGCAGACCGTTATTTCTACCCTGATTATTCTGGTGACCGGAGAGTTTTTGCCGAAAACAATCTTCAAAATCAATCCCAATCTGGTTTTGAATGTTTTTGCCATTCCGCTTATTGTTTGTTATGTGGTTCTCTATCCCATCTCCAAATTAGCCTCCGGCTTGTCTTGTATCTTCCTTCGCCTCTTTGGAATGAAGGTTAATAAGGATGCGTCCGACAGAGCTTTTGGAAAAGTCGACCTCGATTACTTCGTACAAAGCAGCATTGATAATGCCGAAAATGAAGAAGAGTTGGACACGGAAGTGAAAATCTTCCAGAACGCCCTCGACTTCTCGAACATAAAATCCGCGACTGCATCGTTCCCCGTACCGAAGTGGTGGCTGTTGATTTGACTACTTCGCTGGACGAGCTGAAAAGCCGCTTCATAGAATCCGGAATCTCCAAGATAATCGTGTATGACGGGAATATCGACAACGTAGTCGGTTATATCCATTCGTCGGAAATGTTCCGTGCCCCGAAAAACTGGCATGAGAATGTGAAACAAGTGCCGATTGTGCCCGAAACCATGTCCGCTCATAAACTGATGAAACTCTTCATGCAGCAAAAGAAAACGATTGCCGTAGTGGTGGATGAATTTGGCGGTACGTCCGGCATCGTGTCTTTGGAAGACCTCGTTGAAGAAATCTTTGGAGATATAGAAGACGAACACGATAACACTTCCTATATCAGCAAGCAGATCGACGAACGCGAGTATGTGTTGTCCGCCCGCCTGGAAATAGAAAAGTCAATGAGACGTACGGACTCGACTTGCCCGAGTCGGATGATTATCTGACAGTAGGAGGGTTGATCCTGAACCAATATCAGAGCTTCCCGAAGTTGCATGAAGTGGTCCGGGTAGGACGTTATCAATTCAAGATAATTAAGGTCACAGCGACAAAAATAGAACTCGTGCGATTAAAAGTCTTGGAATAATGACGATAATCAAGAAATTTTTAGCCAATAAATAGATGCATATTAGCATTTTTTGTATCTTCGTGCGCTAAAACGACAAAGAAAGAAATAATAATAAACATAAATCGTATTAATCAAAATGGCAACGTTACAAAACATTAGGTCGAAAGGACCTCTATTGGTGATTGTTATCGGCTTGGCGCTGTTTGCTTTCATTGCGGGTGACGCATGGAAGGTGATGCAGCCGCATCAGGCACATGACGTAGGTGAGGTGAACGGAGACGCTCTTTCCGCTCAAGAGTATCAGAATTTGGTAGAAGAATATACCGAAGTGGTGAAACTCATGCGTGGGGTGACCGCCTTGAATGACGAACAAACCAATCAGGTGCGCGATGAAGTATGGCGTTCCTACGTAAACAATAAACTGATCGAAAAAGAAGCAAAAGCACTGGGACTGACTGTTTCTGCTGCTGAAATCCGGGACATCCTGAAAGCAGGCGTTCATCCTTTGTTGAGACAAACTCCTTTCCAGAATCCGCAAACAGGAAACTTCGACAAGGATATGTTGAACAAGTTCCTCGTGGAATATGCCAAGATGAGCGAATCACAAATGCCGGCACAGTATGCTGAACAATACAATAACATGTATAAATACTGGTCTTTCATTCAGAAAACTCTGATCGAGAGCCGTCTGGCAGAAAAGTATCAGGCATTGGTGTCTAAAGCTCTTCTTTCCAATCCGGTGGAAGCACAGGACGCTTTCGACGCAAGAGTGAACCAGTACAACGTGTTGATGGCTGGTATTCCTTACTCTTCTGTAGTGGACTCTACAATCGTAGTGAAAGAATCGGAACTGAAAGACTTGTATAACAAGAAGAAAGAACAATTCAAGCAATATCAGGAAACTCGTGACACCAAGTACATCGATGTACAAGTGACTGCAAGTGCTGAAGACAGGCTGCTATCCAGAAAGAAGTGGACGAAGCTACTGAACAGTTGGCTACTACTACGGAAGATTATACTTCTTTCATCCGCTCGACTGGCTCGGAAGCTCCTTATGTAGACTTGTTCTATAACAAAACAGCTTTCCCGTCAGATGTAGTTGCCCGTTTGGACTCTGCTTCGGTAGGTACTATTTATGGCCCTTACTATAACGGTGCCGACAATACAATCAACTCTTTCAAAATTGTAGCTAAAGCTGCTGCTGCCGACTCTGTCGAATTCCGTCAGATTCAGGTATACGCAGAAGATGCTGTGAAGACAAAGACATTGGCTGATAGTATCTACAACGCGATCAAAGGTGGCGCTAACTTTGCTGATCTGGCAAAGAAATATGGCCAGACTGGTGATGCAAACTGGCTAACTTCTGCACAGTACGAAGGTGCACAGATAGACGGTGATAACCTGAAATTCATCTCTGCTATCAACAATGCAGGTGTGAACGAACTGGTGAACTTGCCGATGGGACAAGCAAACGTAATTCTTCAGGTAACGAACAAGAAATCTGTAAAGACAAATATAAAGTAGCTGTTATCAAACGTGAAGTAGAGTTCAGCAAAGAAACTTACAACCGTGCTTATAATGATTTCAGCCAGTTTATCGCAGCTAATCCTAGTGTAGAAAAGATGGTAGCTAACGCTGAAGAAGCCGGTTACAGATTGCTCGACAGAATGGATTTGAGCAGCTCTGAACACAATATCGGTGGTGTAAGAGGTACAAAAGAAGCGTTGAGATGGACATTTGATAAAGCAAAACCGGGTGATGTTTCCGGCTTGTACGAATGTGGCGAAAGCGATCACATGATGGTAGTAGGTCTGGTAGGCATTAAGCCGGAAGGATATCGTCCGTTGAAAGCAGTACAGGATCAGTTGAGAGCTGAAATCGTAAAAGACAAGAAAGCTGAAAAGATTATGGCTGATATGAAAGCTGCCAATGCAACTTCATTCAACCAGTACAAAGAGATGACTAATGCAGTCAGCGACTCTTTGAAGATGGTTACTTTGCAGCTCCTGCATACGTATCAGCATTGCGCAGCAGCGAACCGCTGGTAGGTGCTTATGCTTCTGCAGCTGAAGTAAATCAGTTGAGCGCTCCTATCAAAGGTAATGCCGGAGTATTTGTATTGCAGGTATACGGCAAGGACAAACTGAACGAAACATTCGACGCAAAAGCAGAAGAAGCTACGCTGACTAACATGCACGCACGTTTTGCCAGCCGTCTGATGAATGATTTGTATCTGAAAGCAAACGTAAAAGATACACGCTTCTTGTTCTTCTAAACAAGTAGCAAGTAATAGATATTAGGCACGGATTACACGGATTTACGCGGTTTAAACTTATGAGGGAACCGCGAAACCCGTGTAATCCGTGCCTTTTTTGTGGTCGTTTTTGTTTATGGCCTTTGTTATCTGATTAAATTTCCATATCTTGCCAATCTTTATCAATTGGCTTTGCGAAATACTTCATTAACTAATACGAATCTATATTATGACTAAACAACTAGCCCAGTATTCAGTTCCCGCTGAAAATTCACGTGTTATCCGTGTATTCCTTTCGTCAACGTTCAGAGACATGGAGATGGAACGTTCTGCATTAGTCAAACTCTTTAAGGGTTTGCAAGTGAAGGCTGCCAGCCGTGGTGCCACCATTTCATTGGTTGATTTGCGTTGGGGGATCACAGAAGAAGATGCGAAAAGCGGCAAGGTTGTTGAAATATGCCTGAAAGAGATCGTTAACTCCCGGCCTTTCTTCATTGGTATGGTAGGCGACCGCTATGGATGGTGTCCCAGTTATGAAGATTTATCTCAAACTCTCAATGACAGCTTGGAATATCGTTGGATAGAAGATGACTTGAATCACCATTTGAGTGTGACGGAAATTGAAATGCAGTTTGGTGTACTGCGCAATCCCAATCCGTTACATGCCTATTTTTATATAAAACAGTCGGCAGATGATGATCTGTCTTGCCCTGAAGAGGAGTCTCTTAAACTGAAACGTCTGAAAGAGAGTATTTTGCAACAGGATCGTTATCCTGTGCAGGAGTATGATTCGCCCGATCAGTTGTGTAACCTTGTGGAAGCTGCTTTTCACGGAATTGCTTGAACGGGAGTTTCCGGATGTACTGACCGTTGAAGATAATCAAGCATTGCAGGAACAACTGACGCGCAATGAACTCTTATTCAATTATCATCCAATACCTGAAGCAGATCAGGCGTTTGCTGATTTTTTGGCGGCGGATGAACAGCGGTGCCTGGTGGTAACGGGTGATTGCGGTCTTGGCAAGAGCGCTTTGTTGGCTCATTGGAGCGATTTGGTGAACAATGATATGCCGATGATTCCATCTATCATCGCTTGGATAGTACTACATTGTCTTCTTATCCGGAAACGCTGGCGAGAATGTTAGCTTCCAAATGCCAGAACGCACTCAAGCATCAATCTTTGGGTGAAGAAAATTTGTTCGCGGCGGAAGTTTCAAAAGAACTGGACTCGACCCAAAGCACTGCCAAATCCATCATGGACGCCGTGAAAAACTCGGTTTTGATGGGAGATGCTGGCTTGAACACTTTTTCAGGGAACACACTTCGAAACCTCAAGGAGATTGAAGAAGATTTGAATTCTATCAAAAGTTCAGTCAGTTGTGGAGTGCGCTGGGTGCATCAAGATACCCTATCATTCTGTTGATTGATGACATTAGTTATCTGAATCCGACTGAAGCATCCCTGTTTTCTTTATTTGCATCTATTCCCCCGAATGTGAAAGTCGTGTTGAGCTTTTCAGCGTCATCCACTGCCTACCTGCCCTTTGTTCAGAATGGCTACATGCATTTCCAGTTGAATGGCTTTTCACAGGCGGATGCCAAGTTGTTCTCAAAGCAATATTTGTCTACTTACTCCAAGGCTTTGTCCGCACAACAGGAAGATATTCTTGCTTCGTGGGTGCTGGCTAAACAACCGCGCTGTTTAAGTGTATTGCTCAACGAGCTGGTTTCGTTCGGTCAGTACGATGCTCTCAATGAATATATGAGTGGATATTGCCGGCTCAATGAGGTTGGGCAATTCTATGACAGTGTGCTACGGCGTTTGTCGGCTGATTATGGTTCCGAAGAGATTGGAAGAACGCTTCTGATGCTTTCACTTACTTTAGAAGGATTTACCGAAGATGAAGTGAAGAGCATGGCAGACATTAATCAGATACTTTGGTCGCAGTTGAGAGTGGAAATGAGCAGCTGGCTTACCAACAAAGGAGGACGATATTGCATTGGTGATACACAAATGGTAGAGGCGATCGAACGCTATTTCGCTCAAGATGACGAATGTATAGATGATAGTCGCCATGAAATTATTTCCGCTCTGCTGGATGAGGAAGAGATCCTTTCCCATCCGTTGACTTTTGCCGATTATAACTATCGCATGAAACAGTTCTGCTACCATGATTCGTATCGCTATAAAGTGGAGATTACCTATCAATGCTATAAGATGCAAGAATGGGATATATTGAAGGATTGGATTTGTGATGTGGAGATTTTCGAGATTCTGTATCGCACGAATCGTTCTCTGTTGGAAGATAGCTGGAAGGCGATCATGAACGACAATCCTGAAGTTACGCCTGAAGTCTATGCCGAATTGGACTTTGATGAGATCGATTCTTTTTTAATTCCTGTCATTGCTAATGATATGGCTACTTTCTTGAGCAGTTCTTTCCATCTGACGAAGGCGGCAGCTGCTGTGAGTGAGAAGAGTATGGAAGGTGCTGCCATGCCACTCATTGCCAAGTCGGTATTGAAGATGAATGAGGGATGCCGCTATGCCCGTAATGAAGAATACGAAACGGCATGCGACTGTTTCCTGAAAGCATTGGTGATGCAGGAAAACATAGTACCGACTCGGAACTGGAGATTGCCAACACCTGCCGAAATCTAGCTCTGGCATATTACTACAATGAGCAATACAATGAAGCGGTGACCTATCTGAATAGGGCGCTTGATTATCATGGCTTCTGCTGACGAGAAGAGTCAGGCAGAAGTCATTGAACTTTCCGAATATCTGGCTTATTGTGATTACTATAAGGATGAGGAAGAGAGTGCTGCCGAAATTCCGGAAAGTAGCTGAAATGCACGAGTCGTTGAATGGCAGACTGTCCGGTGGAGTGGCTAAATGTTTGCGTATGCAGGGTAAATGTCTTTATTATATCAAACGATACGATGAAGCATGGATGCTGATGAATCAGGCGTTGGACATTGCTATACAGATAGATAGCAAAAAACAGATCGTCGCTTGTCATAAACAGTTGTATTATCTGTGCAGGGAATTCAAACGGATGATGAATGAACGTGGCGATGAGCAGGCATCTACTTTATTCTTCCGTGAGTCTCTTCTGCATGAAATGTATTTCAGCGAAAAACCGCGTCTGGCGGAACTGACTGTCCGCTACGAGGCATTGAGATGTGATATTATGCAGCAGTATTACATGAATAAAGACTATGATAACGTGATTCGTATTGCAACGTCTTTGGATTTTCACGATGATACTGACCCTAATGCTTCCTGTCTGGTATATTATTACAAAGCACAGGCTTATGTGAAGTTGGAGAATTATCCAATGGCGAAAGAGGCTTTTTTCAGAGAGCTTGAACTGCGAAAGAAATATCTGGGATGGGAGGATGAAGATACGATTCTGGCTTGTCAGAACCTAGGGGTTTTGCACAGCTTTTGTAATGAACGGGAAGAGGCGCTGGCTTGTTTCCGTGAGGCGTACGGTCATGAAGTGAAAAAGAATGGCGAGGATTCTGAAATGGCGCAAAAGCTACTTCAATATATCAGCGTGGTTGAATCATAACGGAGGCATACTTCCCTTTTGTTAACTTTACATTCCTGCTATACGGAAATCGACTTTATTTCCTTACATTTGCAGATATAAACTATCAACAGAAAGAAGAATGTCTAAATATCCCTTTTAGGAATGACTCTTGTAGAGCTTCAATCATTGACAAAAGACTGGGTATGCCCGGCTTTGCTGCCAAGCAGATTGCATCCTGGCTTTACGAAAGAAGGTAGCCTCGATTGATGATATGACTAATTTGTCATTGAAACACCGGGAGTTGCTCAAGCAGAACTATGAGGTGGGAGCGGAAGCTCCGGTAGATGAAATGCGCTCTGTAGATGGTACGGTGAAGTATCTTTATAAAGTGGGTGAGAACCATTTTGTAGAGTCGGTTTATATACCGGATGATGACCGGGCAACGTTGTGTGTGTCGTCACAAGTAGGTTGCAAGATGAACTGTAAGTTCTGTATGACCGGCAAACAGGGGTATACGGCTAACCTGACCGCCAGCCAGATCATGAACCAGATTCATTCGCTGCCGGAACGGGACAAACTGACTAATGTCGTAATGATGGGAATGGGCGAGCCGCTCGATAACCTGGATGAGGTATTGAAAGCATTGGAACTACTGACCGCTACCTACGGTTACGCATGGAGTCCGAAGCGTATCACGCTTTCTACTGTCGGGCTACGGAAAGGATTGCAGCGTTTTATCGAAGAAAATGACTGCCACCTTGCCATCAGCCTTCACTCTCCGCTGACCGTTCAGCGTGCTGAATTAATGCCGGCGGAAAAGGCGTTTTCAATCACCGAAATGGTGGAACTGTTAAAAAACTATGATTTTAGTAAACAACGTCGACTTTCGTTTGAATATATTGTTTTTAAAGGGCTCAATGATTCGCAGGTCTATGCCAAAGAGTTGCTGAAACTTCTTCGCGGGCTGGATTGCAGGGTGAATCTGATTCGTTTTCATGCCATACCGGGGGTAGACCTCGAGGGGGCGGATATGGATACGATGACCCGTTTTCGTGATTATCTGACGTCACACGGACTTTCACCACTATCCGTTCATCCAGGGGCGAAGATATTTTTGCTGCTTGCGGTATGCTGTCGACAGCGAAACAGGAGAAAAATAATGAAAGTTAATATATAAAACCGAACATCATGAAAAAGTATTCTTTTATTTTATGCATCGCTTTGGTAGCCTTTGTCGTTGCATCTTGTGGTCTGAAAGGAAATCACACCTCTAGTGGTCGTGCTTACGAGCTTTTGGTTGTAGTAGATCACGGTGTTTGGGATCGTGCTGCCGGAAGGGCTTTACATGATGCGCTCGATGCTGATATGCCCGGTTTGCCGCAGTCGGAACCTTCTTTCCGGATTATGTATACTTCACCGAAAGATTATGATTCTACGCTGAAGTTGATACGTAACATTATTATTGTAGATATACAGGATATATATACGAAAGCCTCGTTCAAATATGCGAAGGACGTGTATGCCAATCCGCAGATGATATTGACTATCCAGGCTCCGAACGAAGAAGAGTTCGAGAAGTTTGTGGAAGAGAACAAAAAGACGATTGTCGACTTCTTTACCCGTGCGGAAATGAACCGTCAGATTACGTTCCTGGAAGGGAAGCATAGTAACTTCATTTCGCAGAAAGTGGACAGTTTGTTCGGATGCGACATCTGGGTGGATGCCGAACTGGCTAATTCAAAGACCGGGGATGATTTCTTTTGGGCTTCTACCAACACAGGTAGTGCTGACCGTAACTTTGTGATGTACTCTTATCCGTACACTGACAAGGATACGTTTACCAAAGAATATTTTGTGCACAAACGTGACTCCGTGATGAAAGCCAATATCCCCGGATTCAAGGAAGGCGTTTATATGTCGACCGATAGTTTGCTGACCGATGTCCGTCCGATCAATGTACAGAACAGCTACACAATGGAAGCACGTGGCTTGTGGCGTATGAAGGGCGACTTTATGGGTGGCCCGTATGTATCTCATACTCGTCTGGACGAGAAAAACCAACGAATTATTACAGCAGAAATATTTGTTTATTCACCTGATAAAATGAAACGCAACCTGGTACGCCAGATGGAAGCATCTCTGTATACACTGAAACTTCCGAATGAAGTTCAGCAGAATCAGATTCCATTGGGAGAGGCATCTAAGGAAGCGGAACAAACTAATAAATAAAAACATGGAAGATAACAAGATAAGGATAGGTATCACCCAAGGAGATATTAACGGGGTGGGCTATGAGGTGATTCTTAAGACATTTTCCGACCCTACGATGTTGGAACTATGTACTCCGATTATTTATGGCTCACCGAAAGTAGCGGCTTATCATCGCAAGCGCTGGATATACAGACCAATTTCAGCGTTGTCAACTCTATACCGAAGGCGGGGTACAATGTTTGAGGCGTGGTGAACTGTACGGATGATGAGGTGAAAGTGGAATTTTCCAAACCCGACCCCGAAGCCGGTAAAGCTGCGCTGGGGGCTTTGGAACGTGCCATCGAAGAATATCGCGAAGGGCTGATAGACGTTATCGTAACAGCTCCGATCAACAAACATACGATTCAGTCGGAAGAGTTCTCCTTCCCCGGACATACGGAATATATCGAAGAACGTCTGGGCAATGGTGATAAGTCATTGATGATTTTGATGAAGAATGACTTCCGGGTGGCTTTGGTGACGACACATATCCCTGTCAGAGATCGCGACTACGATTACCAAAGAACTGATTCAGGAGAAACTGATGATATTCCATCGTTGTCTGAAACAGGATTTCGGTATCGGCGCTCCGCGTATTGCGGTGCTCTCTCTCAATCCTCATGCCGGAGACGGTGGTTTGTTGGGAATGGAAGAGCAGGAAGTGATTATCCCTGCCATGAAAGAAATGGAAAGGAATCCTTTGCTACGGCCCTTATGCGGCCGACGGCTTTATGGGTTCGGGCAATTATACTCATTTTGACGGTATCCTGGAGATGTATCACGATCAGGGGCTGGCTCCGTTCAAGGCCTTGGCTATGGAAGACGGGGTGAACTATACGGCAGGCCTGCCGGTAGTACGTACTTCTCCGGCTCATGGAACCGCATACGATATTGCAGGCAAGGGATTGGCTTGTGAAGATTCTTTCCGTCAGGCAATCTATGTTGCCATCGATGTGTTCCGTAATCGTCAGCGGGAAAAAGTGGCTCGTGCCAATCCGTTGCGTAAACAGTATTACGAGAAACGTGACGATAGTGATAAACTGAAGCTGGATACAGTAGACGAAGATTAAAAACGAGTGATGACGAGAGCAGAGATACAACAAGTGAAACAGCGTTTCGGTATTATTGGAAATACTGAAGCATTGTCGCGCGCCATAGATGTTGCCATTCAGGTAGCTCCTACCGATTTGTCTGTGCTGATTACCGGAGAAAGTGGAGTCGGAAAAGAAAGTTTTCCGCAGATTATTCATCAATATAGCCGGAGGAAGCACGGACAGTATATTGCTGTCAACTGTGGTGCTATTCCGGAGGGCACGATTGATTCCGAACTGTTCGGGCATGAGAGGGTGCGTTTACCGGTGCGATTGGCGAACGGAAAGGGTACTTTGGCGAAGCCGACGGTGGTACTATTTTCCTTGATGAAGTAGGGGAGTTGCCGATGTCTACCCAGGCACGTTTGCTCCGTGTACTGGAGAGTGGCGAGTTTATGAAGTAGGTTCGTCCAAAGTACAAAAACGGATGTGCGTGTGGTGGCAGCTACCAATGTCAATCTTACACAAGCGATTGCAGAAGGACGTTTCCGTGAAGATTTATATTACCGGTTGAATACGGTGCCTATCCAAATACCGCCTTTGCGTGAACGTGGTGACGATGTACTTTTGTTGTTCCGTAAGTTTTCCGCAGACTTTGCAGAGAAATACCGGATGCCTGTTATTCAGTTGACGGAGGATGCGAAGAAAGAGTTGTTGGCTTACCCGTGGCCCGAAACGTGCGTCAGTTGAAGAACATCACCGAGCAAAATATCTATGAAACCAACAGGGAGATCTCTGCTGCTATCTTGCAGAATTATCTTCCTGCACAAAATACGCAACGTCTTCCCGCGTTGATGGGAACGCGTGAGAGTAAAAGCTTTGAGAGCGAACGGGAGATTCTTTATTCTGTTCTGTTTGATATGCGCCAGGAAGTGGCGGAGCTGAAGAAGATGGTGCACAACCTGATGGCGGAACGTGCCGGACAGGTGGGGCAGGTAGGACAAGTGGGAACGGTGGTTACTACTCCGGTAGTGACGACACACCAGCCTTCGGTACCTGCGATCATTCATACCATGCAGCCTGCGGTTTGCAAGGATGACGATGACATACAAGACACGGAAGAATATGTAGAAGAATCTCCTTTGTCACTGGACGAAGTGGAAGAAAGAAATGATACGCAAGGCACTTGAAGGCATCACGGAAAGCGGAAGAGTGCGGCCAAGGACTTGAATATTTCCGAGCGTACACTTTATAGAAAAATAAAGAATATGAATTGGATTAAGAAAATAATACGCCCTTTGCTACTGTTCGGCTTGCCGTTGGTAGTCATTGCGTGCACTGTTTCCTATAAGTTTAACGGATCGTCTATCAATTATGATAAGGTAAAGACCATTTCGATAGCCGACTTCCCGATCAAGTCGGGTATGTATATATCCGTTGGCAACCAAATTCAATGAGGACCTGAAGATATCTTCATTCCGGCAGACCCGTCTGCAACTGCTCAAACCGAATCAGAATGCCGACTTGCAGATTGACGGAGAAATCACAGGATACAATCAGTACAACCAGGCAGTATCTGCCGACGGTTACTCTTCGGAGACGAAGTTGACTATTACCGTCAATGTACGTTTTGTCAACAACACCAATCATGCCGAAGACTTTGAACAACAGTTTTCTGCGTTCCGTACCTACGACTCTACCCAGTTGTTGACTGCCGTACAGGACGGATTGATTGCTGAAATGTCTAAAGAGATCACCGATCAAATTTTTAATGCAACTGCAAACTGGTAATATAAATGACTTCTGTTAACTTTCAACAATGGATTCAGCATCCCGAGACGCTGAATAGGGATACTTTGTGAACTGCGCAATCTTCGCGAGGTATCCGTATTTTCAGTCACTTCGTCTGCTGTATCTGAAGAATCTGTATATTCTCCATGATATTAGTTTCGGTGGAGAACTGCGGAAAGCAGTTCTTTACATTACAGACGACGGCAGTTGTTCCGGTTGATTGAAGGTGACCGCTATGATGTGCAGGCACGGAAAAGGGTACCTCACGGAGGTGCTGAAAGACGAACCGTCCGTAGACCGCACATTAGCATTGATCGACGCTTTCTTGTCCACAGTACCCGAAGAGGTGACTGCGGACCAGTTTCGACTATTCGATGGATTACACCTCTTTCCTTTTGGAGGAGACTCCGGCCACGGAACAGCCGGCTGAAGAAACGCCCAAACTCAAAGGCTACGAACTGATTGACGACTTTATAGAAAAGAGCGAGAGCGACTCTCCCCTCTGCATGAAACCTTTAAGAGAAGAAATGCCATCTTCGCCCCTCTTCGGACGAACTTACCGAAGAAGAAACGATGAAGGAAGAAGAGGAAGATGACAGCTGTTTTACGGAAACTTTGGCAAAAATCTATGTTAAACAGCAACGATATTCAAAAGCTCTTGAAATAATTAAAAAATTAAGCTTGAAATATCCAAAAAAAAATGCTTACTTTGCAGACCAAATCAGATTTTTGGAGAAATTGATTATTAACGCTAATTCAAAATAACTAAAAATGTACTTATTATTCGTTATCTTAATGGTTATTGCAGCCTTGTTGATGTGTTTCATCGTGCTGATTCAGAACTCAAAAGGAGGCGGACTTGCTTCTGGTTTCTCTTCATCTAACGCCATCATGGGCGTGCGCAAGACTACAGATTTTCTGGAAAAAGCAACATGGGGCTTAGCTATCTTCATGGTGGTAATGAGCATTGCTACTGCTTATGTAGTTCCTCGCTCTGCTGTTGCTAAAGACGCAGTGTTGGAACAGGCACAGAAAGAACAACAGACTAACCCGTATAACTTACCCGCAGGTACGGCTGCGCCGCAAACTGAAGCTCCTGCTACCAATGCACCTGCTACAGAAACTCCGGCACCGGCTACTGAAACTCCTGCTCCTGCAGCAGAGTAATTCACTCCGTTGTCAGGTAAGACTTTGGGGTAAAACCATTAATGGGAAGGTGCAGACGGATGCTGCATTTCTTTGATATTTAAGTGCGGATTACGCAGATTACACGGATTTTCAATGTTCCGCGTGGTCAGTGTAATCCGCACTTAACTTTGTAAAACAATCTCTTTGTGATAGAAACAAACGAGATTTAACTACCTTTGTTGGTCGTATGAAGATTATTAACTACTTTTTTAAATATAACAATGACAGAACATTTGAAACAGAAATTGAATGACTCCGCCGTACTCCGATGGAGTGTTCTAGCATTAGTCGCATTTACTATGCTATGCGGCTATTTCCTCACCGACGTAATGTCTCCTCTAAAACCCATGCTTGAGAAAGAACTACTATGGGACAGTCTTGATTATGGTTTCTTCACAAGCGCTTACGGGTGGTTTAATGTATTCCTATTGATGCTGATTTTCGGTGGTATCATTTTGGATAAGATGGGAGTTCGTTTCACCGGAATGGGAGCTTGCTTATTGATGGTGTTTGGTTGTGGATTGAAATACTATGCGATTTCTACTACTTTTCCGGAAGGTGCCATGCTCTTCGGGTTCAAAACACAGGTAACCCTGGCTGCATTGGGGTATGCTATCTTTGGTGTAGGTGTGGAGATTGCTGGTATCACTGTTTCCAAGATTATAGTGAAATGGTTCAAGGGCAAGGAAATGGCATTGGCTATGGGACTTGAAATGGCTACGGCACGTATTGGGACAACTCTGGCGATGGTGTTGACAGTTCCTTTGGCCGACTTCTTCGGATCTACGGACGAGGGTGGTGCATTCCATACCAATATTCCTGCTCCGATTCTGTTTTGTCTGATTATGTTGTGCGTGGGTACGATTGCTTCTTCCTTTATACTTTCTATGATAAGAAATTGGATGCTTCTTTGGATGCAGAAGGTTTGGAACCGGAAGAACCGTTCCGTATGAAAGATATTGTGTATATCATTACCAATAAAGGATTCTGGCTGATCGCATTGCTGTGCGTATTGTTCTACTCGGCTGTATTCCCTTTTATCAAATATGCTGCCGACTTGATGGTGCAGAAATATAATGTAGATCCGAAGCTGGCGGGAACGATTCCCGGATTGTTGCCGATTGGTGCGATTATTCTGACTCCGTTGTTCGGCTCGCTTTATGACCGTATCGGTAAGGGAGCCACATTGATGATAATCGGATCAGTGATGCTTAATTTTTGTGCATACGATGTTTGCCTCTGCCTATACTGAATATATGGTGGTTTGCTACTATTATAATGATTATATTGGGATTTGCTTTCTCATTGGTGCCTTCGGCTATGTGGCCTTCTGTTCCGAAGATTATTCCGGAAAAACAGCTGGGTACTGCTTACGCTTTGATTTTCTGGGTACAGAACTGGGGCCTGATGGGTGTTCCTTTGTTAATCGGATGGGTATTGAATACTTATTGCAAAGGTCCGGTGGTAGACGGTGCACAGACTTATGATTACACATTGCCGATGACTATTTTTGCTCTCTTTGGTGTGCTTGCTCTGATTGTTGCTTTGATGTTGAAAGCAGAGAACAAGAAGAAAGGATATGGTTTGGAAGAGGCAAATATCCAGAAGTAACAGTTACAATTCGAAGTAACGTTATAAATTCGAGAGTATAAGGTTTGAAAATAAAAGAGGGTTAGTATTAATGCTCTGAAATAAAAAAAATAAGAATTATGGCTGCCAAAGAGAAAATCAACCTGTTAGAGGTCATTCCCTGTCGCAGTGAACATATTACAGCAGAAAGGGAAGGGGAGACGATTGTGCTCTCCTTTCCCCGTTTTAAATATCCGTGGATGCAACGCTTCCTTGTGCCGGCAGGAATGTCGAAAGAACTTCATGTGAAATTGGAAGAACACGGTACGGCTGTATGGGAACTGATAGATGGAAAACGTACTGTTCGTGAAATCATAGAAGAACTCGCAGATCATTTTCAAAATGAAGAGGGATACGAGTCTCGTGTATCGGCTTATCTTTCTCAAATGCAGAAAGATGGGTTTATAAAACTTTTTATTAATTGACTTTATTAGATGATAGGTGATAAATGATAGTTACTATGCGGCATAATAGCTAGTTATATGATAGTGCAGCCTCCTAAGGAGGTTTATCAAATATCCGTTTAAAGATATGAAAAGGCAACTGATTCGTAATGATGTAGTTACCTTTTTAGTATTTTGAGAATATCTTTAGTTACTTATATTTCTTATTTACTGAATATCCCTTATCATTTAGGAAGCATCTCCCATCTATCATTTATCAACTATCATCTAATAAATTATCTAATTAAGGAAAATAGCCCAGAATATCACGGCAGTTGCAATGGGGACTCCCATGATAATAAGCGTTCCCCAAACAAAATAATTGCTGTCTTTCTCTTTCTTTTTCTCCGAGTCGTGGATGATACGTTCCATTTCTTCGGGGGTGGTGTTGGGTAGTGGATAAGGCTCGTTGGTGCGGTTTAAGTGCTTCAGTTTGTCGTTGGCACGTTCACGGCGTAGACGGGAAGCCTCTCGCCCTTCGCTAAGCCGACGTATCATGTCGAGCATGTGTCCTTCACCACCCATATTCTTTGCCCTTTAGAAGTTTACTATTTGCCTTCTTCTCTATCCACTTTTAACAATCCTCCCGTATTCGGATCAAAATAAACTTTGATTGTAGAATTCTTATTGAATAAGACAGGAGCCAGATATTCTATCACACCGAATTGAGTAATAGGGAGTTCACCTTCGTAAAGTTTCTTTTTACCGTCGGTCAATGTAACCATTGCTTGTCCGGGCACGTTGTAGGCGATTCCATCCAAATCTTTCTTCTTCTTACCGTCTTCCTGTGGGATCTTGACTGATTTCAGGTCTTTCAAGCTGATATAAAACGGAGTTCCTGCTAGATCATTGTTGGCAACTACACCCAGTTTCTTGGAGAAGCGGAAAGCAACTTCGTTGTTGAATTCCCTGTCCGGAGTAAGGCGGACGGTGAATGTCTTCTCTTCCTTATCACGAGTGCCGGAGAACATTTGCGTCATTGCTTCTTCCTGTGCATTCAGATTATCAAGCATAATTTTAAGCTGTGCTCCGTCTGAAGGCATATTGTCAGCTTGTCCGCGCAATAAGGCATTCTTGCTTTCGCGGATGTTATAGATCTCTTTAGCCACCAGTTCAGCCATCTTCGCGGTAGAGCTGGCCATCAGAATTTCTTCGGTCAGGAATTCGCGGGGATTCGCTATTTTTGAGAGGACAGTGGGAGCAGGAGCTGTTTTCTTGTCTGAACTGCTTTTACTGTAAGGCACATTGATCGTTTTCACAATGCCATCCTCTGTCAGTTCCATAAGCGGTGCTACTGTCTTATCCTTCAATTTTACGAAATACGTAGTTTCGCTGTTGGGCACACCTACGGATTTCACTTTTACGCTAGCTAGTTCCCAATACTCTTCGGGGTCGGTGGAGACGTTGGTCAATCGCAGGTAACGATCAGCGTATTTGCTGAATTCTCCTGGAGTATAGTTGACTTTGTTGGCTTTTATTTCAAGTTCTATTTGGGTTTTGGGAAGACTGTAAACCACTCCATAGTCTTTTCCTCGGGTAACCCCCGTCAGTACTTCGGTTTGTGCATAGGCGGACGTTGTCATAAGTAGTCCTGCTGCTATAATCAACTTTTTCATATTCGGTTCTTTTTAACTGGTTTTGAAAACAAAGTTAATGAAGTTATTGAAAAAACTGTAAGTTCTTAACTTTTATTCGCTTACAAGTCGCCATGCTGTCGGCAGACAGGTGATAATATCGCTTGCGATCATTCCGATCATTCCTTGCTTCTTTTGAGCGACATCGCCCGCCAATCCGTGAATGTAAGTGCCGATTTTAGCGGCTTCCTCGGTTGGGTAACCTTGGGCAAGCAGTGCCAGGATTACTCCGGTCAGTACGTCACCGCTACCTCCGGTTGCCATTCCCGGATTTCCGGTTGGGTTGAAGAAACATTTACCTTCGGGGGTGATGATGGCGGAGTAGGCTCCTTTTAAAATAATGTGAACATGGGCGGCACGGGCCAGTTCGCAAGCCTTCATCAGACGTTCGTAAGAGTCCTGGCATTTGCCGGTCAGACGTTCCAGTTCTTTCGGATGTGGGGTGAGGATGGAACCCTTCGGCAGGTGGGTAAGGGTATGGCGGTGGTTGGCGAGGATATTAAGAGCGTCGGCATCCACCACAACAGGAGTCTGGCAGTGTTCCAGTTGTTCCAACAAGGCAGCTTCCGTTTCCTCGTTTCGTCCCAGTCCCGGACCGATGCCGACTGCTTGATAGTCGTCCGTGTCGGTAGGTACGGCAAAACAGGTTTCGTTGATGTCGGTTTCTACGATTGCTTCGGGTATGGAGGTCTGCAAGATGTCGTTGTTGCACATTGGTGCATGAACAGTCAGCAACCCTACTCCCGAACGGAGGCAGGCGCGGGCAGCGAGAACAGAGGCTCCTGCCATTCCTTTTGAACCGGCAATCAATAGTGCATGACCGAAGTTCCCCTTGTGGGCAAACTGTTTGCGTGGCTTGATGAGTGAACGGATTTGCTCTATTTCCAACATTTCGTAGTTCGTTTCCATCTCTTCAATGCCGTCTTCGCTCAATTGGATGTCCAACAATTCCCATTCTCCGACAAATTCCGTGTTCTCTGCGAAAAGAAGGCGAGCTTCGGCAGTTGCAGACTGAAAGTTACGTCGGCACGGATAATATTAGCTTTTACGTTGAATGTATTTTCTTCTCCCATCAGTCCGGAAGGAATGTCGATGGCTACTACCATGGCAGGGGAGGAATTGATGTATTTCACTACGGCAGCGAATCCGCCGCTCAACGGTTTGTTCAGGCCTGAACCGAATAATCCGTCGATTACCAGATGATCGGGCGTCAGGACGGGAGGTACGAATTGGGTACTGATTTCGTGGAATTTTACTTCTTCCATCATTTCTACCAGTTCTTTATTGGTCTGGCAGTCGGGTGAAAGTTCTCCTTTCGTGTTGAAGAGAAATACCTCGATTTTATATCCTTTTTCAGCCATCATGCGGGCTACGGCGAGAGCGTCTCCGCCATTATTCCCCGGTCCGGCAAAGATAGTGACCGGCGTTTCCGTATTCCATCTGTCTGTGATGGCTTTTGTTAATACGGTTGCTGCACGTTCCATCAGATCGATTGATGCAATAGGTTCGTTCTCAATGGTATAAGCGTCCAATTTCTTGATACTGCTGCTTGGAAATATTTTCATTGCGATGTTCTTTTAGTTTTCGGATTACAAATGTACATGATTCTTCTGACTTTTCCCGTTTGTTGTGGGAAGAAAACCATAATTGCAACTTTTAATTCATCATTAGTTCTATCTTTTGGTCAAAGAAATATCTGCTTTTGAACTATTAAGTGTTAGAATAACTCCGCCAAAAAATAATTCAATGCTGCACCATTATGAACTTACTTTTATTTCTCCTGAAAAGATTTCTGGTTCTTCGTCAAATTTGGTGGTACTTCTTCTATTGTGAATAAATAATCTTCGCTCTCAGTAGTTTAATTCCTGCCCTATTGTACATCTGTCTTTTTACCGCTTTAATTTTATTCACTGTCCCCTCCAGTAATCCGTTACTGAAGGGGATATCAATAGCTGCCTGTACTGCCTCCCAGTCTTTTTCAATACCATATGCAAAGTTCGTCAGTGCCATATTCCGTGTTGCCTTCGCTTTTTCAATCCACTTTCTAATATCCTTATCATAAGTGTTCCCATTAATCATATCTCTGAAATTCTGACACACGCTTAAAGTTCTTTAATCTGCGGTGAGGACTTATACAGTTCCGCTAGTTTAGGATTATCCGATTCTCCCTTTAGAATGTATTTGCGTATCTGATTCTGTGAAACTCTCTGTATTTTACTTCTGTTTTCAATGCTCTCATTATGCTCCTTGACTTCCTTCCTCTTTTGTTGATACCTTTTTCGCAAGCTGGATGTTATCCTTCCAATAAGTGCGCCACTGATTTTACTCCCCATTTTTTGTGCCAATATTTTTCGAGTAATACAGCCCGCACTAATGATTGTAGCCAGTTCGGATACATGTTTAAGAGCTGTCTTCTGTTGCTCATTCAAGTATGCCCTATTCTTCTGTTGTGAATAATCTTATAAATGTAGCGACTTTTCTTACCCAAATGTGTGGCTGTCTGCTCAATGGTCATCCCCTGCATTTTTAAGTTCAAGCTTTCCCTGTATATCTTCAATTTTTCTCTGTGTCGGACATCTCCCATGTTAAATATGTCCTGAAGAATTAACGAAGAAGCCGTGTCTCTGTCAGGATATTCGTATTTGAGCTTTTTCTTGGTCTGACGGATTATTTTCTCTATTTCCGGTATCATCGTGTCCGTCATATTCTTGATTAGATGGAATCGGTCGCAGATTTGTGTAACACAGGAATTATTCTGTTTATAGCCTCTGTGAAACATCTTCCACGGTCTCTCGTTATATATTGTATTTGAGGATTCGGATGAGCCAGTTATCAAGTGCTTCTCCGTTTCTATCCTCTAACAAAGCAATAGGTATGTGTGTCATCTGGTCTACGGCCACACTCATATAATCCTTACCTTTTTTATAGGCAAAATCATCAATACCTACATAAATACTTTTATTATGCATGGGATTGTGTTGTCCGCACTGTTGTAGGATGCGTAAGCAGGAAGAACTACTGGCTGTTATATGGAACAGTTGCAAAAGAGAAGAGGCCTTTCGGGAAGTAAGTTCCAAACTTATCGATCTGATGCGTTCCTCAACAAGATAGCTCCGTCTACCATACCGACGAGCCAGAAGAACAACAGTTCGCAGAATATTTTTGTGGACAAGAAACATTGTCACAATAATATTTGCCAACCTTGATGACTAACTCAAAAGTATGACCGTAAACTTCAAGATCCTCAATATGACGGGGGTAGTAACTGTGCAATCGGTGACTGAAATGTCCGCAATAAGGACAGGAAGCCTTGCCAGCCGTATGTAGAAAGACCGTCAATGAGCCAACAGCTTCAGAGATACCATCTTGTTGCAGATTATCGTAGCCAAGACTGAATCTGAAATCATGGAATAATCCCTATTTGTAGAGCATTTTCTTTTTGATGTATATTTGTACGTTGTAGATATGACTTTTGCATTGTAACTCTTAATGATGTGGTGTCTTTAAAGTTACTAAAAAGCAAACATATCTACAACTTTAATAGGATTAAGAAGAAGAAGACAGTTGAAATAAAAAAGAGATTACCACCAAATTTGACGAAGAACCAAAAATCTTTTTCTGTAGAGGGGCGGATGGAAATTGTGTTTAGTTTATCTCCATACCTTCTTAAACAAATTTTTAATGCGGTTCCCCTGATTAAGCCTTTGATTATTTGCCGTTTCCGATAAAAATGTTATCTTTGGAGATAGGTAATGTGCATCACATTAATTTCCTGTGCTCACAATGAATTAGAATCTAAATAACGGATTGTTTAATCTTCTAAAGTTTGCATGATGGAAAAGACAAAAATTGGCTTGAATGCCGGGAAAGTATGGCGCATCTTAAATGAAAAAGGTGAACTTTCAATGTTCGATTTGTGCCGTGAATTAAGTTTGACGTTTGAAGACGTAGCTCTTGCTATTGGTTGGCTGGCCGCGAGAAGACAAAATCTTTTGAGGAAGAGAAGGAATGCTTTTGCCAGTATCGAAAATGTCGAATTTACTTTTGCTAAGGTGGTAGCTAACCTACATTTAAGATGGATCTCCACTTTATTATTTACACTGCTAAAAAAGTAATGAAGTGGATCAGTAGGATTTTTACCCATTTTATTATTCCCCTATATTCCCGTTTGATAAGAACTTTCTTTTTTTGAAGCATCTAATCTACTTTTTCTGTACCTTTGCACCCCATAAACTACTAAACACATAAATTCATGAGTGCATTGAAAGGGCATCCGAAAGGCCTTTATTTGATTTTCGCGACAAGCACGGCAGAACGTTTCAGTTATTACGGTATGCGTGCGATCTTTATTCTTTTCCCTGACGCAGGCATTGTTTGACAAAGAAGCGGCAGCATCCATCTATGGCAGCTATACCGGACTAGTTTATTTAACCCCGTTGATTGGCGGATACATTGCCGATAAATATTGGGGAATCCGTCGCTCCGTGTTTTGGGGAGCGGTAATGATGGCAGTCGGACAATTCCTGATGTTTATGAGTGCCTCCACTTTAGATAATACGAACCTTGCCCACTGGATGATGTATGGTGGACTCGGCTTCCTGATCTTGGGAAATGGTTGTTTCAAACCCACTGTCTCTTCTCTGGTAGGTCAGCTCTACGAACCGGGAGACAGACGGCTGGATGCTGCATATACCATCTTCTATATGGGGTGAATGTAGGCTCTTTTGCCTCCTTTGATTTGTGGTTATCTGGGTGATACCGGTGATCCGCATGACTTTAAATGGGGATTTCTTGCAGCCGGAATCATGACACTGTTCACCGTTGTTCTTTTTCGAGACTCAAAAGAATAAATATCTTTTTTCTCCTTCCGGAGAACCGATTGGTATTATCCCTGATGCTAAACGTGAAAAGAAAGAAGACAAGGCCGACCATATCTCACACCCGAAGATGGACAAACGTACCAAAGTACGTAACACCCTTGTAATCACAATTCTTACCATTGCTTTAATAGCCTTCTTTAACTATGCATTTGAAGGCGATTGGGTGAGTATCGGCATTTTTACCGCTTGCATTGTTTTCCCTGTTCTCATCCTATTGGATGGTTCATTAACCAAGATCGAACGTAGTCGTATTTTCGTTATCTATATAGTAGCCTTCTTTGTCATCTTCTTCTGGGCGGCTTACGAACAGGCGGGAGCTTCTTTAACTCTCTTTGCGTCCGAACAGACGAATCGTGACATTTTCGGTTGGGAAATGCCGGCTTCATGGTTTCAATCCTTCAATCCACTGTTTGTAGTTGTCCTGGCATATATCATGCCGGGTGTATGGAGTTCCTGAACAAACGAAAGATGGAACCCGCTTCTCCTACCATACAAGCGATTGGTTTGTTACTCTTTCTTTAGGTTATCTTTTCATCTGTTTCGAGGTGAAAGATGCTATCCCAGGTGAAGGTAAGTATGATTTGGCTATCAGGACTTTATTTTATTCATTCATACAATGGGTGAAATAGCCTTGTCACCTATCGGACTTTCAATGGTAAATAAATTGAGTCCGCTGCGTTTCGCCTCTTTGATGATGGGAATCTGGTATCTGTCTACTGCCACAGCCAATAAATTTGCAGGCATGTTGAGTGGACTCTATCCGGAAGCCGGAAAAGTGAAGTCAATCTTTGGTTATCAGATTGCTACCATGTATGATTTCTTTATGGTATTCGTTGTCATGTCCGGTGTTGCTTCATTGATTCTGTTCCTTCTCTCAAGAAATTACAGAAGATGATGCACGGGGTAGAATAAAAATCGTATTTTGCAAGGTTATTTTTAAATTACCGGTTATGGATACCATTCAGATAAAAGACAAACAGTTCACTGTTTCTATTAAGGAACAGGATATTCAGAAGAAGTGATTCGCGTAGCGAACGAAATCAACCGCGACTTGGCAGGTAAGAATCCGCTCTTCCTTAGTGTGTTGAACGGTTCATTTATGTTTACTGCCGACTTGTTGAAGCATCACCATCCCTTGCGAGATTTCGTTTGTGAAACTGGCTTCTTATCAGGGGTGACTTCCTCGGAGTGATTAAAGTGATCGGCCTGAATGAAGACATTCCCGGACGTACAGTAGTTATTGTAGAAGATATTGTGGACCGGACTAACCATGCAACGCCTGTTGGATACATGGGTACAACCCTGAAGCAATCCATTTGCTTCTCTGCTTCTGAGTGAAACCTGAAAACTCAAGGTCAATCTGAACATCGAATACGTAGCAATAAAATCCCGAACGACTTTATCGTAGGTTACGGACTGGATTATGATGGTTTCGGACTATATCCCGATATTTATACAGTAGTAGATTAAACAGTTAATATTAAATAGGTACCAGTTTAAATGGTAAATAGTAAATCGTTAAATTGTAAATAACAAAATGTTGAACATCGTAATTTTCGGTGCTCCGGGTTCAGGAAAAGGAACACAGAGCGAACGTATTGTAGAAAAGTATGGAATCAATCACATCTCAACAGGAGATGTATTGCGTGCTGAAATCAAGAATGGCACAGAATTGGGTAAAACTGCTAAAGGTTACATCGACCAAGGTCAATTGATTCCTGATGAATTAATGATTGATATTCTGGCAAGCGTATTCGACAGCTTCAAAGATAGCAAAGGTGTAATTTTCGACGGTTTCCCAAGAACAATTGCACAAGCTGAAGCATTAAAGAAAATGTTGGCAGAAAGAGGACAGGATGTTTCTGTAATGGTTGACCTGGATGTTCCGGAAGAAGAACTGATGGTACGTCTGATTAAACGTGGTAAGGATTCCGGTCGTGCTGATGATAACGAAGAGACAATCAAAAAACGTCTGCACGTATATCATTCACAGACTGCCCCACTGATCGACTGGTACAAGAACGAAAAGAAATACCAACACATCAACGGCTTGGGTACTATGGAAGGTATCTTTGCTGAAATCTGCGAAGCAGTAGATAAATTGTAATTTAGTAATCTTACTAATTATCAATACACTATTATAAATGAATAAGTCAGTCAGTAGCCGGAGTATTCTACTTAATTACTCTAACTACTGACTACTTTAACTACTTAAAAAGAATATGGCTGAATCGAATTTTGTTGATTACGTAAAGATATACTGTCGCTCGGGTAAGGGCGGAAGAGGCTCTACGCACATGAGGCGCGAGAAATATTGTCCTAACGGAGGTCCCGATGGGGGCGATGGTGGAAGAGGAGGTCATATCATCTTGCGCGGTAACCGTAATTACTGGACATTGCTGCACGAAATGACCGTCACGCAATGGCCGGTCATGGTGAATCGGGGAGCAAAGGACGTAGTTTCGGAAAAGACGGTGCGGATAAAGTAATAGAAGTGCCCTGTGGAACGGTCGTTTATAATGCCGAGACAGGCGAATATCTTTGTGACGTAACAGAAGACGGACAGGAAGTGGTTTTGCTCAAAGGCGGTCGCGGTGGTCAGGGTAACTGGCATTTCAAGACGGCAACCCGTCAGGCTCCGCGTTTTGCGCAGCCGGGAGAACCGATGCAGGAAATGACCGTTATCATGGAGCTGAAACTACTTGCCGATGTCGGTCTGGTAGGTTTCCCGAATGCGGGTAAGTCAACTTTGCTTTCTTCCATTTCGGCTGCTAAACCGAAAATCGCCGATTATCCCTTTACTACGCTCGAACCCAATCTGGGTATCGTTTCCTATCATGGTGGAAAGTCTTTCGTGATGGCAGATATACCCGGTATTATCGAGGGAGCCAGTCAGGGTAAAGGCTTGGGACTGCGTTTCCTGCGTCATATCGAGCGCAATTCATTACTGCTGTTTATGGTTCCGGCAGACAGTGACGACATTCGTAAGGAATACGAAGTCTTGCTGAACGAACTGCGTACTTTCAATCCTGAAATGTTGGACAAGCAACGTGTGTTGGCTGTCACCAAGAGCGATATGCTCGATCAGGAATTGATGGACGAAATAGAACCTACATTGCCGGAAGGCATTCCCCACGTATTCATATCTTCTGTTTCCGGTTTGGGTATCTCGGTGTTGAAAGACATTCTTTGGGAAGAACTGAATAAGGAAAGCAATAAGATAGAGGACATCGTTCACCGTCCGAAGGACGTAACCCGTCTGCAACAGGAGCTCAAAGACATGGGCGAAGATGAAGACATCGTTTATGAATATGATGACAATGTTGATGATGATGACGATGATATCGACTATGAATACGAGGAAGAAGATTGGGAAGAAAAATGATTTCACTTACAAAAAATAATGAGTTGAAGGGATATAAGTCACTGGATGTATATCCTGAGGTAGCTCATTTCGTAACAACGCGTCACGAAGGTATAAGCACCGGAGCTTACGGCTCTTTCAACTGTTCGCCTTATACCAACGACTCATGCATGAACGTCAATCGCAATCAGAGCTGGTTGTTTCAGTGCATGAATCATCAGATAAAGGAGTTGTTTATTCCTGAACAGAGCCATGGTTGTGCCAGTCTGATTATCAATGAATCATTTTTTAAAGAGTCATTAGAAATGAGACGGCTACTTTTGCGAGGAATGGATGCCTTGATAACTAATGTGCCGGGGTATTGCGTTTGCGTCACGACGGCGGATTGTGTTCCTGTATTGCTGTACGACAAAAAACAACACGTTGTGGCTGCCGTTCATGCCGGATGGAAAGGAACTGTGAAGCATATTGTCAGTCATGTGATGGATCACTTGAATCAGAAATTCGGGACGCAAGGCGAAGATGTGGTAGCTTGCATCGGGCCGAGCATTTCGCTCGAATCATTTGAAGTAGGTGATGAGGTGTATGATGCTTTTAAAGAAAGCGGTTTCGATATGTCTCTTATTTCTATGAAGAAGAAGGAGACGGGCAAATATCATATTGATTTGTGGGAAGCCAACCGGATTGAATTACTGAATGCCGGAGTGCCTGCAGAACAGATAGAAGTAGCTGGCATCTGTACCTATATTCATCATGATGAATTCTTCTCCGCACGTAGACTGGGAATAGATTCCGGTCGTATCTTGTCGGGAATAATGATTAGAAAGTAATAATTGGTGTCCGTAATTGCAGGACGCTGATGATTGGTTTATGATAAGTTATGTTTGAAATAAAAGTATCTAAAGAAATAAAAGACGCATGCCCGGTTTTCGCCGGAGCCGCCGTGTATGCTGCAGTGAAGAATACTGCTTACAGCGAAGGTCTTTGGCAGGAAATCAACGCTTTTACCGGACAACTGACTTCCACAACACGGATGGAAGACATCAAACATCAACCCGTTATCTTTGCTACCCGTGAGGCTTATAAGCGTTGTGGCAAAGACCCCGGACGTTATCGCCCGTCAGCCGAAGCTCTACGCCGCCGCCTGATGCGTGGAATCCCTTTATATCAGATTGATACGTTGGTAGACCTTATCAACCTTGTGTCTCTTCGTACAGGACATTCGATCGGTGGTTTTGACGCGGACAAAATACAAGGTACGCACCTTGAACTCGGTATCGGCAAAGCTGGAGAACCGTTTGAAGGTATCGGACGCGGTGTGTTGAATATTGAAGGATTACCCGTATATCGCGATTCATTCGGAGGAATCGGAACACCGACAAGCGATCACGAACGTACGAAGATGGATCTCGGAACTACTCATATCCTGGCGATAGTCAACGGTTATAATGGGAAAGATGGTTTGCAAGAAGCTGTTGAAATGATACAAACCTTATTAAGAAACTATACAGAATCGGATGGAGGCGAAATCGTATTCTTCGAATAATTAGAATGAGTGCTCTAAGAAAAAAGACATGAAAAACATACTTATCTTACTGACAGTTTTATTATTGCCACTGACTGCCGACGGGCAGGATAAACCTTCCTTCTCTGCCCGCGAAATGGCTGATGTACGGGTAACTACTCCCGGGTTATTTGCTAAAAGCAATCATATCTATCTGCATTTGGATTCTCTGAAAGACCACGAATATGCATTCCCATTACCCGGAGGAAAAGTAATCTCTGCCTATGGAACTCGTGGAGGACATTCGGGAACAGATATTAAGACCTGTGCAAAAGATACGATTCGTGCTGCTTTTGATGGAGTAGTGCGTATGTCGAAACCCTATTATGCCTATGGAAATATCGTTGTAATCCGCCACGCTAACGGATTGGAAACGCTTTATAGCCACAATTTCAAGAATTTGGTTAAAGCTGGTGATGTCGTAAAAGCCGGACAAGCTATCGGGCTGACAGGACGTACCGGTCGTGCCACTACCGAACATGTACACTTCGAAACCCGTATTAACGGGCAACATTTTAATCCGAATCTCATTTTTGATTTAAAAGAGAGGACATTGCGGAAAGAACGTATCAAGTGTACCAAGAACGGGAGTAAAATCGTTGTGAAGACGCATACTCCTGATAGCCGGATTGCCCAGAGTAAGAAGTAACTTATTGCACAAACCGTATGCAGACCGGCTTGTCTACTTTAATATCCTGCTGTACATCTGTTAATAGTCCTGTATCTGCATCTCTTTCATAGACTTGTATCACATTGCTGTCTCTGCAAGCAACCAATAAGTATTTGCCATTAGGTGTAATGATGAAATTGCGTGGATGAATTCCTGTCAGTTGGTAGCCTGCTTTTGACAACATTCCGTTATCCGGGTGGATATTGAATATAGCAATACCGTCTGCTTTCAAACGATTGCTGGCATACAGGAATTTTCCATCCGGGCTGATATGAATGTCAGCACTTCCTTGTGCGTTTACCGTGTCGGCAGCGATTGTTTGCATCTCTTTTAAATCTCCGTCTTTGTATTCAAAGGCGATTACTGTGCCCGATAACTCATTAATCAGATAAGCATAATGGCCGTTTGGCGAGAAAGTCAGATGACGGGGACCCGAACCGGCTTTCACTTTAAAGGCAGCAGGCGATCCTTCTTTCAGAAATGCTTCTTTATTCTCTGTATTTGCAGTGGGGTTAATGATAAACTTATGTATTTGGTCTGTACCCAAGTCATCGGCAAACAAGTATTTACCATCTGGAGTGATACGGACACAATGCAGATGCGGTTTCTCTTGTCTTTCCTTGTCTACTCCCGCGCCTTTGAATTGTATAATATCGGAAGTGGGTAGGAGTGAACCATCTTTTGCGATAGGGAATACAGAAATGCTGCCACCACTGTAGTTGGCAGTTATCACATTATTTTCACTGGCAATGATATAGCAAGGATCTTCACCTCCCGTTTGCTGTGAATTTAATAATTCCAAAGTACCTTTTTCTTTATTGAAAGCAAATGCATTGGCAGCAGCTTGTTCATTATTGAATTCACTGACTGCATAGACGAATTTTCCGTCGGCAGACGGAACAAGATAAGAAGGATTTTCAATTTCCGTTTCACTTAACGGAGTAGCAGTCCCGTCTTTTTCGTTGAAGCGGTAGCTATATATCCCTTTACTGGTTCCTGATGTGTAAGTACCCACCAACATGGTTAGTTCGTTTTTCGTTGTATCGGTTGTTTCCATAGGAGTCTTTTTTTTAGAAGTACAGCCACTGATACTGATTCCGAATATGCAAACAGCGGCAAATGCTTTGAATATAGATGTTTTAGATAGATATGTCTTAATCATAAGTAGCTTATTATTGGTTGATTTTTCATGATGCTTTTTCACCTTAAATATAAAATAGCTCCGTAAAGATAATGCTTTGATATAATATTTGCTAACGTCTTCTCGTAAATTAGAAAACATTTCCTATCTTTGTGCCCTTGGAAAGCGTTCTAAACAATCGCTATTCTGTACGAATAAAAATTTGGGGTTGACTGGATTTGACAGCGGGCAGAAATGGTAGGTAAGCATGCAGTGGGTCGGTAATTTCCACTTAAATATCAGTTATCAAAATTTTATCTGGCGAAACTAATTACGCTCTTGCTGCTTAATCGAATCACAGTAGATTAGCTTAATCCAGGCACTAGGTGCCAGGACGAGACATCACTCGGAAGCTGTTGCTCCGAAGCATTCCGGTTCAGTGGTGCAGTTACATCGGGGATAGTCAAAGGCGGCCTCGCACTTTTGATGAAACTTTAGAGGATAAGGCAGGAATTGATGGCTTTGGTTCTGTTCCTGCACGAAAATTTAGGCAAAGATAAGCATGTAGAAAGCTTATGATTTCCTCGTTTGGACGAGGGTTCGATTCCCTCCAGCTCCACAACATTATAATGAAAAGAAGAATCCTGTAATCAATTGAATTACAGGATTCTTTGTTTGTAAATGATTGAATGAAAGAAAAATGCTTTATATGATAAGCAATGGAATGCTTTCTTAGGTCAACAAGAATATTTATTGCATGACATTGCGCTCTGAAAGGAACTGTCAGAGCAGGATATTTACTGCTATGTTGTCTATATACTCTCGTTGCTTATTCAGGAATTCAGCCTGAAGGAGTTCATTGGACTGCGATATGACGGTGCAATACTTCTTCAGAGAATCTATCCACAATTTGTGTCTGGCTGTGATTTCCTTATTCCTTGTATATATCGGGTAACCATAGTGATGCCAGAAAGCAGATTCACTACTGTCATCCCATGTCGCATAAGTAGTGGTACTATTGATGTATAACACTGATAGATAAATTTCAATTTGAGTTCCGGTGGTATTAATACCTTTATTTATAGTTGTTTCTATATCATCCAAATATTTGTGCAGCTCTACCTTGAGCGTATCCAATTCTATCTCGTTCAACAGTCCTCTCACATAGAAATATTGCATTTCCTTTATCAGATTAAGAAACAGGTTATTATCAACTATGAGAGACAGCTTTCTTATTTTAGTATTCAGGAAGCTCATTCTTTCGCAGCTTTCTTTAATCTCTTTGGGAATGACTACCTCCGAATATAGATAGTTCAGTGGTACATCTGTCATTTGATGCATCCATCGGTAATAGATAAATTTGAATAAATGTTCATAGTTTATAAACATGGTGTGCAGAAAATGATTTAGTGTGCAGGTGATTTCGGAATTCTCCGAGTCAATCAAGCGTTGCAGGTAGCTTTCATAGTAGCGAAAAAACTCCAGAAGATTTTTGCTTGGGTTTTGTCTGATTGTACCTATATGATTGAATGCAGCGGCATCACTTTTATCATTACTGATAATCTCATCCAGTGAAAAGTTTAACACCAGCGATAGTTTATAGATCTCTTCCATAGAGAACGGCTTTTCACCTCTCAGTCTCCTGTAAGCGGATTCTTTGCCAATGTCTAAGACATCCATAAGCAAAGTGACCGGTTTTAAGTTTTCCGGCATGATATCCAGAATCTTTGTCAAAACAATTTTATTTAAATTCATAGTCATGAGTCAATGTATTATTAAATATTGTAAATATGAAAATTAAGCATCTAAATATAAAACGACAGCAATAATGTTTAGTTCGATAATTTGAACAATAATTTCCCCGGTTTTTTCAAAAAGTGAAATAGATTCTTTTCGCTTGTTTATTATAATCCCAGTTATTGTGTCATTTATCAGTGTATGTTTTATGTTTCCGTAAACAAAGTCCATTAAACGTCTCAAATACTATCATACAGTTCGAATGTAACAGTTTTCTTTGTAATACGAACATTTTAGACTAATTATATGAAGCTCCAGAAATCAAATATTAGAGGGAGAATTATGAATATAGCCAAATGGCGATATAAATTAGAAATTTTTAAAGTAAAGAAGTTTCTATGTGTAATGATGCTTTTTGTTTTTGCTGCTAGGGTAGCTTATTCGGAAAATGTCGGACAAGAAACGAAAACAATAAACAATATGCCTGCATATCTTACTATTGGTACTAATCTACTATATTGGGCGGCACTTGCACCAAATGTAACTGCCGAGTATTATTTCCCGGACAGTCATTGGTCTATATCGGGCACCTTTACTATGCCTTGGTGGAAAAGGAAATCCAAACACCAGTATTATCAGATCAGGCAATACCTTGCGGAAGGCCGATATTGGCTGAACAGCAAGGCTGCCGGAAGGAAACATTTTCTGGGAGCCAATATCCATGGTGGTATCTATGATCTCGAAAATAAGAAAACGGGATATTATGGTGAGTTCATAGGAACGAGTCTCACCTATGGATACAGTCTTAACTTGAATGGGAAGATGTCATTGGAGTTCACTATTGGTGGAGGATATATATTCACGAATTATGATAAATATTTGCCTGTAGATAACCGCTATGTATACCAATCGACGCATAAGACGCACTATTGGGGAGTGACAAAAGCGGGTATCACTCTGATATGGAATATTCTGTATCAGAAAAGGTGAACTAATCTTTTATAATGAATAAGACTAGACGATATGAATATTGGTTTTATATGCTTGTTTTGACTGTTTTTATAAGTTGTAGAAAGGATTTATATTACGAGCATTTCAAGGAGGTAGACTTGCATCTGGAGATCACTTATTCCTTGGATTGGCACTTGCCATGTGATGAAAACTGGAATGAGAAATGGCCTGCCGAGTGGACGGTAGATTGGGATAGGATGCTGCCTCGGGTACCGGAAGGTGTCAGGCTCCATGTTTTCGACTACGGCGATAAGACTCCCATTTCAAGTCACAATTTCGAGCATCATGGCGGTCGTGTGGCAATCAATAGCGGACGTTATGATATGCTATTGTACAATAATGATACGGAAGGGATCATCTTTGAGAATATGCATGCGGTAAACGAAGCGGTTGCAACTACCCGTACCCGAACGCGTTCGGCATCCTATTCGAACAAGTATCCCGATGAGTTGACCGCTAATGTCCCGGATATGCTGTTTGCCGCATTTCTGTCCGAACAAGAATTAGTGAAAAATGAAGATGAAGAGACAACCTATGCGAGGATGAAGGTCGAACTGGCTCCTAGAACGTGGACCTACCTGATCAGATATGAATTCATTTCAGGCCGGGAGTATGTTTCCGAAGCCCGTGCCTACTTATCGGGGATGGCAGGGAAAGTTTCTTTGAAAGATGGACATACCGACAACGACAAAGTAGTCACCCTGTTGCTCGATTGCTATACCTGTGATTACGGCGTCGAAACCATTGCTCGTTCTTTCGGGCGATCGGAGACGGCCGCCACGCATAAACTTGTGCTGGAATTGAAACTGATGAGTGGTAAAGTTAAAATGGTGGAGTTTGATGTCACTGATCAAGTTAGCAGGCAACCCCAGGGAGGAGTCATTGTTGTCAATGGCATTGTGGTCACTCCTGAAGAAGGAGAAAGACCCGGCGGCTCCGGATTCGACGGGGATGTGAACGATTGGGAAGAAAATGTAGATGTGGATATTCCCATCTCATAAATATAAATAAGTAATTAATTTAATTATTGAATCCATTTAAAAAAGAAAGAATGATGAGAAAAACCAATTTGTTTGCTGTTTTAACAGCAGTTGTTGCATTGACGTTTACCGCATGCACCAATATCGAAGATGTGGCAATGCCAGAGCAGAAAGTGCTGGACTTTTCTGTTTTTGCCAACAAGAACACACGTGCAGCTGAAACGGGCAGCACGCTCAAGACTGATGGGAAAGCATTCGGAGTCTGGGGGTATTCTACTTTTGAAACCGTGGATACTGATGTATTCCTGAATCAGGAAGTGAAGTATAATGGAACTACAAGTGTATGGGAATATTCGCCTTTGAAATACTGGGATACGCGTTCGTCCTATGAGTTCTATGCTTATTATCCTTATAAAGCCAGTGGAGTGACTATCGATGATAATAAAAACATCACCGTTACAGATTTCACCGTAGAACCTTTAGTTGCCAATCACGTAGACTTGATGCTTGCAGACAAAGTGACACGATTGGCCAATGCTCCTGTCAATCAGGTTACTTTTAACTTTAATCATTTACTGTCGAATATCAATCTTTCCTTTAAGAAAGATGTTGGCATTGCTGAAACTAAGGTTACATTGAAGACAGTGAAGATTTACGGGATGAGTAAAAAAGGTACTTTTGTTCAGTCGCAGGTACCTGAATGGGCTATATCCGATACTGATTTTGTAGGAGCAAGCGATTCAAATCTGGAGAACCTGGCAAGTGACAATGTACTTGATGTTGCTACAGCAGTAACGTTTAACGATATGCTGTTCATTCCGCAGAATACGAACAGTGTGAAAGTGGATGTCACTTACAATCTTGGTGAATCAGGAGCTGAACAGCCGTTCACAAGGACGCTCGACCTTAGTTATGACACTTCGGACAGAACATACAATCCGGCTGCGTGGGGACAGAACCAGAAAATAACGTATAATTTCATTATCAGTGCCAATGCGATAGAATTCGGTGATCCTACAGTAGAAGATTGGACAACAACAATCCCGGATGTAGAAGTTCCTTCTATCAATTAATGATGAGAGAATATTAATCCCTGTCATTCTGTGCTTTCCGGGCGGTTCCTTCTCTGGCATGAATACACGGAAAAGAGAATTTTCGGTCACGCCCAGAATGACAGATACTCCGTTATATACTGATTAAGATGTATTATTTGAATAATAGAAAAGAAGAATGGATAGTATAATGAAAAAAACAGCTTTCATTATAGGTTTAATATCATTATTGACCGCCTGCAATAGTGGAAGTGATGACTGCTTTATGGAGCTTCCCGACACTCCTGCCGGAAAAGCTTCCATATCTTTTGACGGTGCCCGGACACGTGCATCCCTAAATACTATATCGAGTACCTTTGCTCTTTACGGAACCGCAACGGATGCCGGCAATACTTCGGTCGTTTTCAATAATCAGAAGATAGAGTATAATAACGAGAGTACCCTCTGGGTTTATTCCCCATTGAAATATTGGAATACACAAGCCGATCACAAGTTCGGAGCTTATGCTCCTTATAATTCCTCCCGGAATTTCTCATTCAATCCGGAAGGATTTCCGATGATAACAGGTTTCATGGTAAGTCAGAATGTTGACAATCAGGAATCTCTCTTGCTTTCGCATCCGGTTGACCGGGAGGTAAGAGCAGGTGGCTTGGATATGTCCCCGGTGGTATTTACATTCGACCCGGCGCTGACAAGAATTAATTTTAGAATAAAGAAAGAATCTTCCCTGACTGATGCGCTTCACTTAAACGTATTGCGTATGTATAACCTGAAATCATCCGGTAATTGTACCCATAACGGCAACCGGATCATTTGGGACACATCATCCGCCCCAACAAATACCTTTGGATACAGTACAGGATTTACAAACCCACAGGAAGTTTCATACGAAGGAATTATTGCCTGGGAAGATGGTGCTTTGATGGTACCTCAACAGATTTCCGGTATCACAGTATATTTGAGCTATACACGTCGGCACAATGACCTGACCTATTCGTATGATAAGGATAATATAATTCTGCCCGGAGCAGACTGGCAACCCGGTCAACAAATAACCTATGTATTGACACTTAAACCCGAAAATTATATTGAAATAGGTGAACCTATCGTGGAACCGTGGATTGACAGTCCATCAGGAGGTGGCACCATCATTGTAAATTAAACTATGGAGTATGAAAGAATCTATTATTTTAAAATATATATGGTTATTATCCGGTAACTTCATGATTGCCATATTGTTGGCGGCGTGTAACGGCAGTAATATAATCCCTGATAATCCGGATGAAGAAATAGAGATTATTCCCGAACGTTCCATCACTTTCAGTTTGGGGACGGCTACGCGTGCTCTGCCTGTCACTCAATTGCGTGGCGAGAGCTTTGGTGTGAAGGCTTATATACTGGATAACCTATGGGCTGCAGCAGGATATAATGCAAAGCCGGACACTGATTGGAATAATGTGAGGATTGACTGTAGTGATTCGGGAGTCTGTACGTATGCCCCTATCCAGTCATGGCTGGATAACAAATACTACACATTTTTCGGTTATTATCCGTATAATACCCCCGGTGTAACTGTTTCCGATGCAAATCACGAATCGACACCTTACATAGAGTATCGTCTGTCGGCCAATGACCCGACGCAACATCAGGATGTCATGGTTGCGTCAACATTCGACTGTACGGCATTGAATACCGGTCAGGTCAGGATGCAATTTTCGCATATACTTTTCTGCATCAATATCGCAGTGAATAATTATCGTGATGAGGCCATCCGGTTGAATAATGTGATATGTCGGTTTACATCCCCTTTATACAGCACATATAGGATAAAGATGGATAAAAGCGAACCGGATACCGGCGGAACCATCACCAATGCGTCTTACCTGATGGCAAGCAGCGTGAATGTATCCAATACATCGGCAACAGGGGCGATAAATATCACGGATGCCGATCGGTTCTTAATGCTGATTCCGCAGCGAGGTTTGCAGGGGACTATTTCTTTCGATGTCACTCAGGGCGGACAAACGACTACGAAAGTGGTTGAATTCAACGACCCCGACACGGAGTATCGCGCAGGATATAGGTATACATTCACGCTCTATTTCGTAGGAGATGCCATTCATCTCAGAATCATTCGAAATAATGAGTGGAATGATAATAATAGTGAAATAGAATTTGATTAAGGAAGGTTTGATTTAATGATAAGGATAATTAGCTATACACACTTGTTGATACTCGTTTTGTCGGTTGGTGTACTGTTTGGATGCAATAGCGACATTGTGGAACAGAAGAGACAGGCCGAAAGCCGGTATATACGTATAAACGGGTATCCCAAAGGATTCTCTGAAGTGGAAGTTTCGACTCGTTCGGGAAAGAATGAGTTCGAGACTAAACTCTCTACCTTATATATGCTCATCTTTGATGCCAACGGGCAGTTGGTAGATGTTCCGCAATTTATAGCCAGTGGTGTGCCTGATTTCTTGATAGATACACATAGTCCGTCTTTTGTCAATCACGATCAGCAGGCGCTTCGACAGTGTGATATTTTTTTGGTGGGTAATTTGAATAATGGAGATCTTGCCGGTATACGGAGTCTTACGGAACTCTATAATTTCGAAGTCGAAGCGACAACGATTCATCCGGATGCCGATCCTTCATTTAAGGGATTGGTTATGATTGGACAAACACAGGAAAAGGTCGACTTGAGCTTGGCGCGTCCTTCCACGAGTAATAATATTCAGGATATATTCATGGTGAGCATCTATGCTAAAGTCGTTGTGAATTTGCAAATACGTCCGGAGGAACATTTGCCCGGAAACGACCAGAGCTTTCGGATGATTAGCTGGGAGGTCGTGAACGCTCCGCGCTATGCAACTCTCGGTGCGCCCGATGCTACCGATGAAACCGCACCTTCGCATGGTGATAAGATACCTTCCAGCCCTTCGGGATTATACTCCGGTTCCAATCCGGTGGGAGTCTCCCAATCCCTGTCCTATACCTTTTATATGTTGGAGCACAAGCGCAATAAGTTGAACACCGTGAATTATCCGGAAGGTATCGACGAAATGTCCAAACAGCGTTTCAAACCAAAGTTTGTGAACGAAGATACGGATGCTGCCTATATGATTATTAACGGAATATATGTCGATCATCAGCTTGTCACGCACGAGACCACTTACAAGCTGTATCTCGGCGCCAACGCCGTGGATGATTTCTATATTCTGCGTGATAATCAGTATAACAATAATATAACAATCAAAGGAGTGACCAGTAACAGTGGCTATGATGAATCGACTGTTTCGTTTGATGCCCGCGTCACAGTAAATTCCGGCCCGGTAGTTGTTTCGGTCAAGCGGGATACACAACTTGATTGCCATTATGAAGTTCGTCCGCTGGATATTTATATAACTCCCGGTTATACGGTGAATGTTGCAGTAGATCCTGCGGCACAGAACTGGATAGGCTTGGATAGGGAAACAATAGCTGATGGTAAGGTTGTCAAACGGGATTATTTCACTACAAACCTGATTTCAACCTTGCCTAAAAGTTATGGACCTTTCACTTCCGATTTTCGGGTATGGGCCTATTTTGATGAGAATACTTCTACGTCGGATAGAATAGGTAAAATCATATTCACCTACATTGAGACAGCAACGGGTGACCAGACTGTGCTTACCTATACTTTCTTGCAGAAAGGTCTGTTTGAGGTGGCTTACAATGGACATACTTATTACATCGAATTTCATGAAGAGTATCTCCATAACTTCGACCCCAACGATCCTTTCAATAATAAGACGGACGGAATGTTTTGGGGCCTCGATGGCATGCAACTTTCTCACCGGAGAGATGCTTTCAAGTATGATGGTATCTTATCTAACTCTATTACCAATAATATAAAAAGTTTATTGAGAGAACTTGATCCACAATTTTATCTTTATGACTTTTATACACCTCGTGATGAAGCGACAGTGGGAACCAATGGAGTTACAATAAACGAGCGTGCCGGACATGCATTTACAAGTGACATTGTTGCTACGGCAGGTATCGGACCTTTAAAGCTGAATGAAACAGCAGGAAGTGCCGTTGAATATTGTTATAACAAGAACAAGCGTAATGCTGCAGGGATAGTATCCGAAATAAAATGGTATCTTCCCGCCATAGACGAAATAGAAGATATCGTTATGGGGGCTTATGGTACTTTTACAGATTTTCAGAATAAGTATTACTGGTCGTCTCAACCTGCTTATGATTACTATACCTATCACTATAGAGGGCTTGGAGGACTCAACTCGGGAGATGGTAACTTTTTCAATGACAATTTATATAGTGCCAGAGCTACCAAGATAGATTATCAGAGTTCTGTATACAATACTGTAAAAAGCGGTATGAGTGATTATTTGATAAAATTCAATTTCAGAAGACCATCGATATTTGAGGCAGTTACTTGGGGAAATCCTCGTGAGGAGATTAATCCGGTCACTCCTGTCGATGATCCGGGTAAACAATTAAGAACGAATATAAATCGTATACGCTGTGTGTATAGGGCAAACTAGTTATTGCGTCTATATACTTCTATAATCGGAGCTATAATTGGGAATCACCAGCTAGTTGGCTTTTGGACGAAATATAAGAAGTAGTTTGGTATATCAACCATTTCTAAATAATTAGTATATATAAAAAGAACACTCATTGCTGCTTTTGCAACATTGAGTGTTCTTTACTATTATGGAGCTATCAATGGAGTTTTATTACCTCTCGCGAACCGTTTATTTTTATATCTGTATCAGGCAATAATCTTTTGATACGCTCTATTCCCTCTTTGGTTATCTTTCCATATAAACTCAACGATCCGATTTTAATCTTTGATATTTCATCAGGTATATCAATTGTGTCGATAAATTGGATATCCAGTCTTTTTATTTCTTTGAGTTCTAACAGTACAGCCGGAAATTCTTTTACTCTGATATTAATGCCGCTTCCCCAGCCATCCTTTTGAGCATCAGCACTTAATTTACTTTTTAATCCATCCTTATTAACATCTTTCTTTCTGATCATCCAACCAATTTGCGGTCGTAGAGCAAAAGTCTTGCTATTTTGCTCTAATCCGATGAAACCTGCCCAAAATTCTAATGGAGTTTCTTTGACGCCATCGGTATATACTTCCTGATACTTTACATCTACCTTCACTATCTCATCAGGAAGACAATTTCTGCCTTCAAGCTGTTTCAGATTATTTCTTTTTCCTTCCTTATCATAAGGGAAAAACTTCACGATCCATCCATCAATGATATTGGGTGCTCCATACTTTTTCTGTGAATGATATTTAAACATATTGCGCCAAAAGTCCTTATTAACTTCTCCTTTGGATGCTTTGACAAATTCTTCCAAAAGAGGTTCCAGTTCTGAAATCCACCAATCGAGTTTATATTCTTTCAAGCCTCTGGCTTTGTGCAGCAGTTTTTCCCAGTCCTCCGGTGTTCCTTCGAGAGTTATTTTAGGTATTCCACAGACAATGCGTATGATTATAAACTCAAAGTAAGGTTTCACAGCTTCCATGATTGTGATTTCGGAAGCAACTTTCTCTAAGGAGGTGGTCGTTGAAAAATTGCAAGTGAGCAGTTCAGTCAGATGATTGCCTGCGTATTGGGATATTTGTTTTGTAAATTGCGGAAAGATTTCCTCCCATGAAAGAGTAGGGTCTTCCAGCTTTTTATCTTCTCTCACAATTAAGGATAGTTTGCCGGAGAAATCAACAAGATCATTTCTCATAGATTCCTGATTGGCATTGATATGGCGTGCAAATCCTTGGCTGATTAATAACCAAATCATGTCCGGGGACAATACGAATGGCCTGTGATCCGCATAAGCCTGATACATACCGTTGAAAAAAGAATTAGGGCCAAAAGAAACGAGACTGTCGGGAGATTCGCTCTTTGCAATGATATGATAAGGAACCTTGATATTCTTCTCCTTTTATCTCATAAGGCTCTATGTCCATATCCGATAATATAAGACTCTCATAAATTTCATTCGGGGAGTGTAGATTAAGTAATTCTTCAGGCTTTGAAAGCTTTTCGACCTTAAAAGTGATTCCATTTTGAGCGAATATCGGAACACTGAAAAGTATTAATAAGTAAAATAGTGCGTTTCTCATAATCTTAAAGAGTTGTAGGATAGTGTAAACTTATCAGGTACATCTATGCTTTGAATAGACGATATGCAAATATAATATTATAAGAGCTAGATTTGACAGGATATTGAATGTTTTTTGATTTATCTCTATAAAAATCATAAGCGCATTATTTCTTAAACCGATAAACAGGAATTATTCGGGAATTTGTAGTAAGTTTGCTCTGCTAATCCTAAACAATGACGCAGAGAAAGATTATACATATCGACATGGATGCCTTCTATGCCTCTGTAGAACAGCGTGATAACCCGGAACTTCGTGGCAAGCCTTTGGCGGTAGGTCATGCAGAAGAGCGGGGAGTCGTGGCTGCTGCCAGCTATGAAGCCCGGCGTTACGGTGTCCGTTCCGCCATGGCTTCGCAAAAGGCGAAGCGTCTTTGTCCCCAACTCATTTTTGTACCTGGCAGGATGGATATTTATAAATCCGTTTCCCGTCAGATACATGAGATTTTCCACGAATATACAGATCTCATCGAACCTCTGTCTCTGGATGAGGCTTTCTTGGATGTCACTGAAAACAAGAAAGATATTTCTCTGGCTGTGGATATAGCAAAGGAAATAAAGCAGAAGATTAGGGAACAACTCAACCTTGTTGCGTCTGCCGGAATTTCTTATAATAAGTTTCTGGCTAAAATAGCTTCGGACTATCGTAAACCGGATGGCTTATGTACCATTCATCCGGAACAAGCCCTTGATTTTATCGCCCGTCTTCCTATCGAATCTTTTTGGGGAGTGGGGCCGGTGACTGCGAAAAAGATGCATCTACTTGGTATTCACAATGGACTTCAATTACGGAAATGCTCTCTTGAAATGCTGACAGCCCATTTCGGAAAAGCCGGCGCGTTGTATTACGAATGTTCACGGGGAATTGACGAACGCCCTGTCGAAGCAATTCGTATCCGTAAATCCATCGGCTGCGAACGTACATTGGAACGTGATATTTCAGCCCATTCATCAGTTATAATCGAATTATATCACGTTGCAGTAGAGCTGATTGAGCGTCTTCAGCGAAAAGACTTCAAAGGGAATACACTTACCTTGAAAATCAAGTTTCATGATTTTAGTCAGATAACCCGAAGTTTGACTCAATCGCAGGAATTAACGACTTTAGACCGAATACTTCCATTGGCAAAGGAACTACTTAAAAGCGTGGAATACGAGCAACATCCAATCCGGCTCATCGGCCTTTCTGTCTCCAATCCAAGAGAGGAAGCCGATGAACAACACGGTGTTTGGGAACAGTTGAGCTTTGAATTTAGCGATTGGGATTGAGGGCGAAGAGGAGGAAGAAATAGAGGGATGAAGAGGAAAGAGTAGGGGATGAAAAAATGGGAATCAACGAATGAAAAAAGGAAGAGAATAGAATGTCAAAACAGAGCCTCTATTTGCACTAAACAGAGCCTCTATTTGAAGTAAACAGAACCTCTATTTTCCCCAAACAGAGCCTCTGTTTTTCCGAAATGAGTCCCCGGTTTCTGTATGACTTAAATCGTTCTTACTATGACTTAAAAGCCTAAAATATAGCAATTATGAGTACTATTTTTGCCGTCTGTACTTTTTTGTCATCAGGTTCGTATGATTTACTCACCTCATTTTTCTTCAGATACACTATCTTTGCAATACTTAAATGAATGAAAATACCATGACTCGAATGAAACATTTGCTTTGTGTTTTTCTGGTAGCAGCTTTGGGGAGTTTCTCTTTCAAGGCAAACGCTTATACCGAACGCAATATGCTGCAAAAAGCGGCTGACGAGACTACGTTGAAAAACGTGTTAATAATGAAACAGGCTTGGGTGCCTTATCCTGCTTATACCGATCGTGCCGCCTGGGATTCCCTGATGGGACCCAACAAACAACGTCTCATCGAAGCCGGCGAAAAACTCCTCGACTATAAGTGGCAACTGATACCTGCCACTGCCTATCTGGAATACGAACGTAGCGGTAACCGTAAAATAATGGAAGTTCCTTATGACGCCAACCGCCAGGCACTTAACGCCTTGATGCTTGCCGAGCTGGCCGAAGGAAAAGGACGTTTTATCGACCAATTACTGAACGGAGCATATATGAGCTGTGAAATGAATTCATGGGTTCTATCCGCACACTTGCCGCGCCAGAGCAGTAAACGTTCACTTCCCGACTTCCGCGAACAGATTATCGACCTCGGTTCAGGCGGATACGGAGCATTAATGGCTTGGGTACACTATTTCTTCCGCAAACCATTCGACAAAATCAATCCTGTGGTATCTTTGCAAATGCGTAAAGCAATCAAAGAACGTATTCTCGATCCGTATATGAACGACGACGAAATGTGGTGGATGGCTTTTAACTGGAAACCGGGAGAAATCATCAACAACTGGAATCCCTGGTGTAACTCCAATGCCCTGCAATGTTTCTTACTGATGGAGAACAATAAGGATAAGTTGGCGAAAGCTGTTTATCGCTCCATGCAGTCAGTCGATAAGTTTATCAACTTTGTGAAATCCGATGGTGCCTGTGAGGAGGGAACCTCTTACTGGGGACATGCCGCCGGAAAGCTCTATGACTATTTGCAGATACTCTCTGATGGCACAGGCGGTAAATTGTCTCTGTTCAATGAACCGATGATTCGCCGGATGGGAGAATATATGTCCCGTTCATACGTGGGCAATGGCTGGGTGGTGAATTTTGCTGATGCATCGGCACAAGGGGGGGGCGATCCTTTGTTAATCTATCGGTACGGTAAAGCTGTAAACAGCGATGAAATGATGCATTTTGCCGCATACCTGTTGAATGGAAGAAAACCGTATGCTACCATGGGCAACGATGCTTTTCGTTCGCTTCAATCTCTACTTTGCTGTAATGAGCTGGCAAAAGCAACTCCGAAACATGATATGCCGGATGTAACCTGGTATCCCGAAACGGAATTCTGTTATATGAAGAACAAGAACGGTATGTTTGTTGCCGCTAAAGGCGGATTTAATAACGAAAGCCATAACCACAACGATGTAGGAACCTTTTCTTTATACGTAAATACAATTCCTGTGATTATTGATGCCGGTGTAGGTACATATACCAAACAGACGTTCGGTAAAGACCGCTATACCATCTGGACCATGCAGAGCAACTATCATAACTTGCCGATGATTAACGGAGTACCGCAGAAATTCGGGCAGGAGTATAAAGCTACCAATACCGTTTGCAATGAGAAGGAACGGATGTTCTCTACGGATATAGCTACTGCTTATCCGGCAGAAGCGAAAGTGAAAAGTTGGGTTCGCTCTTATGCTCTTGATGATAAAAAACTCATTATTGGTGATAATTATACGTTGGATGAGGCTATTGCTCCTAATCAAATGAATTTTTTAACTTGGGGCAATGTGACTTTCCCTTCAGCCGGAAAAATCCGTATCGAAGTAAAGGGACAAAAGGTGGAAATGAACTATCCGTCGCAGTTTAAAGCTGAACTGGAAACAATCAAACTGGATGATCCGCGCCTGTCTAACGTATGGGGCAAAGAGATTTACCGTATCACACTAAAGACTGAAGAAAAGAAAGTGACTGGTAAATATGGATTTGTTATTCAACAAGTGAAGTAGGATGAAATAGATTTTTAAAGCTAGAAAAAATAAAGTATAAACAATTAAATCACAGTAAGATGAAAAAAGTATTATTTGCCGGCCTTTTGGTCCTTGCAGGAGTAAGCGTAAGTGCGCAGAACCTGATAAAAAACGAAAAATTCGCCACTGAAGTGAAGACTAAAGTGACTAATGCCAACAAAGCTACCGCAGGAGAGTGGTTTATCATGAATAATGAAGCTGACGGTGTAACTACTATTGCTTGGGAAGAAACAGGAGATGCCAAATATCCGAATGCAATGAAATTGGATAACTCCGGTGCCGAAAAGAATCTCTCTTGGTATAAAGCTTTCGACAACGTATTACCGATGGTTTGGACAAAGGTATCTATGTTCTTACTTTCTATGCAAAAGCTAAAGAAGCAGGAACTCCGGTCAGCGTATACATCAAGCAGACCAATGAGGAAAAGAATGATAATGGTAAGTACAATACTACTTTCTTCATGCGTAGAGACTATGACGCGGATGCTCAACCGAATGCTTCGGGTGCACAATACAATTTTAAAATTAAAGAGGCCGGTAAATGGACTAAAGTAGTGGTTTACTATGATATGGGACAAGTGGTAAATGCTATTAGCAGCAAGAAAGCAAATGCTAACTTGGAAGTGTCTGATACAGACGATGATGCTGCTATTCTGAAAGATTGTTATGTGGCTATTCTTTCCCAGAACAAAGGCGGCGTTGTAGAAATCAGTGACGTGACATTGAAAAGAAATAAAGAGCAAAGGATTTAATATAGTAGGTTAACAAAAAATAGGGCAGTGAAGTAGTGATACTTCGTTGCCCTATTTCTTTGTTATATGAATATAATGGAGAGTTCTGAATAAATAAATGTATGAAACAGCCAATCTCCCTTCGGGACTGATTTCATGCGATTTATTGAATACCGAGTTTCTTCTTCAGTTCCTTAGGCAGAGAATCTTTGTGTACCATCACACAGATTGTTTTAGCACGTACATAGCTTTCAGACATATTCAGATAACCTCCGGATTTGTTGCTATCCGCTCCCGGAATTCTTGGTGATATAATATTTAGTACCATTCTGATCTTTTACAATACCGGTGATGTGCATCAGGTGGTCGTCAGTTGTCACAAACTTCTCGTAACCATCCTGACGGATTTCCGGTGTTACGTTGATTTCCGGATAAGGATGTTCAAACTTGAACACTTCGTCCATTCGTTCGTATTTAGGCATTTTCTCAAAACGGGCACGGTCGGTAGTCGAGTAATCTTTCACATCCTCCACTTGCGGATTGATGGCGATTCCGTTCTTGAAAGAGAAACCCTGTTCGCTAACGTCACCATCCCAACATACGGTATATCCTTTGTTCAGTGCATAGTCGATAGCCTCGATCAGTTCGTCCAACGGAAGATTATACATCGGCTGGTTTTCCCAGTTGTCGGGAACTTCAGGTGAGAATGTCTCATAATAAGGCTTGTGAGTGAAACTAGTCAGTTCAACGTAATCATCCATATTCAATCCCAGACTTTCTGTGAAAGATTGAGGAGTATATTCTTTTCCTTTATAAGTGAACTTTTCGGGAACTTTACCCAGATAAATATCGAACAGATTATTAATAAGCGCATCAAATTGCGGAGTACGCTTTTAGATTCAATATTTGCGTCTACCAATGCTTTGAGGTAGCGTGACAATGCTCCGTGATTGTGGTCTTTCTTATCGCCCGGCAATCCGGTGTACACTTCTTCGGAACGATTCCCGCTTTCTTATAAGCGTTTTGAAAGTGTGTGCCAAACTTCCTTCACCGATACTTCCTTTACCACGACGGAGATAATTGTCCTCCATCTGATTCATGTACTTTTGGCGGACGATAAACATTTCCGAGAGATCATATTCTCCTTTTCCCATTCGGAGCAGTTCCGACTCCATGAAAGAAGCGGTGGCAAAGCACCAACAGGTTCCTGTGGAACCCTGATCTTTGACAGGCGTTGCTTGGTGAGATACAACGGTTGTGAACTCATAACCAGGTGTTTGTGCAAAGAGGTTACGACCAATATGAGGAGCGCAACCGACATAAATAGCTTTTCATAATGTGTTTTATTATCTTTCTTCTGCAAATGTATAAAAAGCGAGGATACTCGAAAGTTCCTCGCTCTATTTATTATAATTAGTGTGTTTATTTACATGGCAACCTGCTGTGACAGCAGTTTTTGAAGTTTACCGTTTAATGTTTGGCACATGGCACCATTTCCCATTGCTTGATAGCGTTTAATACGGTACTGTAACATCATAATTTTTTCATTTGCATTCTTTTTCATAATTTGTTTCCTCTTTTTTTGCCCTCCACGTTTTGAAGAGCGGTTTTACATCTTGTTTTCTCTAATAACACTGCAAAGATACAAATTGTTTTCGAATTATATGCTGTAAAACATAAAAATCTTCTTTTCCTTTTGAATTTTCTTTTTATAAGGGTTCGAACACGGTCGATGTTACAAACTTGTTACAAAATTCCCGGATTTTCCCATCAATGACAATATTATTCTTATCTATCACATTTTTATGTACTTATCTAGGTATTCAGAAAATATTCTTCTATTTTTGTCAGTCAGCAACCTTATTAATAGAATAAACCAAACACTTATATGAAAACATTCACCCATCTTTTGTGCGTCCTGATTTTGTCGATTGTACTGTTTGCTTGTAACAATGTTCACTTCCTCAAAGAAGAATCCTACCAGAATCAAGTAGCTCAAGACTTTGAGCAGAAAAAACAGGCACTTCCTCATGGAGATTTATTTGCAATCTTTGCCGATTCTATTTTGTCAGTCTACGAGCGCGAAGCATTGATGTTTCTCTACGCTTATATGCCGATAGGGGATGTGACGGACTATCCGGGAGATTATTACTTGGAGAATGTCCGGTTGTCGAAGCAGACACGTGACGAGATGCCTTGGGGCAAAGAGATTCCCGATGAAGTGTTCCGTCATTTTGTTCTGCCGATCCGGGTGAATAACGAGAATCTGGATGATTCCCGTCGTGTGTTTTATGATGAACTAAAAGACAGAGTGAAGGGACTGCCGATGAAAGACGCGATATTGGAGGTGAACCACTGGTGTCACGAGAAAGTAGTCTATCGTCCGAGTGACGCGCGTACCAGCTCACCGTTGGCATCAGTCAAAACAGCGTATGGGCGTTGTGGCGAAGAGTCTACATTTACGGTGGCTGCGCTCCGGGCAGTCGGTATTCCGGCACGGCAAGTGTATACGCCCCGCTGGGCGCATACGGATGACAATCATGCTTGGGTGGAAGCATGGGCGGATGGACATTGGTATTTCTTCGGAGCCTGTGAACCGGAACCGGTTTTGAACTTGGGATGGTTTAATTCCCCTGCCAGTCGGGGAATGTTGATGCATACCAAGGTTTTCGGACGTTACAACGGTCCGGAAGAGATCATGCTTGAGACACCGAATTATACAGAAATTAATGTGATTGATAATTATGCCCCTACTGCCAAAGCTATCGTAACGGTGGCGGATGCCGACGGCCAACCGGTAGCAGATGCCAAAGTCGAATTTAAGATATACAATTATGCGGAGTTCTATACAGTAGCCACGAAATATACAGATGCAGAAGGGAAAGCCAGCCTGACTGCCGGTAAAGGAGATATGTTGGTTTGGGCATCCCGCAACGGACAATTTGGTTATGCCAAAATCTCATTTGGAAAAGATGATGCACTGCAACTTTCTTTAAATAGGAAAGAAGGTGAAGCCTATTCCTTGCCAATGGATCTTGTACCTCCGGTGGAAGGAGCGAATATTCCCGAAGTCACTCCCGAACAACGGGCGGAAAATGATCGGCGGATGGCGCAGGAAGATTCAATCCGCAATGCGTATGTAGCAACAATGATGACGGAAAAACAGACCAAAGAGTGGATAGATAAACTATATGGAAATACCTTACAATCGGAAAAGAAAGAAAAATTAGTAAACTTCCTGGTTGCTTCGCGAGGAAACCACCAAACCTTGAAAGACTTCCTTTCGCCTATCCGAAAAGAGAAAGACGCTGTTTCATGGGAAGAAATACGGGCTATATGGATATTAGAGAGTCTTTCGGCTAAAGATCTCCGCGATGTAACTCTGGATGTATTGAATGATCATCTGCTGACTAATATTTCGGATTGGGAGAAGATAGAGACTGATTTATTTAAAAGAATGTACCTCAATCCTCCTCGTATAGCCAATGAAATGTTGACTCCTTATAAAAAGGTACTTCGTGAAGCCATTGAAAAAACAGTGTACCAGTCTGTGCCCGATAGCATGAAACGTGATCCCAAAGTATTAATAGAATGGTGCAGAAAAGAGATTAAAATCAATAATGAACTGAATTCCCAACAGATTCCTATCTCTCCGATGGGAGTATGGAAAGCACGGGTGGCTGATGAAAAGTCGCGTGATATATTCTTTGTGGCAGCTTACCGGAGCATGGGATGGGCGTCCGCTGCCTGGATTGATGAAGTGACCGGAAAGGTGCAGATTCTAAATGAAGAATTTGCAAAGGAAGATGTCAACTTCGATACGGCAGAAGCTGCACAGTCTCGAAAGGGAGTATTGCAAGCTACTTATACTCCTATCCGCTCTGTGGAAGATCCTAAATATTATTCGCATTTCACTCTTTCCAAATTTAAAAACGGCACATTCCAGTTACTTAATTATGACGAAGGAGAGACGGATATGGGGGATGGAACTACCTGGCGTAATTTATTAAAATATGGGAGAGAGCTTGATGAAGGCTATTATATGATGGTGACCGGAACTCGGTTGGCAAGTGGCGCGGTGCTTTCCAACAGTACATTTTTTACAATAGAACCCGGTAAGACAACCACCGTTGACCTTGTGATGCGTGAAAGCAAAGATCAGGTGCAAGTGATCGGCAATTTTAATTCGGAAGCGACCTATCGTCCGGTTGACAGCACTGAACAGCGGAGTATTCTACAAACCTGTGGACGTGGATATTTTGTAGTAGCTGTGCTTGGAGTGGGGCAGGAACCTACCAATCATGCGCTAAGAGATATAGCCGCTTTGGGCAATGACTTCGAACAATGGGGGCGTAAGATGGTCTTTCTTTTCCCTTCGGAAAAACAATACAAAAAATTTAATGCCGACGAATTCAAAGGACTTCCGTCTACCATCACTTACGGTATTGATGTCGATGACAGCATCCGCAAAGAAATAGTGCAGGCTATGAATTTGAACAATTCTATTCTGCCGGTGTTTATCATTGCAGATACATTTAATAGGGTAGTCTTTGTTTCTCAAGGATATACAATCGGTTTGGGTGAGCAATTGATGAAAGTTGTACATGGGTTATAGAAAAGAGGAGGTATACAATAATCGTTAATTCTTGCCCTAAATGCGTTTTTTCGGAAAAGAATGATTACGTTTGCAGCAAATTATGACTAAGTACATTTTTTGCATATTAGCATGTGCATTTCTGGTATTGGGATTTAGTAATGTTTCCAATAAAGAATTGCAGGGATTTCAGAAAAAAACTGAAACCTCGTCTAATGACATGCGATATGAAGCAGTGTCATGCTGTTGCGTTTCTTCTGCCGGCTTCGACAAGCCAGGTAAAGATTCTCATTCGCAGTTTGTTGACGAGACATCCACTTGTAATGTTAGTGACTGCATTTTTGACAATATCTCTTTCCGAGAAGCATTGTTCCTTTCAAGAACCTGAAGTTCAATACCAATACTGTCATTATACAGATATTGAGCTCTCTGAATGTTATGCTTCCGGAGAATCGTTTGGGGCATACCGGCCTTGATGTCAATTACACTAAATATTCATGTAAGTATTACGTCTATACATTGGCGCATATTCTCATTTAGACTATATTCTGATCTTTGGGTAAGGTGAGGTGCCTATTCAGATCCTCCATCTACCATCATTTCCTTTATTTATTATCTTAGTTTTATTCATGTTAACATGGAAAACAAAGAATGTATTTCCTATGACTTGGAACAAAGGACGGATATTGATGTGTCTGTCTTTAAGGATTAAAATATTGTGTTCCCGTTGTGAAACGGGAGTTACGTCGTATAAAAGCAAGGATATTTGAATAAGATTATACAACCTAATTTTTTATATTACTATGATTCATTTATTACTATCTACTCTTGCGATGATGGGGCTTACGTTCCTCATCGGTTTTTTTGTCGCTGCGGTCATTAAGTTGATTGCCTATGCGGCCGATTCATTTGATTTTTATAGTTCCCACCGTTTGAGCTACTCCGTTTGCGACGCTGGCGTCAGCATCGGCAAAAGGTGGAGAGATTAGTCCGACAGATTCCCATTGCAGATGAAGATGCTTTGGGAGATTTCCGTGAAGATTACAGTAAGGGGATCGACAGAAACTTTACTGGCTATTCCGGCTATTATCATGGCGTGAGTCCGGGAGCTTCTGAAAATAATCTGATGAATTATTATTATTCACAGGATACCCGCGAATTCTTTCTTCGGGAAGAAGAGCAGGCACATGTCAATAAAAAGAACTCAAAGAAACTTGCTAACAACAAACAATAAAAGAAAACTAATTTATGGAAAATATAGATTTTGCTACCTTGTTTCAAGGTATTGGTACAATGATGGCAAGCGGATGGGTGCTTGCTTCTGCAAGAGTTTTTTTAGTACTTCTCGGTTTGTTACTGATCTATTTAGGCTGGAAAGGTATACTTGAACCGATGGTAATGATTCCGATGGGATTGGGAATGGTAGCTATCAACTGCGGAACCCTCATTATGCCCGACGGTACACTGGGCAATCTCTTTCTCGATCCAATGCTTTCAGATACGGATCAATTAATGAATACTATGCAGATAGATTTCCTGCAACCTGTTTATACCCTGACGTTTAGTAACGGGCTGATAGCTTGTTTTGTCTTTATGGGTATCGGGACGCTTCTGGATGTCGGCTTCCTGCTTCAGAAACCATTTGCAAGTATATTTCTGGCTTTGTGCGCAGAGCTGGGCACTTTTCTGACAGTACCTATTGCTTCTGCTCTTGGTCTGACTCTGAAAGAAAGTGCATCTGTGGCTATGGTGGGTGGAGCCGACGGACCAATGGTTTTGTTTACTTCGTTGGCATTGGCAAAGCATCTCTTTGTTCCTATTACGGTGGTTGCCTATCTTTATTTGGGCTTAACGTATGGAGGCTATCCTTACTTGGTAAAACTGTTGGTTCCCAAACGCTTCCGCGCTATTAAGATGGTGACAAAGAAAGCTCCGAAGAATTATGACGCTAAAGTGAAACTGGCTTTCTCTGCTGTTCTTTGTGCTATTCTCTGTTTCTTGTTCCCGGTAGCTTCTCCTTTGTTTTTCTCTTTGTTCCTGGGTGTTGCTGTTCGTGAGTCGGGTATGAAACATATCTATGATTTTGTGAGTGGTCCGTTGCTTTATGGCTCCACTTTTATGTTGGGCGTACTGCTGGGTGTACTTTGTGATGCACATCTGTTGCTTGATCCGAAGATCTTGAAACTACTAGTATTAGGTATTGTAGCATTATTACTTTCCGGTATCGGAGGAATAATCGGAGGATATATCATGTATATTATTAAACGGGGTAATTACAATCCGGTAATCGGTATTGCAGCTGTTAGCTGTGTACCCACTACCGCGAAGGTTGCACAAAAGATTGTAAGCAAAGATAATCCGGACTCATTTGTTTTGGGAGATGCCTTGGGAGCTAATATCTCGGGAGTAATTACTTCGGCTATTATTACTGGTATTTATATTACGATAATTCCATATTTATAAATAAAAGTATAGCAGTGTTTTGAGATACTGTTGGTAATGATGCAAAAAAGAAATGGTGAACAAAAGGCTTGAAGGCTGTATGTTCACCATTTCTGTCTTGTATTAGTACTATTATGAGACGATATTTCATCCCTTGTCGCCATATTTATCCATGTAAAGCGGCATCAATCGTTTCTTTTACTCTTCGTATGGAAGTTACATTTCGTTCGTATTCGTTGATGTGTACCGTGCCTCCCATGGAGACGGCTTCATTTTGAATATCATTTCGCTCTGAATACTTTCACGTGCCGAGAAATGAAACTCGTTGATTCCGGTTTCTGCGGCAATGCGCGCGATATTATTTTCATTTACTCCGCATCCGGCGAGTAATGTGATTCTTCCGGCAGCCTGTTTCTGTAACTCTTCTAAAAGGGGGATTCCCTGTTCAGCCGTAGGTTGCTGACCGGAAGTCAGAATACGGTTACATCCCAGTTTGATGATCTGTTCCAATGCTCTCTGCGGGTTACGGCATACATCAAATGCCCGGTGAAAAGTCACAGATAGCCCTTGAGCTGCTTCCATTAGTTTCTGCATTGCTGGCAAGTCTACTTCACCCTCTGCTGTCAGGCAACCGAATACCACTCCGTCTGCCCCGTGCAATTTCGATATCTTTCAGCATTGTCCGGATTTCGATATCCGAATACAGAAAATCTCCTCCACGAGGCCGGATAATAACGTGCAGGCGGGTATGAGTCAGTACTTCCCTTGCGATGGCGATCTCACCATAGGAGGGCGTTGTTCCACCTTCCGGTATTCCGGCACACAGTTCCACACGGTCTGCTCCACCTTCCTGTGCGGCCAGGCAACTTTCCACTGAATTGGTACAAATCTCAAATTGATACTTTCCCATAGTCGTGTATTAAAAAAGGGTGAATTTCTTCGCCCTTGTATGAATCTTCTTTTGAATCGTTACGTTATTTAGCGAAACTTACCGCACGTGTTTCACGGATAACGGTAATCTTCACTTGTCCCGGATAAGTCATTTCATCCTGGATCTTCTTGGCGATTTCACCTGACAGGCTTTCTGTCTGCTTGTCGTCAATCTTATCTGCACCAACGATAACGCGGAGTTCGCGCCCTGCCTGGATAGCATACGTCTTTGTTACACCCGGATAAGCCATAGCCAGTTGTTCGAGATCGTTCAGACGCTTGATATAAGCCTCTACGATTTCGCGGCGTGCGCCCGGACGTGCGCCGGAGATGGCATCACATACTTGTACGATAGGAGCCAACAGACTGGTCATTTCTGTTTCGTCATGGTGAGCACCGATAGCGTTGCAGATATCCGGTTTTTCTTTGTATTTCTCGGCAAGTTTCATACCCAACAATGCGTGCGGCAATTCCGGTTCTTCATCAGGCACTTTACCAATATCATGCAGCAAACCTGCACGTTTTGCTTTCTTCGGGTTCAGTCCCAGTTCCGATGCCATCACAGCACAAAGATTGGCTGTTTCGCGTGCATGCTGCAACAAGTTCTGACCGTATGAAGAACGATATTTCATCTTACCGATGATACGGATCAATTCAGGATGCAGACCGTGGATACCCAAGTCGATGGTAGTACGTTTACCCGTTTCGATAATTTCTTCTTCCACCTGTTTGCGCACTTTAGCTACCACTTCTTCGATACGGGCCGGATGGATACGTCCGTCAGTCACAAGCTGATGCAGGGCCAAACGGGCAATTTCACGGCGAACCGGGTCGAAGGCAGAAAGAACGATTGCTTCCGGGGTATCGTCTACAACGATTTCAACGCCGGTAGCAGCTTCCAGAGCACGGATATTACGTCCTTCACGTCCGATAATACGTCCCTTGATTTCATCCGATTCGATATGGAATACTGTAACAGAGTTTTCAATGGCAGTTTCCGTAGCCACCCGTTGGATAGACTGGATAACGATACGTTTGGCTTCTTTGCTGGCAGTTAATTTAGCATCATCCATAATGTCGTTGATGAATGATTGTGCCTGCGTTTTAGCTTCTTCCTTCAGTGATTCTACCAGGCGTTCTTTGGCCTCTTCGGCAGACAATCCGGAGATTGCTTCCAGTTTATCAATTTCCTGCTGTTGCAGTTTATCGAGTTCTTCTTTTTTCTTGTCAACAATCACAAGTTGCGCTTCCAGGTTCTCTTTTACCGCTTCGGCTTCCATCTTTTTACGTTGGATTTCTTCCTGACGCTGGCTAAGTACCATTTCACGTTGCTTCAACTTGTTTTCCGCTTGCTGAATCTTCTGATTCCGCAATGCTACCTCCTTTTCAAGATCCGCTTTCTTATTCAGGAATTTCTCCTTCACTTCCAGCAGCTTGTTTTTCTTAATTACTTCCGCTTCCGTCTCCGCTTCTTTCAGGACATTGTCGTATTTGGATTTCAGTACATACCGGAATAGTATATATGAAAGGACTCCTCCTACGATGAAGCAAGCAATTGCTGTTGCTATTATTGCTATCATTCTACATTTAATTTAAGTATATAAATAAAAACGCACCGCCAAATATCAAAGCAATTATTTTTGCTTGGATATTGTGCAGTGCGTGGTTGTTTTATCTCTTATCAGCGAATAGCCGGTCGGGATTTATTCTTCCTTAAAATAATCCTCCAGCAATTCTGTCAGTTCTTTTACCTTCTCCACATAGGGGCTGGTATCATTACGTTGCATCAATTGCAGTCTCTCTAACGAGAACTGATAGGCTACCATGGCAATAATTTTTTCGGGTTCCAGATTTTTATAGACTTCCCGATACTTATTAAGCCTGATATTTACCTGCTTGGCGGCTTCCCGTACCATTTGTTCTTCCTCACGGTTGATGGTTAACGGGTAGTTTGAGTCTGCTATCTGCAGGTTTATCTTTATTTTATCGTTCATACATCTTCTTCTTATTCATTCAACAAAGCGATGCATTTATCGACTTCACGCACTAATTTTGACAATCGCAGCTTCGTCTCTTTTACGTCGCTGCCGTTAAGGCTGATTGCCGTAGCTGTTTTTAGGTTTGTATAGCTGACTTCCAATTCATCGTATTGAGCTTGTACCTTCTCGTTTTTCAGCTTTTCATTTTCGAGAAGCTTCTTCAACTCGGCATTTTCACGCTTTAGTTCATCGTGCAAATAAATCAAATGCCGTAGTTGCGTTTCAAAGGAATTCAATAACTTTTTTTCTTCTTCTGTCATCACTACACCAAAATTGTACACAAAAATACGATTAACTCTGATATTACAAAAACTTTTCGGGAGAAAATGTTCTTTTTCGTCTAAATTAGCTATGAACGGAGAGGAAAGTAGAGTATTGCATAGGAAGCAAATACAGACTGCTTATAATATTATGGTATATTTTAAATTAATGCGAATTAGTAATTGAAAATGAATTGTCATTCATTTTTGTACGATTCTGAATCATTACAAAATCGATTAAATTTTTCTACTGGGTATTTATTTTCAATCTTTCTATTTCTTCTTTCACCTTTTCTCTGTCTCTTCGATGAATAAGGAGTTTGCGGGTGAAGAGTAACAATTTCACCATCTCTTCACCTGTAGCGAGTAGTTTCAAAAATAGTTTCAAGGCTTGAAACAATCTGTTTCACACCGAGAAACACTTCGTTTCGCTACTTGAAACAAAGTGTTTCCCGCCTTGAAACTTTTAGTTTCAAACAAGGTTGAAACTAATTACGAAATAGCTTTACTAATTTTACTCAATGGTGGAATCTGGAGGCTGCAATTTGATTTGATTCACGATGAAGAGTAGGTGAAGGGGCAGCTATTCACCTACAAACTGCTTGTTTATCGGCCATACAGAAGAAAAGTGAAGGAGCTGGAAGAATTGGACGTATTATAGAGAAAGAGCATTGAATGATTCAAAACTGTATAAATCTGAATTCTTCTTTTTTGTTGGTATCGTATAAGATTACTATTCAGCAAACTTTTGTAACTTCGGTCTGTTTTTCAGGAAAGTATTAAGATATAATATCTGATAGATAAGTCATTAATATACCTCCAAACGTGGCGTCGATGCACGCATTTTGATTTCCGCATCCAACACGATTGAATGATTGGGAGATGCCGGATCTTTGATTTTCTCTAAAATAAGTTCGGCAGCTTTTTTCCCCATCTGGTACAAAGGCGGTTCTACTGTAGTCAATTTGGGATAGACTATGTTGGAAAGTTCGGTTCCTGAAAAACTGGCTACGGCGATTTCTTCGGGTATTTTTTTCCCAAGTTCCCTCAATCTGTTCATAGCTCCAATGGCCAATGTCTCCGTAAAAGCGAAGATAGCATTGAAAGGAATATTTCTTTCCACTAATATATCCGCAGCTTTTTTCCCTTCTTCAAAAGTCATACCGGTTTTTATCAGCATATTATTCTTATCAAAAGGAATCCCGAATTTAGCCAAAGCGTCTTTGTATCCTCTGACACGTTCTATGGAGTTGTAAATATCGTCCGGTCCCTGTATATGAACAATCTGTTTGCGTCCGCTTCGGATCAGACTTTCTACGAGAAAGAATGACTTCATATAATCGTCCACTATTACCTGCGGGACTTCAAGTCCATAGGGAATACGATCATAGAACACCATAGGCATTCCCGCTTGCTGCAAACGAGCATATTCCTCCTTATTCCTTTTATAACTGCAAAGGCAGATGATGATGCCGTCCACCATGAATCCTTCCATCAGTTGCAGGTTCTCTTTTTCTTTTTCCGGATCTCCTCCGGACTCTGCAATAATCACCTTTATATTTTTGGTGTGAAGCACTTCTTGTATTCCGTTTATTACTCGTGAAGCAAACGGTGTAACCATTTCAGGAACGATCACTCCCACGGTATTAGTATATCCGTATTTAAGGTTGATTGCTACAGGGTTGGGCCTATATCCCAATCTTTTAGCTGCTTCTATCACCTTTTCTTTCGTTTCTTTACGGATATTCTTGTCATCCCCCAATGCACGAGATACAGTGGAGACGGATATTGACAAATGTCGAGCGATGTCTTTTATGGTTATATACTTCATGCTGAATGATTGTTTAAATCAAAGCAAAGATATTGATTTCAAACAATAAATCCTAATATTGGAGTAAAATACGAATCCCATTTGCTTTTGTGTAATGCTTTTGTAACGTTTGCAGATTTTGGGAACGTTCCCGCAATCGTTTGCAGGCAAAAGAGTTAGGAAAAAACTTTTTTTCAAGCTCTTGTTCTTTATCTTTGTTACATCAACATGATGTCGAACTAAAGAAAAAGAACTATGAAAACACACCTCTTTTCTTATAAGTGCGGTCGAAAGCACATCAAAGTTTACCATCTATTTGAATTGGTAATAATTAAAGGATAAAAAACGGTCATGGACAAGAAAGTACGAAGTATAGAAATTTCGAAACAGGTTCCAATTGTGGGCAACTATGATGTAGTTGTCTGCGGTGGCGGACCAGCTGGTTTCATTGCGGCCATTGCGGCTGCTCGCAGTGGTGCGAAAACTGCTGTTGTGGAACAATATGGGTTTTTAGGTGGAATGGCTACAATGGGGCTTGTTACTCCTTTGAGTGTTTTCACCTATAATAATGAAAAGGTGATAGGCGGTATTCCATGGGGGTTTATCGAACGGCTGGAGAAGATGGGAGGCTGTATCATTGAGAAACCTCTTGGCAATGTAGCTTTTGATCCGGAGCTTTACAAGCTTTTATGCCAGCAAATGATGCTGGAAGCCGGTGTGGATATGTATATGCACTCTTACTTAAGCGGTTGCCAGGCAAAAGACGGCAAAATATCCTGTATCCTCTTTGAGAATAAGAATGGGACAGAAGCCATCAGTGCCGATATGTATATCGACTGCACTGGGGATGGTGACCTTGCTGCTATGGCGGGTGTTCCGATGCAAACTGATGAATGTAAACCGCTGCAACCTCTTTCCACCTATTTTATATTAGGAGGTGTGGATACAGATTCGCCCATGATAATCGATGCCATGCACCATAATAAACAAGGGCAGAATTGTCATTGCATTGCAGTTCGTGAGAAACTTTTAGCAATGAAAGAGGAGCTTGGCATCCCCGAGTTTGGAGGCCCTTGGTTTTGCACCACTCTTCGTCCGGGCGAAGTAACGGTTAATATGACCCGTACTGCAGGAAATGCCATTGATAATAGAAATTTTACCGCAGCGGAATGTCGCTTACGGGAAGATGTATTTAAAATAGCACGAATCTTTAAAGAGAACTTTGAAGAGTTTAAAAACAGTTATGTGACGACCGTCGCCGTACATGCCGGTATTCGTGAGACACGCCGTATCAAAGGTGTACATACCATTACAGCAGAAGAATATGTGAATGCTTATAAATATCCTGATAGCATATCACGCGGCGCACATCCTATAGATATCCATGTGGCAGCAGGTGCGGAACAGAGCGTGACTTTCCTTAAAAAAGCGGCGTATGTACCTTATCGCGCTCTTATAGCTGAAGATTTTCCGAATTTGCTCGTAGCGGGACGCTGTATTAGTGCTGATAAGACTTCCTTTGCGTCACTTCGCGTTCAGGCAAGTTGTATGGGGGTAGGACAAGCCGCAGGAGTGGCAGCCGCACAATGTATAAAGGCAGGTGTGACCGTACAAAAGGCTGATATTGACAATCTCATAGAGGAATTGAAGAAACTAGGCGCAATTATATAAAGAAGAACCAGAATATGGAACAGTTAGATTATATCATTATTTTACTCTACTTTCTCGGACTGATTGCCGTGAGTGTTGTGATGTCCTGGAAAATTAAAAACTCCGAAGATATGTTTATTGCCGGGCGAAATTCTTCGTGGTGGCTGTCGGGAGTCTCTTCCTACATGACTATCTTCTCGGCAAGTACCTTTGTCGTTTGGGGAGGCGTTGCTTATAAATCGGGACTTGTTGCGGTAGTTGTTGCACTTTGTCTTGGCGTAGCATCGTTTATTGTCGGTAAATGGATCTCGGGCAAATGGCGGGAGCTACGTATCAAATCTCCGGGAGAGTTCCTCACCATCCGGTTCGGACACCGCACGGTGAGTTTTTACACAATTTCAGGGATTATAGCCCGTGCGGTACATACGGCAGTGTCTCTGTATGCGGTAGCGGTTGTGATGTGTGCATTAATCAAAGTCGATGGTGGCAGTATTTTTGCAAGTACAGGTATGATGGGCGATTCACCGATGGGTTACCTTAGTATCTGGTGGGCGCTTCTCATCCTTGGTGCCATCGCTCTTGGATACACCATTGCCGGAGGATTTCTTGCGGTACTAATGACTGATGTAATTCAGTTCGGAGTACTTCTGGCCGTGGTTGTATTTATGATACCTCTTTCATTTAACGCGGTAGGAGGCGTAAGTGCATTTATCGATAAGGCCAGTGAGATACCGGGATTCTTCTCGGGCACATCTCCGACCTATACATGGGGGTGGCTTTTACTGTGGATATTTCTCAATGTGTCCATGATTGGCGGCGACTGGCCGTTTGTACAGCGATACATAAGCGTGCCTACTACAAGAGACGCAAAAAAGAGTACTTATTTAATCGGAATTCTTTATATCGTCACTCCTCTCATCTGGTATCTTCCTACCATGATTTATCGTGTGATGGAACCCGGACTTGCGCTTGATTTGGATGCAACCACAATGACTTTCAACGGTGAACACGCTTATGTGAATATGAGCAAACTTGTGCTTATGAAAGGGATGGTCGGTATGATGTTGGCAGCGATGCTATCGGCCACATTGAGTAATGTTTCGGGCATTTTGAATGTATATGCCAATGTATATACTTATGATATTTGGGGACACAAAGAGAAAAACCGTCAGGCAGATGAGAAAAAGCGTATCAAGGTAGGACGTCTCTTCACATTTGTCTTTGGACTTGTGATTATCGCTTTGTCAATGCTCATCCCGTTTGCCGGAGGTGCCGAAAAGGTGGTAGTAACTCTTCTTACTATGGTGATGTGTCCTTTATACATTCCGTCGATATGGGGACTGTTTTCGAAGCGGCTGACAGGTAATCAACTTATTTCTGCAATGATTCTTACCTGGCTCGTTGGTATTATGGCTCGCGTCATAATTCCCGTCTCTGTTATTAGTCCAAGCCTTATAGAGTCAGTTGCCGGTTGTGTACTTCCTGTACTTATCCTTGCAATCATGGAAGTTTGGTCGGCACGTAAAAAGTATGAAGACAATGGTTATCAAGCCATTTGTGAATATACTGATCCTGAAGCCGATCGCGAACCGACGTTAAAGGAGAAGAAAGCGGTATTAATCTATTCGCATTTGGCTGTTAACTGCTTCTGTATTACCATTGGTGTCGTTGCGCTCTTACTGATTGGTCTGCTTATTGCCGGCGATCCGAAGACCCTTGCGGTCAAAGGAATTGTGATAGGAAGTATCGTACTGATGATTGCCATGATACTTGCTTATGTGATATACAGAATTATATATGCAAGACGTCTGAAAATGTCTAGCTAGTCAATTAATAATAACCCTAAATACTAATCAAATGAATCTAAAGATGTTATTGTTTGCAAGTGTGTCGCTTGTGCTTTTTGCATCTTGTCATAACTCGGATGATCCGTATATGACACTCGCGACAAAGACACTTGATGTAGAAGCAGAAGGTGGGCTTTTCACTGTTGACCTTTCATCTAATGTCTATTACAGAGTCAATAACGATTGTCAGACTGATGGAAGCGATAGCCATTGGGCAGTTGTTGATTCGCATGAGACACAAGGTGAGATTACTAAGTTTACAATCAAAGTCTCTGAAAATTCGTCGACTAGTTCACGTGTCGGTGCCATTCGTTTCATTGGCGATGATGTAACTCCTCTAAAGCTGGTTATTACCCAAAAGATGATTGTTCCGAAAGGTATCAGTCCTATCACCGAATCGATTGACGCAACTACAACAGAATCTTCGTTCAAAGTCTTTGGCGATAAGGAGTGGAATGCTGTGTGTACAGATGCGGATGTGACCGTTTCTCCTGCAAATGGGGTAGGTGAGTGTGATATTAAACTTACTTTCCCGGAAAACAAGACATTTGCCAAACGGACAATTAAAGTAACGGTAACCATCCAGGATGATACAGACTATACCTATACTCTTGTACAAGATGCTTTCTCCGGCATTTTGGCTGATTGGGACTTGAATAGTTTAACTGATAATACGAACGGAACATTTGCTGACGGTGAAGCTCAATCGGTATTTCCTGGAACCAATGGCAAGTCTATTGCTCCAAGTGCCGGAAGTGGTAAGATTGAGTATTGGGCGTGTGACCGGACGGATTATGTAGTGCAGAATGCCATATGTGAGCGTGCAGTGGGTGGTAATGGTGACCCGTATGTGTCAGGAGCCGTTCCCGGTGATTATTGGTATGTCTATGGGGATATGAAAGGTACGACCATTCCTGCCGGTACCAAGATACACTTCTATTTTGTGACCAAATTAGGAACGATGTGTTCCAACTACTGGATGATCGAGTTCAAGGATGGAGAAGAATGGAAACCGGCTCTTCCGACTTCGACTCTTCAGGAAAGTGCGACAGAGACACTGTCGGGTGCACCTATCAATTATTCGGCAACTATTACCTATAATTTTGCGGGAATGTTGCTCGATAACAAAAATAATGGTGCATATATCCCTGCCGAAGGAATATTTACCACGACTAAGGATATGGATGAGATTGTGTTACGGTTTGGACAGGCTGGTCGTTTATGTCTTAGTGGTGCCAAATATGCCGGGAAGTATATCGACTGCACACACGCAAGTGGCCAGACACGTTTTTCAGCGCAACATCCGAGTAATCCTGAAACAGGTGAGGCAATTAAAGAGTATAACCAACATGTATTGCTTGAAATCGTAGAATAAAGAGTATGAAAAAAAGTATATTAAGCCTGTTATTGGCATGTTTCCTGCAAATCAATCTGGCTTTGCACAGAATGTAATGAAGGGTGTCGTTAGCGATGCCAATGGTCCTCTTGTCGGAGTGGTGATCCACGATAAAGACAATGCAAAAGGTACTACTTCCGATATGTCGGGAAAGTATGCGCTCAATGGTGCTGAATCAGGCCATACAATAGAATTCCGTTATCTAGGTTATGTGACCGAGACTGTGGTATGGGATGGTAAAAGTGTAGTAAATATAAAACTTAAAGAGGATGCTGTACAACTTGAAGAGACGGTTGTTATCGGCTATGGATCTGTAAAAAAGAAAGATCTTACAGGTGCGGTCGGTGTAATCAACAGTTCGCTTATCGAGAAACAGAGTACGTCTCAACTTTCACAATCTTTGCAAGGACTGATTCCGGGACTGACGGTTACCCGTTCGAGCAGTATGCCGGGAGCGAGTGCTACGGTTCAGGTGCGTGGTGTGACAACAATGTCTGATTCGAGTCCGCTTATCCTTGTCGATGGTATGATGGTCAGTAGCCTTGACAATATAGCAAGCGAAGACGTACAGCAGATTACTGTACTTAAAGATGCAGCTTCTGCATCCATCTATGGTGCCCGTGCTGCTGCCGGTGTTATCTTGATAACGACTAAGGAGGCAACCGAGGGACAGCTTTCGATCGGTTATAACGGAGAGATTTCGTTGTCTTCTCCTACCGAATTTCCGAAATTCCTGACAGACCCTTATCACTACATGACAATGTACAATGAATGGTCGTGGAACGATGCCGGTAATCCTGCGGGAGGCGAGTTTGCCAACTATTCACAGGACTACATCGACAACTATGCTACCAACAACAGGTATGATCCCATTCAATATCCTATCTATGACTGGAAAGACGCTATTCTTTCGAATACCGCTATGCGCCATAAGCACAATTTGACTATGACGTATGGCAACAAGGTAATCAAGAGCCACACTTCCGCTACCTACGAAAATGCCGACGCTATCTATAAAGGTTCAAACCACGAAAGAATCTCTATCCGTTCGCGTAATAATCTCAAGATTAGTGATAAGCTCTCCGGTTCTATCGATTTCTCGGTACGTTATGCCACGAAAAATGACCCGACTTCCGGTAGTCCGATTCGTGCAGCTTATATGTATCCTTCCATTTATTTGGGACTTTATCCGGATGGCCGTGTTGGTCCTGGTAAAGATGGCAGTCTTAGCAATACGCTTGCCGCCTTATTGGAAGGCGGAGAGAAGAAGACCGTATCCAACACAATGACCGGTAAATTCTCGTTGAGCTATAAGCCCATAAAAGATTTGACCCTTACTGCCAATCTGACTCCTACCGTCGGAACTGTTTCGATCAAGGAGATGAAGAAAGCCATACCTGTTTACGATGCATACGAAACCGATGTTATGCTGGGATATGTTTCGGGATATACTTCCAATTCGCTAAGTGAAGAACGCCGTAACATCAAATCATTGGAGAAACAATTCATCGCTACATACGACAAGACCTTCAGCAAGGTACATAACTTCAATGCCATGGTCGGTTATGAAGATTATAGCTATACGTATGAAACGATGTCGGGATCGACCAACGATATGTCTTTGTCTTCTTTCCCTTATCTTGATTTGGCGAACAAGAATGCTCTTGCCGTAGCCGGCAATTCTTATCAGAATGCATACCGTTCATTTTTTGGTCGTGTCATGTATAATTACGACAGTCGCTACTACCTCCAGCTCAATGCTCGTGAAGACGGATCTTCACGTTTTCACAAGGATCACCGTTGGGGATTCTTCCCGTCCGCATCAGTGGGTTGGGTCATCTCTAACGAGAAGTTCATGCAAAACATAACCCCGATAAACTATCTGAAGTTCCGTGCCTCTATCGGTACGCTCGGTAACGAGCGGATTGGGAATTATCCTTATCAGACATACATTTCGTTCAATAATGCCATTATGTATGACAGTGCAGGTTCTACGCCCCAATCTTCGATGTCTGCCGCTCAACAGGATTATGCGTATGAGAATATTCATTGGGAGAAAACACAGAGCTGGGATATAGGTGTGGATGCCGCTTTCTTTAACAATCGTCTTGACTTTAGCGCAGACTATTATTATAAGAAGACAACAGATATGCTCTTGTCAGTGGCAATCCCCGTCGTTTACAGGCTATTCGGCACCTGACAGGAATGTAGGTAAAATGCATACCCGTGGTTGGGAAGTGAAACTCGGCTGGTCTGACCGTATCGGAGATGTAAATTATGCGGTAAGTTTTAATATCTCTGATTACAAGTCTATAATAGATAATCTTAATGGCAAGCAGCAGTTTAACAGCGATGGTACCATTATTACTGAAGGTGCAGAATATAACTCCTGGTACGGATATAAAACTGCAGGTTTGTTCCAGACCGCAGAGGAAGTCAGTGAAAGCGCTCTGCTTTCGGCTTCTACCAAACCGGGTGATGTGAAATATGTAGATGTCAGCGGTCCGGACGGCACTCCTGATGGAATTATCAATGAGACATACGACCGTGTAGTGCTTGGCAGCTCATTGCCACACTATCTATATGGAGGTTCTATTAGTTTGGGCTGGAAAGGTCTCTCTTTCTCCCTACTCTTCAATGGTGTCGGGAAACAACTTTCACGCCTCACCGAGAGTATGATTCGCCCCATGCAGGGACAATGGCTTCCGGCTCCGTCAGTCCTTCTGAACGACAATGGCAGCCGTAATTATTGGAGTGTGTACAACACTGCAGAACAGAACGCGGCAGCCAGCTATCCCCGTTTGAGTCATCAGGGCGGTGAATACAACAACTACAAAATGTCGGATTACTGGCTCAAGAGTAGTGCCTATATGCGTATAAAGAATATCAACGTTGGCTATACAGTTCCTAAAAAAATCGTCTCTAAAGTCGGAATCAAGGGACTTCGGGTGTACGTCAATATCGATGATCCATACTGCTTTGATAGTTATCTTTCGGGATGGGACCCTGAAGCAGGCGCTTCTACCTATATCACACGCACTTATACATTTGGAGTGGATATCAAATTCTAATGGAGTATGAAAAAATTACATAATATGAAAAAAATACATGTATTGATTTGCATGATAGCTCTTCTATCTGTAACTTCTTGTGTGAACCTCGATCTGAATCCTCCTTCAGCTGCATCCAGTGAAAACTGGTTCTCGTCACCGGAGGAAGTTCGAATCTCGTTGAACGATTTTTATCGCAGTACTTTCTTTGTTATAGAAGAAGGTTGGACGCTGGACCGTAATACGGATGACTGGGCACAACGAACCAACATTTATACCATTGCGGCAGGTTCACTGAATGCGTCTTCTACAAGTAATCCTAACATCAAGACTGTTTGGAGTTACACGTACAAGAACATTAGTCGTGCCAACCGGATTTTGGAGGCACTCGACAAACTTGAAGGCAAATATTCCACCACTGAACTGAATACGCTTCGTGCCGAAGCCCGTTTTTTCAGAGCATTTGCTTATTCACGTTTGATTACTCTTTGGGGAGATGTTCCTTTCTACGTGACTTCGATTACTCCGGAGGAAGCATTTGAGATGGGGCGTACCGACAAAGCTGTCGTTCTGAAACAAATTTATGAAGATTATGACTATGCCGCAGAAAATTTGCCGGCCGCAAATAATAATAGCGGCGCCACCCGTGTAGACAAAGGAACGGCTTATGCTTACAAGGCTCGTACTGCTCTCTATCAACACGACTACGGGACTGCCGCAAAGGCTGCGCAAGACTGTATGGATCTGGAAGTATATGACTTGGCCCCTGATTATGGAGAACTTTTCCGCGACAAGACAAGAGGAAGCAAAGAAGTTATCTTCTCTGTTGCTCACTCAAGCGACCTTGAATTGGATGAAAACGGTCAGCCTACTACACAGGCTATCGGTTCCTTCATTGCCCGTTCGGCAGGCGGTACACATAATGCGCAACCTTCGTGGGAACTTCTTGCTGTCTACGAAATGACGAATGGCAAGACGATTGATGAACCGGGCAGCGGTTTTGATCCTCACGATCCATTTGCCAACCGCGATCCCCGTTGCCTGGAAACATTTGCTGCTCCCGGCAGCCGTATCTATGGTATTGAGTGGAATCCTGCGCCGAACGCACTCGAAGTAATGGACTATACGCAAAATCGTATGATTACAAATAAAGATTCCAAAGGCGGTTCGGATGCTTCCAACTGTGCTTACAATGGTTGCTGCCTGCGCAAAGGCGCGCAAGAGTCATGGCGTACTACTTTGTATAACGACAACCCCGTCATTCTCATGCGTTATGCCGATGTTTTGTTGATGTATGCCGAAGCTAAGATTGAACTGGGGAGAGATTGACGCTACTGTCCTTGCTTGCATCAACGATATCCGTGCCCGTGCTTATGGCACCACCCGTACACAAACCAACGACTATCCGTCCATTACGACAACCGATCAGGCAGCATTGCGCAAAGTGCTCCGCCGTGAGCGTCGTGTGGAGTTTGCATGGGAAAATCTACGCTATTTCGATTTGCTTCGTTGGCATCAGTTTGAGAATGCTTTCGGACACAATATGTACGGATTTACCCGTACAGCCAACAGGGCAAAGGAATACTTTGCGGCAGGCAACTGGTTTTGGCCGGAGACTCCGACATTTGACAAAGACGGATTTCCTTCTTTTGAAGCGATGGCCGACGGAACCTATATCGTCCAGCATGGTGAACGTAAGTATGATGAGAAGATTTATTTATGGCCATTACCAAGTGATGATGTATTGATAATGAATGGAAAACTTGTTCAAAATCCAGGGTACTAACTTTATTAAATAAATGATATTATGAGCATTGGAGAAATTTTATTGCGCAGTCGCTATCAACCATTGAAAAGGGTGTTGAGCTATGATGTATTCAACACCGGCTTTAACGGCTGGATGACATTAATGCCTAACTTTACGGAATATCCCGATTTTGATGTTCCCAAGACATTGGTCAATAAAGACCAGTGGCCACCGGTCATGCTTAGTTCCGCTACTTTCAGGTATCCGGGTACTCACGGAGCTATGTCCGGCACTTACTCTCTTAAACTTTCGACAAGACCTGTTGCCGCTCCTTATACGGAGATTCCGGCGGAAGGTTGTCTGGGACATGCCATTAAGCGGCTTTCGTTCTCTCGTCCGGGCTGCAAATATTTGCAGATAGAATGTTGGTTTACATACACGGCGGAGCAGGATGTGGTGGATGGCGGTGACCGTCCGCAACCGGGTTTGCATGAGAGTTCCATCCGCGATTTTGGTATGGGATTCGATGTACAGGAGGGTGGAAAACGTTACCATGTAGGAATTCGCTATCTCAATGCAGTAGATGGCAAATTAATGCAGAAGTGGCAGTATGAACATTCCAATGAAGACATAACCGACCGCGATTGGGCTTATGGACTTGACGGAGACTGGTGTAAGAGGGGAGTCGATCCCTGGTGGTTCGGCCGCCGTTATCCTAATGGCGACCACGATGGATTCAAGGATTTGAAAGATGGTCATCAGAAACTCATTTATAATGAAACCGACTGTAAACTCAATTGGCAATACATGCGTCTGAAACTTGACACGGAGCTTCGTGAATATGTAGAGTTCCAATGTCAGGACAAAATTTGGGATATGCGTGGCATTGCAGCTGATACCGTTGACGGATATGGACGCATCGACAATCTTATCAATCCTCTTTTCTGGGTGGGTACTGATACCAATCGTCGTGTATTCTTTTATATAGATTCTGTTGTTGTTTCACAAGAATAAAAGGAGGAATGTAATATATGAAAATGTTTAATGATTCCCATCTTGAGGTAAAGAAATTCTTTAAAGGCACTTTCTTCACTCATCCTTACGAGGCTGGTTGGGCAGATGAGGCTATATTCTTTGTTATGGTTGAGAAAATAGAAGGAGATCCCGTATTCGAAGGTCGTGTACAACTATCGCAAGACGGCATACATTGGGCTGACGACGGTAGTGATCCTGTAATCTTCAAAGGACTTGGCCAACATATTATAAAGGTAAATTCAAATTTTGGTAATTATATTCGTCTTGCCGTCAGCATTGAAGGCGGAGAGATGTTTTTAAATCTTCATATAGCATGCAAAGGTTAATATTTATACTTAGTCTGTTCATTCTTGCGATTGTAGGATGCAGTTCAATGAGTCTCACTCATTTTTGATTCGTCCGGATGGAGGTGGGGAAGATGCTGCCACTGAAATAGAGGTAGGTAAAACGATTCCTGCCTGGCAGGAGGGTGTGATGGATATTCATTTCATCAATACGACTACCGGTGAAAGCATGTTTGTAATATTCCCGGATGGTACGCAAATGCTTATCGATGCCGCAAGTTCGAGTGTTACGACCAACTCTAATAGTAATACGACCAATACCGGTATCCGTAGTCGTTGGGATCCGACTCTGACTTCTACCCGTGGTTCACAGATTATAACTGATTACATTCGTAAGTGTATGGTATGGACAGGTAACAGTACGATTGATTATGCCGTACTTACCCACTTCCATAATGACCACTTCGGCGGTTATACTTCTTCCTTGCCGAAATCTTCCAACTCCGACACTTATTCGTTGATAGGTTTTGCCGAGATTTTCGACAATTTCAAGATTGGTACGCTTCTCGATCGTGGCTATCCCGATTATAACTATCCGTTCAATATGGCGACAATGGCAGACAATGCTCCAAGTTGCAGCAACTATATCAATGCAGTGAAATGGCATGTCGCCAATCAAAAGTTCGATGCTGCGATATTCAAAGCAGGGGCGAATAATCAGATCGTTCAGAAGTATAATCCTGCAAAGTATCCTACTGCAAAGGTGCAAAACGTGGCAGTGAATGGAGATCTGGACAGGTTCGGGCACTACCACAAAGAGACATTCCCTGAACTCTCGGAGATTACATACGAAAACAGTAAGAACATTACCTCCAGTGACAATTGTCCGCCGGAGAATATTACCAGTTGTGTGATGAAAGTTTCGTATGGCAACTTTGATTTCTTTGCCGGTGGTGACCTTCAGTATAACGGACGTTCGAGTCATGCGTGGAAAGATGCCGAACTGCCCTGTGCAAAAGCAGTGGGTCAGGTGGAACTATTGAAAGCTAACCATCACGGTGTAACCAACACCAATCAGGTGGATGCTCTGAAAGCACTCAATCCACAAACGATTGTTGTCAATTCGTGGGTAGATTGTCATCCCCGTACCGATATACTGAATTCGATGGAGACAACACTCCCTGCGTGTGACATGTTTATCACTAACTTCTGGCAAGGCGATCGCCCCAGCGGAGTAGACGACCGGGTTACGGCGAAAGAGGCTGCGAGTAAAGGGATATGATGGACATATTGTAGTTCGTGTGACCGATGGGGGAAACAAATACAGAGTTGTGACAATCACAGATTCTGACGGGGCAATGACTGTTAAGACTATTTCCGGTCCATATACAAGCAGATAATGAATACAAAATATTATGATGTAATAGTAGCAGGTGCAGGTCCTGCCGGGATATGTGCGGCTGTAGCCGCCGCCCGGCAAGGAGCACGTGTTGCTCTTATCGAAAGATACGGAGTCATCGGAGGTAACCTGACCGCCGGGTATGTCGGCCCTATTCTCGGTAGTGTAAGCAAGAACACGATGCGCGATGAGGTTTGTGCTATTCTTGGCGTCAAAGACAATGACTGGATTGGCGAACATGGAAATGCTCACGATTTCGAAGAGGCAAAACTTACATTGGCAGAATTTGTCGCCAGGGAAAAGAATGTCGATGTCTTTTTGCAATGTTGCGTGTCGGATGTTATTCGTGACGGAAAGGTGGTAAAAGGCATTAAGTGTGCAAGTAACGAGGGGACGCTCTGTTTTGAAGCCGCGGTTACAATTGATTGTACCGGTGATGCCATAGTATCTTTTCTTGCCGGTGCAAAAATAGAAAAAGGACGTGCTGACGGACTCATGCAGCCTGTAACCCTTGAATACACCATTGATGGCGTAGATGAGTCGAAAGGAATTATCTGCATTGGAGATGTAGACAATGTTCCAATTGAATGGCGAGTGTTTTCTTGATTGGTGTAAAAAGAAAGCCGATGAGGGCGAACTTCCCCGGATGCTTGCTGCCGTGCGTTTGCATCCGTCGGTCAGACCGGGTTGCCGTCAGGTAAATACGACACAAGTCAATAGAGTGGATATTACTTCGGTAAGCTCTATTTTCGCCGCCGATCTTGAACTTAGGCAACAGATACGCCTCCTGACTCAATTCTTGAAAGAAAATTTGCCGGGTTACGAAAACTGTAGAGTGATCGGAAGTGGTACAACAACCGGAGTGCGCGAAAGCCGCAGGGTGATGGGCGACTATGTGATCGATGCCGATGAAATGGCGGAAGGCTGCCGTTTTGCCGATGTGGTGGTACATAAAGCATTGTTCATTGTCGATATACATAATCCTGACGGAGCCGGACAGGCGGAACCGACCATCCAATATTGCAAACCATACGATTTGCCGTATCGTTGTTTTCTCCGTTGGGCTTAAGGGCTTGGTGGCGGGACGGTGCATATCGGGTACTCACAGAGCTCACGCTTCATATCGTGTCATGAGTATTTGCATGGCGATGGGAGAGGCAGTTGGCATTGCCGCTGCCATGAGTGCGTCACAGCACTGTACTCCGCGGGCTCTCGATGTAGGAGAGTTGCAGAAACGGCTTGAGTCGTTAGGCGTAGAGCTGTTCGATTAACGTAGAACATAATCATACTTTAAATTTATAGAGCATACTAATAAAAAGATATATTTGTCTGTCGTGTGCTTACTGATCTCTATTCCCCTTATCGCAGTTGTATGTAGAGCCGGAGAGGTAGAGTGCTCTGTCTTCAGCAAAGGAA